>ERZ1027208.2-NODE-2-length-589579-cov-100.659064_pt1 | contig 589579 bp, 531 predicted proteins | sample MGYA00520867_ERZ1027208 | MGnify/ENA primary metagenome ERZ1027208 (study PRJEB33311, sample SAMEA4378413) | marine metagenome | biome: Marine biome; feature: Fjord; material: Water | collected 2014-07-20T08:00:00Z/2014-07-... | depth 75 m ... | reverse complement strand
AGCGAGGCGTAGGGGTCTTGAAAAATCATTTGCATGCGCTGGCGCAGGGGTTTGAGCTGTTTGGGGCTGAGCTGTGTTAGCTCTTGCCCGTCGAGTTGCACACTGCCAGCTGTGGGTTTAATCAGTTGAATTACCGAGCGCCCCAGTGTTGATTTGCCGGAGCCAGATTCACCAACCAGACCGAGAATTTCGTGGTGGCGCAATTCAAACGATACATCGTTGACGGCAATAGTCGGCGCCGGCCGGGCGGCGAATAGCCCCGGTTTCCCCTGTTCAAAAACCGTCTTTAAGTGTTCGACCTTTAACAGGGGCAGCTCTTGCGGGCCCGGTTGAAAGGCTTGCTTTGGTTTTGGGCCGCTCGGCACGGAGGCGAGTAACTGTTGAGTGTAGGGATGCTGAGGCTGCTTAAAGATTTGTTGAGTTTCACCCGTTTCGACAATCTCACCGGCGCGCATCACCGCCACTCGGTCGGCAATAGTGGCGACCACGCTTAGGTCGTGTGAGATAAAAATAAGGGCGATATTGCGCTGTTTTTTCAGCTCGTCGAGCAGGGCTAATATCTGTGCCTGAATGGTGACATCCAGTGCCGTGGTAGGCTCGTCGGCAATCAGCAGCTCCGGCTCGGTAATCAGCGCCATGGCGATCATTACCCGCTGGCGCATGCCGCCGGAAAATTCGTGGGGATAGCTGCTAAAGCGTATTTCGGCATCGTTAATGCCAACCTCTTTGAGTAACTCGATGGCGCGTTTGCGGGCCTGCGCCCGGGTATTGTTTTTATGCTGGCAAAGTGGCTCGATGAGTTGTTCGCCAACTGTTAAATAGGGGTTGAGGCAGGTCATTGGGTCTTGAAAAATAACCGCTATTTTATCGCCCAACAAACTGCGCAAGGTGGCTTTATTACTACTTAACAGGTCACGATTTGTGGCCTTACTTTTGAACTGTGCGGTGCCGCTTTCAATCACACCCGGTGGCTGGGGAATTAGCCTCAACAGGCTATAGCAGGTGACGGATTTACCCGAGCCGGATTCGCCAACAATGGCCAGCGTTTCACCACGGGCGACTTCGAAATTAACAGCATCAACCGCTTTGCTGGAGCCATTGCGTGTTTTAAAACTGATGGATAAGTCATCAACGCGCAGTACATTTTCCTGTGAGTTTTCGCTCATAACTCAGTCCTTCGCCGCACGGGGGTCGAGGGCATCGCGTAAGCCATCGCCGAGAAAGTTAAGAGCAAACAGGGTGAGCGACAGTGCCAGGCCGGGGAAGATCAATAGCCAGGGGTACTCTTCCATGGTTTCAACACCGTAAGAAATTAACAGCCCCCACGAACTTTGCGGCGGTTGAATACCGAGACCGAGAAAGCTGAGAAAGGACTCTAGCAGCATGACATTGGGAATGGTCAAGGTAGTGTAAACGATGACAGGGCCGAGGGTGTTGGGGATGAGGTGGCGGCGGATAATCGCCCACGGCCCGAGACCGATGGAGACGGCGGCCTCGACAAACTCCTGTTGGCGCAACGACTGCACCTGCCCGCGAACAATCCGTGCCATGGTCAGCCATTCCACAGCGCCAATGGCGAGAAAGAGCAGCAGAATATTGCGCCCGAAAATCACCATCAGCAAAATAATAAAAATCATAAAGGGCAGGGCATAGAGAATGTCGACCAGGCGCATCATCGCTGCGTCAACTCGCCCACCCATATAACCGGCAACGGTGCCATAAATAACGCCGATCAACAGAGCGACAGCGGTGGCAATAAAGCCAACCGCAAGAGAAATGCGGCTGCCGTAGAGGATGCGCGTCAGCAAGTCTCGCCCTAATGTGTCTGTGCCGAGCCAGTGCGCGGCAGAGGGTGGGGAGGCGCCGAGCACCAGATTTTGCTCTTCATAACCGTAGACGGTAATCCACGGGGTGAGCAGGGCGGCGATGCACATTGTGACCATGACCACGAGGCCGAGCAGGGCCATTTTGTTTTTTTGCAAACGGTGCCAGGCATCGCGCCACAGGGAGCTGCCTTTTTCGTCGGTTGCGGCAGGTGTTTGCTGGTCAGTGTTGTTAGGTTTCGCGCTGTTAATCTCATGGCTACTCATCGTTACGCTCCCCCACTTCTGTAGAGATCGCGCAAACGCGGGTTGAGCCATACTGCGACAACATCGGCCAGCAGGTTGAAGAGAATAATCAGTGTCGCAAATAACACGGTGGTGCCCATAATCATCGTGTAGTCGCGGTTAAAGGCGGCCTGCACATAAAAGCGCCCGAGGCCGGGTATTTGAAAAATGGTTTCGACCACAAAAGAGCCACTGAGCAGTCCCGCAAAAGCGGGGCCGATAAACGCTATTACAGGAATCATACCGCCGCGCAGGCCGTGTTTGAGCACCACCTTCCACTCCGGCAGACCTTTGGCGCGGGCGGTGCGAATATAGTCTTGCGACATCACCTCTAACATTCCGCCCCGCGAAAGCCGGGCAATATAAGCCGTGTAGCCGGAGGCGAGGGTCAGGGCGGGCAAGATTTTATCACCGGGGATATCGCCCCAGCCCGACACCGGCACCCACTCCAGCCACACGCCAAACACCAGCATTAATAGCGGGCCGAGTAAAAACGAGGGCAGGCAAATACCCAACATGGCGGTGGACATGGGAATGTAGTCCTGGACGCTATTGGGTTTGAGGGCGGCGATGATCCCCGCGCTGGCACCGATCAATAGCGCGAAGCACATGGCGTAAAGACCCAGTTCAGCAGTGGCGGGCAGGCCGGCGGCAATCATTTCATTCACCGAGCGGCCGGGGTATTTAAACGAGGGGCCGAAGTCGCCGTGGGCGAGATCACCCAGGTAGGAGAAGTATTGATTAATGACGGGCTGGTCGAGGTGATAGCGGGCTTCGAGGGCTTTTAATACCTCTGCAGGTACGGCTTTCTCAGCGCTAAAAGGCCCACCGGGGGCGAGGCGCACCAGAAAAAAAGTAACGGTAATGACCACCAGTAGCACCGGTATCGCCTGCAACAGGCGCATTAAAATAAAGCGAGCCATAGTGCTTTAATCCTCGCTCAAATAGATTTGCTTATACAGCGGGTAGTCGAGAATGTTCGACGGCATGCCTTTAACATGGGTATGCACAAGGTGGGTGCTGTTGTAGGTGTAAATGGGAATGATGGGCATGGCATCCATCAAAATCGCCTCGGCGCGGCGAAAGTGAGCGTAGCGTTGTGCGCGCTCCTTGGCTGCTGGTGCGGCTTCGCTAATCAGTTGGTCGTATTCATTATTGTGCCAGCCGGTGCGGTTATTACCGCCGTCTTTGAGCCACATATCGAGGAAGGTGTTGGGGTCAATGTAGTCGCCAATCCAGCCAGCGCGGGATATCTGAAAATTGCCCGAGGCCTCGCTGTCGAGGTAAACCTTCCAGTCCTGATTATTTAGGTTGATGTTGATATTGAGGTTCTTTTTCCACATTTGCTGAATGGCCACGGCCAGTTTGCGATGGCCCTCACTGGTGTTATAGAGCAGCTCCGTTGGCGGGAAACCCTCACCATTGGCATAGCCCGCTTCTGCTAGCAGGGCTTTTGCAGCTGTAATGTCTTCAGCAAAGCCATCCTCCGCCGTATAGCCCAGCGTGTTGGGCGGTGTAAATGTAAAGGCCGGGGTTTGTCCACCCTTGGTCACGGTGTCGATAATTTGCTGGCGATTAATCGCCATGGCCAGGGCGCGGCGTATGCGCTTATCTGCCAAATGCTCAACGCTGGTGTTAATGCGATAAAAATAAGTCCCGAGATAGGGCGAGATACGCAGGGCTTGCGGGTTGGTTTCTTTATACACCGCAATTTTGTCGGCCGGCAGTGAGCCAGTCACATGCAGTTGGCCAGCGCGAAACATACGCTCTTCGGTCGAGACGTTTTCGGTGGGGTAAAAACGAATCGCATTAAGCTGTACTTTATCGGCATCGTAATAAGTCGGGTTTTTTTCAATCATCACCAGGCGGTTTAAATCCCACTGCTTGAGAATAAATGGGCCATTGCCAACGAAATTGCCAGCTCGTGTCCAGCGGGTGCCACGCTCGGCCGCGCCGCCAAATTTTTCGATAGTGGCGCGATGCACAGGAAACATCGAATAGTGATCGAGCAATTGCAAAAAATAGGGCGTAGGGTTGGCCAGTGTGACTTCGAGGGTTTGAGTATCGAGCGCTTTAACACCCACCTGAGAAAAATCATCGAGCTTGCCCGTGGCATAGGCCTCAGCATTTTTGATGGGGTAGTACATATAAGCGTAAAGATTACCCAGCGCCGGTTGCAGAGCCCGCCACCACGACCAGACAAAGTCCTCACTCGTCACCGGGTCGCCATTCGACCAGCGGGCATTGTCGCGAATATGAAAGGTATAGGTTTTACCGTCGTCGCTAATTTCCCAGCTATCGGCCATGCCGGGCGTGGGCTCGAGCGTTTGCGGGTCTTTCAGCACCAGCCCCTCAAGCAAGCCGACAATAATATGGTGCTCGGGTATGCCGGTAACAATATGGGGATCAAGCTCCTGGGGTTCTGCACCGTTACCCCAGTGCAGGGTTTGGCTTTGCAGGCCACTGGTGACATTGTTCTCGCCATTGCCGCAGGCAAAGAGAACTAAACAGCTAATGGTGCAGAGTAGAGTGGAGAGATAACGCTGTGGGCGTAAAGGGTTGCTTGTCAGTAGCGGTGAGCATGGGGCCATGAAGGTGTCCATGTAGTGGTGGGCGTGCGTCGCCCACGTTCGATTATTTTCGAGGTGATACTACCTTAGCTGGCAGTGGCTTGAAAGCGCGGGCTTGTTGGGGCGCAGAGCCTGTGTGTTAAAAGGGGCAAAGAGGGGAAAGGGTTTTTGGTGAGTGTTATGAAGGGCTTTCCAGATAGGTTTGTTTAGACGCCACCGTCCGTAACAGAAGAGTCTTAAACAGTCTGTTAAGTATAGGATGGCGTTGAGCTTTTTCAGGCTCTCTTTACCTGTCTGTGTTCTGGCAAGTGGGCTTAGGCCTTACATTTTATCATTTCAGGATATGTGTTTAAGCCTGTTGCATTCACCCTGCGAAATCACCATAATCCGCTCCGCAATGGTGGCCCTTGTCGGTCCCCCCGCAATGAACGTCTGTAAACTCCGCCAGGCCCGGAAGGGAGCAACGGTAGCAGATACTTCGTGTGCTGGGGTGTGGCTGATGAGGGTCGCCACCAATTTCCCTTTTCCTTTGCCCGTCACCTGGGCAGGTTGCCTGGCTCCCAAGTCTGAACATCAATCGTGAACGTTTAGCGGGGCGCTTTGAAATTTATCTTTGTAGCTACATTGATCTGCTTGAATAAGCTACCCGAATCGCCCCATCTCCGTATAATGCTCGCTTTCGATTTACCGTATTCTATCGAGGCAAATAAACGATGAGCTATCAGGTGCTGGCCCGCAAGTGGCGTCCGCGTACCTTTGCCGAAATGGCGGGGCAGGAGCACGTGCTACAGGCACTGATTAACGCCCTCGACAATGACCGTCTGCACCACGCCTATTTGTTCACAGGTACTCGCGGCGTTGGTAAAACCACCATCGCCCGCATTCTCGCCAAGTGTTTGAACTGTGAAGAGGGCGTTAGCTCGACCCCCTGTGGCAAATGCAGTGCCTGCACTGAAATTGCAGACGGTCGCTTTATTGATTTGATTGAAGTCGATGCGGCGTCGCGCACTAAGGTTGAAGACACCCGCGAGCTGCTCGACAACGTGCAGTACATGCCTTCCCACGGGCGCTTCAAGGTCTATCTGATCGATGAAGTACACATGCTCTCGACCCACAGTTTTAATGCCCTGTTAAAAACATTGGAAGAGCCGCCCGCTCATGTGAAGTTTTTGCTGGCGACGACGGATCCACAAAAATTGCCGGTGACGATTTTATCGCGCTGCCTGCAGTTCAATCTGAAAAATCTTAGCCCCGAGCGCATTGTTGAACACCTGAAGTTTGTGCTCGGTGAAGAGAAAGTGCCCTGTGAAGAGGCCGCGCTCTGGGCCCTGGGCCGGGCTGCCGATGGTAGTATGCGCGATGCCCTGAGTTTGACCGACCAGGCCATTGCCCACGGCGGTGGCAAGCTCAGCGAGACCGAGCTGAGTACCATGCTTGGCAGTATTGATCGCAGCTGGATTATCGTTATTTGTCAGGCCCTCGCCGAGCGCGATAGCTCGCAGGTATTGGCGCAGGTGGCCTTGTTGGCAGAACATGCGCCGGATTTTGCTGCGGCCCTGAGTGAAATGCTCTCGGTGTGGCATCGCGTTGCCATCGCGCAAGTGGTACCCGAGGCGGCAGATAACAGTCTCGGCGATCAGCAGATGATTACGGCGCTGGCGACTAGCCTTGGCCGCGAAGAGGTACAGCTGTACTACCAGATTTGCCTGCTCGGTAAGCGCGATTTAGCACTGGCTGCCGATCCGCGCAGTGGCTTTGAAATGGTGATGCTGCGTTTGCTGGCCTTTCAACCGGCGCCAGAATTGGCGATGAAGCCCGCGCCCGCGCCGAGTGCACAGGAGGTGGAAACTTCTGCGAGCCAGCCATCACCGGAAGCTGATGTGCCTGTACAGGATAGTCATGCCAATACAGCCCCTGCTCGGGAGGTGGCTGAACCTGTAAAAAAGCCTGAAGCGCTGGATGTGGCGGCGCAAGCCCTGGCACCTGCTCCAGCGTTCGAGCCTGTTGTTGATGTTGTATCTGAGCCCAATGAGTCGCTAGAACAACAACATGCCATAGAGCCGGCAACTGATTTAGCACCGCAAATTGAGACGCCAGCTATTGAGGAGCCAGTTCTCCAAGCGCCTCGTGAGCAAGAGCCGAGTGAGAATCCAGCGCCAGGTTTTACTACGCCGATAGTTGAACCAGTGCCTGAGCCGGTGCCCGAGCAAGTAGCGCCGCCGATTGCTGCGCCGGTAGTCACACCAGTAGTTGCACCAGTTGCCACACCAATAGCTGCGCCAATAGCCCAGCAACAAGCTGAGCCGAAGCCAGTAGCCCTTACAACTGTTGATAATCGGCAGGCTGCTCTGGCCCAAGTCGGTGATTACCCCTTAAGCAGCCTCGATAATGATCGTTGGCTGGTGTTGTGTAATGCCTTGCCCCTATCTGGCCTGCTGGCCACGGTGGCGGCAAACTCTGTACTTGAAGAAAACTCTGTACTTGCAGAAAACAAGGGCCAGCGTCTGTTGCTCCGTCTGGAGAAAGGTCACGATGCGGTTTATGATCCAGCCTACCAGCAGCGCCTGGCAGACGTCCTGGGTGAGCATTTTAAGCAAGCTGTGCAGGTTGAAATTGTCATTGGTCAGGTCAGCGTTGAAACGCCCTATCTTTATCGTTTGCGCAAGCGGGCCGAACGCCAGGCGCAGGCTGTGCAAACTCTGCGCGACGACCCCGTGGCCAAAGCACTGGAAGCACGTTTTGGTGCGACACTGAATGAAGCCAGCGTGGTGCCAATAGACTAAATTTTGATTGATGAACGAATTTAGCAAAACACCCTATTAATTAAAGTCGACTCACCGAAAGGTACGGCAGTGAGTCGAGTGAATGACATGAGGAGAAAACCATGAAATTAGACGACATGATGAAGCAGGCCCAGGAAATGCAGGGCAAAATGCAGAAGATGCAGGAAGAAGTGCAAAATATCGAGGTTAAAGGTGAGTCTGGTGCGGGCATGGTCGAGGTAGTAATGACCGGTCGTCACGATGTGCGCAAGGTGACGCTTGATCCGAGCTTGCTGACAGAAGATAAAGAAATTCTCGAAGATTTATTAGCGGCGGCCGTTAACGATGCAGTACGTAAAATAGAGTCTAAAAACAGTGAAATGATGGGTGGTCTTACCGCTGGCATGGGTTTGCCTGCTGGCTTTAAAATGCCTTTTTAATGAGAGTTTTTGTGGCTTTATATTTATTTGTTTTACGCTTAAATTTTTTACGTCAGGGGCTCTGACTGATGTTTGGTCCTGTCATTGACGAGTTAATTGACGCTTTGCGTTGCCTGCCCGGCGTTGGCCCCAAGTCGGCCCAGCGCATGGCACTGCACTTGCTCGACAAAGACCCCCGCGCTGCCGGTCGTTTATCCACCTCCATTCAGCAGGCTGTTGAACGGGTAGGGCGCTGCCAGCTTTGTCGTATGCTGACGGAAGCGTCAGTTTGTGAAATCTGCGCCAACCAGCGACGCCAGCCCGACTTGCTATGCGTGCTAGAAACCCCCGCCGATCTATTCGCCATCGAGCAAAGCGGCTCCTATCGCGGGCGCTATTTTGTTTTGTTTGGTCACTTGTCGCCGATTGACGGCATTGGCCCCGAGGCCATTGGCATCGACCAGTTACTACAGCGGCTGGTTGACGAAGAAATTAAAGAGCTAATTCTCGCCACTAATTTAACGGTGGAAGGAGAGGCCACGGCTCATTACATCGGCAGCCATGCCCAGGCTTTGGGCGTAGGCGTGTCGCGCATTGCCCACGGCGTACCCCTGGGCGGTGAGCTAGAGTATGTTGATGGTGGTACCTTGAGTCATGCCTTTAGTAGTCGCACTTTAATTTAAGTATTTTCACCTGGCGTTTTTATAAACGCACACACAACCCCATTTAAAATCATTATTAAGTAGGCCATTTTGAGCACCGAATATTCCCCTCCCATTATGATCACCGATAGTGCCGCGCTAGAAAAAGCCGCGCAGCGCTGGCAAGAAATTGACGTTATCGCGCTGGATACCGAGTTTATCCGCACCGATACCTTTTACCCGATACTGGCTTTAGTACAGCTCTGCGATGGCGAAACCACCTGGCTGCTTGACCCATTAGCGCTGCCCGAGCCGAAAGGGCTGATCGACTTACTGGCTAACCCCAAGGTCGTCAAAGTCTTGCACTCCTGCTCAGAAGATTTAGAAACCCTGGCTCACAGTCTTGGGCAATTACCCGACCCTTTATTTGATACGCAAACGGCAGCCGCTTATTGCGGGCTGGGGTTTTCTGTGGGTTATCGCGGTGTGGTCAAAGAGTTGGCGGGTGTTGAGCTGGATAAACACGAAACCCGTTCCGACTGGTTGCAACGGCCCTTGACCGCTTCGCAGTTAAGCTATGCCGCAGAAGACGTGCATTACCTCTTGCCCGTTTATGAAGCACTGGTTGCGCAGCTTGAGAGTCAGCAGCGCTTAAGCTGGGTGGAAGATGAAATGCTTGGTAAGTTGGCGAACTCCCGTCGTGCTGTGCCAGCAGAAAATTACTACATCCGTGTGAAAGGTGCGTGGAAGCTTGATAGAAGAGGCTTGGCTATTTTAAAGGCCATGACTACCTGGCGCGAAGGTGTGGCGCGGCAAGATAATCGCCCCCGAGGCCGTATTATTGCCGATAAAGATTTGCTCACACTTTCATTCTTAAAGCCACCACTGAGCATGGGGCAACTGAAAGGGGCGAATATACTCCACCCTCGGGAGTTACGTTTATACGGTGAGAAAGTCTTATCGGTATTTGCCGAGATTGACGGCAGTGATATTAACGGCTTCCCTCCGCCTCTGCCCAAGGCCATCCCCCGCGAGCATGGCTCCATGTTGAAGTCCTGCCGCAAGGTGGTGGTCGCGACGGCTGAAAAACTAGAACTTGCTCCCGAGGTGCTGGCGCGCAAAGTTGACCTCGAGTTTCTGGTGCGCTCCATCTCTTATGGCGAAGTAGAATTGCCTGAAATACTCGCGAGCGGCTGGCGTTATGAGGCTGTGGGCGAAACCCTGCTTAGCCACGCCAGTGAACTACAGGCCGGTGTGACTGCCAGCAGCGATAAATAACAGAGTTGATACGAAAGAGTTGATATGACTGTACTGTGTAAAATTTATAGAAGCGTGAACAAAAGCGACTGCTATCTTTATGTGCCTTTTGAGGAAGACCTTGAAGCGGTGCCCGATACCTTGCTGAAACACCTCGGTAAGCTCGAGTCGGCAATGACCCTAAAGTTAACACGAGAGCGCAAACTGGCACAGGCCGATATTAAAGAAGTGCTGGCTCAGCTCGACGAACAGGGTTACTACCTGCAAATGGCATCGACAGCGGATGAATACATGCAGATCGTTCGCGGGCGCAACGAGAAGCTGTAATGGCCGAATTAGCGCCCGACTTTTGGCGGAATCGCCCCCTCGATGATCTCAACCCCCAGGAGTGGGAGGCCCTGTGCGATGGCTGCGGGCGCTGCTGTCTGGCCAAGCTCGAAGATTTTGACAGCGACGAAATTTATTTCACACGCATCGCCTGTGAGCTACTCGATACCGAAACCTGCCGCTGCCAAGATTATAGCCAGCGCTTTAAAAAAGTCGCCGACTGTATAGAGCTTAGTGCTGATAAGGTTGAAAGCATCAACTGGCTGCCATCGACCTGTGCCTATCGGCTGCGCCACGAAGGTGAGCCCTTGCCCGAGTGGCATCCGCTGGTGTCGGGTAATCCAGAGTCTGTACACGAAGCGGGTATATCGGTGCGAGGGCGGGTGGTATCAGAAGCCCACGTCCACCCCGACAGTATTGAAGAGCATATTATTTATTGGGTGGATTGATGTTACTTTACTTGGCGAAAGTAAAGCGAGATTTTCGATAGCTACAGTAAAAAACTTGATTGCAGGACTTACCCCGGTTTTTTTGCTGTCGCCGGTAGGGTAGGCCAATAAAAGGGTAACGTTCCTTTTACGCTTTTACGCTTTTACGAGTAGATGCTTGACTGGTTCCTCATGATTTTTATGTGATTTCAATATCCAAATTTTAGTATCGTTGCTGCTTTGACTTGTTAGTATTTTGGGGCGTAATTAACCCCGCTTGTCAATAGCAAGTGCGCGCCATAGTATTTTATGAATATACACAATGGATGTATTTTCAATATTCTTTGCGGTTAAGTCTTGACTACGATCATGCGACCATTTTACTGAGCTGGTACCATTCACTTTAATGCCCACAATTCCTACTTTGTATAATATATAAAGTATATTTTGCCTTAGCTGTGTCATATAAGCATTGGATGACGGGTATCCACTTTTCATATATGCATAAGCAGACTTGACTGCGATATCTGCATTTGATTCAGGGCTTTCAGCTAGTTCTATTATCAGAAGTTCAAGCTGATCATCAGATATAGTCCCTGCCTTGAAGTTGCTGTTTCTGTGGTGCAAAACGTCAATATATTTATCAAGCAGAGGGTGCTCAACAAACCACTCATACTTAAGTGATTCGATTCGGTCGGCGGAATATGACTTTTCTGCAAGCTTTATAATTGATGTTGTTATTTCTGTTTTTCCCTGAGACTCGTTTAAGCAAGCGTTTACGAACATTATTGCATCTCGCGGCCGGAGTAGAGTCCTGTCTAATATATATTCAGCAGAGGTTACCTTGTCGATTTTGTCTGGAAATACATCGCTAAAACCTACGGTTCCGCCAGTGTACTTATATTTTAGAAGGTGGTTGACGCGACTATCAAGGACGTTCATTAATTGTTCTTTGTTCCAGCCTAGCTGGAGAAATAGGCTGTTGTACTTTTCGCGCTGAAAACCTGAATCTCTTGTTTTATCCAATACTCGATCAAGAAGGTCAGTTCTTAGTGTGATGACAATTTTTACTGGACCAATATTCCTGAATTTCTTTATTGTTTCAATAAGGGCTCTTATTAGCTTGTAGCGAAGGCCATCTTCTACCCAGTTTTCATCAAGGCGATCTATTAATACATATGTTTTTTTCTGTGGGTCAGTAAATATGTCTTCTGCTAAGAGGTTTACTATTTTTGATAGTTTTTCAATCTGGACTGAGTTAACAACTTTTTTGCCGTAATGGATTACTTCTGACTTTTGTTCATTAGACAAGCTTGCCCCAGCTTCTCCTGAAAGTTTAATGCCTGGAACATTAGAGTCTATCGATGACTTTAAGCTTGCTTCTAGTTTGTCTGTGAATTCTTTAATGCGCGTTTCGGTATCTACCCAAAATTTATCTCCCCACTCCTCAATGTATTTCAGGGCTTGTTGCTTTTTCTGGTTTCCTGAAAGCCGTGCAGTGATTGAATCAATAAATTTTGTTTTTGCTTGGGCGCAATCGATATTGTATATATGCTTAATTAGCTCAACTGCTAGAGTATGCTGCCATAGTAAGCTATAAAATATATCGAGATTAACACCCAGGTCTTCGAAGAAATTTAGAATTGTTGAATTTGAAATATGCCTAAGAGCGAGCTCTTCAGGCTCAATCCGTATCACTCGATCGCTATGTTTCTCTAGCTGTTCGATCAAAGCGCTTTTTCCGATTCCTGTTCGCCCCAAAATAATAGACTGTGGTGTTCTTGTATCCTCTAATATTTCATAGTCACCGATATCCACAAAACATTCTTCTAAGAAGCTCTTGTCATTTTCTGCGTCTGCCTCACCAACAGACATATGTTTCTTAAATATGAAGTCTTGCTTAGCTATTTTGGTCATATTCCCTCAATGTGGCGCAATCATTATTTTGGATGCTGGCAGTTAAGTCTGCGTCACCCGACGTAAAAAAACATGTCAGGTGAGGTGCCTCTCCAATTTAAAGCCTCAGCATTTGTACCTAAGCCTTTGACCTTCAGTTACATTGTTTTTGGCAACCCTCTCGTTATTGAAGTATACGTCAACTGACTCACTTCACTGGTACAGAAAGAACTGGCTTAGCTTCTGTTTGCCCCGTAGGCACCAAAACCGGGTAAAATCACCGACAAGTTGAAAAGGATGAATCATGTATACACCGGAAAACTATCTTTGGGGCTGCATCGGCTATGTGCTGGGTGTGTTGATGACCGTGCCATTTGTCTGGTGGGCAACGCGGCGTTTGCCCTGGTATCCACTGCGGGCTTTTTTACGCATGTTCACGTTGGCTCTACTGCTAACCCCGGCTTTTCCCTATGAGGGTATGACTTATCTCGCGCCCGCCTGGGCCACGGCGGCCTTTGAGTTGATTAAGCCAACCATGGAGCATGGTGTGCGTCGTGTGCTAATCCCTATTGGTTTTAGTTTTGCCGTGCTCTATGCCTTAAACCTGTGTGTCTGGCAATTGCTTAAAGCGCGAGCGGAAAAGAAGGGCGTCGATCCTGCGAGTGAAGATGATAACGACGAGCAGGAAGAGGGTTTGGTTCGCTCTTAATGCGTCATTTACAATTTCGCCTATCTAATTAACCCCGTGCATACCTTTACGCAGCAGCGGCGATAGCACTAATAAAAAGACGGCAATCGCCACTGCAAACCAGCCAACATTGCTGTACACGTCCATTGTTTTGGCCAGTGCGTGGGCCTGGCTCAGTACTTCTCCGTCAACGGTTCTGCTACTCGTCAACTGGGCTATTTTACTGGCGATAAAGTTGGCGCCGGCCGAGGCGAGAAACCACACGCCCATCATCATGCCGACAATGCGCGGCACGCTGAGTTTGGTAATCATCGATAGCCCAACCGGTGACAGGCAGAGTTCGCCAGTGGTGTGGAGGAGATAAATTAGCACTAGCCAGATCATGCCGACCCCCTGGCCCTCGCTGGCTAGCCTGGCACCAAAGACCAGCACCAAAAAACCGAGGCCGACCTGAAACAGGGCGAGGGCAAACTTTACCGGTGTTGAGGGTTCGCGTCCCCGGGCGGCGAGGCGTGTCCAGAGGATGGAAAACACCGGGGCCAGCAGGAAGATAAAGAAAGCATTGAAGGATTGAAACACCGATGCCGGTAGTTCATAGCCGAACAGAACCCGGTCGACAGACCGGTCGGCAAATAAATTTAAGGATGAACCCGCCTGTTCAAATAGTGCCCAGAAAAGCACTGAAAAAAGGATGAGTGTCGCGGCAACAAACAGGCGGTGGCGCTCCACTGGGTCGCATTTGATAAAAGCGTAGGTGAGGATGACCAATAGCATTAGGCCGCCAAAACCGCTTAAGGCCTGGCCAACCAGTGCCTGATGTTGCACCAGTTGCCAGATGGCGAATACGCCGCCAAAGCCGCCGAGATAAATTAATTGCTCGCGAGTCAGTCCGCCAAAAAATCGTGTGGTGAGCTGCGCCGTGGTCGGTGGTTCGGCCTTGCCTTGCAGGTGTTGCTGGCCTCTGAGAAAGACTGCGAGACCGAGCAGCATACCGATACCTGCCAGCCCAAAGCCATACTTCCAACCATAGGTTTGGCCGAGCCAGCCGCAAAGTAGGGAGGACGAAAATGCACCGATATTGATGCCCATATAAAACAGGGTAAAGCCGCTGTCACGGCGCGGGTCGTCATGGCTATACAGGGCGCCAACCACGGTGGAAATGTTAGCTTTGAGAAAGCCAACGCCGCAGATAATAAAGGCCAGGGAGAGATAAAATATTTGCAGATAGAAGGGGTCGCGGCTGATTTCGTTGGCAGCGTCGACAGCGACAGGCCCCTCGACTGCCATGCCTAAATGACCAAAAACCAATAAGATAGCGCCAAAAGTTACCGCTTTACGTGAGCCTAAGTATCGGTCTGCCAGTACGCCGCCAATCACTGGCGTGACATAGACCAGTGCCGAATAGGCGCCGTAAATGAGGTAGGCCTTTTCATCACTAAACAGGAAGTGCTGGGTGAGATAAAAAATCAACAGGGCACGCATGCCGTAGTAGGAAAAGCGCTCCCACATCTCGGTCATAAAGCAGACGTATAAGCCCTTGGGGTGACCAAAAAAGGCGGTGTCTGTTGTGGCGTTAGAGAGAGGCGTGGGAGGCATTAGGTGGTCCGAAGTATTGGGTTAAAAGAGTTGGGCTAAATAAGCAAAGTGCCTGCATATTAGCAGTGATAATTTGTCGGTAATAGCGGTTGGTAGTGGGGTAGAGGGTTGGCAGTTGCTTGCTTCTCAGGGGGATGGCGTCAATGCGGTGGAGCGGCTAGAATGTCTGGCTTCGTTTACAACTTTAAAACTAGTGCTAGCCTACGCACACATCATTCTTAATTAGGGGGAATACAATGGAATTTACCGGGACAGAGCGCTACGTAGCGACCAGTGATCTTCAAATGGCTGTCAACGCAGCCGTCACGTTAGAACGGCCCTTGCTGATCAAAGGCGAGCCAGGCACGGGTAAAACCATGCTGGCCGAAGAGGTGGCGAGCGCCCTCGGTATGCCGCTAATCGCCTGGCACGTGAAATCCACCACTAAAGCCCAGCAGGGCTTGTACGACTACGATGCGGTTTCCCGTCTGCGTGACTCACAGTTGGGTAACGACGATGTTCACGATATCAACAACTACATCAGAAAAGGCAAGCTTTGGGAGGCGTTTACCGCCGACGAGCAAGTGGTATTGCTGATTGATGAAATCGACAAAGCCGACATCGAATTCCCCAATGACTTGCTGCTTGAGCTCGACAAAATGGAATTTCATGTCTACGAAACCGGCGAGCGAGTGGTTGCCAAGCAGCGCCCCATCGTGATCATCACCAGTAACAATGAAAAAGAATTGCCCGATGCCTTTTTGCGTCGTTGCTTCTTTCACTTCATCAACTTCCCCAGCCGCGAAACCATGCAGGAAATTGTTGACGTTCACTACCCGAAAATCACCAAAGATCTGGTCGACGAAGCCCTCGATATTTTCTTTGACGTGCGCAAAATTCCCGGCCTGAAAAAGAAGCCCTCCACCTCAGAGCTGGTTGACTGGTTGAAGCTGCTTATGTCGGATCAAATCCCCGATGGCATTCTTAAACAGCGCGATGCGACCAAAGCGATTCCGCCTTTGTACGGTGCACTGTTGAAGAATGAGCAAGACGTACATTTGCTTGAGCGCCTGGCCTTTATGACCCGAAGGGATGCCAAGTAATGTTACTCAACTTTTTTTTCGCACTGCGCAAGGGTGGCCTGCCGGTATCGATTAATGAGTTGCTGACCTTGCTGGAAACCCTGAAGCAACGTATCGCTTTTGCGGATATGGAAGACTTCTACTTTTTGTCCCGCGCCTGTTTGGTGAAGGATGAGCGCAATTACGATAAGTTCGATCGCGCTTTTTCCCTCTATTTTAAGGAGCTGGATACCCTTGAGGACTTTCTAGAAGCATTAATCCCAGAAGATTGGTTGCGCTCGGAATTTGAAAAGTCCTTAACGGATGAAGAGAAAGCCGAAATCGAAAGCCTCGGCGGTCTCGAAAAGCTCATTGAGGCGTTTAAAGAGCGGCTCAAAGAGCAGCAGGGTAAACACGAGGGCGGCAACAAGTGGATTGGTACTGGGGGCACATCACCTTTTGGTAATGATGGTTACAACCCCGAAGGTATTCGCGTTGGCGGTGAGGGCAAACAGAAAAAAGCCCTCAAGGTCTGGGAGAAGCGGGAGTTCAGTAATCTCGATGACTCGGTCGAGCTGGGTACGCGCAATATTAAAGTTGCCCTGCGTCGCCTGCGCAAATTTACCCGGGTTGGTCTAGAGGAAGAACTCGACCTCGACGACACTATTCGCTCCACCGCAAAAAATGCGGGTCTGCTCGATATTAAAATGGTGGCCGAAAAGAAAAACGCTGTAAAAGTGTTAATTTTCTTTGATGCCGGCGGCTCGATGGACCCCTACGTAAAGATTTGTGAAGAATTGTTTTCCGCTGCTAAAACAGAGTTTAAGCATCTGGAATATTATTATTTTCACAACATGCTCTACGACTTTGTTTGGCGCGATAACTTTCGGCGCTTTCAGGAAAAGACAGAAACTTATGATCTGCTGCGCACTTATGGCTCGGATTATAAAATCATTTTTGTCGGTGACGCCTCCATGTCGCCCTATGAAATTGAAAGCCCCGGCGGTAGTGTCGAGTACTACAACAAAGAGTCTGGAGCCGAGTGGATGGAACGGATTACTGACTCCTGGGATAGGGTCGTTTGGTTGAACCCCGTACGCGAAGATTATTGGGAGCACACGCCCTCAATTCAACGGGTACGGCAACTGGTCGACAATCGTATGTTTCCTTTAACACTGGGTGGCCTTGAAGAGGGTATGGCTCTGTTAACTAAGTAGGTAGCTAGTGGCTTCATTAACAACCGGCGTCGATATAGAGGCGCTGCGCAAAGCGATCCGCGGGTGCATGAGCCGGGATCGCTTTCGCTTTTCTCGTCAATTGAAAAATATTGAACAGCGTCGTCGCCAGGGTAAACCTGTCGATCGCGACTTGTCGCGTCTGGAAACTCAGGCGCTGGCCTCTGAAGCGCTGGTGGCAACGCGCAGGCAGCTCGTTTCACCCCTTAGTTTTCCCGAAGCCCTACCGGTCAGTGCGCGCCGCGAAGAAATTCGTGACGCCATTGAAGCCAATCAACTGGTGATTATTGCCGGTGAAACCGGTTCGGGTAAAACCACCCAGCTACCTAAAATCTGTCTGGAGATGGGCCGGGGTATTACAGGGCTGATTGGCCACACTCAGCCCAGGCGCATCGCCGCACGCACCGTCGCCCAGCGTATCGCCGAAGAGGTGAATACGCCTCTGGGTGAGCTGGTGGGTTATCAGGTGCGCTTTCAAGACCACAGTAACGACAATACCCTGGTCAAATTAATGACCGACGGTATTTTACTGGCGGAGATTCAGAACGACCGCTTTCTCAATCGTTACGACACGCTGATTATTGATGAGGCCCATGAGCGCAGTCTGAATATTGATTTCCTCCTCGGCTATCTCAAGCAGTTATTGCCCAAACGTCCCGATTTAAAAGTCATTATTACCTCAGCGACCATCGACGTTGAGCGCTTTTCCAAACACTTTAACGACGCCCCGGTGATTGAAGTTTCCGGCCGTACTTACCCGGTTGAAATTAACTACCGGCCACTGCTCGAAGACGAAGAGCAGGCCAGCGGTATTGCCAATACCCTGGAAGAACTCCTGCGTTTACCGCAACGGGGTGACGTGCTGGTGTTTCTCAGTGGTGAGCGAGAAATTCGCGAAGCGGCAAAAGAAATACGCCAGCGCAACCTTCCTCATCTCGACGTGCTGCCACTGTATGCCCGTTTAAGCCTTGCCGAGCAGACCAAAGTCTTTAAGGAGCATCGTGGCACCCGAGTGGTGCTGGCGACTAATGTGGCTGAAACCTCTTTAACCGTGCCCGGTATTCGCTACGTGATTGATAGCGGTTATGCGCGTATTAGCCGCTACAGTTACCGTACCAAGGTACAGCGCCTGCCCATTGAGGCTGTTTCACAGGCCAGCGCCAATCAGCGTTCTGGCCGCTGTGGTCGGGTTAGCGAGGGTGTTTGCGTACGCCTCTATAGTGAACAGGATTACCTGCAGCGCCCTGAATTCACCGACCCCGAGATTGTGCGCACTAATCTTGCGGCCGTTATCTTGCAGATGATGCGCCTGGGCATTGGCTCGGTGCGAGAGTTTCCCTTTATCGAACCGCCCGATAGTCGTTTAGTAAACGATGGCTTTTTATTATTAAAAGAGCTTGATGCGGTCGATGGGCAGGAGCGATTAACCCCTACTGGCAAGCCACTATCGCAGTTCCCCGTCGATCCGCGCATGGGACGAATGCTACTGGCAGGGGCAGCGGAGGATAGCCTGCGCGAAGTGCTGATTATCGTCGCCATGCTGAGTATTCAGGACCCCCGCGAGCGCCCGGCTGATAAGCGTCAGGCGGCGGATGAGAAGCACCGTCAGTGGCTCGATAAAGACTCTGACTTTATTAGCATTTTAAATCTGTGGCAGCATTTTGAAGAGCAGCGCCAGGCATTGACGCGCAATCAATTTGCCAAATATTGTAAAAAATCGTTTGTCTCCTATTTGCGCATGGTCGAGTGGCGAGACCTGCACCATCAACTCCATACGTCCTGTCGTGACCTCGGCCTGGAATCTAACAAACAACCTGCCGACGTCGATAATATTCATAAGGCGTTGTTAACGGGCTTGCTGAGTCATATTGGTTTTCGTCACGAGAGTCGCGAGTACCTCGGCACACGCAATCGTAAGTTCCATGTTTTCCCCGGCTCTGGTCTGGCTAAAAAGCCACCGAAATGGGTAATGGCTATCGAGTTGCTGGAAACGACCCGGCTCTTTGCCCATCACTGCGCCAGTTTTAATGAGGAGTGGCTGCCGGAAATGGCCGCACATCTGGTGAAAAAAAGCCATAGCGAGGCCCATTATCACGCGGCCCGTGGGCAGGTGATGGCTTATGAAAAGCAAAGCCTCTATGGCCTGACCATTGTCGAACGCCAACAGGTTGAATTTGGCAAGATTGATCCAAAGCAGGCACGGGCCGTCTTTATTCAATCCGCTCTGGTAGAAGGGCTTTACGGCAACAGTCGCTCCGGCGGTCGGCGTGGTAGCAGTAATAAAAAGGTCGCCTTTTTTGCGCACAATACGGCTCTTCTCAATGAGCTGCACGAGCTTGAAGATCGCCTGCGGCGGCGCGATATTCTCGCCGATGAGTCGGCTCTACAGGCCTTTTACGATGAGCGATTGCCTGCCGAGGTTATTGGTCTCGCCAGCTTTGAACGCTGGCGCAAGCGAGCTGAACAGAGTCAGCCGCAACTTCTTTATGTTAGTCGTGAGCAGTTAACCCAGAACCAGCCTCTGGAGAGTGAGGGGGCGCAATTCCCTAAAACCTTGCGCTGGGCCGATCACGATTATCAACTCCACTACCTCTTTGAACCGGGCAATGAGCAGGACGGCGTTAGTGTTGACCTGTCAGTTGGGCATCTTAACCAAGTGCCGCGTTATCGCTTCGACTGGCTGGTGGCGGGCCTGCTGCGCGACAAGTGTATCGCCCTGATGAAGGGTTTACCCAAGCAATGGCGTAAACATTTTGTGCCGGTGCCATCTTTTGTCGATAAGGTTTTACCGCTGCTGGTGCCGGACAATCGGCCTTTGCACGAGGGCTTGGCGAAGCAGCTCAAGCGTTTGAGTGGTGTCGATGTGCCCCTTGATTGTTGGGCTCCGGACAAACTTGACGCTTTCTATCGCATGAACTTTCGGCTTTTTGATGAGCAGGGCAAGCTGCTAGAAAGCGTGCGGGATCTCGAGCTACTGAAAGCTAAGTATCGGGATCGGGTGCAGGAAACCATTCGCCAGGGCGATAGCAGTGCTGGGCTGGAGAAGTCGGGCCTCACTAAATGGGATTTTGGCGAGCTGCCAGCCTTGAGCGTTATTAAGAAAGATAAGCATGAAATTCGCGCTTATCCGGCCCTCAATGACGACAATGACAGTGTGTCAGTGCGAATTTATGACACCCCAGAGTTGGCGAAAAACAAAACTCGTACGGCTCTGGTGCGTCTGGCGATACTTGAAAACACGACGTCTGCCAAGTATTTACGCAAGTCACTTTTCAAAGGTAAAGACCTGCAGTTGAAAGCGGCGCACCTGCCGGGACGTGATTTACTCAATGAGGAAATCATTTTTGCTGCCTTTCTAGCAGCTTGTTTTGATGGGCAGGAGATACCCCGTGACCAACAAAGCTTTGCGGCCTGTGTTGAGCAGGGCAAGGCTAATATCGTCACCATTGCCAATGAGCTAGAGACGTTGCTGCTGAAGCAGGCTGTGAGTTTAAAAACGCTTTATGGACTATTGATAGAGAATGAGCAGCGTTTTCCGGTTGTGGTTAAAGATATACAGGCACAGTTGGCAGCGCTTTACGCTACAGGCTTTGTCAGCCAAACCTCTCTGCATTGGCTGCGACAGTATCCGCGTTACATTCAGGCGGCGCTGGTGCGCGTGGATAAGCGTATTGGTGATGGTGACAAGGACAGCGCAGTTATGGCTGAAATTGCCGGCTTTTGCCAAGAGTGGCAAGCCTTGCAGGCAGAGGCTATGGAGTATCCCCAGGAGATTCTCGGCGAGCTCGAAGCTTTCCGTCACATGATCGAAGAATATCGTGTATCTTCCTTCGCACAACAGCTGAAAACCATCGCCCCGGTGTCGGCTAAGCGCTTGCAAAAACAATTGGCGAAAATTAAGGCAGCTTTACACAATAGCTAGTGAGAAAAACTTTCTGAACCTCTTACTTGTTAGCAGGTGGTTTACCTCGGTATTATAAATTTTCCGCTATGCGGAAACTAAGTGCCCAGTACTCGGTCATATATTGCAGCTTGCACAATGACAGAGGCGGGCTAAATAAACCTCAATGTTGTAACCAATATTGTAATAACAAAGTGTTTTAGGAGAACTACAATGTCTGAACAAAAAATCAAACCTCTCGCGGCAGCAGTGGGTGCAGCATTTATGGTATCAGTTGCGCTTTCCCCTGTTGCTTCTGCGGCTAGCAACCCCTTTCAGCTGAGTGAGCTGAGCAGCGGTTATGAAGTGGCTGGCAAAGACGCCGAAGGCAAATGTGGTGAAGGCAAGTGCGGAGAAGCCAAGCCCAAAGCTGAAAGCGAAGGCAAATGTGGTGAAGGTAAGTGTGGTGGAGCCAAGCCCAAAGCTGAAAGCGAAGGCAAATGTGGTGAAGGTAAATGCGGCGGTAAGTCGTAACCCGCTATGACCAACAAGTATCCAGTGACAGGGGCAGGGCTGGGCCTACGGCGCAGCTTGTTAGAAGCACTAAAGAGTGCTGATGACGCTGTCGATTTTATGGAAGTGGCCCCTGAAAACTGGATAAATGTCGGGGGGCGTTTTGGCCGCCAGTTGCGCGAATACACCGAACGTTACCCCTTGTTATGCCACGGATTGTCCCTGTCCATAGCTGGCCCCGCCGAGCTCGATTGGGAGTTGTTGAAAAATATTAAGCAGTTTATGCGCGACCACCAGGTGCGCTGTTACTCTGAACATCTCAGTTATTGTAGTGATGACGGCCATCTCTACGATCTCTTGCCCATACCCTTCACGGGCGATGCGGTGAAGTTTGTCGCCAATAGAATTCGCCAGGTACAGGACTTTTTAGAACAGCCCATGGCGATTGAAAATATCTCTTATTACGCAGCCCCCCAGCAGGAGCTGAGTGAGATTGATTTTATTTGTGCGGTGCTAGAAGAGGCTGACTGTAATTTATTACTCGATGTGAATAATATTTACGTTAATAGTATTAATCACGGTTACGATGCGGAAGACTTTCTCGCCGCATTACCGGGCGACAGAATTGCCTACGGCCATATTGCCGGTCATTTTGTTGAGGCCGAAGATTTGTTGGTCGATACTCATGGCGCGGATGTGATTGATCCCGTTTGGCGCTTATTAGATAGCGCCTATCAGCACTTTGGCGTTTTCCCCACCTTGCTTGAGCGAGACTTTAATTTACCCCCGGTCAATGAATTGCTGGGCGAAGTCAATGCAATAAGAACACGACAAAAAAATGCCGATAATTCGTCGACCTCAAATGTTGATGGCGATCAGTGTGAACTGCAAAATTAGCGGTTTATTGCGATGGCTAATATGAACGTGAATATGAGCAATGACAACGGTGTAGAGGAGTCCTTCCAAGCGGGGCAGTTTGCCTTTGCCGCCCACCTGCGAGACCCCGCTGTAAAGCCGGCGCCGGCTGATATTGAAGACCGCCGCGTGGCTATTTATCGCGATCTTATCTACAACAATATCGAGTCCTTTTTAAGCGGTGGCTTTCCCGTATTACGTAGTTTAATAAGCGACGATAACTGGCATAAATTGGTGCGGGGTTTTGTCAGGGATCACCGTTGCCATACGCCTTATTTTCTTGAGATTAGCCAGGAATTTCTACTTTATTTACGCGAAGGCAAAACCTGTATCCCGGATGATTTGCCTTTTATTCTCGAGCTGGCTCACTATGAGTGGGTTGAGTTGGCTCTCGATGTGTCGCCCGAAGTATTACCCGACGTACTATCTAAGGTACTACCAGAGAAAGAGGCTGAATCTGATCAAGGCGTGACATTGCTCAATGCCAGCCTGCAAATTTCACCCCTGGCCTGGCGCTTAAATTACAACTACCCGGTGCATAAGATTAGCCCTGATTATCAGCCGCTGGAGGCACCAGAGCAGCCAACGTCACTGGTGGTTTATCGTGGCCCCGATGAAAAAATACACTTCTTTGAAAGTAATGCGGTCACCATGCGCTTATTGCAATTACTTGAAGATAGTCAGCTGAATTCTCGACAGGCTCTTGAGCAAGTGGCCCTGGAATTACAGCACCCTGAGCCTGAGACGCTTGTCACCATGGGTGAAAGTATTATTCAGCAATTGCTCGATCTATCCATTCTCTACAAGTCTTAGGTCTTTACAAGGCTTAGGTCTCTGCAAGATTTAGGTGCGCCTGTCACTAAACTGTCATAAAAAAGCAAGCTTCCTGTCATATTGATTTCCCACAATACGCCCAGTTCGAAGAAGAGGCCTAAGGCCTTTTACTACTAGTGTATTTGTCCAATTTAAGAGGGGACTATGATGAGAAAAACCACTTTGGCCGTAGCTGTTGCATCGGCGCTGGCACTTCCTGTTTCTGCCTACGCAGTTGGCCCAATCGACGGCAGTATTTACGGTAAGGTAAATATCAGTGTTGTTAACGATGACAATGGCACCGATGACCAAATGGAATTGAACAGCAATGCTTCACGCATTGGTGTTAAAGGTAAAGCTAAATTGACGGATACGCTTTATGTTATCTATAAAGCTGAATATGAGTCTTTTTGGGACGATGGTGAAAAAGACGACGGCGATACTTTTTCTCAGCGCAATATCATCGGTGGTTTGAAAGGTAATTTCGGTACTATCTGGGGCGGTAAGCACGATACCCCCACTAAGTTGTCACAGAAGAAAATTGATCTCTTCAATGATCTTGAAGGTGATGTTAAGAATGTGATGGCCGGTGAGACTCGCGCCTCCAACATCGTCAATTACACCACTCCCAACTTTAGTGGTTTTTCTGCCTCTGTTGCGACTATTTTCGGTGAAGATCGTAGTGACAATGATAAAGATGGCTTCTTCGATAGCTATTCAGCGCTTGCGCAATATGAAACTGACGGTGTTTATGTGGCCGTAGCTGTTGATGAAAATGTTAAGTCGGGTAGTAAGTCTCAGGGCATGGGCAAGGATTACGTCAACATCCTACGTGTTGTTGGTCAATTCCCCATCGGCCCCGTTACTTTGGGTGCTATGTGGCAAAATGCCGAAGAAGGCGATAGTGCTGCCACTGGTGTAAAACTGGACGAAGATAGCTGGCATGTTAGCGCCAAGTGGAAAGTGGCTAACGGCTACACGCTGAAAGCCCAGTACACAGAGTCAGATGATGATGTATCTGACAATGATGCCGATATGTTGTCACTGGGTCTCGATAAGAAACTGGGTAAGAAAACCAAGCTTTTTGCTTTTTACACCACGCTTGATAAAAGCACAGTCACGGATGACTCCGACTGGATTGGTGTGGGTCTTGAGCACAAGTTCTAAGCTGAGTAGCTGATATGTAGCACCTGTTGGTGTTGCGTTTAACAGCCGGGGATTGCAAGATTCCCGGCTGTTTTAGTTTGTATGATGATGTTGTGATAGAGGTTTTACATTTATGAAAGTTTTTTTGCTTGCTTCCCTGTTGTGTTGCGTTTTATACCCCTCAAGCTTGTTAGCGGCTAGCGCCGATAAGAGCGCCCCTGCAGCTCAGGTTAGCTGTGAAGAAAGTGTCGATGCAGCTGATGAGATGAACTTTGCCGACAACATTATTGAATGTAACGAAGAGGCGGTCGTTATTTATGATCAGGAATCTCGCCAAAAATTTCTGAGCCGCAAAGCTTTGCCTCTTAAAACCTATGAAAATCAACAGCGCGATGGCGTGAGCACTGCCATTGTTGATGAGCCAGTGCACTTGCCGGGTACCACCTTCATCATTCGCGCGGCCTATAAGCTTGATGCCCCCCAGTTAGGCCTTGTTTCACTACACCAACAAATGGCCACCTATTGCCCACAGGGCTGGGAACTGGATAGGCAGTGGAGCAGGCCCATAGCTGCCGACTATTATCTACACTATGAATTTACCTGTGCAGATATGGCTCAATAAGCGCTGAAGTTTCGAATGATTTGTCGTTGCAGGCCCGGGTGAAAGCTATTATCGGATGATACTAGATGCAAATTGAGTTATTTAAGCCTCGCATTAGCGGGGCTTTTTTGTGCCTGCGTTTTAGCTCGATATTGCGTACTTGTTAGCAGCTATCATCAAGTGGCAAGGTTGACTAGAATGGGCCACGGTTTACACTTGAACATATATTCAATAACGTGGTGGTGTAGTAGATGTTGATAGAAAGACGCGTGCTGAAAGGCTTGCTGTTAGCAGTTTTGTTGTCTCCCGGGGTGGTGATGGCGGGCTCCGATCAGGCAGACCCCTTAGAAGGTTATAACCGTGTTATGTTTTCTTTCAATGACAAGGCTGATCAATGGGTCTTAAAGCCAGTAGCGAAGGGCTATCGCTATGTAATGCCAGACTTTTTTGAACGTGGTGTGTCTCGCATGTTTTCTAATCTCGGCGAGGTGCTCAATGTTGCTAATGACCTGCTGCAGGGCAAAGTAGGGCAGGCGGGCAATGATGGTGGTCGTTTGCTGATTAACTCGACAATCGGCATTGCTGGTTTTTTCGACGTGGCAAAGCATGCTGGCCTCGAAAAGTCCGATGGTGAAGATTTCGGACAAACCTTCGGGGTGTGGGGTGTTGGCGAAGGCGCCTATGTGGTTTTACCCTTTTGGGGGCCAAGTACCTTAAGAGATGCACCTGGCTTGTTACTTGATAGTGTTTTCAACCCCATCGGTGAAATCGATCACGTGCCGACCCGCAATCAACTTTATGGTGCCAGGGTCACCTCTGTTAGAGCTGAATTACTTGAGGCTGAAAAGCTGGTCAAAGGTGATAGATACACGTTTATCAGAGATGTTTACTTACAGCGCCGACAATTCCTGGTCAATGATGGCGAAGTGGAAGACGACTTCGGTGATGACGACTACAATTAACGAATATTCAGTAGCCATTATCCATGGTCAGTAAAGAGGTGTAGAGGTGTCAAATAGCCGCGCCTTAATTGTTTCCTCAAATATTGAACACAGGGAGCAATGGACGAAGTATATGCAGTCGGAAGACTGGCAGGTACGTTGCATTGCAAGTCGGGATGAGGCACATACTGCCATCCCCGACTTCCTTCCCGTATTGATGCTGCTTGATGTAAAGGCTGAGGAACATGCGAGCGAGATTGATGAGCACTTTGCTCAGCGCTGTCGGGATTCTGGCCTGGCTGTAATTGTTATTTTTGCCGATCCCACACCTGAGGATATCGCGGTAAGCTTTCGCCGCGGCGCCATTGATGTGTTGATAGAACCCTTCAATAAAGATGATCTATTTCAAGCTATTGCTCGAGCGGGTGATTTCAAGGATCTTTATCAGCAGAATATGGGCTATAGAGGCCAGCTTGAAAGGGCCAATAGAGAGTTGCAAGACAGCCTGAACATTTTGCGTATGGACCAGATGGCCGGCCGCCAGGTACAGCTTAACCTGTTACCTCGAGGCCCCCTTAACCTGGGTGAATACACCGCCTCCCATCAAATTGTCCCCTCCCTTTTTCTCAGTGGTGACTTTGTCGGTTACTCCGTCGCCTTCGACCGGTTTTTACTTTTCTATGTGGCTGATGTGTCGGGCCATGGCGCATCTTCGGCCTTCGTCACCATTATGCTGAGCTACATTATTCGCCAGATCATCCGCCGGCATATCAATGAGGGTGACCCCGCTGCCTTGTTAAATGCCCCCGAGGGGCTGATAGAGCATGTTAATCGGCATATTATGGCGCTGGAACTCGATAAACACTTGACCATTTTCGCCGGCTCTATCGATACCCAGCGCCATGTCCTGCGCTATGTTATGGGTGCGCAGCTGCCTTTGCCGATAGTGATTACAGAAGACAAAGTCGCCTTTTTACCCGGTAAAGGTAAACCGGTTGGTTTGTTTGAGAACGCTAGCTGGGCCATTGAGGAAATGACACTCCCTGAGAACTTCACCTTACTTGTTGTTTCAGATGGTTTGTTTGACTGCGTCAAGGGCGACTCAATGGAAGAAAAAGAGCAGACGATATTAGCGGCCTGCGAGCGCGTTGGTCCAGCAGGTGGACACGATGCCATCTGCCGAGAACTGGGCATTGATGTGATAGAGAATGCACCGGACGATGTATCTGTGATGACGGTAATAAGACAGCATGGATAAAGGCACAATTTTTGTTGGCCAGACTAATGGCAATTATCTCATCCGAATGAGCGGCGATGTCAGGGTCACTTTGTGCGCCTCACTTAACCACTATGTGGAGAGTATATTCGGCGATCGCAATGTGAAAAGTGTCTTGGTCGACCTACTTGAAACACAAGGCGTTGATAGCACGACACTGGGTTTATTGACAAAGTTGGCACTGCTTAGCAAGCGTCATTATGGCATTGTGCCACTGTTATTTTGTGATAACCCCGGTATTTTAAAGACTCTCGAAGCGATGTCCCTTGATGAGCTGTTCACGGTTATTCGTGAGGCTCCGCCAGACAGTGATAAGGCTGGGCCGCTGGATGAGTTGGTCTGTGACAAAAGCGATGAAGCTGAAGCTCGGCGCAGTGTGTTGGAAGCCCATCGCCTGTTAGTTGAGGTTAATCCCCAGTGTGAACCCGAGTTTATTGACTTGATTCGTTATCTTGAAGATGAGGTTAGTAAGCAGGGCTGAAAGATTTGTTCTAGCTCATGCTTTTGATATTTTCCGATGTTTCATTGCTTACTATGATTGCCCCTTTTTCAGAAATTATTACCGTTGATATTTTATTGGATTGAATCGCGTTTAGATCATTTTTTGTAATAGGTAATAACTCAATTAGGTCTTCTTTTACCACAGGGGGTAAAGGTTTACGGCGGTCTATGCCCTTAAAGCGTTTGTAGTTATACAAGGCCCACAAGCCAAGGGTTCCTGTCAGCGCAAAAGTAACACCGATAAAGGTAGGCAATACGTCTAAAAATGCATCGAAGCCATCCGTCATAATCATTTCTTGTTGGAAGAATCGTATTTGAAACCACCAACCAGCAAGCGTGATAAGAGGCACCCACAAATAAAACCAAACAATCCAAAATACTAAGGTGAGTAAGGTGGATGTATATTTTAGCTGTAGAGTTTGTAGTTTTGGTGTATCAATAATAAAATTATTTTTCACGAATCCCTCTGTCGGGGCTGACCCAGGTAGCGTTGGTGCCTTTTTTACGCATTAAAGCACGAGGTATGCCTAGAACTACTGCGACAACGTTAACTATCCAGTAGGCGATTGGGAACCAGATCATCCAGAAATAGTATTTCCAGATATTTTTTTCATAGTGAGACTCGATAGAAAGACTAATAGCGAATTGTAAAAGACAGGTAATTCCCAATAGAACGCCACCCCAGCTGGGTAATAAACTGTGAACGCGAATTTCTTCAGGTAAGTCCAGAAAAAAGCCAGCAAGCCATAACAGCATAGTGGCGACAATACTGAAAGACCAAAAGATACTGGTTATAAACTCGATAAAAACCATCCACATACGTCTGGATTTCCAGATTCCTAGGTTCCCAAAGTATTTAATGAATACCTCTACACCACCTTGCGCCCACCGTATTCTTTGACGTAATAACCCCGAGTATGTTTCAGGCATTAAAATCCAGCACATCGCTTTGGGTTCAAAACGAATATCCCAATGATCGAGCTGTAGCTTCCAGCTCACGTCAATATCATCTGTAATCATATCCGTTGACCAATATCCGACCCGGTGTAAAGCCGCTTTCCGAAAGCCGGCTACTACACCTGAGACTGTAAATATTCGGCCGTAAACTCTCTGAGCTCGTTTGATGAGTCCGACGATAGCCGAAAACTCCCCGACCTGGATTTTGCCCAAGAGAGAAGAGCGTGTTCTTATTCGGGGGTTTCCAGTAACGGCTCCGACACGTGGGCCGGCAATAAAGTGCTTCATTATCCAGTTGGCGGCATCCTCATCAAGTAGGGCATCACCATCAATGCAAATAAGAAATTCATTTTTCGAAGCCATTGCCCCTATGTTGAGAGCGGTTGCCTTACCCATATTGTGCTTAAAATGAATCGCACGCACCTGTTCATGCTTTGTTGCTAGTCGGTCAAGCAGCTCGCCTGTATTGTCTGTGCTGGCATCATTAATGGCGATGATTTCAAAGTTGGGGTAGTTTTGTCTTAGCAGTTGCTCCAAAGTTTCACAAATATTGTCACCTTCATTATGGCAGGGCACAAGAATAGAGACTGGCGGAGGAGGAGAGTCAAATAATGGACTTGTGCCAAGTTCTTTTCTTTCCCAATGGAAATAGTAAATGAGAGCGCCAGCCATCCATAAATAAGCCATAAATAATGGATAATAAAGAGCGAAGCCGAAAAGAATGTCGCTAATAGTAGAGAGTTCAATCATCGAGTTACAAGGCCAAAGGCGAGGTTTTTAGAGAAATGTTGGATCTTACGGTGTGCAAGTTAGGGTGGTGCTCTAAAAAATTATCGGGATAATAGCCAAGGTGCTTTACACCCAGTCGCATAAGCAAGCGGAATTGGCTTGCAAGAATATCGTTTGGAATAGGAGTGCTCGTCCGCCAATCAACAGATTGAAGTTCAAATAGTGTTTTGTTAAATTTTGGATCGTGAATGGCGGCACGCTGGGTTAGGCCTGATAGCCATTGCGCAGGGTTGTTTGCCTGCTCCATATAGGGCATTGCCATAATGGCGGTGTAATCATACGTTCTCAACATCTCACCATAGTTTTGATTGAACCATTCTTTACTGTTCTCATTTAAAATAACATTGGCATAAATATTTCGGGCTGTCTTGATGTCAGGCCTGTAATACTTAACTTTTTTCGTTAGATCTACTGTGAACTGCGTGAGAGTGTGGGTTTTTATTGCCTGCCATTTGCGCTTTAAAGGTCCTCTCAAATCTTCGATATTTATACTGTCAATACCAAGGGTGCTGGCAGCAGAGCGAAGAGCAGCTGGGCTGAAGTCTTCATAGTCACTTAAATAAGCATCGTCGTGAAAGAGAAGCCCTGAAAAATTGGTATGTAATGCTAAATCCTCATAAATGTCCTCAATGAGTTTTCTGGCATTACGATTAAACGGAGAAAGCCGTACATACCCGGCTGTATTGGTAACAATCTTTTTGTTCACGAGACTTTTTACCCGCAGCTCTTCTGTGTCGGGTATTAAGAAAGATAGTACCGGCATCCAGGCGTAGACATGGACATTGCTACGAGTTTTTAATTGCCAGGCTACACGGTTAAAGAGGTCGCGCCTGACAGGTAGATGGCGATTGGGGAAATACAGTGCATCTGCATTACCATCGCCGTCAGGGTCAGAAAAAGCCTGTAAGAAAACAGTGTTAATTTTCATTGCTTTGATGCGATCGAGTAAAAGGCTTAAATTTTTGCTTTCCTGTAAGGGGTTTTCATCGTAGACATAGTCAAGATCGACATGGGCAACTCGAATGGGGTCTTCAGTCTCAAGGTGGCGTAGTGAGTAGACAAAATCAGCGAGGGGTGGGTTACCTTGAACAAGTATTCTATTTATTGAGTCGCCTTGTTGTGGGGTGTTAATACCATTTTTTAGTGTGAGTGAAAATTGATGACCTGAAGACTTCGCGAGCTCTTCAGTGAGCAGGCTAAATGCGCCGTAGGGCCAAACAATTGTCCGTGGCTTGGAGCCTGTTACTGCGTGTATAAAATCACTGTTTTGTTTTAGGTCATTTAAAATTCTTTTTCTATAGACGCGTTCTTCTTCGTAGAGCCTGCTCTCTTTATCAAATTTTAAAGTAACGGCCGCAGGTTGAGTGTTTTCCTGTGGGTTGGCGAAAACGCCTTGATGTAAATCGAAACTATGAGATGCAATTTCAACCAGTTTAGATTGGCTAATAGCCTTTATTTCTTTAAGGCTCAGGAAAAAATCGCGAGGTTTTGAATCCTTGTTGCCATAGAGTACTTGCTGCCCTTTTGGTGTACTTGACCATTTTCCAACCAGAGCGACAACGGCAGGGTATTTGTATTCTTTTAATAATGGCAGTACATGTGTGTAAAAGCTTTTGTAGCCATCATCGAAAGTTAAGAGAAAAGCATTTTCTGGTAATGGTTTCTCTCCTGTGCGTGCAGCTATGACGTCGTCAAGACTGACAGCATTGTAGTTATGTGCTTTTAGCCATTCAAACTGAGCAATAAGATTGTCAGTGCTAACGGCCATTTGATCTTTATCGACAATACCATCGACATCATCTCGAATGTCGTGGTAACACAGCGAAATAAAGTCATTAACCGCTAAGCTTAGCTGGCTACAAAACATGAGGGATAAGAAAAGAAGAGGCTTAAGCGCCATTAAAACCTCCAGTCGATAGATAAGTAGTAACTCCATGATAGTTCGTCATCACCGTCATAGAGGTTACTTGAGCGTTTAACACCATAAATAAGCTCTAATCGATAATCGGCCGCCCAACGGTGCTCATATTGGACGCCCCAGGTATCGCCAGTACCGTAGTTTTCTTGATTGTAGAAACCTGTGCTGAGAATCAAGCGTTGGTGAAAGGAGTCTTCATATTGCCTCCAGCTTAGCCACTCATTTTCGAATGCGATTGATCCTGCTAAATCACTTTCTGGATTGAAATAGATGACATTTGATTCTGAATTACGGGAGGAGTAAAGATCAACCCGAGTAGAAAATTTATAAGTGTATTGGCTATACCATCGTTCTTGCCAGAATCCATTAATAGTCTTGCGCGTATTATCGTCAGAAAAGTCTAAATAGGAAAGGTTTAAGCCCGTTGATCTGGATTCATGCCAGCGATACTGCCCACCCCAAGATACTGATTTTGCATAGACCCCTTGATTAAGCGCTCGCAAGGGTGTTTGTCCACTTAGAGACTCCAGACTGAGCGAGCTACTCCAGTGGTCATCAAACTCGTACGTGCCATTTAGATTGACACCGATACGGTTGTTTTCGTAATGGTTATGGTGTATTTCAGTCATGAGAAAGATGTTGGGCGCAGTATATTCAAGACCTATGCCTGCGTGATTGAGTAGCCCGTCACCCTCAGTGAACTTTGCCTGGCTGTGGCGTTGATGGATATAGGCCCGATAATTTTTATTTAAAGGGCGAGAATAAAGGTAGCTGTTGATATCTAGCCCTCGACTCCCGTTTACACTTCCGGAGCTCTCTGAGGTGCTGATCTCAGTCTTAAACTCGCGCATATTGTGAATACCCCAAAGTTCATTTTGTATAGCAATACCTTTGTCTTCGGGAAACAGCTCAAATAATGTTCCAATTGACTCTTCTGCTTGCTCATAGTGTTTGAGTGCGAGCTGATTTCTTGCTTCGCCTATGCGCAAGCCGAGATGTTTTGGCTCCTGAGTAAGGCCAATATCGTATTCTTTCTGGGCTTTGCGTGGCCAGCCACGCCAATAATCAATGTTGGCAAGTTCTTTGCGAATGTCTGTGTTGTAGGGGGCAAGTTCGTGCAAGGTTTTAATTTTTTGCTCGGCATCCTTTAAGTTGTCAGCATAGGCAATGCTCAGTGCTGAGATTGTTTCAGCCTGGGTTTTTTTTGGGTTCGGCCTTCTAAAAGGTTTCTTACCCTTACCAATAATATAGGGTGGTTGTTTACTAGCAACTCCCTCCACCCAGGGCTGAGCAATATCCATTTTTTCGCTTTCTACGTACGCGTAGAATAGAGAAAGATCAAGATTGACGTTTTCCTGAGCCATTAGCTGCTTTACGTTTCAATAACAATCTTCAGCCTCGCTGGGGCGTTCTAAATAAAGATAAGCATCACAGGCCGCTATTCGTGCGTAAGCAGGTATTTTTATTGTTGAATCGAGTAGTTCATCGTACAGTTTGATGGCGTCGTTCATTCGATAACGATCTCTAAGTGCAACTAATAAATCAAATTGAGCATTAAGTGCATATGAGGAGGTGTCGCCAAATTGGGATTGAAAGTCTTTGATATTGGTTTCAAGTTCATCAATAGCTATGTCAATTTCATCAAAAGTATTCTTTTCATTTTTGGGGGGTATTCCTGCCCAGCGAATTTGGTGTGCGCTCATGTCAGTCTTAATACGTGCTAGATCTTTATCGCTAAAGATAGCAGGGTTGCTAATTTGACTGTTAGCTAGATGAGAGGCGCCCATTGTATTAAGCGTTAATATTTTTCTTCTTAAGATTTCTGTGTCAGATGGGTTTATTTCCAGTATGTGTTGATAGACTCTCAAGGCGGCCATGAAATTGTGTTGTGACTCATGAAAGTAGATAAGGGCATTAAGCAGCCTTAAGTCGTCTGGGTTTCTCTTTTGCAGCGATAATAGAATTGTATGCGCTGATTTGAATTTTTGTTGATCAATTAAGACAAGGCCTAATCCTATTTTACCGTCAATGAATTTTGGGAAGCGTTTGCCAATTACACGGTAAGTGTTTTCTGCGGCAATATAATTTAATTGTTGTCGATGGGCTATTGCTAGTGTGTTTAATACATATCTAGGTGCTTGTTGAAGGGGGATGTTGCTAGTGTGCGTTACTATTTGGTGATGTTTTCCGGCCCAGCCTAGAATGGAAATATAGTCGTAAAAATAGCGGTTAGGTTTGGGGTGTTTGTCGCCTAGATATTTAAGTGAAGTTAACGCTTGAGAGTAATGAGCGTTTTGGGCCTGTGTAATAGCGCGCCTGTAGGTCGAGTCATCAGTGTTACCGGCATTGGTGGGGCTTGCAACATGGCACATGATGAGAAGCAACACGGCTTTGTTGAAGCTATGTATTATGATCTGTTTTATGGTGGTTTTCTTCATGTACGACGATAGTGACTGGCGACTAGATTGTGGATTATAAGCTCACTACGTATATGTAAGGGCCTGTGCCAATGTTTTTTGATAACGAGTCGACATTACGCCCGTAACAATAACCCTGGCATGCTATATATTTCTTTCGAGTTCGTTTTTAACCAGACTCTTGGCTTTAATAAACTGGCTGTGGGGCAGGTAGATCAAGTCGGCTACCTGACGGATCAAGCTTTCTTCGTACTTGTCGAGTACATCGTCAATGAAGGCGATATGCCACATTTGTTTGATTAATTCGAATTTGTCGTCTGCAGAAAAATGCAGGTTAACTTGCCCGGTAAATTCATAGAGGGAGGTGGCATCTCGAACCTCATCCTGAGCTAGTGTGAAGAGTTCGTCACAATCTTCCAGGGATAGATCAAAGGTACGCGTTAGTAGAGCCTTGATGCCTGCTTGTTCTTCTGATTCCAATTGGCCGTCACTTAACATTACTTCAACCATCAGTGCGGCGCTGGCTTTCTTAATGGCTTCTAGTGGTTTTACTTCACTGCCCGTTGCTTCGTGGCTGAGAATGTTATCCTGAAAGAAGGTTTTGATTTTGCTTATCATGCGGCTTGCCCTTTAATAATAAGGGTGAGCATATCTTCCAGTGCCACCTGATCGCGGATAAATAGACGAATGCCCTCAGCTAATTTTTCACTGGCCATGGCGTCGTTATTAATGTCGAGGCGGAAGTTACTGGGGCCGTAGTTACGTTTCTCGGTGTTATTGCTGAGTTTATCGCTTGATAGCTTGCGTTCTAGCTCGCCGTTTTCAGCTTCAAGCTCAGCGAGTAGACCGGGGCTAATGGTCAGCTTGTCGCAACCAGCAAGGGCTTCTATTTGGTCGGTATTGCGAAAGCTGGCGCCCATAATAATGGTGTTGTAGCCGTGGGATTTGTAATAGTCGTAGATGCTGCTAACAGATATAACGCCGGGGTCGAGCTCGGCACTCGTAATGCCGTTTTCGCTACGGTCTTTATACCAGTCGTGTATACGGCCAACAAAGGGAGAGATTAAGTGAGCGCCTGCATCTGCCGCCGCAGCGGCCTGGGCGAGATTAAATAATAAGGTTAAATTACAGTTAATCCCCTTGTTTTGTAGAGCTTTTGCGGCCTGAATGCCCTCCCAGGTGGCGGCTATTTTGATGAGCACTCGGTTTTTTTCAACACCCTGCTGCTGGTATAGCTCAATCAATTTGTTGGCTCGGGCGATGGTTGCTTCGGTGTCAAAGGAGAGGCGGGCATCGACTTCGGTGGAGATGACACCGGGAATTAATTGCAGTATTTCACAACCAAAGCGCACGGCAACTCGATCACAGGCGTCGGCAATGGGGTCGTTACTACTTGAGTTAGCCTGTGCACAGGTCTCTTGCAGTAGCTGTTGATACTCCGGCATTTGCGCAGCTTTGAGAATGAGGGAGGGGTTGGTGGTCGCATCTTCAGGGTGATAGGTGGCAATGGCATTAATATCGCCAGTGTCGGCGACGACTGATGTCATGGTTTTTAGTTGTTGTAATTTTGTGCTCATGGTTCCTCGCTATGTCATCCGTTGACCGGTGTGTTGTGCGTTGGTGCCGATTGCGGATTTCCGGCGGTAGGTGACGCTGTGCAATAGTTACCCATCATGTCTAGCGCTTCAAGTAGTACCTCAATACCTGCGTTGTCCTTGTGAGCTTTTTCACTGATTAAACGGCGAAATTTTCTCGCGCCGGGTTGGCCGTGAAATAAACCCAGTATATGCCTGCTGAGGTGGTGCAGTCGTGCACCCTTGGCCAGTGCCTGTTCCGCAAAAGGCAGGAAGCTCTCGAGGATTTCGAGGCGTGTGCTGACCGGTCCCGTCTGTCCATAAAATAGGTTGTCCATTTCAGCGAGTATATAAGGGTTGTGATAGGCCTCGCGGCCCAGCATGACACCATCGACCTGTTGAAGATGGCTGTTTATTTGTTCGACCGTGTTAATGCCGCCGTTAATAATAAACTCGCTCTCGGGGAAGCTGCGCTTGAGCCGGTAAACAGCGTCATAGATAAGCGGCGGTATTGTGCGGTTATCTTTGGGGCTAAGACCCTGTAGTAGGGCATTGCGAGCATGGACGATGAAGGCATCGCAACCGGCCTCTCTATTAATGCCCACAAAGTCTTCTAATTCAGAGTGGCTGGTTTGATTGTCGACGCCGATGCGATGCTTCAGGGTCACCGGTATCTCGACGGCATTTTTCATAACGGCAATACACTGTGCAACCAGGGCGGGTTCTTTCATTAGGCAGGCGCCGAAACGCCCTTTCTGTACGCGGTCACTGGGGCAGCCACAGTTCAGGTTGATTTCATCATAGCCATATTGTGCCGCGATTTTGGCACAGGCGGCGAGGGCTTTGGGGTCGCTGCCTCCCAACTGCAGGGCGACAGGGTGTTCGGCTTCATCGAAGGCGAGGTGGTAGTCTGTGTCGCCGTGTAATAGGGCGCCGGTGGTGATCATTTCGGTATAGAGCACGCTGTGCTGGCTGATAAGTCGCAGAAAGTAGCGACAATAGCGATCAGTCCAGTCGAGCATGGGGGCCACGCATATGCGCCGCTGCTGTGGCGGGGCTGCAACATTCTTGTACGACGTGGTGTTAGGCGTGCTTGTGATCATCTTGTTGGTGGCTTACCTTTGCTTTGTGCTGGGGCGGCATTTTACCCTGTCTAGCACTGCTAGATCGAGTGGCTGGCACAGGAACTCTTTTGTTCAAGGTGTGTAGCTAGCGCATGAATCCTGCGCCTAAATCCTGCAATAGCGGCTAACGTCGAGTGACGTCTCATGGTATATTGCCGCGCTAAAGATTTTCCGACAAAGGTACTGCTGAAAGTTGCGAATAAGGTGCAACGGAGTAGCTTTGTATTAGAACTTAATACCGTAGAAACAATTGAAGGCTTAGGAGGCTTATCCGGTGATTACTAGAGATAAAATGTATGTGAACGGCCAGTGGCAAACACCCACAGGCACCAGTGTGGCGGACATTGTTAACCCAGCAACAGAAGAAGTGTTTGCTAAAGTTAGCTTGGGTAATGAAGCCGATATTGACGTGGCCGTGCAGGCAGCACGAGCAGCCTTTGACAGCTGGTCGCAAACGCCGGCTACAGAGCGTGCAGTTTATCTCGATAAAATCGTTGCTGGTTTAGAAGCGCGCACTGACGACTTGGCCGATGCCATTACCTCAGAAATGGGTATCCCGGTTATGTTGTGTAAAGGGGCACAAATTGGCAACCCTGTATTTACCTTCAAAGAAGCGGCCGAGCTGGCGCGTAACTTCGCATTTGAAACCGACCACGGTAGCACCCATGTGGTACGTGAAGCAGCCGGCGTTTGCGGCTTAATTACCCCCTGGAACTTCCCCCTCAACCAAATCGGCGGCAAGCTTGCTCCTGCTCTGGCTGCAGGCTGCACCGTGGTATTAAAGCCGAGTGAACTGGCACCAATGGACGCGTTTATTCTCGCTGAAATTATTGATGAAGCGGGTTTCCCGCCGGGTGTCTTTAACTTGGTCGTTGGTGCTGGTCCCGTTGTTGGTGAAGCCCTGTCCAGTCACCCCGAAGTGGATGTGGTTTCCATCACCGGCTCCACCCGTGCCGGTGCTGCCGTTGCTATTTCAGCTGCGCCTACCATTAAGCGTGTATGCCAGGAACTCGGCGGCAAGTCTGCGAATATCATTCTCGATGATGCCGATTATGCCCGCTCCGTCAAAGGTGGTGTACGCCTGTCAATGTTCAACACCGGGCAGGCCTGTAACGGTCCTATGCGCATGCTTATTCCCCGTAAAGATCAGGCTGAAATTGAAGAGATTGCCCTTAAAGCGATCGAAACCATTAAAGTCGGTAATCCTCTTGAAGATGATACTTACATGGGCCCTCTGGCGAACAAAGCGCAATATGAGCGTGTATTGAGCTTTATTCAGCGCGGTATTGATGAGGGTGTTACCTTATTGGCCGGTGGTACCGATAAGCCTGAAGGCTGCGACACGGGCTACTATATTGAGCCCACGATTTTCACCAATGTTAGCAATGACATGCTCAGTGCTCAGGAAGAAGCCTTCGGCCCTGTTCTGTGCATGATCCCCTACGACACTGAAGAAGAGGCTATCGCCATTGCCAATGACAACCCCTACGGATTGTCGAGCTACATTCAGTCGAGTGATATTGAACGCGCCCGCAAAGTCGGTCGCCAAATGCGCGCTGGCCATGTTGAATTAAACGGCGCTCGCTTTGACCAGGGTGCACCCTTCGGTGGTTATCGTCAGTCGGGCAATGGCCGTGAACACGGCGCATGGGGTTTAGAGGATTACCTCGAAACTAAAGCCATGATCGGTTATATACCGCGTAAGCCGAAGCCTAAGAAATAAGCTTTTGCACAGGTATAAAGCAGACATAAAAAAGCCCGCTTAATTGCGGGCTTTTTTATGTCTGCACGATTGATTGTTCGTAAGTTGTTGAGCTAAGCGTCAATCCGTGCAGTCGCCTTACCGCTAATCACTGATTGCCCATCCTGATTGGTGGTGAGTACATCCATTTCTGCCAGTGTTTCACCATTTTCTTGAATGATATTGGTGATGGTGGCCTTGGCCAGGAGGTCGTCGCCGGGCCAAACCTGCCGGGTGAAGCGGGCGCTATACTCTGTTAGGTGGCCATCGCCGACCCAGTTGGTCAACATCGCGCCGGTGGCACCCATAGATAACATGCCGTGGGCGAAAACACCGGGATAGCCGGCGATTTCACGCGCGTAGACTTCATCGGTGTGCAGGGGCATGTAGTCGCCGGAGGCACCAGCGTATTGCACAATTTGGGTACGTGATAAATTTTCTGCAACCAGTTCTTCGTAAGTGTCGCCAATTTTTAAAGTACTTGCATGTAGTGCCATGATTATTCTCCGCAATCTTCGCTGCTATTAGTCTTGTGAAACGGCTTTGCCGGTAGTTACGCCTACAGATGTGGCCGTAACGACGAGTTCGCCTTTTGAGTCACGAAACTCGGTGATGGTTTCAGAGAAACTCATGGTGCCGCCACGCCGTCCTTCTTTCTCCCAGCTGTTACCTCGCTTAGTGGTAACACTGAGATCGTCGCCGGGGCGGATGGGCTTGTGGTAAATATATTGTTGCTCGGCGTGGAGCATGCGGGCGCTATCACTGTTTTTCTTTTCACTTTTTTCTTTCGGCTGTTCTTTAGGTTTGGGCGTGCCTGTGGCTTCTTTACCCGAGCCAAACCAGGGTTGCCCGATAGTGGGGCGTAGAGGAAATTTGGGATCGTATTGGGCGCTGGCCTGTACGAATGTCGGTGGCGCGACGATGCCTTTAACTTCGCTAGCGCTGGCATATTCAGCATCGTGGTAAATGGGGTTGTTGTCACCGACGGAGCGGGCAAATAACATAATTTGGCTGGCATCGACGGGGAATTTAAATTCCGCCATAAGTTTTCTCCCTTTTTTATAAATTAGAGTGTTATTTATTAGTCGTTAAGTTTGAGCGAGTTTATTCTATTTTTAAGGGGCTTCATTACTCATGATAATCGTGCCGCTGGCGCCAAACATGCCGCCAACACCGTGGCATACGGAGGTGCTGGCACCTACAACTTGAGCAGGGGCAATGCCGCGCATTTGTCGCACACTTTCCTGCAGGGCGTACATACCGTACATACCCGAGTGCATATAGCTGAGGCCGCCGCCGTTGGTATTCATTGGCAGTGAGCCACCGGGCGCGCTATTGCGCTCCCAGATAAAATCACCAGCCTCGCCGGGCTTAACAAAACCGAGGTCTTCCAGGCCGTAAATGGGCAGATGGGCGAAGGCATCGTAGATCATCAAATGGTCGACATCGCTGTGGCTAATACCCGCTTCTGCAAAGGCTTTTTTGCCGGATACTTTAAAGGCGCTCGACGATGTGAAGTCTTTCATCTGGCTGATCATCGGTGTCTCGACACTCTCGCCGGTGCCGAGCACGTAAACGGGCTTGGTGGGGAAGTCTTTTGCTCGCTCGGCCGTGGTCAATATCAGCGCGCCACCACCGTCAGTGACCAGGCAGCACTCGAGAATGTGAAAAGGGTAGGCGATCATTTTAGAGGCGAAGACATCTTCAATGGTGATCGGCTCTTGATGAGTGGCGCGGGGATTCATACCTGCCCATTCGCGCTGTACCACGGCGACATTGGCAAGCTGCTCGTGAGTCAGCCCCAAGTCCTTCATATAACGCAGTACAGGAATGGTGAACATAGTCGGCGGGCCCATGCAGCCATAGGGTATTTCAAACTGGCCGCCCAGGCTTGCCTGATTATTGCCCATGGCTTTGCTGCCGACCCATGAACGACCACTCTCGCCGTGGGTGATGAGTACTGTGGTACACAGCCCCTCGTTAATGGCCGCAGCGGCATGGCGTAGGTGGATCATAAATGAACAGCCGCCAACCATGGTGCCGTCAACCCAGCTCGGGGTGATGCCCAGGTAATGGGCGAGGTCGGTGGGCCATTCGGCGGCACAGGCAATGCCGTCAATATCTTTTGGCCCCAGTCCGCAATCGGCCATGGTGTTTAAAGCGGCATCGGCGTGGAGTTGAATTTGCGACATATTGGGGATTTTGCCGAGCTCTGTCGTCTCAGCGGCACCAACGATGGCAATGGAACCGGGCTTCATGCCTCACCCCCTGTACCCGTCGGTTTGAACTTCACCAGAGTGATGTCGTCAGTCACGGCATCGAAGACCACTTCAAGAGGCATGTCGAGTATGAGTGCTTCGGGAGTTTGTTCGACCTCGACAATATTGCTCATCATGCGCGGGCCTTCGTCCAGCTCGACCACGGCGATGGAGTAGGGGCCGTCAATCCAGCGCGGTGGCCGGTGGTTGATGACATAGCTGTAGAGCCGGCCCTTACCCGATGCCTGAAAAATAGTGACGGCGCGTGAAGCGCACTCAGGGCAAAAGGGGCGCGGTGGGAAATAAATGTGCTGGCAGCCATCGCATTGTTGCAAGAGCAGCTCGCCAGCGCGAGCACCGTCCCAGAAGTGCTGGGTTTCCGGTGTGGGTTTGGGCAGGGTTTTGGGGTTTACGGCCACGATATTACCTCGTGATGATCTTATTATTAGCGTGTCGCGCAGGGCAGCGATAGACCACGGCGCCCTAGGCAAGTTAAACCGAGAGCGCTGTGGTATGACTACTGCCTGCTAATACAAGGCGGCTTATAAAGTTTCGGCTAGTGGGCCACGCAAGAGCTTACCGGGGTAGGTGCCGGTGTGTTCGCCATCGCGCATTAAGACCACGCCATTGACGATGGTGGCAGAAATACCCTCGGCCTTTTGCACTAAACGGCGAGCGCCAGTCGGTAGATCGTGTTTCACCTCGGGCATTAAGGGGTTGATGGTATCGGGGTCGAAGACGTTAATGTCCGCTGCCATTCCCTCTTTGATCAGCCCTCTGTCGTCAAAGCCCCAGGCTGAGCCGGTATCGTGAGTGATCATTTTGATGGCTTCTTCAAGCGTAAAGGCATTTTCTTCGCGGACCCAGTGAGCGAGCACGTGGGTTTGCAGTGATGAATCCATAATCTGCGAGACGTGGGCGCCAGAGTCTGAAAAGGTCACCACTGAGCGTGGGTGGCGCATCATTTCCAGCACGTGGTCCTGATTTTCGTTAAACAAAGGCTGGCGGAAAAAGACTTTCATGTCGTTCTGCAGCACGATTTCTATCATCGCATCCACCGGATCCATGTGCATTTCTTCGGCAATGTCAGCGACGGTTCTGTGGGGGCCTTCAATGGTGTCCATGACCAGTAACCAGTTATAGTCGGGGCGGCGCATCTCGGCACCTACACCTTGAGATTCCTGGTGGCTGGCACTGGCAGATTCAACCAGGCGAGCACGCATGGCGGGATCTTGTAAACCGGCTTTCTGCTCGGCCAATGACAGTTCACGGAACTCTTTCCAGACTGGGAACTTGTCGAAGGGAAGGCGAGTTTCAAAGGACATCAACACATTGAGGGCTCGGCTGTGAACCTGGGCGAACATAGTGCCACCCATCTCGGCGGTTTCGTTGAGTAGGTCAAAGTAGGGGGGCCAAATGTCGGGGGCGCGCCGAGCGCTAAACATGCCCCAGGTGACGGGGCGACCCGACTCTACGGCCAGGTCACGCAGGCGCACCTGGTATTCGCGCTGTGCCTCGGGGGAGCGGCCGGCCTCTTCGCTGGCGATTTCGAAAATACCAGCGTCGAGTTCACTCATGACGCCAACCAGTTCTTTGACTTCATCCCAGGTAGCCAATCGGCTGGAAACGGGGCGACCCTCAGGTGTTTGGTGATTGCGGGTGCGCGAGGTGGAAAAACCGATGGCACCGGCGCGAATCGAATCGCCCAGTTCTTTCTTCATAATAGCCATGTCATCTGCAGTGGCTTCATCGGTAAAGGCGCGCTCACCCATGGCGTAGGTGCGCAGGGCGGAGTGGCCGACATAGCCACTGTAGTTGATGCCTTTGGGCAGGGCTTCCAGAGCATCGAGATACTGGGGGTAGGTCTCCCAGGTCCAGTCGATACCGGCTTCCATCGCCGCTCCGGAAATGTCTTCGGCGCGTTCGAGGTTGCGCACCACCAGATGCTTATCTTTGGCGGCACAGGGGGCCAACGTAAAGCCGCAGTTACCCATGACGACGGTGGTGATGCCGTGCCATACAGAACAAGTACCCAATGGATCCCAGGAAATTTGTGCATCCATATGCGTGTGACCGTCGATAAAGCCGGGGGTTACTACCTGGCCTTTGGCGTCGATGACCTCTGCGGCATCGCCATCGACACTACCAACGGTAGTAATAATGCCGTCTTTAATGCCAATGTCTGCATTAAAGCGTGCAGCACCAGAGCCGTCGATAATGGCTCCGTTTTTAATAATTAGATCGTAGTTCATTTTAATAGCTCCCGATGCTCTGCGTAGGCATCGCCAGTTTAAGAAATTGTTGATTAAACGCTATGGCGGCTTGGGGCTGTGTGCTGTTATTTACCGACACGCCACAGGTTTTATTGTTAAATTTATTGATCAGAGCATAAACCACAGTCGGCATGAATGCCATGCCTGGCAGGCATTGTTAGTTATGTCGTGGGAGGGTAACAAGCCCTCTATAAATTAGGGCTATTACCGTAAATACTAAAGATAGCGTTGTTATTCGTGGTTCTTTACCTGTAAAAAGTGCACCACCTATGGAAAGTGCCACAGTCATGTAGGGCAAGGCTCAGCAGTTATAGCTTGTCTTTAATAAAGACTCTGATGGCGAATAAACAACCAAATAATATGAAGGGCGTTAATTTTGAAATCCCTATTTGTTGAAGAAAATGGCTATTACATGCCTACAGAGCACGCTGCCAGTCCCTGGGGGCCAGTCACTATTCACGGTGGTGCCTCTGCCGGTTTAATGACCAGTTTAATGGAAGAGCAGTTCCCCACGCAGACCATGCAATTGGCGCGTTTAACAGTGGACCTTTTTCGTCCAGTACCAATGGCCCCACTTGAGCCTCGACGTCGTACTATTCGCGATGGCAAGCGGATAAAAGTTCTGGAAGTATCGTTGTTCCACGAGGGGCAGGAAATCTGCCGTAGCAATGCCCTGATTGTCGAAAAGCAAGCTATTGAACTGCCCACCCATGCTCGGTTACCTGAGTTGCCACCACAAAAAATTGTCGATGCTTTTGTGCAAGACGAAGTGATCGGCATCAAAGCCATCAATAAAGCAGCGGGTGTTGAATATCCCCCCGGCCTGCACACCTTAATCCCCTTAAAGCCGGTATTCTTAAATTTGGGTGTCGGGCGAGGTTGCTCGTGGGTACGCCTGCCTTTACAGGTGCGAGCGGGTATTGAAAATTCGCCGCTGGTGAATGTCGCCACCTTGTCTGACTTCGGAAATGGCTTTGCCCAGCTTTATTTGAGTCCCGAGCAGGGCTTTATTAATGCGGATATTACGCTGAACTTACACCGCATGCCGGTTGATGACTGGATTGCCATTGATGCCCAGGCCCGGGCTCAGCCAAATGGTATTTCGATGGTAGAGACCGTGCTCTACGACCAGTGCGGCATGATTGGCCGGGTGAGTCAGTCAAACCTAACCATGAATACCTACAATAAATGATGCTCGGCAAGTCAACATTCTGCAGGATTCTCAACTCTCATCAAGCCAATGCGATGATGAGAGTTGAGAATACGAAATTTTAATTAAGATTGGCATTGCTAGCCTTGTGTAATAAGCTTGGAGCAGCATTGTTAAAAGACCTTGGTATATGATGCTTGTCAATGCGTTTTTTGAAGTTCTTTGCTATACCTTGTTGACCAAATGATAACTACATAAAAAGGAACATCGTATGGAAAGTAAATGGGAAAAAGGGGCTGTTATTCCGGGCTTTAAACGTGTGCTTAGCGCAGGATTGTTAGTTGCTGCTTTTGGTGGATCTGGCCTGGCGGTGGCTGAGGATCATAAGGGGGCAGCTGGAGAAGACGATTTCAAACATTATTGTGCTTCTTGTCATGGCGTCAGTGGTAGTGGTGACGGCCCCGTTGCGGCTTCGCTTAAGAACTCACCTGCAGACCTTACTAAACTTGCTGCAGCAAATGGCGGTGCTTTCCCTCAAAAACACGTGACGGACGTGGTTCAGGGGAATAAAGATTATGACATGAAGTTTCGGACTCATGGCCCCTCTGATATGCCGGTGTGGGGGAATATTATTCTTGAGGATAGCGATGGTAGATCGAGTATAGCCAGCGCTCGCATTAATAATATTGTGAGCTATATTAAGTCGATTCAGAAATAGCTTGAACGTTTGAACCACCTACAAAATATTACATTTTGTAGGTGGTTTAATTCATTCAGTGATTGAAATTAGCTAGTTCCCATCAGGTAAGCTCACCAATAACTTCAATAATTTTTTCGTGATACCTGTGTGCTCTTTCTTCAGAAAAGTGGTCTAAGAAAAGTATCGAAAATCCCAGTAATATGATGGCCAGGCCTGAAGCCCGGCCGGTGGCTGTGGGTAGAAAAAGAAATAGGGCGATACCGGCAAGAATTAAAGCCGACATACCGTACATCGTGTAGGGATACCACTTTATAAAACCTTCCGCTCGCACTTTTTCATTGACAACGAATTATCTGGGGCTGGCATCAAAAGCCTGTTGATAATCGGCAATGCGTTTTTCATTGGTAAAAATCAAGCCCAGTCCAGTCCAGTGCCGCTAGCGATTAAGCCGACCAGTAAAAAAGGCAGGAACATAGCTTTGGCAAAAATAGTGCTGCCGCTTTTCCAATAAAGAAAGGCTAAAATACAAACGCAGATACCAAATAACAAATAAAGCCGGCCTTCGAAAATCTCGCCTTTGCACCATTGCAGGCTGCTGGTAATTATTTCCATATAAACGCTCTTTTTATTATTGTTGTGTTTTATTGATTTAAATTATTGAGCTGTTGTTTTTTAGGCCTTGCCAATTAGTGTGTCTTTAGCGGCATTGATTTTGGCGGCAAGATAGTCATTGCCGCCTCTGTCGGGGTGTAATTTTTGAATCAAGCGTTTGTGGGCTTTGATGATTTCCTCTTTGCTGGCACCTTCTTTAAGGCCGAGAATCTGCCAGGCCTCGCTTTTCGCCGTGGCGGTTTCGGGCTGGCTGTACTGCTGCTGATAGTGCTCGTTGCCGGTGTTGTGAAAGCGCCGTGCCAAGTAGGCGCTAAGCAAGCGGGCGGCCTGAGGGTCGTCGTTGCGCCATTGGGCGAGCAGGGGGTCGAGTTGTTCGCGGCTTAAAGAAGATAAGCTTTGTCCTGCGAACTCTCCCTTCAGTACCTTGCCATCGATACTGCCATTGCCAATATTGACTTTAATTTCCAGCGATTCTGAACGTAGTGTCGGGCCAAACTTTGGACCACCGCTGCGTTGCCAGGCCTGTAGCATAGGCAGGGCGCGCATTAGTAAGCCCGCAGAATTTTTGAGTAGGGGCAATAGGCCGGCGAGAGCGGCGGCGAGCCAGTGGGCGCGGCCACTGAGTACCAGTGCGAGTGTGACACCGAAAAGGCCGATAAATATCATTCGCCACAGCGCGGCTTTACGCTCTTTTTCAGGTTTATTCTGCAGAGCTTTGGCCTGCTGAATAAAGTACCAAACAATAAAGGCGACGGCGATAAGTAGAATTAAGCGTGGCATGAATGATCGTTAGTTATTGGGGGCCATTACTATACTGTTGAATGAGGCGACTGTTAATCGCCTTTTCAATGAGGTGGCTGATAATTAAGCGGGCAAGTAACGCATTAATAAAGCGTGGGAATCGACATTCGTCAAACTGGTATCGGCGATGGGGATGCGTACTACGTGGCCAGAGCCGGGGGCGGCGCTCATTGCCACGCCCTCGGTATTTTCCAAACCGTTGAGTTGAAAGGTGTGATTGCCCTGGGGGGTAATGAGTTCCAGGGTGTCACCCCGTTCAAAGCGGTTTTTCACCTCAATGGTCAACCAGCCGTTTTGCGTGTCGGCATCAATAATTTCGCCGACAAATTGCTGCTGGCTATTACTGGAGGCCCCTTTTTCGTAGTTTTGGAAGGACTCGGGCACATGGCGACGGTAAAAACCTTCGGTGTAACCGCGATTGGCCAGGTGATCGAGTTCACCCATTAGATTCATATCGAAGGGCTTGCCGTTGACGGCCTCGTCGATAGCACGACGATAGGTTTGTGCGGTGCGAGCGACGTAGTAGTGGGACTTGGTACGACCCTCGATTTTCAGGGACTGAATACCCAGGTCGACCATGCGGGGTACGTGTTGCACGGCGCGAAGGTCTTTCGAATTCATAATATAGGTGCCGTGCTCATCTTCGTAGGCAGGCATAAACTCGTCGGGGCGGTTGGCTTCCTGTAGCAGCACCAGGGGTGGTTCATCAAATCCCTGGGTAGTCGCCGGCTCACCGGCTTGTTCGGTTGAATCACCCGGGTTCCAGGCTTGCACCTTGGGGTTCCAGCCTTGAACACTGGGGTCGACCGGGGTGATATTCCCCGTCGCATCCTGTGTCGCTTCATGGGCCTGGTATTTCCAGCGGCAGGCGTTGGTGCAGGCACCCTGATTGGGGTCACGGTGGTTCATGTAACCCGATAGCAGGCAGCGCCCAGAATAGGCAATACACAGCGCGCCGTGTACAAACACTTCAAGCTCCATCTCCGGGCACTCGTCGCGAATCTCGGCGATTTCGTCGAGGGATAACTCGCGGGACAGTATCACCCGGCTCAAGCCCTGCTTATACCAGAACTTCACCGAGGCGTAGTTGACCGCATTCGCCTGCACCGAGAGGTGAATGGGCATCTCGGGCCACTTCTCACGCACCAGCATAATCAGACCGGGATCGGACATAATCAGCGCGTCTGGCCCCATGGCGATGACCTCGGCCATATCGCGAATATAGGTTTTCACCTTGTTGTTGTGGGGTGAAATGTTGCTGGCGATGTAAAACTTTTTACCTTGGTTGTGAGCCTCGGCAACGGCTTCGGCCATAATGTCGAGGTGATTAAACTCGTTATTCCTCACCCGCAGGCTATAGCGGGGTTGCCCGGCGTACACAGCATCGGCTCCGTAAGCGAAGGCGTAACGCATGCTTTTGTAAGTTCCGGCGGGGGAGAGTAATTCGGGCATAAAGGACATGGCGAGGGGTATCGAGGCAGATAAAAGAAGGGCGTTATTTTAGCCTATATCGGGCTTTGAAATAGTAATTATTATCAATTGAGGATGACTACCCTGTTACTGCGTTTTTTAATGATAAATAAACGGCTGACCGTACTCATGGCTTATGCTCATGTCCTATAATAGGCGCCCACCTATTTCGCCCGTAGAGGAGAGCCCACAATGGCTATATCAGGTACAGCATCAGCAGATTCTTTGAGCATCGGTACGCCCTTTTCGGGCACTGCGACGAAAGCTTTACTCTGCGGTTCTGGCGAGCTGGGTAAAGAGGTCGCCATTGAGCTAAAGCGCATGGGACTTGAGGTGATTGCCCTCGATCGCTACGATAATGCACCGGCCATGCAGGTTGCCGATCGCTCTTACACCCTGTCGATGCTTGATGGCCCCGCGCTGCGAGAAATTATTGAGCGCGAGCAGCCCGATTATGTGATCCCTGAAATTGAAGCTATCGCTACCGATACTTTAGTGGAGCTTGAAACTGCGGGCGTCAATATCGTGCCCACGGCTAGAGCGGCCCAGTTAACGATGAACCGTGAAGGCATTCGCTGTCTGGCGGGTGAAGACTTAGGCCTGGCGACCTCGAGCTATCGCTTTGCCAGTACGCTTGAAGATTTTCAAGCCGCCGTTGCGGAGATTGGCATTCCATGCCTGGTGAAGCCCATTATGAGTTCATCCGGCAAGGGGCAAAGCCTGATTCGTGAAACGAGTGAGGTCGCCGCTGCCTGGGCCTACGCCCAGGAGGGTGGTCGCGCCGGAGCCGGGCGGGTGATCGTCGAAGGCTTTGTCGATTTCGACTACGAAATTACGCTCTTAACAGTGCGTCATCGCAATGGCACTAGTTTTTGCGCGCCCATTGGCCACCGCCAGGAAGATGGCGACTACCGCGAATCCTGGCAGCCCCAGGCAATGTCCGACACAGCCCTGGCCGCAGCTCAGGCCATGGCTGAAAAAGTTACCACCGCCCTGGGTGGCTGGGGTATTTTCGGCGTCGAGTTATTTGTTAAGGGTGATGAAGTGATCTTTAGCGAGGTCTCGCCGCGCCCTCACGACACCGGCATGGTGACGATGATCTCTCAGGATCTCAGCCAGTTTGCGCTGCATGTGCGGGCCATTCTCGGTTTGCCAGTGCCCAATATTCAGCAACTCGGACCATCGGCCTCTGCGGTGATCCTGGTCGAGGGTGAGTCGAATAGCATCAACTTTTCAAATCTTGAACAGGCCCTGAGTGAGCCCGATACGCAGGTTCGTCTCTTCGGCAAGCCCGAAGTTGTGGGGCGACGGCGCATGGGTGTTTGTCTGGCGCGGGGCGAATCGATTGAGGATGCTAAAGCGAAAGCCAGTCAAGCGTCAGCCAGTGTTAATGTTAGCCTGTCGTAGATTGCTTCGATAAAAATGAGGACAGGGTATGCATAACTTTTTATTGGCATTAGTGCTAAGTCTACTGGCAGTGGCTGCCAATGCCGAGCGCGAAGAATTTCGACTGGTGTTAAAAAACCACACTTTTAGCCCGGCAGAAATACAGGTGCCGGCCAATAGTTTGGCCTTTTTGGTGATTGAAAATAAAGATGCTAGCGCGGAGGAGTTTCAAAGCAAAGATTTACATCGCGAAAAAATTCTCGCTGCCGGTAAAACTGAAAAAATTAAAATTGGCCCTTTAAAAGCCGGGTCGTATCAATTTATGGGGGCCTTTAACCCCGACACCGCCCAGGGCGTGGTGACCGTGAAATAACCTTTTAAACATTAGTTAAAAGGTATTAGTTGTCAGTATTCTACTTGCTATGCTGCCGCTTGAGTTGAGCTGCGCCATAGTGAGCGCTTAAAGATTCCAGCATATGCTTGAGCTGAACCTTGATAATATCGTGTTCGTCCACAGCGATATTTTCCTTTAAACGGGTAATCACCCGTTCTACGGCATTCTCCAGATCGCCCTGTAGTGCTTTCGATTTATCGGTCAAATAAACTCGTGTTACGCGTTTGTCAGCGGGGTCGCGACGGCGGCTGACATAGCCCTGTTCTTCAAGCTGGGCGAGTGTTCTGGCCACAGCGCCCTTGTCGGCCTGCAGCCGATTGGCCATTTCCTGCTGGGTTATGCCCTCGTTGATGTAGAGCATAAATAGGTAGGAAATGCGCCCAGAGCCTATGCCTAGTGGTGCTGTTTCCGTTTCCAGCGCTTTCATCATAGAGCGGTAGAGTAGACCTATTTGGCGTACCAGGTTATCTGCGAGATCAATCATTGGTTAAGACGAGTTCCTTGTCATTGTTAGCTGTTTTGCCGGCATCCGGCCGTTGGGGTAGTCGCTTGGGTATAAAGGGCGTTAATAGTACGACGGGAATATAAGCCAGCGCACAATATATAAAGGTATCACTGAGGGCGAGGGTAGATGCCTGCAAGGTGCTGAGTCGTTCTGCCATGGCCCACATTACCGCTTCATTATCACCCGCGAGTTCAATTAAGGGCTGGAAGGCAATGTCTTTACCGGCTTCCAGGGGGGTGAGGTTTTCAACCAGGTGCTGGCGGTGGAAAACAGTGCGGTTTTGCCACACGGTAATGCCAATGGCGATGCCTAAGCTTGAGGAAAACATACGAAAAAAGTTGAAAAATCCGGCAGCGGAGGGGGTTTTCTCCAGGGGTACACCGATCAATGATAAGGCCATTAATGGTGGGAACATAAACGCAAAGCCGATACCCATAATGACTCGGGCAAAAAACATCGAACTAAAGGTGGTTTCGGTGGTGCATAGGGCTTGCAGGTAAATACCGTAGGCAATAAAACCGCTGCCAACAATCATTAGATGCCGCAGGTTGAGTTTGGCCAGATGCTTGCCAACAATGAGCATACCGAAAATGGGTACCAGGCTGGTTCCGGCCATGGCCAGGCCCGCCCAGGTGGCTGTGTAGCCGAGTACGGACTGCATCCAAATTGGGTAGAGCACCGTCGTGGTGTAGTAACTGATATAAAAAATTGCCGCAATAATTGAGCAGATGACAAAGCTGGGGATTTTTAGCAGGGTGTAGTCGACAATGGGGTGGGGTTCGCGACGCTCCCAAACGACAAAACCAATAAAACCGATCACCGCAATATTGAGCATCAAGCGAATTTCTGGCGAGCCGAGCCAGTCCAGTTCGTGGCCCTTGTCCATCACCAATTGGGCGAGGAGTACCACGATAGAGAGCAGCAGCATGCCGACCAGGTCGATGGGCTCCTTTTTCGTTTCGGTTTCGTCGTGCTTCATGCTAGTCCAGACGACTCCTGCACAAAATATTCCGACCGGTACATTCATGTAGAAAATCCAGGGCCAGCCAATAGTATCGGTAATAAAACCACCAATAATAGGCCCCAACACAGGGGCAACGCCAGAGGTCAGTGCCCACAGGCCGAGGGCAAAACCGTGTTGCTGGGGTGGAAAAACCCGTAGCAGTACGGTCTGGGACAGGGGTACGATCAAACCGCTGGACAGGCCCTGCAATGCACGGAAGAAAATCAGTGTTTCAAAATTGGTTGCCATGCCGCAGAGGCAGGAGGTCAGGGTAAACAGGCCAATGGCCACGGTAAAGGTTTTGATCTCGCCGTAGCGCTTACACACCGAACCACTGAGGGGCAGCATAATGGCCAGACACACGGCATAGGAGGTCAGTACCCAGGCACCCTGTGAAGGTGTCGCGCCTAAACTGCCCGAAATTGCGGGCAGGGATACCACCGCAATGGTGGTATCGAGAATATTCATAAAGTTGGCAGTGGCGATGGCTACCGCTGTGAGCATCAGCGGTAGCCGTGTGGTGGGTGTCGCCATTAGGGCTGACTACCTGCTGTCTCTACGGTTTTACTGGAGGAGGGTAAGTTCTCGGCAATAATGCGTTCGACCATGGCTTGACCGCCGGCCTTCCAGTAGGCGTAGACGCCACTGACATCGACCGGAGTGACCTTCGGTGTCTGATTCAATTGCAGGCCGTCGCGTTGACTAGTGTCGATGGAGACGTGCAACGATGTGCCCAAAGGCAGGGGTTTTTCACGCACGGTGTCGCCCACCATGGCAATGCGCACCGGTACGCGCTGAACAATTTTCAGCCAGTTGCCGGTGGCGTTTTGCGCTGGCAGCAGAGAAAAAGCTGCACCAGTACCGGTGCCACCACCAATCACCTTACCTTCGTAATGGGTCTCTTCACCGTAGAGGTCAGAGGTAATTGTAACGGGCTGGCCGAGGCGCAAATTACGCAGTTTGGTTTCTTTAAAATTGGCTTCTACCCATACCTGATCTAACTGCACGAGTTGAAATAATGGCTTGCCGACTTTGATAATGTCGCCAGGGGAGACAAAGCGCTTGGCGATATGCCCCGAGACCGGTGCAACGACCGTGCTTTTATTAACGTCGGAGCTAAACCCTCTTACCGACACCGCCGCGTGTTTAACGTCGGGGTGTTGAGCAATAGGCAGGTTGGTTGCATTGATTTCAGCCTCTGCCAGAGCTTGTCGCGCGGTGTTCAACGCGGCGGCAGTGACGGCCATACGCAGCACCGATGTATCAAGCTCCTCTTTGGAGATCATGTTTTTCTTTGCCAGTTTTTTACGTCGTTCGGCTTCGTTCTTGGCCAGTGCGTAAGAGGCTTGATGTTCGGTGACCTCGGCCTGGCGACGTTTGACTTTCTGTTTTAAAGCGGCGACCTCTTGTACAGCGCGAGCCAACTGGCTTTGCGCGCGGTAGAGGGCGCTTCTTGATGTGCCGCCATCGAGTTTAACCAGCGCCTGTCCCGCTTCAACGTAGTCACCTTCTTCAGCGCCGAGCCACAGAACGATATCTTCCATACGTGAGCTGACGGTAATAATATCGCCGGTGGTATAGGCATTGTCCGTTGCCACAAAGTGTCGATTATCTAAATAGTTCAGCACTGCATAGCTGACAGCGCTAAGTAGCAGGATAACGATTAACAAGCTCCAGGAACGTCTCATAATGTCTCTTAAGTCTGAGCGCTCCCACGTTGAATACCGGCGAAGTTTACACTTGCCGCAAGCGGGAGGGTCTCGGTTTCGGGCGGGTTGGGTTAGGGCGCGGATTTTACTGAGATAACGTTGATGTGTCAACGTTGATAGGGCAACCAATGTTATGGGAGGTATAACTTGAGTTTATGCTTTCGTGTGAGCTTAGTCGTTAGGTGAAGACAATATGGAGTGATGGCAATAAAAAGTGCGCACATAAAAAAACCCTGCCGGAGCAGGGTTTTTTTATGTGCTTAGGTTTGCAAATCTAGCTGTGCAAATTAGGCGCTTTCAACAATTTGCTCTGCGGCAATTAACTTGCCATCTTCTGCGGCCGCCTGGAAGGAGGCAATCTGATCGAAGTTCATGTAGCTGTAAATTTCATCAGCCATTGAATCGATGCTTGATGCCTTCTCCAAATATTCCTCTGGCGTGGGCAGACGACCCAAAATACCACTGATCGCAGCCAGTTCGGCTGAGCCCAGGTAGACATCGGCGCCATCACCCAAACGGTTGGGGAAGTTACGAGTCGATGTGGAAATTACCGTCGATCCGGGGGCAACACGTGCCTGGTTACCCATGCACAATGAGCAGCCGGGCATCTCGGTGCGAGCACCGACGCGGCCGTAGATGTTGTAGTAGCCTTCTTCCATCAGCGTGTGCTCATCCATACGAGTGGGTGGCACGATCCAGAAGCGCGAATTAAGCTCGCCGGGTTTGGTTTGCTCGAGTAACTTACCCGCAGCGCGGAAGTGGCCGATGTTAGTCATGCACGAACCGATGAACACCTCTTCAATACTGCTGCCAGCAACGCTGGAGAGCAGACGGGCATCGTCGGGATCATTCGGCGCACAGATGATGGGCTCTTTCACTTCATCGAGGTCAATTTCGATGATCGCAGCGTATTCAGCATCGGCGTCGCCTGACATCAATGAAGGTGCAGCCAGCCACTCTTCCATCTTCACTGCACGACGCTCGAGGGTGCGGATATCGCCGTAGCCTTGAGAGATCATCCAGCGCAGCATGGTGATGTTGGAGCGCAGATACTCGGCAACGGCATCTTCTTCCATTTTAATGGTGCAACCAGAGGCGGAGCGCTCGGCGGAGGCATCAGATAATTCAAAAGCCTGCTCAACCGTAAGGCCTTCAATGCCTTCAATCTCAAGTACGCGGCCAGAGAAAATATTCTTCTTGCCTTCTTTAGCAACGGTTAACAAACCTTGCTGAATGCCGTAGTAGGGAATGGCGTGAACCAGATCGCGCAGTGTAATGCCGGGCTGCATCTTGCCCTTGAAGCGCACCAGTACTGACTCAGGCATATCCAGGGGCATAACGCCGGTAGCAGCGGCAAAAGCCACCAGACCGGAACCCGCTGGAAAGGAAATACCCATAGGGAAGCGGGTGTGTGAATCGCCGCCGGTACCGACAGTGTCGGGCAGCAACATGCGGTTCAACCAGCTGTGAATAATGCCGTCACCGGGGCGCAGAGAAACACCGCCGCGATTTTTAATAAAGTCGGGCAAGTTGTGCTGGGTCTCGATATCAACCGGCTTGGGGTAGGCCGCAGTGTGGCAGAAAGACTGCATCACCAGGTCGGATGAAAAGCCCAGGCAAGCCAGATCTTTCAGCTCGTCGCGGGTCATCGGGCCAGTGGTGTCCTGTGAACCAACAGTGGTCATCAGTGGCTCGCAATAAGTGCCGGGGCGAATACCTTCGACGCCACAGGCCTTGCCGACCATCTTCTGTGCCAGGGTATAACCTTTACCGGTATCGACGGGCTGAGCCGGTGCGCGGAAGGCTTCGCTTTGTGGCAGGTTGAGGGCTTCGCGGGCACGCTTGGTGAGGCCACGGCCGATGATCAGGTTGATACGTCCGCCAGCCTGTACTTCGTCGAGGATGACATCGGACTTGAATTCGTACTCAGAGATCACGTCGCCACTTTCGTGGTCGAGGATTTTGCCCTCGTAGGGGCGGATTTCAATAACTTGACCGTAGTCGATTTTTTCAACGGGGGCTTCAAATACCAGTGCGCCGGAATCTTCCATGGTGTTGAAGAAGATAGGGGCCACTTTGCCGCCGATGCAAATGCCGCCGCCACGTTTGTTGGGTACACCGGGCAGATCGTCGCCCATGTACCACAGCACGGAGTTGGTGGCTGACTTGCGTGAAGAACCGGTACCGACAACATCGCCAACAAAGGCAACGGGGTGGCCCTTCTTCTGCAACTCGATAATTTGCTCTTCGTTATTCTGAATGCCTTCGCGCGGGATTTTGTACATCGCCTTGGCGTGAACGGGGATGTCGGGGCGCGACCAGGCATCGGGTGCCGGAGACAGATCGTCAGTGTTGGTTTCGCCAACCACTTTAAAGACAGTCGTGACAATTTTTTCAGCAACGGCGGGGCGGTCGGTGAACCACTCGGCATCGGCCCATGACTGCATCACGGCTTTAGCGTTGGCATTGCCCGCTTTGGCTTTTTCATCGACATCGTGGAAGGCGTCAAACATTAGCAGGGTGTGCTTCAGTTGCTCGCCAGCCAGTGCGCCTAACTCGGTGTCGTCCAGAGCATCAACCAGAGTGGTGATGTTGTAACCGCCGAGCATCATGCCCAGTAGCTTAATAGCGTGAGCCTTGTCGATCAGCGGTGAAGTGACTTCACCTTTAACAACAGCGGAGAGGAAACCGGCTTTAACGTAGGCGGCTTCATCAACCCCGGGCGGTACGCGATTGGTGATGAGGTCGAGCAGTAATTCGTCTTCGCCAGCGGGAGGTGCTTTTAGCAGCTCAACCAGATCGGCGGTCCACTCGGGACTCAGGGGCTTGGCGGGAACGCCTTCTGCTGCGCGTTCTTCTACGTGTTTACGGTATGCTTCTAGCACGGTAATTTTCCTTTCATTGGTTGACTTTACCCGCTGCGGTGGTGACCGGATGCGGGGCTATCAATGACACACATCGATGGGTGGGCCGGCAAGCCCGGGGGCGAATTCTACAGCAAAAATACCCGCCTGTAATGGCTTGTAGGTGTTGGGCTTTCGAGAAAAGAGGACGTTTTAACGATTGCTTTTTAAGCAACGCCGCTTAAGCGCTGGCGCCCTGTTTTTTTCACCCTGTTTTTTTACGGTAATCTCGCAAATAGGCGATCCAGTAAACAGCGGCGACTAGTAGAGTACCGCCCACCAGGTTGCCCGCAGTTACCGCAGCGAGATTGATACCAGCCCCCTGTAATGACATCGCGCCCTGGGTGTCGAGTATTAGCCCGTAGGGCAGAAAGAACCAGTTGGCGATGGAGTGCTCAAACCCCAGTGCAACAAAGGCGGTAATGGGAAAGATAACGGCTAGCACCTTGTCGGTGACGCTGTGTCCACCCATCTCTAGCCAGACGGCGAGGCAGACCAGCACGTTACAGAGAATGCCTCGGGCAAAGGCTTCGCCAATAGATAATCCGGCTTTACTGGCGGCAACTTGACTGGCCGTTTCGCCCACCGCGCCACCGCCGAGTCCGGCAACGTCGGCCCAAACCACCAGCAGCACCGTACCCAGGCAGCCGATGATATTGCCAACATAGGCAATCAGCCAGTTGCGAATGACGCTGCGCGTGCTGATTAGCTTGCTCGCCCAGGCCATGGCCAGCAGGTTGTTGCCGGTAAATAATTCGGCGCCGCCAACCACAACTAATATCAAGCCCAGGCTGAAACTTAAACCGCCGAGCAAGCGGGTAATGCCAAAGCCAAGGCTGCTATCGGTGACTACGAGACAAAAGAAAATGGCACCGAGTGAAATAAAGGCCCCGGCAAGTACCGCCAGAGTAAATAGTGTCAGGCCCTTGAGGTGAGCTTTGGCAACGCCCATGCTCTCGACCTGCCGGGCAATTTCCTTTGGTGAATAGGCGTCGTTTAAACTCTCATTCTTTGCCATCGTATTTAGGTCCGGTTTGATGTTTATCGCTTTGCTTGTTGGGCCAGGGAGTCACCGAATAAGTCTGGGCGAAGCAGGCTGCGAGTCAGGGTATTCAGATTCGAGGCGCAAGCCGCACGTAATAGTTAGCTATTGCGAAGGTTTGCAACAAAGAAGCAGGATATGCTGGCTTGTAGAATGCGAGTTCATGACTTGTTCGGAGGCTCCCTATGTCTTGCAGTACAATGCACCACTTACCTCTATTTATCTATCGGGATCTCTTTGTGATCAATAACGATGTACTACGCCGTATCCGCTACACCTTCGAATTTAGCGATGACAAAATGATGGCGATTTTCGCCCTGGCAGACTACAAGGCGACGCGGGCCGAAATTAGCGCCTGGCTAAAAAAAGATGAAGACCCAGATGCCGTGGTCTGCAAAGACAAGTATCTGGCCCTGTTTCTCAACGGCCTGATTATTGACCGGCGCGGTAAAAGAGATGGCCCCCAGCCCGAACCTGAAAAGCGTTTAACCAACAACGCGATTTTTATGAAATTGAAAATTGCCCTAAATTTAAAGGCTGAAGAAGTATTGGCAATTATTGAGCTAGCCGGTTTTGCCATGAGCAAGCACGAACTCAGTGCCTTCTTTCGCAAGCCCGGCCACAAACACTACCGCACCTGCCACGACCAGATTTTGCGCAACTTCCTTAAAGGCGTGCAGCTTAAATATCGGCGCAGTGACGAAGCGACAAATCCTTCCGTCTGGAAATAAAAGCGGTAGAAGTAAAACCTGCAATACAAGAGTGCTTTCACTCAATGTAATATTTTAAGGAGTAGTCATGTCAGAAAAAACAATCGCCGAGCAATGTGTGGCAAAAATTATCGACAACGACACAGTGGTTAATGGCCTGGGTATTCGTTTAATTAGTGCCGAGCAGGGGCGAGCCGTGCTGGCAATGACAGTGCGCGCCGATATGCTTAACTCTTTAGGTCAGTGTCACGGCGGTATGAGCTTTACTCTGGCCGATGCCGCTTTTGCCTGTGCTAGCGTGTCGAATAATCAGGCCGGTGTCGGCGCTCATGCAGCGATGGACTATATTCGCCCGGGTATGGAGGGCGATGTGCTTACCGCCACGGCGACAGTGCGCCATCAGGGCAAGTCGGCAAGCCTGGTTGAAGTTGTTGTTGAGAATCAAAACGGCAAGCAAATCGCTTTGCTTCATGGCCGCTCCCATAATTTTGACCGGGCTTTTATTGAGAGCGAAGCGGCTTAATCCCCTGGCTTTCCCCAAAATTTTTTTTGAAAATCATGCAAAGCAACGAGGCAAACATGAAAGATGCATTTATCTGCGATGCCATTCGCACACCCATTGGCCGTTTTGGCGGTTCCCTGTCCTCGGTTCGCGCCGACGATTTAGGCGCTATTCCTATCAAAGCCTTGATGGCGCGCAATCCGCAAGTCAACTGGCAGGCGGTGGACGACGTTTACTACGGCTGCGCTAATCAGGCCGGTGAAGACAATCGCAACGTGTCGCGCATGAGTGGCTTGCTGGCGGGTCTCGACAGCACTGTGCCGGGCGTTACCCTTAATCGCTTGTGTGGCTCGGGTCTCGATGCCGTGGGCAGTGCGGCTCGGGCCATCCGCTGTGGCGAGGCCGATTTGGTGATTGCCGGTGGTGTTGAGTCCATGTCCCGTGCGCCGATGGTTATGCCTAAAGCCGATAGCGCCTTTAGCCGCAATGCCGAAATTTACGACACCACATTAGGCTGGCGCTTTGTGAATAAATTGATGAAGAGTCAGTACGGCACCGACTCCATGCCCGAGACCGCTGAAAATGTCGCGGCAGACTACGGCATTGAGCGCGAAGCGCAGGACAAGTTTGCTCTGGCAAGCCAGCAACGGGCCGCAGCGGCACAGGCCAATGGCATATTGGCTCAGGAAATTTGCCCGGTGAGCATTCCTCGTCGCAAGCAAGAGCCTTTAATTTTTGACAAAGATGAACATCCCCGTGCAACCAGCCCTGAAGCTCTCGCCAAGTTAGGCACACCCTTTAAGGAAAACGGCACAGTAACGGCGGGCAATGCCTCAGGTATTAACGATGGCAGTTGTGCGCTGTTATTGGCTTCGGCCTCGGCGGTGGGGGAGTACGGCTTACTGCCGAAAGCCCGCATTGTCGCTATGGCCAGCGCCGGTGTTGACCCACGGGTGATGGGCATTGGCCCGGTGCCGGCAACGCGCAAAGTACTGGCTAAAGCCGGTTTAAGCCTTGAGCAAATGGATGTGATTGAACTGAACGAAGCTTTCGCCGCCCAGGGTTTGGCGGTAACGCGCGAACTCGGTCTGCCCGATGACGCCGCCCACGTGAACCCCAATGGTGGCGCTATTGCTCTGGGCCATCCCCTCGGTGCTAGTGGTGCCCGGTTGGTGACAACGGCGATGTATCAACTGCAACGCACCGGTGGGCGCTATGCACTTTGCACTATGTGCATAGGGGTGGGGCAGGGTATTGCGCTGATTATTGAGCGCGTTTAACAGGCTGTTGAAATTCTACTGACTCGGCCATCTACGGCGTTAAAATCAAGCTCAAAGTGCTCATTTACACTAGTAAACTCCGCTTTTTCGCTTGATTTTGCCTTGTATCTGACTCGACTCAGCGAATTTCAATAACCTGTTATATAGCGATTCTTTGCATTTAGAAATGAATTGAAAGCAAAGCCCAGATTTACAACATAAGCGACACACTTGTTTTATAGGGTAGAGAGTAGACGATGAAAAAACTCTGGGAGCCGTCAGCGGCACGACAATCAGCGGCTAATATGACGGCTTACATGGGCTGGCTCGGTGAGCGCACCGGGCAGAGCTTTAGCGATTACGACAGCCTCTACCAGTGGTCGATAGAAAACCTCGAAGAATTCTGGGAAAGCATTTGGGATTATTTTGAGATGCAATCGCCGACGCCTTATCAGCGTGTTTTGTCGAGTCATACCATGCCCGGTGTCCGTTGGTTTGAAGGGGCGAGTGTCAATTTTGCCGAGCGACTTTTTCGCGCCCGTGACGATAGCCGCCCGGCGATATTGGCGGAGTCCGAATTCCGCGAACTCTACGAAGTCAGCTGGGCCGAGTTAACGGACAAGGTCGCTAAACTCGCCCACTATTTACGTGAGCTTGGCGTTGAAAAGGGCGACCGGGTAGTGGCCTATATGCCCAATATTCCCGAAACGGTTATTGCCTTTCTCGCCGCTAATTCAATTGGTGCGGTGTGGTCTAGTTGCTCGCCCGATTTCGGCACAAGTAGTGTGGTTGACCGTTTTCAGCAAATATCGCCGAAGGTACTGTTTGCCGTTAATGGCTACACCTATAACGGAAAAAATATTGACCGCTGGGGGGAAGTGGCTTTATTACAGCAGCAATTGCCCAGCCTCGAGCGGGTGATCACGCTCAACTATGTGAGTAGTGCCGATGTCGATAGTGAGAAAATTCAGGGCGAGACCTTTGTCGACTGGCAGCAGGCGCTGGATAATTCCGCCACCAATATCGTCTTTGAACAGCTACCCTTTGACCATCCCATCTGGATACTTTATTCATCGGGCACCACCGGCATCCCCAAGGCCATTACCCACGGCCACGGCGGCACTTTACTCGAACAGTACAAGCACATGGCCCTGCACTGTGACATTAAACCCGGTGACCGTTTCTTCTGGTTTTCAACCACTGGCTGGGTGATGTGGAATGTCGGCCTCTCCTCCATGCTCGCCGGTACGGTGCTGGTGATGTACGACGGCAACCCTGCATATCCCGAGGTGGACAAGCTTTGGTCGCTGGCCGAGCGGGCACAGTTACAACAGTTTGGTGGTGGTGCTGCCTACTATATTGCCGGCATGAAAGCGGGATTGGAGCCGGGTAAACAGTTTGACCTTAGCGCCTTAAAAACGCTGGGTTCTACAGGTTCACCCCTGCCAGAAGAGGGTTTCGAATGGATTTACAACAGTGTTAAAAAAGACCTTTGGTTAATTTCCATGTGTGGCGGCACCGATATCGCCTCTGCTTTTATTGGCTCTTCACCGCTATTGCCCGTGTATTCCGGCGAGATTCAATGCCGCATGCTCGGTGTTGACGTGCGCGCCCTCGACGACGCCGGCAATGCATTGGTTGATGAAGTCGGCGAAATGGTCATCACCAAACCCATGCCGTCCATGCCCATTTATTTCTGGAACGACACCGACGATAAACGCTATAAAAAAAGCTATTTTGAAGAATACCCCGGCCTATGGCGCCAGGGCGACTGGATGGTGTTGTCCAGCGAAGGCACCGTGCAAATTATGGGGCGTTCCGATTCGACCCTTAATAGAGGCGGTATTCGAATCGGCACCAGCGAAGTTTATCGCGGTGTCGAAAGCGTAGACGCCATCGCCGATAGCCTGGTGGTGAGTATTGAACTCTCCGGCGGCCGCGCTTATATGCCACTGTTTGTGCAATTAAAACCGGGGCTGACTTTAAACGACGATATTATTAAACAAATTAAAGTCGCCCTGCGCAAAGACTTTACCCCGCGCCATGTGCCCGATGAGGTTTTTCAAATTGACGAAATACCCTACACCATGACCGGTAAAAAGCTCGAAACCCCAGTGAAGAAAATTTTGATGGGTTTTGATTTGGTGAAATCAGTCAATAGAGACTCCATGCGTAATCCGGAGACGATTGATTATTTTATTGCGTTTGCTGAAAAGACGCGGGTGATGTGAATGGGTGGGTGCGCGTTATCATGTCGTCATATTATAAAAAGATTGTATTATTAATTGGTTATAAATAATGTGGGCGGATAACGCGCACGTCATGGAACGATAACACGCATGCGCGGAAGGGATGCTTCGATGGTTCTATTTTCAATGCTAAATCAATGGATTGCGGGCATATGTCGAATATCAGATTCGGCAAAGTGCGCATGCGCAGTATACAAATGTTATAAGCACAAGGATGTCGCATGCTTGCAAATACTATAGAGTCTCTTGTCAAAGAGTCAGAGCGTATCTATTTAGCTAGAGAAAAAGCTATTATTCCAGGGCAGGACTATATTCGTCGACATTTTTTGTATCCAGCTTTAATGATCACTAAAGGTTTTGACTTCGCGAAAAAAGAATTTATTGTTTATTCTGTAATGTATTTTATGGGAATTTTCTTTACTCTCATGCTTTTAAAAGAAATCCCTCAAGGGTATCCGCCTGAAATTACAAGATTTATTTCATCAATTTTTTTGTATGGTATGATTTTTTTACCTATTTTTGCGGCTTTATTTTTGCCTCCCTCAACTTATACAAACTTTCGCATAAATCAAAAGAACGTATCTCAATTGTTAAGCCTAATACCTGAAATTAACATAGATGAACTCGAAAAAATATTTCAAATTCATTATGATATGACCGAAAAACGTATGTTGTTTATGAAGCGTCTTTATGGGGTAAGCTGGGCTGTATTTATATATTCATTTAAGTCGCTTGATAAGGCGAAAGGAATAGAGTCAAAACCAATAGAAAATGATTTAGCTATTTTAGCTTTCTATCCAATTGCTCTCATACTTGGCTTTTTGTTTATCCAAGCATATTCAAAAAGTGCTGAAACAATAATAACCAATGTTAAAATAGCATTAGTTGAGAAAAAGTGCTTATAACAAGCTGTTTAACAAGGACAAAATACAGTTGGCTTTTGCTCCTTCGTCGCTTATTCTAGCCAACTATATTTTGCCTGTTAACAGGGCGTTAATAAAACCCTATAGGACACCCACTCCAACTTTTCCTAAGTTGAAGTATTTTCTCGGCAGACAGGCAGCTCGCGAGGCCTGGTGGGCTGGGGCTTCAAGGCATTGCGGATTACTTTTTTTGTGCGGGAAAGTGTCGAATGCCGGTTTTGAGCTTAGATTCTTGCCACGGGTGGGGCGTTTCTCCAGGGCCGCTGGTGAAGGATTACAGCCTATTCAGCAAAATGCTGCTTACAATCAATACTCGGTGTGCGCTGATAGTGCAGAGCCTGCCAGGCCTCTCGAAGGTGTTGTAGGGTGCAGACGGCTGGTTAAAGCGGCTCTCAAATTGTCTGTTTAAGGTCAATTAGTTCTCGGCTTTGATGCCAAGGCGGGCCAGTATCGGCGGTTTATGCTTTGCGCCATACCTCAATACTCTATTGACAGACCGTACGTGTTTGCGTACGGTCTGTGCTCGGAGGTGAACTATGACTACATTCAATGCTACTGAGGCGCGATCCAAACTCTACGCGCTTATCGACGAAACCACAGAAACGCACCAACCCATCGTTATTACAGGGAAAAGGGGTAATGCTGTTCTGCTTGCAGAGGATGACTGGAAGGCGATTAATGAAACCCTCCATCTTCTATCAATCCCTGGAATGAGGGAGTCTATCCAAGAGGGAATGGCTGCCAATCTAGATGATTGCGATCAAAAGTTAGATTGGTAATGTGGCAGCTTTATTACACCAAACAAGCCCAAAAGGATGCGCGAAAAGTAGCAGCCTCTGGGCTTAAAAATAAAGCCCAAGGGCTGCTATCTATCATTGAAGCCGACCCGTATCAAAACCCGCCACCGTACGAGAAATTAGTGGGTGACCTTTCCGGAGCCTATTCTAGGCGTATCAATATTCAACATCGGCTCGTTTATCAAGTATTAGAAAAAGAAAAATCAATTAAGGTGCTGCGTTTATGGAGTCACTACGAGTAAAAAAGGATAACAATTTTAGCGAAGGCGAGCGCAAAAGTAATATGGGATCATGTCGCTTGCTTAAGATTTTATACCCCTTAAAAGAGAGTACGTTTTTATGAATTTGGAAAAATCTAAAAAGAGAATCTCTAAGAAAGTGAAAATGGGGTTTCAGGGTTATCCTGTAATTGGAATCACCTATTCTGGTTCAACTGATAGCTTGGCAACCGAGGTTTTTCTTGAACTCATCTCAGAAGAAGGTGCGGAGCCACAATCTGAAAAGTTTGCCACTGAAAGTGATATACGGGAGGATGAAACCATTCAGTCTGCAATAGTAAAAATGATAGAGAGATCGGGCGCGAAGTCAGTGACTTTAAGTAAAGGCGTTAAATTAAGATAGAGTCTCGGGGTAAGCCCCCCTTGATGAGTAGTTTGTTTGATAGTTAAGCTGAAACCAATCAATAATATATTGCCATATCAGAAAATTGCGGCGCTACATTTTATCCATGCTGTTACGGGTATAATGCTGCTGTTTACTTCCTTTGAGCTGACATGAGTATGAGTGACGAGATAGATTACAAGAACAACCCCCTGCACGGAGTTGGTTTAAAAAGTTTGCTGATTGAAATGGTCGATCACTATGGTTTTGAGCTGCTCTTTGCCTATTTAAATATCAATTGTTTTAATACCAATGCAAGTATTGAATCCAGTGTGAAGTTTCTGAAAAAGACGGATTGGGCTCGTGAAAAAGTTGAAGGCTTCTATTTGTATGAGTTTAAAAGCCTGCCTAGAGCCTCTTCTGAGCAGTTTTTATTGCCGCCAAGAGACCGGGTTATACCAGAGGGCCAGGTGCCAGGTGACCCTAAGAAGCTCGATTTAGAGGATGCTGAGCGATTGCGCGAAAAGCGTGCAAAAAAGTCAGCAGAACGAAACCACTCAGAAGGACATCGCCCGGGCAAGAGTGTCGATCCGTGGGGAAATTGGAAAAATAAAACCTAAGTGATTTTGGGGCGACTATCTAACCCTTTGTTTGAGGTGTTGAAATGAAAAGAAATAACCTGTTTGTTAAAAATAGTCTTATCGCGTTTGCTGCCTTACTGTTTTGCGCCCAGCTTATCGCTAGTGATACCACTATTATTGCCGGTATTAAAAACCTTAAAACACCGGGGCCAAATTATTTTTCAGGGGGCCAGCCGACAGACGAGCAACTTACGGCGTTGGCTGGAGTAGGGGTGAAGCATGTCATCAACCTGAGGCCCGCTTCAGAAACACCGAAGCTGGATGAGGCTAGCCTGGTAGCCGATAAGGCAATGATCTATCACTCGTTACCTGTAGATGGCGCGGCGGGTTTGACCCTGAGTAATGTCAAAGCCCTTGACCAGCTACTTAAGCAAGCGGGTAGCGAGAAGGTTTTCCTCCACTGTGCCAGTGGTAATAGGGTGGGTGCATTAATGGCGCTGCGTGCTTCGCTTATTTACGGTGAAAGCACGGATGCCGCTATCGCGCAGGGTAAAGCCTGGGGGCTGACTCGGGTGGAGCCAGAGATTAGGCGTTTGATGGGTGCTCTTTAGCGTAAAAGCCCCACAGGGAGGTTCAACGTAAGGCCCAATAGTAAGGATAACCTCTCTTCGCTCTAACAAGCCAAGCCCAATATGCGTCTCGATAAATTTGTTTGTAAAAGTACCGACCTTAGCCGAGCGCAGGCTGTGGAATGCATTCGCGCCGGCAAGGTGGTGGTCAATGCTGTAGCGGTTGTTGTCGAGTCAGTTCAGGTGCACGAAAATAACACCATCACGCTAAACGGGCAGTTGCTTAAACCCCGAGAATTTCGCTATTTAATGATTCACAAGCCTGCGAATACCATTTGTTCAAATGTTGATGAAGCTTATCCATCCGTGTTTGGTGCTCTGGATATTGATCGAAGCGATGAGCTGCATGTGGCAGGGCGTTTGGATGCCGATACTACTGGCTTAGTACTGGTGACCGACGACGGTCGCTGGTCGTTCGATATTATTCGTCCCCAAAAAGACTGTAAAAAAGTGTATCGGGTGGGTTTGTCTCAGGCAATTGAGGCGGGGCAGATAACAGATATGACGGCGCAATTTACAGCAGGGTTACAACTGCAAGGTGAAGGGGCATTAACGCGACCCGCACAATTACAAATGCTGGGCCCAAAGGACGTTTTACTCACCATCACCGAAGGCAAGTTTCATCAGGTAAAGCGCATGTTCGCCAGTATCGGTAGGCGGGTCGTCAGCTTGCATCGCGAAAAAATAGGCGAGGTGAGCTTAGATGTTGAGCTGGGAGCATGGCGTTATTTAACGGCGGTAGAGGTGGGCTCTTTTAAAGGCGAGTCTTAATCCAGGCCCGTTTTCAAAAATCAATTGCACCTAGCGCCCGGTCGGCCTCTGGCAACTGATGCTGATTGAAGACCTTTATGCCGTGTTGCTCAAGTAGGGCAACGGTAACGCCAACCCCTGCAATTTTTTGCCGTGTAAAGCTGCCGTCGTAAATGCTTGAGCTACCGCAGGAGGGGCTGCCCTCGGTTAAAACTGCTACTTTAATATTGTTTTTCTGGCACAGCGCCAGGGCGAGTTGTGCGCCTTTTTCAAAATAGGCACTGACTTCATCGCCATTTTCGAGAAGGACTTTGGCAGTGCCAGCCAACACATCGTAGCCGGTGCCTGCGGTAATTTCTGCGGGTGCGCGAGGTATGCTCATTCCGGCATCGATTTCGGGGCAAACACTGATAACGCGCCCCTCGGCCATCCAGCGCTCAAGTAGATTATCGCTGACAGGCAAGGTTTTTCCGTCATAGCGAACCGTCCTGCCCAGCAGGCAGGCGCTGATCAAGATTTTTTCCATGGGGTCTCTCGGTCTCCTCTAGTCGATGAGTCTCAGTGGCCCGCTAGGTGGGTGGTGTAAAGGCTTGTCGCTTGGCCTTTACCGCCTCGCGGCTGGCACAGCCCTCCATGTGGTCATTGACCAGCCCCATGGCCTGCATAAAGGCGTAGGCGGTGGTGGGGCCAAAAAACTTCCAGCCGCGCTTTTTCAAGTCTTTACTCAGTTGTTGTGAGGTCGCGGTAATGCTGGGGATGGGGTGATTGTACTCGCCCTTGCCAATATGGGCTTCACGGGTCTGGGGTTCCCATTGCCAAATATAGGTGGCGAGGCTGCCAAACTCATCGACCAGTTCAAGGGCGCGCTGGGCATTGTTGATCGTCGCTTCAATTTTACCGCGATGGCGCACAATGCCAGCATCCTGTAGCAGCTCGGTGACCTTGTCCTCATCAAAGAGAGCGACTTGTTCGAAGTCGAAGCCCACAAAGGCGCTGCGAAAGTTTTCGCGCTTGCGGAGGATGGTCAGCCACGAGAGACCCGACTGGAAGCCCTCCAGGCAAATCTTTTCGAACAGCTGGAAATCATTGGCGCTGGGCTGGCCCCACTCCTGGTCGTGGTAGCGCTGGTAGTCTTCGTCACCCTTGCCCCACCAGCAGCGGGTAATGCCATCGTCACCGGTGTCTAAATAGTTACTCTGTGGTTCGGGCATGGTTGTGTGCCTCTTCGGTGATTAGATCGGCTTGCGGAGAAAGCTGGCAGTGTGTTGCTTTTGAGTAAGGCTGCCAAGTGTCGCGAGTACGCCCAATTTTGGGTTTTATTGGGGAGTACCCTATGAGCTATGATCGGCGAAAAAAAGTAGTTAATAAAACAGGGTAATTCAATGCGACATTCTTTTCTATCTACGGTACTTCTACTCGTTATGTCTTTTTCGTCACTGGCAGATGAGCAAGCTAGTCCGGTGACGACGGGATGGGAGCGCAATTTCATGCTAGCGAATCTTGAGTTCACTTTGTTGCATGAATTTGGTCATTTACTTATAGAGGAATTTAAACCTCCTGTTCTCGGTATGGAGGAGGATGCCGCAGATCGTCTTGCTATTATCGTTATGATGAAGGCTCGTCAGCATGAGTCCGCAGAGAAAGCGATTCCCTGGTTGTTCTCGGTCGCGGGTGGCTGGTATACCGAATGGGAGTTAAAGGGAGACGATAAAAATAAAGTTGATTATTGGGATAATCACAACCTTGAAATTCAACGCTTTCACAACATTGTATGCCTGGTTTTTGGTGGCAATGCCGACTTGTTAGACGATTTGATGGACACCGAATTCTTGCCTTTTGAGCGTGCCATGACTTGTGAATATGAATATAAGCAAGCCTTGCATGCGGTGAATTGGTTGCAAAATAATTATGGCCAAAAACTTGTTACAGGCCTTAAAACAGAGGGCGTGACAGTCGTTTATGAGAAGCCCCGTGAGGGGCAGAATAAAATGATATTCGAATTGCTACAGGCTTCGCCAGTCGCTGAAACGTGGGCTCAAAGGCTATCGAGTCGTTTTGCATTTCCACGGCCTATTCGCATAGAGTTTGAAAACTGTCCCTCTAATCCCGATGCTTACTGGCATGCGCCTACGGCTTCAGTGACCGTCTGTTATGAGTTGCTGAGTCATTTTTTGCAGATGGCTGAATACCGCCGACAACATTCGTCAAGGGCCTGTGGCATTCCAGCTCTGCGTAAATACATGGGAGATCGCCTGAATTGTAATTAGGTGTCCCTGCACAAGATGGTTGGATATTTTCTCGTCAACACCTATACTGTTTATCCATACAGTATAGGTGTTGACGGTGAAGCTGGCCTCTCTTACCCCTGCGTGCGCACGCACGACAGTATTACTTCCGCTCTATCTCAGCCGTGTGGCGGCGGGTTTCCCCAGTCCGGCTGATGATTATCTCGATGGTGGCCTGGATCTCAACGAGCATTTAATCGAGCACCCGGCGGCAACTTATTTTGCCCGTGCCGAGGGTGATTCAATGGTTGAGCTGGGTATATTTACGGGCGATCTGCTAATTATTGATCGCGCTGTAGAGGCTGTAGATGGCGATGTAGTGGTGGTTGCCGTCGATGGTCAGCTCACCATCAAACTGCTGGATCTGGCCCACTCCCGTTTATTGCCTGCCAATAAGTTGTATCGGCCCATTGAGATATCGCCAGAGTCTCAGGTTGACGTTGAGGGCGTGGTGATTCATGCGGTGCATCATTTAAAGGGTGCGGGCAAGGGCGCGAACCTGTGATTGGCCTGTGTGACATGCGCAGTTTTTACTGTTCCTGCGAGAAGGTGTTTCGCCCTGATATTCGCAATAGGGGCGTGGTGGTTACCTCGAATAATGATGGTGTGGTGGTGGCGCTGGATGACAGGGCCAAAGCGGCGGGTATTAAAAAGTTTGAGCCCTACTTTAAGCAGCGTCAGTTGATTGAGCGCGCCGGTGTGCTGGCCTTTTCCAGTAACTATGAGCTTTATGGTGAAGTTAGTGCGCGCATTATGGCGACCCTGGCCGAGTTGGTGCCCAATGGCATTGAGGTGTATTCGATTGATGAGTGCTTTGTCGATTTTAGCGCCGTACCCCGCAGCGAATTAAAAGCCTTTGCCGCCATGCTGCGTGACGCCATTTGGCAGCAGCAGGGCATAAGAATGGGTGTCTCCATTGCGCCGACCAAAACCCTGGCCAAGCTTGGGCAGTGTGCGACCAAGCTCTTTCCGCAGATTGAAGGTGTCTGTGTGCTTGAGCATGAGCCGCAATGGCAGTGGCTGGCGGCGCGGGTGGATGTCAGTGAGACCTGGGGTATTGGCCGCAAATTGACGAGAAAGCTCAAGGCCAGGGGTATGAGTACAGTGGCCAATTTGTCGGCGCTGGCTAAAGCCGATGCCCGCGCCCTGCAGGGCATCACTCTGGTACGCACAGTGCGCGAGCTACAGGGTGAGCCCTGTATTGATATGGATTGTCAGCCGCAGCCTAAACAGAACATTATTTCCAGTCGCTCCTTTGGGCAAAAACAGACCTGCTTGCAGCCTTTGCAAGAGGCGGTGAGTCACTATGCCGTGAGAGCGGGGGTTAAGCTCAGGGCGCAATCATCGCTGTGCTTTCGCCTCTCGGCCTGGATACAAACCAGCGCCCACGATACTAAACCTTATGCCGATGAATTGTCGGTGAGCCTACCCGGTGGCACGGCCGATAGCCGGGAGCTGTCCCGAACCGCAGTCGCGCTGGTGGCCAGGCTTTATCGGCCGGGTTACAAGTACGCCAAGGCTGGGGTGATGTTGCAGGATATTCGTCCCGAGCCGTTTACCCAGCAGGATTTACTGGCGCCCCGGTCGGAGAACGCGGCTCGTTTAATGAAGGTGGTGGACGGCGTGAATCAGCGCTTTGGCTCGGGGGCCATCAAGTTGGCCCGACAGGGCGGTGAGAGTGGTTTTGCCATGAAGCGGGCCATGAAGTCACCCAGCTATTTGACGCGCTGGCATGAAATTCCACGGGTGACGCTGGGCTGAGAATGACTTGTTGGCTTGCAGCGCTGCTATTGATTAGCTCGACAATAAGAGGCTGGAATTACCGTCTAAGTATGCAGCCCGCACTCTAAATGCTCCGCTGCTTTGGTGGGGTCGTTGTATTCCACTTCACTGGGCAGCTTGTGTTCGAGTAAATAGTCGACCAGGTTCATGGTGGTGCAGTGAAAGCAGGGGGCAACCTTGGTGGTTGCACGGGGTGCATCCCAGGTGAAAATATCTTGTGACTTCCTGAACTCGGTTTCTTCACGGCGAATACCGTTAATCCACAGGTCGGGCTTTAATTCACTAAAGGCCCGCGTGAAAGGCTCCAGCTTGACGATTTTTGTAAACTCAGCGTGTTCAGCGGTGCCAATGTCAGGTACGCCCTTATAGCGTGCCTCCAGGTGAGCCGCTGAAAGAGCAGGGTGAAAAACTTTCAGGTTCAGGTCGAGGTCTTTCACCAGCTGGTCGACAAAGCGATAGGTGGCAGCCGTATTAAAACCGCTGTCACACCAGACAACAGGTGTGCCGGGGCGCACTGCCTGCACCATGTGCAGCAGGACGGCAGAGTAGGCAGAAAAACTGGTGCTGATAATTGGCTGGCTGGCGGCATTGAGCGCTTTAGCAAGAATATCCATCGGTGATGCGTCGGCCATCGCTAAATTGGCTGTGCTGAGGTCAAACAAGGCTTTTCGCGTTGTTTGAGGGGCATCATCATGGGTTGGCTTCTGTGCGGCTACAAGGCTCATGGCTTATCGGTCAACGCGTTTGGTTTTGAGGTGGCGATTAAAACGCTGTGGGGCAGGCAAGTAAAAGAACACTTTTCAATATGCTTATTTCAAATTGCGAGTTTAAGAATATTAAAAGGTTTTTTTAGAAGTTATTGACTGGACGCTATTATCTTTACTGTGGTTAAAAGAGGGGAGCCGCCGGAGCGTTAAAATAATAGGCAGGCACAAAAAAGCCCGACACAAGGTCGGGCTTTAAGGTCAAGATACTACAAGTAAATACTAAAGCTAAAATATGGTGCACTCGGAAGGATTCGAACCTTCGACCGCCCGGTTCGTAGCCGGGTACTCTATCCAGCTGAGCTACGAGTGCAGAGGGCGGCACTATAGGCAAGTGGCCGCTTTGAGTCAAGGCCAATCGCCTTTTTAATGCTTCCTATAAGGCTTTTTTCCACTTTGGCTTATACACCTCGGCTTTGATTGGCCCAATAGGGCGCACGCAGCTCGCGACGCAAAATTTTGCCGCTGGGGTTGCGTGGTAGTTCGGGGATGAAGTCGATGGATTTTGGCGCTTTAAAGCCGGCGATTTGAGTGCGGGCGTAGGCGATTATTTCCTCTTCGCTAAGCTCTGCCCCGGGGCGCAATACTACGCAGGCCTTAATGGCCTCGCCCCATTGCTCGTCGGGGATGCCGATCACGGCAACGTCGATAATGTCTTCGTGACTGTGTACGGCGTTTTCAACTTCGGCGGGGAAGACGTTTTCACCACCGGTGATGATCATGTCTTTGACGCGGTCTTTAATAAACAGAAAGCCCTCGTCGTCGAGATAAGCGGCATCGCCAGTGTGGTACCAACCGCCGGCCTTGACCTCTTCGGTAGCCTCGGGGTTACGCCAGTAGCTTTTTAATATCCAGCTACTTTTGAGGAGGATCTCACCGACTTCACCATTGGGCAGGGTGTTGCCATCATTGTCGACGATCTTAACTTCTGAGCCCTCAGCGGGCTTGCCACAGGAGCGTAGTTTATTGCGGCCTGGTGCGTGATCTTCGGGGGCGAGCTTACTGATAATGCCGTAGTTCTCTGTGGCACCGTAAAGCTGCATAAAGTCACAGCCAAAGACTTCGCCAGCTTCAACCAGTACAGATTCAGAGATGGGTGAGGCGCCGTAGTAGAGGCACTGTAGGCTGCTGTAGTCGCGTTCGCGCACCTTGGGCTCCTGTAGCAGCATCTGGATCATTGCCGGTACAAATAGCGCGTGGGTGATTTTGTCATTGTCGAGGCTGTCGAGAACGGTGGTGGCATCGAACTCGGCAAGCAGATTAATTCGAGCGCCGCGCAGCAGGGGCACAATAGTCAGGTTAATACCGCCAACGTGGAACAGCGGCATGACGTTAATAAAGTGGGCACTGGCGTCAACGCCGAGAATATCGTTGTCGACAAAGGCGTTGAAGGCGTTGACGTAACCCTGGTTGGTGAGCTGTACGCCCTTGGGCAAGCCAGTGGTGCCGCTGGTGTAAAGCTGGAGAATATCGTCGTCGCCTTCGAGGGTGACATCGGGGCGCTGTTTAGATTGTCCATTGCGCCAGCTTGTATAGTCGAGCCAGCGATCGTGACCGCCGTCGATGGCGATAATGTTCTTGATGAATGTCAGCTCACTTTCAATGGCTTCAATGGTGGGGTAGAAATCTTTGCCGACAAACAGGGTGCTGTTTTCGGTGGAGTTGAGAATTTGCAGTATCTCAGGGCCAGCTAAACGCCAGTTAACGCCTGCCGTGGCGAAGGCCGATGCGCTGGCACCAATGAAGATTTCAAAGAACTCAGTGGAGTTTTTCGCCAGGTGTGCAACACGATCCTGACGCTCTATACCCAACTCGAGCAAGCCGTTGGCAACTTGCCAGCTGTGTTCCATCAGCTCGTTATAGCTGGTGTCATGGCCTTCAAAGGTGATGGCAATATGGTCGGGTTGGCTGCGCTGAAGTTGTTGAAATTGGTCGGCAAAAAACATGAAATCTCCCAATAAAGCTATTAATAATATTAATGATTAAGCTAGTGGCGCCGCAGTCTAATACTTGAACGTTTGTTCTTCAAGTTTACTGCCTGTTTGCTTGATCAGTAGCAAGTACAAGAGTGTTGGGCTGAGTGAGTTGGCGATTAACACTCGGCGATAAACACTGCTCTGCGCGGTGCCGGGTGACCCTCGCAGGTACGGCTGCTGTCGTTGGGGTCGAGGAAGTCGGGCAGAGATTCAAAGTGCATCCATTCGGTGCTGCGCTGTTCATCGGCACTGGTGTCGCACACATCGACCAGGCAGGGGTCTTTAAAACCGCACTTGCGCAGCCAGCTGAGCAGGGTCGGCGGGCTGGGTATAAACCAGACGTTGCGCATCTTCGCGTAGCGGCCCTCGGGCACCAGCACTTCACCGTCATCGCCGTCGATAACCAGGGTTTCTAGCACCAGTTGGCCGCCGGGTTTAAGACAGGCTTTGAGTTCGAGCAAGTGGTCCATGGCTGAGCGGCGGTGGTAGAGCACGCCCATTGAAAACACCGTGTCAAAGGCTTTTAGCTCATTGGGCAGGTGCTCGATGCCGAGGGGCAATACATCTACCGGTGGCTCTTCGGTCGGCAAGTTGTCGGGCCCAAGCTCGCGTGTAAAAGACTTAAGGGCGTAAAACTGGTGTACAAAGCGCGGCGAGGGGTCAATGCCAATCACCCGCTTTGCGCCCGCGCCATACATGCGCCAACAGTGGTAGCCGTTGCCGCAACCGATATCGAGTACCAGTCTGTCCTGCAGCGGGGCGATGTGGGGTAGCAGGCGATCCCACTTCCAGTCGGAGCGCCACTCGGTGTCGATATCCAGGCCAAATAATTCGTAGGGGCCTTTGCGCCAGGGGTGGAGTTCCATCAGCGCGGTGCGCAATGCCTGGCGTTGTTGCTCGCTGCAATCACTGGCCTGGCCGATTCGCACGGTTTGTGTGAAGTCGCAATTGCTGGCCTTGAGGGCGGGCAGTTGCGCCAGACTTTGCTGCCACTGGGGCAGGTCGCCCCAACGCTGCAGGCTGAGTTGTTCAGCAATTTGTTCGGGCAATTGTTCGGCCCATTGTGTGATGCTATTTTTTTTGAGGCTGCTTTGTTGTGTTCCGAGCTGGTGTAGCCCGGCAATCAAGCCTTGATAGTCGATCATATAAGGTTCGCTTGTTTGGCGTTCACTGACTTGATGGCCGCTTATTTAATGGCAAGCAGTGAAGCGAAGTTAAAACACTGAAACCAGATGTCGATGCTGTTAAAGCCAACACTACTTAGGCGTTGGCGATGCTGGTCGAGGGTTTCAGGGATGAGGACGTTTTCCAGGGCCGAGCGCTTTTGTGCAACCTCAAGTTCGGAGTAACCATTGGCACGCTTAAAGCTGTGGTGCAGCTCTATCATTAGCTGGTTCAAATGCTCGTCGGCGAAGGCAATTTTCTCTGACAAAATTAATATGCCGCCGGGTAGCAGAGCATCGTAAATGCGCTGCATCAGTGCAGTGCGCGTTTCGGGTGGCAGGAATTGCAGGGTAAAGTTGAGCACGACCATCGAGGCATTGTCGAGGGGCTTTTCAAGGGGTAGGTCGAGCAGGTCGGCGCAGATTAGCTCTACAGCGGTGTTGGGCTTTTCATGGGCGAGGATGGTGGCGCAGTGCTCAATCATCGCCGCAGCATTATCGACGGCGACAATGCTGCAGTCGGGCACTTGAATGTGCTGGGCCATGGCTAGCGTCGATGCCCCGAGGGAGCAGCCCAGGTCGTAGCATTTTGACTGGGGCTGGGCGTAGCGTCCGGCCAGTGTGCCGGTCATGGCGATAATGGTTTCGTAGCCGGGCACAGAGCGCTGGATCATATCCGGAAATACGGCGACCACATCGGCGTCGAACTTGAAGCCGGCAATATCGGCGAGGGGGCGGGAAAATAAACTATCGTGATTCAAGGTGTTTTGTCTGCGGGTGGCGTGATGGCAAGTGGGTAGCGGGGAGGGCTACTCTCTATTGATGACTCGCTGTGAATACATCCCTGTACGCTCGGTGTCGGCATCCATGCCTCCGACGGTCATCAATAGAAAGTAACCCTCCCTACAAGTGTGCAGTAATTAAAGCTTACAGCGTAAATAACTCCAAATTTAAGGCGTCTAGCTTGGCGGCGCTATCGGCATTGGTAATTACTGCGGTGCTGCATTGCTCGTCACTCAGATATTCTCTGCCGACACGCTGCAGGTCGTCGAGCTTCACTTCACGTACCTGATTGCGGAAGGCTTCGCGCTGCTCACGGCCACGACCGTAGAGTTCGGCATGGAAGCTCTGCTTGGCTTCACCCGCCGGGGAGGAGGGCTTGTCGAGACCGGAGACGACACCGAGGATGGCCTCTTCCACCTGCTGCCATTGGTGCTTCTCTTCCTGCAGCCAGACCAGTGAGGCCTGGAAGTCGTCGATGGTGCCCTCAATGCGCGGGTCGCGGTAGGAGAAGAAGCGGAAGGCGCCACTGCTGTTGTCCTGTCCGGCGCCACCGCCGTAGGCACCGCCCTGCTCGCGAATGGCTCGGTGTAAATAGCCGTTGCGCAGAAAGCCGCCGAGCACGCTCAGTGGTGCGGCGTCGGCATGGCCCATGGGTACGGTGGGATAGGCACGGGCGCAAAAGTTGACCTGGGTGCTGGTGGCCCACAGTTGCTGGCTTGGGGTGCAGAGCTTGGGGCGACTAAAGGGCGTAAAGGCCGAGCCGTCACCGGGCTGTAGTGTGCTGAGAAAGTCTGAGGCAAATTGGCTCATGTGCTCTTGTTCGCCCACCAGCAGTGCCTGTCGCGGTGCTTTTAAAAACAGCGCGTGAAGTTCGGCCAGTTTGGCGGCGAAGCTGGCGAGTTCGACTTGTTCGTCCAGGCTGCTATCGAGTTGCTTGGTGAGGCGGATGCCTTCCATGCCGCCCCAGCGGTGGGACAACCAGGCACCGGGGCTAGCATTGCTAGCAGCGGCAGCCATGGCCAAGGTGTGGCCGTTACCCGTAACGCTGCTTTCGCGGCGCGCGCGAATTTGCGCAATGAGTTCGCGCAGGCGCGGTAATTCATCAAAGCGAACCGACCCAAAGGTCGTGTTCATAAGCTCAGAAAGTGCATTCTGATTATTCGCTAAGCCTTTGGCACTGATGACTAAATGTCCGCTTAGGCTTTGTAGGTTGTCGACCGCGCAGCGTACGGAGGCGTGAGTGCTAATCGAGCCGCAGACCTGAGATTGCCAGAGCTGGGTGGCGAGATAGTCTTTGTCGCCAACACCGAGTTCAGTGAGGCAGCTGGCGTAAAGAGGCAGTAGATCAATCTGCTCATCGGTGAGTGCTGGCAGGGAAACCAGTAGTTGTTGATAGACCAGACCGTTGGTGCCGACCTCGTATTGCGTGAGGGGTAGGGCGCCCTCGGTTTTACGGGTGGCGCCGACATAGGCCATCTCGGGGGAGATATCTTCTAGGCCGACCTTAGGCAGTACGCCCTCGTCGTCGGCCTGCATTTGGCGCTCGTTCAAGGCGGCGGTCTGGCTGATGATCTCCTGCTTTTCAGTGTCGCTGAGCTGGGCCTTGATAGTGGCCAGTTGTGCGGCTTCGCTTTTTTCACGCCGTGCAGACAGGGCAGGTTCGGGGCGCAGGGTTAAACGCACTCGATGGGGGTTGTCGACCAGCAGCTCGCGGGCCAGTGATTTAATAAATTCGGGATCGGCAATGGAGGCTCGCAATTCAGCCAACACTGGCTCTAAATCGAGGAGGGCGATGGGATCACCGCGATGGGTGGCGCTGGTCAATGAGGTCAAAATCAATTGCAGGCCGTAGGGGTAGCCGTCGCCGCCAATTTCACGCTGCTGTAATTCAAGCTGGTGCAGAGAGGCTTCGACCTGTTCCTGAGCAACACCATTCTCGGCGACATCGCGCAGTACATCCATCACCAACTTTTCTAGCTCGACGGCTTTGTCGGGCTCGCTGCCCTCAATGCCGCAGACGAAGCACATTTCTTTTTGCGAGTCGTCGAGCCCGCACAGCGGTGACGGCGAGCTGCCAAGATCGCTAGTTTCGAGCGCCTTCAACAGCGGCGATGCACTGTTGTCGAGCAAAATGCTGTTTAACAAGTGGGCCTGCATACAGGATTTTAAATCGGTGGCCTTGCCCAGTAGCCAGCTAATAATAATGTGGGTCTTGTTGTCGGTGGGGCCTTCCTCATCAAAGGCGTAGGACTCTTCAACGGCGATGGGTGCCAGGTAGCGTTTCTCGTCGGGTACGGCGATGGTTTCAGCCAGGGGCTCGAAACGGTTTAAAGCCTCGCTTTCAAAGTTGGTCTGATGCTCGGCGGCGGGGATGTCGCCAAAGGTCATAAAGGTGGCATTGCTGGGGTGGTAGTGGGTTTTATAAAACGCCTGTAACTGCTCGTAGCTCAAGTCGGGAATCGCCGCCGGGTCGCCACCGCTGTTGTAGTGGTAGGTGGTGGTCGGGTAGAGATAGGTGCAGAGGGTGTGCCACAGAGTCGAGGTCACCGAACTCATCGCGCCCTTCATTTCATTGAATACAACGCCTTTGTAGACCAGGTCAGAGTCGCTGTTTTCGGCGTCTTCAAATTCCAGGCGGTGCCCCTCCTGGGCAAAATCGAGCGGGTCGAGTCGGGAGAAAAATACTGCATCAAGATAGACTTGCAGTAAATTGTTAAAGTCTTTTCTATTCTGGCTGGCAAAGGGGTAAGCGGTCCAGTCGGAGCTGGTAAAGGCATTCATAAAGGTGTTCAGCGAGCGGCGAATCATCATAAAGAAGGGGTCGCGCACCGGATACTTTTCACTGCCACACAGGGCGGTATGTTCGAGAATATGCGCCACACCGCGGGAGTCTTCAGGCACCGTGCGCAGGGCCACCAGAAACACATTTTCGTTATTGTCGGTAGCGATATGAATATGCTGGGCGCCGGTTTTAATGTGGCGGTATTCACTGACATCGAGGTCGAGTGATTCAATACGCTGGCTGCGCAAAAACTCAAAAGCGGGATGGGCGAGGGCATTCATAAACAGCTTACCTGGGTGTTAATAGAGCGTGAATTCAGATTGGTTGCCAAGGGGCAACAGGATAAATCAACAGCGCATTATTCTACTCTGCGCAGGGCTTGTGTGGTGAAAATTTTTAGTGCGTTTGTAAGGGGCTATTAAGGGGCTATGGTCGCTAAAGCGAACGGCTATAGCCCCATAAGGCGAGGGTTATTTAAGCTTGCGAGCAAACAACTCAAAGGCGATATCCCAGTGGCGCTCGGCGGCATCGTGGTTGTACATCATGCGCTGGGGGAAGGCGAAGCCGTGCTCGGTGTTGGGCACTTTTTCGAGTACGTAGTCGATGTCGTTTTCACTCAGGCAGGCATCGAGGGCTTTGATCTCGGCATCGGGTACATAGGGGTCGTGGGCGGCGAAGCCGAAGTAAAGGGTGCAGTCGCTTTCGATATTGGGGATCAGCAAGTGAGCAGAATCACTCTGCCTGGTCACGTGGGACACGCCGTAAAGAGAGGCCATGGCCTTGAAGCGCCCGGGAAAGCTGCCGGTGACGGCGAGTACAAATTTACCGCTCATGCAATAGCCGATGCAGCCCATGGGGCCAGGCAGGGCGTTGGGGTGGGCGTCGAGCCAGTCAATGATGGCGCGAGTGTCGCTGATAATCATAGTGTTGGTGTGAGCATCGAGCATGGCCATCATCTGGCCGCCGGGGTCGCACACGCCGTAGCGGTAGTAAAGGTTGGGAATGATGGCGATATAACCCTGGGCGGCGATGCGGCGCACAAAGTCGTAGAGCTCGCCGCGTACACCGGGGGCGTCCATATAGAGAACGACCGGGGGGTAGGCTACCGTGTCATCGCCGGCGGGCCAGACGACAAAGCATTCCATCTCGCCGTCCGGGGTGGTGATGTTGACGAAGCCTTCATTTAAGCTTGTTTGTTTGCTCATAAGTGGGTTCTACCGTCCTTTAAAAAGTAAAATTTTTGGGCGTGTTTCTGTCTGGTTTGAACGTAAGGTGCGTGAGCTCAAACCTGTTTGGCGTTGATGACGCCCTCAGCTTCTAGTGCTGCGATATTCTCAGCGGAATAGCCAAGCACTTCACTGAGAATTTCATGGTTATGTTCGCCGAGAAAACCCGCTGTTTGTTCGGGTATATCGGGAAAGGCTGAAAAGCGTAGGGGCGTGCGGGGTATTTTCAGTGGCCCCCAAACTGGGTCGACGACGGTGCGCACCATATTGCGGGCTTTGGTGTGTGGGTGTTCCATAACCTCGGGCACGCTGAGTATTGGTGCGCTGGGTATACGGGCATCCTGTAATATTTTTAAGGCTTTATCGGGGTCGCCAATGGCATCGAGCCAATCTTGTACAGTTTGGTTGACGGCACCTTTGTTTTCACCGCGAGCGGCGAGGTCGGCAAAGCGCGGGTCACTGAGCATGTCTTCGCGCCCCATTGTCTTAGCCAAGTTGTCCCACTGCGCGCCCAGTGCGAGAACGAACAAATAGCGCTCACCACATTTGAAAATGCCAGCCGGCGCGGCCACGCCGTGGGTGGAGCCTGAGCGTTTGGGGACAAATGCGCCCCCGGAGGCATCGTAGAGTTGCACGTTCATTTCGTGGTAGCTGAAGAGAATTTCTTGCAGGCAGAGATCGAGGTGCTGTCCCTCGCCACCGCGAAAGCGATGAAAAAGTGCGGCGACGATAGCGGCATAGGCATGAGTGCCACTGGATACATCGCCAAAGGTGAGGTCGGCAAAAACCGGTGCTCGCTCGGGCTCGCCATTCATATCGAGAATGCCCGCATAGGACTGGCCAATGTAATCATAGCCGGGCAATGACGCTAGTGGGCCGTCCTGGCCAAAGCAGGAAATTGAGCACATCACCAAATTGGGGTTAATGGCCTTTAGGGTTGCCCAGTCCATATTAAGGCGCTTCATCACGCCGGGGCTGAAGTTTTCCACCACCACGTCGGCATCTTTGATTAAGTCATGGCAAATCTTTTGCGCCGCGGGCTTGGTTAAATCCAGACTCATGGTTTTCTTGCCGAGGTTGTGTTGCACATAAAAGGCACTGCGGCCGTCTTTGTGCATGGGCAGTAGACGGGCGGGGTCGCCAGTTAAGGGTTCAATTTTGATGACTTCAGCGCCGTGTTCGGCCAACATTTTGGTGCAGTGGGGGCCGGCGACAAAGTGGGAAAAGTCGATGACTTTAATGCCCTCGAACATCGTATTTGGGGCCATGCTGAACTCCTGTAGGTCGCATGTGAATTATTATTGTGGTCTAGCGAGAAGCGTCCTTGAAAGACTTGGTCGTTTAAACGCTCCGAACACTGAAACAATACCAGTGCTCGGAGTATTGAGGCTTTAGATGTTTTTTGCGCTTAGCACACCGGATGTTTGCAGGGCGCTAATTTTTTCGGCCGAGTAGCCCAACTGGTCGCGCAGTATTTCTTCATTGTGCTCACCAAGGAAGGGCGCCTGAAGCTCAAGCCGCTCGGGATACTGCGAGTAGCGTAGCGGTGTGCCGGGGATTTTCACCTCGCCAAAAGTACGGTCCTCAACGGTCTGTACGATACCGCGCTGCTGCATATGGGGATGGGCCATGACTTCGGGCACGCTCAATATCGGCGCTGCCGGCACATGGTTTTCCTGAACAAGAATGCGCACCGCTTCGGTGACATCGCTCACCGTGCTCAACCAGCGTTCGATTTCGGCACTAATTTCATCGCGGTTTTCATTGCGTACCAGAGGGTTGGCAAAGCGGGGATCGTCTGCCCATTCTTCTTTGCCTAGTAGCTTGATGAGGTTATTCCACTGGGCGCCAATGGCGACGATGATGAGATAATCTTCCTTGCATTTGAAGAGCCCAAGGGGGGCAACAAAGGCGTGTTGATGACCGCTGCGCTGGGGCACCTGAGTGCCGCCAGAGGCATCGTAAACCTGGACGTTCATTTCGTGATAACTGAACAGGCAGTCGAGCAGGGCGATGTCGAGAAACTGTCCGCCGCCACCCATGGCCTTGTGATACAGGGCCGTAACAATGGCGCCATAGGCATGGGCGCCGGTGGAAATATCACCAAAGGCCATGCCCGAGAGAGCGGGGTAGCCGTCGGCTTCACCAGTCATGCCGAGCACGCCGGAATAGGCCTGGCCGATATAGTCAAAGCCGGGTAGCTTCGACAGGGGGCCTTCCTGCCCGAGACAGGAGATAGAGCACATGATGACATCGGGATTGACCTTGCTGACGGCCTCCCAGTCCATGTTGAATTTCTTCATCACCCCAGGGGTGAAGTTCTCAATCACCACGTCGACGGTTTTAATCAGTTCGTGACAGATCTCCTGACCCTCTTTAGTGCGCAGGTCGAGACAGAGATTCTTCTTGCCGCGATTATGCTGAATAAAGTAGCCACTGCGACCGTCTTTGATGACGGGTAAGTGACGGGCGGCATCGCCGATTTGGGCTTCCACTTTTATCACCTCGGCACCGGCTTCGGCCATTAAGCGTGTACAGTGTGGGCCGGCCACAAAGTGGGAGAAATCGAGAACTTTGACGCCTTCGAGAACGTGCTTTCTTGTCATGGGATATGCCCTTATAAGTTTGAGCCGGGATGCTTTTCTACTGGCTCAGATCAATGAATGTGTTTTAACTGTCGATCACCCCGGTAAAGGGGTGATGTTTCGTCTTATAATTTGCGGCTTATTTGTAGCCTAAAGCACTGCAAAATACCAGTTTATTAGCCGTACGGTTTTTACTACGGCGCGGTAGAAGTTGGTTTTAACGAAAATTGGAGAGGGTGAGGTTCAATGGCAGCAGTTTACGGCGATGGCGATGCTTCATTTCAGGCGGCCGGTGGCAAGGCGGGGATTCAGCGCTTGGTGGACCGTTTTTACGATTATATGGATACCCTGCCAGAAGCGGCAGCCATTCGTGCCATGCACCCCAAAGATCTTGTGGTTACGCGGGACAAATTATACTGCTTTCTCTGTGGCTGGCTCGGTGGTGAAAAGCTGTTCGCCCCAAAATATGGGCCGATTATGATCCCCCGCGCCCATGAGCATCTTGATATAGCCGAGTCAGAGCGGGATTCCTGGCTTTTGTGCATGGAAAAAGCCGTCGCCGAACAGCCCTACGCTGATGACTTTAAAGCCTATTTAATGCGCGAGCTATTTGTGCCCGCCGAACGTTGTCGCATCTTCAGTCAGCGTCGAATACAAGCAGAACAAGCGGGGCAGTAGGGCAGCTACCTGCCACGGAGCTGCTTTATTAAGGGCAGCTATTTTTAGACGTTACCTATTCCCATTAAGTCTTTTACGGCAGGCTTCATGATTTTGCCGTTGGCATTGCGGGGTAGAGGTTCGTGATGCTGCTCAATGCGCACCGGCACTTTGAAGGCGGCGATTTGTCTGGCGACATGGGCCTGTAAGTCTTTTGGCTTGAAGCTGGCGTTCGAGCGTAGTTGCACCACGGCACCGACTTCCTCGCCGAGTATCTTGTGGGGTATGCCAACCACAGCGGCGTCGATCACATCGGGGTGGTTGAACAGGGCGCTTTCCACTTCAATGCAATAAATGTTTTCACCACCGCGCAGCAACATATCTTTGATGCGGTCGACCACATACAAGAAGCCCTCTTCATCGACATAGCCAAGGTCGCCGGTGTGTAGCCAGTTGTCGATAATGGTCTTGTCGGTGGCCTCGGGGTTGTTCCAGTAGCCCTTAATCACCTGAGGGCCCTTGACGCAGATTTCGCCGATCCCTCCAGCGGGGCATTCAAAGCCATCGCTCGTTATTATTTTGATTTTGCAAATGGGTGCGGCCTGGCCGACGCTTTCGGGACGGGCAATATAATCCTCGGCGACATTGACCGTACTTAAGGCGCTGGTTTCGGTCAGCCCATAGCCATTGCTTGAGCTGGAGTTGGGAAAAGCTGCCTTGACCCGCGCCGCAAGTTCCGGTGCCGGTGGTGCGCCGCCGAAGAGTATGGTGCGAATGGTCGAGGTGTCGTGGTCGGCGAGGATGGGTGATTCCAGTACTTGCAGGGGCATTGAAGGCACGCCACCAAAGGCGTTGAGCTTTTCTTTTTCAATTAAACGAATGGCGTCGTCTGCATCCCACTTATACATAAAGACAATCTTACTACCCATGATAGTGCTGCCACAGAGCATGGCCAATGAGCCGGTGACGTGAAATAAAGGTGCGCTGATTAACTGACCGATTTGTTCTGTAGGGGCAACGGGCTCGCGACCGTAGCGGTACTCGGTGCGCACCCGCAGATAGACGCCACTGAGTTGATTGCTGCAAATATTACGGTGGGTGTTAACGGCACCCTTGGGCCTGCCGGTGGTGCCAGAGGTGTAAAAGATGCTGGCGTTATCATCCGGGTCAATCGCAATGTCGGGCATGGTTTGGCCGCTATTGAGCGTAGCCATCAGTGCGCTGAATTCTTCCACATTGGCGAGAGGGCTATCGTCGCTTCTGACTTTAACGATGTGCTCGAGTACTGGGATGCGGCTGCGAGTGTCGGCCAGCATCTCGGCGCGTTGCAGGTCGGTGAAGGCCAGTCGCGCACCGCAGTGCTCCAGCGCGTATTCAAGCTCTGCCCCCGTCCACCAGGCATTGAGCGGCACAATGACTGCGCCGATAGAGACCGTTGCCCAAAAGATCACCGGCCACTCGGGGTAGTTACGCATGGCCAGGGCAATGCGATCACCTTTTTTAATGCCGTACTGTTCGATCAGCGCGTGGCCGAGAGTCACCACCTGCTGATAATATTGTTCATAACTCAGGCGTTGCTCTTCATAAACCAGGTAGTCGCGCTCGGCAAATTGCCGGCTGTGTTCAACAATGGCGCGCAGGTGGGGGAAGGCATTTTTCCACACGGCAGTAGTCGTGCCTCGAATCTCAACCTCTTCAATTTCAAAGGGTGAGCCGGGGGCGGTGAGCTTTTTGTCGAGAAGTTGAAAGTCTATGGCCATAGTTAGTTCGGCTTTTTATGGGTTTCTGAGTTCAAGTGAAAAGTGGCAAATGCAGCATTATTTATTTTAAGCCCAGCATAATTGAGTGTTTGGCCTAAGACAAATTTAAGGATGGTGGGTGGTTGTCCGCGTTTGTATTACTCTGGGATCGTGTGTGCGTTGCATCAATCCCTTAAAGTATTATGTGCGTATACCCTTTGTGAGTAGGGTGAGAGGTAAAGCGAGGGAGGTGCTGTGTTGTCGCGAGGCGTGTAAATATTGGCTGGTGAAATGGCAGGCATTTGTAGACTGCAAATATTTCGGTACTTTAATTTTCGATGCTTTAATTAAAGGCGAATAAATTCAAGACGAAAAAAAAGCCTTTAAGAGAATATCTTAAAGGCTTTTTCTAAATTTGGCTCCGCCTGCTGGGCTCGAACCAGCGACCCAATGATTAACAGTCATTTGCTCTACCAACTGAGCTAAGGCGGAACTGCAAAAGCGGCGCCATGATATAGTCGGGTCTGGGGTCAGTCAAGCGTTCCTTGAGCTTTATTGGCGACTTATTGTGTTTATTATACGACAGGCCATTAATTAGTCCCATGGGTACAGTGAGTTCTATTTCTTCGCACACAAAACACTTTGACGTTGTTAGCCCCTTCGAGCCTGCCGGCGATCAGCCCGAGGCTATTAAACAGCTAGTTGCAGGCCTGGAGGCGGGGCTTGCCGGCCTCACTTTACTGGGGGTGACGGGCTCGGGTAAGACCTTTACCGTTGCCAAGGTCATTGAGGAGTTACAGCGACCGACCATTGTTATGGCTCACAATAAAACCCTGGCGGCTCAGCTTTATGGTGAGATGAAGGAGTTCTTCCCGAAAAATTCGGTGGAATATTTTGTCTCCTATTACGATTACTATCAGCCAGAGGCCTATGTGCCGGCTTCGAATACCTTTATAGAGAAGGATGCCTCGGTGAATCAGCACATCGAGCAAATGCGCCTGTCGGCAACTAAAGCTTTGCTGGAGCGCCGCGATGTCATTGTGGTGGCGACGGTGTCGGCGATATACGGGCTGGGTGATCCGGACTCCTATTTAAAGATGTTACTACACGTGGTGCGGGGCGACATCATCGACCAGCGCAGTATTCTGCGGCGTCTCGCTGAACTGCAATACACCCGCAACGACATTGCTTTCGAACGCTCCAATTACCGAGTGCGCGGCGATGTGATAGATATTTTTCCGGCGGATTCTGAAAAGGATGCGGTGCGTATCGAGTTGTTTGATGAAGAGGTGGAGAATATTTGCCTCTTCGACCCTCTCACCGGCGAGGTGTTACAGCGTTTACCTCGAGTGACGGTGTATCCAAAATCCCACTATGTAACTCCACGCTCAACCATTATGGATGCGGTTGAGCATATAAAAGTAGAGCTGCACGAGCGCCTGGAGCAATTGCGCAGCAACGACAAGCTGGTGGAGGCTCAGCGCCTGGCCGAGCGCACACGCTATGATATTGAGATGATGCAGGAGTTGGGTTATTGCTCGGGCATCGAGAATTACAGTCGCTATCTATCGGGTCGAGAACCCGGTGATGCGCCGCCGACACTGTTTGATTATCTGCCCGATGATGCGCTGTTAGTCGTCGACGAGTCCCATGTCTCGGTGCCCCAGATTGGTGGCATGTACAAGGGCGATAGGTCGCGCAAGGAAACTCTGGTTAACTATGGCTTTCGCCTGCCATCGGCCCTCGATAATCGGCCCCTGCGTTTTGATGAGTGGGAGGGGCTGATTCCGCAAACTATTTTCGTCTCCGCGACACCGGGTAAATACGAGGCCGAGCGCGCGGGGCTAGTGGTTGAACAGGTGGTGCGACCGACGGGGCTGGTTGACCCGCAGATTGAAATTCGCCCGGCTGGTCATCAGGTCGATGATGTGATGAACGAGATTAAGCGCTGTGTGGCTCTCGACGAACGCGTGTTGATTACCACTTTAACCAAGCGTATGGCGGAAGACCTTACCGATTTTCTCGATGAGCACGGTATTCGTGTGCGCTACGTACATTCGGATATTGACACGGTTGAGCGGGTGGAAATTATTCGCGATTTGCGGCGCGGCGAGTTTGATGTGCTGGTCGGCATTAATCTTTTGCGCGAGGGCCTGGATATGCCAGAGGTTTCACTGGTGGCTATCTTTGATGCAGATAAAGAAGGCTTTCTGCGCTCAGAACAGGCGCTGATTCAAACCATTGGCCGGGCAGCCCGCCATATCAACGGCAAGGCGATTCTCTACGCCGATAAAGTTACCGGTTCCATGCAGCGGGCAATGGACGAAACAGATCGACGTCGGGCCAAACAGGAAGCCCATAACAAAGCCAATAACTTAGTACCACAGGGGATTGTTAAGGCGATTCCCGACGTGCTCGAGGGCGCAATGAGCTCGGCAAAGGGCAAGCGCAATCAGCAGCGAGCTGTCGCTGAGAAGAAGGTGGAGTATGCAATGGGTGGCGAGGCCCATAGTCTTAGTCCCTCGCAACTGGCAAAGCGTTTGAAAACGATGGAAGAAAAAATGTACGAGCACGCACGCAATCTTGAATTCGAAGAGGCATCAGTGGTTCGTGATGCACTTGAAGCACTTAAGCACGGAGAGCTCGTCGGTGGATGAAGGGCCTTCTATCTAGCCCTTCGCTCTAGTTCCAGTATCTATCCCCGATGTTTTTTTAGTCACCTCGGTAAATACAGGCACTGGTACAGGTCTCGCGCACTTCTAATTGGCTCAGTTGTTCCAGTCGAGGTTTGAGGCGCGCCCAAATCCACAGTGCAATGTTTTCGCTGGTCGGGTTTTCAAGGCCGCTGATTTCGTTAAGGTAGTGGTGGTCGAGGGCTTCATAAATAGGTTTACAGGCCTCTTTTACATCACCGAAGTCCATCACCCAACCCTGGTGCTCGTCGACGGGCCCGGACACTGTCACGACGACATGAAAGGAATGGCCGTGAAGGCGGGCGCACTTGTGTCCCTCAGGTACATTCGGCAGGAGATGAGCAGCTTCAAATGAGAAAGATTTGGTGATTTCCATAGTATCAATTGGCTCGTGTGATTTAACGAAAGCGGTGCTGAAAAAAAACGTAATTAATTATAACTTAAATCGCTAAAACGTTTGACTCGTCTACAGATATGCGTAGAATGCGCATCTCGCTTCAAGGGGTGGTTAGCTCAGTTGGGAGAGCAACGGCCTTACAAGCCGTAGGTCACAGGTTCGACCCCTGTACCACCCACCATTAAGCACTAAACGGACCGGTAGTTCAGCTGGTTAGAATGCCGGCCTGTCACGCCGGAGGTCGCGGGTTCGAGTCCCGTCCGGTCCGCCATTTCAATGTATATCTTGCTGGTTTCTTCAGCTCACTTAATCAATTAAAAGTGGCTTATTTCTAGGGTGCCAGTTTTTGCTCCTTGGGATGTCGCGCTCAATTTTTTTGAGCCCTGTTTCACGTCTTTAATTACTGACTTTGCATTGAAGACGTACGATAGCGGTTTTTTCTGTTACCATCGGCTATCGAAACCTAGCCTGGAACCTAAATGTCCTCTTCCTTTTATGAAATCGTTATGTTGCCCGACGGCGAAGTCGTGTTGCAGCGCTCTGATGAAAAAGGCGAGCCTTTAATACGTATTAGTTTTTCAGAAGAGGCTCTTTGCTATCTACGTGACGGTAGTATGGATGTTGCCAAGGCGATGATAGATGCTGGCATAGATGCCGTCGAAATGCTGGGCAATGATCGTCCGGCAGATGACGAGGATCTCGAGCAGCGAGTGTTACACTAATTACAGTCTTTCGTCGGTGATCAGGGCTACTGTTTCTAAACGATAAAGTCTCTCTTTATTGTTCTCAATTATTTTATTATTCAAAATTAGATTGCTTTCTTTACGGATCGTTTCGCGAGTGTTCAGTTGCGGCTTTTACAACATCTAGGCAGCGATTATCTCCTCTTATTAGTAATATTCTCGTCAGTCACTTCCTGGTGCTTTTTCTACAGGCTAGTGCGTGCGGATGACTCCAGCGTAGACACCTTCAATGGCGAACTCCTGTTCACGTAAATCGACGCTTATTGGCTCGTAATCGGCGTTTTCTGGTAGTAGTAAAACAATGTAACGGCTACGGGTTTTTTTCAGTCGTTTGACGGTCACTTCATCTTCAATGCGGGCTACGACAACTTGACCATTTTCAGCGACGGGAGTGCTGTGTACGGCAAGTAAGTCGCCATCAAAGATGCCAATATCCTGCATGCTCTCACCGCGAACCCGCAAAAAAAAGTCTGCAGCGGGGTGGAATAGGTTGGCGGGGACTTCACAGTAATCATCAATGTTTTCCTCTGCCAAAATAGGGTTGCCAGCTGCGACTTGTCCTACGATGGGTATGCCTTTGGGCGCATTGTTCTTTTCGACGATACGAATACCACGAGAAGCGCCAGGAATCATTTCGATAGCGCCTTTGCGATGCAGAGCTCGCAGATGCTCCTCCGCAGCATTGGCAGAACGAAAGCCAAGTTCTTTTGCAATTTCAACGCGAGTCGGTGGAAAGCCAGTGTCATCAATATGGCGCTGAATTAGCTCGATGATTTGTTTTTGCCGCGCAGTCAGATCTTTAGCCATGACTTGTTCGCCTTTTAACGATTGGGTGAAAGCTGGTAAGCTAACTGTTATTTTATACAGTGTTATGGCATAAGCAAGGGGTTTTGTTTTTATAGAAAATAATTGAATTCAGATTTGAATAAAGATGGGTAGATTTATTTTTCTCTCAGTAAACTAAAACAAGTTGGCTGGGGCAAAGTGATGTCTGTCGCTTACTTGCTGTCATTTGAGTGAATATCGATGATTGTTGCGCTTGGATTTTTTACTGGAATCAAAGCTTGCACTGTAGCAACGGTGGTAAATGCTCAACTCAGCTCTTCGTACTTAGCGTTTCCTTTCTCTTGATGATTGACCAACAGCTTGAAGACTCTGTTTAACAGGGTCTTCGCTGTGTAAGGCTTGTGTAGTATTTCTGCGGGATGGTTGTCGATAATCTCATTGGTGTGATGCTCGCCAGTAAAACCACTGGCGAGTTGGGTGATGACCTGCGGGTGCTTTTCATGGACGATGGCCAGTAGTTGGCAGCCGTCCATATCGGGCATGATGACATCGGAAATGAGTAGGTCGATATCTTCTTTATCCAGAACCTCAAGCGCATCGCGGGCGTTTTCTACAGTGATAACACGGTATCCTTGCTGGCTTAAAATCTCTTCATTCAGGGTCAATAGCGCGGGTTCGTCATCGGCAATGAGTATGGTTGCATCTCTGCTCGGGGCCTGAATGTCTGCGCCTGTTGTCGTCTCTTCAGGCTGTTGCGAGAGCTGGGCGCGGGGGAAGTAGAAGGCAAATTGTGTACCCTGGTTGGGTTCTGAATAAACTTTAACTGCGCCCTTGCTCTGTTTCACAAAGCCATAGACCTGGGATAGTCCAAGCCCCGTGCCCTCGGTGCCTTTGGTGGAGAAGAAAGGGTCGAATATCTGTTCCCGTGTCTCTTTATCCATACCGCAACCCGTATCGGTGATACTGGCGAGCACATAGTCACCGGGTGGCAGCTGTAGTGCCTGGCTATCGATGAGGCCTATTTGTTCATTGCGAGTACGTAGACTCAGTTGACAATTTTCGCTATGTTCCATGGCGTGCATAGCATTAATGCACATGTTTAGAATGGCATCTTCCAGTTCGCCACTATCAACATTGACTGGCCAAGGGTCTTCCTCCAGCTCTAAAGTCAGGGCAATGCGAGGGGTTAGTATTTTTGCCAGCATGTGCTGCTGGCTCTGCAATAAGGCACTGATGTCCACCAGCTCTGTGACGGCGGGGCTGATTTCATTGCGGGCGAAAGTCAGAAGGCGTTGAGTCAGCTTTGCACCACGTTGGCCGGCATGAGCGATCTCGTCTGCGTATGTTGCCAACTTAGGTTGGCTGGCAAGCGCGGCCTGTAATAGTTCAGAGTAGCCGGAGACAACCCCGAGCATATTGTTGAAGTCATGGGCAATGCCGCCGGTGAGCTTTCCCAGGGCATCCATTTTTTGGCTGCGACGGAGTTGTTCCTCTTGTTGTTTGAGCTGACTTAAATCCTGGCAAGTGGCAATAAAACGACGTTTGCCGTCTTTAGTGGTGCTAAATTCAGCGACCGATAGGCGGGTGGGGAAAAGCTCGCCATTTTTGCGCATGGCTTGAATTTCACCACCAGCACCCAGTTTGCTGGGCTTGCCGGTTTCCAGATACTGGGTCATGTATTGTGAAAACTCACTACTATGGGGTTCCGGTATTAATTGAGTAACGCTATGTCCGACAATTTGATCGGCACTGTAGCCAAATAACTTTTCGGCTGCTTTATTAAAACTGAGTACAATACTGGTTTCGTCAACGGTAATTAGAGCCTCTCGCATAGAGCTTAGGATGTCACGCAGTTCGGCTTCACTGATTGCAAGTGCGCGAAGGGCTGCTCGCTCGGCGGTAATGTCCCGTAAAATAGAGTCGCAGCCGACGAGTTCGCCTGCTTTGTTTTTTAGAGGGGCGTTGTACCATTGACAATAAATTGTACGGCCATCCTTAGTCAGGTTCTTTGAAATGAGAGTTTCACTGCCGGTACGGGCTTTGAGGCCGTTAATGTGCTGGTCAAGTTTCAAATCGAGCTCTGCTGGGGCAAGGAATTGGGGCGTTTTTCCCTGCACCTCGGTAAAGCTGAAGCCAAACATTGTTTCTGCAGCTTTATTCCAGCCGTTCACTACGGCATCGAGCCCTGTGTAATCCCATTCGATAATTGCCAGAGGTGATTGGTCACGATAGGCCTTAAGATGTTGATCAGATGTCCGTAGTTCGTCTTCTGCCAATTTACGTTTATGAATGCCCACGCCTTCGGCGACTAGCTGGATAACACTGCCGCTGTCATCTCGAACGGGATAGATGTTGAGTTGAATCCAGAATAAGCCCCTGGGTGAAAAACCGAGTACGTCTCGGCTCGTTGATTTCCCCGCCGCTGCCTGAATGACATCACTTTGTATTAGGGCTTGAACTTCGGGGTCGTAGTTCCACCAGGGACAGTCCCAAAACTTTTTGCCAATCACATCCACCATGGTGATTTCAGTGGCCTTCAATGGCGTGTCGTTGGTAAATACCAGGGTGCCATCGCAGTCGAGGATACCGGTAGTCGTGCGCAAGCCATTGAGCAAGCTCTGCATTTGTTGGTGGACGGCTTTTGCCCTTTCTCGTAGGCGGTACTCTTCGGTGACATCATTAAAGACCAGTACCATGCCAAGAATGGCGTTATCTCTACCACGTATGGGGGCGGCCGAATCTGCAATGTGGTGTTCACTACCATCTTTGGCGAGCAGCATGGTGTGATTGCTGAGATGGACGATTTCACCGCTATTAAGCACTTTGTCAGATGGGTCATCGATGGCCCTGCGGGTGCTGGCATCAATAAGAGGCAACACTGTTTTTAGTGGCATACCCTTGGCGGACGCAAAAGACCAGGCGGTGAGTTGTTCGGCCACCGGATTCATGTGTGCCACCAGGCCTTCGGCATCGGTGGTGATGACAGCATCGCCAATACTATTAAGGGTTACCGCTAGCTCTTGCTCTCGGCTGTAGGATTGCTTAAGCGCGCGGTTCTTAATTTTTGCAACGCCGAAAAGTGTTTCGCGCAGCAGGCGAAATTCCTCGAACTCACCTTCGGCTGTTTTTTCTATAAAGGCTTGATTGCCATCATACTCGCGCATTACCTGGGTCAAGTTAGTAATGGGCCGGGTGAGCTTACGGGTGAAATAGTAGCCAATACAGAGCAGTAGGGCGGTTGAAAAGAGACTTGCCAGTAGCAGGTTGATGGTATTACTGTGAATGAGTGTTTGGCTAAAAGTCTGGTGACTGGCTTCTAGTAACTGGTGCTGCTGATACTGGGCTAGTAGTATATTTATCAGACTATTGAATGCCAGGCTGAAGAGGATGATTAGCGTTATTTGCCAGCGCAGTTTCATTGAGATGACTCTTGGTGGTCTACTACTAAAAGTGAAGTTTCTCTAGTACGGCTCCCTCCTTACTATTAATATTATCAGGTGTCCGTTCTTTTTCTCTACTTGTAGAATTAGCATCCGCGTTTTACTGGGGTGAGTCAATGAGGCTAGGAGAGAATTGCTGAATTTGATAAGCGCCAGGTCACAAAATACTAAACCCTTTTGAGAAGATAACATGAAGATAAATGTTTTAAAGCTCTGTACAGCCCTGGTTTCTCTGTTGATCGGATATGCCATTGTCCATAGTCTGAGTCCCAGGCAAGAGCCAGCTGCGGTTGAACAAAAAACGGCGGTAGAGCACTTTGAATTTAAAAATGATGCAGAAATTACACTTGATTGTATCTACGGCAGTGCACCCTACGAGGTGCGTTTTTCGGCCTATCAACGGCCTGATATAAAGTTGGAAGGGGTCAATTACCAGCGTGCATTTTGCGAAAAATTACCCAGTCTGGGGGCGACTAAAATCACCTTGGACTTTATCGACAAGGGCTTACGTGAGCGCTCAGTGGCGCTCAAATTTATTCACCACGAAGAGGCCAGCCCTTCAGTTGAAATGCTGGCCGCTGGGCAGGTTATTAATGAGAGCTTTCAAAATGGTATCCCACGAGGGTTAATTCAGAGCCGTCTCGACTTTTCAAAGGCTGGGTTTTATACCCTCGTTGTGGAGTTTGGGGGCGGTGTTGTCTCGGGGGATGAGGTCGTTAAAATTCCCTTTGAAGTGGGTACAGGCTTATAAGCACGTCTTCTATCACCAGAATAATAAGGAGTTTTTATGGGTCACTTGATTCTTTCTCACGATAAGGGTGCTATTCGCTTTATTTCAATGAATCGTCCCGACAAGTTAAATGCTATGAGTGAGGCGCTGGTCGATGAGCTGTCAGAAAAATTGCGTGTGGCTGACGCTGACCCAGCAGTCGCCGTCATTGTTATTAGTGGTGAGGGCAAAGCCTTTAGTGCGGGTGCCGATCTATCAGATTGGGATGCCGACAACCCCGCGCCAGCACGAGAAGTGGCGGCGGGCTTAACCCGGGTGATGGCTTTTTATGGCCAATTGGTCGCCATGAACACGCCCTTAGTTGCAGCGGTGCAAGGCTATGTGCTCGGGGGCGGTTGTAATCTGGCGATTAGTTGTGATCTGGTCGTAGCGGGGGAGTCGGCTATTTTTGGCTATCCCGAAGTGCGTTTAGGTTTGGCGGCAACGGGGGTAACGCCCACCCTTGTGCATCAAATTGGTCGCAAAGCCGCCTTTGAATTACTCACCTTGTGTGAAAATATTGATGCGCAGCAAGCTTTACGTTTTGGCATGATCAATCGTATTGTGCCGAATGATCAAGTAATGGCAGCCGCGACAAAAATCGCTGAGCAGCTAGCGAGCTTTAATCATGATGCTTTGTTATTGACCAAGCAAACACTACGCCGCGCGGCTGATTTACCTGTCGGCAAGGCGATTGAGCTAGGTTTAGATATGGGCTTTACGGCAAAAATGTATCAGTGAAACAAGCGGGCTTTAGTCTTTTTAAACCCTCAATCTATGGACAATAAAAAACCGGCAAATAAATAAAACATTTGCCGGTTTTTTATTAATGACTAAACGATTATTTGGTATCGATATTATAGTTTTTATTGATACTCATAAAACGGCTGGCTAGCCAGTGTACAAAGCCCATGGTCGGGCGAATGGTCGGGCTATCACCGTGGCGGTCAAAGTAGTAGCTGTTTGATTTAGCGCAGTCGCCAAACTTGAAAATGGTCAAATGGGTACGGCTTTGAACCTTTTCAAAGTTGCGGTCATTGGATGACTTTTTCACTTCAATATAGTTACCACCACGCTTTTTGGCCGCATTAATACAGCGCACCAAATGCTTGGACTGCGTATCGACCATGCCGAACCAGGAGGCGGTGCAAACACTATAGGGGCCAAACATCAGGAAGAAGTTGGGGAAGCCGGGAACTGTTGATCCCTCGTAGGCCTGATAGCGGTTTTCTTCCCAATAGTCACTTAAGTCGACACCGCTTTTGCCTTCTACTTTAAAGGTGGGCACGCTACCTTTCTGAAAGACTTCGAAGCCGGTGGCGCAAATCAGGGTGTCGATTTCACGTACGGTACCATCGCTGGTGACCATGGCATTTTCAGTGATTTCGCTAATTGGTGTGGTCACTAGTTCTGCGTTATCGCGGTTAAATACCGGATAAAAACGACTGGTAAAACTGGGTCGTTTACAGCCAAAATCATATTTTGGAATCAGGGCTTCCTGAGTAACAGGGTCGTTAACCTGATCGCGTATATGTTTGACACAAATGTTCTGTAGTTTTTTACCTGCTGGTGAAAAGTACTTATTAAAAATAAGCAGATTAATCATCACCACATCGGTGAACAAGATGGTTAGCTGGCGAGCGAGATTCTGCAAACCGGGGACTTTGGCAAAGGCCTTTTGAATTTTTGGACCAAAAGGCAGTTCTTTTTTCGGCAGTAACCAAATTGCAGTGCGCTGGTAGACGCTGAGGGATTTTACTTTATCAGCAATTTCGGGAACCAACTGAATACTGGTGGCACCGGTGCCGATGACGGCAACACGTTTGTTGTTGAGATCGTAAGCGTGATCCCAGCGGCCAGTGTGAATAGTTTTACCCTCGAATTTTTCGATGCCTTTAATGACCGGTAATTTAGGCAGGGTTAAAAAGCCTGTGGCGCTGACAATATAACGTGAAACATAGGTGTTACCGGCCTGAGTGCGGGTAATCCAGACATTGTTGAGTTCGTCGTAAATGGACTCGGTAACGTCCTCGTTATAACGCATATGGGGGCGAATACCGTACTTTTGGGTACAGTGGTCGACGTAGGCTTTCATTTCCTTACCCGGCGCGTAGAGGCTGGACCAGTTGGGGTTTTGCTCAAAGGAAAAGGAATAGCTAAGAGAGGGAATGTCGACGGCGAGACCTGGGTAGGTATTGTCGCGCCAGGTGCCGCCCACATCATCGGCCTTTTCGAGAATCACGAAATCGCCGAGGCCTTCTTTAATCATGCGAATGCCGGCGCCGATGCCGCAAATGCCGGAGCCGATAATCACGGTCTCGTAATCGATTAGGGGTTTTTCCGCCTGTGGCGGTAGATCAAGTACATGATCCAGTGCTGTCTCTGTCATGGTAATACCTTATGGTTTAGTTAGGTTTTTTTGTAAATCAGTAACGTTATTAAATTTATAAGTTATTGTTTATATAATGAGCGTTTATCGGAGTCGCTTTTTAACTGCGTGTTGAAGCTGCAATTATTTTGCGCCGCAGTTTAGAGCGGTAGATAGTGCGATAAATATCCATTAAAACGTAACCGGCGATACTAACATTCTTGGAATGTATCGTTAAGACTATTTATTCCTGGCGTAATGACCTGTTATATCTATCAGGCTACAGGTGGTGGCATAGCAGGAAAAATGCCCTTTATTTCTGTGTGCTTATAATGGCCGTAACTGGCACTTAGGTAATGCTCTTGCCGCAGTTTGGCCTTGCGGGTTAGCATGGCGGGGTAAGAAATAACCTTTTACTTTAATCCATTAGGAATATAACGATTATGTCGGCAAGTGAAATTAAAGAACTTATTACACAGTTAAAAGCCAACCCACTGGGTGGCTCTCTCGATGAAATGCGTGCCCAGTTTGATGGCATGGCCTCGCCAGTGGCAGATGACGTGGATGTTAAAGCCGTCGAGGCTGGTGGCGTGCCCTGCGAGTTGCACACGCCACCCGGGGCTGATACGTCACGAATTATTATGTATGTTCATGGTGGTGGTTATGTGATCGGTTCCCTCAGCAGCCACCGCGCTGTGGTTGCTGAACTGGCCCGTGCGGCGGGTTGTCAGGCTTTGGCCGTTGATTACCGTTTGGCACCCGAGCACGTTTACCCGGCGGCCGTTGACGACTCTATTTGTGCTTATTTGTGGCTGTTGAGCAACGGCTATAGCGCTGATAAAATTGTTATCGCTGGTGATTCAGCCGGTGGTGGCTTGACGGTAGGCACTTTGGTGGGCCTGCGTGAGGGCAAGCACGCACTGCCTGCTGCGGGTGTATGTATATCGCCCTGGGCCGACCTTGAAGCGACGGGTGAAACTTACCAAAGTCGTAAAGACATTGACCCCATGGTCAGCTATGACCTAATCGCGCCCATGGGCAAGGTTTATATTGGCGGTGGTGATATTCAGTCGCCGACGGCTTCGCCAATTCACGCTGACCTTACGGGTTTGCCACCCCTGTTGATTCAGGTGGGTTCAGCTGAAACGCTGTACAGTGATTCGGAGACACTGACTAAAAATGCCAAAGCGGCGGGTGTTGAGGTGGTTCTGGAAGAGTGGCAGGACATGATCCACGTATGGCACTTGTTTTTCCCCCAGTTAACCGATGGTCGCAAAGCGATTTCGCGTATTGGTGAATACGTTAAAGAAAAAACAGCTGGGTAAGTAGCGGCTGTAGCGCATAAAAAAGCCCTGTGCTAATACAGCCAGGGCTTTTTTTATGTCCTTTGTTTTTACAGCAGAGCTTTTTTATCACTTACACTTTGCTTACAAAGGTTTTCTGGCAACTGCGATGACGGCAGGCCAGGGCAGGTCGATGGGGTCTGCTGATTCAGTCACTGAGGCAATAATCTCGCTGTGAATTTTCTCTCGATCTTCCGCCGTCTGAGCCTCAAGTAACATCGCCGTGCGCACGGTACTTTTGTAAATAGTGTCAAGTAGCTCCTGCCCTGAATTTGGCTGCCAGTGAAGTGTTAATTCACTAATGCTAATGTCGCTAAAACCAGCTGTAGCAAGCGCCCTTTGACTCTCGGCGGGTTCGCTAAACAGGAAAAAGGGTGGTGCCTCCGGCAGGGCTATATCCATTGAACCGTGGCGAGAAATCGCACCGAGTACCAATTCGAAAAAAGCATGTTTTTCAGGTGGAGCCCAAACCGTAAAAGCAAATTTACCCCCCGGTTTAAGAATTCGGTAGGCTTCACTGATAGCCTTGTCGGGATCTGCCATATGCAAGAGCCCAAAGGGGCACACGGCGGCATCAAAAAAACCACTGGGGAAAACCAGGTGCTCTGCATCACCCTCATAAAAAAGGGCGGTGGGATAATTGCGCGAGGCTTCGTCAATCATCCCCGCCGAAAAGTCGACCCCCGTAGCAATCGCCCCACGGGCCTGTGCCGCCCCTGCGGTGTAACCGGGGCCAGTGGCGATATCGAGAAATACACTGCCCGCTTCGACGTCGACCGCATCGAGTAGAGGCTCTACGGCCTGTCGGGTTATATGGCCCGCATAGTCGCCATAGTCTCTGGCCTTTTGGTTCCAGCCTTTTAATTCCAGATCTTTAAAGGTTTGGCTCGGTTTATCACTTGTTGCATCGTCGCTCATTGGTATTGTTTCCATTCTCTGGCCTCGGGCCGAATTATAGCTGTCTTGGTGCGGGCATATCGCCGCCACAGACGTTCTCTATACCCTGATGTTTACCACCTTCTGGCTCAACGTGGCGGTGCCAGTTTCTATTAAGTTGTGGAAGCCCAGGTTTCTTGCCGCAGCGGCTAAAGAGGCTAAGACCTAAGGCGTCGATCAGACAAGCTGCCGCTTGCGCCTTGCTGTGAGTTTAGGTAGTAAAGCCATGATAGCGATGCTCCAAACAATCACGGCACCACTTGGCAAGTCTAAAAGCGAAGATAAAACCAAACCAAGCCCATAGCCAGCACCACCGATCAGATAAGCGCTTAACAAGGTGTTTTTGCTGCCAATGCTGCCCAGAGCGGGAATAATCAGGCTGGCAAAAACCAGATAAACACCGACTAACTGGACTGAACTGGTGATGGCTAATGCAAACAGTAGGTAGAAGCCAAGGTTGCCAAGGCGTTGTCGGCAGCTCAACAGAATCAGCAATATAAAGCCCGTCACCAAAGCTGTCGGCAAAAGTTGCTCCCAGGTGATCCATAGAATCTGCCCTACCAGTAAATCTTTGAGGGATTCACCGCCGTGGGGATTGCCCGCCAGTAGTAAAATACTGGCGGTTGCGGCGAGGACAAAGGTCGCACCGATGAGGGCTTCCTGATACGCCTGATAGTGCTTCTCCAGAGTGTTTAATGCCACGGCTGCGATTAAGGCCGTGCTTAGCGCTGCTAGCTGCACCTCCCAGCCGTGGATATCCCAGCCGAAGCGGTAGGCCGCAATGACCCCCAGCCCAGCAATTTGAGCAATGGCCAGGTCAATAAAAATAATACCGCGTTTAAGGACTTCCTGGCCAAGGGGTACATGCGTTGCCAACACCATCAGACCGGCGATAAACGCCGGTCCAAGGATGGCAAAATCCAGGCCTTCAACGCTCAAGGGGAGGCACTCAATAATTGCTGCAAAAGTCTGTCGAACCACTGGACCAGGTTTTCTTTATCGGCGGGACTAAAAGCTAAGCCAACAGCAGGAAGCCCGGTTTTTTTCGACAGCCAGAGAGCAGATTTATCGTTTTGATAGCTGGCGTGCAGAATCATATCGGCCGGACTCAACTTTAACTGGGTAAGTACCTTGCTCAAATGACTGCTGCTGGGCGCAATACCCGGTCGCGGCTCCAGCACGGCGAGCCTTTCCAAACCTAGCCACTGCTCTAGATAGATCCAGCTATTGTGACTGACGACAATACGTTTACCTCGCAATCTCTCCGCTTGCTTTTCCCACCGCAAAATAGCGTTGCGCCATTCACGGGTAAAAGTTTGCAGGTTTTCCAGGTAGTTGTTTTTATTCGAGGGATCTATTTCTACCAGGCTGGACACCAACGCTACAGCAACCTGCTGCATGCGGTAGGGATCAAGATGAATGTGTGGGTTTCCCGCTGCATGAAGATCACCCAGGCTACGATCAAGCACGCTTGGCTTTTCCAGCAGGGCGACGTGGTCCGTTGCTATAAAGTAACCCGCTTGCCCCGGTTGGATCTTAGCGTTGCCAGACTTACGCAATAACAAGGGCAGCCAGCCAACTTCTAGCTCTGCCCCCGTGCACACCAGCATATCCGCTCGCCGTACTTTGGCAATTAAGCTGGGCCGCGCCTGTATATGATGGGGGTCCTGTTGGTCTGTAGTGGCGCTATAAACCTTGGCCCCATCACCCGCCAAAGTCCGCGTCAAGGCCGCCCATTCGGGTTCGCAGGCAAATATAGTGAGTTGGGCGTAGGTTGTGCTGGAGCACAGCGTTAAAAGCAATACAGAGAGCCAATGCTTTTTTTTCCATTGATTAAACATCATTGTTTTCTCCTAAAACTGATGGGCAGCGTGACTGCCGAGGCTCATGGTGTATTGCAGGAATAACTGGTGGTCAGTCTCTCCATAGGATTTATCCTGATTATATTGCAGGCGCAGGCGACTAAATTCACTGGGTAGCCAATCGATTGTGGCACTGTAGCGTTGCGGGTTATGCCCCTCACTGTTTAGTCCTGCCTCAGTCAGTACATCAGCGTCCGAGCCGCGATTGTTCGTGTCTAAGTAGTCATAGCGCAGCCCAGCCTGCCACTGTGGTTTAAATTTATAAACCGCCTGGGCGTACCAACCTTTCTGATGACCGTCATAACTTGTCATCTCCAGAGGGGAGCCACTACCAAGCATGACGACTTCACCGTCTTCTTTACGATCAAAATATTCAAATTGAAATTTTAGCTGCTGGTTGTTGGTATTACCGTTGGGTGCCCATTTGTAAACCAGAGCAAGGGCATTAATTTCACTATCGCCACTAAAAGAGGGCGTCTCGGCTCCCTCTCCGTCATGCCCGTGACCACCGCTATCTCGACCCTCGATGTCATTTGCTTGCCAGTGGCTTAAGCCCAGTTTCCAGCTTTGTGCAATACCAATATCTCCTCCTACATGGGCAAATGCAGTCCAGGCACCGATGCCATTCGTGCTGCCAGCAGCGGGAAAACGACTGCCGCTGAAGAGCTCCGTACCCAGTTGTAAAAAGAAATCGGTGGGCGCGAGCCAGGTCATTTGCACGCCATCATCAATTAACTGATCACCGAAAAGCCCCCGGTATATCAAGGGGGCATCGGCAAAGTCCCATGTGTGTGAATGCTGCTGGTTAAGGTAGCCAATCTCTGACAAAAAGCGGCCTGCTTTTATGTTTAAGCCATTACCCAGGGCCAGCGTTTGAATAAATGCTTCTTCTAATTCAGTTTCGGTTTCACCTTCATGTTCAGCAAAGGCAAGGGTCATCTTGCCAAAGAATTTATCATCAATATTGGCGCTCATAACGAGTTCACTATGGCCTACCGAAAAGCCTTTTTCACCCAGGCCGGCCTCGTTGCCGAGGGCAAAGCCTGGTATTTCATAATCCTCGGGGTCGTTGTCAAAGCTCGCAAAGCGGCCGTCAAGAATGAGGCTAATCGCCGGGTTGAAACTGTTTTGTCTTGCAGGTGTAGGTGCAGGGCGTGAAGCCTGACTCTCTTCTAATTTTACGGCGAGTTTCTGGGCTTGATCATTGGCCTGTTGTGCGCTTTTCTCTGCTTTTAGTAGACGGTCTTCCAGGGCCTTAATAGCCTGTCCATATTGGTTTTTAAGCGCATCCAGTTGTTGTTTTATGGCTTCGGTTTCACTGTCAGCGAAAACCAGACTTGAATTGAATAAAGCGGCTGTAATTGCAGCCATTACTAATGGTTTAGTCATGAGTATTTCTCTCGTAAACGAAAAACGTGCGCCACCAGACTTAAGTGCTGGTGGCGGTTAAAAGAACGTTGTTTTTTACGTAAGAGAAGGTGGGGCGCGGGAGAGATAGGGAACCATTGTTGGGCTTGAAAAAGCCCGGGTAAAACGGCTCGAGGCGTCTGTGTTCCTGGTCAGATAAGCTATTTGTAGAGTATGAGAAATTAAAGCATTGTCTGATTTTTCACACTGTAAAAATATTTGGCACGATTGTTCTTGAGCGTGGGAAAGGTGCTCGATTGAGTGAGTAAACACACCAAGCTGCCCTATAAGCAATAACATGCTTATAAGCGCTATTTTAATTGCGGTGTGATTTCGTTTGATCATTTATCTGGGTTACACATTATTGCATTGTTGCGGCGTTTAAAGACGGTGTCCTCCGCCTGAAGAAAAGTCTAGCACGGCTAGCCTGGCGTTGATAGACCACCGTTGACACTGAGGGTTTGCCCGGTGATGGCATCTGAAGCCGGGCTAGCAAAAAAGGCAACGGTCTCAGCAATATCTTCACACTGCACATCAAAAATCATACGTTTTTTTAATTTATCGAGCATGCCTTTTTTGTGATTGCCCGCGGCATCTTTTTCATCCTGCAGAGGTTCAGAGCTTTGCCCCCAGCGAGGAATGGCGTCGGAGATAAAGCTCATCGAGACCGCATTAATACGGATTTTATCGCGGCCCAGTTCTCGGGCCAGTGCCCGTGACATTTGCATCATGCCAGCGGTAGAGCCGCCGATCATCGACTCGCCCACCGTGGCGATGCGCCCGGCATCGGTGCCGACCAGCACCACTTTGCCACCACCGGCTTTGGCCATATGAGGTGTCACCGCTTTCAGCGCATAGGCGCGGGTCAGCCAGTGGGTCTTAATGTAGTAGTCAAGATCGTCGGTGCTCATCTCCTGAAACAGGCGAAAGGGCAGGGAGTCCTGACTGGCACCGGCGCCGCTGGCGACGAGAATATCAATTTTGCCCAAGCGTTCGACAATTCTGTCGGCCATGTGCGCCATGGCATCGGCCTGGGTGAGGTCGGCCTGTTCAAAAATAGCAGAGCCACCGGCCGCAGTGATTTCCTCAACGACAGCCCCACCGGCTTCTGGATTGCGCCCATTAATGACGACAGTGGCGCCGAGGCTGGCGAGCTTGTGGGCGCTGGCACGGCCAATATAAGCGGTGGAGCCGGTGACGAGAGCGACTTTTCCCGAGAGATCGAATGTGGCGAGTGGCTGTGTTTGTGGGCTCATTATGATTTTGACCTTGTGGTGTTTCCGAAGCCTGCGAGTCTAATGGAGGAGGGCTCATTGGTGAAGCCTGTAAGCGCGACTGCGTAGTTTTTTAACAGTGTGGTCTTCAATAAGGTATATAGCCTAGAATGTGCGGCTGCTTCTATCTATGAGCCTGGCCTGTCTGCTGCGTCAGCTTGTAAAAATCACACTAATTAATGAGGGTTTTATGTATTTAACGCAAACATTGCGGCGCTCGGCCCAGCGGCGTCGATCCGAAACGGTTCTGGTCTGTGGAGAAAAAAGACTGACCTGGGGTGATTTCGAAAACCGCTGTGCCCGTTTGGCGGCAGGCCTTGTTGCTTCGGGGTTAAAGGCGGGAGACAGAGTGGCTATGCTGTCCCACAACTGCGCCGAGTATTTCGAGTTTAGCTTTGCCGTGCCCTGGGCGGGCGGTGTCATTGTGCCGCTGAATAATCGCCTCGGCAGTGAGGAGTTGAACTATATCCTCGATGACTCGGGTACACGCTTATTGATTGCCGACGTACACTTTAAAGACGTGATTGATGGCTTTTTGCCCCAGTTGCCCAGTCTCGAAGGGGTGATATATTTTGACCCTGAAAACGCCAATAGTGATTACGAAACGCTGATTGAGAAACACCAGCCGCTGCAAGACCAACAGCGTGGCTACGAAGATAGCGCCGGTATTTTATACACCAGTGGTACGACCGGGCGACCCAAAGGAGCAGTGCTAAGTCACCGCAATTTGATCGCTAACGCCATGGGCGCCTCGCTAAATTCAGGCTTTAATGAGGACACGGTTTACCTGCACGCCACGCCTTTATTTCACGCGGCGGGTGCCTCGCGGGTTTACAGTATGATTGGTGCTGGCACCACCAACATTATTCTTCCTGCATTTGAAGTGGGCGCTTTATTGGCGGCCATTGAGAAACATCAGGTTACTACCTTATTACTGGTGCCGACCATGATTAACCGCCTGGTTCACCATGAGGATTTACACAAATTCGATTTGTCGAGCTTGCGCAATATTAGTTATGGTGCCTCGCCTATGCCACAGACAGTATTGAAAAAAGCCCTGGAAGAATTACCCCACGTCGCCTTTACCCAGGCCTACGGGATGACGGAATTGTCCCCGGCAGCGACTTTTCTCGAGGCCCGTTACCATGTGCTTGAAGGTCCCGATGCCGGGCGCCTTTCTTCCTGTGGGCAGGCGGTTTTCAATGCCGACGTGCGTATTGTCGATGAAGAAGATCAGCCGCTGGCAGACGGTGAGGTTGGCGAGATCGTGGTCAAAGGTCCCATGGTGATGCAGGGTTATTGGCAAAACCCGGAGGCCACTGCAGAAGCTATTCGCGACGGCTGGATGCACACCGGCGATGCGGGTTATCGTGACAGTGAGGGTTTTTTCTACATTGTTGATCGCATTAAAGATTTGGTAATTACCGGCGGTGAAAATGTTTCCTCGGTAGAGGTTGAGAACTGTATCTATCAGCTCGATGCAGTGAGTGAATGCGCCGTGTTCGGTATTCCCCATGAAGACTGGATAGAAACCGTGCATGCCGAGGTTGTCACCAAGCCGGGTAGTAACATTACAGAGGCCGAGGTTATCGCCCACTGTAAAAGCCAGATGACCACGTTTAAATGCCCGCGTAGTGTGGTGGTTCGCGACCAGCCACTGCCGATTTCTGGCACCGGCAAAATTATGAAGAATGAACTGCGCAAGCCCTACTGGCAGGGACGTGACCGAAAGGTTTAATTTACCTTTATGACAGCCGACTGCAAGCGACTCTTGCAGTCGGCGATTGATACTTCCTATCTTACTCTTTGATCCACATCAACTACGACCTACTAAATGTTTGCTTTCGATAATAATAACCATTATCAAATGATAATTATTTGCATTTAGATTTTCCGCTGTGTAGTATCTCCTGCGTTCTCAAGGCTGGGTAGGGTTTTCCGGCACTTACAACAATGACAAGGAGATTGAGCATAGATGAAAAATATCGTGACAGCCGCAGTTCTTGGTACAGCCCTCTGTGTTTCCACACCGCTACTCGCCGCTGAAAAAGCCAGCGAAGCCGTATCAATGGCGCAAATTATGGAGCTGCTAAAAAGTCAGCAGCGTGAAATTGACGCTTTAAAAAAGCAACTCGCCAAGACCAATAAGCAGGTCGTTATCAGCGAGCAAAAGATTGAAGCCACTGCCGATACGATCGAGTCTGTTGCTACGGCTAGTGAGAGCTACGCAAAAATTGCTGACTGGGCAGACAAAACCCATATCGGTGGTTACGGTGAGCTCCACTACAATGATAAAAACGGCAGTGACAATCAGGTCGATGCTCATCGTTTTGTACTCTATGTCGAACATGAATTTACCGATGACGTGCGGTTTTTCTCCGAAGTTGAACTGGAGCATTCCATCGCGGGCGATGGCCAGGACGGTGAGATTGAGCTAGAGCAGGCCTATATAGAATGGGATTACGCTAAAAATCAAAGTGCCACCTTTGGTCAGTTTCTTATCCCCATTGGCTTGATCAATGAAACCCATGAGCCTGAAACCTTCTACGGGGTTGAGCGTAATTCGGTTGAGAAAAATATTATTCCCGCTACCTGGTGGGAAATTGGCGCCATGCTCGGTGGAGAAATTGCCCCCGGCTTTAGTTACGATCTGGCAGTTACCAGTGGCCTGGAAGTGCCCATCTCGGGCGGCGATGCCTACCTGCCACGCAAGGGGCGGCAGAAGGGTAGCAAGGCCACGGCCGAGGATTTTGCTTACACCGGTCGGCTGAAATATACCGCTATCCCCGGTCTCGAACTGGCCGCAACGTTGATGTATCAGGAAGATATCGCTCAGGGCATGGGCGGGGATGATGCCAGTGCGCTATTGTGGGAAACCCATGCGGTTTACCAAACAGGTAACTTTTCTCTGCGGGCGCTGTACGCCATGTGGGACATCGACGGTGATGAGGCCGAGGCACTGGGTCGCGACGAACAGGATGGCTGGTATATTGAACCGTCCTATAAGCTGACGCCCCGGTTGGGTTTCTTTGCTCGCTACAGCGAGTGGGATAATAATGCCGGTGACAGTGTCGATACCGAAATTGAAGAGTGGGATCTGGGCCTTAATTTCTGGCTGGTTGAAAATGTTGTCTTCAAGGCCGATTGGGCCAACCAGAAAAATGGCGAAGACAGCTTTAACCTCGGCGTTGGCTGGAGCTTTTAATCTTTAATTCGCCCTTACAAACACGGCTGTTAAGCCGTCGAAAAGGCTTGCTCAAGGGGATGACTCTTGAGTACCCTTTTCGTGTTTTGAGGAGCGTAATGAAGAGCGCAATGAAGAGTGAGATGAAACAATTTAAACAAGCTAGTGTTCTGGTGTTTTGCCTCTTACCTTTTAGCGTGTTGGGCAAAGGTGTCTACATGACGCCAGAAGCTTTTCTGGCTGAGTCCTTTTCCTCGGCGCAACCGCTGATTGAATCGCTGTGGCTAACAGATGATATTCGCGATAGTGCGAAAAAAATACTTAATCATGCTTACCCAGGCTTACGTATTCGCTATTGGCACGCCAGCGAGAAGGACAGCGAGGAGGGCAGCCAACGCACTGCCTGGATTATGAATGAGGTCGGTAAAACTAGGCCCATTACCATTGGCATTACTATCGTTGGCGATCAAATCGAACGTGTGCGCATTCTTGAGTTTCGTGAAAGCCGTGGCGCAGAAGTACGCATGGCCTTTTTTACCCGTCAGTTTGTCGGTCTTTCACTGCAGCCACCGAAGAGTCAGCTCAGTGAAAATATTGATGGCATTACCGGTGCCACACTGTCGGTTAAAGCCGTGAAGAAAACGGCTCGTTTTGCCCTTTTTCTCCATCAGCTTGTTACCGGTGGTGCGTCGGCAGCTGGCGAGGAAGTGGCAGGTGAAAAATGGTAGCGCTACCGTGATACAACTTAGCACCGACAATGGCCCGATAAATGATGCCTCCTGAGTTACTCAAGCGCTGGCACGGGCGCATGGGTGTGCTCGCCGCTTCTTTCGTGTTGCTATTGGCTTTCACCGGCCTTTGTTTAAATCATGTGTCGAGCTGGGGTTTTGATACTAAAGCGCTGCGTTCACCGGGTTTATTAGCTCTCTATGGCATGGCAGAGGTCGGCACCGTTGTCAGTTACCCACTTGCTGATGCCTATATCAGTGAGAGCAATGGTCAGCTCTTTTACCAAGCTAAAGCGATCGAGGGCTGTGAAGGTTCCCTGGTTGGTGCGCTGGAGTTTGGCTCAAAAACGGCCCCGCTAATAATTGTTGCCTGCGAGCAGGAGTTACTGCTTTTTTCCCCGACTTTTCAATTGATAGAAAAAGTGGGGGCGGCCTTTGGTTTACCCGTCGCGGTGCAGCGAATAGGTCTTGTTGATGATGAGCTGCTTATCGACACCAGCAGAGGCCAATATTTCGCCGACCTTAATGCACTGAGCTGGACGGCTGTAGAAGAGGGCGACGCATCACGTTCTAGCCAATGGTCAGAAGCCGGCCAGGCTCCAGAGGCTTTAAGGCAGGCCCTTGCTGAAAGTATCGATAGAGAAGACATCACCTATGAGCGTCTGCTGCTCGACATTCACAGTGGCCGCATACTCGGCGAGTGGGGCATTTATCTGGTGGATGCCATGGCCCTGCTTTTTATGTTGCTGGCTATCAGTGGTCTGGTTCTTTGGGGGAAAGGCAGAAAGGTTTAAAACACGGTTTTCGAAAAGGCGGCGAGGGCTTATTGCGGACGTCGGTTGATTGCCTGAGGGCCTATTGAGCGTGACCCTATTGAATGTGAGCTTACTGCAGGTGCCGCTGGCGTAAATAATAAAAGCCATTTTCAAAACGCTCAAATATTTGATCCACTCCCGGGTGCTTAACCGGCTCTGCATAAGGATCGGTAACCAGATTTTGCTGGGCAACGTAGGTGGTGTGAATCGCGTTGTCGACGAGTACGTGATACCAGGGCTCGTCCCTGGGTGGGCATGACTTGGCCATCTGCTGATACCACTGTTCACTCAACATAAATACCGGGTCAACCTCATAGATCACGCCGCGATAGCCAAAAAAGCGGTGTTGGATAAGCTGGCCAATAGTGAACTTGGATGACTCGCTCATGGGCCTCTACGCTTCATCTTCATGCCTTGCCCGGACAGCGGGAAAACCGCTAGCGTCGACCGATATGTCGAGTGAAATGGGGCGGCAGCAAACAAAGCAATCCTCAATATAGTTTTGTTCATTCTCAGAGCAGTCGATGACCAGCTCGATGGGCTCGGCGCAGTAAGGGCAGGTGGTATTGATGGTTTCAAGTAAAGACATAAATGTTTTTGTGGCTTGCCTTTGGTGGCGGTAAATAAGAATAGCGATAAATAAGCGTGCCGATAAATAAGAGTGCCGATAAATAGGGTGATGATAAAAAATGCCTACGACACCTACCTTATAGTTGATCATTCTCGGGGATGCAATTGAGCGTAGCCCAGGGGATATTTAAGAACTCAGGTTTAGTCAGTCACTGGGATAAATTGAACCGCTAGCCGCTTTGCGCTTTAATGTCGGGCTCAATGGCTGGGCCGTTGCAGAAACTTATTATTTCCACTTATGGAGGCGAACATGGCAGAAGCATATATTGTCGGTGCATTGCGCACGGCGACAGGTAAAAATAGAGGGCGATTGAGCCAGACTCACCCGGTTGATCTGGGTGGCATGTTGGTAGACGGCTTGATTGATCAGGTCGGCATTGATCCCGAAAAAGTGGATGATCTGATTTTTGGCTGTGTTTCACAGAACAGTGAGCAGGCCGGTAACGTCGCGCGCAACGTGGCACTGGCCTCAAAACTGGGCGAGTCAGTGCCCGGTGTTTCCGTTGACCGCCAGTGTGGCTCCGCTCAGCAGGCGATTCACTTTGCCGCTCAGGCGGTGATGTCCGGTACTCAGGACGTCGTTATCGCCGGTGGTGTGGAGTCAATGAGCCGCGTGCCGATGTTCTCCAATATTTCAGACAGTGCCGAGCAAGGTCGCGGCATGCCTAAAAGTGAACGTCTGGAAGAGCGTTACCCCGGTATTGAATTCAGCCAGTTTATGGGTGCTGACATGCTGGCTAAAAAGTACGAGTTGACCCGTGAAGAGCTGGATAACTTCGGTTATCAAAGCCATATGAAAGCAGTGGATGCCACTGAGTCAGGTCGTTTCCGCGAAGAGATTATGCCCATTGAAGTAACTCTCGAAGGCGGCATCTCTTTCACTCACGATGCCGATGAAGGCATTCGCCCTAACGCCAACCTCGAAGCGCTGGCCGGCCTTGAGCCACTAGCAGAGGGCGGCATGATTACCGCCGGTTCTGCAAGTCAGATTAGCGATGGTTCGGCGGCGGTGATGATGGCTAATGCCGATGCTGTTAAGCAATATGGCTTGAAGCCTCGCGCCCGAATTCATTCTTTGGCTGTAGTGGGTTCCGACCCGGTGATTATGCTTGAAGGCCCCATTCCCGCGACCAAAAAAGCCCTCGAAAAAGTTGGTTTAAAGATCGAAGATATTGATCTTTATGAAATCAACGAAGCCTTTGGTTCCGTACCACTGGCCTGGGCCAAAGCAGTCGGTGCCGACCTCGACAAGCTCAATGTTAATGGTGGCGCACAGGCAAACGGTCACCCGCTGGGTTGTACGGGTGCCAAGCTAATGACCACTTTGTTGAATGAGCTTGAGCGCCGTAAAGGTCGCTATGGCCTGCTGGCAATTTGTGAAGGTGGTGGTACCGCCAATTGCACCATTATCGAAAGACTCGATAGTTAGCAGTAATAGAAGCATAAAAAAACCCCGGACATTTCCGGGGTTTTTTTATGCGCGTTATTTATGCAGACGCTAAAGCAGTGAGCTTTTTAACCCGCTGACTCTGGGCGATAAACCTTAATCGGGTGATAGCTTTTCTGGTAGCCCGGTTGCTTGCTCCAGGGCACCCCAGCAGTGGTGCCACCATCGACGGCGATGGTTTGGCCGGTGACAAAAGTCGACCGTTCACCGGCTAACCAGCAGGCCATTTGCGCAATGTCGTCGGGTTGGCCAACGCGGGGTATCGGCTGTTTGATTTTGTAGTCGATAGTGGGTGTCTTATCGGCGCGGCCCACGGTGTTAGTGGACAGGGGTGTGACGATAAAGCCCGGGCAAATCGCGTTGACACGAATATTATCTTCACCCACTTCCAGAGCAACAGACTTGCTTAAATGCACCACGGCTGCCTTGCCGACGGAGTATAAATGGGGTGTGTGCCCACACACTAAAGCGGCGACACTGGCGGTGTTAATAATGCTGCCGCCGCCCTGTTTTTTCATCACCGGGATACAGTGTTTCATACCCAGAAATACGCCTTTAACCAGCACATCCATGGTGATGTCGTAATCTTCCACTGGGGTGTCTTCAATGGGGCCGATGGCGCCGCCAAAGCCGGCGTTGTTAAACATACAGTCGAGCCGCCCCCATTCGCTGACGGCTTTATCGACCGCCGCCTTAACCTGGGCTTCCTGGCTGACATCGGTTTTGATAAACACTGCTGCAGCGCCAAGCTCATCGGCCAGAGCCTGGCCACGCTCTTCCTGCATATCGGCGATAACGACTTTTGCGCCTTCGCGAATAAAAACCCGCGTCGATTCCTCGCCGATACCGCTGGCACCGCCGGTAATTACAGCCACTTTTCCGTCTAACTCACCCATTGCAACGTCCTCATAATTTAAGTGTTGGTAGGGAGCCTCTGATCAAGTCATGAACTCGCATTCTACGATTAACAGCGCTCATCTTCTTCGTTGCAACCCTTCGCAATAGCTAGCTATTACGTTCGGCTTTCGCCTCGAATCTAAACACGTTTAATCGCAGCCTGCTTCGTCCAAACTTAATCAGAGGCTCCGTAGATAAATTTGGAGGTCGATAAAAACAGTTTGCACGATAGGCGTCAAACAATTATCGCGGACATAAGGTCTATGAGCTGTCGAACAGGCTTTGGTTTGTGCGGGCTCTGTGTCAATATCCGATAACAACAATAAAATAACAGGGATGCTCTTGCATACCGTTAGGAGGCTTCTGGAATGGACTATAGCGAGGATGGCTATCAGGCTAAGCTGGGTGAATTACAGCAGGGCTTACTGACGTTTTTACAGAGCTTTGAGCGTGAGCAGGAGGACATCGGCGTTGAGTCTGTTCGCGCCTCACAACAGCGGCTCGAAAAGTGTGTGGGTGATTTTTTCGCCATAACAACGAAAACATTCTTTAGCCAGATACCCGATGCTGGCCTGCATGACTTTAATGATGCTCTGGCCAGAGCGCTGTCTTATTTTGGCGATGCCTACGAGACGTTTATTAATGCCGGCGGCGAGACCTTTAATCATTCCTTTCTGCAAAGTCGCTTTTACTTTTGCAAAGGGCTGGAACGTTTGTATCAGTTGCGACTGGAGTTGCCTCTGCTCGAAACCTGGTGGTACACAGAGACAGCCTACGCGTCAAAAAATAGTCTTGACCCCTTATTTGCCGAGACGGATCCCCCCGTAGGTTTGATGCACAAGGTGGCTAGCGAGACCCACTCCCAATACTCCCTCTACGTGCCAGAGGCCTATAAGGCCGATCAAGCCAGACCTTTACTGGTCTGCCTGCATGGTGCCTATGGTTCGGGTGATGAGTTTATCTGGACCTGGATGCGCATTGCTAAAAGCGCGGGCTATATATTGCTGGCGCCCAAATCCATGGATGTGACCTGGTCTGTTCTCTATCCACCGACGGATGTCGACTCTATCACTGCGGCCTTTGATGAAGTTTGTGTTCAGTACAATGTTGACCGGAGCCGAGTCTTTCTCACCGGCTTGTCCGATGGCGCGACTTTTTCTTACCTACTGGCTTTTTCCTGTCCTGAGTTATTTACCGGTGTTGCGCCCATAGCTGGTGAGCTGAGCCAGGTGGCTGATGGTATGTTGCGTAAAAAGGCTGCTGGCGATGTGCCTTTTTTTGTTATCCACGGGGTACACGACCACATATTTAATATTAACTCGGTGCGTAGTACCTGCGGCTTACTGGATCATCTAGGCTACAATCTGCGCTTTGACGAGCTGCCCGACTGGGGCCACGCCTACCCCTATCGGATTAATGAACAGCGGGTTTGGCCCTGGATTGAATCATTGCCCGCTAAAACAGTCGAATCACCGCATTGACAATAAAAGTACGAATACAAGTGCCAACAAAAATACCAATAAAAGAGTGAAAAATGAAAGTCCACGTCGATTTATGTTTGATCCCAATGGGTGGCGATGTTTCTGTCTCTGCAGAAATAGCCGCCTGCCAGCAGATATTTCAAAGGGCTGGCTTGAGCCACCAGCTCCACGCCTTCGGTACCAATATTGAAGGCGAGTGGGATGAGGTAATGGCTGCGGTAAAAGCCTGCCATCAACAAGTGCATCAACTGGGTCGTGCTCGCGTTACCTCGACCCTGAAAGTGGGTACCCGTATAGATCGAGAACAAAGCCTGAGTGACAAAGTGGCCAGTGTCACGGCTCGGCTGTAGTTGGGTTGTACAGTTTGGTTGTATAACGTGGTTGTATAGTTTGGCTGTACCATTCCTTTCGTTGAACTTTAAATTGCAGGGTTAAATTATGTCTCGTAAATTACTAGCTTGTTTGATTTGTCTCTTCACTTCTCTCACCTCTGTAAGTCTTCGGGCGGATGCCACTATTGGCGAGGGCGTTTTGCAAAACCCCGCTCGAACACCGGCCTTTGTGGCGCGAGATATTTATCGCCACCCCGGTGAAACCCTGGCTTTTTTCGGCCTTGAACCGACGATGACAGTGGTTGAAATTTGGCCGGGTGGTGGCTGGTACACAGAAATACTCGCGCCTTATCTGCAGGGTGGCAAACTCTATGCTGCCCACTTTGCCAAGGACTCCGGCGTTAAATATTTCAATAATTCGCGCCGCTCCTTTGCAGAAAAAGTTAAAGCGTCACCCGATGTTTATCAAAGTCTGGTGATGGCTGAATTCAGCCCGAAAATGAATAAACTGACCGTTCCCGACGGCAGTGCAGACCTGGTGCTGACTTTTCGCAATGTGCACAACTGGTTGCGCAGTATTAACGAGGCAGAGGCTTTTGCCCTGTTTTACAAAGCCTTAAAACCGGGTGGTGTGCTCGGTGTGGTTGAACACAGAGCCAAACCCAATACCAGTTGGGAGATCATGAAACAAAGTGGCTATATGACAGAAGCCTATGTCATCGCCCTGGCTGAAAAGGCCGGTTTTGTGCTCGACGCCAGCAGTGAAATTAATGCCAACCCCAAAGACAGTGCCGATCACCCCAAGGGTGTCTGGACCCTGCCACCCACTCTGCGCATGAAAGATAAAGATCGCGCTAAATATGTAGCCATTGGTGAAAGCGACCGCATGACCCTACGTTTTAAAAAGCCGAGTTTAACGACCACTCAGTCGGCCGGCCAATGATTGAGATTCCGGCTTCTGAGCTTCCCCCCGAAACCCTACGCGCCATTATTGAGAGCTTTATTATGCGCGAGGGCACCGACTATGGTGACGCTGAATACAGCCTCGACAACAAGGCTGATCAGATTAGACGGCAGCTGGATAAGGGGGATGTGCTGTTGATGTGGGATGAAGCGCTGGAGAGCTGCAATCTGATTACCAAAGCTCAGTGGCAGCGCTACTTAAAAGAGAATGCGCAATAAATACGGTGTTTTACTTTTAGGGTTTATCGAAAATGTCGCTGTATAACGCCTCGTAGTCACTTGTCATGCGCTCGGCGTGAAACTTTGCGAGCACTCGTTGGCGTGCATTATTGCCGATAGTGGCTAGTTGCTCAGGGGTTTGCCCGGCAATAACAGTAATAACCTCGGCAATATTATGACTGTCTTCTGGGTCAATTAACCAGCCACAGCTGCTATCACTGACCACCTCCTTCATACCGCTCCTGTTAGAGGTGAGAGCGGGAAGCCCTGAGGCCATGGCTTCGAGTAGAGCCAGGCTAATACCCTCGCGCAGAGAGGGGAGAGCAAACACATCGATGTTTTGTAAGAGGCTGGCAATGTCTTTTCGGTAGCCAAGAAATAAGACCTGTTTGCCAATATTTAGAGATGCAACCAGGTCTTTTAATTCCTGCTCTAGTGGGCCGGTGCCAATCATTACCAGGGCAATATTTGTATTGCTCTGACAGGCTAGGGCGAAGGCCTCAATAAAACGCCGATAGTTTTTGACTTCTGATAAGCGGCCAATAGTAGCGAAGAGTCGTTTACCGCTCAGTTGCTCGCCAAAAAGAAGGCCTCTAGTACACTCTATTGAAGCGACAGGGCGGGGCTCAACAAGGTAAGGTGCTGGATCCATGCCATTTTGTATGGCCATTACTTTTGTCGGGTCGAGATTCCAGTTCATCGCCACCAAATCCTCTGCACAGGTTTTCGAGACACAAACTAGTTTTGTCAGGCGCTTGAAAATGAACCAGTTTAGTAGTCGCCGCGAGAGGCTGACTTTACCGTTGACGATGCCGTGCAGTATGCCAATGACCTGTGGCCTTTTACGGGCAAACAAGACCGCACAGACGCCAATGGAAATTGTGCGCCGCAGTTGGCAGGCCAGCAGCTCGACATCCTCTTCATCAATTAATTTTGCCAGTGCTCGTACTGTGCTCAGTTGAGTCCATTTGACCGATTTTTTGTCGAGTTCGAGATAGATTGTACGATCGACAAGACTTTCCGCTGAGTTCTTGCCATCGGGCTTGCCACTGAGATAGCAGACAATGGTGCGTACTTTGTTACGATCACGAGGCAGCATGGCATCAAATAGCGGGTAGCTGCCTTTATAGCTTTTAACGACTTGTAGTAGGGTTTGGGTCATGGGCGAATAATAGCCTTTAAAAAAAGCCATGTAACCAAGCTCCAGGAGTTTTGTTCGCAAGCGAGTGATTCGCCCTGGCTTCCCCCATCATGTTTTTAAGAAGCGCTTTGCGATCCACCTAGGCCTTAGAATTTTAGGTCACGCTTGAAAACTCACAAATCGCCCCTATTTATGGGCTGCACCAAATATTTCTGGTGTTGGCCGGTGGGACGATTATTTATTCCACCGGTGGCACAGAACTGTAGGCTTAAACACATTGCTTTAAGCCATTTGAACCTATTACCGACGACACACCAGGAGACCTGCATGTCCGCCACTCAGCAAGCCGAAACCATGGGCTTTCAAACAGAAGCCAAGCAGCTACTGCATTTGATGATTCACTCCCTCTATAGCAACAAAGATATCTTCCTGCGAGAACTGATCTCCAACGCATCCGATGCCTGCGATAAGTTGCGCTTTGAGGGTTTGCAAAAGCCCGAGTTGCTGGAGGGCGGTGACGAGCTGGTGGTTCGTATTGAGGTCGATGAGGAAGCCAACACCATCGCCATCATTGACAACGGTATTGGTATGAGCCGCGATCAAATTGTTGCTCATCTGGGTACTATTGCCCGTTCCGGCACTGCAGAGTTCTGCAATGCCCTGAGTGGTGACGAAAAGAAAGATTCTCAATTGATCGGCCAGTTTGGTGTCGGCTTTTACTCCGGATTTCTGGTGGCTGACAAACTGGTGGTTGAGTCTCGTGCCGCTGGCGAGGGCGCTGATCAGGCCGTGCGTTGGAGCTGTGACGGTGAAGCCGAGTTCACTGTCGAAAATATTGAACAGGCCGAGCGCGGTACTAAAGTCATCTTGCACCTTAAGGAAGATGCCACTGAATACGCTAGCGATTGGCGCCTGCGTAGTCTGGTGAAAAAATATTCTGACCATATTGCGGTACCGGTTGAAATGCTCAAGCCGACACCACCGCCAGCAGAAGACGAGTCGGAAGAAGACATTATCGACGTACCTGAATTTGAGCGCGTTAATGCCGCCACCGCCATGTGGACACGCCCCCGCAGTGAGCTCAGTGACGAGGACTACATTGAGTTTTACAAGCACGTCTCCCACGATTTTCAGGACCCCCTGACCTGGAGCCACAACCGCGTCGAGGGCAAATTTGACTACACCAGCCTGATTTACATTCCCAGTCACGCACCCTTTGATCTTTACAACCGCGATGGTGCCAAGGGCCTAAAGCTCTATATTCAGCGCACTTTTATTATGGACGACGCCGAGCAGTTTCTGCCGATGTTCCTGCGCTTTATTAAGGGCGTGGTCGATTGCTCTGATTTACCACTGAACGTATCGCGAGAAATTCTTCAGGATAGCCCCGCTGTCGACAGCATTCGCTCGGCGCTAACCAAGCGTGTACTCGACCAGCTGGCCAAAATGGCCAAAGAACAGCCCGACGATTACAAAAAAATCTGGGAAGCCTTTGGTTCAGTCTTAAAAGAAGGCCCCGCAGAAGATTTTGCCAACAAAGAAAAAATTGCCGGCCTGCTGCGTTTTACCAGCACCCGCGATGGCGATGAGCTAGTTTCACTGGCCGACTATGTCGCGACCATGAAAACCGGTCAGGACAAAATTTACTACCTGATCGCCGAAACCGATGTCGCCGCGCGCAATAGTTCTTACCTTGAAATATTCCGCAAGCAGGGTATTGAAGTACTATTACTCAGCGAGCGTGTCGACGAGTGGACTATGTCCAGCTTGCAGGAATTCGACGGCAAGCCACTACAGGATATTAGCCGTGGCGAACTCGACCTGGGTGAACTCGGTGAAAGCAGCGAAGAGGCTGACAAAGAGACCACGACCATTAGTGATGATCTACTGGGGCGGATTAAAACTGTACTCGCCGATCAGGTTGGCGATGTGCGCTCCACCACACGTCTCACCGAATCACCGGCCTGTTTGGTACTGGGCGAGGGCGACGTTGGCCCGCAAATGCGCAAAATCCTCGAATCTGCTGGTCAGCCAGTGCCAGAGACCAAGCCGGTGCTTGAAATTAACCCCGATCATCAACTACTTGCACGCCTGCAGGATGAACAGGACAATGACAAGGTTGAAGACTTGGTTGGTGTGATGTTTGACCAGGCGGTACTTTCAGCCGGTGAGCAGCTGGAAAACCCCGCTTTGTTCGTACAGCGCCTCAATCGCTTATTGTTTAGTTAATAAAGAATAAGTGGCACAGGGAAGTGCAGCGCAATCCGTCTGGATGCGCCCTCAATTTAGAGAGTCAATGGACGATTACTGAACAAATTTTTCTGGGGACGTTTTGAAAACTAGTAAAATCACTGTATTGGGTGGCGGCAGTTTTGGTACCGCCATCGCCAATATGATTGCCAGCAATGGCCACCCGGTGACCCTGTGGATGCGCGATGCTGAAAATGCCCGCCACTGTATGGACGCTGGTGAGAATACGCCTTATTTACCGGGCTATAAGCTCGACCCACGATTGCAGGTGAGTGCTGACCTCGAGGCTGCCCTTGAGGGCGCTTCGCTGGTTTTTTTCTCTATTCCCAGCAAGGCCTTTCGCGGTGTTTGCCAGCAGGTGGCGAACTTGATTCCCGCCCAAACCGTTGTTGTCAGCACGGTTAAAGGTATCGAGGGCGATAGCTTTAAGCTGATGAGTGAAGTTCTTGCGGAGGAGCTTAATCAGCCCCGCATTGGTGTTATTAGCGGCCCCAATCTGGCTCAGGAAGTTGCCGCGCGGGAAATTACCGCAACGGTCATTGCCAGTGCCGATCAAGCCGTTTGCCAGACGGTACAAAATGTTTTGCAGACGGCCTTCTTCCGGGTTTACGCTAATAGTGACATGTACGGTGTTGAACTGGCCGGTGCCTTAAAAAATATTTACGCCATTGCGGCCGGTATGGCAGCGTCTTTGAATGTTGGGCAAAACACGGTGGGTGTGCTGATTACCCGCAGTTTGGCGGAAATGACCCGCTTTGCCGCGCACCTGGGCGCTGACCCCATGACCTTTCTCGGTTTGAGTGGTGTTGGCGATTTGTTCGTGACCTGCGCCTCCGAATTGAGCCGCAATTACCGCATCGGCTATGCCCTGGGTGAAGGCAAGAGCCTTGAGCAGGCCATCGAAGATGTGGGGCAGGTGGCCGAAGGTGTTAACACCACGCGCATCGTTAAAGAAAAAGCCGAGCAACTGGGTATTAATATGCCCCTCGCCAGTGGACTCTACGATGTTATGTTTAAGGGCGGATCACTGCCGCGAGTGCTGTTGCGCGTGATGCTTTCTGAGCAGCCTGACGATGTTGAGTTTCGGGTTAACAACTAACAATCATCGGCCCTTAATATTTCGAGTCTTTTTTAAGAACTGAAAGCAGAGGTCACTATGGATTTGTTCTTTCTTCGTCATGGCGAAGCTGAAGCCCGCGCCGCCAGTGATGCCGAGCGCCGCCTGACGCCCAGAGGGGAGGGGGATGTACTGGGTGTTATTGAATCCCGTCGAGCTGAGCTGGCTGGCGTTGAGCTTATCGTGACCAGCCCCTATCGGCGGGCATTGCAAACAGCGAAAATAGCAGCCCAGGCTCTGGACTTTGATCAGGAGCTATTGGTTACCGAGCAGCTCGAGCCGGGCGCTGAGCCCCAGGCTCTATTTGCCTTTATCGACGCCCTCGATGCCAAGTCCATATTACTGGTGACCCACCAGCCATTAGTGGGTAATGTACTGAGTCTGCTCAGCGGTGATAATGTCTGGCAGGGCGCAGGCACGGCAAATTTGGTGGCTCTGCAAACGCAAGCACCGGTGCCGGGTTTCGCCGATGTTCACTGGGCACAGATTCCGGCTTGAGGCTTTTCTCACCAAGCCCTTTACTTGCCAAACCCCCTTAATTGGACCTTGGGTTCAAACCTGAAATGATAACCAGCGAAATTTTAGCCAATGACTTCAGTAAACGAGCCTCTCTTAAACAACGCCATCGAACACCGCTTTGATAACCACGGCATTAGCCTGGCGGCTGTGGAGTGGGGCGATCCCGATGGCCTGCCGGTCATTGCCCTGCACGGCTGGCTCGATAACGCCGCCAGCTTTGCACCTCTGGCTGAAAGGCTGGAGGGCGTGCGTTTAATCGCCCTCGATCTCGCCGGCCACGGTTTGAGCGACCATCGCTCCCTCGATAATACCTACAATATCTGGCAGGACGTGGCCGACGTCTACACGGTGGTAGAGCAGTTGGGCCTGACGACATTTGCCCTGCTTGGCCACTCGCGAGGGGCAATGATTGCCACGCTGACGACAGGCACTTATCCCGAGCGCGTTAGCCATCTCGGTTTAATCGACAGCTTTGCGCCCCAGGCCAAGAGTGAAGCCGAAGTACCCGAGCAGCTGGCTCTGTCGATAGCAGACAAGCATCTGCGTTTGCGGCGCGAGCCCCGCATTTATGCCACACGCGATGAAGCTATTGCCTCGCGTACTAGCAGGGGAGAGACCCCCTTATCGCTGGCATCGGCCAATCTTATTGCCGAGCGAGGTTTACGGCATGAGGGCGAGGGTTATCGCTGGCGTGCCGATGAAAAGTTAAAGGTGGCGTCGGAGGTCAAGTTAACGCCCGCCATTGTTCAGGCTTTTGTGGAACGCATTCAATGCCCGAGTTTACTATTGCTCTCCGACCCGCAAAGGATGGAGCGCTTTTATGGCATGGAGCAGCATGCACCGGCGCTTGTGGTTGAAATAATCGAAGGTACGCATCATTTCCATATGGAAGAAACTGTCGCTCTCACTGTCCAGCGTTTGAATCGATTTTTTGGCCATCCGGGTGAGTAAACCCATCGCCACACCCTGCATTGGCATCTGCTCATCAAGTATGGGTGACGATGTGTGCCGGGGTTGCCACCGCTTTGCCCACGAGGTGGTCAACTGGAACGGCTACCCTGAAGAGCAGCGCGTTGTGGTTTTTGAAAGGCTGGATTCTCTATTAATTCAAATTCTTAATAATAAAATACAGCTGGTTGATATTGATTTGTTAAATGAAAAGTTGACGGCGGCAAACATTGCTTTTCGAAAACACAGTGACCCCCATTGCTGGGTTTATGCCCTGTTGAAAAAGACGCGTGGCGAAGGCCTTGACACGACGGACTGGGGCTTTCGTCTGTTGCCAGCCTATACTGACATCACTTTGCCGCGTTTTTATGAAGAGCTTGAAGGTGAGCTTTATCGGCTCTCGCAGGCCCACTATCAGCGCTACGTTGCGCCGGGTATAGTGGCGGCAAGCAAGAAGCATTCTAATAAATAAAAAATCTCTGGAGAAAATACGATGTTTAAACTTTACGGTTTCCCGGTTAGTAACTATTACAACATGGTCAAGCTGACCTTATTGGAAAAAGGTTTTGAGTTTGAAGAAGTTATTACTCGCCCCAGTCAGGAAGATGGCTTTTTAAATAAAAGCCCCATGGGTAAAATTCCCTGCCTGGAAGTTAAAGAGGGGCCGCTGAGTGAAACCAATGTGATTTTTGATTTTCTCGAAGACCTCTCTCCCGACGTGCCGCTCTATCCCGAAGACCCCTATGAGCGTGCCAAGGTGAGAGAACTGAGCAAGTCTATTGAGCTTTATCTTGAGCTTGTGGTCCGCCAGTTATACGGCGTTGCTTTGTTCGGCGCACCGGCTGACGAACAGTTAAACGCGAAAGTTAATGCGCAACTCGACAAGGGCGTGGCCTCGCTGAATCGCATCTTGATATTTTCACCCTTCGCCGCTGGTGAGGTCATGACCTACGCCGATTTCATGCTCTATTACACGGTCACCCTGGGTAATATGGCGACTAAAAAAGCCCTGGGGCGTGACCTGTGTGATGAACTGCCGGGCCTTACTGCCTGGGTGACTTTAATGGACGGCAACCCCTTGCTACAAAAGGTCAATGCCGACCGTGACGAGGCGTTGAAAGGAATGAAGGCTAAATGACACTGTTTGCTGAAACGGGGGCGCGTGCTTCTTGAGTGATCTCGATGAAATTGCGGCTTTTCTACCCTGCGTTACCCCCGATGCCTGGATAGAGGCCGCCCTACAGAATCAAAATATACTGCTGATTGATCACGCAAACTGCGAGAAAAAAGCCGCCAGCACGGCGCTCAATTTGATGTTCCGCTATATCGAGCAATATCAGTTACTGCACAAAATGTCGCGACTGGCTCGTGAAGAGTTGCGTCATTTTGAGCAAGTGATCGCCTTGATGGAAAAGCGGAATATTGCCTACACATCTTTGCCTGCCGCTAATTATGCCGGTGAGCTACGCAAGCTGGTCTCGACCTGGGAGCCCATGCGGCTGATCGATATTCTGGTGGCCGGTGCCTTGATAGAAGCCCGCTCCTGCGAGCGCTTTGCCAAACTGGCACCCCATCTCGATGAAGAATTGTCGGCCTTTTATTTCTCTCTGTTGAAATCAGAATCACGCCACTTTAAGGATTACTTAACGCTGGCGCGCGAGGTGGCTGCTGCCCACAGTAAGCCTATCGACGTCGACCAACGCATCGCGATTTTTGCTGAAAAGGAAAAGCAGTTGATTGAAGAGCCCTGTGAGGAGTTTCGTTTTCACTCCGGGCCGCCGTTAGCTTAGTTTTTATGGGCGGGTGTTGTACGGTCTTTTAAATATCGAACGAAGAGAGCGCTAGCTCTCCACCAGTGGTACTAACCACCCAGCCCTTACTACCCCAGTCGCCCAGTACAATACGTCGCGCTGGCGTGCCGTCATCGAGCACCAGTTCGTGGCAGAAAGGTCGATGGGTGTGGCCGTGAATCATTGTTGCTACACCGTATTCTTTCATCATTGCCGTCACGGTGGCGGGTGTGACGTCCATAATGCTGGCGCTTTTATTACTGTTGCTTGCCATGCTTTTTTCACGCCCCTTAATGCCGATATTCTGACGGGTCTTTAGCGGTAGGTGTCGCAGAATGCCGAGTACTAAGGGATTGCGGATACGGCGGCGAAACTTCTGGTAGGCAATATCATCCGTGCAGAGGGTGTCTCCGTGTAGCACCAATGCCTGTTCGTTACCGATAGAAACCAGTGCGTGATCCTTTAGCAAAGTAGCGCCGGTCTCCCGCGCAAAGCGCTTGCCAATGGCAAAGTCACGATTGCCGTGGAGGAAATAAAGCCGGGTGCCGCCATCGGTAAGTGCGCGTAGGGCACGAATCACCTGTTGAGAGAGAGGGGCGGGGTCGTCGTCGCCAATCCAGGCTTCAAACAGATCGCCGAGAATATACAGCGCGTCGGCCTCGGCTGCGCGGGTTTTCAGAAAGTGGAAGAAGGCCTTGTTAACCTCGGGTCTTTCGGCGCAAAGGTGGAGGTCAGAAATAAAGAGGGTGGTCAAAGGGGAGGCCGCTCCGTGAATGTGAAACAACTTCCCCCGTTCAACTTAAAGCTCGGCGTAGGCGTCAGAGATAGAGGTTTTCTTGATCACGACGGTTTCTGTCGGTACGTCCTGGTGAGGGCCATTGTTGCCGGTCGCTACAGCTTTGATTTTGTCGACCACGTCCATACCGTCAACGACTTTACCAAAAACAGCGTAGCCCCAGCCCTGAGCGGTGGGTGCGGTGTGGTTGAGGAAGTGGTTGTCGGCAATGTTGATAAAGAACTGTGAAGAGGCGGAGTCGGGCACCATGGTGCGAGCCATCGCCAGTGTGCCGGTGTCGTTGCTGAGGCCGTTGTCGGCTTCGTTCTTGATGGACTCGCGAGTGCTTTTCTCGCTCATGTCTTCTTTCATGCCGCCGCCCTGAATCATAAAGCCGGGGATCACGCGGTGAAAAATAGTGCCGGCGTAAAACTCATCGCGACAGTACTGCAGGAAATTGGCGGCACTGATGGGCGCCTTATCAAAATCCAGTTCAATGGCAATGTCGCCGTGGTTGGTGTGTAGAGTAATCATAGTTGGGCCTGCACTGTGGGTGGACTGGTGGTGGGGTGGAAACTACTTAGGAGGGCGATAATAAGGGCTTTGCCCGAAGATTGGAATAATCGGTTTATCAAAGTCGGCTGAGGCCGTTATAATTCGCGCCTGTTTTAATCAGCCCGGTTGCTGCAACGTTGCTGCGGCTGCCTTTTTGAGCCTCCAGGCGATTCACTTTACCCACTAACAGAAGACTGTAAATGGACGATTCCAGCTCCACCGACAAGCCGCTCAACTTTATTCAACAAGTGATAAAGGATGATCTGCAATCTTCCGCTACTAAAGAAGTCGTCACCCGCTTTCCACCCGAACCCAATGGTTATTTGCACATTGGTCACGCCAAGGCGATTTGCGTTAATTTTGGTCTCGCCGAAGAGTTCGATGGCATTTGTCGTTTGCGTTTTGACGATACCAACCCCGACAAAGAAAGCGATGAGTTCGTACAGGCGATTATTGAAGACGTGCGCTGGCTGGGCTTTCAGTGGCAGGGCGAGGTGCGTTATGCCTCCGATTATTTCGCTCAGCTCTACCAGTGGGCCGTGGCGTTGGTGAATGATGGCAAAGCCTATATCTGTGAGTTGACGCCGGAGCAGACCCGTGAATATCGCGGTTCGCTCACCGAGCCGGGCAAAAACAGCCCCTTTCGCGATCGACCTGCCAGCGAGAGCCTCGCCCTGCTCGAGCAAATGCGCACCGGCGAAATTGCTGAGGGTCTAATGACCCTGCGCGCCAAAATTGATATGACCGCGCCAAATATTAATCTGCGTGACCCCGTGCTCTACCGCGTTAAACGTGTGCCCCATCACCGCACCGGTAGTGAGTGGAGTATTTATCCCTCTTACGATTTTGCCCACGGTCAGGAAGATGCTATTGAAGGCGTAAGCCACTCTATTTGCACCCTGGAGTTTGCCGACCACCGCCCACTGTATGAGTGGTTTATCGACAATCTGCCCGTGCCCGCAAAACCCCGGCAGTTCGAATTTGGTCGCCTCAATTTAAATTACACCGTGACCAGTAAGCGCAAATTGCGCCAGCTGGTTGAAGAGAATGTTGTCGATGGCTGGGATGATCCGCGCATGCCGACGCTCTCTGGCCTGCGTCGTCGCGGTGTTACCTCGACAGCAGTGCGTGAATTTTGCGATAGCTTGGCGGTGGCGAAAACCGATGGCACGGTCGATATGGCCCAGCTCGATCACTTTATTCGCCACGACCTCAACGACAATGCGCCACGCGCTATGTGCGTCCTCAATCCGCTAAAAGTGACCTTGACCAATTGGGTAGAAGGCGAGGTCGAAACATTAACCGCGCCCTGTCATCCCAATCGCGAAGAGCTGGGTGAGCGAACGCTGCCCTTTGGCCGCACCCTGTATATCGACCGCGCCGATTTCAGTGATGACACCACCCTGTCGCGCAAGAAATTTAAGCGTCTGGTGCTCGGTCAATTTGTACGCCTGCGTGGCGCCTATGTGATTAAAGCCGATGGCGTGGTGACGGATGAGGCGGGTGAAATTATTGAAATTATCGCCAGCATCGTGCCCGACACCGTTGGTGAAAATCCACCCGAAGGCATTAAGCCACGAGGCGTGATTCACTGGGTGAGCGCCGAGCACAGCATCGATTGCGAAGTACGGCTCTACGACCGGCTGTTTAGCGAGGCCGACCCCGATGGTGGCGACAAGAACTTTCTCGATAGTGTGAATCCGCAATCACTCGAAATACTACAGGGCTGTAAAGCGGAACAAAGCCTGGCGAGTGCCGTCCCGGAAGACCACTTTCAGTTTGAGCGCGAGGGTTATTTCTGTCTCGATAGCCGTTGTGCCAGTGAAGACAAGCCGGTGTTCAATCGCACCATTGGTTTGCGCGATAACTGGCAACAGAAAAAATAAATGCTTTGAGCATTTTATGTCATGCGCTTAATTTTTAATTTAGTAACGGTGAGAGAAAAGTAACAATGGCCCTACAGCTGTACAACACATTGACGCGTAAGAAAGATCACTTTAAACCGATTAAGCCCGGCAAAATTGACCTCTACGTTTGCGGTATTACCGTTTATGACTACTGCCATATTGGCCACGCTCGCGTGCTGGTTGCTTTCGATGCGATTACTCGCTACCTGCGCTCTCAGGGTTGGGACGTTAACTACGTGCGTAACATCACCGATATCGACGACAAAATTTTGCGCCGCGCCGATGAGAATAAAGAGATCTACACTGACTTAACCGAACGCATGATAGACGCGATGCACGAGGACGAGCGTGCGCTGGGTATATTGCCCCCTAATCTCGAACCTCGCGCCACCGGTCACATGGACGATATTCTCGACATGGTACAAACCCTGGTCGACAATCATTACGCTTACCGGGCCGACAATGGCGACGTTTACTACCGGGTGAAGCGCTTTCCCGGTTACGGCAAATTAAGCAATAAAAACCCCGATGAATTACTTTCCGGTGCACGGGTTGAAGTAACGGATGTAAAAGAAGACCCCCGCGATTTCGCCCTGTGGAAAGCGGCCGAGGAAAGGGAAGTGGGCTGGCCCTCGCCCTGGGGTTACGGTCGCCCCGGTTGGCACATTGAGTGCTCGGCCATGTCGACCTGCCTGCTGGGTGAAACTTTCGATATTCACGGCGGTGGCCCCGACCTGCCTTTTCCCCATCACGAAAACGAAATTGCTCAAAGCGAAGCGGCGACCGGTAAGCACTTTGTTAATTACTGGATGCATGCCGGAGCGGTGCGGGTCGATAACGAAAAAATGTCCAAGTCACTGAATAATTTTTTCACCATTCGCGACGTCTTGAAAAAATACCACCCCGAAGTGGTGCGCTACTTTTTATTGTCCAGCCACTACCGCAGTCCCATTAATTATTCAGAAGATAATTTGATAGAGGCACGGCAGGGGCTTGAGCGTTTTTATTTCGCCCTGCAAAACTTTGCCGGTGTGCCAGCGACTGCGCAGAGCGAACTTGAAGGCAGCGAGTATTACCAACGCTTCGTTGCGGCAATGGATGATGATTTTAATACCCGCGAAGCTTTCTCGGCGATGTACGATCTGGTTCGCGATCTCAATAGTGTTGCCCGTAAAGACCAGAATAAAGCAAAAGAAATGGCGGGGGAGTTAAAAGCCCTGGGTGAAATTCTTGGCGTGCTACAGGTTGACCCCGAGGCTTTCCTCAAAGGCTCTGCCCAAGATGAAAGTGGTTTATCGGATGCCGATATTGATGGCCTTGTCGCCGAGCGAGAAGCAGCGAAGTTGAATAAAGATTACGCGCGGGCTGATGAGGTGCGCGAAACGCTAAAAGAGCAGGGCATCGTACTTGAGGATTCCCGTGAGGGCACGCGCTGGCGACGGGCTTAGTGGCTGCTGCATAAAGACATAGCGTCTAAGGATGCTTGTCCTCGGGTCTTTTTCTCCTAGGGCCTTATTAGATAATGCGCACAATAGTGAGGCTTGAAGGTCGAGCTTAGATACGTCCCCTTCATTTTTAAAAAACCTAAAACCGACCCTAAACTAACTCCAGCGCCTTCGGCGCGGAGTTAGGACACAGTAGTATTAATTGGTTGTCGTTCTATGATTTTAAGTTGGGAAGAAAGCAAGTCACCTGCTGAGTGTTCTGAGAGCATTCGCCATAGCTCTGAATATGCGGGTACAGAAGAGTCTGGTGTTAGGTTGGCATTGGCTGAATGTGTTGAAAAAGCCATAAGCCTTCTGCACACGAATATCAACGATGAGTCGCTCTACTTGATGTTCGAATGGAGTGTTTCATCGTCAGTTCTTAGTATTGCGGTAACGGATAGCTCGAAAAAAATTGACTCTCCCCAGGTGGTAAGGTGTTGTTTTTCCAAGCTTGAAGCTGAGGATATTCAGTATTGGCTTGGGGATTATTTTACGACCTGTGAGTCATTTATGCGTTATTCATTGGTTGCGGCATTTCATTGTCAAACAAGAGTGGAAAGTGTCTTGCTGTAAATGTTGGTTATTTCTGGCAAGTAAATTTGGCCACAGTTTAGCCGCTGACCTTAGATTTTCTTTCAGCTACCTTCGGGCTTAATCCATTGTTGTGCTTGTGGGGCCTAACTTGGCTGTAGTAAGCAATAATATAATTCCTTACTGAGTGCTTTGCTTCATCAAAGCTTCGATGGCCTAATATTGGCCCTATTCAGTTTTTAGGCCTTTTTTTGTAGCACATCTACACGTATCGGCATCGTAAATTGCGCACCATCGCTTCCCATGTTTAGTGCAAACTGATTCTCTACCTTTTGTTGCAGTTGCGACGAAAGGGCGTGTTGGGTATGAGTCACTTTAATAATTTTATTTTCAAAATCCTCAAAGTTTTTAAAGCGCATGGGTGAGTTAAAGTTCACTTCTTCAAGTAGTGATAAAGACTTGCAGGCAACGGCTTGTTTGATAGCCTTGTGAGCGGCAGCTCTGACTAACTCCTCGTCGTGAAACAGACGCAGCACTTCATTGAAATCACCTTTAAAAACCGGTTCGGAAATATAGGCAATGCCACCGGGCTTTAAAACGCGCTCGACCTCACTCAGTGCATCTGCCATTAATTCGGTGGGTACGTGATGCAAAGATTTAAACATAAAGATAAAGTCGAAGGACGCGTCGTCGACGGGAATTTTTTCACTGCCGCCAACAATGAACGTGACATTGGGTAGGTCGTCGATTAAACAGTTTTTACTGTGCTGAATCTCATCCACCTCTGTGGCGGTGAGTGTTCGCCCCGGTCCGCCGGTGGCAATCAGGCGAGTGATATCGGCTTTGCCGCAACCGAGCTCCAGTATGTTTTTGTTATCGAGGGGCAGCTGTTCGTAAATTTCTTGTTCGCTGCAGGTGGTGTTGTTGAATTGTGCTAGCTTCATAAAAACCTCGGAATTATTTTCTGTTTGGGTTCAAACTTTAGTTCAAATAGTGACCACCCCTGAGCGTATCCATTCCCTAAAAACAACAGCGCCCGAAATTTCCGGGCGCTGAGTCTTCTAAAAAAACTTAACCCGGTAAGCCACCCGATTGCTTGGCACCATCTAGTGCCTTGCAGTTCGTCGCCCAGTCGTAGCCCGCGATGATGCGCTCGCAGCGAGTTTCAATTAAGTGCTTTAAGCCGGGATCGGTGAAGATATAAAACTGATCTTCCTGAACCGCTTCCAGTACCAGGTCGCCGACAATATCGGGGGCCAGGCCACCGGCCAGCATTTCAGCGGTTTGATCTTTGCCACTGGCGGCAACGGCACCGCCGTATTCTTCGGGGCGGTTGCGGGCAGAATCGCCGATATTAGTCGCGACAATACCGGGGCACAGTACCGAGGCGCTAATGTTGTGCCTGCGGTGATCGGCGGCGAAGGTTTCCATCATGCCGACAACGGCAAACTTCGTGGCGTTGTAGGGCCCGGCACCGCGTAGCCCGACCATGCCGGCCATCGACGCCGTACTGATCACATGACCACCTTCATCCTGCGCGAGAATCAGCGGTACAAAGGCCTGTAAGCCGTAGACCACGCCCCACAGATTGACATCGACCACCCAGTTCCAGTTGCGCATGCTGCAGGCCTCGCTGTAACCGCCTACGGCAACGCCTGCGTTGTTGCAGAGTACGTGCACCTTACCGAAGACCTCAATGGTCTTATCAGCCGCAGCCTGTACCGACTCCATACTGCCGACATCGACCTGCACACAGGCGGCCTCAAAACCCTTGCCTTTAAGCTCGTCGACAGCTTTTTGCGCCGCTTCAAGCTGAATATCGCCAATCATTACCTTCATACCTGCGGCCGCAAATGAGCGGGCCATACCCAGGCCCATACCGCTGCCGCCGCCGGTGATAAAAGCGACTTTTCCTGATACATCTTTCATTATTATTTCTCCGTTTGGCCTACCGCTATTGGTGGCAAGCCCTTGCTAAGTGAAGCAGGGTCTTTCAGTTTTGATGTTGCCCCGCTGTTATTGTGAATTATTTGGGGTCGGTAGCTTTGCTCAGCTGAGGCCGGGCGTCAAGTGCGGGGCTGACTATAATGCTACGACTACAGTTCTATAGAGTGGAAAATATTGGATAACCCTGGGCAAGCCTGTCCAGGGGGCACGATGACCGATGCTGCCGGGCCTTGTTAAATCTTATATGCAGTGTCCGCTCTATCGAGCGGTTTTGAGTCAGGACGTCCACTTTTTAGCGAGTACAGGTGGTTTGACTTGAGAGTGTTTTGCGAATGTCAGATTTAGCAAAGATCGTATGCGCAGTATATAAATGTTGGATATATAACTGGGGGTACCCAAGCGATATAGAATTTATTTAGTTTCAGGTACCGACTAAGTTATTCATGATTAGTAAGATAGTTGCAGGTAAAGATATATGTAGCTACAAGGAGACTGATATCAATGACTACAAATCTATGCAAATCAACTAAAAAATGTGAGGCAATCCTTGTTCAATCCAGGGAGTACAATATAAAAAATTCTTGTCTGTTTAGTGAAACTACGATTATTAACAGGTTCCTTGGCGGCAGAGAAAACATGCAATGTGTTTACTGTGAGCTATCTGATTCACTGAATGATCAACAAATTGAAGCTTTTCTTTCTTTAGTCGTATGTTGTGCTGCGTTTTGGAACCCTGAGAAAGCGGTTACCTATAGAACAGGGAGGCGAGAGCTTTTCGAAACAAATAGAGAGATAGTGAAAATCAGTAAACTTCTCGCAGAACTGCTGGAGAAACGAGATCAGCTTCATGATCATTCTGGATTTTCGAGTAATACGCATTACTGCATATTTGATCTTATAGAAAAAGCATCTGGCGAAAACTATTTATACAATTGTTACATCAAAGAGCGCTTGAGCGATTTAAGATGTGGGTTCGACAGTAAATACTGGCCTAGTATTGAAGATGTGGTATCTGAAATTGCATTAGATGCGGAAAAGTCTGAAATTTACGCAACCGATTTAGTTACGGAAGCATCGACTACTTCTAGTCGTGCTTCAAAGTCGGATTTTTTGAGAGCGTTATTTACCGCTATAGAGGAAAATGGCAGCCGAACTTATGGACTAATTCCGAAAGGGTTTGAGCTTTCGGATAAGTCTGTTTCAGAAATTATGAACAATGCCCTAGAGTTGGACTTCAATGAATTGGTAGATGCAACCTATGTTAAAAGAACAAGGCAAAGAATTAGAGAGCAGCGCAAAGAAGGTGTCTGACAAAAGCAATCAACTCGGGCAATTCCCCTTAGCAAAATCGCATAATACTTTAGGGCGTCAATTTTAATATTCAATCATGAAGTGGCTTTCGCTAGCATAGCCCGCGCCACTCCCGAATCATTCTGCCGCCCCAGTTGCCGGACAATATAGTCACCAGCCATCACTAGCTTATCAAGATCAATCCCGTGCTCTATGCCCAAGCCGTTAAGCATATAAACCACATCTTCTGTTGCGACATTGCCGGTTGCGCCGGGCGCATAGGGGCAGCCGCCGAGGCCTGCCACTGAGCTGTCGATAACCGCGACACCCATTTCTAAGGCGGCGTAAATATTAGCCAGTGCCTGGCCGTAGGTGTTGTGGCAGTGCATGGCAATTTTGTTGACGGGGATGGCGCTGGCTACGGCGTCAATAATGGCCTTAGTTTGCCCTGGGGTGGCAACGCCGGTGGAGTCGCCGAGGGAGACTTCGTAGCAACCCATGTCGAGCAGGGCTTTAGATAGTGGGGCGAGGGTGGCTGGGTCGATAGCGCCCTGATAGGGGCAGCCGGCAACGACAGAAATATAGCCGCGCACGTTGAGGCCTTCGGCGCGGGCGACGTTGGTTAGTTCATTAGCACGGGCCAGGCCCTCTGCAATGGTGCAGTTGGTGTTCTTTTGGCTGAAGGCTTCACTGGCGGCGATAAACACGGCGACCTCGGTAACGCCCGCCGATATAGCGCGTTCAAGGCCGCGCATGTTGGGTGTTAGTGCCGAGTAGGTGACGCCGCTTTGGCGCGTTAATGTGCCGAACACGGCTTCGCTACCCGCCATTTGTGGCACCCACTTGGGGCTGACAAAGCTGCCGCTCTCGATGGCTGATACACCGGCAGCGGCGAGTTTTTCGATGAGTTCGACCTTAGTGGCGGTATCCACTGGGGCGGGCTCATTTTGCAAGCCGTCGCGGGGGCCAACTTCAAATATCTTAACGCTCTGTGGCAGGCTCATACGTTTTGCTCCGGTTTTTTCTTACTACCAAGTTCAGTGGGAAGGGGTACTCTTTGTTCATGACCGTTGGAGGCAAGGCCAGAAGAAGGTGCTTTGACGCGATACAAAAAACAGGTTCTCCTTTGTTATCAGTGCTGTCCTGGTAGTGTGATTGCTCGCGTCTAGTCAATCGTTCTTATAATACTAAAAGCCCCACGAATATCACCGGGCTTAAAACCTCGCGCCTTATCATTAGGATAAAGTTGATCAATTTTTGTTGAAATGTCTGCTGCAATATTTTCACCATGACAGCCCAGGCAAAGAGGCTGTGTAGGAATCGCTTTCATATAACGAAACTGAGACTGGCCGTTATTTGAAATTACTTCAGCATGATCTATTTCATTGATTGGTTCACCCGCTGCTTTGCGCTGTTCAAAAGTGGTTAAAACAGCTGCCTCCCATGCATCGGGGCTATTTTTGGTATTCCTGGGTTTTAATGAGGTACGAGAAATTTCCCAGCCTAGTTTTTTAGAATTATCGATGGCAATTTCTTCAGCAACATCATGACAAACAGTCATGGCTTGAAGCGGTCCACCTTTTTTCATGCCAGCCATAAGTTCAGCCTTCAACTGGCCTGCAAAGGATTTAATCGCCAGTCGACTTTCCTGTATTAACTGTTGTTCGTCTGCGGCGTAAGCGCTTGCCGTTATTAGCAAAGAGCAGAGGACCGTTAGTGGGTATTTCATAAGAACCTTCTTAATTTGCAGACTCATGGGTTTGGCCTCGCTTGTTACTAAGGGAGGCATGTCCTTTCAAGGGCGTATTGACAGCGAGTCATGCGTGAAGGGCATCCTTGCCCCTCAAGACGATAGTGACTTACTCGCTATCAGCCGCTTCAAAGTTAACCAGTTCGGCACCACCGTCGACTAAATCACCGGGCTGGCAGTAAAACTCTACTACCGTACCGTCGGCGGGCGCGCGAATGGTGTGCTCCATTTTCATTGCTTCCATAATCACAATGGCTTGATCTTTCTTCACTGTGGCGCCGGCCTCTACGGGCAGGGCGACAATGGTGCCAGTCATGGGTGCGTTGAAACCGGCTTCGGCATCGTCATCCTGGTCGCCGCAGTCGGGTTCGACAATGCTGAATTGCAGTGCGGCATCTTGGGTGAAGAGGCTGTATATGCCGTCGTGAGCGACTACCGAAGCGTGAATGCGGTGGCCGTCGACGTCAGCGTGCAGGTCGTTGCCCGCAAGGCTGCCACTGAGTTGAACGTTCATCTCGGTGTCGGCACCGGATGTGCTCAGGCTAAAGCGGCCGGGACTGGTTTCTTTGGCGACCACATTGACCTCGCTGCCGTTAATCAGCAGGGGGTATTCGTGGATGTTGGCGCTGCCGCTACGCCAGCCGTTGGTGGCGTGCCAGGGCGAGTGGGGGTCGGCGCTTTGCGAGGCGAGGTCGGCGGCATCGCGGTTGCGATTGAGAATCAAAAAGAGGGTGGCCAGGGGCAGATAGCGCTCTAGCTCGGCCTCGCTCTTGTGGAAGATCAAGTCGCGGTGTTTTTCGATAAAGCCGGTATCGAGGTCAGCCTTGCGAAAGGGTTCAGCAGTGGCCAGGTTATAGAGAAAGTCGACATTGGTGGTCATGCCACTAATGCGGTATTCGCTCAGTGCCTTGGCCAGACGGCTCAGGGCGCGGTCGCGGTTTTCGTCCCAAACGATGAGCTTGGCGATCATCGGGTCGTAATAAATGCTTACCTCGTCGCCCTGCAATACGCCGGTGTCGACGCGCACGTTGGCGCTCTCTTCGGGGGGCTGCAGGTAGGAGAGGGTGCCGGTGACGGGCAGAAAGTCGTTGTCAGGGTCCTCTGCGTAAATACGTGCCTCAAAGGAGTGGCCGTTTATTTGTAGCTGATCTTGCGTCAGCGGCAGGTCTTGCCCGCCAGCGACACGCAGTTGCCACTCGACTAAATCCTGGCCGGTGATCATCTCTGTAACGGGGTGCTCGACCTGCAGGCGGGTGTTCATCTCCATAAAGAAGAAGGTGTCGTCGGTGTCGAGCAAAAACTCCACCGTGCCCGCACCTTCGTAATTGATGGCTTTGGCGGCGAGCAGGGCAGCGTCACCCATGGCGGCGCGTACCATTTCATTCATGCCCGGTGCCGGAGCTTCTTCGATGACCTTTTGGTGGCGCCGCTGTACCGAGCAGTCGCGTTCAAACAGATAGACGCCGTTGCCGCTCTGGTCGCAGAACACTTGTATTTCTACATGGCGGGGCTGGGTGAGATATTTTTCGACTAACATACGGTCGTCGCCAAAGCTCGACAGAGATTCGCGCTTGGCGGCCTCGAGTGCTTCGTCAAAGTCTTCGCTGCTCCACACTTCGCGCATGCCCTTGCCGCCACCACCTGCGGTGGCTTTGAGCAATACGGGGTAACCCATGTCGTCGGCGTGTTTCTTTAAAATGGCGGGGCTTTGGTCGTCGCCGTGGTAGCCGGGCACCAGGGGTACGCCGGCTTTTTCCATAATTTGTTTGGCCGCAGACTTTGAGCCCATGGACTCAATGGCACCCACGGGTGGGCCGATAAAAACAATATCGTTGGCCTTACAGGCTTCGCTAAAGGCGGCGTTTTCAGAAAGAAAACCGTAGCCCGGGTGTACGGCCTGAGCACCGGTTTTTTTCGCGGCGTCGAGTACGCGGTCAGCCAGCAGGTAGGATTCTTTCGATGGCGCAGCGCCGATGTTGACGGCTTCGTCGGCCATGTTGACATGCAGGGCGTTGGCGTCGGCATCGGAGTAAACGGCCACGGTGCGAATACCCATCTTGCGCGCGGTGCGAATAACGCGGCAGGCAATTTCGCCGCGATTGGCAATTAAAATTTTATCGAACATCGTTTTGTCTTCCCTGCAGTTGAGGTTATTTTGCCACCTCAACTACTATTTGTTTTTACATTAAGTTATAACGCTAACTAATTGTTTTATATCTCATTGAAAGAGGGTAAAGCTACATTCTGAAGACGCCGAACTTGGTGTCTTCAATCTCTTTGTTAAGACTGGCCGATATGCACAGGCCGAGCACAGTGCGGGTGTCGGCGGGGTCGATAATGCCGTCGTCCCAAATGCGTGCCGAGGCAAAGTAGGGGTGCCCCTGTTTCTCGTAAAGGTCAATCACCGGTTGCTTAAAGGTGGCCTCTTCTTCTTCGCTCCAGGTTTCGCCCTTGCCTTCAATCTGGTCGCGCTTAACGCTGGCCAATACGCCACCAGCCTGTTCGCCACCCATCACTGAGATGCGCGCATTGGGCCACATGAATAAAAAGCGTGGGTCGTAAGAGCGACCACACATGCCGTAGTTACCGGCACCGAAAGAGCCGCCGATAATAATGGTGAACTTGGGCACCTTGGCGCAGGCCACGGCGGTAACCAGTTTGGCGCCGTGTTTGGCGATGCCGCCGGCTTCGTACTGCTTGCCGACCATAAAGCCGGTGATGTTTTGCAGGAACACTAACGGGATTTTGCGCTGGCAGCAAAGTTCGATGAAGTGCGCCCCTTTCTGTGCCGACTCGCCGAACAAAATACCGTTATTGCCGAGTATGCCGACCGGATAACCGTGTATGCGGGCGAAACCACAAATAAGGGTGGTGCCGAACAGGGCTTTAAATTCGTCGAATTCAGAGCCGTCAACCACACGGGCGATAACTTCGCGCACGTCGTAGGGTTTCTTGCTGTCTTTGGGCACCACGCCATAAATATCTTTGGCGTCGTACAGCGGTTCAACCGACTCTTTAATATCGAGCTGTGCTGGCTTCACGCGGTTGAGACGGGCGATGGACTGGCGCGCCAGTTGCAGCGCGTGGTGGTCATTCTGAGCGTAGTGGTCGGTAACACCCGAGGTGCGGCAGTGCACATCGGCACCACCGAGATCTTCAGCGCTAACGATTTCGCCAGTCGCCGCTTTTACCAGGGGCGGGCCGCCGAGAAAGATGGTGCCCTGTTCTTTCACAATAATGGACTCGTCGGCCATGGCGGGCATATAGGCGCCACCAGCGGTACACGAACCCATCACCACGGCAATTTGAGGGATGCCTTTCGATGACATCACCGCTTCGTTGAAGAAGCTGCGGCCAAAGTGCAGGCGGTCGGGGAATATCTCGGCCTGCATCGGCAGGAAGGCACCACCGGAATCAACCAGATAAATACAGGGTAGATTATTTTCATCGGCGATGGTTTGCGCGCGCACTTGCTTGGTACAGGTCAGGGGGTAGTAAGTACCGCCTTTGACCGTGGGGTCGTTGACGACAATCAGACATTCCTGGCCAGCGACGCGGCCAATGCCTGTGATGATGCTGGCACCGGGTACGTAGTCGTCGTAGCACTCCCAGGCGGCAAATTGTGAAAATTCCAAGAAGGGGCTGCCGGGATCGAGCAGGTGTTTAAGGCGGTCGCGGGGCAGCAGTTTGCCACGGCTCTCATGGCGGTCGCGAGACTTCTGGTTACCACCGAGGCTGAGCTGGGCGATCTTCTCGTTCAGGTCGTCGACGATGCTCTGCATTTGCGCGGCGTTGTCGGCAAACTCGGTAGTGCGGGTGTTGATCTTCGATTTCAATACGGCCATGGAAGCTATTCTCTTCGGCTATTGTTACTGGAGTTGGTTTTACAAGGCTCAGTTTTACTGCAAGACCTTGGGGAAAGTGGCGCGGTGGAAGCCGTTGTAGGCTTCGTTATTGCGTTGCGCGCGTTTGATCTTGCGGCCCAGTGGCGAGCTTAAACACAGCGAGCTACCGCCATCGACTTTTAGTGTCACACCGTTGATGTAGCTGGCGCCATCGCTAAGTAAAAAGCAGACCGCCGAGCTGACTTCCGATTCGGTACCGACTCGGTTGAGAGGTACGGCTTCAGGAAAGTGGGGGATACACTCGACCATTTCTGGGTCTTCGTAAGTGTCGAGGCCGGATGAGCCCAGGTAACCCGGTGCCACGGCATTGAGACGCACACCGGCATAGGCCCATTCGACGGCAGCGGTTTGGGTGAGGTTCTCCATGCCGGCGCGGGAGGCACCGGAGTGGGCCATACGTGGCATGCCACCAAAATTGTCGGCGGTAATGTTGACGATGGCGCCACCGTGTTCTTTCATCGACTTGAGGAAGACTGCCTTGGAGACAATAAAGCCACCGAGCAGGTTGGTGCGCACCACGGCGAGAAAGCCGTTGGGGCTAATGTTCTCAAGGTCGGCGGGAAACTGGCCGCCGGCATTATTCACCAGGCCGTGAATCTGGCCGTGGTCGGCGATGAATTTGTCGACAACGGTTTCAACGGCCTCGGCATCGCGAATATCGGCGCAGCCGTAATCGACGATGGCGCCGGGGACGTCGCCTTCAATTTCGGCTTTTACTGTGGTCAGCTTTTCTTCGGTGCGGCCCATCATCAAAATGGTTGCGCCCAGCGAGGCCAGCTCGTGGGCGATACAGCGGCCAAAGCCACTGCCGGAGCCGGTGACCAGTATGGTTTTGCCTTTAAAATGATCATCTTTCAGTACAGATTGATAGCTCATAACGTTGATTCCTTAGCGGATAATTATTGTTGCTTTAGCCGTTTGTTGGTTTCTTATTTGTTTTAAATCAATTATTTATTTTGATTCGTTAAAGAGTTCTCTACCCACTAACATGCGGCGGATTTCCGAGGTGCCAGCGCCAATTTCATAGAGCTTGGCATCGCGCAGTAAGCGCCCGGTGGGGTACTCGTTAATGTAGCCGTTGCCGCCCAGGGCCTGTATCGCCTGCAAGGCCATTTGCGTAGCTTTTTCGGCGGTGTACAAAATAACCGCGGCGGCATCTTTTCGCGAGTCTTCACCCCGGTCGCAGGCTTTAGCGACTGCGTAAAGGTAAGCGCGTGAGGTGTTGAGGTCAACATACATATCGGCCAGCTTGCCCTGCATCAACTGAAATTCACCGATGGGCGTGTCGAACTGTTTGCGGTCGTGGTAGTAGGGGATGACGATATCCATGCAGGCCTGCATCAAACCGACGGGGCCACCCGAGAGCACGGTGCGCTCAAAATCGAGGCCCGACATTAATACCTTAACGCCCTGGTTTTCGTTGCCGAGAATATTTTCGGCGGGTACTTCGCAGTCTTCAAACACCAGCTCGCCGGTGTTGGAGCCGCGCATGCCGAGCTTGTCGAGTTTCTGTGCACGGCTAAAGCCGGGGAAGTCGCGCTCGACAATAAATGCCGTGATGCCCTTCGAACCTTTAGTCGGTTCAGTTTTAGCGTAGATGACATAGGTATCGGCATCGGGGCCGTTGGTGATCCAGAACTTATTGCCGTTGAGAATATAGCGGTCGCCCTTTTTCTCGGCGCGCAGTTTCATGCTCACCACATCAGAGCCAGCGCCCGGCTCGCTCATGGCCAATGCGCCAACGTGCTCGCCAGAGCAAAGCTTGGGCAGGTATTTCAGCTTTTGTTCGTGGCTGCCATTTTTGCGAATTTGGTTAACACACAAGTTGGAGTGGGCGCCGTAAGACAAGCCGACAGCCGCCGAGGCACGGGAGATTTCCTCCATTGCCACCACGTGGGCCAGATAGCCCATGTTAGTGCCGCCGTATTCTTCTTCAACTGTCATGCCCAGCAGCCCCATATCACCGAACTGCTTCCACAGATCGGCGGGGAAGTTATTGTCGATGTCGATTTGCTCGGCCCGGGGGGCAATTTCGCCCTGAGCGAATTGATAGACGGCATCGCGCAGCATGTCGACGTCCTGGCCGAGGTCGAAGTTCATACTTTTAAAGGGTGCGTTCATGGCGGTGTTTCCTTGGATGGTGATTGTAGGGTAGGGGCTCTATTCTTGATTGGCAGCGTTGTGCAGGGTTTTCAATTCGGCTTTGCAGCCCGTTTCGGCTTTGTCGAGCTCGTCGAGCATAGTACTGATATCGCGCAGTTGTTGGGATAACTTTTGCCGTGACGTGCCGATATATTCCAACATGCGTTCAAGCTGATCGACATTGCTGCGGCCGGGTTCATACATATGTATCAGTTCGCCACTCTCTTGCAGGGAGAGGCCAATACGTTTACCGCGCACAATTAATTTCAACTTAATGCGATCGGCAGTGCTATAAATACGTTTCTGACCCTGCCGCTCGGGTGAAAGTAGTTGCATGTCTTCATAGTGGCGAATGGTTCGCGTGGTGACACCGAACTCTTTGGCCAATTCCGAAATGCTGTAAGTACTCGTTTCTTTAGCCATTGCTACCAGCCTGTGCAGGGGGGTGAAATATAACTTACGTTAACGTAAACTTCAATTTGATTTGCCAGTGCCGCTGGGAGCGACTGAAAGGTTCGATTAGTGTCGTGTTATCCCTGTTTGCCAGCGCCGCTGGGTCTTGGTAAATTGCGCCACCTTGCAAGCTGGTAGAACCCCGTCGCTGAAATGATAAGCGGATAATAACAACAGAGAGGCCACTGGCCGGAGACAGAATGAAACTGGAAAAAAGTTATATGTGTGGCGCGGCGACAGAGCCACTGGTTTACGACACCATTGGTAATCAGTTTGACCTGGCTGTCGAACGCTTTCCCGATAATGAGGCTTTGGTGGTGGCCCATCAAAATATCCGCTGGACCTACAGTGAATATCAGCACGAAATCGAAAGGCTGGCTACTGGCTTGCTGGCATTGGGTATTGAGTCCGGTGACCGTGTCGGCATTTGGGCACCGAACTGTTACGAGTGGTGTTTGACCCAATTTGCCACGGCAAAGATAGGCGCCATCCTGGTTTGCATCAATCCGGCCTATCGCCTTTATGAGCTGGAATATGCGCTAAATAAAGTCCAGTGCCGCGCCATTATTAGTGCCGAGGCTTTTAAAAGTAGCCGCTACCTCGACATGTTATGCGAGCTGGCGCCGGAACTGGCGAGCTGCGAACCCGGCCAGTTACGCTCAGCTAAATTTCCCCGACTTGAAACCGTGATTCGTATGGGCGAGGCCCAGACACCGGGCATGTTTAATTTTGACGAAGTCTGCGCCATGGGTGGCGAGCCAGAGCAGCAGCAGCTCGGCGAATTGAAAGGGCAGTTAATGCCCGACGATGCGATCAATATTCAGTTCACCAGTGGTACCACGGGTAACCCCAAGGGCGCGACACTGACGCACTGCAATGTGCTGAATAATGGCAAGGTCAACGGCGATGTGATGCGCCTCACCCATGAAGACAAGGTATGCATCCCTGTGCCGCTCTACCATTGCTTTGGCATGGTGATTGGCAACCTGGGCTGTATTTGTCATGGCGCGACGGCGGTCTTTCCCGGTGAAGCCTTTGAGCCGCACAGTGTCCTGAGCGTTGTCGCCGAGGAAAAATGCACCGCTCTGCACGGCGTACCGACCATGTTTATTGCCGAACTCGATCACCCCGAGTTCGATAGCTTTGATTTATCGAGCCTGCGCACCGGCATAATGGCCGGCGCACCCTGTCCCGAGTCGGTGATGAAGCAGGTCATCGGCAAAATGAATATGCAGCAAATTTTGATCGCCTACGGCCAAACAGAGTTAAGTCCAGTGAGTCACGCCACCGAGCCGGACGACGCCCTCGATAAGCGTGTTGGCACCGTGGGCAAACCCTGCCCCCATCTCGAAACTAAAATTGTTGACGAGAACAACCGCGTGGTTGCCATTGGTGAGAAGGGCGAGATTTGTACCCGAGGTTATGCCGTGATGCGCGGCTATTGGGACGACGAAGAAAAAACCCGCGAGACCATTGATGTCGGTGGCTGGCTGCACTCCGGTGATATCGGCATTATGGATGCAGAGGGTTATGTGCGCGTTACCGGGCGTATTAAAGATATGATTATTCGCGGTGGTGAAAATATTTATCCCCGCGAAGTGGAGGAGTTTCTCTACACTCACGAAAAAATTCAGGAAGTGCAGGTTGTCGGTGTACCCGATGAGCGCCTTGGCGAACAAGTTTGCTCCTGGATCAAATGTCATGAGGGACAAGCGTTGACGGAAGAAGAGGTGAGGGCCTTTTGCAAAAACAAAATTACCCACTTTAAGGTGCCGCACTACATTCGCTTTGTGGATGACTACCCGATGACAGTAACGGGTAAAATCATGAAATTTAAAATGCGCGATGCCATGATAGAAGAGCTTGGCATTAGCGTTTGATGGGCGTTTGACCAACAGTTTTACGTTAATAAATAAGAGCTTATTAACGAGACAGAAAATTATGACGCTGTTTTAATAACAGTATTAAGCAGTCACTAAGACTGCCAACCAAGAGAGGAGAGACATTGTGGATTTAAGCAATAAAGTAGCCATCGTTACGGGTGGAGCTTCCGGCCTGGGCCGAGCAACAACGGATGTACTAGCTGCTGGTGGCGCCAAGATCGCTATTTTCGACCTGAATGCCGAGTTGGGTGGTGAGGCTGTTAAAGCGCTGGGCGAAGATAAGGCCGGTTTTTGGTCTGTCGATGTTGCCTCTGCCGAATCAGTTGAAGCTGCCGTTGCCGCTGTGGTGGAGAAATTTGGCCGCATTGATGTGCTGGTTAACTGCGCAGGAATTGGCCCCGCGAAGAAAATTATTGATCGTGACAACAACCCCATGCCGCTGGAAGACTTCTCCAAATTGATCGGCATTAACCTCACCGGTAGTTTCAATGTTGCCCGTTGCTGTGCTGCTGAAATGGCGAAAAACGACCTGGTGGATGGCGAGCGTGGCGTGATTGTTCACACGGCTTCTGTTGCCGCTTATGAAGGTCAGGTCGGTCAGTGTGCTTACTCTGCCAGTAAAGGTGGCATCGTCGGTATGACTCTGCCCATGGCGCGTGATTTGGCCACCGTTGGCATTCGTGTCAATACGGTTGCGCCGGGCATTATGGGTACACCACTGTTGCGCGGTATGCCGCAGAAAGTACAGGACTCACTTGCAGCTACTGTGCCTAACCCCAGCCGTCTTGGTGAGCCAGATGAGTATGGCCGCTTGGTACGTCACATGGTTGAGAACGGTTACCTGAATGGCGAAACCATTCGTCTCGATGGTGCGATTAGAATGCAGCCGCGTTAAGAAGCTGCTCTTAAGACGCTGCTTTTAAGACGCGATGTTGATCAGCGGATTACCCGATGCTGAATGTTGCCAGTGGGGCTGATCATTTTCGCTGAGTCGATTGCGTAGGTAGGCGAGCTGACGCTCAAATAGGGCCTGTTGCTCGCCGCCTAAATCGGCGAATAGAAATGCTTCGCTAGCGCTGTTGGCATTTGTACTGGCTCCGGCCAATGCTTCAAAATAGATACCCGCTTCGGCGGGTATTTTTGTTTTTGCCGTCTCGTCGGTCAGCAGTTGCCAGGGGTCGGCGAGCAGGCTTGTGGCCGATAGTTGCGCAAAGGTAGCTTCGGCTGCGGTGTCTTGCATAAACAGGCAACTGCCGTTTTCATCGTCGCCCTTGTGCTGGGGGGCAATAAGAGGGTCGATAGCTAGTGCACTGCTAAGAATCAACCCGGCCCCTTCGTCATTGGCTTGCTCGCGTTGCAGCTCAACCAGTGCCAGGTGGCTGCTAATGGCACGCAGTAAAAAATTGCTGTCGCCAGCGGTGGCGACAAAACGTAAATAAACGCAATTGTTGGCACCACTCAAGCGCTCGCCTTTAAACAGCTCGCTTGTGGTGGCGATAATATCGTCAAAGCGTTTCAGTACCCGGTGCAGGTTGTCGTGACTGAGGTGGGCTTGCAGTTGGGGCAGGTTGATACAGCGAATGGCCAGGCAGCATGACTCAAGCGCAGGTTCAGTTTCGTTGGGTTCGCTGACGATGCTTGCCGGTTTGAGCAATAGCGGTTGGATGCGCTTTTCGAGTCGACTTATTTCATCATCTTCGATATTGGCTCCCGTGTCGGCCTCGTCACCGGGCAAGCAGGCAACCAGGTTTTGCAGGCGAGCACTGATGTCATTACCCAAACGCCTTGTCCAGTACAGCATCAAAGCACAGAGTAAGAGACCAAAGGCACACACCGACCAGAAAATAGTCATCGCCTGTTGTTGAATGCCGCTGGGGTCGAGAGTAAGTTGAACCTGCCAGTTTTCCCCGTTGGCAAGTTTTAGCGCCTGCTTAAAAACTTCACGGCTGGCTGAGTTTGAGGTGGGGGACGTCTCAACGCTCTCGGCGAAGAGACTGTTGTCAGGTTTAAACACCGCCGCCTGTTTGACCATGGCAGTGTGCACCACTAGATTGTCGAGCACGACTTGTAGGCTGACAGCATCCTGGTGGAGCAGGGGTTGGCGTACCTGGTCAAGCAACTGGTGGCTCAGGGTTTCGCCAAATAATTTTGCTTGTGACTCAGTCTGTGAGCTCAGCTGAAAATAGAGCAGGGGCAATATGAGCAGGCAGTAGAGGAGAGAAAGCAGGGTGGCAGACAGTGTCAGCTTTTTTTGCAGGCCAATTTTTTTTAAATGTTCGTTTAGAGTGTCCATTCTGCGTTCTATCTTCTCAAGAGCTCAATTATAATGGCTGCAAGATCGATTTATAGTGCTGACTAAATTATTTAATAATTTATCTGCTGTTCACACCATTGCTACAAATACAAAGAAAGGTTGTTTTGTGAAAGAAATTCTATTGATTATCGTCTCCGGTGAAGATAAGCCTGGTGTCACCAGTGCCGTGGCAAATGTCCTGGCTGAGTACGAGGTCAATGTTCTCGATATTGGCCAGTCGGTGATTCACAACAACCTTAGCCTTGGTGTGCTGGCGCAGGTGCCCGCTCACCGGGAGTCATCGCCAGTGTTAAAAGATGTGCTGTTTAAGCTCCACGATCTCGATATGCAGGTGCGCTTTGAGCCGGTCAGTGAAGCCAGCTATGCTGACTGGGTCGCCCAGCAGGGTAAGCCCCAGCATATTGTCACCTTGTTAGCGCGCTATATTAGTGCCGAGCAAATTGCTCGCATCACTCAGGTCAGCACTGAGCAGGGTTTGAATATCGACAGTATTTTACGTCTCTCTGGCAGGGTCGATCTCGATTGTGTCGATGCCAAAAGTAAGGCCTGTGTTGAATTCTCTATTCGCGGTGATGGTCGTGACATAGTTGAATACCGTAAATCTTTACTTGAACTGGCGGGTCAGTTGAACGTCGATATCGCCTATCAGGAAGACAGTGTTTTTCGCCGTCACCGCCGGCTGGTGGTTTTTGATATGGATTCAACCCTTATAGATGCCGAGGTGATTGATGAGCTGGCTGTAGAAGCCGGTGTTGGAGAAGCCGTGTCGAGTATTACTGAACGGGCGATGGCCGGTGAAATTGATTTTCAAACCAGCTTTAAAGAGCGGGTGGGTTTATTGAAGGGCCTCGATGCCAATGTGCTCGACAAAGTGGCGGCACGGCTGGAGCTGACTGAGGGGGCGGAATATTTAATAAGCACCCTGAGATCTCTGGGTTATAAAACCGCGATTTTATCCGGTGGTTTTACCTATTTTGCCGAGGGCATTCGCGAGCGTTTGGGCATCGACTATATGTATGCCAATGAGCTAGATATAAAGGACGGCGTGGTGAGTGGTGAGGTGAGTGGGCAAATTGTCGATGGCCCACGTAAGGCCGAGCTGTTACGGCAGTTGGCGCAAGCGGAAGATATCTGCCTCGAACAAACCGTAGCAGTGGGTGATGGTGCCAATGACTTACCGATGCTGGGCATCGCCGGGTTGGGCATTGCCTTTCGTGCCAAGCCCCTGGTTAAAGCGAACGCGAAGCAGGCAATTTCAAATATTGGTCTCGACGGGGTGTTGTATTTAATGGGTATTCGTGACCGAGAGTCGATGTCGGGACAATATGAAAACTAGGCTGCTTTGTCTTTATACTGAGTACAGCTTATAAGCTTGACAGAACCTGTGACAAAAAATAGTCTGGCACATAATAATAATCGTCCAGAGATCATCTCGGGCGTAAACACGGAGCAATATCATGAAAGCAGCTGTACTCGAAGCCTTTAGAAGCCCGATGAAAGTCCACAACAACTGGCCTGATCCCAAGTGTGGGCCCGACGATGCCATTATTAAAGTGGCGGCCAACGGTGTTTGTCGTAGTGATTGCCATGTTTGCGATGGTGACTGGGAATGGATTGGCCTGCAGCCTGAATTGCCCCATGTCATTGGCCATGAGTTTTGTGGTGTGGTTGAAGAGGTGGGAGCCAATGTTAAGGCCTATAAAGTCGGTGACAGGGTTATTTGTCCCTTCATTTTTGGTTGTGGCAACTGTTCTTTCTGCCATTCTGGCCATCAAAATGTCTGCATAAATGCTGACCTTGCAGGCTTTGGCTGCTCGGGTGGTTACGGTGAATACGCCCAGGTTGCCCGCGCTGATCTCAACCTGGTGCCGCTGGATGAGTCTATCGATTTTGTTGAAGCCGCCAGTATGGGTTGCCGTTTTATGACCTCCTTCCACGGTATTGTCGACCAGGCAAAGGTCGGTGCCGGTGATTGGGTAGCGATCCACGGTTGTGGTGGTATTGGTCTTGCAGCGACACAAATTGCCAATGCACTTGGCGCCAATGTTGTGGCCGTTGATATTAATGACAAGAACCTGGAAATGGCGAAGAAGATGGGCGCCGTTGCTACCGTTAATGCCTCAGAAGGCAATGTTGGCGAAGCGGTTGTCGAAATTACCGGTGGCGGTGCGCATATATCGGTCGATGCCCTGGGTATTGCGACAACCTGTCTGAACTCTGTGATGAGCCTGCGTTCGCGCGGTCGTCACCTGCAAATCGGTTTGACCACGCAGGCGGAGAAAGGCTTTATTGCTCTACCCATCGACGTTATGGTTGCCCGAGAAATTGAATTTATCGGCACCATCGGCATGCAGCCCCAGCGCTATTCGGCGATGTTGAATATGGTGACATCCGGAAAGTTAACTCCGGGTGCGATGGTGACGAATGTGGTTCCCGTTGAAGAGGCCGCTGCTGTGATCGAGTCTATGCACGGCTTCGGTAATGTCGGCACCACGGTTGTTAAGTGGTAAGTTAATAGTTGAGCTTAAAAAAAGCCGCGTTCTTTAGAACGCGGCTTTTTTTTGATTTTTTCTTGCAGATTATGATGATTTTGTCCGTGATATTAGACTGTGCTTGCGCTCTTTACTCAAAAAGTAGTACCCGTGGGTCAATGATTTTACGCGGTGCAGGCTTGGGACAATAGAATACTGATTTCATATGAGTGACTATAGTAGCCAATTATAATTAGCACATTAAAGAGGGTTAGACACGTATGTCTGATACAAGCCCAGTAGCCATTGCCGCCGTATCCGAAATGAAGACTGGCCGTTTTCCAGACATGGACGGTTACGATCTCTACATTGAAGTCATCCGCCAGTTTCTCGCCGAGTGGTCGCTCAAGCCCACGGACATTCAAGGCCTGTTGGCTTGCCCATCAGGTATGGCTGGTGGCGGTAGTAACGATATTTTTGTTCACGAGCAGCTCTACGAAGAGCTCGGCATTAAGCCGCTGTTTGCCGACACCATGAATGCCGGTGGTTCGACCTATGGCTTGATGGTGCAGCGTGCCGTGCTGGCAATTCAACAGGGCAAGGTCGATAGTGTGTTGTGCGTCGGCGCGGGTAAATTCCCCAAGGTGAGTACTGGCGGCGCTGAGTCTATGGCACGCATGGTCAGCCATGAAATTTATGAGTTTCCCTACGGGACTTTTATTCCCGCACTTTATGCTCAAGTGGCTACCCGGCACATGCACGAATACGGGACGACAGCGGAGCAACTGGCCGAGGTTTGTGTGTCGAGCCGTGAGTGGGCCTTATTGAACCCTGATGCCAGCACCTACGGTAGCGAAGCGTTAACCGTTGAGAAAGTAAGACAGTCGCGGCCCATTGCCTCACCCTTCAACCTTTACGATTGCTCTATTCCCCTCGAGGGCGGCGCTGCCTTTCTGGTGTGCAATGAGGCCTATGCTAAACGCCTCAATCAACAACCGGCCTATGTACTGGGCATGGGTGAATTTCACAACCACCGCAACATTCACCAGGCGACAAGTTTGACCGATATCGGTTGCAGTAAGTCGGGCCAGCAGGCCTACGCCATGGCGGGCTTAAGCCCAAGCGATATCGACTTTGCACAAATCTACGACGCCTTCAGTATTAACCCGCTGGTGTTTATGGAGGAGCTGGGGCTTTGTCCACAGGGTAAGGGCGGTGAATTCTTTCAGTCGGGTGCAGCGCGACCGGGAGGTGCGTTCCCGGTTAATACCTTTGGCGGTTTGCTGTCATTTGGCCACACCGGGGATGCCTCTGGCATGTCGATGATTGTTGAGGGCATACGCCAAATTATGGGTATTGCCGGTGAGCGTCAACTCGACAAAGCCAATGCGGGCATAGTGCATTCCTACGGCGGCATGATGAGTGAGCATTCAACCTTAATTCTTGGTCGCAGCGCTTAAGCAGCAGATGAGTTAGTCGAAAAAAATAATAGGTAAAGAGTATGAGTGATGTAACGTCGGCAGAGGAAAAGCCTCCCGCAAAACCACAACCTCGAATCACTGCTTGTGCCGCACCTTATTGGCAGCATGCCAAAGAGGAAAAGCTGGTGCTGCCCTATTGCGGTGAGTGTGAAGCCAGCTTTTATTATCCACGGCTCTGGTGCCCCACCTGCTTTAATCAGGATATAAGCTGGAAGCAGCTCAGCGGTAAAGGCAAGGTGTATAGCTACTCGGTTATTTACCAGTCGCCATTACCGTCCTACCAGGCCGACTTGCCCTATGTGCTGGCCATTATTGAGCTGGACGAAGGCCCGCGCATGATGGCCAATGTACTCAATTGCGATGTTGATACGGTGAGTGTTGATATGGCCGTTGAGGTGCTATTTGAAGCGCGGGGCGATATGAAAATACCGCAATTCCAGCCCGCATAGGTCTTAAATGAGGATGTATCAATGAGTGAAACATTTAACGAACCCTTTCCGCTGGCTTACGGCACCTACGAAGATGCCGTAAAACTATTGAATCAACCGGGTAAAAAGGTTGTTGCTGAGTTTTCCGTGAATTGGGAAATGATTAAAATCTATTGCTCCATGGTGGAAGATGGTAATGCCAGTTATTGGGACGAAGACTACGCCAATAAACAATGGGGTGGCATAGTCGCGCCATCGGGGTTGCTACTGACCTGGGCAATGGCCTTGCAGTGGCATCCTCATAAAGAGCGTGAGCACTATTTTATTGCAATGAAAATACCGCTGCCGGGCGATACTTTAATTAATGTCGCGACTGATACCGAGTTTCATCGACACCTGTATTTGGGTGATCGAATTTCGGTTGTCGACGAGCTGATTGATGTGTCGGAAGAAAAGAAAACCCGTTTGGGTGTTGGCCACTTTCTTACCACTAAAGCGCAATTCTTTAACCAGCGCGACCAGCTCATCGCTGAGCAAACCAATAGTCTATTTCGATATTACGTTCCGGAGGGCGAATCATGAGCCGCGACATTACCTTTAAATACTGGAATGAAATTAGCGAGGGTGATGCGGTTGCGATGGTCACTATGGATGTACCCTTCGAGCGAGTGATTCTCGATGCAGCCGCCACACAAGATTATTTCCCCGGTCACCATAACCCAGCGTACGCCCGACATCAGGGGCAAAAAGAAATTTATTTAAATACCATGGCGATTGAAGGATTTATAGATAGAGTGGCTACCGATTGGGCTGGCCCCCACACCTTTATTCGCAAGCGGCAAATGCAAATGCGAAGCTCTATCTATGCGGGTGACACCTTGCAGGGTGAAGGCACTGTTGAGAAATGTTACGAAGCGAATGGTCAGTATTTGGTAGATGTGATAATTAATATATCCACCCAGAGTGGACTATGTGTGCCGGCTGCGCTGACGCTTGAATTGCCCGCTGCTCGACCCTCTTGAATTTTATCATCACTAATATAAAACAAAATAAATAGTAATTAGAGATTATTATGGCTTTAAGCAGCTTTACTTCATGGTTCGACCAGCCCCTGTCCGGGCAATACTATAATGAAGATCACGAGGCCTGGCGTCGTGCGCTACGCAGTTTTGTCGATAAAGAGATTTCACCCTTCGTTGAAGAGTGGGAAGAGGCTGGGACTTTTCCTCGGGGGCTTTATAAAAAGGCTGCCGATATTGGCTTACTGCAGCTGGGCTACCCCGAAGAGTACGGTGGCGTAGAGAAGCCCGATCCCTTTTTCGATATCGTTACCTGTATGGAGTTGGCTCGCGCAGGCGGTGGCGGTGTTCATCCTAGTTTGAACAGTCACAGCATTGGCATGCCGCCGATATTGGCCGTGGGCACGGAAGAAATGAAAGCTCGCATTGTGCCCGAGGTGATTAGTGGTGAGAAAATATCAGCACTGGCTGTCACAGAGCCGACGGGCGGCTCGGATGTAGCCAATTTGAAAACGACCGCCCGCAGAGATGGCGACCACTATGTTGTAAACGGCTCAAAAACCTATATTACTAGTGGTATTCGTGCCGACTACTACACAGTCGCCGTGCGCACTGGCGAAGAGGGTCGCAAAGGGATCTCTCTTTTGTTAATCGAAAAAGGCACGCCGGGCTTCACTCAAACGGAATTGAAAAAAATGGGCTGGTGGTGTTCCGACACCGCCACCTTGTTTTTTGATGATTGTCGCGTGCCGGTTGAAAATTTGATTGGTGTTGAAAATAAAGGCTTTTCCGGCATTATGCTCAACTTTAATTCTGAACGCCTTGGCATCATCGCCTTCGCAACGGGCCTGGCCATGGTGTGCATGGATGAAGCGGTGGCCTGGGCTCGCGAGCGGGTCACCTTCGGCCATCGCTTGATGGAACATCAGGTGATTCGCCATAAAATTGCCGAGATGGCCAAGCGCATTCTCACCTCACAGGCCATGATGGAACGCACGGCTCTGCAAATGCAAAAGGGCGAGGTGCCGGTTATTGAGCTAAGTCTGCTTAAAGTGCACGCTACTGAAACCATGGAATATTGTGCTCGAGAGGCGCTACAAATACTCGGTGGTATGGGTTATATGCGTGGCAATAAAGTGGAGCGCATTTATCGTGAAGTGAGGGTCTATGCTATCGGCGGTGGCTCAGAAGAAATCATGCGAGACCTCGCGGCTAGACAGCTGGGTCTGTAAGTCGTTTTAATAGTTCTTAGTTCCATTTGGCTTCAGCCCCTGGCGTTTCTGCCAGGGGCTTTGTTCACTCTCCCCCTCAGCTCCGTCTTTTTCATACACTGATCAGGCCTTTTCCCCTGTAAAGCTCTTTATTTTGTACTCGTGTTTTCCTCCATTTAAGCAAGAAATAGTTGAACGCTGGGTCAGACACGCCGAAGTCGTTAGAATACCTGCGTTCATTGATTGACAGGCAGAGCTTCTCTCTACCGTCATATGTGTAGTACGCAACCGGGTTAAAGATATTTACTGCTGCAATTTTTCCTGCGGGAATGATTATAAAGCAGGACGTATTTTATCGGCCCGCAAAAAGTGATAGAGGAATTAAAATGGCCCTTAGTGATTTCACCTCCTGGTTCGACCAGCCCCTCAGCAAACTCTATTACAATGAGCAGCATGAGGCCTGGCGGCATATGTATCGTCGCTTTGTCGATAAAGAAATAGCGCCAAATCTCGATGACTGGGAAGCCGATGGTATTTTTCCTCGTGAGCTTTATCCCAAGGCGGCCGAATTGGGTGTCTTGCAAATGGGCTACCCCGAAGAGTATGGCGGTGTTCCTGAAACGGATCACTTTTTCAGTATTATCTCGGCCCAGGAACAAGCGCGATCTGGGGGTGGTGGCGTTAACTCTAGCCTGATCACCCACACCATCGGTATGCCACCCATTGTTAATCTGGGTACAGAGGCAATGAAAGCGAAGATAATCCCAGGGATTGTGTCCGGCGAAAAAATCTCGGCTCTGGCTATTACTGAGCCCTCTGGTGGTTCTGATGTTGCCAGCCTGCAAACGACGGCCAAGCGCGAGGGCGATCATTACATTGTTAATGGTTCAAAAATGTTCATTACCAGCGGCACGCGGGCAGATTTCTTTACCGTTGCTGTGCGTACGGGTGGTCCGGGCCGTGCTGGTATTTCGTTGTTATTAATTGAAAAAGATACGCCTGGATTTACCGCGACCTCTTTGAAAAAAATGGGCTGGCATTCATCCGATACAGCGGCACTGTATTTTAATGACTGCAAAGTACCCGTGGAAAACCTGATTGGTGAAGAAAATAAAGGCTTTGGTATTATTGTTGGTAATTTTAATGCTGAACGTTTGGGCCTCGCTGCAATGGCCAATGCACTTGCGATGGTATGTATGGATGAGGCCGTCGCTTGGGCGAGGGAGCGAAAAACCTTTGGTCAACGTTTAATTGATCATCAGGTGATTCGCCATAAGTTTGTTGAAATGGCTAAACGTATTACTGCTACTCAGGCATTCATTGAAAAAACCGCCTGGCAAATGGAAAACGAAAACATGCCGATTACCGAATTGAGCATGGTTAAATTGATGGCCGCTGAGACTATGGAGTTTTGTGCTCGAGAAGCGGTGCAGGTCTTTGGTGGTAGTGGTTTCATGCACGGTAATAAGGTTGAACGCATTTACCGTGAGGTGCGTGTATACGCTATTGGTGGTGGTTCGGAAGAAATTATGCGCGAACTGGCTGCCAAGCAAATGGCTTTTTAATAAAGGCAGTTAATCCATAAACGCGTAAAAACCCACTCCATCGCAATGATGAAGTGGGTTTTTTTATAAAGTCGTTATTAGACTGTATTAAATAGAGTGAGGTTAAGAAAGCGCTGCTGGAATGGGTGCGGTTTCTGTATCACGCCCCGAGCGCATTACAATACCGGGTCGTTTGCCGGTCAGTTCATTGTTCTTCACGATCACTTCGCCATTAACCATGACATGGGAAATACCTTCGGCCTGGCAATAGAGTCGTCCCGCATCACCGGGTAGGTCGTAGCGCGTGTGAATGGGGCCTTTGCCGACAGAGGCTTCATCGAAAACAGTAATATCGGCAAACCAGCCGGTAGATAATCGCCCCCTTTCACGCAGGCCGAGAAAGCGCGCGGGTTTTTCGGTAATTTCATAGATGGCTTCTTCTAGCGTTAACAACTGTCGCTGGCGCACTCCTTCAGATAACAAAGTGGTACTGAAAGCGAAGGTGTCGATCATATCCAAATGGGCACCAGCGTCTGAGGCACCTACCAGGGTGCGGGGGTCTTTCCACACTTCGCCGCGCAATTGCCAGCTCTCGTCATCGTGACCACCAAGATTGGGCAGGAAGGTGGTTTTTAAATCATCGGCGACGGCGATATTGAAAAAGGCTTCACCGGGGCTGAGATTAAGTTCAGCGGCAACTTCCGCCACGGTGCGGCCTTCGTAGGCGGCATTTTCAGGTGAGAAAGTCTCTTCAATGGTCATGCGGGCGAAGTTGCCCATGGCACGTAGCATCACGGGAATGTCGGGAGAAGCTGCCCCCTCAATCAAGCGCTCGCGAGTGACGGGGTCGCTAAAGGCTTTTTTACGCTCGTCCATCGGCAGAGCAAGTATCGGCGCCCAGCCGGGCAGGGAGTCCATGCCAAAACCACTCCACAAATTCAGCCGCAATGTTACGGGCTGGGCAAAGGTGAGTGCTTTCACTTCTGCACCACGCTCGGCGGCAAAGTCGCAGGCGGTGAGCTGCTGCTGGTAGATTTCTTTCGAGCCACGGTTAACGATCAACACATTCCAATTTAAGGAGCGTTGAGCAGCCAACGACATATCCGTCATCAGCTGTTTATGCTTGTCATCAAAGGGGCCGACGGTGGGAATAAACTCCAGCAAGGTGCCGGGATAGTCCTTCAGGCAGGCGCTTAATTCCACCAGTTCTTTATTGGTCGCGGCACGGGAGGGCACCGGATCCCCCTCGCCGTCATTGTGGGTGGGGGACTGTGATGAGGAAAAGCCCATGCCGCCTTCGGCTAAGGATTTGCTCAGTAATTCTTTCATGGCTTCGATTTGCTTTGGCGTAGCCTCTTTATCAGAATCTTCGCCCATTACGACCCGGCGCAGTGCCGAGTGACCAACCAGAAAGCCGATGTTAATCGCCATTTTATTGTCGAGACAGTCGAGATAACTACCGAAAGAAGTCCAGTCCCAGGGCACGCCTTCCTGTAGGCTTTTTAAGGGCATGCCCTCAACTTTAGCGAGTAACCGCATTAAATAGTCACCCGCTTCGGGCACCAGCGGTGCAACTGAAAAACCGCAGTTACCGGCAAAAACCGAAGTCACGCCGTGGTAGGACGAGGGGCTTACTGCGGGGTCCCAAAAAACCTGTGCATCGTAATGGGTATGGCAGTCGACAAAGCCGGGAGAAACAATTTTGCCAGTGGCATCGATAGTTTCTTTTGCAGCACCATTGACTTCACCAATGGCGGTGATGCGCCCATCTTTGACGCCGATGTCGCCCTTATAGCCGGGTGCCCCTGTGCCGTCGACAATGGTGCCGCCTTTAATTAGATAATCGAGCATGTCTAACCTCCTGAGTTCGTATTTTTGTTGTTTTAATAGAAATTTTATTAGAGTGAATTTGATTTTTTTTAGAGTTTAGAACTCAAGCATAGACTGCTTTATCAGCGGGGAAAAGCGCTATAACTTTTGCCACAAATGAGAGTGTTTGGTTTATGTGATTTCACTAGACGGCAACGGTCTGCCTCTGACATGATCTGTGCAGTTTATTTATCGCCCGGTGCGTGTTTTGCTCTGGGCTTAATCAACTTAATAATAAAAAGGATAGAGAATGAAAGCATTAGTCGTGGGCGGCACTGGGCCGACGGGGCCTTACCTGGTCAATGGTTTATTGGCACGGGGTTATGAGGTCGCTATTTTTCATCGCGGCACTCATGAAATTCCTGAAATCCCCCCTGAGGTGGAACATATTCATGGCGACCCTCACTTTCTCGAAACTATTGAAGAGTCACTGGCCGGACGCACTTTTGACCTCGCTGTTGTTACCTATGGCCGGGTACGGTTTTTGGCACAGGCGCTAGTCGGCAAGGTCGGGCGTTTCGTCAGCGTCGGTGGTGTGGCCAGCTATAGGGGGTACTTTGACCCGAGTGCCCTTAGCCCCGTGGGCTTACAGTGCCCAGTTGCAGAAACGGATCCCGTCGTCGATAGCGAGGCTGAGCACCGCTTTTCTTACCTAATTGCGCAAACGGAGCAAGCGGTACTCGAGCATCATCCCGAAGCAGCTCACTTTCGCTACCCCTATGTTTATGGCCCACGCCAGCTGGTGCCGAGGGAATGGAGCATTGTTCGGCGTATTCTCGATAAGCGCCCCTACATTGTAGTGCCCGACGCCGGATTAACCTTAACCACCCATGGCTATGTCGCCAACCTTGCCCATGCGGTGTTGCTAGCGGTTGATAAACCCGAGGCCTCGGCGGGGCAAATCTATAATTGTGGTGATGAAAACCAGCTGACTTTTCATCAGGTGGTCGAGGTTATCGCTAACAAAATGGGCGCTTCTCTGCCTATTGAATCCATGCCCTGGGAGATCGCCCATCCTGCGCGGCCTTACACCACTGGCCCCAGCACCCACCACCGTGTGCTCGATTTATCGAAACTTAAGGAGCAACTGGGTTACCGGGATGTGCATTCAAGTGTGGATTCACTGGGCTTAACCGTTGACTGGTTACTTGAAAACCGACCGCAATCCGGTGGCGATGTTGAAGAGCGCTTACAAGATAGCTTTGACTACGCGGCTGAAGATCGCCTTGTTAGTGCCTGGCACGATTGCCTTGATACCATGCGGGCAGTGCCTTTTGAGGTTGTGACAGAGCGCCCCCACCCTTATGCGCACCCGAAAAAGCCGGGTGAAAAAGATCATCGCAATCGTTAATTATTGAAGATAATTAGGACTAAATCATAATTGCCATAGTCGGTGTTATGACTTTTTCTGTTTCCTCTTTAATTGGCGGCCAACAGTAAGACTTACTGACAATGTCCTGATCAATGGATTCTAGTTTCACATCAAAGCCCCAAAGTTGGTGAATATGTTTCAGTACCTCTGGGGTTGATGACGTTTCCATGGGGCGCTGGTCATGAACGTAGTGGTGGAGTAATAGACTGCGGTCGCCACTAAGATTGGCATTGACAACCTGAATGTTGGGTTCGCTATTGCCAATGTTGTGTGTGCCAGCAAGAGCCTCTCTGATTATTTGATAACCGCTGTCGTTATGTATGGCCGCGACTTCCAGATAATCATTCTTATCACTGTCGAGTACGGCGAAAAGCTTTAGGTCGCGGATTAATTTTGGTGATAAAAACTGCAGAATAAAGCTCTCATCTTTGTAATTTTCCATGGCGAAGTGCAGGGTTTCCAGCCAGGGACTGCCTGCAATATCGGGAAACCAGCGCTTGTCTTCATCGCTCGGCGTTTCACAAATTCTGCGAATGTCCTGCATCATCGCAAAGCCCAGGGTATAGGGATTGATACCACTAAAGCCGGGGTGGTCGTAGGGCGGTTGGTAAACCACATTGGTGTGTGATTGCAGAAATTCGAGCATAAAGCCCTCACTCACTCGCCCCTGATGGTAGAGGTCGTAAAGCAGGTGGTAGTGCCAAAAACAGGCCCAGCCTTCGTTCATTACTTTGGTTTGGCGCTGGGGGTATAAGTACTGTGCCATTTTTCGCACGATACGAATAATTTCTCGCTGCCAGGGCTCGAGCAGTGGCGCATCTTTCTCAAAAAAGTAGAGTAAGTTTTCCTGGGGTTCAGAGGGGAAGGTTGGCTGTACTTCTGGTTCGTCAGCGCTGTTTTGTTGGGGGATTGTGCGCCATAAGTCATTGACCTGCTGTTGCAGAATAGTCTCGCGTTGCTGTTGGTTTTCTTTTTCTTCCTGCAGCGAAAGGGGGTAGGGTCGCTTGTAGCGATCGACACCGTAGTTCATTAGGGCATGGCAGGCATCGAGTATGGATTCAACGGCTTCAAGCCCATAGCGCTCTTCGCACTTGCTGACATAATCTCTCGAAAAAACCAGATAGTCGACGATGGAGCTGGCGTCGGTCCAGGTCTTAAAAAGATAATTACCTTTAAAAAAAGAGTTGTGGCCAAAGCAGGCATGGGCGATAACCAGTGCCTGCATGGTTAGGGTGTTCTCTTCCTGCAAGTAGGAAATACAGGGGTTGGAATTAATCACCAATTCGTAGGCCAGGCCCATGTGGCCACGACGGTAGCTTTGCTCGGTGCCAATAAAATGTTTACCAAAAGACCAGTGGTTGTAATTAATGGGCATGCCGATAGAGGTATAGGCATCCATCATTTGTTCTGAATTAATCAGCTCAATTTGGTTGGGGTAGGTGTCCAGTTGATAACCCTCAGCCAGTTCACCGATGGTTTTTTCATAGGTTTCGAGTAATTCAAAGGTCCACTCTGAGCTATCAGAAATCACCTGGCTTTTGCTCATCAGTCTTGCTTCCTGAATAATGCGCGAAGTACGGGGTAGATGTCAGCGGCGCTGGTAATGTGCTGCATGGCAAAGGTGTCGCCGTGTTCTGCCTCTATTGAAAGATAGGATTTCCAAAGTACGTTGTCGCGCTGGGCAATTTCAACATAGGCAAAGTATTGCAGTTTTGGCAATAAGTGGGCGATAAGCTCCTGGCAACGTGGCGTGTCGTCGGGCCAGTTGTCACCGTCTGAAGCCTGGGCGGCATAGATATTCCATTCATTGGTGGGGTAGCGTTTGTCGATAACTTCCTGGGTTAATTTCAGTGCGCTAGAGACCACGGTGCCACCACTTTCTCGCGAATAAAAAAAGTCGTGTTCGTCTACTTCACTGGCCACGGTGTGATGGCGAATAAAAACGATATCTGTTTTTTCGTAGTGCCGGTCGAGAAAGAGGTAGAGTAAAATAAAGAAACGCTTGGCGAGGTCTTTGGTAGCCTGGTCCATGGACCCGGAGACATCCATAATGCAAAACATCACGGCTTTGGAGCAAGGCACAGGTTCGAGTATCTGCTGGTGATAGCGCAGGTCGATGTCATCCAGGAAGGGCACGCGATTAATTCTGTCACGCAGAATGGTGATTTTTTCTTCCAGTTCTTTGGTCAGTGCTATCGGTATAGGGCTTTGTTGCTGGAGTTCTTTGAGTTGCTCTTGCAGGGCACGCAATTCTTTACGCTTGCTGGCACTCATGGCGATGCGGCGGGCACTGGCAGAGCGCATGGAGCGAATGACACTAATATTGGATGGCGAGCCGCTACTGCTAAAGCCGGCGCGGCGCGGTTTGAATTCTCTATCGACGGCTAATTGCTTGCGTATCAGGTTGGGTAGTTCGAGATCTTCAAACAGCAGTTCGAGAAACTCTTGTTGACTTATTTCGAAGACAAAGTCGTCGCTGCCCTCGCCAGAATCACTCGCTTGCTGGCCCGCCCCAGCGCCACCTCCTTCGGGTCTCGGCAATTTGTCACCGCTGGCAAATTCGTGATTACCCGGAAATATACGTATTTGTCGCCCGCCTGGGCCGTGCTGGAAGCGGGGCTCAGAGGTGTCGTTGCTGGCAATATTGATTGACTCGCCTTTATCTGTATCGGTAATGCTGCGTTCGCGCAAACGCTCTTCCAGTGAGCGGCGAATCTGTGCTTTATGACGCTTTAAAAAACGCTGGCGGTTGACGGCGCTTTTGTTTTTGCCCTGTTGTCGTCGATCAATAAGAAATCCCATGGTATCTCCCCGCGGCTTATTTCACTGCGATTTCCTGACTCGCAAGTACCATTCCGAGAGTAAGCGAACTTGTTTTTCGGTATAGCCGCGTTCGACCATGCGTTGCACAAAGTTTTGGTGTTTGTTCTTTTCGTCCTCAGATGATTTAGCACTGAAGGAAATAACCGGCAGTAGATCTTCGGTGCTGGCAAACATTTTTTTCTCAATTACAGCGCGTAGTTTTTCATAGCTGGTCCATTTGGGATTTTCGCCCTCGTTACTAGCACGGGCCCGCAGTACGAAATTGACGATTTCACTGCGGAAGTCTTTGGGGTTGCTAATGCCGGCGGGCTTTTCAATTTTTTCAAGCTCAGCATTGAGGGTTTCCCTATCTGAGACCTCGCCGGTTTCAGGGTCTCTGTACTCCTGGTCCTGTACCCAAAAATCGGCATAGGTAACATAGCGATCAAAGAGGTTTTGACCATATTCAGAGTAGGACTCGAGATAGGCAGTTTGAATTTCCTTGCCGATAAATTCGATATAGTTGGGCGCTAAATATTCTTTAATGAAATTCATATAGCGGTCGCGTGTCTCCGCCGGGTACTGTTCTTGCTCAATCTGGTTTTCGAGTACATAGAGCAGATGCACGGGGTTGGCGGCAATTTCCGTGGTGTCGAAGTTAAAGACCTTCGATAGCACTTTAAAAGCGAAGCGGGTGGATAGCCCCTGCATGCCCTCGTCAACGCCAGCGTTGTCGCGATATTCCTGTATGGATTTCGCCTTCGGGTCGAGATCTTTCAGGTTCTCGCCGTCGTAAATACGCATTTTCGAATAAATACTGGAGTTTTCTGGCTCTATAATTCGCGATAGAGTGGTGAACTGAGCTAGCATTTTAAGTGTATCCGGCGTACAGGGGGAGCTGGCCAGGGAGCTGTTTTCAAGCAGCTTGGCGTAAATTTTTATTTCATCGCTGACGCGCATGCAGTAGGGCACTTTGACAATATAAACACGGTCGATAAAGGCCTCGTTGCTGCGATTGTTCTTAAAGGTTTGCCACTCCGCCTCGTTGGAGTGGGCCAGCACCGTGCCCTCGTAGGGTATGTTGCCGATGGCTTCGGTGCCGTTGTAATTACTTTCCTGGGTCGCGGTTAACAGTGGGTGTAGCACTTTAATGGGTGCCTTGAACATCTCGACAAATTCGAGAATCCCCTGGTTCGAACGACACAGACCACCGGAATAGCTGTAGGCATCGGGATCATCCTGAGAAAATTCTTCGAGGCGACGAATGTCGACCTTGCCCACCAGTGCTGAAATGTCCTGATTATTTTCATCACCGGGCTCGGTTTTACAAATGCCGATTTGATCGGGGCGCGAGGGGAATACTCGCGTGACTCGAAACTGCGTAATATCGCCACCGTATTCGTGCAGGCGTTTCATCGCCCACGGTGACATTCTGGCGCGTAGGTAGCGCGTGGGTATGCCATATTCCTGCTCGAGAATTTCGCCATCTTCCGATTTCTCAAACAGGCCCAGTGGCGACTCGAAAACGGGGGAATCTTTGAGACAATAAATGGGAAATTTTTCCATTAAGCTCTTTAGTTTTTCAGCCAGTGATGACTTGCCACCACCGACCGGGCCAAGTAAATAAAGTATTTGTTTTTGCTCCTCGAGACCCTGTGCTGCATGGCGGTAAAAACTAACGATATTTTCGACAGCTTCCTCCATGCCATAGAAGTCTTCGAAGGGCTTGTAGCGGCTAATTACTTTATTAGAGAATATTCGGCTCAGTCTGGGGTCTTGTGAGGTGTCGATCATCTGTGGCTCACCAATTGCCAGCAGCAGGCGCTCGGCAGCGGTGGCGTAAACGGCCGGATCTTCACGACACAGAGACAGGTAGTCCTGAAGGCTGTATTCCTCCACCTGAGTCTGTTGGTATTTTTCCTGATAGTGACTGAATAGCGACATAAGTAGGTTCCTCTGCTTTCAATTTAGACACCCGCTGGCAATAAGTCTGCAATTAAAATGCCGTTAAAAGTTACCTGTTTTCATTTTGTAGCGCAGTTATGTCAATTTTTAATTATTTGTAGAAAAGCGGCGTTGCTGCTATCAGGGCAAAGTTAGGGTCTTATTTCTTTAAAAAAATCACTGTTAGTTACTATCGTGCTGCCCCGCTTTGCCATGTCCTTATATGCGAGGCAACCTAAGGTGCAGTTTGTTAGAAATAAAAGTGCTATGAAGAATGTGAAGTCACGCAGATTTGCCCGCGCCTGGCTTCGACCATCGCCTGGCTGGCGTCATAAATGTGGCTACTTTGGTGCATAACAGCCGATATTTCGTCGCGATACGAGATCTATTCACTGTCAATTTCGAGGCTGCTGAGGCTCGCTATTTGCAGTACAATGGCGCCTGATTTTTACCCTCCCAAACCTATAGAGATTTGTTGATGCTGACCCTGCGTGGCGCTGCGGCCCTATCCCCCTTTCGTAGTCAGAAATTACTCGCCGTACTGGCGGCAGAACAACCCGCTGTTAAGGCGCTTTGCGCTGAATATATTCACCTGGCCGATGTCAGTACAGCCTTAACGGATGCTGAGCTGACAACACTTGATGCCTTGCTCAGCTACGGGCCCGTTGGCGAGGGAGAGCCGCTTTACTCTAATACACCGGCTTCTCAACATAGTTTGAGTTGCATTGTGCTGCCACGGCCAGGGACTATTTCACCCTGGTCGAGCAAGGCGACTGATATTGCCCACAATACCGGCCTTAGCAGTATTAAACGTCTGGAGCGGGGCGTGAGCTATCGCATCGAAACCAAGAGAGAGCTTGAGCCACAGGAGTGGCAGGTGCTGACGGCACTTCTTCACGACCGCATGACCGAGAGTGTCTTTGCCCAGCTGAGTGACGCCGAGCAACTATTTGCCGACCATACAGCCAAACCTATGACCCTGGTTGATGTGTTGGGTGGTGGGCGCGAGGCACTGGTCGCAGCGAACACTGATCTGGGGCTAGCTCTGGCCGACGATGAAATTGACTATTTAGTCGAGAACTTTATTGAGCTCGGTCGCAATCCAGTTGACGTTGAGCTGATGATGTTTGCCCAGGCCAACTCTGAGCACTGTCGGCATAAAATCTTTAATGCCAGCTGGACACTCGACGGCGAAGAACAAGAAAACTCCCTGTTCGGCATGATTCGCAATACCAATGAAGTGGGCGGCGAGAATGTTCTCTCGGCTTATTCCGATAACGCCGCCGTGGTGGCCGGTAGTACGGGCGGGCGCTTCTTTCCCGACCCCGCTTCGACGACTTACACCTATTCTCAGGAAGATATTCATCTGCTGATGAAGGTTGAAACCCATAACCACCCGACGGCGATTGCGCCTTTTCCCGGTGCGGGTACCGGCTCTGGTGGTGAGATTCGCGACGAGGGGGCCGTGGGCCGTGGTTCAAAGCCGAAGGCGGGTTTGAGTGGCTTTAGTGTGTCTAACTTGCGTATTCCCGGTTTTATTCAGCCCTGGGAAGACGATTACGGCAAGCCGGGGCGTATTGTCTCCGGCCTCGACATTATGCTCGAAGGCCCCATTGGTGGTGCTGCCTTTAATAACGAATTTGGTCGCCCCAACCTCTGTGGTTATTTCCGCACGTTTGAGCAAGACGTCTCCGGTGAGCGCCGGGGTTATCACAAGCCGATAATGATCGCCGGTGGCTACGGCAATATTCGTGCTGACCATGTTGACAAGCCCCCCTTCGCACCGGGTCATAAACTGGTGGTATTGGGTGGCCCGGCAATGCTGATTGGTCTCGGTGGCGGGGCGGCATCGTCGATGGCGACCGGCAGTAGCAGCGAAAATCTTGACTTTGCCTCGGTACAGCGCCAGAACCCCGAAATTGAACGCCGTTGCCAGGAGGTTATTGATCGCTGCTGGCAGTTGGGCGACGACAATCCCCTGGCCTTTATTCACGATGTTGGTGCCGGTGGTCTCTCTAATGCACTACCGGAGCTGGTGAAAGATGGCGGTTGTGGTGGCAGCTTCGAACTGCGCGCTGTGCCTAATGCCGAGCCTGGCATGTCGCCGCTGGAGATTTGGTGTAATGAAGCACAGGAACGCTATGTGTTGGCGATTGCCCCTGAACAACTCGATGTTTTTGCCGCCATCTGTGAGCGAGAGCGTTGCCCCTATGCGGTGGTCGGCGAATCGACACAAGAGCAGGCGCTGAAAGTGAGTGACGGTGAGTTCAACAACTCACCGGTCGACTTACCCATGTCGGTGCTATTTGGCAAAGCGCCGAAAATGCATCGCGAAGCCAACAAACACGATCTCGCGTTGGCGCCTTTGGTGCTCGACAATGTCGATCTTAACGAAGCCGTCGAGCGAGTACTTAGTCATCCCACCGTGGCTAGTAAAAGCTTCCTCATTACCATTGGCGATCGCTCGATTACCGGCATGGTGGCTCGCGATCAAATGGTTGGGCCCTGGCAGGTGCCGGTTGCGGATTGTGCCGTCACCACCGTGTCTTACGACAGCTTTGCCGGTGAGGCCATGGCCATGGGCGAGCGCACGCCGCTGGCTTTAATTGACGCCGCTGCATCGGGGCGCATGGCGGTGGGCGAGTCGCTGACCAACATCGCCGCCAGTCGCATTGGCCAGCTGGCCGATATTAAATTGTCTGCCAATTGGATGTGTGCCGCAGGCCATCAAGGTGAAGACGAAAAGCTCTATCGCACGGTTGAAGCCGTTGGTATGGAGCTGTGCCCGGCCCTGGGCATCACTATTCCGGTGGGTAAAGACTCCATGTCCATGCGCACCGCCTGGCAGCAAGATGGCGAAGACCGCGCTGTCACCTCGCCACTGTCGCTGATTATTACCGCCTTTTCGCCGGTGCTCGATGTGCGTAAAACACTGACACCGCAACTACAGGCTGGCAATGTTGATACCACGCTGCTGTATGTTGATTTGGGCCTGGGTCGATACCGTGTCGGTGGTTCGGTGCTGGCTCAGGTTTACGGAAAAACTGGCGATAATTGCCCCGACCTCGATAATCCCGAATTGTTTAAAGGCTTTTTTGAGGCGGTGCAGGCCTGCCTGGAAGCCGATGAATTATTGGCCTACCACGACCGCTCCGACGGTGGCTTGTTAGCCACCTTGCTGGAAATGAGCTTTGCCGGCCACTGCGGTATTTCAGTGCAGTTGCCCGAGGGTGGAAAGCCTTTAGAAACACTCTTTGCTGAAGAATTAGGCGCGGTCCTACAAGTTGAAACGGCGCGACTTGATTCTGTGCTGCAGCGTTTTAAGGCTGCAGGCCTGGGTGCTTATTGCCACACCATCGGCACCACCAATAAGTCTGACCGTATTGAAATTAGTAACGCTAGCAGCCTGCTAATTTCACAGCCACGAGCCGACCTGCAGCAACGCTGGGCAGAAACCAGCTATCGCTTGCAAGCACTGCGGGATAACCCCGCCTGCGCAAAAGAAGAGTTTGAGCAAATTGCTAAAACTGACCCCGGTTTAAGTGTAAAACTCAGCTTTGATGTCAACGATGATATTAGCGCGCCATTTATTAATACCGGGGTGAAACCTCGTATCGCTGTATTACGTGAACAGGGTGTAAACGGTCAGGTCGAAATGGCCGCTGCCTTTGACCGCGCTGGCTTCGCCGCCGCCGATGTACATATGAGCGATATTATTGCCGGTCGTGCCGACCTCGCCGACTTTAAAGGCATGGTTGCCTGTGGTGGTTTTTCTTACGGTGATGTACTGGGTGCCGGGGAGGGCTGGGCGAAAACCATCCTCTATAATTCCGCTGTCAGGGATATGTTTGAAGGTTTTTTTCAGCGTGACGATAGCTTCAGCCTCGGTATTTGTAATGGCTGTCAGATGTTGTCGAACCTCAAGTCATTAATCCCCGGTGCTGACTTGTGGCCACACTTTGTGCGCAATACCTCTGAGCAGTTTGAGGCGCGAGTTGCCCTGGTTCAGGTGGAATCGTCTCCCTCTATCTTCTTACAAGGTATGGCCGGCTCACATATGCCGGTTGCCATCGCCCACGGTGAGGGCAGGGCAGAATTCAGCGACAGTCAGGCTTTTGAGGCTTTGAATACTTCGGGCCTTGCTGCCCTGCGCTATATCGATAATGAACTCAATGTCACGCAACGCTATCCGGCAAACCCCAATGGTTCACCCGCAGGTATTGGTGGTGTTACATCTGTAGATGGCCGAGTGACATTAATGATGCCCCATCCCGAGCGTGTGTTCCGCGCGGTGACTAATTCCTGGCATCCGAGTGATTGGGATGAAGACGGTGCCTGGATGCGCTTGTTTAGAAATGCAAGGGTCTTTGTAAAATGAATGAACTAACAGGTAATTCGATGGACGGTTTAATGGTTTCAGGTGTCTCTGAAAATATTATCGACGTTAATGAGCAGAATTTTCAAACGGCTGTGCTCGAAGAGTCGAGTAAGCGTTTAGTTGTTATCGACTTTTGGGCCGACTGGTGTGCGCCCTGCAAGGCTTTAATGCCGGTGCTGGAAAAACTCGCCAATGAATATGCGGGACAGTTTTTATTGGCAAAGGTGAATGCCGATGAACAGCAAAATATTTCTGGGCAATTTGGTATTCGCAGTTTGCCCACCGTTATTTTTATGAAAGAAGGGCAACCCATTGATGCCTTTCAGGGTGCGCAAAGCGAGAAAGAAATTCGCGAAGTGCTCGACAAACACCTGCCTAAACCCTGGGATGCCCAGCTGGCACAAGCCCAACAAATGTTGGCCGATAAAGACTATCAGGCTGCTTTGGAAACGCTACGTCCAGCCTATAAAGACTCCGAGCAACGCTACGATGTCGCCCTGTCATTAGCATTCACCTTGATTGAAATGAACCGCTGTGATGAAGCCCAAACAGTTATGGATGCCATTGCCTTTGCCGATAGAGAGGCCCACTACGACCGCCTGCTAGCCAGTCTTGAACTCAAACGTGAAGCGGGCAAATCGCCAGAAATTCAGGCCCTTGAAGAGCAGCTCAATAATGACCCCGATAACTTGCATCTGGCTTATCAACTGGCCCTACAGTTCAGTCAAAACAATCAATTCAAGGAAGCTCTCGACCTGTTGCTGATGGTGGTCAAGGAAGATAAAGAATTTCAGGAAGGTGCAGCCAAAAAAGCCTTTCTCGATGTGCTGGCATCAATGGGCAAGAGTGAACCTCTAGCGATAGAGTATCAGCGCAAGTTTTTTAATATGCTGTATTAATTACCGGTAACTTAATAAATCCCCGACCGATTAATATGTACAAAATTTGTTTTTACGTACCAGAAAGTCATCTTGAAACGGTGAAAGAAGCACTCTTTATTACCGGTGCTGGGCGTATCGGTAATTATGATCGCTGTAGCTGGCAGTGTCTCGGTGAAGGTCAGTTTCGCCCTTTAACGGGGAGCCAGCCAGCGATGGGGCAACAGGGCTTTGTTGAACGTGTTGCTGAATATAAAGTTGAGCTAGTGTGTTCCCGCGAAAATATTCAGGCCGCAGTGGCTGCTTTAAAAACGAGCCACCCCTATGAAGAGCCCGCTTACGATGTGCTTGAAATTAGCGATAAGTTTTAAGATTTTTTACGCTCGGCGCATTCAAGTCTGCAGCAGTTAATAATTTTACGTTTATTGATCTGCGGCAATTAAATCGTTGCCTACAATTGCAAATCTACGCTTCGTCCCCAGATAGGCTGTAAGTTATAAAAGCCCTGATGGAGATACTGAATGCGACAAGACCGTTTAACCACTCAGTTACAAAATGCCCTTGGCGAAGCCCAGTCGCTAGCCGTTGGTCGTGATCACACGGCTATTGAGTCCCTGCATTTAATTCATGCACTGCTTAATCAGCAGGGCGGGGCTGTGCGCCCCATGCTTGGCCAGGCGGGGTTTGACGTGGCCGGTTTGCAGGCTGAACTTAACAGTAAGCTTGATGCTTTGCCGAAAATTCAAAGTCCCACAGGGGATGTGAGTATTTCACAGGATTTATCGCGGCTATTAAACCTTGCCGATAAATTAGCACAGCAGCAGGGCGATCAGTTCATCTCTAGCGAGGTTGTACTCCTTTCGCTGTTTGATAGCAGCGATGAGGCAGGCAAACTGTTAGCTAAATTTGGTGATAAAAAACGCCTGCAAGATGTCGTAGAGCAAGTCCGCGGTGGTGAGTCGGTGAATGACCCCGAGGCCGAAGAAAATCGTCAGGCTCTCGATAAGTACACCATTGATCTGACCGAGCGAGCAGAGCAGGGCAAGCTTGACCCAGTGATTGGTCGTGACGATGAAATTCGCCGCACTATTCAAGTCTTACAGCGTCGAACAAAAAATAATCCGGTATTAATTGGCGAACCCGGTGTTGGTAAAACCGCAATTCTCGAAGGCCTGGCCCAGCGCATTATTAACGGCGAAGTGCCCGAAGGCTTGAAAGACAAGCGCGTACTATCCCTTGATTTAGGGGCTTTGTTGGCTGGTGCCAAGTTTCGCGGCGATTTTGAAGAGCGTCTTAAGGCGGTGCTCAACGAGCTGGGTAAGCAGGAAGGTCGCATCATTTTATTCATTGATGAACTGCACACCATGGTCGGTGCCGGTAAGGCCGAGGGCGCAATGGATGCCGGCAATATGCTCAAGCCAGCACTGGCCCGAGGTGAGTTGCACTGTGTCGGCGCAACGACCTTAAACGAATACCGTCAGTACATTGAAAAAGACGCAGCACTGGAAAGACGCTTTCAAAAGGTGCTAGTTGAAGAACCTTCTGAAGAAGACACCATCGCCATTTTACGTGGCCTCAAAGAGCGTTACGAAGTTCACCACGGCGTTGATATTACGGACTCGGCCATTATTGCCGCGGCTAAATTGTCGCAGCGTTACATTACCGACCGGCAATTACCCGACAAGGCGATTGATTTAATTGATGAATCTGCCAGCCGCATTCGCATGGAAATTGATTCTAAACCCGAGGTGATGGACAAGCTCGAACGACGCTTGATACAGCTTAAAATTGAGCGCGAGGCGATGAAAAAGGATGAAGACGAGGCCTCTAAAAAACGTCTTGAAAAAATTCACGATGACATTGCAGAAATTGAACGTGAGTTTGCCGACCTGGAAGAAACCTGGAAGGCAGAGAAATCTGCAGTGCAGGGTTCCGCCCACATTAAAAGCGAGCTCGAGCAGGCACGCTTAGATCTGGAAACGGCGAGCCGAGGTGGCAATCTCGAAAAAATGTCTCAACTGCAATACGGTTTAATTCCCGACCTTGAAAGCCAGTTGGCAGTAGCCGACGATGCTGAAACTCTAGAAATGCAGCTGTTGCGCAATAAAGTCACGGAAGAGGAAATTGCTGAAGTTGTCTCCAAGTGGACGGGCATCCCCGTCTCGAAAATGCTCGAAGGTGAGCGCGATAAACTGCTGCGCATGGAAGACGCGCTGCACGAACGCGTGATCGGTCAGGACGAAGCCGTCGTTGCCGTGGCCAATGCGGTGCGCCGCTCACGGGCTGGTTTATCGGACCCCAGTCGCCCCAATGGTTCTTTCCTGTTTCTTGGTCCCACCGGGGTCGGTAAAACCGAATTGTGTAAATCTCTGGCCACTTTTTTATTCGATAGTGACGATGCCATGGTGCGCATCGACATGTCAGAGTTTATGGAAAAACACTCTGTCGCTCGCCTGGTCGGAGCCCCTCCCGGCTATGTGGGTTATGAGGAGGGCGGTTATTTAACCGAGGCGGTCAGACGTCGCCCCTATTCTGTATTGCTACTTGATGAGGTGGAGAAAGCCCATCCCGATGTCTTTAACATTCTTTTGCAGGTGCTCGATGATGGCCGCTTAACGGATGGCCAGGGCCGCACGGTCGACTTTCGCAATACAGTCATTGTGATGACCTCGAATTTGGGCTCGGATATAATTCAGGAGCTTTCAGGCGAAGACAATTACGAGTCCATGAAGTCAGCCGTCATGGGTGTGGTCGGCACTCATTTTCGACCTGAATTTATTAACCGGGTTGACGAGGTGGTGGTCTTTCATCCGCTGGCGAGAAATCAGATTCGCGGTATTGCCGATATTCAAATTAGCTTGCTGCAGGCGCGCCTTGCCGATCGTGAGCTTAGCCTTGAACTCGATGAAGATGTGATGGAAACCATTTGCGATGCCGGTTTTGATCCGGTGTATGGTGCACGGCCGCTAAAACGAGCCATTCAGCAGTTGCTCGAAAACCCTCTCGCTCAGGAAGTGCTGGCGGGTAACTATCACCCAGGCCACTCCATTCATGTGACATTGAGCGATACTGGCTTAGTCTTCAAATAAAGGGCCTGAATTTAGTCGGTCGCTGGAATTCGACAGGCTCGATTCGGCAAGTCCTAACAATTTATGAGGACGATCCCCCAGGGCACGTGGTTGTGCTACTGGGGGATTTTTTATTAAGGCTTCATTCCAGTGTTTTCCCCGGTCGCTAATAAATAGCTGCGGTACTTATGTTTACTAGCTCTCAGACTGAAGAAACGAGTGTTGGCTGCCACAGGGGCTTGAATTAGACTCAGGGCGTTTTGTTTCTGGAAAGCTATCTGTGACTCTGTTTCGACAGCTATTAAGTGCCGTATTGGCGGCAATGCTCCTGCTTTACATCGGCAATATTGCCGTTGGTTTGAGCAATGGTAAAAGTCTGGTTGAACATCAAATGCGCAGCCATGCTGAGGATGCGGCGACCTCCATCGCTCTTTCGATGAAGCAATTGGCTAGCAGTCAGGATATTCCGGCCCTTCAGGCAGTCCTCAGTGGCGTGTCCGACAACGGCTTTTATCGACGTATCTATTTTCGTGATTTAGATGGCAACTTGGTTATTGATAAAGACTTTGTCGGTGCAGAGCACGCTGTTCCCCAGTGGTTTGTCAGCTTAATCGCCCTGTCGACCTATGAAGGTTCGGCAGAGGTTTCATCGGGCTGGACCAAGCTCGGCACCGTAGTGGTGGTTAGTCACCCCGGCCACGCCTATAACGATTTATGGCACCTCGCACTGGAACAGTTGGCCTGGTTTACGCTGGTGAGTGTCGCTGTCAGTTTACTTTTATGGTTTACCCTGCGTCATTTTCTCAGGCCTCTACAAGCGCTTGAGGTGCAAGTTTATAATATTGGCCGACAGGACTTTGTCGAACAGACCGCTATGCCTCGCACCCGTGAACTGGCAAGCCTGGTTAGTGCGATGAATAACATGTCTGTGCAGTTACAAGCCCTCTTTGCCAGTCAGCTCGATTTAATCGCCAATTTACGTCTGCAAACCCACACTGACCCACTCACTGATCTGTCGAATCGAGCGGACTTTGATGCCCGACTCAATAGTATCGCCGCTGATGATTTGGGCAAGCATCCCGCTGTTTTAATGATTTTTGCCATACAGCAGCTTGATACGATCAACCGCTTGGGCGGGCGCGTAGAAGGTAACAATATACTCATGGCCCTGGCTCGTTGTTTACAGCAGGCACTGGTCGATTACCCGCAGGCAGTGATTGCTCGCCGTCAGGGCTGTGAATTTGCGGTGTTGATCAGCGATATCCCGCCCGAGGAGGCAGAGCGGCTTGCTCTGGGTTTATACGACGCAGTCACTCAGCTCACCTGGCTTGGCCAGCACGATCACCCTCTGGCTATTCACATGGGTTTTACCTACAGCCAGTGTGTTAGCAATGGGCCAGAATTATTGAGCGAGGCCGATATGGTGCTGCGCTCTTTCACTCAGCAAATAAATAGTGAATGGGCGTGCTTTACGGATATAGAGGGGGCGGAAGCACCGCTTGTTTCGATTTCCGCTATCGACTGGCAGGCCTTTTCGGAACAGGTCATCGCTGAGAAAAAAATACAGCTCAATATTCAGGGGGCTTTCAGCTCGACCGATCAGGAGCTTACTGCCTACGAAGTGTTTTCAAGTTTTCCCGACGACAACGATGGGCCCGGACTGGCTTCGCGTATCGTTATGCCCGCCTTCGAGCGGGCAGGCCTGGCGCCGGAACTGGATCAGCTCGTTCTCACAGAACTTTGTGAAAAGTGGCGTGGCAGAGTGCATCCTTTAAGCGTGAATATTTGCCTCAGTTCCCTGAAGTCGGCCGAGTTCCACTGCTGGCTCGATGAGTTTCTTGCCAACAACCCTGTTTTTGCCAAATTGCTAACCCTGGAGTTTTCAGAGCGCATGTTGCGACTCGCCGAGCACGATATTCGCCTCTTTGAGGGGATATTAGCGGGTCACGGCACAGGCCTGGCAATAGACAGTTTTGGCCTTGGTACCTCGGACTTCGGGTATTTGGCTAGCTTGCCCCTGCGCTATTTAAAAGTTGACCGCAGTTTTAGCCGTAATATTCATGCCGTTAAAGATAATCAGTTTTATATCAAGGCACTGGTACAACTGGCTGAGGCACGTTCCCTGCCCATCATTGCCGTGGGTGTTGAGTCCCAGACCGACTGGGATAGCCTTATTAGCCTGGGTATAGCAGGTGGCCAGGGTTATTTGTTTGGTCGCCCGCAAGTTATTCACCAGCTGAGCCAAAGCACGATATAATTCGCGGCTCATTTTTTCTTTCCCACTGGTGTTTCCTCTATGACTGTTCGCACGCGCATCGCGCCTTCCCCGACGGGTGATCCCCACGTCGGTACCGCTTATATCGCCTTGTTTAACCTCTGCTTCGCACGCCAGCACCAGGGCCAGTTTATTCTGCGCATAGAGGACACGGATCAGGCGCGCAGCACCGCAGATTCTGAAAAGATGATTTTCGACTCCCTACGCTGGCTCGGCCTAAGCTGGGACGAAGGCCCCGACGTGGGTGGCGACTACGGTCCCTATCGTCAAAGTGAGCGCATGGATATTTATCGCCAATACGTTGACCAGTTAGTCGATGGCGGCCACGCCTTTTATTGCTTTGCCACCCCGGCTGAACTCGACGACATGCGTCGTGAGCAAATGGCCCGTGGCGAAACACCCAAGTACGATGGTCGCAGTTTAGCCCTAAGCGCCGCTGAAGTTGAAACTCGCCGCGCCGCTGGTGAGCCCTATGTCATTCGTATGAAAATACCGGAAGAGGGTAGCTGTATATTCAGCGATATGCTGCGGGGCGAGATTGAAATCCCCTGGTCGCAGATCGATATGCAAGTGCTGCTCAAGGCCGACGGCATGCCTACTTATCATCTCGCCAACGTTGTCGACGACCACTTGATGGAAATCACCCACGTTATTCGCGGTGAAGAGTGGATCAACTCAGCCCCTAAGCACCAATTGCTGTACCGCTATTTCGACTGGCCCATGCCTGAACTGTGCCACATGCCGCTGCTACGCAACCCCGACAAAAGCAAACTCAGCAAGCGTAAAAACCCCACCAGTATTAATTTTTACAAGGCCATGGGCTACCTGCCTGCAGCTGTTATCAACTACCTCGGGCGCATGGGTTGGTCGATGCCCAACGAAGAGGAAAAATTTTCGCTGGACGACATGATTGCTAATTTTGACATCAACAACGTCCACCTTGGTGGCCCGGTGTTCGACGTCGAAAAACTCGACTGGCTCAATGGCCGCTGGATACGCGAAGACCTCGACGACAAAAGCTTCGCCCAGGGCATGGCCGAGTGGGCCATTAATGAACAACGTCTGGCCGAATTTATTCCGCTAATTAAAGAGCGCGTTGAAAAATTCAGTGACGTTGCACCCCTGGTGGCATTTCTCCTCTCAGGACTGCCCGAGCTGAGTGAAGAGAGCTTTGCCAACAAAAGCCTTGAAACAGCACAAATGCAAAAAATCCTCCAGTACAGTGTCTGGGCGCTGGATGAGCAGCAAACCTGGGAGCGAGACAGCTTATACACGGCACTGTCTTCATTGGCCAATGCTCTGGATTTGAAACTGAAAGTCTTTCTGGCCCCTTTGTTTGTCGCTATCGCCGGTAGCCCCTCAGCGCCACCCTTGTTTGATTCCATGGTCGTTCTTGGTCCGGACATGAGTCGCGCGCGCGTGCGCCATGGTCTCGCCGTGCTGGGCTCGCCATCCAAGAAGCAACTAAAGAAGCTCGAAAAAGAATATCGACAAATAAGTGCTGAAATTTAAGGGTTTATCTTGACAGGAGGGGGACGGCTACATAAAATGCCGATCCTCTTTTGGGGCCTTAGCTCAGCTGGGAGAGCGCAACACTGGCAGTGTTGAGGTCAGCGGTTCGATCCCGCTAGGCTCCACCAAAAAACATCGTTAAATCGATGGCTTGAAAGCCCGCTTAATCGCGGGCTTTTTTGTGCCTATGGTATTAAGTCCGTATTAAGGCACTTCGGATCCCAAGTTTGGCACCATTCTTAAAATTTTAGTAACGCCGAACTCAGCTACGGAGCAGCCAGCCATTTTTTTGTGCGGATTTTTCACCAAAAGTGATAGGTTGCGGAGTCAAATTACAACTTCTTGTTAGGCTTATATCTCACGTTAGAATCTGGGGTTGATCGAATAACCGCAAGCTTTAAGTTCTTTGGCGACATCGTTTTTCCAAGCGCCGAAATCATCGAGTGTTATGTAAACAACCCCACTAATATCATTTGGAGTCTCTATTTCTCCTTTGACCAGTGAGCAAATGTTTTCTCTTCCAAGCTTTGCCATTAAATAGCCATGTTCAAAAACTACGTTTTGGCGTGCTCTATCTCTCGCTGGAATTGTGGTTTCATGTGCTCCCCTTCCTTTATCGCAAGCGGTATATAAAACTAAAGCGAAGTCTGCGTCATTGGAATACTTTTCAATTTTTTCAATAATTGTCATTCCTGCACTGGCTTGCTCGTGCAAAATGATTGCTTCCAACCCTAACTTTTTAATAAACCTACTTAGCTCTTGTTTAGCTTCATTATCCCTTCCATGAACTATAAATACCTTCCGCTTGTTTCTCGCCACTTGAGATTGCTGAGGTATCTGGTTATTTGGAAATGGGGCTGCTGGAGCTGGTTGAATTGTGTCGCCAAACTCTAATGAATCAAGTAATTGAGTGAATTGTTCTGAAAGGTATGTTCTGCGTTCTGCGTAAGACGGAAATTTAGGTTGAATAAATCCCCAAAAGGAATCTAAATTCCTATGCCGTCTTATCCAAGATGGTAAGTGTGGCGCTATTGAAGGGTTGTTGAGCTACTCTCTCCGTAACGCTTCGTATTCACTAGAGTCTGAAGCCATTCCTGTAGCCCTGGCCGTTAGAACATTAACCAGATAGCTGACTTTATCGAAGTCGGTTTCTAAAAACTCTATGCTCAAATTTTAAACTTCCAATTTATTGTGGTGATGCTCAATTGGAGCATAACAGTGAATTAGAAAGGCGTCGGGACTATATCACTTTGGCACGCTATCTTAGGGGGGCGTGGCGCAACAGTATCGGTAACATACTGTTTAACACAAGGTATTGTTTGAGCCTGGATATTTCATGATCTGATATGTAGGTCGGTATGCCCGCTGTCATTCGTGAAACTTTTATAGGCTTTGAAAAGTATTTATACGAATAAAGGGCCTATTTGCTGTCTTCAGGGCTATCTTGATGTCGCAGGAAACCAATTACCAAAATGATAGAGGCGAATAACATTGCGATGCCGACGCTCGAGAGGCCAGTGGTGACTAATGTTTCCTGCCAGGGCAGGCCTGAATAATCGGCGCCTGCAATTGGCGTCATTTCACTGGTGGCAAAAAAAAGCAGCGAGCAGAACCAATAGCCAGTTGGCGTAAGTGCCGTATAGCAGCAGCTAGAATGCAGCTCGTTCAAAGCCTGTAGAAAGAACTAAACGTGTCCAGGCAGCACCGACGGCGATCAAAAAAGTACCGTTCATAACACCTCCAAGGTGGCCGGCCAGGCCCATCCTGGAATTTTCGAGAAGGGGTATGATAAACCCCGTAATAAGACCGAGCAGAAAGAAAATGGCACATGCGGCAATTATTTTTCTAGATATGCTGTCATTCATACTGGTTTCGGTCTTTTGGTTTTTTCTATGTATCATTTATTTGTTTTTATTAGTCTGTAGGCGATTTTTTTGAATCGTGCTACTAGATTGGAAGATGTAGCGGTTTATGGCAGGTTTTCCTGCTGCTTTTTTGCCCGGTTGCTGATGATCTATTACTTAATAAGAGGGGTGTTGTGTATATGTTAGTGTTTTTTTCTAGCGCTGTTATAGCTCCGAATGATTAGCCAAATTCTAAAGGTGGGCAATAAAACCCGGGCAATAAAAAGCCCGGTTAAAAAACCGGGCTTTTTATTAATTAACGCGAGGTGTTTAGCGCTGGCCGATAGGCGTTACTGAGCGTTCGCTGGGGCCGGTGTACAACTGGCGTGGGCGGCCAATTTTATAGCTGTTGCTGATCATTTCGTCCCAGTGGGCTATCCAGCCAACGGTGCGGCCGGTGGCAAAAATAACTGTGAACATTTCTGTGGGGATGCCGATGGCTTTCATAATAATGCCGGAGTAGAAGTCGACATTGGGGTAGAGTTTCTTGCTGACAAAGTAATCGTCTTCCAGGGCAATTTGCTCGAGACGCTTGGCGATTTTCAGCAGTGGATCATTCTCCATGCCCAGTTCGGCCAGTACGTCGTCGCAGGCTTGCTTCATAACTTTGGCGCGGGGGTCAAAGTTTTTGTAAACGCGGTGACCGAAGCCCATGAGGCGGAAAGGGTCATTTTTGTCTTTGGCGCGTTTTACAAAGGCGTCGATGTTTTTCTCGTCGCCAATTTCGTTGAGCATTTCCAGTACGGCCTGGTTGGCGCCGCCGTGAGATGGCCCCCAAAGTGCGGCAATGCCGGCTGCAATACAGGAGAAGGGGTTGGCACCGGATGAGCCGGCGAGACGCACGGTAGAGGTCGATGCATTCTGCTCGTGGTCGGCATGGAGGATGAAGAGCTTGTCCATGGCTTTGGCGAGTACGGGGTTTACATTGGGTTCTTCACAAGGGGTGCCGAACATCATGTGCAGGAAGTTTTCTGCGTAGCTCATGTCGTTCTTGGGGTACATATAGGGCTGGCCGATGTAGTGCTTGTAGCACATGGCGGCGAGGGTGGGCATTTTCGCGATTAAGCGATGGGCTGTAATCATGCGGTGCTGGGGGTTGGCGATGTCCAGAGAGTCGTGATAGAAGGACGACATCGCGGCGACAACACCACACATGATGGACATGGGGTGGGCGTCATATCTAAAGCCGGACAAAAACTGCTCGATGGAGCGGTTGACCATAGTGTGGCTGCTGATCAGGTTTTCAAAATCAGTTTTCTGGCCGGTATTGGGTAGCTCGCCGTTGAGCAATAGGTAGCAGGTCTCGAGATACGTGGTGTTTTGCGCCAGATCGTTAATGGGGTAGCCACGGTGTAGTAGTACGCCCTCGTTACCATCGATAAAGGTGATCTTGGATTCACAGGAGGCGGTGGAGGTGAAGCCGGGATCGAAGGTGAAAACGCCATTGCCGGTCAGCGAGGCAACATTGATTACATCGGGGCCGAGAGTGCCAGTTCGTATAGGCAGTTCAACGGCGTCGGCGCGGCCCTCAATGCTGAGAGTGGCTTTCTTGTCGGTCATAGGGTTCCCCTGGAAAACATTTCGGAAGGTGGCAGCGTGGCCAGCCTGTATTGCAAAGCCCGCGACTCTAGCCTTCTCGGCCTGGGTTTGTCAATTTGCATCGACTGTTTTTTGGGGTTTTCAGGGCGATGGTCTTATTGTGGTGCGCGGGTGAGCCGGCTTGCACAATAAGGGGGCAGAATTTGTGATTACAGGCCTGTATACAGGTGTTTTAGTGCTTTTAAATGTAGGTTTTGAGTGATCTTGATTCGTTGTAATTGAGTGCCAATACTCCTATACTCCCCGGCGTTAAAAGTTGCTCTGGTTCAGGCTCTTGATGGAGTTTTTCCGGCAACAGTGTTTATTCCTTTTTTATTTGGCGCCTAAAAATAACGCCCCTTGTGGGTTTGAGGTACAGCTAGTTGTGAAAGATAAAAGACCTGTCAATCTGGATATTGGAACGATCCAGCTTCCAATTACCGCTTATGTTTCCATTCTTCATCGTGTCTCCGGTGTTGCGCTATTTGTTATCAGCGGCCTGTTTATCTGGATGCTCGATCGTAGCCTGACTTCTGAAGAGACCTTTGCTGCTCTGCAGAGCCTGCTCACTCACCCTCTAGTTAAATTAGTGTTGTGGGGTATGTTGGCGGCACTGGCCTACCACCTGGTGGCGGGTATTCGGCATATGTTTATGGACTTCGGTGTTGGTGAAACGCTGGAGGGTGGCACAATGGGCGCGAAGCTCGTGCTTGTTATCGCCGCACTATTGATTCTTTTCGCAGGAGCCTGGGTATGGCTGTAACAAATGTAACAAGTTTTGGGCGCAGCGGGCTGTCTGACTGGGTCGTGCAGCGCGCCAGTGGTGTGGTGCTAACGGTTTATTTGCTGGTTATTGCCGCTTATTTGCTGTTCACACCTGAAGTTGACTACGCGAGCTGGAAAGAACTGCACAGTGGTTTATGTATTCGCCTGTTAACAGTTTTTGCCGTTTTGTCACTCGCAGCCCATGCCTGGATTGGTATGTGGGGCGTGCTGACTGACTATGTCACGGTTCGCTTAATGGGACCTAAAGCTACCCTGTTGAGGGTTTTTTTGCAGTTGGGCATGATCGCAGTCATTTTTGTCTATGTGGTCTGGACTGTCGCTATTCTCTGGGGGAAGTAGGTTAATGGCTAAAATGAGAACGATCTCTTTTGATGGCGTCATTATTGGCGGCGGCGGTGCGGGTATGCGCGCCTCTTTGCAGCTGGCGCAATCGGGTTACAAAACAGCCGTTATTACCAAGGTGTTTCCAACGCGCTCCCACACAGTATCTGCCCAGGGTGGTATTACCTGTGCTATTGCCAGTGATGATCCGCAGGATCAATGGCAGTGGCATATGTATGACACGGTCAAAGGTTCCGATTACATCGGTGATCAGGACGCCATTGAGTATATGTGTCAGGTTGGCCCCGAAGCGGTGTTTGAGCTTGAGCACATGGGTTTACCTTTCTCGCGTACTGAAGAGGGCCGAATTTATCAACGCCCCTTCGGCGGTCAGTCGAAAGATTACGGCAATGGTGGTCAGGCAGCGCGCACTTGCGCCGCAGCAGATCGCACCGGCCACGCCTTATTACACACGCTTTATCAGGCCAACCTGAAAGCTAATACGGTTTTTCTTAACGAGTGGTTTGCCATTGACCTGGTGAAAAACAAAGACGGTGCCGTGGTTGGTGTTATCGCCATTGATATTGAAACCGGTGAGACGGTTTACGTTAAGTCGAAGGCGACAGTCTTTGCCACTGGTGGTGCAGGGCGTATTTATTCTTCGACCACCAATGCCCACATTAATACCGGTGACGGCCTTGGCATGTCACTGCGCGCGGGCTTCCCGGTGCAAGATATCGAAATGTGGCAGTTCCACCCCACAGGTATTCACGGTGCTGGTGTTCTGGTTACCGAGGGCTGCCGTGGTGAAGGTGGCTATCTGGTCAATAAAGATGGCGAGCGCTTTATGGAGCGTTATGCGCCCAATGCCAAAGATCTGGCCGGTCGCGACGTTGTCGCCCGTTCGATGGTGCTAGAAATCCTGGAGGGCCGTGGTTGTGGTCCCGACGGTGACCATGTTCACTTGAAGCTCGATCACCTCGGCGAAGAAGTGTTACACAGCAAGCTGCCGGGTATTTGTGAGTTGTCTGAAACCTTTGCCCACGTTGACCCAGTAACTGATTTGGTGCCCGTGGTGCCAACCTGTCACTACATGATGGGTGGTATTCCGACTAACGTTAGCGGTCAGGCTTTGACCCTCGATAGCGACGGCAAAGAAGAGGTTATCGATGGCCTGTTCGCTTGTGGTGAGGTGGCCTGTGTTTCGGTACACGGCGCCAACCGTCTCGGTGGTAACTCTCTACTCGATTTGGTGGTCTTCGGTCGTGCTGCTGGTTTGTTTATTGAGAAATCACTACGCGAAGGTTCTAGTCTGGCTGACGCCACTGACGCTGATATCGATGCAGCCTGTGCTCGCCTCAATCGCTTAAACGGAAGTGAAACTGGCGAGAAGACAGCCGACCTGCGCAAAGAGCTGCAAACCATTATGCAAAACCATTTCGGCGTTTTCCGCCGTGGTGACTATATGCAGGAAGGCGTGAAGAAATTGGCCGATCTGCGTAAGCGTGTTGAAAATGTGAAACTGGATGATAAGTCTGCGGCTTACAACACAGCGCGCATCGAAGCACTGGAATTACAGAATCTGCTCGAAGTTGCCGAGGCGACAGCCATTGCTGCCGAAGAGCGCAAAGAGAGTCGCGGTGCCCACGCCCGTGAAGACTTTACTGAGCGCGACGATGAAAACTGGTTGTGTCACTCAATTTATTTTCCCGATGATAAAAGCGTGTCCAAGCGCGAAGTTAACTTTGCGCCCGTTACGCGCGAAGCCTTCGCTCCCAAAGCACGTGTTTATTAATCTAAGTAGGGCTGCCTAAGATATGCTCAAAGTAAGTATTTATCGTTATAACCCCGATACAGATTCTGCGCCGTATATGCAGGATTTTCAGCTGGACACCGAAGGCAAAGATATTATGGTGCTGGATGTGCTCGAGCTGCTAAAGGCCGAGGATCCAACCTTAGTTTTCCGTCGCTCCTGCCGTGAAGGTGTTTGTGGCTCCGACGGCGTCAACATGAACGGCAAAAATGGTCTGGCCTGTGTCACGCCACTGTCTGAGTGTGTAAAGAAGAACACCTTGATTCTGCGCCCGCTGCCCGGACTGCCCGTGATCCGCGACCTGGTTATCGACATGGCGCAGTTCTACGCTCAGTACGAAAAAGTACAGCCCTACCTGATCAACGATACCCCGGCGCCAGCGATTGAGCGTTTGCAGTCGCCGGAAGATCGGGAAAAACTCGATGGTTTGTACGAGTGCATACTTTGCGCCTGCTGTTCAACCAGCTGCCCATCGTTCTGGTGGAACCCCGATAAATTTATTGGCCCGGCTGGCTTGTTACAGGCTTACCGCTTTTTAGCGGATACGCGTGACACGGCGACAGAAGAGCGTCTGTCAAAGCTGGACGACCCCTTTTCGGTTTTCCGTTGCCACGGTATTCAAAACTGTGTTGCCGTCTGCCCCAAGAGTCTTAACCCGACTCAGGCGATCGGACATATTCGCAGTATGTTACTCAGCAGCGGCACCTGATAAGCTCGTTGAGTACTGTAGGGGGAGGCGAACCTTCCCCCGGTTTTGTAAGACCCCCATTCGGTAATTACTAAGTCAGGACTAGAAAGATGCAAGACAGCATCATGGAGCAGTTTCTCAGTTCGTCCCATTTCTCAGGGGGCAATGCAGCCTATATTGAAGGTCTGTACGAAACCTACCTGCATAATCCCAATGGCGTGCCAGAAGAATGGCGTGCCTTTTTTGACTCTCTGCCGCACATTAATGGCTTTGCCGGTGCCGATTCCTCTCACGCCACCATTCAGACGCATTTCGAGTTGTTGGGCCGCAAGCGCTCTCGCCCTTTGCCAGCGCCGGGTTCCGGTGGTGTCAATGTTGAGCACGAGCGCAAACAGGTCAAAGTGTTGCAGCTTATCGCCTCCTATCGCGAGCGCGGTCACCAGAAAGCCAACCTTGATCCACTCGGCTTAATGGAGAGGGAGGACGTTCCCGATTTAAAACTTGGCTTTCACGGTTTAACCGACGCCGATCTCGATACTACCTATCAAACAGGTCCTCTTTACATTGGTAAAGAAGAGGCGACCCTGCGAGAAATTATCGAGCATATGGAGGCGACCTATTGCGGACAGGTCGGCCCCGAGTTTATGCACATCACTGACCTGGCCGAAAAGCAGTGGTTACAACAACGTTTTGAGTCGGTGCAGTCGCGCCCGACCTATGGCGATGAGGCGCGCATTGGTGTCCTGCAACGTTTAACCGCAGCAGAAGGCCTTGAAAAACACCTCGATTCAAAATATCCGGGTACCAAGCGCTTTGGTCTCGAGGGCGCTGAAAGCATGATCCCCATGCTCGACGGTTTAATTCAGCGCGCTGGTGAATACGGTGCGCGAGAAATCGTCCTGGGCATGCCCCACCGTGGCCGCTTGAATGTATTGGTCAATGTGCTGGGTAAAAATCCCGCCGAATTATTTGACGAATTTGAAGGCAAAAAGCTGCTCAATACCTCGGGCGATGTGAAATACCATCAGGGCTTTTCATCCAATGTTATGACCCCCGGTGGTGAGCTGCATTTGGCCCTCGGCTTTAACCCCTCTCACCTGGAAATCTCTGCCCCGGTTATTGAAGGCTCAACACGGGCTCGACAGGATAGGCGCGGCGATAGCGAGGGTACAGAAGTAGTGCCGGTCGTAATCCATGGTGACGCGGCTTTTGCCGGCCAGGGTGTGGTGATGGAAACTTTCCAGATGTCACAAACCCGTGGTTATAAAACCGGCGGTACGGTACATCTCGTGCTTAACAACCAGGTGGGCTTTACGATTAGCCGGCGCGAGGATGCGCGCTCGACGGAATACTGCACCGACATCGCGAAAATGGTTCAGGCGCCGATTTTCCACGTTAATGGCGATGATCCCGACGCAGTGATGTTCGCCACTTTACTGGCAATGGATTACCGCTATCAGTTTGGTAAAGATGTGGTTATTGATCTGGTTTGTTACCGCCGCAGTGGCCACAACGAAACGGACGAGCCCTCCGGCACTCAGCCTTTGATGTATGAAAAAATTCGTCAGCACAAAACTACGCGCACACTTTACGCTGAAACCCTCGCCGCTGAGGCGTTGATCTCAACTGAAGCGTCGCAGGCGATGCTCGATGATTATCGCGATAGGCTCGACCGAGGTGAACACGTTGCCAGTAACCTGGTTTCAGAGCCCAACGAAGACTTGTTCGTCGATTGGGCACCTTACCTTGGGCACAACTGGGATGCCGAGGGTGATACCTCGATCGACCTATCTCTGTTAAAACAGGTGGCCGAAAAAGTGAACCACATTCCCGAGGGGATTGTGGTTCAGCGTCAAGTGCAAAAGATTTACGACGATCGCCGTAAGATGGGCGGCGGCGCTTTGCCACTGAATTGGGGTATGGCTGAAATTCTAGCCTATGGCACTTTGTTGGAGCAGGGCTACAGCATACGTATGACCGGGCAAGACTCTGGTCGGGGTACTTTTTCCCATCGTCACGCGGTGGCGCACAATCAAAAAGACGGTGAAGCCTACACGCCCTTACTGCATATTAAGGAAGACCAACCGCTCTTTGCCCTGTATGACTCCTACTTATCCGAGGAGGCGGTGCTGGCGTTTGAGTACGGTTACAGTACTGGCACACCCCAGGGGTTAGTAATCTGGGAAGCGCAGTTTGGCGATTTTGCCAACGGCGCTCAGGTGGTGATCGATCAATTTATTACCAGTGGTGAACAAAAGTGGGGGCGCTTGAGTGGCCTCACCATGCTCTTGCCTCACGGTTATGAAGGGCAGGGGCCAGAGCATTCATCGGCCCGGCTGGAACGCTTTTTACAACTTGCCGCCGAACACAATATTCAAATTTGTAACCCGACCACACCGGCTCAGTTGTTCCATATGCTACGTCGCCAGGCCATTAGGCCAATGCGTAAGCCGCTAGTTGTGATGAGCCCAAAGTGGATTTTGCGCCATAAGCTGGCAACCTCTTCACTGGAGGAGTTATCGGAAGGTGCATTCAAGGCTATTCTTCCCGACGATCTCGAACAGAAGAAGGTTAAGCGCGTCGTTCTATGTAGCGGTAAGGTTTATTACCATTTACTGGAAGAGCGTGAATTGCGCGAGCAAGACGATGTGGCTCTGGTACGCATAGAGCAGGTTTATCCCTTTGATGAGAAGGCGCTAACCACAATTTTGAAAGGCTACAAAAACCTGCAGGATATTATGTGGTGTCAGGAAGAACCACTGAATCAGGGGCTTTGGTTTAATGGCCAGCACCATATTCGCAAGGCGATACACGCCAGTAAAAGCCCGCATTATTTGCGCTACGTTGGTCGACCCGCACGGGCGGCACCGGCGGGGGGTTATATGGCTACGCATTTAGAAGAGCAAAAGAAATTCGTCAACGAGGCCCTGGATCTTAATTTTTAAGTCTGTGTTAACAGCTAAAAGTGATCCGTTTTAATCAGGAAGGAAGATAGCCGATGCTAATCGATATTAAGGTCCCAGCTTTTCCCGAGTCTGTTCAGGAAGGTGAGGTCGCAACCTGGCATAAGCAGGTGGGCGACAGTGTGCAGCGGGACGATTTATTGGTCGATGTAGAAACCGATAAAGTTGTACTGGAAGTTGTCGCCGCCCAAAGCGGGGTACTGGTGGAAATTCTCAAAGAAGAGGGTGCCATCTTGCTCAGTGGTGAGATTATGGCGCGTCTCGATAGCAGTGCTACGGGTAGTGCGCAAGCCAGTGGTGCAGCAGAAGTTGATGTAGCGGAAACGACACCGGCAGCCGAGGGCGATGCGGCCCCGGCCAGCCCCGCAGCACGAAAACTGGCCGACGAAAAAGGCATTGATCTCGCCGCCGTTGTCGGTAGTGGCAAAGACGGACGAATTACTAAAGAAGACGTTGTTAATTTTGTGCCGGCGCCAGTGGCACCTGCCGCCAGTCCTACACCTGCAGCGCCAGTGGCCCCCGCCGATAGTGGCTTGACCCTAAGTGCTGGTGAGCGTGTTGAAAAGCGGGTGCCGATGACCCGCATGCGCGCCCGTATTGCCGAACGCCTACTTGACGTTACACAAACGACGGCCATGCTGACCACCTTTAACGAAGTGGATATGCACCGCATTATGGACTTGCGCAGCCAGTTTAAAGATCAGTTTTCATCGGTACACAACGGAACGCGACTTGGCTTTATGGGCTTTTTCGTGCGCTCTGCCGTGGAGGCACTGAAACGCTTTCCACTGGTAAACGCCTCCCTTGATGGTTCTGATATTGTCTATCACGGCTACCAAGATATTGGCGTCGCCGTATCGAGTGACCGTGGTCTGGTGGTGCCCGTGTTGCGTGATGTTGACCAAATGAGCATTGCGGAAATTGAAAACAAAATTGCCGAGTACGGTGGTAAGGCCCGCGATGGCAAGCTGAGTATTGATGAAATCACCGGCGGTACTTTCACCATCACCAATGGCGGCGTGTTTGGCTCTCTCGTCTCAACGCCGATTTTGAATCCGCCGCAGGCGGCCATTCTCGGCATGCACACCATTAAAGAGCGACCGATTGCCGAAGACGGCAAGGTGGTAATTCGCCCGATGATGAATTTGGCTCTGTCCTACGATCACCGTATTATTGACGGCCGCGACGCGGTACTCTTTTTGGTGGCCATCAAAGATATGATTGAGAATCCAGCAAAGATTCTACTTGAGATATAAGCGTTAGTTTGTTGATAAATAAAGGTTATTACCATGTCTGATAAATATGATGTTGTAGTCATCGGCTCCGGCCCTGCGGGATATGTATGCGCCATTCGCGCTGCCCAGCTGGGTTTGAAGACCGCCTGTATCGAGAAGTATCAAGCAGAAGACGGCTCGGGCGTTAATGGCGGTACCTGCCTTAATGAAGGCTGTATTCCCTCCAAAGCCTTGCTCGATAGCTCGATGAAATATCACGAAGCTCAGTGCGACCTTGAAAAGCACGGTATTAAAGTTAAAGGCGTGAGTGTCGATGTCGAGCAAATGATCGCGCGCAAAAATGACATCGTGAAAAAATTGACCGGTGGTATTTCGGCTCTCTTTAAAGCCAATGGTGTCACCTCGCTCTACGGCACCGGCAAGCTGCTGGCGGGCAAAAAAGTTGAGTACACCGACCTCGATGGCAACGTTTCAGTCATTGACGCAGAGAACGTGGTTCTCGCCACGGGCTCGAAGGCGATTGATATTCCCGTTGCACCGCTCAACGGTGAAACCATCATCGATGCTAAAGCGGCTCTCGATATGACGAAAGTGCCAAAGCGCCTGGGCATTATCGGTGCCGGTGTGATTGGCCTCGAGTTGGGCAGTGTCTGGAATCGCCTCGGCTCTGAAGTGGTACTACTCGAAGCGCTCGATGTTTTCCTCGCCATGATGGACAAGCAAATCGCCCGTGATGCGGGTAAGATTTTCGCCAAGCAGGGCCTCGATGTGCGTATGGGCAGCCGTGTTATCGGCAGCGAAGTGAAGCGCAATAAAGTCCACGTTACTTATAAAACTGCCGATGACGAAGAGCACCAGGAAATTTTTGATACGCTCATCGTTTGCGTCGGTCGCAGCCCGTTCACCGAAAACCTGCTCGAAGAAGATAGCGGCGTCAACCTTGATGAACGCGGCTCCATTTATGTCGATGAACACTGTGCCACCAATGCCCCCGGTGTTTGGGCGGTGGGTGATTTGGTGCGTGGTCCTATGCTGGCCCACAAGGGTTCGGAAGAGGGCGTGATGGTCGCCGAGCGTATTGCCGGGCAAAAAACCCAGGTCAATTACGATATTATTCCCAATGTTATTTACACCCACCCGGAAATTGCAGCGGTGGGTTTAACAGAACAGGAAATCAAACAATCGGGTGATGCCTACAACGTGGGTATGTTTCCCTTCGCGGCGAGTGGCCGCGCACTGGCCGCCGACGATACCGACGGCCTGGTAAAAATTCTCGCCGACGGTGAGACTGATCGCATCCTGGGATGCCATGTTATCGGCCCGTCAGCGGCCGAATTGGTGCAACAGGTTGCGGTGGCAATGGAGTTCGGTTCAACAGCCGAAGACCTTGGCTTAATGGTTTTTGCGCATCCAACCATGTCAGAAGCTGTTCACGAGGCTGCGCTGGCAGTTAACGGACATGCTATTCACGTCGCCAATCGGCGCAAGCGCAAGCAGAAATAGTAATCGAGCCCTGCGCACAGGAGACAAGATAGTTTCCGTGCAATGGCTTATCGTTTTTTTTCTCGTCAACGAGTTGGGACTACAACATGAATTTACATGAATACCAGGGCAAACAACTGTTTGCCGAGTACGGATTGCCCGTATCTAAAGGCATCGCTGCAGCGACTGCTGAAGAAGCAGTGGCAGCGGCCGATAAAATTGGCGGTGACAAGTGGGTAGTTAAAGCCCAGGTGCACGCTGGTGGCCGTGGTAAAGCTGGCGGCGTTAAGCTAGTTACCACTAAAGAAGAAATCAAAGCCTTCGCCGAGCAGTGGCTGGGTAAAAACTTGGTGACGTATCAGACTGATGCTAACGGCCAGCCAGTGAGTCGCATTCTGGTTGAGACCTGCACAGAAATTGCCGACGAGCTCTACCTCGGCGCTGTTGTCGATCGCTCTACGCGTCGCATTGTATTTATGGCCTCAACCGAGGGCGGCGTTGAGATTGAGACGGTTGCCGAAGAAACGCCGGAGAAAATCCTTAAAGCCGAAGTTGATCCTTTGACCGGTGCCCAGCCCTACCAGGGCCGTGAACTGGCTTTTGCCCTCGGCTTGAAAGGCCCGCAAATTGGCCAATTCACCAAAATCTTCCTCGGCCTGGCCAAGTTGTTTCAAGAGAAAGACCTGGCTCTGCTGGAGATTAACCCATTGGTGATTACCGATGAGGGCAACCTTCACTGCCTCGATGCCAAAATAGTTATCGACAGCAACGCTATGTATCGCCACCCCGAGCTGAAAGAATTTCACGACCCCAGCCAGGAAGACGCGCGCGAAGCACAAGCTGCTGCGTGGGAGCTCAACTACGTTGCCCTCGACGGCACTATTGGTTGCATGGTGAACGGTGCTGGTCTTGCCATGGGAACTATGGATATCGTGAAAATTCACGGTGGCTTCCCCGCTAACTTCCTCGACGTAGGCGGCGGTGCGACTAAAGAGCGCGTTACCGAAGCGTTTAAAATCATCCTCTCTGACGACAATGTTAAGGCTGTATTGGTCAACATCTTCGGTGGCATTGTGCGTTGTGACTTGATTGCCGAGGGCATTATTGGTGCCGTTGAAGAAGTCGGAGTCAACGTACCTGTTGTCGTGCGTCTTGAAGGTAACAATGCAGAGCTTGGTTCTAAAGTACTGGCCGATAGCGGCTTGAATATTATCGCTGCCACCAGCTTGACCAACGCAGCAGAAGCAGTAGTTAAAGCAGCGGAGGGTAAATAATGAGTATTTTGATCGATAAAAACACCAAGGTTATTTGCCAGGGCTTTACCGGCTCGCAAGGTACTATGCATTCCGAGCAAGCTCTCGAATATGGCACGCAACTGGTCGGTGGTGTCACCCCGGGTAAGGGTGGTCAAACTCACCTGGGTCTGCCTGTGTTCAACACCGTAGCTGATGCCGTTGCCACAACGGGTGCCGATGCCTCGGTTATTTATGTACCTGCGCCTTTTTGTAAAGACTCTGTGCTTGAAGCGGCTAACGCCGGTATCAAGTTGATTGTCTGCATTACGGAAGGCATCCCGACGCTGGATATGCTTGAGTGTAAAGTGAAGTGCGACGAGCTTGGCGCCATTCTTATCGGCCCTAACTGCCCCGGCGTTATCACCCCCGGTGAGTGCAAGATCGGCATTATGCCCGGTCACATTCACCTGCCCGGTAAGGTTGGTGTTGTTTCGCGTTCCGGTACCTTGACCTATGAAGCGGTTAAGCAGACCACTGACTTTGGTTTTGGCCAGTCCACCTGTGTCGGTATTGGTGGTGACCCCATTCCCGGTTCCAGCTTTATCGATATTCTCGCCCTGTTCGAGAAAGATCCACAGACTGAAGCCATCGTCATGATCGGTGAAATCGGCGGCACGGCTGAAGAAGAAGCAGCGGCTTACATCAAAGCCAATGTCACCAAGCCTGTCGTTTCCTACATTGCCGGTGTTACCGCACCTGCAGGTAAGCGCATGGGCCACGCCGGTGCGATTATCTCCGGTGGTAAAGGTACGGCTGACGAGAAGTTCGCCGCCCTTGAAGACGCCGGTGTTAAAACCGTGCGCAGCCTTGCCGAAATTGGCAACGGCCTGAAAGAAATTACTGGCTGGTAGTTTTAGCCCTGTGACGATAGAAGCGGCTTCGGCCGCTTTTTTTGTGTCTGGTTTTTGGTCTGGCGCTTGTCGATTCTTAATTACTGGCAGGCAATACAGCCAGACCTAACTGAGTTTTTCTAGTGAGACGAACTTATTGCTAGCATCGTATTTAAGCTCAAAGCGACCCTGTACACCGTCGTGGCTGACAAAGCGTCGTAAGTGTTCCGCCGGAAAACTCAAGCTTGCTCCATCCCCGCCGCGCACCACTACCTGCCTTGCGCTACCCCGATAGACACGCAAATATTCCTGGGCTGAAATACTGAGATTAAAAAAACTACTGGGCATGGGGTTTTCTCGAGGCTGACGGCTCTATTAATGAGCTGCCTATTCTAGCGTAAGTGTGTCGTGACTCAGTAAATTTGGCCCTGTTTGGCGCTTACATACGCTAAAATATACGGCGCTATCGACAACAGCCCGCTAAATGAAGGACGACAAATGAAAGCACGCTTGAACGCCATGCTCGATTTACAAGATGCCATGAATAGCAAAGTTAACACTGACTGGCGCCAGCAGGGCTTCCCCTGGTATCGGGCGATTTGGGTTGAATGCGCAGAGCTGCTCGACCATTACGGCTGGAAATGGTGGAAGCACCAGCAACCCGACATGGAACAGGTCAAGCTCGAACTAATTGATATTTGGCACTTTGGTTTAAGCCAGCTACTACTTGGCGATGACGCCCCCGAGGTCGTGGCCGATAAACTAGTTGATGTTTTCAGCAACGCTGCTGATAGTAGCGGAGGGGCGGTAGATTTTCGCGATCAGCTCGAAACCTTCACCCTCAGCACCCTAAGTACGCGTGACTTTAACCCCACTGAGTTTGCCGTACTACTGCAAACTGTAGACTTAGATTTTGATGAGCTGTACACCCGCTATATTGGCAAAAATGTCCTCAATTTCTTTCGCCAGGACCACGGTTATCAGGATGGGACTTATAGCAAAGTCTGGGCTGGGCGGGAGGATAACGAACACCTGGTTGAATTAAGTGGTGAGCTTGATAGCAGTGATCTGGGTTTTAAGGATGCCCTCTATGCAGGCTTGGCTGCTCGCTATAAGGCGTCTGGGGGTTGAGGCGTGGGGCTTATTCGCCGTTAATTTACCCGCTGCTGTAATATATTGAACACGAAGTAGCATGGCTGGCGGCTATGCGTTTAAAGCCCTGCCAAGCTACTACTGATAGCTTTAGTCCGCCTAGGCAGTACGCCCTGTCCTTATTTTGAAAGGACCTGAGCTGCACTTATCGATAAATCTACACTGCCCAATGACTGTCCAGCGCCAGTGTTTTTCCTGTCTTAGGTTCTTGACACCACTCGTTGGCTCGACTGGCGCTACACACTCAATGGCTATTGAAAATAGAGGCGTGCAGCGCTGTATTGCCGTATAATTTGCGCCTCGAAAACACCTCTTATTGAATGACTACGGAGATTTCCTGTGAAAGCACCTGTTCGCGTTACTGTTACCGGCGCCGCTGGCCAAATTAGCTACTCCCTCTTATTTCGTATTGCCGCTGGCCAAATGCTGGGTACGGATCAGCCGGTTATTTTACAGCTGCTGGAAATCACTCCTGCTCTCGAAGCACTGAAAGGTGTGGCGATGGAGCTTGAAGATTGCGCCTTCCCACTACTGGCTGGCATTGTGCAAACTGACGACGCTAACGTTGCCTTTAAAGACACTGATTTCGCACTGCTGGTTGGTGCACGACCCCGTGGTCCGGGCATGGAGCGTAAAGATCTGCTCGAAGCCAATGCCGCTATCTTCTCAGCCCAGGGCAAGGCGATTGATGCCAATGCCAGCGGTGACATTAAAGTGTTAGTTGTTGGCAACCCCGCCAATACCAATGCCTTGATCGCCCAGCGTAACGCGCCGTCTATCAACCCTCGTCAGTTCACGGCTATGACTCGTCTCGATCACAACCGCGCCATGTCGCAGTTGGCTGACAAGACGGGCACAACGATCAATGACGTTACCAACATGACTATCTGGGGCAACCACTCGGCGACCCAGTACCCCGATCTGCACCACACTAAAGTGAATGGTAAAACGGCCATCGACCTGATTGAGCAAGACTGGTACGAAGCTGACTTCATCCCCACTGTGCAGCAACGTGGCGCCGCCATTATTGCCGCTCGTGGCGCTTCCAGTGCTGCATCGGCCGCCAATGCTGCAATCTCGCACATGCGCACCTGGGCTCTCGGTACTGCCGAAGGCGACTGGGCGAGCATGGGTATTTACAGCGACGGTAGCTACGGCATTACCGAAGGCCTGATTTACTCCTTCCCCTGTGTTTGTAAAGACGGCGACTGGAGCATTGTTCAGGGTCTTGAAATCAATGACTTCTCCCGTGGCAAAATGCAGGCTACCGAGCAGGAATTGACCGAAGAGCGTGACGCTGTACAGCACCTGCTACCTTAAGCGAGTGATGTTGAAAAGGGCGCCTGTTTGGCGCTCTTTTTTTAGCAGTATGTTTCGTGCGTGATGCGGTAATAAAAAATAAAACAAAGTGAACTGTCGAAGAGGAAATCATTATGACGCTACCTAAAATCGGTAATTTAGCCCCCGTTTTTAACTTGCAAAACCAGCGCGACGAAACCGTTACGCTGAAAGATTTCCGCGACAGTAAAAATGTTGTTTTATATTTTTACCCCAAGGCCATGACCCCCGGTTGTAATGTTCAAGCCTGTGGTATTCGCGATAGCAAAGCGGAGTTTGCAGCGCTTGATACAGTGGTGCTGGCTGTCAGCCCAGACGCGGTCGCTCGCTTGCTGCGTTTCGAAGAAAAGCAGTCACTGAACTTTGATTTATTGTCTGACGAAGACCACGCCATTGCCGATAAATACGGCGTATGGGGCATGAAAAAAACCTTCGGCAAAGAATACATGGGCCTTAAACGGACCACCTTTATTATTGGTAAAGATGGGCGCCTTAAGCATGTTATCGCCAAAGTAAAAACCAAAACCCATCACGACGATGTGCAGCAGTGGATAAAAGAAAATCTTACCGATTAGCTTGCTGCTAATAAATCAAACGTCACTTTTTAATGCATAAGCCTGTTAATTAGGCAGTTAATTAAAACAGTTTAACAAAATAGTTTTAGGAGTTTAGAGTATGTCATTTTTTATACCCGCAGCCCACGCGGCCGCACCGGCTCCCGGTGAGCCCGATCCGCTGATTACTATGGCCATGTTTGCCGGCCTGTTTGTATTTATGTATTTTATGATTATCCGCCCCCAGCGCAAAAAACAGAAAGAGCACCGAGAGCTGGTAACCAGTATTGCCAAGGGCGATGAAATTGTCACCAACAGTGGCATTATCGGAAAAATCAGCAAGCTTGAAGGCGACTACCTGGTGCTTGAAGTGTCTGATAAAGTTGAGCTTAAATTCCAGCGCAACGCCATCCACGCCATATTGCCAAAAGGTACTATCAAAGCGATCTAAGGCTTGGTGATCTAAGATTTGATGATATTCGGGGGCAGGGCCGCCCCCACATTTTCCTACCCGAGCTTATTTCACACGCTATGCTATGGTCTTAGACGTTTCCTGGCTAAGGACGAGCATTGATGATTGCCGACCCCACGATTAATTATCCCGACAGTTTAGCGCTGGCCCAGTTGCCAACGCCTCTCCAGCCTTTAGACCGATTGTCCGCGCAGTTTTCCGGTCCGCGCATTTGGGTCAAACGCGATGACCTGACTGGTTGCGCCCTCAGTGGCAATAAAATTCGCAAGCTCGAATTCACTCTGGCCCGTGCACTGGCTGAGGGTTGCGACACCCTAATCACCTGCGGCGGTGTGCAATCCAATCACTGTCGCGCCACCGCTATTCTCGGTGCCCGTTTGGGGCTTAAGGTGCATCTAATACTTAGGGATGAAGAGCTTAGAGATGAAGCGCTGGACGGTGATCAGCAATCGACAGCCCCCGATGGCAATTTACTCCTCGATTATCTCGCTGGTGCCGAAGTTTCGATTTATCCTAAAACTGAATTTCAGGCTCGCCAGCGTGAACTCTTCGAGCACTGGTCGCAGCACTATGCCGCCCAGGGCCGCAAGGCGTATTTGATTCCCACTGGTGCCAGCGACGGCACGGGTATTTGGGGCTATATCCGCTGTATTGAAGAGCTGATTGGCGATTTCAAACAAGCTGCAATTCAGCCCTCGCATATTATTCATGCAAGCGGTTCCGGCGGCACACAGGCGGGTTTGAGTTTGGGTTGTGCCCTGCATCAGCTCGACGCACAGGTGCTGGGTATTGCGGTGTGCGATAACGCGGTTTATTTTCAGCGCAAAGTGATGGCAGATATTACTGATTGGCAAAGTCGCTACGAGGTTGCGTCTTTACCCGAGAGTTTATCGGTACAGGTGAATGATGACTTTATCGGGCCGGGTTATTCTAAAGCTGGCCCCGAGGTATTTGAGACGATTAAAAAGGTAGCGGCTCTTGAAGGCTTATTACTCGACCCGGTTTATACTGGCAAAGCTTTTCACGGCATGCTTAAGCTAATAGAGCAGGGCTATTTCGCAGAGGCTGGCGATATCGTTTTTGTGCACACCGGCGGTTTATTCGGCTTGTTTGCCCAGCGTGAGCAGCTTTCTTTTTAACCATGCTTTTTAGGTTCTAATTAGGTTTCATGTTTTTTGATAAAACCCCAGTGACAATTAAACCCTTGAGAAAAAACTCTTGAAAATAAAGAATAATAATGAAAACCATTGAATCTCTGTTAAGCACTCTTAATAGTTTTGCCTGGGGTCCGGCGATGCTGTTTTTCATCCTCTGCACCGGGCTTTACTTAATGCTCGGCCTTCGCTTGTTGCCCTTGCGCAAACTGGGTTTTGCCTTTGGGCAACTATTCAAAGGGGGCAGGGCGAGGGGCGAGGGCGACATCAGCCCCTTTGCGGCATTAATGACCTCGCTGTCGGCCACCGTCGGCACCGGCAATATCGCCGGGGTTGCCACCGCTATTGGCATTGGTGGGCCGGGCGCACTGTTCTGGATGTGGTGCACAGCGTTGGTGGGTATGGCGACCAAATACGGTGAGGCCGTGCTCGCCGTTCACTACCGTGAGACCGACGCTGCTGGCCACAAGGTGGGTGGCCCGATGTACTACATCAGAAATGGTTTAGGCCAACGCTGGTTGTGGCTCGCCACCCTGTTTGCCCTATTTGGCATGTTGGCAGGTTTTGGTATTGGCAATACCGTACAGGCCAGTGAAGTGGCACGGGTTATGGAAAGTTCATTTCAAGTGCCGCAGTGGGTGTCTGGCGCGGTAATGGCAACACTAGTGGGCATTGTTCTGCTCGGTGGCGTTAAGGTGATTGCTCGCGTTGCCTCGACTCTGGTGCCGCTGATGGGTATTGCGTATATATTGGGTTGCGGCTTTGTTATCGCCCAGCATTTTGGTGAAATTCCTGCTGCTTTCAGCCTGATATTACAGAGTGCCTTTAACCCGGTAGCGGCGGAGGGTGGCTTTGCCGGTGCTGCGGTGATGCTGGCCATTCGCATGGGTGTTGCCAGAGGTGTGTTCTCGAACGAGGCTGGCCTGGGTAGCGCACCCATTGCCCACGCGGCGGCAGAGACTGATAGCCCGGTGCGCCAGGGCAGCATTGCCATGCTGGGCACCTTTATTGACACTCTGGTGATCTGCACCATGACCGGTCTGGTTATTATTCTCACCGGCGTATGGACGGGCGATGCCCAGGCGGCTGCGATGACGGCTTCGGGTTTCGCATCGGTGTTCCCGGGCCTCGGCGATAAATTTGTCGCTCTCACACTGGTGCTTTTCGCCTTCACCACTATTATTGGCTGGAGCTATTACGGCGAGCGTTGTGCAGAATTTTTGTTTGGTATTAAAGTTATCGTCCCCTATCGGATTCTATGGACGGCGGCGGTTTACATCGGCGCAGTCAAAGGTTTGGGCATTGCCTGGTTGCTGGCTGATACACTCAACGCCTTGATGGCAATACCCAACTTAATTGCTCTGCTCTTGCTCAGTCCGGTTATTTTCCGCCTGACCCGCAGCTGGTTTGCACAACAGGGTGCGAGCGAGCAGTAAGCTGCCACTCGCCCCAATTGAGGAGCGCCATAGCGTGTCGAATACGCCAAGTCAAAATAATGAAAAACTGGTTATCGCCATCTCCTCGCGGGTTTTATTTGACCTGCAAGAGAGTGACGATGTTTTTCAGCACCAGGGCCTGAAAGCCTATTCTCAATACCAGATTGAACACGAAGATGAACCCCTCGCGCCGGGGGATGCCTTCCCTCTGGTGAAGAAATTATTGCGCATTAACGAGCGGTTTGAGACCCCTCGAGTTGAGGTCATTTTGCTCTCGCGCAACTCGGCCGATACCGGTTTGCGCATTTTTAATTCAATAGAACATCATCAGCTCGATATTAGTCGGGCGGCATTTTGCGGCGGTGAAAGCCCCTATCGCTATGTCGCCGCCTTTGGCTGCCATTTATTTCTTTCGACCCATGCAGAAGACGTGCGCAACGCGCTGAAATACGGCATAGCGGCGGCAACGCTGTTGTCGTCGGGCAATACTTCTGTCGATGACAGTGACGAGCTGCGCTTTGCCTTCGATGGCGACGCGGTGCTGTTTTCTGATGAGGCAGAGCGAGTCTATAAGACCGAGGGTTTGGCAGCGTTTGCCGAGAGTGAAAAAGCCGCTGCCAAAACACCGCTAAGCGGCGGGCCCTTCAAAAATTTCTTGCAGGCTTTGCAAGTATTGCAGGCAGAGTTCCCCCCCGAGACCGGCCCCATTCGTACCGCCCTGGTCACGGCGCGCTCGGCCCCGGCCCATGAAAGGGTAGTGCGCACCCTGCGGGAGTGGGGCATTCGCATTGACGAATCGCTATTTCTCGGCGGTCTCAACAAAAGTGAGTTTCTACGCGCCTACGGTGCCGATGTGTTTTTTGACGACCAGCAGGGTCACTGTGAATCGGCGAGCGCCAAGGTGGCAACGGGGCATGTGCCCCACGGTATAGCCAACGAAGAAAGCTAAATTTCTAGTTGTTAGCTGGAGGCGAAGTGCACGCCCATACCCAGTAACAGGCAGGCTAGTAAAGATTGCAGAATGTGACTGGGCAGGCGTGAAGCCAGGTGGGTGCCCAGTTGAATAGCGGGCAGGGAGCCCGTTAACAGGCAGGCCAGCAAAGTAAAGTCGACATTGCCTAATAACAATAAATGGCCAAGCCCGGCGACCAGAGTCAGTGGCACCGCATGGGCAATATCCGTACCCACCACATGCAATGCGGGCAGGCGTGGGTAAAGAGTCATCAATAGGGCTGCGCAAAAAGCCCCTGCACCGACGGAAGACAGCGTCACGAAAACACCAAGAAAAACACCGCTAAACAAGGTGACATATTTAGCGTGGCTTTGAAAAAACAGGCCGACTTGCCCCGGTGGTTTTTCACTCTTTTGGCGCAGTGCCTTCTTAAACAGTAATACCAGTGCCGTGAGAATCAGCATAATGCCGAGACTGCGGGTCAGAATGTCCTCGTAGGCGTCAGCTTCGCTAAAGAAAGTGTTGAGAAAATAGCTGGTCAGCAGCGATGCCGGAATACTACCGGCGGCGAGGTAGCCAACAATCGGCCACTGAATGCTCTGCTTGCGCTTGTGGGCGGCAACACCGCTGGCCTTGGTGGCGGCGGCATAGAGTAGGTCGGTGCCAATGGCGACATTGTAGGGGAAGCCAAACAGGATCAGCAGGGGCGTCATTAACGAGCCGCCGCCGACACCGGTTAGGCCAATCGCCAATCCGACGCCAGCGCCGGAGAGAATGTAGAGAAGTATGTCGGGCAAGCGGAATCCGTTAACAGGCTGATAATTTAGTTGGCAACTTTACCGATAAGACTCTATGCTTCAAAGGAATAGTTGTTTATATTTTTATATCTTAGTCGTCTAGGGAAAGTGTTCATGAAATTACAGCAACTGCGCTATATCTGGGAAGTGTCTCGCCACGATCTCAATGTGTCTGCGACCGCTCAAAGTTTGTACACATCCCAACCGGGCATCAGCAAACAGATTCGCCTTTTAGAAGACGAACTGGGCGTTGAGATATTTTCTCGCAGCGGTAAACACCTGACCCACGTGACGACGGCAGGGGCCGAAGTGCTGGAAATTGCCGGGCAAATCCTCGGCAAGGTCGAAAGTATTAAACAGCTGGCTCAGGAGTACAGCTCGCCCAATAAGGGTAGCCTGTCGATTGCCACCACCCACACCCAGGCGCGCTATGCCTTGCCCGGTGTGATTGGGTCTTTCATAGAGCGCTATCCCGATGTTTCTCTACATATGAATCAGGGTACGCCCATACAAATCTCTGAGATGGCCGCCGATGGTGATGTTGACTTCGCTATCGCCACCGAAGCGCTCGACCTGTTTAACAACCTACTGATGATGCCCTGCTACCGCTGGAACCGCTGCATCCTCGTGCCGAAGGATCACCCTCTTTGTCAGGTCTCTGAGCTGACGCTCGAAGAGGTGGCCAAGCATCCTCTGGTGACTTACGTGTTTGGTTTTACCGGTCGCTCAAAACTGGACGAAGCCTTCCGCCAGAAGGGCCTCGACCCCAAAGTGGTGTTTACAGCGACTGATGCCGATGTCATCAAAACCTATGTACGCCTGGGTTTAGGCATAGGTATTGTCGCCCATATGGCCTATGACCCAGTGCAGGACACCGATCTGGTTGCTCTCGAAGCCAAGCATTTGTTTAAGTCGAGTATCACCAGCATCGGCTTTCGGCGGGGTACCTATTTACGTACCTTTATGTACGACTTTATTGAGCGCTTCGCCCCTCATCTCAATCGTGATGTGGTGGATGAGGCTTGCAGTATTACTGCCAAAGAAGATTTGGATAAATTCTTTGCGGGTTTCGACTTGCCCGAGTACTAGCACCTGCCATTGATAAGAGGCCCGCTCAGCATAAGTGAATCGCTTATGTCGAACGGGCCTTTTTTATGGGCGCTAATTTATTGCTACGGAATGTTTTACATGGCCTTCGGTGCAGCCATTACTCACTTGCACCCGGGCACCAAGCTGGTAGAGTAGCGCGCAGATTTTTAACCAATTGGAGCCTTGTTGTGGAAATAGCCTGCCTTGATCTTGAAGGGGTATTAATACCCGAAATCTGGATTGCCTTTGCCGAAGAAACCGGCATTGAAGCCTTAAAAGCCACAACCCGGGATATCCCCGATTACGATGTATTGATGCAGCAAAGGCTGCGAATACTCGACGAGCACGGTTTGGGCCTCAATGAAATTCAGGCCGTGATTGCCCGTCTCAAGCCCCTCGACGGCGCCGTCGAGTTTGTTGACTGGCTGCGTGAGCGCTTTCAGGTCATTATTTTGTCGGATACGTTCTACGAGTTCTCCCAGCCCTTGATGCGCCAACTGGGTTTCCCCACGCTATTGTGTCACCAGCTTGAAGTGGATGAAAAAACCGGCCGCGTGACTGACTATAAACTGCGTCAGGCCAACCCCAAGCGCCAGGCAGTACTTTCACTGAAAAGTCTTTACTACCGCATTATTGCCGCCGGTGATTCCTACAATGACACCACTATGCTGGCTGAAGCTGACGAGGGGATTCTATTTATGGCCCCTGACAATGTGGTTGCCGAGTTTCCGCAATTCCCAGCGGTATATGGCTACGATAATCTCAAGCAGGCTTTTATTGATGCGAGTAATCGACCACTGAGTTTGTAAGTAGCGCCAGTTTTTAAAACATTCCGTAACAGCTTGTTGAAACTCGCTGAGTCGAACCAGATACAAGGCAAAATTAAGCGAAAAGGCGGAGTTTACACGTGTAAATGAGCACTTTGAGCTTGGTTTTAACGCAGTAGATGGTCGAGTCAGTAGAGTTTCAATAGTCTGTTAAAGCTTAGCCAGGGTCTCCATTAGTAAAGACACCTTGGCTAAAGACTCCAAATACTCACTATCGGCCTGTGAATCACTAACAATCGCGCCACCGCCCCAGCAGTGTAATTTGTTCTTTTCTGCAAGCAGGGTGCGGATGGCGATATTGCTATCCATCCGCCCATTGGCGCTAACATAGCCGATACTGCCGCAATAAATCGTGCGCGGCACCTTTTCTAACTCGGCAATAATTTCCATGGCGCGCTTTTTCGGCGCGCCGGTAATTGAACCACCGGGGAAGCAGCCAGCCAGCAAATCGAGCGCGCTAACATCTTCACGAATGCGCCCGGTAATGGTGCTGACCAGATGGTGAACGTTGGCAAAGCTTTCGAGGTTAAACAGCTTCGGCACGCGGATTGATCCCGGTTCACAGGACTTGCCCAAATCATTGCGCAGCAGGTCGACGATCATTAAGTTTTCTGCACGGTCCTTGCTGCTATTCATTAAGGCGATGGCTTGTTCCTGATCCTCCTCGACAGAAATACCGCGAGTAATCGTGCCTTTAATCGGCTTGGCCTCAACCTGGTGGCCCGATGTTTTAATAAAACGCTCCGGCGAAAGCGATAGCAGTGCCTTGTCATCCCAGCTTAAAAAGGTAGAAAAAGGCGAGGGTAGCGCTTTGCGCAAGTGCAAATAGGCGGCCCATGGGTCGCCTTGAAATTCGGCCGAAAAATGCTGGGCATAATTGACCTGATAGCAGTCACCGGCAGCGATGTAGTTTTTTACTTTGGCGACGTCCCTTTCATAGTCACTGCGTGTGGTGCTAGCCTGAAAGTCTGACGTTAATGCAAAGGGCTTCTCGGCCAGTGGTGCTGGAGAGGCGAGTCGAGCCTGTATATCGCGCCGCAAACTGCGAGGGCAGGCGGGGTGAAAAACCAGGTGGGCCTGGGAGATTTGCTGATTAATCACCAGTGCCCAAAGATAGTAGCCCTGGCGCATATCGGGCATATCGGCGGGGCCTTTGCTTCCCTCGTTTGCGGCTGCTGTGCCAAGCCCATAGCCAAAAAAACCGGCAAGGCCGCCAACAAAGGGTAGCTCGGTGAGTTTGTCACCCTGCAAGGCGAAGTCATCCATCGCCTGCTGACAGAGTGCAAAGGGGCAAGCCGTGCTCGTTTGGCTGTTGCCCTCGCTGTCGCTAATCAGGGTTGAATTGCCATGGGTTTCGAGAATACGGGCCGGTGCGGCACTGATAATATCCAGCCGCCCCTGCAGTGACCTCGGTTTACCGCTGTCGAACCATATCGGGCTGGGCAAATCGCGCACGGCATTGAACAGAGCTTCAACATCGTTGCGAAAAGGGTAGTCCAGTACGATCATCTCGGGCATTGGCCTTGGGTGCTCATCATTAAAATGCTTAGTTACTTATTACTACAATAAAGAAGCCGCTATTTTATAGGCTCTTGAGCCTCGATAGGGTATTTGTGGAAGAATTAATCAGGCCCCAGTGCGAGCTTTGCGTATAATTGCCCGCTAATGAACTGAGTACTGCTGGAGCAAACCGATGACCGATCTTACCCCCGACCTATGCGATGACAACCCCGAGCTGGTGCGCGTGCTTGAGCCCATGCTGTCAAACTTTGGTGGCCGCGAAGCCTTTTTTGGCGAGATCGTTACGGTGAAGTGCTTTGAAGATAACTCCCTGGTTAAAGAGAATTTGGCCACACCAGGCCACGGTCGCGTGCTGGTTGTCGACGGTGGCGGCTCGCTGCGTCGGGCACTACTGGGTGACATGATCGCCGAGAGTGCTCTGAAAAATGGCTGGGAAGGCGTGATTGTCTACGGCTGCATTCGCGATGTAAGCACCATCTCTGAGCTCGACCTCGGCGTGCAGGCACTGTCCGCCATCCCTTTGAAAACGCAGAAGCGTGGTATCGGCGACTTCAATATCCCCGTGACCTTTGGCGGCGTTACCTTTAACCCCGGTGAATATATTTATGCCGACAGCAACGGTATCGTGGTTTCCGCAGAGGCTTTGACTGAAACAACTTAAGCGCTTGCTGAATAGCTATTGTGCTTACTGGTTGAATTCATGCCTCTGTTTATGTTTTAAAAAAACGTAGAAGATAAGCTATCAAACAAATAAAGTCATGAAGTGACCGTGCTGATGTCGGCGTGAATTTAACTTCAAGTCATTCAGTCAGTCTCCTTGAGGTTATTAGAGCTACAAAATAATAGGTTTTTTCATTGCGCAATGGTTTTCTCAAAAAAGTAGAGTTAATGTATGCGTATCCAGTATGTTGGGTTCTTTCGATAAACATTGCGTATTATCATTCTCTAGGTTTTTAAAGAGAAGAATAGTTACCTGAATTTCTTCAGGGCTTTGTTTCTAGCGCCAGCAAAGAACAAAATATCGAAAGTGATCACGCGAAAAGAACTTGGCACATTGGCCTGGCGTTGTACGCTCTAGTTAACCTAGGGAATTGTTGTTTTTATAGTTTACAAAATAAACCATGGAGAAAGTTGATGATTAAAATTCTAGCAGTTGTGCTGATATTTGCAGTTTCAGGCTGCGCTGTATTTGATGGGGGTAAAGTACCAAAAACCACACTATCTGCCTATGAAAACAATGGTAATTCAAAACCAACCCTTTCATATTCATCTGTTGCTATGGGTGGCTTATCTTCAACAAAAGAATTACCTGACGCTGGCCAAAGTATTATCGAGGGAGAGCTTCTTTCTGTACTGGAATCATCTAATTATTTTGGTCGCATATCGAAACGAGATGAATCTGCTGATATTAGTATAGAGACGGTGCTAACTAATAGTGGCAATCCAGCGGCTATGATCCCTGCGTTCATAACAGGTTTAAGCTTGTATGTAATACCGTCATGGGCAACAGATAATTTTGACCTTGTCGCTAAAGTTGAACGGCAAGACGGGCTTAAAAAAGAATATATGTTGGCTGACTCTACAACTATTGTGCAATGGCTTCCTATGATGTTTGCTTTCCCCGCCAACAATTTCTCTGTTATTGCTGATGTCAGAAAAAATATGTATAAGAAAGTACTTGCTGACATGAAAGAAGATGGTTTTTTTATGAATAAGGAAGTCGCATTGTCGCTTGCCAAGTAATTGCATAACAAATGCAGAAAGCGCGCTTACTGTGGGCGTTAAGTTAATTCGATCCTGTCTTCACCGCTAACCCCACTGTAATGTCTCCTGCCGAATTAGGTAGTCCCCGAGCCGTAGCCTACTATCCGGTTTTTTCAAAGAGCAGAGTTTTTAATCCTCTGCTGGCATCGCTTTCAGGGAAGGATTGGGGTGGCTCTATGACGTTTCTTTCAACGAAGCCGCCAAGGTCCTTAAACAATTCACGCAAGAAATCAAAACTCAAATCCGGGGAGTTTAAACAGGCAATGACCTGTGCCTGCGGTGCGAGCAAGCCCGGTAATTTGCGAACTATTTTCTGGTAATCTTTTCTGACATTGAAGCTACCCGCCTGGAAGCTGGGCGGGTCGATAATAACCATATCGTAGGGGCCGTACTTACGGATTTTCCCCCAGGATTTAAAAATATCGTGGCTCAAGTACGAAACCGATCGGGTGTCAATATCGTTCAGTTGGTGATTGAATCTGCCGGTATTTAAAGCGCCCTTAGCCATATCGACATTAACGACTTTTGCTGCACCTGCCTCTGCCGCCACCACCGAAAAAGCGCAGGTGTAGGCAAACAGGTTGAGTACGCGTTTACCTTTGGCTTGCTCTCGAAGTACTTGCCGGCAGTTGGCCATATCGAGAAAAAAACCAACATTCTGATTGGCTTTAAAATTCAGTCGAAATTTAAGACTCTTTTCCTCAGCGTAATAGTCGCCCGCAATTTCACCTTTGAGGTTTTCGCTCGGCGCACCTTTTAAATAGCGGTGTTGCAGTATGATATTTTCAATGGTTTCGTCACTATCAAGCTGCGTGATTTCACCGGCCAATTGCTTGATCCATTGGGCTTTTGGCTCTTTATATAAGCTGATTAACACCACCGGCGAAAACCAGTCGACGCTGACAAACTCAAGGCCGGGGTAGCAGTGCCCGCGCCCATGAAAAAGGCGACAGGCGTCGACACCTTGTTTAGCCCCAAGCTGAATACGTTGTATTATTTGCTGCATTTATTAAGTGATCTCAATAATCAAAGCTATCAGTTCGAGTCGCTGTTAGTTGCTGCCGGTGTGTATTTTATGAAATTTTTTGGCGACTAAAAGCATCATGACGATGGCCAGCCTTTCCACTACGTCTTTTTGCTCGGCTTTATGTTTATCACTGACGAGCAGTGAGTTAATTAAAGCTTGTAGGGCGCTAAAACGGTCGGTTTGCTCAGCATCCAATTTGCCAATGGCTGTAATCACTGTGGCCATTACCGCGTCATAATCGTTCAGCCCGAGTTTCAGCAAGAGCTTGCGGGTATGGCGTTCCAGCTCTTTGCTTTTCATAAGCTTAAGTTTGAGTGTGAGCGTGGCTTCTGGGCAGGACAGGAGATCAATTGTTTTCATGGTTTTAAAAAGGCTGATAAGGCTTGTTGAATAGGTCGCGGATGATACCTGATGCCTGCCTCGTCATTCCACTAATCGCACCAGTAGTCCTACTACTGGAAGTCACTAGTGCTGCAGGCAGTGCAGGGTCAGTTCATCTTGGCTTTTGCCGTTGATTGCTTTACTTTATTCATACCAACACTGGTAATGGAGTGTGACTGGTCGATATGGAAGCGCCCCCAGAACAAAAAATGTCCGGCTTTGCACAACAGGCTTCGCCAACAACGAATACGGATTCGCCCGTTTTTAGTCTGCTTGCCCGCTATCGTGGCCTGGCCGTGCAACAGCGTCGTTTAGCGCATATTTTTCTTGCTGCTTTGCTTTTGTTGCTAGCCTCCTGGCTAGCTTTTACGCAGCCCAGTCGTCCCATTATCTCGTCAATGACAACGTCAATCTCAGGCCTTAGTACTTCAGTCGGGCTTTGGCGAAAATTCGCCTACCCCCTCGAGCGCAATCCTTTTTTGCGCCTGCCGGTACTTACCAGTGATGTTAACGACGTGTTTGCTCTACCCGGTGGTGATCACGTTTGGGCGGTGGGTAATGGCGGCTTAATTCTCTACAGCCCCAATGCCGGTCGCTGCTGGCAGCAGCAACATCCAGTGCAGGGCATGCCTTGTGGTGAAAGCTACGGCAATAGCTGGTCTTTGATAGCAGGTGCTCAGGCAGCGTCGGCATCCAAAAAAGCTGATTACAGCGAGCAGCAGGATTTCCCTGTGCAGCAGCAAGCCCCTGTCGAAACAAATACTAAGCAGTCAACAGAGATTCCTGTGGATAGAGGCGGCGTGCCTTTTGAGCAACAAATTCAAAAACCGTTGGATGAGCAGGGTGTAGAGAAAAAACCAGAACCTGTCATCGCGCCCCTTGAGGAAGAGCTACCAGATGCCCCCAGGCTAAATGCAGCCCTGAAAGCAGTTTATTTTATCGACCCTCTACGGGGTTGGGCGGCGGGTGAGCAAGGTCTGGTTTTAAGCACGGTCGATGGTGGGCAGAGCTGGCAGGCCCAAAGTCTCGGTGATTGGCCGCTAAGCGATGTGGTGTTCAATAAAGAGGCGAGCCAGGGCTGGATGGTGGGCATTGGCGGGCTCATTTTGCAGAGTGTGGATGGCGGTGCCAGCTGGCAGCCCCAAAACAGCGGCACGAGAATGACACTGCTTGCGTTGAGTTTAAATGATGGGGCCAAGCAGCTTTGTGCTGTCGGCCAGAGCGGCCTTGTGCTCACTAGCATCGACGGCGGTGAGAACTGGCAGCCACAAAACAGCGGCACGAAAAATACTCTGACCGCCGTGAGCTTTAACAATGTTCAGCGGGGCTGGGCTGTTGGTAGTGGCGGCACGATTTTGAGCACAGTGGATGCTGGCCTTAGCTGGCAGGCGCAGAACAGTACGATAGAAGAGCGCCTTCGCGGCGTGAGCTTTAGCGCCGATGCTCAGTTGGGCAGAGTGGTCGGTGAGAATGGCGTGGTGTTGACGACTGTTGATGGTGGTCTTAGCTGGCTAGTGCAGGATAGCGCTAGCGTATCCACTCTTCTGGCTGTGAGCTTTGCCGATGCCGATGCCGATGCCGATGCCGAACAGGGCTGGGCGGTCGGCAGAGGTGGAACGCTTCTGTTTAGCGATGACGGTGGTCAGAGCTGGCAATTGCAAAGCTCGGGGACCTCACCGTGGCTGCAGTCACTGGTATCTAAGCAGAATTCTCCACAACAAAACGGGGCAAGTGCGAAGGACGCCTCCCTGGAAATTGATAGCGATGGTAAGTATTGGCAAATTAACAACAGTGACGTTCTCGAGGGCGTAGAGCGCTCGAGTTACAACGCGGATGTGGAGCGGGAGTGGGCCGTTGAGCCAACGGGACGCATTCTTATTACCACCGATGCCGGCACAACCTGGACTCCTGCCGTGGAGCCCTACAGCCGTTTGCCCGCGCCCTGGTACTACGCCGCCGTATTGTTCGCCCTGGCGATAGCCGCGGCACCGCTTAAAGCCCTGACAATCAGTCTTCGCCACGGTCTGCGCATTGAAGAGCGCGGGCAAAGTGACCGCCCGGTCGAGACTCAGCTTGAAGACAAACTCGACTTTTGGCCGGTTAGCCAGGCGCTGTCGAGGTTTTTGCGCAATCGTCACACCCAGCCGCCGCTAACCGTGGCAATCACTGGAGCCTGGGGCAGTGGCAAAAGTTCACTGATGAATTTGCTCAAGGCTGATCTCTCTCGCTCTGGCGTGCAGGCCGTTTGGTTTAACGCCTGGCACCACGAAAGTGAAGAGGAATACCTGCTACCCGCCTTGCTACAAAATATTCGCCAACAAGCGATTCCGCCCCTGCTGTCCTTTAACGGAGGACGTTTTTATGGCTTGCGTTTTTATGGCTTGCGTTTTCGTGTCCGGCTACTTTGGAATCGGCTTAAAGCGCGGCCTGTTTTTCTGGCACTGCTACTGGGCTTTGTTGTGCTTAACACCGGCTTTGTTATCGTTAAAGACAGAGCGGCTTTTGGCCCCGAGCAGTTGGCTTTGGCGCGGGCTGCTTTTTGTAAAGGCAGTGAATTACCGGCCTTTATTTGCCCGCTAGAAGAGGAGCCTACAGAGGAGGGAGCAGCGACAGATTGGAATAATCAGCAAGTAGCGCTTGATGATGGTTCTACCAACGCAGAGGTAAAGCCAGAGTCCATTAATTGGCTAACCACGCTGATCAACCTTATTCTCGGTGGTAGCGGCGGTGCTGCCTTGCTGAAAGGCTTGCGTGCTTTTGGCATTAGCCCCGCGCAATTAGCCAAGGAAATTGGCGCTGGTGGCGAGCGACAAATAGAGCAACGCATGGGCTATCGGCATAATTTCCAACAAGAGTTCAATACCGTAACCGATGCCCTAAACCCTAGAACCATGCTGATATTGATTGACGATTTAGACCGTTGCCAGCCAAAGACCGTGGTGCAAATACTCGAGGCGGTCAACTTTCTTACCTCGGCGGGTCGCTGCTATGTGGTGCTGGGTATGGCGCGCGAAATGGTAGAACCGGCTGTGGGTTTGGCCTTTAAAGACATCGCCGACGAAATTACCCATCACCGCTCCGGTGAGGCAAGCGACGGCGAACAACAGAACAATGGCTACGCTCAGCGCCGAGAGTTCGCGCGAAAGTACCTCGAAAAATTAATTAATTTGGAGATCCCCGTGCCGACGGTAGAGGCCGCACAGGCGCTGCGATTATTGGCTGACAATACCAGCGCTAAGCCAGCGACTGAGCCGTGGCGCTTGTCGAACAGCCTATCTACGCTTGCTCTGGGGTTTTTCTTTTTTGCGCTGATATTAGCCACGCTATGGTTTGGCAATGTGCTCGGCCCGCAAAGCCAGCCAGGGGCTGAACTTGCCAGTGAAAGTACAAGCGGAGTAGACCCTAAGCCAGGCGGTGTGGGTGACAGTACCGTTACCGATCCAGCAACGGGTAGGGATGATTTGGGCGCACCCTTGTCTGATACCTCATCTGACAAACCGGCGGAGTTTATCCCCGGTGCCCAGGCCCCGGTGTTGCCCTGGTTGCCAGTTCTGGTGGCCGCACTGATCCTTGGCTTTGGCAGCTATCGTGTTCTGTCAAAACTAAGGCAGGCCGAGTCGGAAGAAACAGCGGCAGTGGTCGATGACTCCGAACCCTTTAGCCGCGCATTGAAGGTTTGGAACCCGGTAATCGCCAGCCAGCTTGAAACACCTCGCGAGCTGCGCCGCTTTATGAATCGCTTGCGCTATAGCGCCGTGCGGCTAAATGGTATGAGCGAAGATTCGGGTTTAGAAAACACGCTGAGTGAAGAAGAAATTGTCAGTCTGGCGGCGCTTTATTTACTAGACCCTGCCTGTATTGAGTTGGCTGCAGACGTTGATAGTGCCGATGAGTTTCTAAGAAGTCTCGAAATTAAGGATATTAAAAGGCAGCGAAGTGGTGAGGGTGCTCTCCCATTGACGGCGCCTCAACAGGCTGCACTGGGGCAGGCTATTGATAGTTATACGGCAGATGGCGGGATTGCAGAATGGGGTTTTGATGATAATAAAATCAATACTTTCAAGGTATTGTTACAAGGTATTAAAGTGCATTGATTGATTAGTAAGCCTTGAGTGAGCAGCGTATCACTGGCTTGTTTCAGCCCCCCAGGTGCTACTTGATAGCAGCAGGGCACCTAACTTTTATCGCCTGTTACAATACCCGGATATATTTCCACCCCTTACGTCTGAGCACTCTTTCAGCCCTGACAGAAAAGCATCACCGGCAACTGCTGTATCTTTTGCCGGGGTGGTTTTGCTGCGGTGCTAATTCTAATAATTAGCATGAGCATAATTAGAGTGGCCATGAGTAGGGGCAAAGTTATTTAAATAGGAGTCCTACTATGACCAATGCAACACATCCCTCAATCGATCTGTCTACACTCGATTTCGACCCAAATGCCCTGCGTGAAAAGTACCGTGCGGAGCGTGATAAACGCATTCGCAAAGAGACTTCAGAGCAATATCAGACAGTGACTGGCGATTTTACCCAGTATGTCGACGACCCCTATATTGAAGAAGAAATAACACGTGAAGCCCTCAACGACGAAGTTGAAGTAGTCATTGTCGGCGGTGGTTTTGGTGGCTTGCTGGCCGGTGCTCGCCTGCGTGAAGCTGGTGTGAACGATATTCGTGTGATTGAAAAGGGTGGTGATTTTGGCGGCACCTGGTACTGGAACCGCTACCCCGGTGCCCAGTGCGATGTTGAGGCCTATGTCTATTTGCCCCTGCTCGAAGAGCTTGATTTTGTGCCCACTGAAAAGTATTCACACGCACCAGAAATTCTCGCTCACTCCAAGGCTATTGCCCGTAAGTACAATCTTTACGACAACGCTTGCCTGCAAACAGAAATCACCCACATGCAGTGGGATGAAGATTCGGCGCGTTGGATTGTCGAGACAAACCGTGGTGATCGCATCAAGGCTCACTATGTGGTGATGTCTAACGGCCCTCTAAACCGACCTAAACTACCGGGTATTTCCGGCATTAATGATTTTAAAGGCCACACCTTTCATACCAGCCGTTGGGATTATGACTACACGGGTGGCTCATCTGAGGGTGGTCTCAATAAACTCAAAGACAAGCGTGTAGGTATTATTGGTACGGGTGCCACTGCGGTGCAGTGTATTCCCCACCTTGGTGAAGCGTCGCAGTCTTTGCATGTTTTTCAGCGCACCCCATCGTCTATTGATGTACGCAATAATCGCGACACGGACTCCGAGTGGGCAAAAAGCCTGCAGCCCGGTTGGCAGCAAAAGCGCATGGACAACTTCAATATTATTACCGCCGGTGGCTTTCAGGATGAAGACCTGGTCAGCGATGGCTGGACTGAAATCTTCCGCAACTTGTCCGGCCCCATTCAGCGCAAGTTAAACCCCCACATGAGTTCATCAGAAGTGGCCGCCGCTCTGGAAATTGCCGATTTTAAGAAAATGAATCAGGTTAGGGCGCGAGTCGATACCATTGTTAAAGACACTGAAACGGCTGAAAACTTAAAGCCCTACTATCGCCAGTTCTGTAAGCGTCCGGGTTTTCATGATCAATATTTGGCCACCTATAACCTGCCCAATGTAACCCTCGTCGACACTCAAGGGCAGGGCGTTGAGCGCATCACTGAAAAAGGCGTAGTTGTTGATGGTGTTGAATACGAACTGGATTGCCTGATTTTCGCCACTGGCTTTGAGGTTGGCACCAATTTTACCCAACAGTCGGGCTATGACCTGGCTGGCCGCAATGGTGCTACCCTTGGTGAAAAATGGGGGCAGGGGCTGTCGACCTTCCACGGTTTATATACCCACGACTTCCCTAACGTGTTCACCATGGGCCTCACCCAAACCGGCTTTACCACCAGTATTCCCCACGCGTTGAACGAGCAGGCAAAACACCTCACCTACGTGCTGAAACACGCCATGGATAACAATGCCCGCACCGTTGAAACCACGGTCGAAGCCGAAGACGAATGGGTAGCGACAATCAACAAACTGGCCAACCTCGGCAAGCGCTTTTATGCCGAATGTACTCCCGGTTATTACAACGAAGAAGGCAAAGAGAATGGTTCGGGTTTCTTTAGCGGCCAATACGGCGGCGGTGCACCTGAGTTCTTCAAGATTCTCGATGACTGGCGTGCAGACGGTCAATTGCAGGGTTTGGAGATTAAGTAAACACTGATCGTTAGAAGCAGCGTGCCGATTTGTTATGGCGCGTTGCTTACTTTGACCGTAGGCTGATCTTCGGTAATCACTACCCGGAGATATCACCGGACAATAAAAAAGCCCCGCTGTCACCAGCGGGGCTTTTTTATGAATTCAGTTTTAGTAAATTAAAACTGGTTCATGGTGTTGTCTTTGCCCGAGGCTTTCAGTGCTTGATCGCCTGAGAAGTACTCTTTGTGGGCGTCGCCCATGTCAGAGCCAGCCATGTTTTGGTGCTTAACGCAGGCGATACCCTGACGGATTTCTTTGCGCTGAACGCCGGCAACATAACCGAGCATGCCCTGGTCACCGAAGTACTCTTTCGCCAGATTGTCGGTAGACAGTGCGGCAGTGTGGTAAGTCGGCAGGGTGATGAGGTGGTGGAAGATACCGGCTTCGCGAGCTGAGTCAGCCTGGAAGGTGCGGATCTTTTCATCGGCAACAGTGGCCAGCTCTGTCGCGTCGTAGCTTTCGCTCATCAGGTCATCGCGGTTGTAGGCTGAGACGTCTTTACCGGCTTCTGCCCAGGTGTCGAAGACTTGCTGGCGGAAGTTAAGCGTCCAGTTGAAAGAAGGTGAGTTGTTGTAAACCAGCTTGGCGTTGGGGATGACCTTGCGGATTTCATCAACCATGGCGCCGATTTGGCCAACGTGGGGCTTCTCAGTTTCGATCCAAAGCAGGTCAGCGCCGCTTTGCAGTGACACGATGCTGTCGAGTACGCAACGCGCTTCGCCAGTACCGGCTTTAAAACGCATCAGGCCGTTGGGCAGACGCACGGGACGCACCAGCTTGCCGTCTTGTTTGATAACGAGATCGCCGTTACCCAGGTCGTCAGCAGACACTTCTTCCACTTCGAGGAAGGCGTTGTACTGGTCGGCCAAATCGCCGGGTGTTTTGGATACGGGGATTTTCTGTGTCAGGCCAGCACCTAGTGAGTCGGTGCGAGCAACGATAACGCCATCGTCAACACCCAGCTCTAAAAAGGCGTAGCGAACGGCATTGATTTTGGCGACGAAGTCTTCGTGAGGCACGGTGACTTTACCGTCCTGGTGGCCGCACTGCTTGGCGTCAGACACCTGATTCTCAAGCTGGATGCAGCAAGCACCGGCTTCGATCATTTGCTTGGCCAGCAGGTAAGTAGCTTCCTCGTTACCGAAACCGGCATCGATGTCGGCAATAATAGGCACGACGTGAGTTTCGTGATTGTCGATCTTGGCTTGCACTTCAGCTTCAGCAGCGGCATCGCCAGCTTCACGGGCGGCGTCGAGTTCACGGAACAAACCGCCCAGCTCGCGGGCATCAGCCTGGCGCAAGAAAGTGTAAAGCTCTGCAATTAGCGCAGAAACAGACGTTTTCTCGTGCATAGACTGATCGGGCAGTGGGCCGAAGTCAGAACGCAGCGCAGCAACCATCCAGCCAGATAGGTATAGGTAGCGCTTGTTAGTTGTCTCAAGGTGCTTCTTGATGGCGATCATTTTCTGTTGGCCGATAAAACCGTGCCAGCAGCCCAGTGACTGGGTGTAGCTTGCGGAGTCAGCGTCGTACTCGGCCATATCTTTACGCATGATACCGGCGGTGTACTTGGCGATATCAAGGCCAGTTTGAAAGCGGTTCTGGGCGCGCATACGAGCAACATACTCGGGGCTGATGGCGTTCCATGCACTGCCTTGCTCTTTGATCAAGCTGGCAGCTGCGTCGATGTCTGATGAATATGACATAGTCAGTGACTCCTTAAATGTAAGGTGGGTGGTGAAATGCAGCTTAGTTGAACCTTGGCGTTTCGCTAGTATCGAGTGAGTTGCCTTGGCCTGCTAAGTTGCAGGTGTTTTCTAACGGTGAGCATAGTAGCGAAACAGGCCGAATAAATTAAATCAATAATTTCTATGTTCGGTATTTATCCACTGAATGTGAACTGTGTTTTGCTTTGCTGGTGCAGTACGCATGACATGGGCAAGGCGTACAGCCGTAAGGGCTTAAGGCGGTTTGATATAGAGTGAATAAAAAACACCGTGCGCCGCAGATTAGTACTGTTTTATGTGGCGCTTGTATCCATAATAGCGGTGTGCAAAAAGGCCTGTCTGATTTTCAGACCACTGCCTGAAGTGATCCGCGAGAACCCCCCTAATCAAGCCCACCCGACGAAGAGTGAATAAGTGTATGCAGAGTATTGCCCAGCGAATTGCCGATGAGATTGGTGCCAAACGACAGCAAGTAGAAGCGGCGGTTGAAATGTTGGACGAGGGAGCCACGGTGCCGTTTATTGCGCGCTATCGTAAAGAGGTGACGGGTGGCCTTGATGACGGCCAGTTGCGTACCCTTGAAGAGCGCCTGCGCTACTTGCGTGAGCTTGAAGAGCGCCGCGAAGCCGTACTTAAAAGTATTGATGAGCAGGGTAAGTTGACCCCCGAGTTAGAACAATCCATTAAGGCGGCTGACACCAAAACTCGCCTCGAAGATCTTTACCTACCCTATAAAGTGAAGCGCCGTACCAAGGGGCAGATTGCCCGTGAGGCTGGGCTCGAGCCACTGGCCGAAGCTCTGCTCGCCGAACCGAGCTTGAACCCGGAAGACGAAGCGGCAAAATACCTTAACGGCGATAGCGAAGAAGGTAAAAAGATCACCGATGTGAAAGCCGCTCTCGATGGCGCCAAATTTATTTTGATGGAGAAATTTGCCGAAAATGCAGAGTTGCTCGGGCAGTTGCGCAGCTTCCTCAAAGAAGAGGGGCAGGCCAGTGCCCGTTTAATCGACGGTAAAGAAAACGAAGGCGCCAAGTTTCGCGATTACTTTGAATACGATGAACTGCTCAGTACCGTTCCCTCTCACCGGGCGCTGGCGATTTTCCGGGGTCGCAATGAAGGGGTGTTGAGTATTGCCGTGACCGTGGGTGATGCCGAGGAAACTGGGTCGATAAAAGTGGCTCACCCCTGCGAAGGCATGGTCGCCAAATTCTGGGGTATTAGTGACGAGGGGCGCGCTGCGGACCGTTGGTTAAATGAAGTGGTGCGCTGGACCTGGCGGGTGAAATTATTAACCCATCTCGAAACCGATTTGCTGGGCGAAATACGCGAGCGAGCCGAAGAGGGCGCGATACAGGTTTTTGCCGACAACTTAAAAGATCTACTACTGGCTGCTCCCGCCGGGCAAAAGGCCACGATCGGCTTAGACCCCGGTTTGCGTACTGGCGTTAAACTCGCCGTTGTCGATGGCACCGGCAAGGTGCTCGACCACTGCGCTATTTTCCCCACGCCGCCGCAAAAACGCCTGCAGGAAGCAGAGGCGGTATTGGTGCAGCTGTGTGAAAAGCATAAGGTCGGTTTAATCGCTATCGGTAATGGCACCGGCTCTCGCGAAACTGAAAAATTTGTTAAAGATGTACTGAAAACGCACAAGCAATTAAATGCGCAAAGCGTCATGGTGAATGAGGCGGGTGCCTCTATTTACTCGGCCAGTGAATTTGCCGCGAAAGAATTCCCCGATCTCGATGTCACGATTCGCGGCGCTATTTCCATTGCCCGACGTTTGCAGGATCCCCTCGCCGAGCTGGTGAAGATTGATCCCAAATCCATCGGTGTTGGCCAGTACCAGCACGATGTGTCGCAATTTCAACTGGCCCGCTCGCTGGATGTAGTGGTGGAGGATTGTGTGAATGCCGTCGGAGTGGAAGTCAATACGGCCTCGGCACCACTGCTGGCCCGGGTCTCGGGCTTGAGCCAAAGCATCGCCAATAATATTGTTGAGTTTCGCGACAATAACGGGGCTTTTAGCAGCCGCAGCGAGCTCAAAGCTGTGCCGCGTCTCGGTGCCAAAACTTATGAGCAGGCGGCGGGGTTTTTGCGTGTCGCCAACGGTAGTAATCCATTAGATGCCTCTGCTGTGCATCCCGAGTCCTATGCCGTGGTTGAGCAAATTGCCCAGCGCAATAGTCTCGACATGGCGGGTCTTATCGGTAATACGACCTTCCTGCGCAGTGTAAAAGCGGCAGACTTTGTCGATGATCAGTTCGGCCTACCAACAGTAACCGACATTATTAGCGAGCTCGACAAGCCTGGTCGCGACCCGCGCCCCGATTTTAAAGCCGCGACGTTTCAGGAGGGTGTCGAAAAAATTAGCCACCTCGAAGCGGGCATGGTGCTAGAGGGGGCGATTACCAACGTCACCAACTTTGGTGCCTTCGTCGACATAGGCGTGCATCAAGACGGCCTGGTGCATATTTCCGCCCTGTCGAATCGTTTTGTTAAAGACCCCCGTGAAGTAGTGAAAGCTGGTGATGTGGTTAAAGTCAAAGTCATGGAAGTGGATGTGAAACGAAATCGCATCGGCCTGACCATGCGCCTTGACGATGAACTGCCTGACCAGCAAGAGGGTGACGCTGGGGCACGACGCTCGCAGCGAGCTAAATCTACTGGGCAAAAAACGGGAGGGCAAAAACAGGGCGGTCAACGCAGGCAAGGGCAAAACAAGCCGGCAGGTGAGGCAAAAGCCAAGGTCGGTAGCATGGGCGCTTTGTTGCAACAGGCGATGAAAAATAAAAAATAGCGGGCAACATTTGCCGCCTGAGTGAAAGGCTTGGGTGGCATCAGTTTTACAAACGACAGTTAAATAATAATTTTAATCACACTTTAATGACTACACGTTAGCGAAAATACACTATGCGTTTATTCGATATTATCGCCATTCTCATTAGCCTTTCAGCAGTTTTTAGCTGGCTTAATTATAGAGTACTGAAACTGCCTACCGCCATCGGCCTAATGCTCAGTGCGCTGTTAATGTCACTGGTATTGCAGTTGCCAATTTTTGGTGGGCTTGAGCATCAGGCAGAGGCGATGCTGGCGAGTATCGACTTCGACCAAACCCTGCTTCACGGCATGTTGAGCTTTTTACTCTTTGCCGGTGCTCTGCACGTTAACCTTAATGACCTGGCCCAACAGCGCTGGGTAATTGGTGTTTTGTCGACGGTCGGCGTTGTTGGCGCCACTTTTTTAATTGGTGGCGGTGTTTATTATTTATTTGCCTGGCTCGCTATCGATGTCCCCTTTATTTACTGCCTGCTATTTGGTTCGTTAATTTCGCCCACCGACCCCATCGCCGTACTGGGTATTCTTAAAAGTGCCGGCGCACCGAAGACGCTTGAAACAAAAATCACCGGCGAATCACTGTTTAATGACGGTGTTGCCGTTGTGGTGTTTCTAGTGCTGGTGGATATCGCCACAGGTGATGCTGAAGTCAGTGCCGCATCGGTCGCGACACTCTTTTTTAAGGAGGCAATCGGTGGTTTGGTGTTTGGACTGCTAGCCGGTAGCCTCGCATTTTTTATGCTCAAAAGGGTCGATAACTATCAGGTTGAAGTGCTGATCACCCTGGCGCTGGTGACTGGCGGTTACGCCGTTGCGGAGCATCTGCATTTGTCGGCCCCCATCGCCATCGTCGTCGCCGGTTTGTTAATTGGTAATCACGGGCGGAGCGCGGCCATGTCTGACAAAACCCGCGAACACCTGGACACTTTCTGGGAGCTGGTTGATGAAATACTCAATGCCGTGCTGTTTGTACTGATCGGCCTTGAAGTGCTGGTGATCTCACTACGCGAAGATTATTTGCTGGCCGGCGCACTGGCTATACCCTTAATACTACTGGTGCGCTTAATCAGTGTCGGTTTACCTATTGGCTTGATGCGCTCCTTTCGCAGCTTTACCCCCGGCGTGGTGAGTATTTTGACCTGGGCCGGCTTGCGTGGTGGTATATCAGTGGCTCTGGCCCTGTCGCTACCCAGCGGTGAAATGCGTGATTTACTACTGACAGTGACTTATGTAGTTGTGGTTTTTTCCATCGTGGTACAGGGCTTAAGTTTGGGGCCATTGGTGAAGCGACTTACCGCTCCAAAATAAAGGAATCTTGGAACATACCATCTCTGTTGTGCAGCTTAAAAATCACCTAAAGTGGCAGAATACTTGTATTAGCCAGAGCCTTGAGCCTGGCGGCAAAGGGAATAAGTTGAAACCAGATAATAAAAAGCATTAGAGAAAATGCTGTATACACGCTCAGGTTGTAATGCTATCGCTTTTATTCAGTCCCTTACGGACCCCGTTTTTATCTTAAAGAGCTGTGAAAGTGTCGAATTATGGATTTGTAAACACACTAACTCTCCGTAATGACTTGCGGTACAATAACGCAAAAAATATTTTAATATTAAAAGGCAAATTGTATGGATGCTTCAAAATTGCAGAGTAGTCGTAACTCAGTCAAGCTAGCAATCGAAATTGCCGTCAATCTGGGCTTGATTATTTTCATCCTCATTTGGGCGCTAATGATTCTTAAACCCTTTCTTGCGCTAGTTATTTGGGGTGCAATAATTGCCGTTGCCAGTTATACACCGTTCCTCAAGTTACAGTCGATTTTTAAGGGTAGTAAAAAGCTGGCTGTTATAGCCTTTACGGTAATTGGTTTGAGTATTGTTATTATTCCGACCTCGATGTTTTCTGAATCCTTGATAAAAAGCTCCATCAACCTGGCTCATCATATCGCTGAGGGCACGGTGGATATCCCGCCACCGTCTGAGAATGTTAAAGAATGGCCAGTAATTGGCAAGAGAGTACACACCGCTTGGTCAAAGGCTGCTAATAATTTCACCTTGTTCGTAAACGATAATGCCCACCAGGTAAAAGAAATAAGCGCAATCTTTTTGACTAAAGCCGCGGGAGTTGGGCTTGGTATTCTATCGCTGGTGTTTGCGATATTAATCGCTGCGGCTTTTCTATCTAATGCCGAAGTTGCCGCCATGTCTATGCAGCGTTTATTCCGACGTTTAGCGGGTGAACAGGGCGATAAATTGCTGGACCTATCCGCTGCGACTATTCGTAGTGTGGCTACCGGGGTTCTCGGTATCGCCTTTATACAGGCTATGCTGGGGGGGCTCGGGATGGTCGTCGTTGGTGTGCCAGGAGCGGGCTTGTGGGCCTTGTTCGTACTCATCGTCGCTATTGCTCAATTACCACCCTGGCTAATTTTAGGGCCGGTCATCGTTTACGTTTTCTCAGTGGAATCATCGATGGTGGCGACAATGTTTATGGTCTGGAGCCTTGTAGTTTCATTTCTCGATATGGCTCTAAAACCTGTTATGTTGGGTCGTGGTGTTGAGGCTCCCATGCTGGTGATTTTACTGGGTGCCATTGGCGGTATGGTGATGTCTGGCATTATAGGTTTATTTATCGGCGCTGTGATTCTGGCGATGGCCTACAAGCTATTTCAGGCCTGGTTGGAGATGGGCGAAGTTGATATCGGTGCTAGTACAGCCGACGACGTAGTAGACCCTGGCCAGGAAAATCCCCCAACACTTTAATATTACTGCTTATCGGTAGTTGCCTTGAGTGCTGCACTTTAGCAACTTGGTAGTGACGGGTTTTTGTCATGAATTATTGTTGCAGTACTTGGCGTTAATACAAAAAGGATAAGCATGCTTGCTCCCCTGTTAATCGGTGCTCTGATTATCTTTGTTAATATGCTTGTTCAGGTGCTAGCAGCAGTTGCCTTACTACGCTTTTTTGTCAAACGCGGGAGTCGTTTTAGCCAAACGGCGACTATTCTCGATGATGTTTTTATATTGTGTTTTACATTAATCGTATTATTCGCCGCCAATATGGTACAGAGTGTTTTATGGGCTTTACTGTTTATTTTCCTCGGTGAATTTCAGGACTTTGCCACCGCTTTTTACCATTCGACGGTTAATTTTGCCTCCCTCGGCTATGGCGATATTGTTATGAGTGAGAAGTGGCGCTTGCTCGGTGCGCTTGAGGCTGCCAATGGCGTATTGATGTTTGGATTGACCGCCGGCACCCTGTTTGCCGTAATGCAAAATATGGTGCGCCAGCTTCAACCGGCTGATAGTTCAGCCCAAAATAGCCCTCGGTAATTGCGAGTTGTCTGTGCAATTTTTTAAATCAACTTTTGTCAGGCTTATTCTTGTAATACTGCCTTTGTGGTTGATGGCCTGCACACCGCTGGGGCCAGATTTTCTTAGGCCTGAGATCGACCCCGCTGGGCAATGGATAGACTCTGTTGAACAGGGGCTCGAGCCTGTACCGTTGGACCTGTCCCGTTGGTGGCAGGTGTTTAATGATCCTATATTAAATGAACTCGTCGACACCGCTCGGGCCAATAACAATACCCTGGAAATAGCGGGTCTGCGCGTACTTGAAAGCCGGGCCCAGCTCGGTGTTGCGATCGGTGCGCTATATCCTCAATCTCAGCGTATCAATGGTAGCGCGACCCATCTATCACCTCCCGAGAGCAGCGGTACCAGTGCTAACTACTGGCAGTATGGCCTGAATGCCAGTGTCGGCTGGGAGGTCGATTTTTGGGGTCGTTTTCGTCGTGGTATAGAATCGGCAGACGCGGCCTTTATGGCTTCCATTGCTGCCTACGATAATGCCCTGATGTTGGTGTCAGCTCAGGTTGTCGATACATATACGGTGATCCGCACCATCGAGGAGCAGCTACGGATATCGCGGGAAAACATCGATATACAAGAGCGCAGTTTTGCGATTACCGAGGTTTTATATCGCCATGGACAGGATTCCGGCCTCGATATGCAGCAGGCTCAGTCATTATTACTTAGTACACGGTCGACCATTCCCAGCCTCGAAGCTAATCTCAAAAAATCACGTAATGCCTTATCCGTTCTATTGGGCCAGGCTCCCGGTACTCTCCGTACTTTGCTCGCGAAGAAAAAAACCCCCGGATCTATTCCCGTGATCCCGGTGACTATTGCCGTTGGTGTGCCCGTCGATATGTTGCGCCGCCGTCCCGATGTGCGCCAGGCTGAATTACAGGCTATGGCCCAGAATGCCCTGGTGGGTTTTGCGGAAGCTGACCTCTACCCCAGTTTTAGTTTGATTGGTTCCGTCGGTCTCAGAGCCGGTGGCCCGGTGGATGATGATTTTGACAATCTCTTTGATTCTGACGCGCTTACCTACAGCATTGGCCCTGCGTTTAGTTGGCCTTTTCTAAGTTACGGTCGTATCAAAAATAATATTCGTGTTCAGGATGCGCGCCTGCAACAGACATTGATCAACTACCGAGAAACGGTGTTGCAGGCGGTGCGGGAGGTCGAGGACGCGATGGCCGGCTTTAAAGGCAGTATCCAGCAGGCTGCACTGTTGAAAAAAACAGTGGCCTCATCGACGCGCTCTAATGAGTTGGCTACCTTACGCTTTCGCGAGGGCTTTTCTGATTACCAGCGTGTGCTCGACGCGCAGCAGGCCTTGTTTAGTCAGCAGCAACGCTATGTCACGAGCCAAAGCGATAAAGTCCGCAGTTTGGTGGCGCTCTATAAAGCCCTTGGTGGCGGTTGGCAAAAGCCTGACTCTCTGCCGATGCTCGATGCTGAGACGCGCGACACCATGCGGCAACGGACAGACTGGGGGCACTTACTCGACACCGCTTTTGAAAAAGTTGAGCCAGAACAACAGCGTGTGCTCAAACCCGACTGGTAGCGGTATTTAACCAGTAGACACATTCATTGATTAAAGGAAGTTGCGAGCCAATGGCAGAGCCAGTCAACCCACCTGAAACAGAACAGAATGCTAACGCCGATCCGGTTCGCAAGTGGACTTATATTATTTTAGGTCTTTGTTTATTGCTGCTTGTTTGGTATCTACGCTCAGATCGTGTTACGCCTTATACCTCTCAGGCCAGGGTGCATGCGTTGGTGGTACCTATAGCCCCGGAAGTGTCGGGCACGATAACAGAGGTCTCTGTGGCCAATAATCAGCCGGTGCAAGCCGGGCAAAAGCTCTTTCAGATAGACGTCGATCGCTATCAGCTCGGAGTGCAAACAGCCAAGGCTAACCTTGAGGCAGCTACACAAGCGCTCGGTGCTGCGACGGCTGCGGTGGCTGCGGCGCGGGCCTCTCTGGCCTCGAGGGAGGCGAATTTAATTCGTGAGAAACAGGACGCTGTGCGCATGCGTAGCATTCGCAAAGAAGACCCCGACGCTATTTCTGAGCGCCGGCTCGAATCAGCCGAAGCCTCACTGGCCTCTGCTCAAGGCAATGTCGCAGCCGCAGAGGCAAAGTTGGAGCAGGCCATTCAGAGTAGGGGCGCCGAAGGCGAGGCCAATGCGGGCATTCAGCAAGCTCTCGCTGCTTTAGGTCAGGCCGAGCTCGACCTGGAGCGATCAACGGTACGTGCCCCCCATGATGGTGTCGTCACTGGTGTACGCCTGGATAAAGGCAACTTTGCCGGGGCAGGGGCGCCGCAAATGACCTTTATCGCCACCCACAATATTTGGGTGCAGGCCGATTTTACTGAAAACAACCTCGGTAATATCGACCCGGATGATGAAGTCGCCGTTGTTTTCGATATGTTACCGGGGCGCGTATTTAAAGGCTCCATTCGCGATATGGGTTTTGGTGTCGCTGTTGACTCCGCCGCGTTGGGTAGCCTGCCGACGATTGACAACGACCGGGCCTGGTTGCGCAGTGCTCAACGTTTCCCGGTACTGATTGATTTTCAACTACCAGAGGACGATGGCCAGACTGGGCTTAAAGTCGGCTCTCAAGCATCGGTTGTGGTCTATACCGGTAAGCACGGCTTGTTCAATGCCATCGCCTGGGTTTATATACACGCCGTGGCTATATTCAGTTATGCCTACTGAGGCTCTTCCTGAATCGGCCGAGCCAGAGAAAAAAACGCTGTCTTCTTCACACGCACAGGCCAACATCGCCAGCCGACGTATCCTGCGCCTGGCCCTTGGCACAGCACTGTCTCTGGCTTTTTCACAAATTGCGGCGTGGCAGTTATCCTTTCTTGCTCCCGTTTTTACCCTGGTTTTACTCGCCACGCCCTTGCCAGCACCGACCTTAAAAAGCAGTATAAAACTTGTTTTCGCACTACTGTTGCCTTTGGTTTTCGGCGCGTTGGTGCTGCTTCCCTTTCTCGAGCATCTGCGCCCGGTGGGTGTATTACTCGTCGCTCTGGCCTTGTTTTACAGCTTCTATTTCACCAGTTGCGGTGGTGCAGCTGTGCTCGGCACCTTTATGACCATTGGCCTGGCGCTGGTGGTGACGATTGGCAGTGTTAGTATTGATATGCTTTCTGCGGTGGCTCAGGGCGTAGCGCTCGGTGCTATTTTTGGTCTGATCTTTGTTTCTATTGCTCACGCTTTATTGCCCGACTTGAGGGCGGGGCCGGCCTCTGCAAGGGCTAATGCACCAACTCCTGCCAAACCCGAGCCTAGGGAAGCGCGCAGAAAAGCGCTGCGAGCTCTATTAATCACCTTCCCGATGACGTTTTTATTTCTGCTGTCAAACGCCAGCACAAGCTACGTTGCAGTGATGATTAAAGTCGCGTCAATGGGGCAGCAAGCCAGTGTCGACAGCAGCCGCGAAATGGGCCGCTCAATGCTGGAATCCACGCTATGGGGTGGACTGGGTGCTGTCATTGCCTGGCAGCTTCTGAGTATCTGGCCCGCGCTGTTGCTCTATAGCTTGTTAATAGGCCTGGCGGGATTGTTGTTCGGGCCGCGGATATTTCAGGGGCATGGCATGCATCCTCAGTTCTCGATGTGGTCCTACGCCTACCTCACTATGATTGTCGTGCTGGCACCGGCCCTACTGGATAGTCAGAGTGGCTCGGCGGCTGGCGCGGCATTTTATTCTCGTTTACTGCTATTTGTGGTGATCGCCGTCTATGGTTCCATTGCGGTTGCTGTCTTCGATGCCTTTTGGCCGGAGCAGTCGTCCACTGAACACCGCAAAGGTGTTGTGGAGCCTCGTTAATGGTTGTCGGCTTGAAAAAAATATTCACTTGATTTTAGTGGGTAGCAATAAATTTTACGATTACGTCAACCAACGCGACAATGTAAGCGTTGTTAATTAGACATTTAATGGGAGTTGTTTCTGTCTAGTTAGTGGCAAACTATAGACTCATTCATTGTTGGCATGCAGAATTGAACAGCGATGAATAAGGCTCTATTATCCCCAACCCAATGGGTGGGTTGCACGGTAGAGCTGCCCCGGAGTAAAGCCATTTTCAGGCTTGATGTATCCAGATAATTTTTAATGTGTTGAGGAGTTAAGAATGAATAAAGTCGCGATTTTATGTTGTGCCCTGGTGTTAGGCGGTTGTATGTCAACAGACCCCTATACTGGCGAGCAAAAAACCAGTAACACCGCTAAGGGTGCCGGTATTGGTGCTATTACAGGCGCGTTGGTGGGAATGGCAGTTTCCAGTAAATCTGATCGCGAGAAAGGTGCTCTGATTGGCGCAGCGAGTGGCGCGGCAATTGGCGGTGGTGTCGGTTTTAGGATGGACAAGCAGGAGGCCGCACTGCGTGCCAAGCTTGAAGGCACAGGCGTTCGCGTTATTCGAGAAGGTGACAATATTCGGCTGGTTATGCCTGGGAATCTTACTTTTGAAGTTGACAGCTATAACGTAAGGTCTGCATTTTACGGGACACTCGAGTCCGTCGCTCTGGTTCTAAAGGAGTTCACCAAGACCAATATTCGCATTGGTGGGCATACCGATTCGACGGGTAGTGATAGCTATAATCAAACCCTCTCCGAGCGTAGAGCTAGCAGTGTTGGTCAGTTTTTGATTGCCCAGGGTGTCATGGCTGGCCGTGTTTCGACCTCGGGTTATGGTAAGCGTTACCCCATTGCCAGTAATGATAGCGCAGCGGGGCGACAAGCCAACCGTCGTGTTGAACTTGAGCTGGTATCGTTCTAGGCTTTTGCGATTTAATACGACTGACAAAGAAACCTGCAGACTTTGCGCGTCGTATTAAGGTGTGATTCTGGCTATCAGTCAGAGGCAGAGACCTTGGCAAAGTCTCTGCAAATACCGCTTATCTCGAGTGATGAGCGGCTTCCAGCAGATATAGACTTTGAATTGGTATTGGGCAGTGCAGGGCTTTCACTGTGTGAACAGCCTGTTCAAAGAGACTCTGCTCAGTCTGAAAAACGTAAAAACAAAGAAAAAAATAAAGTAAAAGCAGATGTCCGCTGTGATTTTATTGGCGGTGAATTGCGTCATCGCCGGCTCTACGGTGGTGGTAAAAGCCAGATGATTCTCAAGGCCACCGGCCTCAATAAGCACAAACCCTCAATAATGGATTTAACCGCTGGTCTGGGTCGCGACAGTTATGTACTGGCGACAGCCGGGGCACGGGTGACAATGTTTGAACGTCAGCCTATTGTTGCTGCACTGCTAGCCGATGGTTTGAGGCGTTTGCGAAGTGGCGGTGATGAACAGGAATTAGCCATTGCGCAGCGCTTATTCTTGCATCAGGGCGATAGTCTGTCTTGTGTTGGCGCTCTCGCCGAGCAAGAAGCGCCAGATGTGATTTATCTCGACCCCATGTTTCCCGAACGGGGCAAAACGGCGAAGGTCAAAAAGGCCATGGCTTTTTTTCATCATCTGGTGGGTAGTGACGATGATGCGGCTGCGTTGTTACCTTTGGCGCTAGAGACTGCACGCTACCGGGTGGTGGTTAAACGACCACGCCATGCGCCGCCTTTGGCAGATAAAGAGCCGGGGCTGTGTTTTGAGGGGAAGTCGACACGCTTTGATGTCTATCCCCTGAAAAAAATGACCTAAAGAAAATGTTTTCGTAAGCCTCTGCTTTATTCTTTTAGTCCGTATTCGGGCGAGCTGCCGTTTGTTCTGGTGTCTTACTACGTAGCGCTAAAACACTCCCCGCAGCAATTAAACCCAGGCCGATAAAGGCGTGTAGTGTCCATTGGTAATCTTCAAAAGCGGTGGAGATTAACAGCGCAACGACAGGGAAAATCAGGAAGGTATAGCCGCCTTTATCGGGGCCGATAAGCTCGAGTAAGCGCAGATAAAAAACAAAGCCCAGTGCGGTGCCAAAGACAGCCAGATAAATTAGCGCAGCAGAATATTGCAGGGTGTATTCATAGTTGAACGTCTTACCACTCAGCAGGGCGACAAGAAACAGCAAACAGCAGCCGTAGAACATGCCCCAGGCGTTGTATTGCACTACTGGCAATTGACGTCGTGTACTCATCCATGTTGCTGTAATACTACCCATAGAGGCGAGAAAGGTTGCCAGTAAGGCTAACAACAAGCCGCGAACACTGTTGTTAGCAAATGAAATGCCCGTCAGTTCTGCAGAGAAAACCAGGCTGATGCCGGCAACACCAACCAGTGCGCCAAGCAGGGCGGGCAAGCTGGTTTTATTGCCGAGAATAAGGCGTGCGGTAAAAATATTAATAAATACAATGGTAGAAAAAACGACGGCCACCAGGCCGCTGGTGAGCATGCCCGTGGCCTGATAAACCAGATAATAATTGCCAGAGAATAAGAAGAACCCGAGTAATAAAAAACTCAAATGATCGCGCAGAGGGAAGTTGAGGGAGAGGTTTTTACCGCGACACCAGGCAAACATGACGAGTGCGGCAAGGGCGTTGCGATAAAAGGCTGAAACACTGGGGTCGACCACACCGAGGTGGAGTTTGACTGCGATCCAGGTGGAGCCCCAAATTAATACGGTGGCGCTAAATAATAAAAATACCTGCAAGTTTTTTCCCGCTATTCATTATTTTTGTTGTGAAGTGGGTGAATGCTAACAGAGTAGATTTTTGAGTATGCCCTGATAGATGTTACTGAGCTTGTCGAGGTCACTGGCAACAATCTGCTCGTCGACTTTGTGAATGGTTGCGTTCAGGGTGCCGAGTTCAATGACTTGCGTACCGAGCTTGGCGATAAAGCGGCCATCGGAGGTGCCACCACTGGTTGATAGCTCTGTTTCGAGGCCGGTTTCTTGTTGAATGCTGTCGACGACTGCTGTTACCAGATCACCGGGTTCGGTAATAAAAGGCTCGCCGCTCAAATTCCACTCAATGTCATATTTCAGCTCGTGGCGCTTGAGAATGGCTTCAACCCTTTCCTGTAACTGCGGGGCGGTGACCTCGGTTGAAAAGCGAAAGTTAAAAACGACGGTCACGTCACCGGGAATGACATTGGTGGCACCGGTGCCGCCATTAATATTCGATACCTGAAAACTGGTGGCCGGGAAGAAATCATTACCTTCGTCCCACTGTTGAGCCATTAACTCGGCAAGGGCGGGCGCGGCGCGGTGAATAGGGTTGTCAGCCAAGTGGGGGTAGGCGATATGCCCTTGAGTGCCCTTAATAATAAGCGTGGCATTGAGGGAACCGCGGCGGCCGTTTTTCACCATGTCGCCGAGTTGTTGGTGGCTTGACGGTTCACCGATAACACACCAGTCGGGAATAATATTTTGCTCTTGCAGCCAGTCGACAACTTTAACCGTGCCGTTAACGGCGGGGCCTTCCTCGTCACTGGTGATCAGAAAAGCAATGCGGCCGCCGTGATTGGGCTGCTCCTCAACAAAGCGTTCGCAGGCGGTAACCATTGCGGCTAATGCACCTTTCATATCGGCGGCACCGCGACCGTATAAAATATCGTCGGCAATTAATGGTTCAAAGGGTGGTTGTTGCCAGTCTTCGAGCTTGCCCGTGGGCACCACATCGGTGTGTCCGGCAAAACACAGTACCGGGCCGGACTCGCCTTTTACCGCCCAGAAATTATCGACATCACCAAATGGCAGGCGCTGGATAGTAAAACCGAGAGCCTGCAGACGAGCAATCATCACCTCCTGGCAACCACCGTCAAGGGGCGATACGGAGGGCCTGCTGATTAGTTCGCAGGCCAATTGCAAGGTGGCTGATACTGTCTCGCTGTTTTGCGTCATATTTCTGCTTTCGTTGTCTTGCGGTATTACTTTGTAAGCGTAATGTTGACGTTTTCTTTAAATAAGCCGACCGGCATTGCGGGTCGGCTTAAGCACGTCAGAACAAAGATTAGTTGTGGGCGTGCAATGCTTCGTTAAGCTCAACGGCCGTTTGGTTGGTTAAGCACTCAATGGCACCACTAACGGAGTTGCGACGGAATAATAAGTCGGACTTGCCCGCTAATTCTCGTGCTTTGGTTTCGCCAGCGACTTTTTTACTGTCGTCGAGCATCACCACTTTAGTACCAGCGGTAATATAAAGCCCGGCTTCGACAATGCAACGATCGCCGAGGGGAATACCGATACCGGCATTGGCGCCGAGCAGGCATTCTTTGCCGACAGAAATAATAATATTACCGCCGCCTGACAGGGTGCCCATGGTTGAGCTGCTGCCACCGAGATCGGAACCGGCACCGACAAAAACACCGGCGGAGATACGGCCTTCGATCATATTGGGGCCTTCGGCACCGGCGTTAAAGTTGACGAAGCCCTCGTGCATGATGGTCGTGCCTTCACCAATGTAGGCGCCGAGTCGCACGCGACGAGCATCGGCAATGCGTACACCAGCGGGCACAACGTAGTCTGTCATTTTGGGGAATTTGTCGACGCTGTCGATGCTAAGGTTTTGACCCTTAATGCGTGCCTGTACCTGTCGCGCGGGGAGCTCGGCGAGATCAATAGCGCCTTCGTTAGTCCAGGCGACATTGGGCAGGGAGCCGAAAATACCACTGAGGTTAATGCCGTGGGGCCTGACCAGACGGTGGGAGATTAACTGTAATTTTAAATAGGCTTCGGGTACCGAAGCGGGCTCGTCATCGCTGGCGAGAATTGTTGCTACACAGGGGCGAGAGCTGTTGAGCAGTGAGCGTGCGGCATCTGCCTGGGCACTTTGCTGCTGTTTGTCCAGTGCATCGGCAAGGCTTTGCAGTTTGCTGTCATCAAGTGCAATCACGGCATTGCCTGCGCTGTAACCCAGTGCATCACTCAACGCTACGGCAATAGCGGCGTCGGGGTTGAGCAGGGGGGCCGGATAAAAAACTTCGAGCCATTCATTTTTTTGATTTTGCGTGCCGACACCGATGCCGATGCTATAGAGCTTAGTCATTTGTTATTCCTCTTTTTACTTGATCGTGTTGTTTGGGCTAATAGTAGGGGGTAGTCGTTTGGTCTAGTTGCTTGCTGCAAAAATTGAGTTGTAGGTGTCGGCCTTAAAACCGACATACACAGCGCCGTCGTATTCGAGCACGGGGCGTTTAATCAGTGTTGGTAACTCGACAAGCAGGGCGTTAACGCTGTCTGCGTCAAGATTTTCTCGCCTTGATGGGTCGATTGTTTTCCAGCTGGTGCTGCGCTTGTTGAGCACCACTTCCCAGCCCAGGGCGTCTATCCACCTGGCGACCTGCTCTGGCGTTAAGCCATCGCCACGCACATCGTGAAAGGTGAAGGCAACATCGTGTTCCTCTAGCCAACGGCGGGCCTTTCTGACGGTGTCGCAATTTTTAATGCCGAAAAGTACAGTCACAAGTTTCTATCCCCGTTTTCTTGAAAATAATGGCGTGTTAAAAAACGCTGGCTAGGATAGCAAAAGCGACTCTCGAGCACATTCTGTTTATCTGCGCCCATAGCTCACTAAAAAACCATCAGGCTTTTTTAGTGACGAAGGCTTTTTTTCGTTGCGGATAGCAGGTTGTGCAAATCTCACACACCGTGCCATTGCAACCACGGGCCGAACAGAACTCGCGACCGTAGTAAATGATTTGCAGGTGCAGGGCGTTCCAGGTTTCTTTGGGAAACAGTCGCTTCAAATCTTTTTCAGTTTGCACCACGTTCTTGCCGCTGGTGAGACCCCAGCGTTGCGCCAGTCGATGGATATGCGTGTCAACGGGAAAGGCGGGGTGGCCAAAGCCCTGAGACATGACCACGCCGGCTGTTTTGTGGCCGACGCCAGGCAGGGTTTCTAGTGCCTCCATGTCTTCGGGCACTTCGCCGTCATAGTCGGCCACCAAAATTTGAGAGAGCCCGGCTATAGCCTTTGATTTGCGGGGTGAAAGGCCGCAGGGGCGAATAATACTGAGGATAGTTTCGACCGGCACATGGCACATATCGGCAGCATTATCGGCCAGCGCAAACAGGGCGGGCGTTACTGTGTTGACCCGAGCATCGGTACATTGGGCGGAGAGCAGCACCGCGACCAGCAGGGTGTAATGATTGCTGTGGTCGAGGGGGATGGGTTGACTTGGATACAGCCTGGCAAGCGTATCGAGAATATAAGCAACCCTTTCTTGTTTCAGCATTTACAACGACCCAAGAAAAGTTTTGATGCGCTGTGCAGCCTCTTCGCACTGTGCCAGCGGTGCAACCAGTGCCATGCGAATGCGTTGTTCACCTGGGTTTCCTGTTGCGGTATCGCGCGCCAGATAGCGCCCCGGTACCACGGCAACATTTTGTGTGGCGAGCAGGTCGCGGGTAAAGATGTCATCGGCAATAGGCGTTTCTGGCCACAGGTAGAAGCCGGCATCGGGCTGACTAAACTCCATCACCGGTTTCAGTATTTTGGTAACGGCACTGAACTTTTCACGGTACTGCCTGCGGTTGTCGAGCACGTGTTCTTCGTCACCCCAGGCTGTCACGCTGGCCCACTGGTGTTGCAGGGGCATGGCGCAGCCGTGGTAGGTGCGGTAGAGCAAAAATTGTTTAATGATGTGGGCGTCACCGGCGACAAAGCCCGAGCGCAGGCCTGGCAGGTTGGAGCGTTTCGATAAGCTGTGAAAAACCATGCAGCGCTTGAAATCATTCCTGCCCAGCTCGGCACAGGCCTGTAACAAACCGGGTGGTGGTTGGTCTTCATCGGCGTAAATTTCTGAATAACACTCGTCGCTGGCGATAACAAAGTCGTGGCGGTCAGCCAGCGCGATCAATTCTTTCAGGGTGTCGAGCCCCAGCACTGAACCAGTTGGGTTGCCCGGGGAGCAAAGATAAACCATCTGGCAGCGTTGCCAGTCAGCATCACTAAGGCTGGAGAAATCCGGCGCAAAATTGGTCTCTTTTGTGCAGTTTAGAAACACCGGCTCGGCCCCGGCGAGTAGGGCGGCACCCTCATAAATTTGGTAGAAGGGATTGGGCATTACCACAGAGGGATTTGTTTTTGTTGTGGCGCTGGGGTCAATCACCGCCTGGGCAAAGGCGAACAGGGCCTCGCGTGTGCCGTTGACGGGTAGGATATGTTGCTCGGGGTCGGGCATTACCGGCAGTTTAAAACGGCGGGCCAACCACTCGGCAATGGCCTGTCGTAGCTCGAGGATGCCCTTGGTGCCAGGGTAGGCGCTGAGACCACTGCTTTGTTCGATGCCGTGGATGTGGGCAATTAATGTGTCGATCACTAATTGCGGTGCGCTATGTTTGGGTTCGCCAACGGAGAGGCTGATGGGGGCGAGTGTGGCAGGTGCTTCTATACCTGACATTAGCATTTTAAGCTTTTCGAAGGGGTAGGGCTGTAGACTTTGTAGATTGGGGTTCATGGCGCTCTCTTCACGGCTTGTCCACGAGCGGGGTGTTTGCCGGGGACAGTCAATTTTATAATTAATCGCGTTGTTGAATGAATTCTGTCGTGGCTCCCGATACCTCGTTGTCCAGGTTTCGGGTATTGAGTTCACGACAAATTGTTTGCTCTATTTCTCGACACAAGTCCAGATCCTTAATAGCCTGGTCACTTTCATCGGTGAGATAAAAAACATCTTCCACACGCTCACCCAGGGTGGCAATTTTAGCGCTGTGCAGGTGGAGATTGAAGCGCATGAATATTTGACCGAGCTGGGCTAGCAGACCAGGGCGGTCGGGGGTAACGACTTCGAGATATGTTGTACGCGAGTCATGGCTATGATCAATTTTGGCTGAGGTGCCAATAGTCAGTTGTTTCAATTGGCGCGGGGTGCGGCGGTTGACTTCAATATTGTTACTGTCATTCGCGATTAAGGCTTCTTTGAGCTTGCGCTCTACTTTGGCGGCCTTGTCACGGCGATTGGCGAAAGGCTGGCCCTGGTCGTCGAGCACATAAAAAATATCGTAGGTGTGATGTTCATTGCCGGTGTAAAGCCGGGCATCGTGGATGTCCAGGCGCAGCGTATCGAGGGTAGCGGCCGTAATGGGGAAGACATTGGCGAGGTTTTTAGTGTGTATGAAAATGCGCGTTACGCTGTCACCCTCCATACCGGCGTCTTCGATCAGGATCACCGGTAAACTGGGGTCATCTGCCGCCAGTACGGCTTTAACGCCCCGAGTAATAACACTGGCGCTTTCGCGCAAGAATAACTCGCTGTCCATGTCACTCCACAGGGCTGTACTTTGCTCCTTGCTAATACCTTCTTTTTCGAGGAGTTTCAGCGTTTCGCTGCGGGTATTTTCAATCCATTTCTGCTTGTTAATGGGGTTTTCCAGGCCGCGTCGTAGGGCGTCACGGGTCTGGAAATAGAGCTGGCGAATCAATGAGCCCTTCCAGTTATTCCACAAGGTGGGGTTGGTGGCATTCATGTCGGCGATGGTTAGGGTCAGCAGGTGATCGAGATGGATTTGATCACCGACGATCAGGGCGAATTTGTGGATCACATCGGGGTCGGATATATCCTCGCGCTGGGAAATACTCGACATCAATAGATGGCTTTCGACCAGCCAGCTGACCAGTTGGGTTTCCTGTTCGGAAAAACCGTGTCGCTGTGCAAAGTCGGTCGCGTCGACCGCACCGAGTTTTGAGTGGTCGCCGCCGCGCCCTTTGGCAATATCGTGAAAGAGCCCGGCGATAAGCAGTAGTTCAGGCTTGGGTAGGTTTTTCAGTACATGAGAGGCAACTGGGAATTTTTCTTCCTCTTGCGCGTTACCGAGCCGGCGGATGTTGCGAATCAGCTGAATGGTGTGGGCGTCGACCGGGTAAATATGAAATAGGTCGTGCTGCATAAGGCCGATAATGCGATCGAATTCGGGCAGGTATTTGCCAAGTATGCCATAGCGAACCATGCGCTGAAGTTGCGTTGTGAGCCGCCCACTGCAACGGAACAGGCGCATAAACAGCTCACGATTGACCGGGTCGTGACGGAAGCCCTCGTCGATTTGATGGCGATATTGGCGGATTTGTCGGATGGTCGTCGAGCGCACCCCCTGGATAGAAGAGTCTTCACCCAGTAAGACGAAGATTTCTAGCAGGGCTGAAGGGTGGTCAAGGAAAACAGTATCGTTAACCACTTCAATATAATCGTCACGTATCTGAAAGCGCGGATTGATCGCGCGAATAGTGTTTTTCTTCTGACTTTTGTTGATGACCTCATCCATGTAATGGAGAAGCATGTCATTTTGTTCGCGCATGGCCAGTACCACGCGGTAGTAGCGCTGCATAAATTGTTCGACCGCAAGCCGCTCTTTCGTGTCCTCGTAGCCAAACATTTGCGCCAGTTTGCGCTGGGAATCGAAGAGTAAGCGCTCTTCGGGCCGTCCCGAGATCAGATGTAAGCCATAGCGCACCCGCCATAAAAAAGCCTGACCCTTACGCAGTAATTCGTACTCCTCGGCGGCGAGAAAGTGGGTGTTGGCCAGCTCGGCCAGGCTGCGCTTGTGAAAATATCGCTTTGCAACCCAGCCAATGGTTTGGATGTCTCTCAAGCCACCAGGGGCTTCTTTAATATTGGGTTCCAGGTTGTACTCGGTATTACCGTGCTTTTCGTGCCGCTCGTTTTGTTCGTCGTATTTAGCGCGAAAAAATGTGTTGGCCGGCCAGATATTACTGGGCCCGGTTCGCTCCTCCATTTTCAGGCGTAATTCGACATTGCCAGCGAGAGTGCGAGACTCCATGAGATTAGTGGCGACGGTGATATCGGCTTTGGCCTCTTCAACACAATGGGACAGGGAGCGTACGCTGTGGCCAATATTGAGTTGAATGTCCCAGAGAAAAGTCAGGAAGCCTTCAATACTGGCTTTATAGGGCTTGTGGTTTTTACGCTTGCTTAATAGCAGCAGGTCGATGTCGGAGTGGGGATGGAGTTCGCCGCGACCATAGCCACCCACCGCGAGCAGGCTAATGTCTTTGTCCCAACTAAAGCGCTGCCAGGCGTGCAACAGAATGCGGTCAATGAAGGCAGCGTGTTCATGCACCAGAGTTTCGGTGTCCTCGCCTTGTTCAAAACGGTTGTTGAGAAAGGTATCAGCGGCGCGGATGGCATCGCGAAAAACCGTTTGAGCATCGCCCGTACAGAGGTTGGCGAGAAAGCGCTTCTCGTCAAAAAATAGGGGCATGGGTAGGGCTTCGGGGGCTGGATTCATGGTTTGTCGTTGGTATTTCTGTTGTCGTAAGTCTCGAAAGTCGGTGCGGTCTTGAAAAGGCCAGCAGGCTGAACCCCGTGCCGCTTTAAACTAGCATCGCTGTAAGGTCGTAATCTATAAAAGGCTGCCCTTTAAAAAGACTCTTCAGGGCGAGCTGTAAGCACATCGACGCCAGTCGCGGTGACCAATAAAGTGTGCTCCCATTGCGCTGACAGGCGACCGTCGCGGGTTTCCACCGTCCAGCCATCGGCCTTCAGTTTAGTATGTTGCTTGCCGGCATTGACCATGGGCTCGATGGTGAAGGTCATGCCCTCTTCAAGAACCAGTCCAGTACCCGCTTTGCCGTAGTGCAGCACCTGCGGTTCTTCGTGGAATTCACTACCAATACCATGACCGCAGTATTCGCGAACTACGGAATAGTGCATACCCTCGGCATGTTTTTGTACCACATGGCCGATATCGCCCAGACGGTTGCCGGGTTTGACTTGCTCGATACCTAAATACAGGCATTCCTGGGCAACCTTAATCAAACGGTCTGCGTGGCTGGCTGTTTTACCGATGCAGAACATCTTACTGGTATCGCCAAAATAACCGTCTTTAATCACCGTAATATCGAGGTTGACGATGTCGCCATTCTTTAGCACTTTATTAGCGGCGGGGATGCCGTGACAAATCACCTGATTCACTGAGGTGCAGATCGATTTGGGGAAGCCCCGGTAATTCAAACAGGCGGGAATAGCGTGTTGCACATCGACCATAAAGTCATGGCAGATAGTGTCGAGTTCAAGAGTGCTGATGCCGGCCTGCACATGGGGGGCAATCATCTCCAGAACATCGGCGGCGAGCTTGCCGGCAATACGCATTTTTTCGATTTCTACAGGTGTTTTAATGGTAACGGACATGGGCTCAGACAGCGGCAGTGAATAAGCACCGCATTGTAACCAATTTTGTCGGTCTTAATGGGGGATTCAATACTCGGGGTGTCGTAATTTCTTCGGCCGTTGGTTAGGTGTCTTTATAAGTGCATGGCTGGCGTTTGATTTAGGTCGCATATTGTCGTCAGTTCTTCTAATGGCTCCTTGATTGTGGTATAAAGCGCGCCCCGATGGAATGGCCGTCGGGGTTAACTTTAACGACTCACACTTACCGACACATTGGCTTGGGTGCCTGCTTGATTAAATAGCGGGTTAGACAATGGGGTGGTGGAGGCTTAACCCAACAGGAAACTTGAATTATGACTATGGTTAGTATGCGCGATATGCTCCAGGCGGGTGTCCATTTCGGCCACCAAACTCGTTACTGGAACCCGAAAATGAATCAATACATTTTCGGTGCACGAAATAAAATTCACGTCATCAACTTAGAGCACACTGTGCCAGCATTTAACGATGCTCTCGAGCAGGTTCGCCAGCTCAGCGCCAGTGGTAATAAGGTCCTCTTTGTCGGCACCAAGCGTGCTGCACAAAAAGCAATTAAAGAAGAAGCAGAACGCGCTGGCATGCCCTATGTTTGCCATCGCTGGTTGGGTGGTATGCTGACCAACTACAAAACTATTCGCGCTTCTATCAAGCGCTATCGCGATCTTGAAGCACAGAGCACTGATGGCACTTTCGAAAAGCTAACCAAGAAAGAAGGCCTGATGCGTCTGCGTTTGAAAGAGAAGCTTGAGCGCTCTATCGGTGGTATTAAAGACATGGGCGGTCTGCCCGACGCGCTGTTTGTGATCGATGTTGACCACGAGCGCATTGCTGTACAGGAAGCCAACAAGCTGGGCATCCCCGTTATCGGCATCGTCGATACTAACAGCAACCCCGATGGCGTTGATATTGTGATTCCCGCCAATGACGATGCGATTCGTGCGGTCAAACTTTACGCTATGGCCATGGCTGATGCCGTGCTCGAAGGTAAAGCCGGCGGCGCTGTTGCCTCGGAAAAAGATGAGTTTGTCGAAGTGACAGAAGCTCAGGCCGATGCCGTTGTTGCAGAGGCTGTTGAAGCCGTTGAGCCTGCTGCTGAAGAACCTGCAGCACCAGCACCAACGACTGAGGCTTAAGCCTTTGAAGGCCGGTTGCTTTTCATAGCTGGTCTACGTTAAAAAAAAGGGGGCATAGCCCCCTTTTTACTAATTATTGACATCAGGTTTCATTGGCTCAATGCCTGTGTAAACCGACTATATTGAGAGGATTTCCCATGGCAGCGATTTCTGCTTCCCAGGTTAAAGAACTACGTGATCGCACCGGTCTCGGCATGATGGAGTGTAAAAAAGCACTGGCTGCAACCGATGGTGATATAGAGACGGCAATCGAAAACTTACGTAAATCCAGCGGTATGAAAGCGGCTAAGAAAGCGGGCCGCACGGCAGCTGACGGCGTTGTGGCAGTGAAAGTTGCCGATGATGCCTCCTACGCTGTGTTGGTTGAAGTTAACTCTGAAACTGACTTTGTTACTAAAGACGACGGCTTTAAGGCCTTTGTTAGCGCTGTTGTCGATAAAGCGTTTGCCGACAAGGAAAGCAATATAGAAGTGCTTGCCGCGGCTATGGAAGATGCCCGTCAGGCGCTAGTACAAAAGTGTGGTGAGAACGTCAACGTGCGTCGCGTACAACTGGCCGAAGCCCCCGTAGTTGGTGCCTACGTACACAGCAATAATCGCATTGGTGTGCTGGTCACTCTTGATGGTGGCACAACAGAACTTGCTAAAGACGTTGCGATGCACGTTGCGGCAGTTAATCCTCAGGTTGCGACACCCGATGAAATGCCCGCCGATGTGGTTGCCAAGGAAAAAGAAATTTATGTTTCCCAGGCCATTGAAAGTGGCAAGCCCCCCGAAATTGCTGAAAAAATGGTCGTTGGACGTTTGAAGAAGTTTCTCGCCGAGAGCAGCCTTGTCGAGCAGCCCTTCGTGCGCGACCCCGATGTTAAAGTGGGCAAGATGTTGGCCGATGCCGGCGCCAGTACTGTCGGCTTCACTCGTTATGAAGTGGGTGAAGGCATTGCCGTTGAAGAGCTCGACTTTGCCGCTGAAGTTGCAGCACAGGTTAACGCCACTAAATAAGGTGTTTGCCACCGGTCACTTAACAGTACCGGTGGCTTTAGGCAGATGGTAAAAAGAATAAAGTAGGGCCCAAGTTTGACGTGATGGCTTAATACGAATGGGCCAATAGCGAAAGATCAATATTCAAGGATCAATGCCGATGAGCAACTCAGGTACAGATAAGAAGTACAAGCGCATTCTCCTCAAGCTCAGCGGTGAAGAACTAATGGGCGATGGCGATTTTGGCATCGATCCAAAAGTTCTCGACCGCATGGCGCTGGAAATTGGCCAGTTAGTGGGCATTGGTGTGCAGGTTGGTCTGGTGATCGGCGGTGGTAACTTGTTTCGCGGCGCCGCACTGAGTGCAGCGGGCATGGAGCGGGTAACCGGTGATCACATGGGTATGCTGGCCACGGTGATGAATGCCCTGGCCATGCGCGATGCCCTCGATCGCAATAATATTTCGGCGCGGGTGATGTCGGCCATCCCCATGAGTGGTGTGGTTGAGCACTATGACCGCCGCCGCGCTCTGCGCTATTTGGCTTCCGGTGATGTGGTTATCTTCAGTGCCGGTACAGGCAACCCTCTCTTTACCACAGATTCGGCAGCTTGCCTGCGCGGTATCGAAATTAATGCTGAAGTGGTCTTGAAGGCGACCAAGGTTGATGGTGTCTATTCAGCTGACCCGATGAAAGTCTCCGACGCCACGCTCTATACCAGTTTGAGTTACGATGAGGTGCTGGATAAGAAGCTAGAAGTGATGGATCTTACAGCCATCTGTCTCTGCCGCGAGCATCACATGCCGGTACGGGTTTTTAGAATGTCGAAGTCCGGCGCTCTATTGAGTGTCGTGGTGGGTGGCGATGAGGGAACATTGATCGAGGAAGCGTGATCCCAAGCTCGCTGACCTATCAGTGGGCAATATCGGTAGATCGCTTTCGAACGGATTACACCTCAACGGATCACCTCGAAACGGATAAAAGACGAGAAACGAATTATGATTAATGAATTGAAGGAAGATGCCCAGCAGCGCATGGGTAAAACGGTTGAAGCACTGGGCCAAGCCTTGAATAAGGTGCGCACCGGCCGTGCTCACCCGAGTATTCTTGAGGGTGTCCGAGTTTCTTACTACGGCAGCGAAACGCCTTTGAGCCAGGTGGCGAATATCTCTGTTGCCGATGCGCGGACCCTGACCGTCACCCCCTGGGAAAAAAATATTGTCCAGGATGTTGAGCGAGCCATTATGAATGCTGACCTCGGTCTCAATCCCTCTAGTGCCGGTGAAGTGATTCGTATCCCCATGCCCGCTCTCACCGAAGAGACGCGCAAGGGTTTTATCCGCCAGGCTCGCAAAGAGGTGGAAAACTCCCGCGTTTCAGCCCGCAATATCCGACGCGATGTGCTCTCTGATATTAAAGAGCTGTTAAAGGAAAAGGATATTTCCGAGGACGAGGAGCGCCGCGCGCAGGACGATGTACAGAAAATTACCGATCGTTTTATCAAGCAAATGGACGATATGCTGGTCGTCAAAGAAAAAGACTTAATGGAAATCTAGTAAACCAGTAAGCATTTAAATAGGGAATACCAGGCAAGGACGCCATGGAAAACCCGGCATCGACGCTCGGTAAAATAACTCCAGGAAAGTAGAGCATGGTGGAATCTTTGGCGACTGATAGCGCTCAGCCACTCAGGCATGTCGCAGTCATTATGGATGGCAATAACCGCTGGGCTAAGGCTCGGGGTTTGCCCGGTCATGAGGGTCATCGCGCCGGCGTTGAACGCGTTCGCGACATAATAGAAAGCTGTCAGCGACACCAGGTTGAAGTAGTTACCCTGTTTGCCTTTAGCAGCGAAAATTGGCAGCGACCAGCGCTTGAAGTCAGCGCCTTGATGACCCTGTTTGCCTCTTACATTAAAAAAGAAGCTAAAGCCCTTCACGAGCGTGGAATTCGCCTCCGTGTAATTGGTGAGCGCGGGCGCTTTAGTACTCGTTTACAAAAGCGCATTGCCGATGCCGAGGCGCTCACCGCTGACAATACGGCGATGACTCTAGTGTTGGCTGTCGATTACGGTGGCCGTTGGGATATCGTCGCGGCGAGCCGCAAGTTGGCACAACAGGTTGCTGATGGCTCTTTGGCCGTTGAAGACATCAGTGAAGACCTGCTTGAAAAAAACCTTTGCCTTGCCGATTTACCACAACCCGATCTGTGTATAAGAACCGCGGGCGAGCAAAGAATTAGTAACTTTTTACTTTGGCAGCTGGCCTATAGCGAGCTTTATTTTGCCGATTGTTACTGGCCCGATTTTGATGCCTCTGCCTTTGATTCAGCGGCAGCCTCCTATTACCAACGCCAGCGCCGTTTTGGCCTAAGTCAGGAGCAAGTGGCCGATACTACAGTTGATCAAGCTACGGCCCCTGCTCAGGCGCAAGTGAGCGCTTAATGCTAAAACAGCGGGTTATTACCGGGATTATTCTGGCCGTCGGTTTTCTCGTCGCTTTATTTGCACTCCCCACCTACGGTTTTATCGCACTAATCACGGCGGTGCTGGCCTTTGCCGCATGGGAGTGGAGTCATCTGGCCGGTTTCACGAGCGCCATGGGGCGTGGCTTTTATATGTTTGCTGTTGTCGCCATTGCCGCCGCTTTGGCTGCCTATCTTGGCTTTGAGCAGAATATTCTACTTGCTGAAAAACCGCGCTTCTTATTACTTCTCGCCTGCACCTGGTGGGCGATAGCGGTGCTTTGGGTGCAAAGTTATCCCAGTAGCGCGATTCTATGGGGCCGGCGCTGGGTCTGTCTGTTGATGGGAGTCTTTGTTTTATTACCGATGTGGCTGGCCTTTGCGGGTTTAATGTCACTTGCCGAGGGGCCACAGTTAGTCCTTGCAGTGGTGCTGCTGGTTGCCCTGGCCGATATCGGCGGCTACTTTGTGGGCCGTGCCATTGGTCGTACCAAACTGGCGCCCAAAGTCAGCCCTGGTAAAACTTGGGAGGGTCTACTGGGCGGTCAGCTGGCTATCGCTATTGTGGTGGTGGCGAGTGGCTGGTTTCTCGATTTTGAGGCCTCGCGCATTAGCTTATGGCTGGGCCTGGCGATGGTAACGGGGCTTGCCTCGGTACTGGGTGATCTACTTGAAAGTATGGTCAAGCGCCATCGCGGCGTTAAAGATAGCGGCACCATTCTACCTGGCCACGGCGGTGTGCTGGACCGAATTGATGGTTTAACGGCGGCATTGCCCGTGTTCAGCCTGGTCTTATCACTGCTATACAGTCGTCTTTAATTGCTCTTGATAAATAGCCTCTTCAATAGTGTCGTTGATAAGCGGGCTATTTGTCTGCAATTAGCATTTTGAATTACTCACGCGGTCGAAAATAATCCTGTTATGAAGTCCTCAATACAAAACCTTACTATTCTTGGTTCGACCGGATCCATTGGTGTTAGCACACTCGATGTTGTCGCCAGGTATCCTCAGCAGTACCAGGTTTTTGCCTTAACCGCTAACCAGCGAGTTACTGAGCTGGCTCAGCAGTGCCGGCAATTTCATCCCCGTTATGCGGTGTTGGGCTCTGAAACGGCGGCAGAGCAGTTGCGAAATTTAGTGGATAGTGATGTTGAAGTGCTTTGGGGAGAGGAGGGCCTGGCCCAGGTTGCTGCCCACAAAGAGGTAGATGCGGTAATGGCGGCCATCGTCGGTGCGGCCGGGTTATTGCCGACACTAGCCGCCGTAAAGGCCGGTAAAAAAGTACTATTGGCCAATAAAGAAGCCCTGGTGATGGCGGGGCAGCTATTTATGGATGTTGTGGCGGAATCAAAGGCGACGCTGTTGCCCATCGACAGCGAGCACAACGCGATATTTCAATGCCTGCCGGCTGACTATTGCGGGCGGGAACAGGCGGGTGTTCGGCGCTTATTATTATCGGCCTCTGGGGGGCCTTTTCGCACCACGCCATTGGCAGATTTGGCGGCGATGACGCCAGATCAAGCCTGTGCTCACCCCAACTGGAGCATGGGCCGTAAAATCTCCGTAGACTCTGCAACAATGATGAACAAGGGCTTGGAGCTGATAGAGGCCAGCTGGCTGTTTGCCGTGGATGCCGGTGATATCGATATCGTCATTCACCCGCAAAGTATTATTCATTCACTGGTGGAATATATAGACGGCTCCGTATTAGCCCAGCTTGGCAATCCCGATATGCGTACGCCCATCGCCCACGCGCTGGCCTGGCCAGAAAGAATTGACTCTGGCGTTAGCTCTCTCGATCTAATTGCCATTGCCAGTCTCAATTTTGAGGCACCCGATGAACAGCGCTTTCCCGCACTGCGTTTGGCGCGTGCGGCTGCCGATAGTCGCGGCGATGCACCAGCAGCATTGAATGCGGCCAATGAAGTGGCGGTCGAGGCTTTTTTGAATGAAACTATCGGCTTTACCCGTATCGCTGAAGTTGTCGACAGGGTGATGCAGTCGTGGCCCCTGGGTGAACCTCGAGAGCTTGGCGCAGTCCAAGAGGCTGATCGACGTGCTCGGGCGATGGCGGGGCAGGCGATTAGTCAGCTAGCATAAATTTTTACCCACTTGCGTTTGGGCGCATGGCTAAAACAAGACGAGAAAGCGTGATATGGCATTTCTACAAATGGTTTTTTACACCCTCATCGTTCTGGGTGTGCTGGTAACCTTTCATGAGTTCGGCCACTTTTGGGTGGCGCGACGCTGCGGTATAAAAGTGGTTCGCTTTTCCATCGGTTTTGGTACCCCCTTATTTCGCTGGCGCGATAGCCACGATACCGAATTTGTTATTGCTCTCTTGCCCCTTGGCGGCTATGTGAAAATGGTCGACGAGCGCGAGGGTAATGTTAATGATGAAGATTTGCCCTTTGCCTTCAATCGCAAGTCTGTCTGGCAGAGAATGGCGACGGTAGCGGCGGGGCCATTTGCCAATTTCATTCTCGCTGTACTGCTCTACTGGGTGGTCTATATGCTCGGTGTGCAGGGTGTCGCGCCGGTGATCGGTGATATTAAACCCAACTCGATTGCCGAAGCGGCGGGTCTTGAGGCCGGCCAAGAAATCCTCGCCGTCGATGGCGAGCCAACCCCCACCTGGCAAACGCTTGGCGAGCGCCTGGTGCATCGTATTGGTGACGACGGCGATATCCGTTTTACGGTTTCCTACGCCGACTCTAATCTACAGTACGAGAGTGTCGCTTCTCTGGCCGGCTGGCAGGTGGATGCTAAAGTCCCCGACCCGATTGGCAGCATGGGTATCGAACTGTACCGACCCAAAGTGCTACCCCTTGCCGACGCTATTACCCCAGATGGCCCTGCAGATCGGGCCGGATTTCTCAGCGGTGATCTGGTGCTGTCTGCCGATGGTATTGCCATGGTCGACTGGTATGCCTGGGTTGAGCATGTTCGGGCTCACCCCGATACAACAATTGCCGTGGTTGTTGAACGCGCTGGGCAGACTCTTGATCTAAGCGTGAGGCCGCACCGTGTCGAGCAGGGTGGCGAAGTTTTTGGCCAGGTGGGCATGAGTGTGGTGACTGCGGAATGGCCGGAGGATTTCTTTCGTGAAACCCGTTATGGGCCGGGTGGTGCCTTTATGAAAGGCCTCTCGCAAACGGGCTCGACTGCACAAATGATTTTCAATTCCATTGGCAAAATGTTGACCGGCGCGCTCTCGGTCGAGCATTTAAGTGGCCCGATAACCATTGCCAAGGTGGCGAGCAGCTCGGCAGACTACGGGCTAGTGGCCTTTTTACAGTTTATGGCCCTGCTCAGTGTTAGCCTGGGTGTGCTCAATTTACTGCCCGTGCCCGTGCTTGATGGCGGTCATTTGCTTTATTATGTTGTCGAGGCTATTAAGGGCAGTCCTGTCTCCCTGGGTGTTCAACAAATCGGCCAACAAATAGGATTGTTCTTAATTATTGGTTTGATGGTGCTGGCACTATACAATGACCTGCTACGGCTTTAAGTCGATAAACTAAACTAACAACAAGAGTTACCCTACACCTCCATGAAACGACTTTTTTTGCCGTTGTTGCTTTGCTTGTGCCCTGTGTTCGCCTCTGCCGAGGTCTTTCAAATTGAGGATATTCGTCTTGACGGCCTGCAAAGGGTTTCGGCGGGGACAGTCTTTGCCTCCTTGCCAGTTCATGCCGGTGAGCTGATCGATGAAGAGGGCATACGTGTTGCCGTGCGAACCCTCTTCAAAACGGGTTACTTTGATGACATCAGTATTGCCCGCCAGGGTAAGGTGCTGGTCGTCAGTCTTAAAGAGCGCCCAGCTGTCGCTGAAATTATTATTGATGGCAACAAGGCGATTGAAACGCCCGACCTATTAAGTGCCCTGCGCGATGCCGGTCTGGCCGAGGGGCAGATTTTTCGGCAAACGGTGCTGGAGGGCATGAGTCAGGAACTGCGTCGCCAATATGTCAGTCAGGGTCGCTATGGTGCTTCGGTGGTGTCCGATATTCAAGTCTTGCCACGCAACAGGGTGGCCGTCAATCTGAGTATCGACGAGGGCAAGGTCGCTTCGATCAAGCACATTAATGTTGTCGGTAATAAGGTGTTCAGTGATGAAGCTCTGTTGGAGCTTTTTGAGTTAAAGACCACGGGTACTTTGTCCTGGATCTTTAGCGATGACAAATATTCCCGTGAAAAACTCTCCGGTGATCTCGAACGTCTGGAGTCCTGGTATCTGGATCGGGGCTATCTGCAATTTGCTATTGACTCGACTCAAGTGACGATTAGCCCCGACCGCGATGCAGTATTTGTCACCGTTAATATCAACGAAGGTGATGTCTACTCCATTAGTGAAATAGAACTCGCCGGTGAGCTGATTCTTCCCGAGAAGTTTATGCGCCTGTTGGTTTTAACACGCCCGGGCATGACTTTTTCCCAGGCTTTAATGACCTCGACCACGGATGTCATGATTCGTCGCCTGGGGGCAGACGGTTACACCTTCGCTGAAGTAGAAGCTTATCCCGAACTTGATGAAGAAGAGAAAACAGCAAAAATCACCTATTTTGTTAAACCTGGTAAGCGCTCCTATGTCAGGCGTATTGAGTTTCGCGGTAATACGAAAACGGATGATGAAGTACTGCGCCGCGAAATGCGCCAGATGGAGGGTGCTTCTGCATCAAACACTTTACTGGAGCACTCCAAAGTCAGGCTTGAGCGCCTGAGTTACTTTAAACAAGTTGACATGGAGACTCGAGAGGTGCCTGGCACCGATGACCAACTCGATGTTTTTTACACTGTCGAAGAGCAGCCCTCGGGTAGTATCGGCGCCAGTCTTGGTATCGCCCAGGGTTCGGGTCTTATCCTCGGTGGTAATGTCTCGGAGAGCAATTTTTTCGGTACGGGCAATTCCGTTAGTTTGGGGCTGAGTAGTAGTACTTATCGCGATAGTGCATCACTGTCCTTTAACAACCCCTACTTCACAAAAGATGGCGTCAGTGCAGGATATCGTGTCGCTTTCACCTCGACCGATTACGGTGAATTTGACGTGGCGGACTACACCACTGACAGCATGACGACCAGCGTCAACTTTGGTTATCCACTGTCAGAAACCTCACGTATCAGTCTTGGTTTTGGTTATGAGCAACTGGAAATAGATGTCGGGGTATTCCCAACATTGGAAATCTTGCAGTTTATTAACGAAAACGGTGACAACTACCAGATGTTTACCAGTACCTTGAGTTGGTCTCAGTCGACATTGAATCGCGGTGTATTGGCAACACGGGGTGCCTCCCAACGGGCGGGTGTTGAATTTTCTACACCACTTGGCGATATGGAATATCTAAAATTCAGTTATTCAGGCCAGTACTTCCACCCTATAACGGACAGTTTAACGCTGCATTTAAAGACCGATCTCGGTTATGGCATCGGACTGGGTGACACTGACCGCCTGCCTTTTTTCAAAAATTATTATGGTGGCGGTTTCGGATCAGTACGAGGCTTTGAACGCAACAGCCTTGGTCCTCAGGATACGCCTAACCCTATCTATGGTCAGGATTCTGAAGCCTTCGGTGGCAACGTTAAAATTACTGGTACTGTTGAAGTGATTTTCCCGGTTCCCTTTATGAAAGATAACCGCAGTGTGCAGGCGGCCTTTTTTCTGGACGGAGGTAATATTTTTGATACCGAGTGTAATCAGACCCAGACCAACTGCTTTAAGCCCGAGTTAGGTGAATTACGCTACTCTCTCGGTATTGGTGGTACCTGGCTCAGTGGCTTTGGCCCAATCACGGTGTCCTTGGCCAGGGGCATGAATGATGGTGAGTTTGATGACACGGAGTTTTTCCAGTTTTCACTGGGTCAGGGCTTCTAGTTAAAGAGTTACTAAAAAAATTGTTTTTTTCAAAGTACGACAATGTAAATAATATGGGAGATTGGATGTGTATAGCGTAAAACGTTTGTTGGTAGTGTTGGCTTGTGTCTTGAGCTTTAGTGCAATGGCTGAGGAAAACATTGCCGTTATCGATGTTGCCCGAGCTATTTTTAGTACAGAAATTGCCAAGCAGCGTCAGGAAGAAATGCAAAGTGCCCCCGCATTTGCCTCCCTGCAGGCCAAGTACGACAATATCGGCGCTGACATGCAGGCTCTACAGAAGGAAGTCGAGGGTAAAGCCATGACTCTGTCTCAGGAGCAGGCTGGCGAATATAAGAAAAAGATGGAGTACTTACGCGCCGATATGGAGCTAGTCTCGCGCAAGCTGCAGGCTGAAATTAAAGAATTGCAAAATCGCATTATGCAGGAATTACAACCGAAAGCACTTGAGGCCATCAAAGAGTTAGTTGAAGAGGGCAAGATCACCCTGTTACTGCAGCGAGAAGCTGTTATTTCCGCAACACCTGAAAAAGATTTGACCGGTAAGCTGGTTGATCGCATGAACAAGAAAACGCACTAAGAAGACTTTTAATGAGTTCAACTTACAGCCTGCAAGAAATAGCGGATTACCTTGGCGCTGAATTAAGAGGTGATCCGAGCTGTTGTATACAGCGTTTAAATACTCTCGAGCAGGCAGGGGAGGGAGAGCTAAGCTTTCTCGCCAGTAAGGCTTATGAGCAGTTTTTGAGTGAGACCCAGGCAAGTGCAGTGCTTCTCGAGCCGCGTTTTGCTGAAACATTCGTTGGCAACGCCCTTGTTATCGACAATCCCTATGTCGCCTATGCTCGCATCAGCGCCTGGTTTGATTGTAGTGCACCGGCCCAGAGTGGTGTTCACCCCACGGCAGTTGTCGCCGACTCTGCCGTGCTGGCTGATGATGTTTACATTGGCCCCCACGTCAGTATCGGCGAGCGGGTGAGAATCGACGCCGGCGCAAGTATTGGCCCGGGCGTGTCGATTGGTGATGACAGCAAAATTGGTAGTGACACACGTCTCTTCAGCAACGTCAGTGTTTATCACGGCGTCAGTATTGGTCGTAATGCAGTGATACACGCCAGCACCGTGATTGGTGCAGACGGCTTTGGTTTTGCCAATGATGGTGGTAAGTGGGTGAAGATTCACCAGCTTGGCGGCGTGGAAATTGGCGATAATGTTGAAATTGGTGCCTGCACGACGATTGATCGCGGTGCTTTAGGTAATACAGTGATTGAAGACGGTGTGATTCTCGATAACCACGTACAGATCGCCCACAATGTACGTATTGGTGAGAACACGGCAATGGCCGCTTACGCTGGCATTGCAGGTAGCACGACGATTGGCAAGAACTGTGTTTTTGCTGGCCAGGCCGGAGCTGTTGGCCATATCACCGTGGGTGATGGTGTGGTGGCTATGGCACATTGTACGATTTCTAAATCAACTGCCAAAGCGGGCTCCTATTCTTCGGGCCTGTTGATGTCTGAAACGCGGCAGTGGCGTAAGAATGCTGTGCGCTTTGGCCAGCTCGATGATATGGCGCGGCGCCTGAAGCAACTTGAAAAAGACAGCCAAGCATAAATTCCGTTTTTATAGTTAAGGAACTTCATGGATATTGATGAAATAAAGAAATTACTACCTCACCGTTACCCGTTTTTATTGGTTGACCGTGTAGTAGAGATAGAGCTTGGTCAGCGTATCCTCGCCTACAAGAATATCAGTGCCAACGAAGAAGTCTTTAATGGGCATTTTCCAGAGCGACAAATTTTCCCTGGGGTGATGATTATTGAGGCCATGGCTCAAGCAGCAGGCCTGCTCGGTTTTGCCTCGGTTAACAAGCAGGAGGGTGATAACTCCCTGTATTTATTTGCCGGTGCAGATGACGTTCGCTTTAAGCGCCCGGTTGTGCCGGGTGATCGCTTAATGCTTGAAGCTGAAATTGACTCCAATAAGCGTAATATTTGGCGCTTTAAGTGCAGTGCTAATGTCGAAGGGCAATTGGTTTGTCGAGCAACCATTCTCTGTGCGCTACAGGGTGACAACGCGAAGTGATAAGGTACGACCTGAATATCCCACTCAAATTCTTATGCTGTGAATGGACCCTATGACGAAGATACACCCCGCAGCCATAATAGATCCAAGTGCAAAAATCGGTAAAAATGTCGAGGTTGGCCCCTGGACTCAGATTGGTGCCAATGTTGAGGTCGGTGACAACTGTGTTATTCACTCCCATGTGGTGCTGAAAGGCCCCACGGTGATTGGCAAAAATAACAAAATCTTCCAGTTTTCAACCCTCGGTGAAGATACCCCGGATATGAAATTTCAGGGTGAGGAAACCCACCTCATCGTTGGTGACAATAATACCTTCCGAGAAGGTGTTACCGTCCACCGAGGCACGGTGCAAGATAACGCTGAAACCCGCATTGGCTCTGATAACCTGTTTATGGCCTATGTTCATGTTGGCCACGATTGTGTGGTCGGCAATCACAATATTTTGGTCAATAACGCCTCTATATCCGGCCATATTCACGTTGGTGACTGGGTGTTTCTCTCTGGCTACACCTTGATACATCAGTTCGTTAAAATTGGCTCCCACGCCTTTCTGGGCGCTGGCGCCTATCTCAATCAAGACTTGCCCGCCTATGTGATGGCGGCAGGGCATCCGGCGATACCGCGTACGATTAATAAGGTTGGCCTGGAGCGCAGAGGCTTTGATAAGGCACAGATTTCGGCGATTAATAAAGCCTATAAAATACTTTATCGTCAGGGTTTAAAGCTCGATGAGGCAATGACTCGAATTCTTGCTAACGAAGAGCATCGCGATGTGCTGCAGCCCTTTATCGACTCAATAAATAACACCGAGCGTGGCATTATTCGTTAATCGTGACTAATCGTCCTTTACGCATCGGCCTCGTTGTCGGCGAGGCCTCAGGTGACCAGCTTGGCGCAGGCTTGATAGCAGCCCTGCAAAAAAGCCACCCCGATGCCATCTTTGAAGGTGTTGCCGGCCCAAAAATGCAGGCCCTGGGTTGCACCTCTCTTTATCCCATGGAAACCCTCTCAGTTATGGGGTTGGTTGAACCACTCAAGCGGTTACCGGCCTTACTGCGCATGCGTCGTGGTCTGGTTGACCACTTTATCACCCAGCCTCCCGATGTTTTTATTGGCATTGACGCACCCGATTTTAACCTTGGCATTGAGCTGCGCCTTAAAAAGACCGGTATTCCCACAGTGCATTACGTGAGTCCCTCAGTCTGGGCCTGGCGTCAGGGGCGGATTAAAAAAATTGCTCGTGCGGTTAACCATATGCTCACGTTGCTACCCTTTGAGGCTGATTTCTATCAGCGTCATAATGTGCCGGTGACTTTTGTCGGGCACCATTTGGCAGATGAATTGCCGCTGGAGCCCAATATAGAGGGCGCACGAGCCCAGCTAAATATGCCGATTAATACGCCGATTATCGCGCTGTTACCGGGCAGCCGACAGTCAGAAGTCGCACTACTGGGCCAATTATTTCTTGATGCCGCACGTCTCTGCTTAAAAGAAAACCCCGAGCTATCATTTGTCCTGCCGGCAGCCAACCCCGCGCGGCGTCAACAAATTGATGCCATGCTCGCCGAAGCTGGGGACTTGCCAGTAACAGTGCTTGATGGTCAATCGCATTTGGCGATGGAGGCGGCTGATGTCGTTTTGCTCGCCTCCGGTACCACTGCCCTTGAAGCGATGCTGCTGAAAAAACCCATGGTTGTGAGTTATAAAACTGGTTGGCTCACCCATGCCATTATTTCAAGAATGCTGAAAGTACCCTATGTCTCCCTGCCCAATCTGCTGGCGGGTCGAGAGCTAGTGCCCGAAGTTCTACAGGATGATGCCACCGCACAGAGGCTTGCCGAGCTTTTATTAGCGCGTTTGGGTGACTCGGCCCCGGCCATCAAACTGCGCAGTGACTTCACGCAGATACACCAGCAAATAAAATGTAATGGCAACGAGAAAGCAGCTGAGGCTGTGCTTTCGGTGATCGCAAAACAGGGAGACCAGCCCTAATGGCGAGGCGTGCCAAAGAGCTAGAAATTGACCCGCAGTGGGCGGAAATTCGCCTGCTCGCCGGTGTTGACGAAGTGGGCCGCGGTCCATTGGCGGGCGATGTGGTCACTGCTGCGGTAATACTCGATCCACAGCGTCCCATTGCTGGCTTGGCAGACTCGAAGAAACTGAGTGAAAAGCGACGCCAAAGCCTCTATCACGAGATTAAAGAAAAGGCACTGCACTGGACCTTAGGCAGGGCAAGTGTGGCAGAGATCGATGAGATTAATATTCTGCAGGCCACCATGCTCGCCATGGTGAGAGCCGTTGATACGTTGGCGGTGACCCCAGAGCTGGTGTTGGTTGATGGCAACCGGTTACCCCGGTGGAATTATAAAGCGCAGACGGTGGTCGGCGGTGATGGGCGGATAGCGGCGATCAGTGCCGCGTCGATTATTGCCAAGGTCACGCGCGATGCTGAACTGGCCGAGCTAGACACGCAGTATCCGGGCTATGGCTTTGCGGCTCATAAAGGATACGGTACAGCACAGCACCTGGCCGCTTTGAAGTCATTGGGTCCGAGCCCCGTGCACAGGCAGTCGTTCCGTCCCGTGAGGGAAAGCCGTCGTTAAGATTCTTTGCCGATGGTAGATCTGGGCTTACACTGACGATCATTCGAGTGAACACTACTTTTAAGCAACCTCTTTTTGGCAACCTCTGGAAATGTGAAAACCGTGCTTGATACTCGCCCCCTCTTATTAGCCAGTGACTTTCCCGCGATACAGCGCGAAGTGCCAGAGACACTGCAGGTTAATCTTGGTTATCTCTGTAATTTGAGTTGCACCCACTGCCACGTCAACGCCGGCCCAAAACGCACCGAGTTAATGGGCCGCGAGCAGATTGATCTGGTACTTGAAGTGCTACAGCGGCGTCAATTAACAACGCTCGATTTAACCGGTGGCGCGCCGGAGATGAACCCTCATTTTCGCTACCTCGTTGAACAGGCTCGAGGGCTTGGCGTGACGGTCATAGATCGCTGCAATTTGACCATATTGCAGGAGCCCGGTTATGAAGGCCTGGCTGAGTTTCTGGCCGATCAGGGTGCCGAAATTGTTGCCTCGCTACCGTGTTACTCCGAGCAAAATGTCGCCGAGCAGCGCGGCAAGGGTATTTTTGAAAGTAGTATTGCGGCTTTGAAAAAACTCAATGCTTTGGGTTACGGGCAGGGTGAAGCGCTCAAGTTAAACCTTGTTTACAACCCTAATGGTGTTTTTTTGCCGCCCCCACAGGCAGCTCTAGAACAAGAGTATAAAGTCCATTTGCAGCAAGATTTTGGCCTGCAATTCGACCAACTTTTCACCATTACAAATATGCCGATTAAGCGTTATGGCGCCATGTTGCTGGCTAAAGGCGAGTACGAAACCTACATGCAATTATTAAAAGACAACTACAGTGCAGAGAATGTAGAAACACTGATGTGCCGGCGTTTACTCAGCGTCGACTGGCAGGGTTATCTCTATGATTGTGATTTTAATCAAATGCTGGATTTGCCAATAAATACAGAAAATTTCGCTCTTAAAAGCCAGCCGTCTTTGATCGGATCCGACAAAATACGCCCCCACTTGCGAGATTTACTTGAAACAGATTTTTCAGCTCAGCCCATTGTCGTCGGCGAACACTGTTACGCCTGCACAGCGGGGCAGGGCAGTAGTTGTGGTGGTTCTTTAAATGAGGAGTAAAGCAATGAGCGACAGAGCATCCCCAATCGACAGTGACACACTACCATTGTCAATTGTTATCCCCGTGCTCAATGAAGCGGAAGAAATCTACCCTTGCCTGCGGCGCTTACAGGCGCTGAGACAACAGGGGGTTCAAGTGATTGTGGTCGATGGCGGCAGTGACGACGACACCATTGCCGTGGCGACACCGCTGGCCGATCAGGTGATTAGTAGTGAAAAGGGGCGAGCGCGACAAATGAATGCCGGTGCCGCACTGGCAGATCGCGACTGGTTACTCTTCCTCCACGCGGATACTCGGCTACCCGTTAACTTGCCAGACATTATGCTGGTGTGGAGTTTCACCCCCTCGGTGTGGGGCTACTTTGCGATTAACGTCAGGGGCGCGTCACTCCTACTGCGTGTTGTGCAGTGGTTTATGAATCGCCGCTCATTTTTGACAGGCATTGGGACGGGCGATCAATGCCAATACGTTAAACGCGAGGTGTTTGAGCAGATAGGTGGCTTTGCGGATATTCCCTTGATGGAAGATATTGAGTTGAGTAAACGGCTTAAGAAAAAATCTCGTCCCCTCTTCATCAATGCCAAGGCAGAGACCTCCGGTCGCAAGTGGCAGCGCGATGGTATTTGGCCAACTATCTTTTTGATGTGGCGTCTGCGCTTGGCCTATTTCTTTGGCACCTCGCCGACGGAGCTTGAGCAGCGCTACTATCCCCCTGAAAAGTTGTGATGCTAGCTCTGTGTGTTTGAGATGAGGGAGGCCTTTTGAACTACGAGTTTCCCGAGGCTCTACTTATTCAGTTTGCTAAAGCACCGCAATTGGGCCAGGTGAAAACCCGCATGCAACCGGTGCTGAGTGTTGAGCAAAGTCTGACGCTGCACCGCCAACTGGTGCAGCGTACCCATCAAACCCTTCACCATGAAGCACTCTGCCACAGTCAACTGTGGATCAGTGGCGAAGACAATGAGGGTTTTTTCCAAAGTCTTAAGCCTCTACCTGTGATCAAACACCAACGCGGTGACGATCTCGGTGAGCGCATGTACGAGGCTATTGCTGCAGGTCTGAATCACAAGAGCGCAGTGGTATTAATTGGTAGTGATTGTCCGGCTATCAGTGTCGATTATTTACGCACTGCTCTGTGCGCCCTAAAAAAGGTTGATGTTGTTCTCGGACCAGCGACAGACGGTGGCTACGTGCTGATTGCCATGAAAAAGGCCGAACGAGCTGTTTTTGCGCACGTTGACTGGAGCACGCCCCGTGTACTGCAGCAAACCCGCGCTAGATTGAGGGCTTCGAAGCTGTCGTGTTTTGAGCTGCCCGTATTACATGATATTGATCGCCCCGAGGACCTTATTCATCTCGACTGACTGCCGCCATTGCAACAATAACTTATGAGTAGTAGTTCTTTTTATAGATTTAACTTCCTTGACGACTTGGCTTTATAGGACTATTTTTCGCCCAACTGGTCCTTGTGTTGTAAAGCCATTGCGCCAGTAGTTGACGTACTTTGTTTGACCCCGCTTTGTTTTACAGGGACTGTTGGCAAGCGCTGGTGTAGCAGAATACGTTTCCATTTGTTGGTATCGAAGTTGGGAGATTTCGGTATGGGTGACGATGATTTTGATGGGCTAGAAGAGCCTTATACTGAGCCACGTGGGGAGCTTGATACACCCCGTGAGGACAAGCAGGCGAGCAACCTTTCCAGTGAGCAACGGCGGCGTCTCGAAGAAAAACTAGAACAGCGCCGTCTCGAGCGACAAATCGCCGATTACGAGTTCGATTAAGTGTCTTGCCGTCCCGCAGGCTCGCTTTAACTAGCCTGCACACATAGCCCTTTTGAGGCATAATGCGGCCTTCTTTTATGGGGGGCTTAGCGCTTGTCATCGCAACCACTGCTGGAGTTTCAAGCGCTGACTTTTGAACGGGATGACTGGCCCCTGTTCAGTGATCTGTCTGGCACCATCAAGGCGGGCGAAATTCTTCAAATCACCGGCCCCAATGGCTGCGGTAAAACCACTCTTTTACATATTTTGGCGACAATTCAGCCCATTAATATTGGCACTTTGCGTTGGCAGGGTCGTGATATTTCTCAGTGTCGCCAGCAGTATTTGGCCGCCATGACGTTTATCGGTCATAAGCCCGGTCTTAAATTATCCCTGACGCCCCGTGAAAACCTCCAGTGGTTGGCTCAATTACAGCCCTTGACCCGCTGCACTAGCGCCGAAGCCCTGGCCCGCATCGGGTTGGCAGGTTTCGAAGATGTGCCCTGTTATACCCTCTCGGCCGGTCAATTACGCCGTGCAGCAATGGCGACATTGTGTATGACACAAGCCAGTCTTTGGTTGCTTGACGAGCCATTGACTGCGTTGGATGTTCAAGGCATTGCCGATTTAGAAGCTCTATTACTCGCTCATGTCGAACAAGGTGGAGCAGTGGTGTTAAGTAGCCACCAGCCCCTGGCAAACCCTGCCGTTTGCACTCTGGCGCTGGATGCTGTGGCAGAGGCCGAGCTGTAAAATGACGACCCTCAGCGGTGCCTTCTTCGGTGTTATTCGGCGCGATTTGTCCATCGCCATGCGTCACCGTGGCGATTTACTGAACCCCCTGTTTTTTTTCCTCATCGTCGTCACCTTGGTGCCCCTGGGTATTAGCCCCGAACCGGCCCGGCTGGCCGCAATGGCACCGGGCATGATCTGGATTAGTGCCTTGCTGGCAACCTTGCTAGCCCTCGATAATTTATTTCAGGCTGATTTTGCCGATGGCTCGCTGGTGCAACTGATGCTCAGCCCTCAACCCCTGTGGTTGTTGGTGCTGGCAAAGATAATCGCCCACTGGCTGGTGACCGGTTTGCCTGTGGTTTTGTTTTCGCCCTTGCTCGGCTTGATGCTGTCACTGCCCGAAGAGGGCTTTCTACCGCTATTGCTGGGGCTAGTGTTGGGCACAGCGGTGTTTAGTTTGCTTGGTGCGGTTGGTGCGGCACTCACCGTCGCCTTGCACAAGGGCAGTGTGTTGCTCTCATTGCTGGTGATGCCGCTCTATGTGCCCGTGTTAATTTTTGGCACCAGTGCTGTGCAACGGGCGGTCGAAGGCATGAGCTACGGCGGTGTGATGGCTATGTTGGCGGCAGCGTCGGCCTTTACCTTATTGGTGGCTCCCTTTGCGGCAGCCGGTGCACTTAAAGTTGGTATTAACGGCTAATCGGCTTTATTGAGTTGAATAGTCGAAACGCTCTAATAGGACATTATATATGTGGCAGTGGTTTCATAAGTTGGGTTCGCCGCGCTGGTTCTATCAAATCAGCGGTAAATTTCTGCCCTGGCTGGCTCTGGCCTCAGTAGTCTTAATTGTCACGGGTGTGGTGTGGGGCCTGGCCTTTGCACCCGAGGATGCACGCCAGGGCAATAGCTTCCGTATTATTTACATTCATGTACCGGCCTCATTTCTGGCACTGGCGGGTTACTACGTGATGGCGGTGGCGGGCGCCGTTGGCATGATCTGGAAAATGAAGCTGGCCGATATGGTGATGGTTGCCGCCGCACCACTGGGTGCCGCGTTAACGTTTATCGCGCTGTTTACCGGGGCGGTCTGGGGTAAGCCAACCTGGGGCACCTACTGGATTTGGGATGCGCGTATTACCTCGATGCTGGTACTGTTATTTCTTTATATCGGCATTATTGCCCTGTCGCGTTCTTTCAGCACGCGGGAGACCTCCGCACGGGCCTGCGCCATTTTAGCGCTGGTGGGCACGGTGAATATCCCTATCATTTATAAGTCGGTGGACTGGTGGTATACCTTGCACCAGCCCGCGACGATCAAGTTGAGTGGCGCACCATCAATGCACCCCGATATGTTTAAACCGTTACTGGTGATGATTCTCGGTTTTTACTGTTTTTATGCTCTGGTTTTGCTGCTCAATACACGCACAGAGATTCTCCTGCGCGAAGGTCGTACAAGCTGGGTTAAAGAACTTGCTCAACCGAAGTAGTTTTATTCTTAGTCGTATTTTGCGAAACAAAGAGAAGACAGCCAATGTTTCAATTTGAAAGCTTTGATGCCTTTATAGCGATGGGTGGCCACGGCCCCTATGTATGGGGCGCCTATGGCCTTAGCCTGGCCATTATGGGCTGGTTGGCGCTGGCACCGCTACGTCGCCAGCGGGTACTGCTTGCGGAACTACGCCAACGTATACAAGCACAACGCCAGAGAGGTGAAGGTTAATGAAACCAGAGCGCAAGCAACGTCTATTGATCGTGGTGTTTATTGTGGTGATTGCAGGGCTTATTGTTGGCCTGCTGAGCTATGCCCTGCGGGAAAATATTAATTTGTTTTATACCCCATCCCAGGTTGTGGCAGGGGAGGCGCCTACCAATACACAAATCCGCGTTGGCGGCATGGTGGTGATTGATAGCTTGCAGCGAGCGAGCGATTCACTCGACAGTACTTTTCTAGTTAGCGATGGTACGGCAACACTGTTAATTCATTATTCCGGTATTTTGCCCGACCTTTTTGCAGAGGACGAGGCAGCTGTCGCCACCGGCACACTGGGTGATGACGGCGTATTTGTCGCCCAGCAAGTGCTGGCCAAACACGATGAAGAATACACACCGCCGGAAGTTGCCGATGCCATGCAGCAAGCTATCGATAAAAAAGCAAAAGCAGCGAGCGATGCGGCTCAGCAAATGGAAAATAAAGCACCGAACACGCCTGAGGCAACCTACTAATGATTGCGGAACTGGGCCACTTTGCCCTCATATTGGCCCTCTGTTTGGCCTTTGCTCAGGCGCTAATTCCACTCGCTGGAACAATCGCTAATAAACCCCTGTGGATAGCCACGGCCCGGCCGCTGAGTTGTGGACAGTTTGTCTTTGTCGCAATTAGTTTCGCCTGTTTGGTGACAGTGTTTTTACAGGACGACTTTTCTGTCGCCTATGTCGCTAACAACTCCAATTCGCTGTTGCCCTATTACTACAAAATCAGTGCTGTGTGGGGCGCCCACGAGGGTTCGCTGCTGCTGTGGGTGTTGATACTCGCCGGCTGGACATTGGCAGTGGCTCTATTTAGTCGCACCTTGCCAGCCGATATGGTGGCCCGCGTACTGTCAGTGATGGGTATGATTGCCGTCGGCTTTTATCTGTTTATGCTGCTTACCTCCAACCCCTTCGAGCGCCTTTTACCGTTCCCGCCGATGGACGGTAAAGACCTTAACCCCTTGCTACAGGATGTTGGTCTGATTATTCACCCGCCCATGTTGTACATGGGTTATGTCGGCTTTTCGGTGGCTTTCGCCTTTGCGGTTGCGGCCCTGTTGGCCGGGCGTATGGACTCGGCTTGGGCACGCTGGACACGCCCCTGGACCAATGCCGCCTGGTCATTTTTAACCGTGGGTATTTTCCTTGGCAGTTGGTGGGCGTATTACGAACTGGGCTGGGGTGGCTGGTGGTTTTGGGACCCGGTTGAAAACGCCTCGCTTATGCCCTGGCTTGCCGGCACCGCATTGATGCACAGTTTAGCGGTATCTGAAAAACGCGGCCTGTTTCGCAGCTGGACATTACTACTGGCGATACTCGCCTTTTCGCTGAGCTTGCTGGGTACTTTTCTGGTTCGCTCAGGGGTGCTGACCTCGGTTCATGCCTTTGCGACAGACCCTACCCGTGGTGTGTTTATTCTGGCCTTTCTCGGCGTCGTAATTGGTGGCTCGCTGCTGCTTTTTGCCCTGCGCAGTTCAAGCCTTGGTGCGACGGCTAGCTTCAATTGGTTGTCTCGCGAGGCAGGTTTGCTGCTCAACAACGTGCTGTTAGTGGTCATGTTGGCGATGATATTACTGGGCACACTTTATCCGCTGGTGGCCGATGTCCTGGGTTGGGGAAAGATCTCCGTCGGCCCGCCGTACTTTAATTTTTTCTTCGTACCTCTCGGCTTATTACTGGTGCTGGCAATGGGTGTTGGTGCCAGTTTGCAATGGAAACGACAAGCCAGCGGCAGTTTGCAGAGCCTGCTAAAAGCCCCGGTGCTGATAAGCCCTGTACTAGCAGTGCTTTGGCTCTTGCTGGCGGGCTGGAGTTTAAAGATTGCTTCACTGCTCGGCTTAACAGTTGCGTTGTGGTTGATTCTTTTCACTCTGCAAGATGTCTGGAAAAAATCCGCTCATTCCCGTGGTCGTCGAGCCGGACTTGGCCGTATGAAGCCGAGCTACTGGGGCATGGTGATTGCCCATCTCGGTATTGCTGTGCTCGCCATCGGTATTACCTTGACCAGTAACTACAGCGACCAGCGCGATGTACGGCTGGTCACCGGTGAGCGTATACAGGTCGCAGGTTACGAATTTTTGTTTCAAGGTATCGAGCAGGTCCGTGGTCCAAACTACATTGCGCAACAGGGCAGTTTCGATGTTTTTACAACAGCCGACGGCGTTGACGTTAAACCCTTTGCTACCTTGAATCCTGAGAAAAGACGCTACCTGGCGACCGGTAATATGATGACAGAAGCGGATATTGACGGCGGTCTGTTCCGCGATCTTTATGTGGCCCTCGGCGAGCCTTTAGGTGATGGTGCCTGGTCGGTACGGGTTTATGTGAAACCGTTTATTCGCTGGATTTGGCTGGGAGCTTTTATGATAGCGCTGGGTGGAGTGATCGCGGTACTCGATAAGCGTTATCGTAAAACGCCGGTTAATGTTACACGGGGCAATGTTAAACAGCCCGCTGTTGTACCCGCGAGTGAATCCAGTCCAGCTTTGGCACATGCCAAGAAGGGAAACTAAACTGTGGATAGAATTAAATTATTTATTCCCTTAATTATTTTTGTCGTGCTTGCTGCCATGCTCTATTGGGGCCTGGGTCGTGACCCCAATGCCATGCCCTCTGCTTTAATCAGTCGGCCGGTTCCGGCCTTTCAATTACCCGAACTGGGGCAATTAAAAGCGACTGAAGATACTACTCTGGTAGTAACAGGGCAGGCTGAATTACTTGATGAGTCGCTATTTCTCGGTCAGGTATCACTATTAAATGTGTGGGCAACCTGGTGTGTTTCCTGTCGGGTAGAACACCCTTATTTGATGGATATTGCCGAGACCGGCGTGCGTATTATTGGCCTCAATTACAAAGACGAGGTTGGCGCTGCTCAGCAGTGGTTGGCAAAATATGGCGACCCCTATGCGCAAACTATTTCAGACCCCACGGGCGGAATGGGCCTTGATCTTGGTGTTTTTGGCGCCCCCGAAACCTATCTGGTCGATCACCTCGGGGTGATTCACTATAAGCATATCGGCGTGGTTGATGACAGAGTTTGGCGCACGACACTACAACCGAAGTATCAACAGCTGCGCAATGCCTTGCCCGAGGCAAGAAAATGACAGTTGAACAGAGGCAAAGCTTTTCTTTTAATTCAATACAGCAGCTTTTAATACAGAGGCTGTCAACAAAGAGATTCTTCGTTTCTTTCAGAGCCTCACTCTTGTTATGCAGCCTGTTGTGCCTGCCAGCCTGGGGCGTCATCGAGGTCGATAAACTCTCAAGCCCTGAGTTGAGCGCACGCTATCAGCAGCTAGTGGCTGAGTACCGCTGCCCCAAATGTCAGAACCAAAATCTGGCGGAATCCAATTCCCCCATCTCCATTGATCTGCGCACTGAAATTCGCCGCCTGCTCGAAGAGGGCGCCAGTGATACGCAAATCAGTGATTATCTGGTGGCACGCTACGGTGAGTTTGTTCTCTACCGGCCCAGGGTTCAGGCCAGTACCTATTTACTTTGGCTGGCTCCTGCAGCATTACTGCTACTGGGTTTGCTGATTGTTGTCTTTATTGTACGGCGACAAAAGCGGGGTGCTAATGCAACTCAGACTGCATTGAGTAGGGCAGAGCAAGCGGCATTACAAGCCCTGTTAAGCGATGCAGAAAACCCGCAAGATAAAAGTGCAAATTCAAAAAAGGCGGAAGTAGAGTGAGTTTCTGGTTAGTGGTAAGCGCCTTTTTGGTAATGGCGCTGAGCTTTGTGCTCTACGGGTTTTTACCCGCTGTTAAACGACGTCGTCATAAAATGGATGTTTCTAATTCGGCTGCTCAACAAAACGACGATCAACAGCAACAATTAAACATAGGCCTATTTTACGAGCAAAAAACCGCTCTCGATAGCCAGCGTGATAGTGGCGCACTCGTTGACAGTGAATACGAAGAATTACTTGCGGATGCGCAAAGGCGCTTGCTACAAGATGTAAAGCTCAGCGAAAATAATAGCGCCGCCTCTGCGCAAACAGTTGATGGCAACAGCGGTAGTTGGTTGCTGATTAGCACGGCCTTTGTTTTGTTGGCTTTCTCGGTGTTTCTTTACGGCAAGCTCGGTGCCGCTACCGATATGGATATCGCCAACCTGCTTAAACTCAGTCAAAGTCAACAAACTGCAGGGCAAGATTCGAAAAGTGCCATCGCCGAACAACTACACGCGGCTTTAACAAAGGGTACTGATAGTAGCCCCGACAATCTTTACTACTGGGTACTGCTAGCGCGAATGGAGCAAGAGCGTAATAATTTTAATGCGGCAGCAGCGGCCTATAAAAGTGCTTTAGTCGTCGCCCCTGACGATGCTGATATTCACGCCGAACTGGCTCAGGTCTTATTTTCTCTGGCGGGTAATACACCCACTGAAGAGATGCAAGCACATGCCAATAAAGCACTAGCAGCCGACCCAACAAATGCCAGCGCTCTCGGCTTATTGGGCATCGCCGCCTTTGCCCATGAAGACTACCGTGGGGCGAGTACCTATTGGCAAGCGGCTTTAAAAAACACACCGCCCATGTCGAGCAGCGCCGAAGCCCTGCGCTCCGGCATTAGCCGTGCCAAATCCTTGTTAGGCGAAGCTGTTAGCGACTGGTCGATGAGTCTCACGGTTTCATTACCGCCGCCCATAGTCGCCCCGGCAGACGCCACCGTATTTATCTATTTGCGCGAGTGGCAGGGCATGCCCATGCCCCTGGTTGCACAGCGTGTGCGGGTGGCTGACTTACCGTTGACTATTAGATTTGACGACGCGATGGCACTATCCCCCGAACGCTTACCCAGCAGTATTAGTCAGATTGAAGCTGTGGCGCGCATCGCCATGTCGGGTAATCGGCAATCGAGTAGTGGTGATCTTGAGGGACGCTTGGGGCCACTTAATACCGAGAAAATGGCAGAGCCGTTGAGTTTGGAAATTAATCGACGTTTACCCTGAAATGATTGCGGTGCAGTAATTTTAACTGTCACGTTACGAAGGAAAAAATATGATCTGGACTATTTATCTCTCCGGCGAAATACACACCGACTGGCGGCAACAATTAAAACAGGGTTGCGCAGCACAAAAGCTATCGGTTGAATTCACCTCTGCTGTTACCGATCACGAGGCCAGCGATAGCGCCGGTGATGTGCTGGGTGCGCAGGAGAGCGGTTTTTGGCGCGACCACAAATCGGCGAAAGTGAATGCCATACGCACGAAAAACCTGATTGAAAACTGTGATCTGGCTATTGTGCGTTTCGGCGATAAGTATAAGCAGTGGAATGCGGCTTTTGATGCGGGCTACTGTGCAGCTTTGGGTACACCCTACATTACTCTGCATGATGAGGATGTCATACATCCCCTCAAAGAGGTCGATGCCTTGGCAATGGCGTGGGCGACAACACCTGAGCAAGTGGTCGAAATACTCAAATATGTCGTTAGCAATTAACAAACAATGAATTTAGGCCTGCTGGTTAAAGTATCGTGAAAAAAACTGATAAGAAAAATGAAAAGTCGATTAGCGAGGCGCTAACTGAGGCCTGTCATATTGCCCTCAATCAAGTGGCTGGTTTTCAGTGGCTGACTCACCGGGTTAATTACAGCCGCTTTCCCGATTCCCTGTCGGTGATTTGTATCTTTGATACGAAAAGTGAACTAGCCAGTGCATTACTCGCTAAACAAGATGATTTTTTACGCAGTGTAATCCGCGAAAAGTTAAGTGCTGTCGGTATCCCCATTAAGGATATGGTGCGGCAAGTCAGTTTTGATACGGAAGAGGCCTGCACACTTGAGCATGGCGGCAAGTGGCAGCAGCGTCTAAGCTAGATGACCTATAGTTTGGGTTGAAATGTTTTCTGCCTGTTCACAACAGGTAAGTGCCGCATAGTTGGAGAGTTGCGTTTTAAAATGAGTCAGATCAAACACGAAAATAAAGAAACTTATAAGGCCATTCACACGCCCGAGAGGATTGCCAGCCGCTTGCAGGATGGCCCCAGTTCGGTTTATCTCAAAGACTTTGTCTACGGTGCTGTCGATGGTGCAGTCACGACCTTTGCCGTGGTTGCGGGTGTTGCTGGTGCGGGAATGTCAGCAGGGGTAATTATTGTTTTAGGCTTTGCCAACCTGCTAGCCGACGGTTTTAGTATGGCCGTTAGTAATTATCTAGGTACGCGGGCGGAGAACCAGTTTCGTGCCGAGACCCGCAAGCGAGAGCAGGATGAAATTCATAAATGGCCGGAGGGCGAGCGGGAAGAAGTGCGGCAGATTTATGCTCTGAAGGGTTTTGAGGGAGAACTGCTCGACCAGGTTGTGGAGGTGATCACCTCTGATCATGAGCGCTGGATCGATACCATGCTGCTGGAAGAGCATGGTATGACCCTGCAAGACCACCATCCCGGCAAAGCGGGCTTGGCGACGTTTATTGCTTTTTCTTTAATCGGACTCATCCCACTACTGCCTTACCTCCTCAACTGGATAAGCCCTGGTGCTGTGGGTAATACCTTCTTCTGGAGCTCGGCCTTAACGGCGGCAGCTTTTCTGTGGGTGGGTGCGGTTAAAGCCCGCTTTGTTAATCAATCTCGAGTTGTTGGCGCTGTTGAGACTGTCGGCATTGGCGGTATTGCCGCAGTGCTGGCCTACGGTGCCGGTGTGTTGTTGAAAGGGCTCGTTGAATAACTGTTTGTGGCAGATGGCAATCTTGAATCGTGATTTTTATTTTCTGTCGGTTTTTGTGAATTTATCACCTGGGGCTGATATTTAGCCAGACCCGTTGAGAGTACGCAGGCGATGGCGATAAAGGCCGATGACGCTAGCATACAAGCTTCTAAACCCTGCCATTGATAAATTAAGCCCGATAGTAGCGAGCCAACCAGGCGTCCACCGGCATTAGCCATGTAGTAAAACCCGACATCGAGTGAGACACCATCACGCTGGGCATAGGCGACGATAAGGTAGGAATGGAGGGAGGAATTAATGGCGAAAAATATTCCGTAAACGGCCAGTCCAAATATTAAAACCGTTGCCGGTGCGGCTAGTGGGTAGTGTAGAGCTGCGGCTATTACAGCGGGGATGAGGCAGAGGGGCAATATCCAGTGTAGGGCGGTTTTGCCGTCGGGGCCGTTGTTGTGGTCCAGATTACGGCCCAGCTGGGTTAGCTTCGGGGCTATGGATTGCACCGCACCGTAGGCGATAATCCACAGGGCTAATAGACTGCCAACAGCGGTGTGACTCCAGCCCAATACACTTTGTAGGTAAACGGGCAGGGCGACGACAAACCAGATATCTCTGGAACCAAAAAGAAAAAACCGTGCCGCTGAAAGTCGGTTAATGGCGGGGCTTTTTGAGAACAAATCACGAAATTTTGGCTGGTACTGACTTTTACCCATATCCCGATCGAGTAGCAGAAAACTTGCGATGCAAACAAGCATTAAGCCGAGAAATAAAACCAAAATGGCGGCGCGAAAGCCGATGCTAGCAAGCAGCAGTGCACCGATAAAAAAGCCCAGGCCTTTTAAAGTGTTTTTTGATCCTGTGAGTAGGGCAATCCAGTGATAAAGCTTGCCCTGGGCATTATCGGACAGCAGTAGTTTAATACTGCTTTTTGCAGTCATTTTATTCAAATCTTTGGCAATGCCCGAGAGTGCCTGGGCGGCCATTACATAAATAACTGATAGCCAGGCGGGTTCGACTAACAGCATGGCTAAAGCCACCATTTGCAAGGCCAGGCCAATATGCAAAGTGGTATTGAGGCCGGTGCGGGCGGCCAGCCAGCCACCGAATAAATTCGTTACCATGCCGAAGAATTCATAAAACAAAAATAGCGCGGCGACTTCAAAAGGGCTGTAGCCCAGCTGGTGAAAATACAAGACCACCAGCATGCGCAGGGCACCGTCGGTGACGGTAAAGCCCCAGTAACTGAGGGTGACCAGACTGTATTGGCGTAGGGCGTGGCTCATTGGAATTACATCAACTCTGCGCTGGCTTATTAATGGAAGACCCCACCTTTAGGGCTAGCTCCATCATGCGATTAACGTAGCCAATTTCATTGTCATACCAGGCGAGGATTTTCACCTGAGTGTTATTGACGACCATGGTTGATGGCGCATCAATAATGCTGGAGCGAATGTCGTCGGTGTAATCGACAGAAACCAGTGGTGTTTTTTCATAACCCAGAATGCCATTTAATCGGCCGTTTGCAGCTTGCTGCAAGGCCTTATTCACAAACTCGACGCTGGTTGGGGTTTCAACTTCAAACACGCAGTCAGTTAACGAGGCGTTCGCTAGAGGTACGCGCACCGCGATGCCGTTAAGGCGACCCTTTAATTCGGGGAATATTTCGGCAATGGCTGTGGCCGAGCCGGTGGTGGTGGGTATTAGCGACAGGCCACTGGCTCGAGCGCGACGTAAGTCACTGTGGTATTCATCGAGAATACTCTGGGTATTGGTGATGTCGTGAATGGTGGTGATACTGCCGTGTTTTATACCCAGCTCTTTTTGTATGACATCAATTACCGGTGCAAGACAATTAGTAGTGCACGACGCTGCCGTGACAATGTGGTGCTCTTGCGCCCGATAGAGATTGTCATTGACCCCCATGACAATGTTCAGGGTGCCATCTTTTATGGGTGCGGAGACGACAATTTTTTTAATGCCCTTATTATTTTTCAGGGGAGTCAACAGTGGGGCCAGAGCTTGTTTGGACTTAAATTTACCCGAGCACTCAAGCAGCAGGTCGACTTCACAGCTAACCCAGGGGGAGGCCTCTAATTCAGTGTTTTGTGAATAAGTGATGGCTTTGCCATCAATAACAATACTGTCGCCATCAACGCTAACATCGTGGGGCCAGGTGCAATGAATGGAGTCGTATTTAAGTAGGTGAGCAGCAGTGGCAATATCGCCCGCTGGCTCGTTAATATGCACAAACTCTAGCTCTGGCCAATTCCAGGCTGCGCGTAGGGCAAGACGACCCATGCGGCCAAAACCATTAATTCCAATTTTGATTGTCATTGTGTTTGTCCTTGAGAGCTTGATTGAGCGCTAGCTGGGTTAAAAATGTATATGCGCATAAACAAATGTCTTGTTTTGAAGGTGTGCCTGTCGATAAATGTAAGCTAAGTTATTCAGTGGCTTGCAGTTGGTTAAATACAGTCTCTATTGGCACAGGTGCTGAATTTTTTAAGATCAGCCTGTAATGAACCTGAGCTTTCACCGGATTGGTGAAATAAGGCCAGCAGCTTATCGATAAAAGGTGACACTTTAATGACCTGGTAGTAAATCCAAACACCCTCACGGCGCGTGCTGAGCAGGTCATTGTTGCGCAGGTAGGCCAGATGGCGGGACACCACGCTTTGCGATAGGCCCAGGGTATCGACAATATCGCAAACACAAAGCTCACCCTTGTCGAGCAGCAGAAAAAGAATGCGCAGGCGCACGGGCTCTGAGAGGCACTTAAACAGGCTGGCGTATTCGTCACTATTCATCGCGGCGACTATATTTGCATGGACAAATATAGTCAAGTCGCCGGTGTTCTAAATTAGCGTGTGAGCCTTGGTTTGGTCGCACTAGTTCGTCAAACTTGTGACGACTTATAGTGATTGTCTTGAACCGCTTCTAAATACTGTGGTCTACTTGATAACTATGATTCGCGACAATAAAACAAGCCGTTTACCCAAGAGTGCATCTTTGCCCTCTGTTAGGCAGCGCTTGTCTTATCTGCTCGCACTGCTGTTTGTCTTTGTTTCCCTCAGTCCGGCTCAGGCGGGTATGACTATGGGGCGGGGCATGGTGGGCGCCACTATTGATATAAGCGTTTCTACTGTTCACGCTGCCATGGCTTTGAACGACACCTCTCACAGCGACGAGCTGTCAGGTGGGGGCAGTGCCGGTCATATGATGCCTCTGAATATGAAAATGAATGTGGCTAGTATGAATATGAGTGAAGATGATTGTCAGTCTGACTGCGATTGTTGTCCAGGCCTGTGCTCTGCCTTTCTGCCGACCAGGGTGTCTGCATCCACATTTCTTCCCGCTAACTTTGCGCTGGCTGATTCGGCCTTTCAAGGCAAAGTTTCTACGAGTACCCGTTTGTTTCGTCCCCCCATTTCCCACTAAGACAGGATAGTTGCGTCTGTACATAGGCGTTACTGGATAGTGGGAGCTGCGATTTCGCTCCTTATTATTTCAACCGCTATTTTGCGGTCTCATAAATTTGCTGGCTATGTCTCCCTATTTTTAGGTGGCGTAGTGGCAAAGAAAAGTAATATCGAGAACAGAAATGAAAATTGCAGTCATTGGTTTGACGCTAATATTATCGGGCTTTATAAGCAATAGCTGGGCAGAGCCAGAAGTTGCCTCTCAGCTTACACTCAGCTTACAGCAAGCCATTCGTTATGCCGTTAACAATGATCCCTGGTTAAAGGGCAATGAACTTAACGAGCGGGCTTTGCTGGCAGAAAGTATTGCCGATGGTGAATTACCTGATCCTAGCTTAAGTGTTGGGCTGCTTAATTTGGCGACGGATACTTTTGATTTTGATCAGGAGCCAATGAGTCAATTTAAAGTGGCTATTGCGCAAAACTTCCCCCGTGGCGATACCCTGCAACTAAAGCGTCTACAGAAACGTCAACAAAGCTCGGCTTATCCCTTTTTGCGCGCAGACAGAAAAGCGCAGGTCGCCTTAAAAGTGAGCTTGCTCTGGCTCGACACTTTTCTGGCTAGCCAGAGCGTGGCCTTAATCGAAAACAACCGGCATTTATTTGAACAGTTGGTGGATGTTGTCCACGCCAATTACACGACCACATCCGGCTCAACTCGCCAGCAAGATGTGATTCGTGCTGAGCTTGAACTGAGCCGGCTTAATGATAGGTTGAGTAGCCTTTGGCAAGATCACGATACCGCGCAACAGGCACTTGGTGAATGGTTGCCGGTTCAGCGGTTGAATAAAGCATTGCCCGACAATCTGCCAAACAGCTTACAAAATCATCTGCAAAACTCCTTTCAACAAAATGACCTGACACTCAAGAGCCTTGAAGATAAACAGCGGACGCAGGCGCTTATTGTCAAACACCCGCGAGTACAGGCTCTTGATCGCAACATCGCATCCATCGCCACGGGACTTGAGCTGGCCCACCAGCAATATAAACCCAAGTGGGGTGCCAATGCTGCCTACGCTTATCGTGATGATGGGCCTGGGGGAAATGATCGAGCGGATTTTGTCTCCATGGCTATTACCGTCGATTTGCCGCTATTTACGGCCAATCGGCAGGATCAACGCGTCTCAGCAGCAAGCCACCGACGGGCGGCTGCCCAAACTCAGCGGGATCTGCTATTACGAGAATTACTGTCGGGTTACGAACAGGCAGCTGCAGAATTACTGCGTTTGGATGAGCGGGCAACACTTTATCAACAATACTTGCTACCACAAATGCACGACCAGGCCGATGCGACATTGGCGGCTTACACGTCTGACGGCGGCGATTTTGCCGAAGTGATGCGCGCCCGCATTGCTGAGTTAAATACCAAAATTATGGCCTTGCAGATCAAGGTGAAACGCCAAAAAACACGAGCAAAAATGCATTATTTTCTTGCTGCTAACGGTGCGATTGAGTCATTGCTAGGAGAGTTAAAATGAAACTCAAATTAAAAAATACCGGTATTTTTTTCCTGGCCTTATCGCTTGGTGTTGTTGGAGGTGTCATTGTTGGCGCGACCTATTTTAATTGGCAGTCGGCAAAATCAGGCGAAATGACAAAGCAGCCCAATGAACCCCTTTATTGGCAAGCGCCGATGGATGCCAACTACCGGCGCGATGAGCCGGGTCAGTCACCAATGGGTATGGCCTTAGTGCCGGTGTATGCAGAGCAGTCAGGGGGGCAAATGCAAAGCCCTGGCCTGGTGACAATATCTCCACAGGTTGAAAATAACCTCGGTGTGCGCACGGAGCTGGTTGAATTTAAGCCTCTCAATATGGCGATTAATACTGTCGGCTATGTGGGTTTTGATGAGGATCGTTTAATTCATATTCACCCTCGGGTTGAGGGCTGGCTAGAGCAACTCTATGTCAAGTCAGAGGGTGAGTCGGTGCAGGCCGGCCAGCCCTTATATGCATTGTACTCACCGAAACTGGTGGCGGCTCAGGAAGAGTTCGTGCTCGCCCTGCAGCGCGGTAATCAACGTTTGATTCGTTCTGGGGAAGAACGCCTGCAGACTTTGCAGGTGGCACAGGCGCAAATTAATGCTTTAAAAAAATCTCGCGAGCCGACAAAAACGATCATTGTTCATTCACCTCAAGATGGGGTCATCGCCAACCTGGGTGTGCGTGAAGGTATGTTTGTTAAACCCGGTACAGCTTTAATGTCAGTCGGCGCACTGGATGAAGTTTGGGTCACCGCCGAGGTTTTTGAGCGTCAAGCTGGCGCCCTCGCCGTCGGTAATGCCGTAACTATGTCACTGGATTATTTGCCGGGGCAACAATGGCGGGGGCAGGTCGATTACATTTATCCCATTCTCGATAACGAAACTCGAACGGTGCGAGTGCGTTTACGCTTTGCCAATACCGATGGCCTGCTGAAGCCCAATATGTTTGCCCAGGTGATTATTCACAGCGGTGAATCGACACCGACCCTACAAGTCTCCCGGCAAGCTCTAATCCGCACTGGTAGTCAAAACCGGGTGGTTCTGGCGATGGGTGATGGTCGTTTTAAATCCGTGGCGGTGACCCTGGGGCGTATAGGTATCGGCGAGGCAGAAATTCTTAAAGGCATAGAGGAGGGGGGCAGGGTAGTGAGTTCGGCCCATTTTCTACTGGATTCTGAATCCAGTATTGATTCCGATTTTCAGCGCATGGCCAGAGACTGAGGGCGAAGAGAATGATAGAAAAAATTATTCACTGGTCAATTAATAATCGCTTCTTCGTGGTGCTGGGTACGCTGATATTAGTTGGCACTGGTTTGTACTCCCTTAAAAATACGCCGATTGATGCCATTCCCGATCTCTCTGATGTGCAGGTTATTATTAAAACTACCTATCCCGGCCAGGCCCCACAGGTGGTCGAGGATCAAGTGACTTACCCATTGACCACAGCAATGTTATCGGTGCCCGGCGCAAAAACGGTACGGGGTTACTCCTTTTTTGGCGACTCGTATATTTATGTGATTTTTGATGACGATACCGATTTGTACTGGGCCCGCAGCCGGGTACTTGAATATCTGAGTCAGGTGGCACCCACTTTGCCAGCAACAGCGAAGCCTCAACTTGGCCCAGATGCCACGGGTGTGGGCTGGGTTTATATTTATGCCCTGATGGATAAGACCGGCAAACACGATATTAGCCAGTTACGCAGTTTGCAGGACTGGTTTTTAAAATATGAATTGCAGACTGTGCCCGGTGTTTCCGAAGTAGCTGCCGTCGGGGGCATGGTCAAGCAATATCAGGTCAAAGTTGACCCGGAGAAACTCCGCGCCTTTGGTATTCCCCTAAGCCATATTCAACAAGCGGTGCAACGCAGTAATCAAGAGATTGGCGCCTCGGTAGTTGAAATGGGCGAGGCGGAATACATGGTTAGCGTCAGCGGCTATTTGCAGAACAGGGCCGATCTTGAAAGTATTCCCCTGGGTATGAATGTCAAAGGGACACCTTTATTACTACGTGATATTGCCGATATTAACCTGGGGCCACAGATGCGCCGGGGTATCGCCGAGCTTAATGGCGAGGGTGAAACGGTTGGCGGTATTGTGGTGATGCGCTATGGCGACAATGCTCAACAGACGATTAATGGTGTTAAAGATAAACTCGAAAAGTTAAAACTTGGCTTGCCAGAGGGTGTTGAAATTATCACTGTTTATGATCGCTCCGACCTCATTGGCAGGGCGGTGAATAACCTTTGGCATAAATTACTTGAAGAGTTTGCCATGGTCGCGGTGGTCTGCATGGTTTTTTTATTCCACATCCGCTCTTCTTTAGTCGCAATTATCAGTTTGCCGGTGGGTATTTTATGTGCGTTTATTGTCATGCACCTGCAGGGTATAAATGCCAATATCATGTCGCTCGGTGGTATTGCCATTGCCATCGGCGTGATGATTGATGGTGCTATTGTGATGATAGAAAATATGCACAAACATATGGAGAGAAAAGAACTTACTGATCGTAACCGTTGGCAAATCGTCGCCACATCGGCCAGCGAAGTTGGGCCATCACTCTTTTTTAGCCTGCTTATTATTACCGTCAGTTTCCTGCCCGTGTTTGCTCTAGAGGCCCAGGAGGGACGAATGTTCGCCCCTCTTGCTTACACCAAAACCTATGCGATGGCGGCATCGGCCGTGTTAGCGATTACCCTGGTGCCAGTGTTAATGGGCTATTTTGTGCGTGGTAAAGTTCGTCCCGAACATAAGAACCCACTCAATCGTTGCTTGACTAAGCTCTATATACCGGCATTACAGAAAGTATTGCGCTTCCCAAAAACCACGACAATTATAGCCTTTTTATTAACCCTGCTCGCTTTGTGGCCAGCGAGTCAAATTGGCAGCGAGTTTATTCCCCCACTAGATGAAGGCGATTTGATGTATATGCCCAGCACCTTTCCAGGCATTTCCATTGGCAAGGCGAGAGAATTTCTGCAACAAACGGATAAACTGATTCGCACTGTGCCAGAAGTGAAAACAGTGTTTGGCAAAATGGGTCGCGCCGAAAGTGCGACTGACCCAGCGCCTTTGACCATGATAGAAACTTTTATTCAATTTAAAGATCGGGACCAATGGCGTGAGGGCATGACACCCGAAAAAATCCGCCAGGAACTGGATGAGCGCCTGCAATTCCCCGGTGTTACCAATGCCTGGGTGATGCCTATTAAAACCCGTATCGATATGCTTGCCACCGGTATTAAAACCCCTGTGGGCATTAAAATTGCCGGGCCGAAATTAAAAGAAATACAGGCTATTGGTTTGCAGCTTGAGTCGATTCTTAAAGCAGTGCCGGGTACGGCGTCTGTGTATTCGGAGCGTGTCGCCGGAGGGCGCTATATTAAAGTCGATATTGATCGAGAGCGGGCGGCCCGTTATGGGCTGACGATTACCGATGTACAGCAAGTTATTGCCACGGCCATTGGTGGTGTCAACGTCACTCAAACCGTTGAAGGCCTGGAACGTTACCCGGTGAATATTCGCTATCCCCAGGCTTACCGCGATTCCGTCGAGCAACTGGCGCTGTTGCCCATCGTCACAACACTCGGTCAACGCATAGCCCTCGCCGATGTGGCGCGGGTTTATATTGAAGACGGCCCGCCCGGTATTAAAAGTGAAAACGCCCGGGTTAACGGTTGGTCGTTTATCGATATTAAAGATGTTGATATCGGTAGCTATGTGAAACAGGCGCAGCAGGCGGTCAATGAGCAGATAAACTTGCCACCGGGTTATTCTCTGACCTGGTCGGGGCAGTACGAATACATGTTGCGCGCGAAGGAAAGGCTTGCCTATGTGGTGCCCTTAACGCTGATTATTATTGTTTTATTACTTTATGTTAACTTTCGCAGAATTGCCGAGGTAGCCATTATTATGGGTACCTTGCCGATGGCGGTGGCTGGTGGTTTGTGGCTGATGTATCTCGCCGATTACAACTTCTCAGTTGCGGTTGGTGTTGGTTTTATAGCTCTGGCTGGTGTGGCGGTGGAGCTTGGTGTGATTATGTTAGTTTATCTTAACCAGGCCTGGGAGGAGGTGCTCGCAACCTGTGACCATGAAGGGCTGAGTGTTGATGAGGATAAACTCAGGCAGGCGGTGATACGTGGTGCCGGACTACGCGTACGGCCGGTGATCATGACCACTGCGGCGACGATTGGCGGCTTATTACCGATTCTACTGGGTTCTGGCACTGGCTCGGAGGTCATGAGCCGCATCGCAGCCCCTGTGGTCGGCGGTATGCTTAGTGCTCTGTTGTTGGTTTTATTGGTGTTGCCGGCCGTTTATTATTTGTGGCGAAAAGCTCAGCTTGGAGCGGTAGCTCCCTAGCTATTTAATGTTCGGTTGAGGTGTTCGATGGAGCGAGATATTCAATGAAAAAAATTGTGGCGGGCCCAGACCTGATTTTTGCGTTGGAATCCCATCCCCTGGCAGAGTCTTTAGCGCAGCAACTTGGCATTGAGCAGGGTAAAACCAGTCAGCGTTTATTTCCTGACGGCGAGTCCTATTTGCGTATCGATACACCCGTTGAAGACAAACACTGCATCGTGCTTGCCGATTTATCCCACCCCAATAATAAATATTTACCCCTGCTATTTTTAGTGCAAACTCTGCGCGAGTTTGGTGCCGCGTCTGTGGGTTTGGTGGCGCCTTATTTAAGCTATATGCGCCAGGACAGGCGCTTTGTCGAGGGCGAAGCTATCACCTCGCGCATTTTTGCTCAGCAATTATCGGCACAAATAGATTGGTTAGTGACAGTTGACCCCCACTTGCACCGTTACCACAGCCTGGATGAAATTTATTCCATCCCCAGCCGCGTGGTAGCCGGGGCGCCCCTGTTAGCTGACTGGCTGAAAGGCCAGACAAATTTATTGCTGGTTGGCCCTGACGCCGAGAGTGAACAGTGGGTTTCACAGATTGCGGCCCATAGCGGGCACCCCTTTGTTATAGGCAGTAAGCAGCGCTTTGGTGATCGCGATGTGCAAGTCAGCTTGCCCGATCTAAGTGCTTATCGGCAGCACACAGCGGTGATTATCGATGACGTGATTGCCAGTGGCCAAACCATTTTGAAATGTATTTCGGCATTACAGGTACAGGGTATTGAGTGTATAAAATGTGCGGGCGTACACGGCATATTTGCCGATGGTGCCGATGCGCAATTACTTGCCGCCGGGCTCGACGAGCTGGCGACCACTAACACCATCGTTCACTCCTCAAATGCCATGGATATTAGCCCTTTGCTGCAAGGGCCGGTGCGTGAGTGTATGCAGGAGCTCGTCGTTGGCGATTAATGTGTCATGAACTTTGTGCTTACATTGCTATTAACTTTTCTTATCGTGTCACTAGCGCTGTGGGTATTTCTACGCCTTGGTGCCCCTGTTTATCGACCCGATAAAAATAATGTGATTGCTCTTTTAGAACTTGTACTGGCTGGCAATGCCACGGAGAATGACTGGCATGTTTTTATGGGTATACCGCTGCGCCACTGCGAGCGTCTACAGGCCATTCAGCAGCGTTGTTCCGATCTTGGCGAGACTGAGTATGTCGGTGAGTGTAGTGCGACGCTGTTTACGGAGAAAGGTACGAAGGCCCTTAGATTAATCCTCGAAGAACTCAAACATCAGGATCTCGATCAATGAATAACCTTTCTACAGCGGCACGATTTATCTTGTTTGGAGCAGCCTTCGTTATTCTCATCGCCGGCCTTAAAGCCGCCGAGCCCTTGCTGGTGCCTTTTTTACTGTCAGTGTTTATTGCTTTAGTTTGTTCGCCGCTACTGGTGTGGCTCAAATCCCGGCGCGTACCCAGTGGTCTGGCCATTTTATTAATCGTGCTCGGGGTAGTATGCCTTGGCGCAATAGTCGGCGCAGTGGTGGGTTCGTCGATAAGGGAGTTTCGCGCCGATTTGCCGGAATATCAGGCGCGCCTGGAGTTGATGAGCAACGGTGTTCAGCAGTGGCTGACGAGCAAGGGCATCGACCTGGACCCTGAGATCTGGCAGCAAACCTTTAATCCCCATGTCGCGATGCAGCTAGCCGGTAATACCCTGGCATCTTTCGGCAACGTGATGACCAATGCGTTTTTAATCTTACTCACGGTGATCTTTATTTTTGCCGAAGAGGTCGGCTTTCGGGAAAAATTGCTCAACGCCCGAGGCGCTAGCGAGAGTTCGCTAGAGGGCCTGGAGAGCTTTAGTGGCAGTGTAAATCGTTATCTTGCGATTAAAACCTTGCTCAGTCTGGCGACCGGTTTACTTGTTTTGTTGGTGCTGTGGATACAGGGCGTGGATTACCCGGTGATGTGGGCTCTGTTGGCCTTCCTGCTCAACTTTGTGCCAACGGTCGGTTCCTTTTTGGCGGCAATACCGGCTGTTTTATTGGCTTTAATTCAACTGGGGCCGGGGCAGGCGGGCTTTCTTGCCGTGGCTTATGTCGCTATTAATCTGGTTATTGGCAATGTTGTAGAGCCGCGCTGGATGGGCAAGGGTTTAAACCTCTCGCCTCTTGTTGTTTTCCTGTCTCTGGTTTTCTGGGGCTGGGTACTGGGGCCAGTCGGCATGTTGTTATCTATTCCCCTCACCATATTGGTTAAAATTGCTTTGGAAAGCGACTCTGATACCGCCTGGATTGGCATTATGCTCGGCTCTGGTAAGGCTCAGTTGCGAGTGACGCAACGCCAGGATGAGGTGTCTTGAGTACTGAGATTCATCCCTATCATCGGGAGTTAGAGGCGCATATTCAAAGTTTATTGCCCGCTGCCCACTTAAAACTTTCACCTTTGCACTTCGAAAATACCGCTTGTTGCGAGCTGAAGCTTTGGCTGATTGACCCCGATGGCATGGATGCTCCCTTGAGGGAAGAGGAAGTCAGTGCGATTTTTGCCGATCCCCCTTATTGGAGTTTTTGCTGGGGTAGTGGTTTGGCATTGGCCGAACGTTTGCTCAATAACGCAGATTCTATTAAGGGCAAAACGGTGCTTGATTTTGGTTGTGGCTCAGCGGTAGTTGGCATTGCCGCCGCTCTAGCTGGGGCGGCTAAGGTGATTGCCTGCGATATTGACCCACTGGCTTTGAAGGCCAGTGCTTTAAATGCCAGCGAGAATGACGTTGAACTCGAATATTTGGACGATTTTTTTACCTTCGATGGCAAGGTAGATATATTGTTTGCATCAGATGTGCTCTACGATCCCGACAACAGACCCCTGGTGCAGCGCTTTCGAGAGGTGGCTGATGAGGTGGTGGTTGCCGATTCGCGGGTGAAAGATTTTGCCGAGCAGGGCTTTGAATTGTGTGATCAAGTGCGGGCAGTGACTGAGCCTGATCTGGGTGAGTTAGAAAGCGTTAAACAGATTCGTTTTTATCGAAGTCGGCGCAGCTGAGATACGGCGTTGGCAATGAAAGGCGAGTAGATAAAGGGCGTGTTGTTAAAGCTAAACAGTCGCTAGAGGGTGAAGCGAGTTGCCTCGAGCCAATCAGGCCTGAGGCAACAGCTTGGTATTGTTACTTACTCGTCGTCAGTGCCACTCGATGGCTCTTTGATTTTATCTTCGACGCGATCAACGGCGGTCTCGGCTGTTGATTTCGCCTTTGAAGTAACGTCTTTAACCACTCCCCTCAACTCTTCGGCATTACCTGCATCGGAATCATCTCCCCCGCAAGCGGATAAACCAATAATAACAACGCTAAATAACGCGGCTATAGCAGTAGATTTCTTAAATATAGACATAGTAGAGGAAGCTCCTTGGCTGCAAGGCCTAATACGATATGCATCAGGTGAGGTGCATTTATAGCGATTGTAGCCAAAAGGTCAACTGTTATTCATGCTTTTTGTTGTTTGCATCAAACAAACTTATAAGTGCCCTCTAAAAGAAGTTTTTTAAATATAGCGGTGGCCGTCTGAGCATTTGTTAAACTCTCTTGAACATCCCTTTAAATGAGGTCGTCGGTGATAAAACAGCTTGGCAATGGGCTCCGTCCAGAAGAGGCCGTTGAACAATTTTTACGCTCTACTGATAACGCGCTGGCTCTGCGTTTTGACTTTGCACAATATTATTTACCCGCTTCACCATCAATTGCGCTATTGGCAATACTTTTTAAAGATAGCGGCCATTTGCATGTTTTACTGACGGATAAGTTGCCTCAGCTTGAGGCGGCTCTGGCTACCATGATTGAGCCCTTGACGAGTGATAACTTGCGCTCATTAGCGATCCGTTTAGCTGCTCCTTATCTTAATCTTGATCAGGCCCTTCTACTGTCGCCAATTGCTATCGCCAAGCCCTGGGGGCAGGAAATCTGGTATACGGGCATTGAAGAACGTGGCCAGTCGGGTTTTAGTGACGGCGTTTCAAGCGTGCCCATGCCCTGGTTGTTGGCACTACTGCCGAAGCGTTTGCTCGGTGCAGAGCAGGCGAGTTTGAATTTGTTGAAAATTCTCGATCCACTACCAGAACCTGTTTATGGCGATCTTTATTTTGAACTCCACGAGGAAAAGCGTGAGGTTTATGTCGTCACCCATGTCGACGCCCAGAGTTGGCCCGATGGCGAGGGGGGCATTCGTTTCGGTTTTGAGCAGAGTGTTTGTGATGAGTTTGATGGCCCCGATGAGTTTCGCGAGGCCTACCTTCAAGCCGTGAAAAACTATGAGCAGGTAAGGCGAAAGATTGATCGGGTTTTCGATCAACAACGTCGCGATCAGGGGCTGGGTTTGAGCCAGCCCGTAGAAGCGGGCTTGTTAAAACAGTGGCACCAACAACTGACGCCTGAGCTGCAAAAAGAAGAGCAGGTGTTGCGAGAGGCGATGAACCGTTTTACCCATATGCAGGGCTTGCGCGAGGGCGATGTGGTCAAAGTCCCGTGCCTGACTCCCCATGCCCTGCAGCACGGTGTGCGCACGGTGGAATTTCAGACGCCGGTCTATGAGCGCAAAATTCTCGCCTTTGGCCAAAAAGTCTTAACTCAGGAACACTGGGATACAGAAGAGGCGGTGGCCTTAATGTCTTTGCAGTCTCAAGCTGAGCAAAAGCTGGCGGTGCTTGAGCAGGGGCAGGGCGTCTGTCGTGAACTAGTGGTCAGCTTCGATGACTTTCAGGTGCAGCGCATCACGCTAGCGGAGGGTGCTTGTTGGCGAGTCCCCCCTGCTGAAAGTTATCAGTTGTTAATAGTGGTCTCTGGTGTGTTTGATATTGGCGCTGATAATACGCTGTTGAAAGCAGAGCAGGCGGTCTTATTGCCCGTCCTTGGCTCGGCTACGCTTATCCACAATTGTGGGCCGGGTGAGGGCATAGTTTTACTGTCTCAACCGTTGGTGGCTATTTAAACGTGGTGTCTATTGTTGCCAGTCCTTTACTTCGAATTAGGCCTTTAAAAAACTGTTGTACGGTATAAGAAAGAATGTCGATGTATCTGGTTGCCCCCGAGCAGACGCTGTGGCAAAATCTGCGCCCCTTGGCGGGGTGGGACTAAATCTCATTCAGCACAAGTGAGAAACTTGTACCGACAAACCTAGAGGCTACAGGTGGATCAAGTCGCGGCGATAGCTGCTGCGAGCAGGTTTAGCGGAAGTGGTGAAATTGGTATACACGCTGGTTTTAGGTACCAGTGCCGTAAGGCGTGGGGGTTCAAGTCCCCCCTTCCGCACCAACTATTTATTGAGCATCCCCCCTTGTGGGGTGCTTCAGACTTAATTCATAAATCCAATGACTGTTGTGAGGACAATCCATGCAGGTTTCTATAGAGACAACCTCCGGGCTCGAAAGACGTATGACTGTGGGTGTTCCCGCTGAAGAGATTGATAGCGAGGTTGCTCAACGCCTGCAGAAGGCATCACAGACCGTACGTATTGATGGTTTTCGCAAAGGTAAAATCCCCTCCAAGGTTATCAAGCAACGCTTTGGTCCCGGTGTCCGCCAGGAAGTGGTTGGCGAAGCATTGAGCCGTAGTTTTTATGAGGCTGTTAGTAAAGAAGAGCTGCGTCCCGCCGGACAGCCAGCCATCGAGCCAGTAAAAGATGAAGAGGGCGCGGACCTTGAATATATCGCGACTTTTGAAATCTATCCTGAGGTTGAGCTGCAGGACTTTGCACAAATAAGCATCGCCCGCCCCGTTGCCACTATTTCCGATGACGACCTCACGGACATGGTTGAAAACTTGCGTACACAACGTGCTAGCTGGGATGAGGTTGAGCGTGCGGCTGCAGACGGCGATCAGGTCAATATTGACTATAAAGGCACTCAAAGCGGTGAAGAGTTTCCCGGTGGCACTGCGGACGCTTCTGACCTGGTGTTGGGCTCAGGCCGCATGATCCCCGGTTTTGAAGATGGTGTTGTTGGCTTGTCTGCCGGTGAAGAAAAGACGATTAGTCTGACTTTCCCCGAGGATTATCACGCTGAAGAGTTGCGCGGTGCCGCGGTTGAATTTGCCGTTAAAGTGAATGCCGTTAAAGAGCAAACGCTACCAGAACTCAATGATGAGTTTTACGAGCAGTTTGGCGTCAAAGAAGGTGGCGAAGAGAAATTCCACGAAGAAATTCGCTCGAATATGGAGCGTGAGCTCGAGACTGCGATTAAGAACAAAGTTAAATCTCGCTTGATGAACCAGTTGCAGGACTTGCACAGCGTTGATATCCCCAAAGCCTTGCTGACTAATGAAGTTCAGGCGCTACGCCAGCAAATGGTTGGCCAGTTTGGTGGTGCACAGCAGATGGATATGTCTATCTTTCCCGATGAGTTGTTCGCAGACGAAGCGGGTAAGCGTGTTTCTTTGGGTCTGTTAATGGCCGAAATTGTTAAAGCCGCTGAAATTACTGTCGATAACGATAAAGTAAAAGCCTTTATTGAAGACAGAGCTGCCGGCTACGATGACCCCGAGCAAGTGATTCAATATCACTATTCCAACGAAGAGCTGCTCAATAGTGTGCAGTCTGCGGTAATGGAAGAGCAGGTTGTCGACCATGTCTTGAGTCTGGCGGCAGTGACCGAAGAGGCGACAGATTATAAAGGCGCTCTCACACCAGACCCGGCTGTAGAGACAGAGTCTGACGAAAGCGCAGACTGATTTAGTTACCTGGTGTAGAGTATAGCGTTGCAATACTGAAATCTGGCCCAATAACAGGGAGTGTTGCCCGCTGATAAATGCGGGCTTTATTGGCTGATTGTTAGGCGAATTGTTACTGATTAATCCGGGAATTGACTATGCTCCATGATGATATGAAATATAATAACGAGACCAGGGCAGCAGGCGGTCTGGTGCCTATGGTGGTTGAGCAAACTGCCCGCGGCGAGCGTTCTTTCGATATTTATTCTCGCCTGCTTAAAGAGCGCGTAATTTTTTTGGTCGGCCCGGTAGAAGACTATATGGCCAACCTTGTTGTTGCCCAGTTGCTCTTTCTCGAATCTGAGAACCCCGATAAAGATATCCACCTTTATATTAATTCCCCCGGTGGCTCGGTAACGGCTGGCATGGCTATTTATGACACCATGGAATTTATTAAGCCCGATGTCAGCACCATGTGCATTGGCCAGGCAGCCAGTATGGGGGCATTTCTTCTTTCAGCAGGGGCTCAGGGTAAGCGTTTTTTATTGCCTAATTCTCGCTGTATGATCCACCAGCCCAGTGGCGGTGCTCAGGGTCAGGCCTCTGATATTCATATTCAAGCCCAGGAAATACTTAAAATCCGTGAACAATTAAACCAGGCAATGGCCAAACATACTGGTCAAACCGTTGAGAAAATTGCTGCCGACACCGAGCGCGACAACTTTATGAGTGCGCAAGAGTCTAAAGCGTACGGTTTGGTTGACGAAGTATTGGACAAGCGCGCATAGTCGATGTAGCCTTTTTTTAAGTTTTGGTGAAATCTAGCAATAAATGTCTGTATTTTAAGCATTTATTAGACGCGAGGAGAAAGTAGTGAGCGATAAAAGCGGCGATGATAAAGACGGCGAAAAACTTCTCTATTGCTCCTTCTGTGGCAAGAGTCAGCATGAAGTCCGCAAACTTATTGCAGGGCCATCGGTTTTTATCTGTGATGAGTGCGTAGACCTCTGCAATGATATTATTTCTGAAGAGCTGCAAGAAGCAAAAACCAGTGAGACAGTTGAAAAGCTGCCTACGCCTATCGAAATTAGTAGTACGCTCAACGAATACGTGATTGATCAGCTGCGCGCCAAAAAGGTGCTGTCGGTGGCTGTTTACAATCACTATAAGCGCCTTCAGTTGGGCGACAAAGCTGGGAAAGATGGCGTTGAGCTTGGTAAAAGTAATATTTTACTGGTCGGCCCCACAGGCAGTGGTAAAACACTACTGGCTGAGACCCTTGCTCGCCTGTTGAATGTTCCCTTTACAATTGCTGATGCAACCACTTTGACTGAAGCCGGCTATGTTGGTGAAGACGTCGAAAACATTATTCAAAAGTTGTTGCAGAAGTGCGATTACGATGTTGAAAAGGCGCAGCAGGGCATTGTCTATATCGACGAAATCGACAAGGTTTCTCGTAAATCAGACAACCCATCAATCACCCGGGATGTTTCGGGGGAGGGCGTACAGCAAGCCCTGCTGAAACTCATTGAAGGTACTGTTGCATCGGTTCCACCCCAGGGCGGTCGAAAGCACCCTCAGCAAGAGTTTTTGCAGGTCGATACCTCAAATATCCTCTTCATTTGCGGTGGTGCGTTCTCAGGTCTGGAAAAGATTATCCGTGATCGCTCAGAGAAGGGCGGCATTGGTTTTTCCGCCAGTGTTAGCAGCAAGGATGAAGAGAGTAATGTCGGCGATATCTTGAAGGATCTGGAACCAGAAGATCTGATTCGCTTCGGTCTTATTCCTGAATTCGTTGGTCGCCTCCCCGTTGTTGCAACCCTTGAAGAGCTGGATAAGGACGCTTTAATCAATATATTGGTTGAGCCGAAGAACTCTCTGCTTAAACAGTATTCTGCACTCTTTGAAATGGAAGATGTTGAGCTTGATATCCGCCAGGATGCACTGGAGGCAATTGCTGAAAAAGCGCTGGCTCGTAAAACAGGTGCCCGAGGCTTGCGCTCCATTATTGAGAACACGCTGTTAGACAGTATGTATGACATCCCCTCCAGTAAGGATGTACACAAAGTTGTCGTTGATGCGTCTGTTATTAATGGAGACTCTGAACCTTTATTGGTGTACGACAATCCGGAGCAGCTGAAGTCAGCGAGCGAAGAAGCATAAACAAAAACGGGCCCCTGAGGCCCGTTTTTGTTTATGGGTGCTTGTATTTATTGAAATTGGCCCCATACCATTGTGTATTAACCCGAACCTGCATTGAGCTGGAATAAGAGGTAAAAATGGGACAGGAAACAGACAAAGATTTATCACAGACTCGCTTACCGATGTTGCCCTTACGAGACGTTGTGGTTTTCCCACAAATGGTCGTACCGCTGTTTGTGGGTCGAGAGCGCTCCATCCTCGCTCTTGATGACACTATGGCCGAGCATAAAAAGATTGTACTGGTTGCCCAGCGCGACGCGGCTTGTGATGACCCCGGCCCTAAAGAGGTCTATCAAATTGGTACCGTCGCCACGATTCTACAATTGCTCAAGCTACCCGATGGCACGGTTAAGGTGCTGGTCGAAGGTTCTGAGCGGATTAATATAGACGCCATTGAAGAACACAATGGTTACTTTGTGGCTGATTACTCGGTGGTTGAGAGCGAAACGGCTGTCGAGGATGAGCGTGATGCTCTAGTACGTACACTGGTTAATGCCTTTGAAGAGTACGTCGGTTTAAATAAAAAAATCCCCTCAGAAGTGGTGACAACCGTCTCTGGTATCGATGAGCCCGGTCGGCTCGCAGATACCGTCGCGACTCACATGACACTGAGTCTTGAGCAGAAGCAGGAAGTGCTGGAAATCAGTGATGAAAAGCTGCGTATTGAGCATCTTTTAGTGCTGATGGAATCTGAGCTTGATATTGCTCAGATTGAGCAGCGCATTCGCGGACGCGTCAAGAAGCAGATGGAAAAGAGTCAGCGCGAGTATTATCTCAACGAACAAATGAAGGCTATTCAGAAAGAGCTGGGGGACATTGATGATGTACCCAATGAGCTCGAACAGCTTGAAAACCGTATTAAAGAAGTGGGCATGCCCAAAGACGCCTTAAAAAAGGCCACGGCTGAGCTGAATAAACTGAAAATGATGTCGCCAATGTCGGCAGAGGCCTCGGTCGTGCGCAGCTATCTCGACTGGATGGTCAGCGTGCCCTGGAAAAAACGCTCTAAAGTACGCCATGATCTCGTTCTGGCTGAGAAAATACTCAATGAAGATCATTACGGTCTAGACGAAGTCAAAGAGCGGATCCTTGAGTTTCTCGCCGTACAAAGCCGAGTGAAAAAACTTAAGGGCCCGGTGTTATGTCTGGTAGGGCCTCCCGGTGTTGGTAAAACCTCTTTGGGTGAATCCATTGCACGAGCGACGGGGCGTAAATTTGTACGTATGTCGCTCGGCGGCGTTCGCGATGAAGCGGAAATCCGAGGCCACCGACGCACCTATATTGGTTCTTTGCCCGGTAAACTGATCCAGAAAATATCAAAAACAACCGTTAAAAACCCACTCTTCCTGCTTGATGAAGTGGACAAGCTGGGTATGGATCACCGTGGCGATCCCTCTTCTGCGCTACTCGAAGTTCTCGACCCCGAACAAAATAATAGCTTTAACGACCACTACCTTGAAGTCGATTACGACTTGTCAGAAGTGATGTTTATTTGTACCTCAAACTCGATGAATATTCCCGGCCCGCTACTCGACCGCATGGAAGTTATTCGTATCCCCGGTTACACCGAAGCAGAGAAAGCGAGCATCGCCTCTAAATATCTCTTGCCCAAGCAACGCAAAGCGAATGGTTTAAAGGACGAGGAGCTTAGTGTTGAGCAGGAGGCCATTCTCGATATCGTACGTTATTACACACGCGAGGCCGGTGTCCGGGGTTTGGAACGTGAGATTGCTAAGATTTGTCGTAAGGTTGTAACAGGTTATGCCAAAAATGCCGACCAGCAAGCGGTCAATGTTGGGCCCAGTGAGCTTGAGGACATGCTGGGTGTGCGTAAATTTGATTTTGGTCGCGCAGAAGATCAGAACCAGGTAGGTCAGGTCACGGGCTTGGCGTGGACTTCGGTGGGTGGCGAGCTGTTAACCATTGAGTCCTCCGCGGTGCCGGGTAAGGGCGCTATCGTAAAAACCGGCTCCCTTGGTGATGTTATGCAGGAATCAATACAGGCGGCCCTGACAGTTGTTCGTAGCCGTTCTCAGGTGCTTGGTATCCACAGAGACTTCCACCGTAATCATGATTTACATATCCATGTGCCCGAAGGCGCTACGCCCAAAGATGGCCCTAGTGCCGGTATTGCCATGTGCACAGCACTGGTCTCGGTATTAACCAATATTCCTGTACGAGCGGCAGTGGCGATGACAGGTGAAATCACCCTGCGTGGCCAGGTGTTAAAGATCGGTGGTCTTAAGGAAAAGTTACTTGCAGCGCACAGGGGCGGTATTACGGAAGTGATTATTCCGAAAGAAAATGAGCGCGATTTAAAAGAAATCCCTGACAACATTAAGGCTGATTTAACCATTCATCCGGTGAAGTGGGTCGACGAGGTGCTGGAGTTGGCTTTGCAGGACATGCCAAAGCCACTGACCGACGAGGAGTACAGTAAATCATCTGACTCACCGCTGTCGGGTGAGGGTGAAAGTGGTGAGCAATCAACATCACGTATTAGTACACACTAAAATATCGGCTTGCGTGCTTGACCGCCCCTAGGGCGGTTGGTATAAAGTCTCGTCCCAGCGTATTAGCGAATACGCTGTAGGATCTTCAATCAAATTTAGAGGGGTTTAATGTGAATAAATCAGAGCTTATCGACGCAATTGCGGAATCAGCTGACTTGTCAAAAATGTCTGCCGGCAGAGCACTGGATGCAGTTGTAGAAGCGATTACAGCATCTTTACAAAAGGGTGATCCTGTTTCGCTTGTGGGCTTTGGTACTTTTGCCGTCAAGCACAGGCCTGCGAGAAAGGGCCGTAACCCAAAGACGGGTGATGAAATACAGATTAAAGCTGCCAACGTACCGGGCTTTAAAGCCGGCAAGGCATTAAAAGAATCGGTAAATAGCTAGTTAGAGCACTACTTTAAAGTTGCAAAACAAGTAGTAAGGAAAGGCGCTTTGATGCGCCTTTCTTCTTTTTCGCCGAGGGCGAATATTCAGTAAAGGTAAGGAATTAAAATGCTGCAAGATTTCCGCGAAGGCATGAAAGGCATCGCTTTTTTCATTGTTATTTTGATTATCGTGCCATTTGCTTTTGTCGGCATTGATTCGATTTTTTCAAATAGCCCTGCCAGCGACGCAGAGCTGGAGGTCGATGGAGAAAGTATTTCTCGCCTGGTCGTCGACCGCGCACTGGCTATTCATAAACAACGCCTGTTACAGCAACTTGGCGATATTGATCCTGCCCTGCTCGATGATGCAATGCTCCGTGGGCCGGTCAGGCAGCGATTGGTCAAGGAAAAAGCGGCAGAGCTGACGGCAATCGAGACCCGTATGGGTGTGTCTCCCGCCACTATCGCTTCTTTGCTACAGACTGTTGATGTCTACCAAACGGAAGGGCGATTTGATCGCGATAAGTACGAATTTACCATTCGGCAAATGGGTTATACCCCCCGAGAGCATCATAGCTACATGAGCAACGGCTTATTGCTCAGTCAATTTGCCAGTGGTGTTGTTGATACGGGTTTTGTAACTGAGGCTGATTTAGAGCTGGCAGCGAGAATATTTGAACAGCGCCGTAACTATTATTATCTGACGGTGCCAATAGCCCCGTTGATGGTCGACATCAGCGTTGAAGAGTCTGAGGCCAAGGCTTATTACGAAGAGCACAAAGAAGGTTTCCGTACCGAAGAAAGGCTTGAAATCGATTATATTCAATTATCGACCAACAACTTATTAGCTCAGGTTGAGGTTGATGAGGCCATGGTTCGTGAACTCTTCGATGCTCGCCAGCAGGTGGCACAGGCAGCAGTACGACGACGAGTGGCTCATATTTTGATTGAGGCTGCAGAGGATGGCAGTCAGACTGCTAAACTTGAAGCCATTCAGGCCGAGCTAGCCAGTGGTGGTGACTTTGCAGCACTTGCGCGTGAGCACAGTGACGACCTGGGAAGTGCAGAGCAGGGCGGTGATCTTGGCTTCGTCGAATCGGGCGCTTTTCCCGCTGAATTTGAAACAGCGGTACTGGGTCTCGCCGCAGGTGAGGTTTCCAAACCCGTGGCAACCGATAGCGGTATTCACCTGATTCGCCTCACGGAATTAGAAACTGCTGAAGCATTAGTTTTTGAAGATGAAAAGGTTGCCATTGAAACTGAGCTTAAATATCAATTGGCGGCCGAGCTACTGCCAGAAAAAATCGAGCAATTACGTGAGTTGTCCTACAACGCTGAAACCCTTGCAGAACCAGCCGCGACAATGGGCCTTGAGGTTGCCAGTACTGAACCCTTTACGCGAAGCGGTGGTTCTGACCTTGCAGCCTATCCTGCCGTCGTCAGTGCAGCCTTTGCAGAGGACGTTCTGAGCAATGGCTATACCAGTGATATCGTTGAGCTGGGTGAGGCCGGGGTGGTGGTGCTGAAAGTTCGTCAACACTATCCCGTTGGCTACCAGTCATTTGAAAGCGTGATGGCTGACATTAGCACTTTATTGAAACACGAGTCCGCGAAACAGGCACTGGCAGCCAGGGCGAGTGCCTTGCAGGCGCAAATTGCCAGTGGTAAAAGTATCGAGACTCTCGCTCAAGAAGAGAGTCTGACATGGCAGGTGAGTCTCGATACCTCACGTTTCGATAACCGTGTCGATGAAGCGATTCGCGATCACGCTTTTGCCTTGCCTGCGAGCAGCAGCTTACCGGCAGTGAGTGGTTTTGATCTCGCCAGTGGGGATTATGTGATTGTGTCTTTAACCGGCATTCAGTCCGGCGAACTGGATAAGATCCCTGCGACACGTCGCGACAGCTTGGCGCAGTCTGCTAGCCGAACATTGGCACAGCGCGAATATCAGGGTTATGAGTCTCTAATTCTGGCTGGTGTGACGGTAAAGATGGATAAGTGAGTATTCAGTCGTAGCTGAAATAACAGAAGTGATTTCTCAATAACCAGGATCCTGTATTCTCGCAGGATCCTTTTTTACAGTACCCTCTTTACTGAGCTCTTCTCTCGCTTAAGCCCTTTCTCATGCGTCAGACTGCCACGTTAAGGCAGGTGAATTAAGAGCTCTTCTAAGAGCGTGGGAAGAGGTTGAGGGTTTGTCCTGCTTTGATGAAGCCCCGTGAATTGAGCTTATTCCAGCGCACAATATCACTGACACTGACTTTGAACTGCTTAGAGATCAGAGAAAGCGAGTCGCCCTTCTTGATTTTATAACTCAGCCGCCCCTGCGAACTGACAGGTGCTGAGGCACGTATCGTCAAGCGCTTGCCAATTTTTAAAGGCGCTTTCGGCTTGAGGCCATTCCAGCGAGCCAGGTTGTGGGTTTTAACCTGGTAGGCCTGGGCTATTTTCCACAGGCTGTCGCCACGTCGAACCCGATAATACTGGGTCGGTCTGGCAAAGCTGGGCAGGTAGGCACTGCTAATGCTGGGGATTTTCAGGGTCTGCCCAACACGAATCCGGCTTGAGCTCATGTTGTTTTGTGCCATTAGCGATTGTGAGCCAAGCCCGTGGCGTTGGGCAATTTCACTGAGGGTGTCGCCCTGTTGAACCTTGTATTCGCGAATCTTAAGCCAGCTATCTTTGGGTGTATCGCTAAGACGTGACGAAAAGCCGGCTGTTTTATGTTGTGGAATTAACAGTCGATGGGGGCCTTCGGGCGGTGTTGCCGATTGTTGGCAGCCTGGGTTTAGGCGATAGACACCATCGATACTCATTTCGGCAAGCAAGCTGACCTGGTAAAGGTCGATTTGCTGGGGTAGCTCGACAACCTCAAAATAGACCTGCGTTGGTATGTTCGGGAGTACCAGCTGGTAATCGGCTGGGGAGGCGGTGACCTGAGCCAGGGCAATTAGCTTCGGGACATATGCTCTCGTTTCGCGGGGTAGGCGCAGCGACCAGAAATCAGTGGCTTTACCCTTGCGCTGATTTGCCCTCATGGCCTTATTGACGGTGCCTTCTCCGGCATTGTAGGCAGCCAGTGTTAGCAGCCAGTCGCCCTTGAAGCGCTTATTCAAGTATTTGAAATAACGTATGGCAGCATCGGTTGAGCTAATGACATCGCGTCGCCCGTCGTACCATTGGTCGCGTTTTAATCCCAGATGGTCTCCCGTGGGGCGCATAAATTGCCAAAGCCCAGCGGCTCCGCTGGGGGAATAGGCGAAGGGGTTGTAGGCGCTTTCTACAAAAGGAAGTAGTGCCAGTTCAAGGGGCAGGTTGTTGCTTTCAAATTCCTCAACGATGTGGGCCATATACAGTTGAGCTCGAGCACCCAGGCGGTCAAAGTAGCGTTGCCTGGCGGTATACCAGTCGCGGTATTTTTTGATCTCAACATTATCTAATCCCTTGGCAAACCCGTGGGCCTCTGCGATTTTTTGCCAGGCATTGTTCGGTAGCTCCAGAGTTAGGGCTTCGGTTTCGAGGTGACTCTCCTGGGTAGTAGTCGTGTCCAGCGTAGCATCCCGTTTTTCCGATAGTTCTTCGAAACGAACAGTGGGGAGTGGGGGCGTTGGCTGTAGTACGACATTAGGTGTCATATTTTGCTGAGCGCAACCTGCCAATAAGCTAAGGCCGAGTGTCAGTGGCAGTAACAAATATTTCATAAAGACCTAAGTGTTTAATAAAGGGGCTATTATTTCGAGAAACAGAAATTTTGGAACAGGCGATCGGTGGGGCTGAGATCGCCCTCACAGCGCTAAGCAGTGACAGCTCTCAAATTCTTAGAAGGTGTCTTTCCAGAGACGAATTTCTCGCATCACCTCAACCGGGTCACTTAATTCGCGGGCGCTGTGCTGACTTGCCGCCAATGCAAGCGGGGACAAATGGCAACGCAGAAAGGGGTTGGTTTCACGCTCTATAGCCAGTGTAGAGGGTACAGTGGGTAGGCCTTGCTGGCGCTTTTTCTCGTCTGCAGCCGTTTTATCCTGTAGCGCCTGGCTTGTGGGTTCGACGGTAGCGGCGAATGCCAGGTTATTGAGTGTGTATTCATGGGCGCAGTAAATACGTGTTGCATCGGGCAGGGTAGCTAATTTTTGCAGGGATTGATACATTTGCTCGGCACTGCCCTCAAAGATACGGCCACAACCGGCGGTAAATAGGGTATCACCACAAAACACCAGCGGGCTTTCTCCCTCGGGTGAGGCTGTATAGGCAATGTGATCGAGAGTGTGGCCGGGTATTTCGAGCACCGAAAAGTTAGTGTCAGCCAGGCTAATACAATCACCTTCGTAGAGGCGATGACTTATCTGTGGAATATTGGCTGAATCGGGGCCGTAGACGGGAACATCGTTATTGGCCAGCAAGGCTTTAATACCACCCGTGTGGTCGGGGTGGTGGTGGGTAATTAATATTCCGGCCAGTTCGAGATCATTTTGTTTCAAACAGTCGAGCACCGGCTGGGCATCACCTGGGTCGACCACAAAAGCAGCGCGCTTGCCTTCCTGGTGGAATAGCCATAAATAGTTGTCCTGAAATGCCGGTATGGTGTGTATAACAAGGGGCATGGTGGGGTCTCCAGTTACTGTTCAGCGCGTTTTTAGCCATGATAAGATGCATCGCTTCACAAGTCATTACCGGGAGGCCTCGTTTTGGGTAAAGACCGTTTAAGTCTTCGACATTTGCTCAAACGGAAATACCGCGTTGCGTCTTTGCCCCTGGTGCAAGATCAGCTGGCCGAGTGGTTTGATGAGGGTTTTGGTCAAAAACTGTATCAACACCAAAAAGAGTGCTGTGAGCAAAGTTTAGACCACTGTTTTGGCTATCGACTAGCTCAGCTCGCTGTGTCGCCCCGCCATAGCCTGTTGCAAAATATGCAGCCAAGTCATAAGTTTATTTTATCTCGAGCCCACGATGATGCTTCCTGTCAATGCGAATTCGACGCCCTGCCATTGCCATCGGATACCATTGATATTGTTCTTTTACACCATGTTCTCGATTTTTCCAGCCATCCCCACAGGGCTTTGATTGAGGCCGCCCGATTAGTTAAAGCGGGCGGGCACATAGTGATTATTGGTTTTAACCCCTTGAGTGTGTTTGGTCTTTATAAGTGGTTGGGCGCTGTTTGCTCAGCTAAGGCGGTTTGGCGGCACAATAGTCTACGTCAGGGGCGGGTTGTTGATTGGCTACAGCTACTGGGTTTTCAGGTGAGTCATCAGCCTATGGCTTGTGATGAAAAGGCGGGCGCCCAGTTTGACCAATGGCGGCAGAAGTTGAGTGGGCAGGATTTCAGTAGAGGTGCGTTTTATATGATTGTTGCACAAAAAATGGTGACACCACTGCGACCCATTAAAGCGCGATCTTGGTCACCCTTAAAAGTAGGTTCGCTGGCCGGCCTCAAGCCAGCGCAGGCAGGGGACAGACGCCGCAACAAAAAGGAAGATAAGACATGAAAGCTGTAGAAATATTTACCGATGGCGCCTGTCGCGGCAACCCGGGGCCGGGTGGCTGGGGGGTGTTGCTGCGTTACAATGGCACGGAAAAACACCTCTACGGTGGCGAAGCTCATACGACGAATAATCGTATGGAGCTGTTAGCGGCAATCCGTGGCCTCGAGGCCGTCAGCGAAACTTGTCAAATTGATCTCACTTCAGATTCCCAATATGTACGTAAAGGCATAACCGAGTGGCTGCAGGGCTGGAAGGCAAAGGGATGGAAGACGGCGGCCAAAAAGCCGGTGAAAAATAAGGATTTATGGCAGTTTCTTGACGAACAGGCTCAGCGACACAATGTTAACTGGCATTGGGTGAAGGGCCACAGCGGGAATCGGGAAAACGAAATTGCCGATGATCTAGCAAACAAGGGTATTGGCGATTTACAGGAGCAAGCGTGAGACAAGTTGTACTCGACACAGAAACCACGGGCCTTGAAGTCGCCCTTGACCACCGTATTATTGAAATCGGTTGCGTAGAAATTGTTAGTCGTAAGCTGACCGGGCGTCACTTCCATCGATATATCAATCCGCAGAGAGAGGTCGATGCGGGTGCGATGGAGGTTCACGGTATCAGCAACGAAGATTTGGCAGATAAACCACTCTTTGCCCAGGTTGCCGCTGAATTTATCGAGTTTGTTAAAGGTGCAGAGCTAGTTATTCACAACGCGCCCTTTGATGTCGGTTTCCTCAATGCCGAAATAGATAAGCTCGGTGGTGAGTATCAGTCCCTTGAAGCCTATTGCGGCATTGTCGATACCTTGCCGATGGCTCGACAGATGCACCCGGGGCAGCGCAATAGCCTCGATGCTTTGTGCAAGCGCTATGGGGTGGATAATTCCCAGCGCACTTTGCACGGTGCCTTGCTCGATGCGGAGATTCTCGCCGACGTTTATTTGTTGATGACGGGTGGGCAGGTCGACCTTGTACTTGGCGGTGATACGACTGACAGTGATCAGGGCGAAACAGCAGCAACCATTCGACGACTGACTACTCAGCGCCAGCCTCTCAGTGTTATCCGCGCTAGCGATGCAGAGCTAGCGCTGCATCAGCAAAAGCTCGAGGAAATTAATCAATCGAGTGGTCAGGCGTGTCGCTGGCCCCTTGCCGATGCTTGACGACAAGTAGATTTCCTTCCTGCAGATTAGATTATAAAAGTATTTTAACAGCATGATTTTAAATGCTTTTGCCAGCATATTTCACCGTCAGTGTAATTTGTATCCTTTGTTCGTTGTCTTTACAGGACACTGTGCATGTCTTAAAAGTGCGACCTGGTAACCGCGTTTAATGACAGCACTTTGCTATAGTTAGCAGCCTGATCATATATTAGATTGGTTTACAGCTTTAACATATTGATTTGTTGAGCTTTATATGGACTCTGTAGAGAGAGAAGCGAGCCAGAAATGCAAAATATAAACCCCCAGGTGCTTGAGTTCGTCGGCAATGAATACAAGTCAGTTATTCAATCTGTCCATGGTTTGGTACAGCTACTCACCGTCGCTCATTTAGAGGAGCTCAATGATCAGTTAGTCGAGCTGCGGGGTGCGGCGCAAATAGCCCAACTTGGTGGTATGAAACGACTCTTTGCCGAAATGGCAACGGCGGTAGATGCAGTGATTAGTGGTGATAAGAGCATCGATGATCTGCAACCATTGCTCAATCAGGCTCTGCTACTGGCTGAGGGATTGATTGACACCATCGTTGAACAGAAAAGTGAAAACCCCTGTATTTTACTCCCTGAAATGACGGCACTACGCCGTTTCAGAGGGGCGCCACCTCTCTACGAATACCACTTACTGAATGATTTTGAATGGCCCTCATTTGCCAGTTTGGCCCAGGACGAAGAGATGATCGGGGCGCAAACCGACGGCTTAAAGCGTCTGCACCACCTCTATCAGCTAGGCCTGTTAGATATTATCCGCAACAACAACCGTCAAAAGGCCCTGCATAATTTATTCCGTGTCTCAGGGCGTTTACAAAAAATCGCTGTTTCCGCTAGGGAGAGCGATTACTGGTGGGTTTTTGCCGCCACCATTAAAGGCTTTGCTGAAAAGAAATTGAGCCTGCAGCCGGAGCGAATCCGTTTGCTCGCCGCAGTCGAAAAACAGTTGCGTCTGTTGGTGGCGGTCGACGAGGCGGGAAGCCGCAACCCCTATCCAGAGGGGCTGTGGCGAGCCTTTGTTAGCTTGTTAGCGATGACCGACATGTCCAGCGACGAGCGTGCAATGCAAATTGGTGTGCCAGCATTAACGTTTTCTGACTCGGCAATTTCCTCGGTGCGCAACGCTATCACTGGAGAGCTGGATGCTGACAAGAGTATTTTCGAAGCGATGGCACTATCAGCGTCGAGCTTGCGTACTCTACTCGATAATGGTGATGAGTCTGCATCTTTACTTAGCGGCGAAAAACTTGATGAGTTGAAGGTGGGGTTTGATGCGCTGGCCGATGAGTGTGAGGAGGCGGGGTTTCGAGGTCTGGCTCGACAGTACAAGCAGTTTTGTTCGCGCATCGAGACTTGTGGGCAAGCGGGTTTGTCGCTTGAGATGCTCTCAGAATTCACCGACGCTATCCTGCACGTTGAATGTGCAATGGCTGATTTCTATGGCAAAAGGCCCCAGCCCGAACAAATTAAAGCCTGGGAAGATCAGCCCTTATTGAGTATCTTACAAAAAAGCTTATTGAAAACAGCTCAGGTTGCCGTTGTTAGTGAAACGGCTTCAAGGCTCAGCGATATTAAGCAGCTGGTTGATAACGTGGCTTCTGGTTATGCTTCGGCAGAAGTTACCCCGGAGCTGGAATTGGCGTTTACAGAGATTGAAGGTAGCGCCAGTATGCTCAATATGACGCGTTTGGCCAGCCTCGCTCAGCGTTGTTTAATTCTCGCTAAAGAGGTGCTTTTCAAAGACAGCGATAGTGGTAATGATAAGGCCATTGAAGCCTTTGCCGATACGGTTGTCTGTCTGGAGTATTTTCTCGATGGCTGCATGGTTGGCAATAGTGCCGATGAAAGTTCGTTAGATGTTGCCAATGAGTGCTTGTCGGCTTTGGGAGCCTAGCCTGATTCTCTATTAAAACTGGCTCCGTTCGGGGTCAGGCCTCTTACCATAGTCCTGTTATTTTCAAGCTTAATATCAATAAAATATTTCTTGTGCTTTGACAGTGATAGCTGTCGATATCAGTTAGAATTGCCTGCTTTACGTCAATAACAATTTTCAACAACGATAAAGACTTGTCGAAAATAGGCAGGTTATCGACAGAGGTGTTTTTTTGGAATTTTTAAGTGAATACGGGCTATTTCTGGCTAAATCTCTAACCGTTATTATCACTGTGGCAGTGATTGCGGGCATTGTAGCCAGCCTCGGGCAGAAGGGTAAAAAGCACGAAAAAGGTCATATCGAGGTAGTTTCTCTCAACGAAACGGTTACCACCATGAGCGATGCTCTGGCCGATGTTGTGGTGTCTGCTGATGCCCGCAAAGCAGCTTTAAAAGCAGAGAAGAAATCCCATAAGGCCGAGCATAAAGCTGAAAAAAAGGCACTGAAAAGCGGTTCTGACCCGGTTGTCAAAAAACGTGTTTTCGTACTGGATTTTCACGGTGATCTGCGCGCCTCTGCCGTTGATAGTTTTCGCGAAGAAATTACCACAGTGCTAGCTCAGGCGAGCAGTGACGATGAAGTGGTGGTGCGCCTGGAAAGTGGCGGCGGCATGGTGCCGGGCTACGGTCTTGCGGCAAGCCAGCTCGACCGTATTAAAAAGAAAAACATTCCGCTCACTGTCTGTATTGATAAAGTTGCGGCCAGCGGCGGTTACATGATGGCTTGTGTGGCCGACCAGGTTCTTGCCGCGCCCTTCGCCGTTATTGGTTCCATTGGTGTAGTTGCCCAAATTCCCAATGTTCATCGTTTACTGAAAAAGCACGATGTTGATATTGAGTTGATGACCGCAGGCAAATACAAGCGCACCTTAACGATGCTTGGTGAAAATACAGATGAGGGGCGAGAAAAATTTCGTGAAGAGCTAGAAGACACCCACGATCTTTTTAAAGCTTTTGTTGGCGAGCATCGTCCCGATCTCGATATTGAGGCGATAGCCACTGGCGAAGTCTGGTATGGCGCTCCCGCGATTAAAAAAGGTCTGGTTGACGATACTAAAACCAGTGATGAGTATTTGACCGGCCAGCTAGACAGCGCTGATGTGTATACCGTTACCTACGCCCACAAAAAGAGCTTGCCCGAAAAGTTCGGCTTCGCTCTAGAGAGTAGTGGTGACCGCTTTCTTATGCGCTGGTTACGACGTTTGATGGGTCCAGCTCCGCTGGTCTGAACCGGGCTTTATTGCTATTTTTTATTTTTCTGAACAGTTAATCCCGGCGCAGTGAGTCTTTGATGGCAATGGGATTGGGGAAGTTGAGAATCACGATATAGCTCGATAACAGGAAGGTCAAAATCGCCGCCGCCTGAATCAGGTGAGAGGCGAGAACACCTATCAGTGATGCATTAAAGGCGACATAGGCAATCAGCAGAGAGAACTCGCTAATTTGCCCCAGTCGGCAACCAATGTCCCAGGCAAAACGATTCTTTTCACTTTGGCGACGCAATAAATAGCGAAAGCTCAGTGGTTTAATAATTAACATCGCACCGCCCAGTACCAGCGCCGGGATAATGATTTCAGACAGCAGGCCAAGGTTGAACTGGGCGCCCAGGGAAAAGAAAAACATTACCAAAAAGAAGTCCCTGAGTGGTTTCAAGCTGAGGGCAATATATTGGGCGATAGGACTACTGGCAATGGTGATGCCCGCGAGGAAGGCACCAATTTCTGCCGACAGGCCGAGGTACTCTGCCGCCGCAGAAACACCTAGGCACCAGCCGATAGCCAGTAAAAACACATACTCGCCAATACGATCAAAGCGTGCGAATAAGGGTAATAATATGTAGCGTACGGCTGCGATGCAGGCCAACACGAGTAGTGGAAGGGCCAATAGGGTGATGCCGATCTGGCCAATATCAACTTGTCCGTTTTCGCCGCTGAGTAAAATAAGCAACACAAAAATTGCGATAAAATCCTGCATTAATAGCATGCCGACCATCATCTCTCCGATATGGCGGTGGTGAAGAATTGTCGTCGGTAACAGTTTGATGCCGATAATAGTGCTGGAAAACATCATCGCAGCGCCGATGATTAGGTTTTCCAGGTGAGTGAAGCCAAATACATAGGCAATGCCGTAGCCGGTGCCAGCAAAAATCACCGAGCTAATCAACGTGACGTGGGTGACCTTTTTTAGCACGCTGAGCAGAGACTGGGGCTGCATATCTAGCCCCAGTAGAAAGAGCAGAAAAATGATGCCGATATGGGAAATCTCAGAAATTAGATGCACATCGGGAATCATGCCCGTGCCGTAGGGGCCGAGGATGGCACCAAGCACGATGTAGGCGACTAATAAAGGTTGGCGTCCGAAGAGGGCTAGCGATGCGACAATAGCCGCACCGCTAAAAATCAGTACAAACGAATGAAAAACCTCACTACCCATAGACTACTCTTTCCTTTGCCCGTGCTATTTTGCCCTCGGGTAGGGGGGGTAGTGCAAGTACTATCCCTGTCTACGACGAAATAGGGGTTGTTGTTCGTTAACACAGGCCTGGTAGGTGACACTGAACGTCGCCAGGTAGTCTTCAAGCTTGTGGCTTTCTTCGGCTTCGCTATCAAGTGCCAGAGCGTCAAGGCAAAAAGCATCAAAACCACAGCGCGATAAATAAAACAGCTGATCCGGAACAATCTGGCCAATGGCCCGTAGTTCACCCGCAAACTGGTAGCGGTCGCGAATCAGCCGGGCAATGGAAAATCCACGACCGTCCATAAAGGTCGGGAAGTTCACAGCCAGGTGCTGAAGCTTCTCAATATCGTCCGCGATCTCTTCAGGTTCCTGTTCAGCATCGAGCCACACGCCAATAGTCTCAGGGTTTTGTAAGTTCTCTTTATTGGCTAACCAGTAGTCGAGTGGCACAAAGCAAGGTGCGTCGGGCAGGGCACCCGTGAAATCTTTCGCCAGCACCTGCCAGCTATTGTCGACAATACTTTTGTCTTTAAGCAGCTTTGGCATAAATAAACTCCTTGAAAGGGGCGGTGCCGATACGGCGATGGGTGTCGAGAAAAGTCTCGCCCTCAATACGTTGGTCGACATAGATGCTGAGAATTCTTTCCAGCACGTCGGGTATCTCGTGGGCGTAGAAGGAGGGGCCGAGCACTTTGCCCAGAGAGGCGTCGTCGAGGGCACTGCCGCCGAGCTGAATTTGGTAAAACTCTTCGCCCTTTTTGTCGACGCCGAGAATACCGATATTGCCGACATGGTGGTGACCACAGGCATTCATGCAACCGGAGATATTGAGCTTGATATCACCCAGGTCGTAAAGATAGTCGAGGTCGTCAAAACGGCGTTGAATCGCTTCGGCAACAGGGATGGACTTAGCGTTGGCCAGTGAGCAAAAATCGCCACCCGGGCAGCAAATCATGTCGACCAGGGTGCCAATGCTCGGTGTCGCGAAACCCAGGCGTTTGGCGGCTTGCCAAAGTTCGGGTAGATCGCTCAATTTAACATCACCCAATACCAGGTTCTGGTGGTGAGTGACCCTAACCTCAGAGAAGGAGTAGCGATCGGCCAAATCGGCAATCGCCTCGAGCTGGCTGTCCGTGACATCGCCCGGGGCTACGCCAGTGGGTTTGAGTGACAGATGAACGGCGCAGTAGCCGGCCACTTTGTGGGCAATCACATTTCTATCGCGCCACTTGCCGAAGGCAATTTGCTCCGCGGCTAAGGTTTGCAGGCTTGCTTCACAGCTTTCGGCATCGAGGTCTTCATAGGCCGGACTGGTGAAGAAGGCTTTGGCGTGGTCGATCACTGCATCGGTCAGTGTCGAGGGGCTGTCAATTTCCTGCAGCCATTCCTGCTCAACTTTCGCAGCGAAGACCTCAGCCGTCCAGGCTTTGACGAGGATTTTAATACGCGCCTTGTACTTGTTGTCGCGACGACCGTAGCGATTGTAAACCCGCAAAATCGCTTCAAGATAGGTCAGTAAATGTTTGGCGGGTAGAAAGTCTTTAATGACCTGACCAATAGCAGGGCTGCGACCGAGGCCACCACCGACCAGCACTTTAAAGCCGACCTCGTCATTAGCATTTTTAAGTACCTGTAAACCAATGTCGTGAACCTGAATCGCGGCGCGATCACTTTCTGCGCCGGTTACCGCAATCTTAAACTTGCGGGGTAAGAAGGCGAACTCAGGGTGCAGGGTCGACCACTGGCGGATGATTTCACACCAGGGGCGCGGGTCTTCAATTTCATCGGCGTTAATACCGGCGAATTCATCAGAGGTCACATTGCGAATACAGCTACCACTGCTCTGTATGCCTTGCATCTCAACAGCGGCCAATTCGGCAAGAATATCGGGCACCTCTTCTAGCTGGGGCCAGTTGAGCTGGATGTTTTGCCGCGTAGTAAAGTGCGCGTAGCCCTTGTCATACTTGCGCGTTATGTGAGCCAGGGTGCGCAACTGGGTTGCGGAAACCATGCCGTAGGGAATGTTGATCCGCAGCATGGGCGCGAGGCGCTGTACATAGAGGCCATTTTGCAGGCGCAGAGGCAGGAAAACCCCATCGGAAATTTTACCCGCCAGGTAATCATCGGTCTGGCGACGGTATTGAGCAACGCGTTCGCCGATCAGAGTTTTGTCATGCTGGTCGTAAATGTACATAAAGTCTCGCTTCCTTCCCTAACTATCGGAAATCCCGAGTAATTCGAGTATTTCCAGCGGCGTGAATGATAGCCTTCTGGAGCCTTGAGGTGAAAAACCCTTTCTTCATATTCCCGTCTAAAAAGGGAATAAGACGCCCTGGAAGAATGAGGACAGTCGGCCCTTTGGCTGGTAGAATGCAGCGCGTTTTGCATGTCTACGGTCTGTTAGAGAAAAATGCAGGCTCGAATATCGAGGCTCTGACAAGCTCGGTGATATTTCTTAATTAATTGGGTAGTTGTACCTACCGAGGTTGAAAGACTATGAGTGATCAGGATAAAGCTGCGAAGAGTGATAGTTTTGTTGATGCCGTTGCCGCATTGGCCGTTGTTTCATTAGCCGTATTAACGGCGGTTATTTTTCTTAGCAATCAATAACCCGAAGAATCGCCTGTTTATTTAAGGTGCTCTTAAAATTGAATTTGAAAGATTTTTTTTGCAGGTAAGCTGGCAGACTTGGGTGGCTTCGCTGCCAATGTTGCTTTCATGCTTAAAGAGCTGATCCGAGAGGGTCGGCTTTTTTCTTGCCTGCATTTTATGCTTTCGCAGCGACTAAGTTCACTTAGCGGTCGGCGTGAGCGGGCCTGGCATGCTATATTAGCCACTGCTTAATAAAGGCCCTTAATAATGAAAGTAGCAAATAATGTCTGGCTGTTTATGCTTTGTCAGGCCTTGACCATGTCGATTCCGTCTTTTGTCATTTTCGTTGGCAGTATTATTGGTACAACACTGGCTCCCGATCCGAGCCTTGCGACATTACCTGTTGCCGCTTTTATACTCGGTTCTGCACTCGCCACTTTACCCGTCATTCTTGCAATGCGGCGTTTTAACCGCAAACCAGTTTTCCTGTTCTGTGCGGCTACTGCCGGCGTTGGTTGCCTACTCGCCATCTATGCACTGGAATTACAGAGTTTTTCTGCTTACTTAATGGCCGTTGTTGTACTGGGTGTTGGCCTGGCTGCTGGGCAGCAATATCGTTTTGCCGCGATGGAAAGCGTCTCCCCAGAGGATGTCCCTCGGGCAGCATCTCGGGTTTTAATCGGTGGCATTGGCGCGGCCTTTTTGGGGCCAGAGCTGGCAGTGCGCGGTGAGCAGTTAACGGCAACGGCCTATCAGGGTTCTTTTGCTCTACTGATGGTGGTGGCTATTGCGGTCTTTGCGGTGCTGTTTTTCTTCAATGAGGCGCAAAAGGATGAGCAACAAAGTGCAGCTAAAAGCCGGCCTCTACTTGAAATCCTCGGCCAGCCCGTCATTTTAGTTGCGCTTATTTCCGGCTGCGCAGGCTTTGCCATAATGAGTCTGGTGATGACCTCGACCCCTTTGCATATGCATTTTGAAAATGGCCATAGTCTGGTCGATACCAAGTGGGTGATTCAAAGTCATATTGTGGCGATGTTTTTACCTTCTTTATTCGTACCGTGGATAATCCGCCGCATTGGCGTGCAGGGCCTTATAAGTCTGGGTATTGCCGCTTTGTTCATAATGATCGTGGTGATCTTTTCAGAGTATTCTTTTATCAATTACTGGGTGTCTTTGGTGCTGCTAGGTGTTGGCTGGAACTTTCTGTTTGTCGGCGGCACTACGCTACTGCCCGAGGGTTATCGCGAATCTGAGCGTTTTAAAGTACAGGCTTTGAATGACTTTACTATCTTTGGTATTCAGGCTGTCGGGGCCTTACTCGCAGGATGGATACTGAGCACTCTCGGTTGGCAAACCTTATTGCTTATTAGCCTGCCAATATTGGGTTTGCTGATAATGGCGCTGATTTATTGGCGCAAAGCAAAACAGCCGGTGACTATTTCTTAACGCCCTTGGGTTAACTTAGTTCGGTCAAAGTAGCTATCGTTGCCACGAGAATTACGAGGTATAAAAAAGCTCCGTCCTCATGCTTAAGTGAGGCGGAGCTTTTCTCGCAGTCATCTATTAGCAGTGATCAGGCTTGCTAGCCAATCATGCTGTAACCGCCACTGGCACTGAGTACCTGACCGGTAATGTAACCCGCGACATGCTGTGAAGATAAAAACACCACGGCATTGGCAACATCTTGCGGCTTGCCGATGCGCTTCAACGGTAGAGTCTTGGCAATGGCTGCAAACTGATCTTCAGTAAACATCGCATCCTTTTCTTTCCACATGCTATTTTCGCTGGTTTCTTCGGTGGTCTCGGGTACGGTGACACCGGGGCAAACACAGTTGCAGCGAATGTTATAGCGGCCATTTTCCTTGGCAATAGTTTTCATAAAGCTATTGGTAGCTGCTTTTAAACCACCGTAAACCGCTTCGCGGGGCTCGCCCTGACGGCTGGCGTCAGAGCTGATAGAGACCATAGAGCCACCACCGTTGGGCACCATGTGGGCCAGCGCGACCTTGGTGCAATTCAGCAGGCCGACGTAGTTAATGGCGATCAGCTTCTGCCACAGCTCGGGTGTGGTTTTGGTGAAAAACATCAGGTCATCCCAGCCGACGTTGTTGACCAGGGCTTCAACCGTACCAAAGGTTGAGGCAACGGTGTCGAAAAGGTTTTCAACGCTGGCTAAATCGGTAATGTCCGTTTTAATAACTTGGGCATCGGCGGCACCAGCTTCTTTTGCCAGGGCGGCAACCTTTTCGCCACTCTCAACGTCGAGGTCGGCAATAGTGATCTTGGCACCTTCTTCGGCGAACTTCAGCGCGATGGCACGGCCAATGTTAGAGGAGGCGCCGGTGACGATAACTGAGCGAGCTTTTAGATCTAAATCCATAATAAAATCCTTAGAAATTAGGTGATTGCAGAATAAATATACTATTTATTTTACATACTTACGGAAGTCGGGCTTACGCTTTTCAGACAGTGCATTAACACCTTCTCGGGACTCTTCAGAATCGTAATAGAGACGCAGAGCTTCAAGGCCAAGACTGGCAATGCCGCGAATGTTTTCGGTGGCGGCGTTGAAGGAGCGCTTGCCAATAGAGATAGCCGTAGGGCTGCGTTCTTCGAGCTCGGCACACCAGGCATCGACTTCAGCATCGAGCTGATCGTTGGGTACAACCTTATTCACCAGGCCCATTTCCTGAGCTTCGGCTGCGGTGTAGCGGCGGCACATATACCAGATCTCTTTGGCTTTTTTGTCGCCGACAATTTGAGCGAGGAGGGCAGTACCAAAGCCGGGGTCAATGGAGCCCATTTTGGGGCCAACCTGGCCAAACTGCGCGTCTTCACCAGCAATGGTTAAGTCGCAAATGGTCGCCAGCACGTTGCCGCCGCCAATGGCGTAACCCTGTACTTTGGCGATGACCGGCTTGGGCACATCGCGAATCACAGTGTGTAGATCTTCAACGGGCAGACCGATAGTGCCGCGACCATCGTACTGGCCGTCGTGGGAGGACTGGTCGCCACCGGTGCAAAAGGCTTTTTCGCCAGTACCGGCTAAAACAATAACGCCAATGCTTTTATCCCAACCGGCTTTCTGGAAGGCATGAATCAATTCATCGCAGGTAACGCCGCGAAAGGCGTTGTAAACCTCGGGACGGTTGATAGTGATATAGGCAGTTGCGCCTTTAACTTGGTAGATAATATCCTGGTAATCCATATGACCTCTTACCTCTGATTGGCGCGCTGCGCACTGGGGTGAACGTACTTCATCATAGACCGGCTACTGGCCAGTGATGAGCCTTGTCTATTGTAACGGTGGAGCCTTGATGACACGAGCCTTATTCATTCTGGCTTTAATAAACCCAGGCTATGGGTCAAGACTTAACTGAATTTGGGTGCGCGTTTTTCCGCAAAAGCTTTCAGGCCCTCGCTCACGGCATCGCTGCGTAGGGCGGGCGTGGCTAGATCGAGCTCGAGAGTCAGTCCCTGCTCGAGGGGCATATCCAGTCCGCGATCGGTCAGCTGCTTCATCAGTGCGAGTCCTGCTGAGCTGCGTTGGCAAAGCTGCTGGCAATAGGCGAGGGCGCTGTCGAACAGCGTGTTATCTTCGACTACATAGTTAACCAGGCCGAAATCAAGGGCCTCTTCTGCGTTTAGCCAGCGGGCGCTGAGCATCAGTTCAATAGCACGGCGACGGCCAATTAAGCGAGGTAAGCGCTGGCTGCCACCCCAGCCGGGGATCAAGCCAAACTGGGCGTGTTGGTCGCCCAGTTTGGCGCTTTTCCCGGCAAAGACCACGTCGCCCGCGAGCACCAGTTCGAGCCCACCAGCCAGTGCCAGGCCCTGCTGTGCAATAACCACGGGCAGGGGCGATGTCTCTAGTTTTCGTAGAGTATCGTGCCCGGTTTCCAGAAAAGCACGAATATCTTCATCGCTGTCACGAAAGCCACTGACCTCTTCGAGATCGGCCCCTGTGCAAAAGTTTTTGCCATTGGCGACGATCAGTACAGCGTGGATAGTGCTGTCGATTTCGAATTGATCCATCGCCTCGTAGAGAGCTTCGTGCAACGCCATCGACAGGCAGTTAAATTGCTCGGGGCGGTTCAAGGTGATGATGCCAACGGCATCCTGCTGGCTAAGTTCGACTACTGTGCTCATAAGCATTCTCTTTAATATAGCTTTGTAACTATTTGTTAATTAAATATTTACTGGTAATTATTAGCCGGGTTTGCCGACATAAGTACGAGCGATAACCATTTTCATAATCTGTGCTGTGCCGTCGCCAATTTGCATGCCGAGCACATCGCGCAGGCGCTGTTCAAAGGGTAACTCGTCGCTATAACCACCGTGGCCGTGGGTTAACAGGCACTGCTGGGTAATATCGAAGGCCAGCTTGGGTGCCCACCATTTCGCCATCGCCGCTTCTTTGGTGTGGTCTTTACCCTGAGCTTTTAGCCACAGGGCTTTCAGGCAGACCAGGCGTGCGCCCTCGAGCTGGGTTTCGGCCTCGGCGAGAGGGAAGGTGACGCCCTGATTAACAGCGAGCACGTTGCCAAAGGTTTTACGGTGTTGAATATATTCCCAGGTTTCGTCCAGGCATTTTCGGGCCAGTGCAAGGCATTGCAGGCCGATAAGGGCACGGCTGAAATCAAAGCCCTGCATGACCTGTACAAAGCCTTTACCCGGATCGCCAATGCGGTATTTCTCATCAATGCGTACATCGTCGAAGAAAAGGGAACCCCGGCCCACGGATTTTTCACCAAGATCTTCAAAGCGGGTACGAGTGATACCGGGGGCGGTGAGGTCGACCAGAAAGGCGGAGACCCCGTGGGCCTTTTCTTCAACAGTGCCCGTGCGAGCAAAAACCAGACAGAGGTCAGCTTGCTGGGCCATTGAAATCGATGTTTTCTCGCCGTTAAGGAGATAGAAATTACCGTTTTCGCTGGTATTCAGTGTCGCTTTCAGCGAAACCCCCGCTGCATCTGAACCCCCGCGAGGTTCGGTGAGGCCGATACAGGCAATAGCATCACCGCTACAGATGCGCGGCATAATTTCTTCAATAACCTCTGGCTGTGCATGGCTAAGAATGCAGTTGCCGACCAGTGATGCATTGATCGGCACATAGGCAATATTCATATCACCCTCGGCAATGGCCTCGGTGATCAAGCCGGATGAGAGGGCGTCGAGCCCACTACCACCGTACTCCTCAGAGGCTTCTGGGGCGATGAAACCAAGCTGGCCCATTTCGTTAATCAAGGCTCGATTAAAGGCGCAGGCTTTATCACCGGCTTTATATTCGGGGGCGAGTTTGTCAGCGGCAAAACGCCGCGCGCTATCGACAAGAGATTGTTGAAAATCAGTGAGCCCGAAATCCATAGTGAAGTCCTTGTTTATTGTTTGTTTTAGTATTGTTGAGGGTAGTTTCGATGTTTCGCTTTGTTCTTATATTGAACGATGATTTACATCATAAAAACCACTGCCGACAAGTGTCAACATTTGTCCGGATAAGGTATATTACCGGCAATAAGAATAACACGATGATCAAGCCACACTCGGTAAGGATATATGCCAGATACTGATGAATTAAGCTCAGACATTCCACTTAAGCTGTTTTTTCGCTTATACCAGGCGATGAACCTCTCACTGCGCCGGGCGGCTGAAGTGCTGAGCGAGTTTGATATGAGTGCCCAGCAGTGGTCAATTCTCGACTCGCTCACCCGACCCGGTTACGAAAAAGGTATGACGGTGAATGGCCTGGTTGAATATCTAATGGTCAGCCGGCAGAGCCTCAATGGCGTACTGCGGCGTATGGAAGAGTCGGGCTATATTGAGCGTGTGGTGAACCCCGATGATTTGCGCTCTCGACAAATCCGCCTTACACCCTATGGTCGGGAAGTCTGCAAAAAGGTCGAGCCCAAGGTTAAAAAGTTTTACCATGATAGTGTGCACCATATGACTGAGGAAGAGAGGGTGAACAGCCTCAACCTGCTCAATCAAATCTTGGGTAATATGCGTAAAAAGTAGCCCCTACGTACGTACGCTTGCTCTGCTCAAGTAACCCTTGGGTTCCCCACTTTCGGTTTTCATCAATGAATGCACCTATCGACGATAGTCAGTGGATGGCTCGCGCCATGGTTCTGGCGCAGCGTGCGGAGTCTGCTGACGAAGTACCCGTTGGTGCTGTGTTGGTGGTTGATGAAACGATAGTCGGCGAGGGCTGGAACAGCCCCATCGGTGCTTGCGACCCTACCGCGCATGCTGAGATACAGGCCCTCCGGGCAGCAGCTCAGGCTTGCCATAATTATCGACTCCCAAAGTCAACGCTCTATGTCACCCTTGAACCTTGTGTCATGTGTCTTGGTGCGATGATTCACGCTCGGGTTGAACGCCTTGTCTTTGCGGCCTATGAGCCACGAGCGGGCGCGGTGGTTAGCCAACTGCAACTACTAGAAAAGTCGCATTTTAACCACCACATTGAATGGCTTGGTGGGGTGATGCAGGAAGAAAGCAGTGCTTTGTTGAAAGCCTTCTTTCGACGCCGCCGGGGCAAGCCTTAAAAGACAGGCGTGCAGTCTATGGTTCGCTGTCGGTTGGCTTACTGGCAAGGCTCATTTTACAACGACAGGGGCAGGCTAGTGGGTGCCAGACTTGAGGTTGAAGAGCTGGGTAGTGTTTCGGGCATTGCCTCGCGTTGAGCCTCTGCCAGGCGTGCTTTTTCTATATGATGCCAGCGTAAGATAGAGTGAAAGTGGCGAATATTTTGCACGTATTGCACCGGTTCTCGGCCTCGAGCAAAGCCGTGGCGCAGGGTGCTGTAGTATTTTTTCTGTTGCAGCAGCGGTAGATATTTGCGGATATCTTGCCAGCGATCGGGATTGTCGCCGTGTCGCTCAGTCAGTACCCGGGCATCTTCTAAATGACCGTAGCCGATGTTGTAAGCGGCCAGTGCTAGCCAGGTGCGATCCGGTTCAACGATGTCTTTGGGTATGCGTTTTTTTACCCGCAATAAATATTCTGTACCACCGCGTAGGCTTTGTTCCGCGTCGAGACGGTTGCTGACCCCCACTTCCTTTGCCGTGTTCAGTGTCAGCATCATTAGGCCGCGTACCCCGGTGGGCGATTTGGCCAGGGGATTCCAGTGAGATTCCTGATAGGCGATGGCGGCGAGTAGCTGCCAGTCCACCTGGTATTGCTCGGCAGTGGTTTTAAACAGAGTCTCATAGTTGCTCAGCCGGCTTTCGATGCGATGGCGAAAGAGTTGCGAACCACCAACGCTAAAGTTGTCGGTGTGACCAAAGAACCTGTCGTGTAAACGCTGTAAATCGCCACTTGCGGCATAGCTAACCAGAAAACGATTAGCAGCTTTCAATAAGCTGTCATCCCCGTGGGCGGGGAAAGCCCAGGCTATAGGTGCGTCCTGAGACAGCTCGAAGGCTCGGCGGGCACGGGGGTAGAGTCCACGGTTAACGGCAAGGGCGGAGGAGTCGACCACGGCATAGTCAGCTTCGCCATCGTGAATCATCTGCATCAGTTCAAGCATGTCACTCGCCCCAATGGCTTCCCACTGCAAGTCGGGAAACTCATCGCGTTGCAATACTTTGAGACGTTCGATATGCGAGCTGCCCGGTAATACAATCAAGCGCCCACCAATAACATCATGCAAGTCTTTGGGGCGAGGCTGGCCCAGCCTATAGATCAGGGTCTCATGGGTGGTGGCGTAGGGCTCGGTGAACCGAAGGAATTGCTGACGTTCTTGGGTTGCGGTAAGGCTGGCTGTTGCAAAGTGCCCCTTAGGCCCGCCTGCCGCGTTGAGTATTGCCGCCAGATCATCCATCACAGTTAGGTCGAGCTGGACATTGAGCTGTCGGGCAAATTGCTGAGCAAGTAAGTATTCGAAACCGTTGTCGCCCCTGGCGTCGTGAAAATAAATAGTTGGGCCTACCATCGAAATAACCCGTAATACGCCTTTATCGAGCACAGACTCTAGTGTCGATGCAGTACGACTGGTGCTCAAGGTTAAACAAAGGCAACCGATCACAAGCATCAACGCAAGGCGATGGAGGGGGCGTTTCATGCGGATTAATACAAAATTCATTACAGCCTTGGTCTTTCATCCTATAAGACAAACTGGAGTGTTCCAGCAATTCTAGCACCTTGCCTACAAGCTTAGTTTGTCTGCACCAGCCACAGTGATCAAGTCGACGTTGTGGCAAAGATGGCGCTTGCTTGTTTGTCACAGGTCGCACTACTTATAGCCGATGAGCGACCACGGTTTACAGCGATAAGTTTGACTTGGTAAGCGTTTCAGGCAGCGCCCGTGCTGTGACCATCAAGTCGAGAATAGTCATTGTATGTTGTAGGCCGGACACTTACTCTGCTTCACTAATAATTACAGTATGGGGGGGCGTATGGATTTTAATATTTCTGAAGAACAAGCCATGATTCACGAGTATGGAAAGAGTCTCAGTAAGACTTATGACCGCGCCTACTGGATGGAAAATGCGGCTATTCACCGCTTTCCAGAAGAAATGTACCAGCAAGTTGCCAATGATGGTTTTCTTGGCACGATGGTGCCAGAGGCCTTTGGCGGCGCCGGCTTAGGCATGCTCGAAATGCTCCTCTTTCAGGAGGGTATTGCCAATGAAGGTATTCCGCTTTTAAGCCTGGTGGTCGGTGCCTGTATGACCATGTCCGTGCTTGCAGAACACGGCAGTGATGAACAGCGCAATAATTATCTACCCGCGGCCTGTAAGGGCGATATTCGTTTTTGCTTTGCCATTACCGAGGCCGATGCCGGTACGAATACTATTAATATTGGCACCCTTGCCAAGCCGACCGGGCAGGGCGGCTTTAAGCTGAGTGGCAATAAAACCTTTATTACCGATGCCGCCGAATCCGACTATGCCCTGGTCGTGGCGCGCACCACACCCTTGAGTGAAACCAAGCGCAAGACAGACGGTTTTACCCTGTTTATTGTGCCCACCAAGGCCAGGGGTGTAGAAATGCAACCCATTCCCGTAAGCATTGCCCTCCCTGAATTGCAGTATCAGGTGTTTTTTGATGAGGTGGAACTGGGGCCGGAGAACGTCCTCGGCGAGATCGGCAAGGGCTTTAATATTCTCTTCGATTCTCTCAACCCCGAGCGCATACTCGGCGGTGCTATTTGTACCGGTATCGGCCGCTTTGCCATGGATAAAGCTGTCGCCTATGCTAATGATCGAGTGGTGTTTAATGGCCCCATTGGTGCTTACCAAGCTTTGCAACATCCATTGGCGAAGGCCAAGACTGAAGTTGAAATGGCATCGTTAATGGCGCGCAAGGCGGCCTGGTTATTTGACCAGGGCAAGCCCTGTGGCGCAGAGGCCAATATGGCTAAGCTGGCAGCCTCTGAGGCGGGTATTAAAGCAGTGGACGCCTCCCTGCAATGTTTTGGTGGCAATGGCTTTACCAAAGAATACGGTATTTTTGATCTCTATCCACTGGTGCGCTTAACCAAAACAGCGCCCATTAATAATGAAATGATCCACAATTATATTGCTGAACACGTGATGGGCTTGCCGCGTTCGTACTAGATTCCGAGAGTAAGCCCCTAACACGTAATTACCCACCGAGCGGAGTGTAGACGATGGATTTTTCCCTTACCGAAGAACAGCAGATGATCTATGGCTATGGCGCTAATTTGGCCAAAACCTTTGATCGCAAGCACTGGCTTGAATACGCCGACAAAGCGCGTTTCCCCGCCGATATGTATCAGCAGGTAGCCGAGGATGGTTTCGTCGGCGTCATGGTGCCCGAGGCCTACGGTGGCTCTGGTCTGGGTATGATGGAAATGGGGCTGTTAAATGAGGGACTTGCAGAGCAGGGCATCCCGCTACTCAGCTTGGTGATTGGCGCGACCATGGGTTTAAGCTTGATTTCCAGCTTTGGTACAGAAGAACAAAAACAGCAGTATTTACCTGACGCCTGTAGCGGTAAAACCCGCTTTTGCTTTGCTATCACCGAACCGAATGCCGGCACTAACACCATCAAAACCAACACCATTGCCAAAGCGACGAGCGATGGCCGCTTTAAAATTAACGGCGCTAAGACCTTTATTACGGACGCCGCCGAATCTGACTATATGCTGGTGGTGACGCGCACCACGCCCCACACTGAGGTTGAACGCAGCACCGATGGTTTTACCCTCTTTATTGTGCCCACCAAGGCCAAGGGTGTCGAAATGCAGCCCATCCCGGTCAGTATCAAAATACCGGAGGTTCAGTATCAGGTGTTTTTTGACGACGTCGATGTCGGCCCCGAACATGCCCTCGGCGAAGTGGGCAAAGGCTTTCGTGTACTGTTTGATGCCCTAAACCCTGAGCGTATTTTGGTCGGCTTTATCTGCGCAGGGCTGGGTCGTTACGCCATGGGCAGAGCCGTTGAATACGCTAATGATCGCGTGGTCTTTAATGGCCCTATTGGTGCTTACCAGGCTTTGCAACACCCTCTGGCAAAGGCGAAAACAGAAATTGAACTGGCCAGTTTAATGGCGAAAAAAGCCGCCTGGTTATTTGATAAAGGCGAGGCCTGTGGTGGTGAATCCAATATGGCCAAGTTTGCCGCTGCCGAAGCGTCTTGTAATGCCATCGATGCCTCGCTGCAATGTTTTGGCGGTAATGGTTTTACTGCGGAATACGGTATATTTGACCTCTACCCCCTGGCGCGCTTGCTGAAAACAATCCCACTAAATAATGAAATGGTACTTAACTACGTCGCCGAGTATGTGCTCGGTTTGCCCCGTAGTTATTAATCGCCAAAAACACACTGGAGATTTGAGCAATGGATTTTAATTTATCCGACGAACATAAAATGATTTATGAGTACGGCAATAGCCTTGCTAAAACCTATGACCGTAAATACTGGATGGAATGTGCCGAGCGTCGTGCCTTCCCCAAAGAGCTTTATCAGCAGTCTGCTGCCGATGGCTTTGTCGGCACCATGGCACCCGAGGCCTACGGTGGTGCTGGCCTGGGCATGCTCGAAATGGAGCTGTTCACTGAAGGCTTGGCCAATAATGGCATCCCACTTTTAACCTATGTTGTCGGTTCTGTTATGTCCCTTGGCCCCATTGGTGATCACGGCACCGAAGAACAGAAACAGCGCTACTTGCCCGATGCCTGCGCTGGTAAAACACGCTTTTGTTTTGCCATTACTGAGGCTGATGCTGGTACCAATACCATGCAGGCAAAAACCTTTGCCACGAAAACGGCTGATGGTCGTTTTAAACTCAATGGCAATAAAACCTTTATTACCGACTGGGTTGAATCCGATTACGCCCTGGTGGTGTCGCGTACCACCAGCCTTGCCGATGCCAACAAAAAAACCGAAGGCTTTACCTTGTTTATTGTCGACACCAAGGCCAAGGGTATAGAGGCTCAGCCGATTCCTGTCAGTGTGCCGTTGCCAGAAATGCAGTATCAGGTCTTCTTTGACGATGTCGACCTCGGCCCTGAAGATGTACTGGGTGAAGTTGATAAGGGCTTTGAAATTCTTTTTGAATGCCTCAATCCCGAGCGCATTATGGTCGGCGCTATCGGTGCCGGTCTCGGTCGTTTTGCCATGGACAAAGCCGTGGAATACGCCAATGATCGCGTCGTGTTTAAAGGCCCCATTGGTGCCTATCAAGCCCTGCAACACCCACTGGCGAAGGCTAAAACAGAAATTGAAATGGCCTCGTTAATGACCCGCAAAGCGGCCTGGCTATTTGATAAAGGCGAGCACTGTGGTGCCGAAGCCAATATGGCTAAATGTGCTGCGGCCGAGGCCTCGATTCATGCGGTCGATGCCTCCCTGCAATGTTTTGGCGGCAATGGTTTCACCAAGGAATACGGAATTTTTGATATTTACCCCATGGTACGCCTGTTTAAAACAGCGCCGCTGAATAACGAAATGGTGCTCAACTATATTGGTGAGCACGTAATGGGCTTGCCGCGTTCTTATTAAAGAAAGTATGCGGCTTTTTTTCGTATTTTTTATTCGTGCCTTTTATGCTTAATACGCGACTAACAAAGAGATAACGTTTATGGACTTCTCCCTTAGCGACGAACAAAACATGATTTATGACTACGGCCAAAGTTTGGTCAAGTCCTACGATCGTAAGTACTGGATGGAATGCGCCGATGCGGGTCGCTTCCCTGAGGAGATGTACAAACAAGTTGCCGCCGACGGTTTCGTTGGCACCATGGTGCCCGAAGCTTACGGTGGGGCAGGGCTGGGCTTGCTCGAAATGGAGTTATTTCTCGAAGGCCTGTCCGACCAGGGTATCCCCCTGCTCAGCCTGGTAATCGGTGCCACCATGTCCATGGCGCCCATTGGTGACCATGGTACTGAAGAGCAAAAGCAGCAGTACTTGCCCGATGCTTGCTCTGGTAAAACACGTTTCTGTTTTGCCATTACCGAATCGGGTGCCGGCACCAATACCATCAAGGCAACGACCATTGCCAAGCAAACCCCCGATGGCCGCTTTAAACTCAATGGCAATAAAACTTTTATTACCGACTTTGTTGAATCGGATTACGCTTTAGTTGTCGCGCGCACCACGCCTCATACCGAGGTCGAACGCAAAACTGATGGCTTTACACTGTTCATTGTCGATACCAAAGCAAAGGGTGTGACGGCTAATCAAATACCCGTAAGCATCCCGATCCCTGAATTACAGTACGAAGTGTTTTTTGATGATGTCGATCTGGGGCCAGAGCATGTTCTCGGTGAAGTCGGTAAGGGCTTTAACATTCTGTTTGAATCCCTCAATCCCGAGCGGGTACTCGTCGGCGCTATTTGTACCGGCGTTGGCCGCTATGCGATGGATAGAGCCGTCGAATATGCTAACGACCGGGTGGTCTTTAATGGCCCCATTGGTGCCTATCAGGCTTTGCAACACCCTTTAGCAAAGGCCAAAACTGAAATTGAACTGGCCTCGTTAATGACCCGTAAAGCGGCGTGGTTGTTTGACCGTGGTGAAGCCTGTGGTGGTGAATCTAACATGGCGAAATATGCCGCAGCAGAAGCAGCACTGCATGCTGTCGATGCTTCATTGCAGTGTTTTGGTGGCAATGGCTTTACTAAAGAATACGGTATTTTTGATATTTACCCCATGGTGCGCCTGTTTAAAACGGCACCACTGAACAGTGAAATGATACTTAATTATATTGGTGAATATGTGCTCGGTTTACCGCGCTCTTATTAACCACCCTGTAAATACCGCCGGCATTGACTGCGGCGTTTAATTGGAGCCGGTGCTCCAGATTAGCCTTAAATAGTGGAGTGAATGATGGACTTTAATCTCAGCGAAGAACAACAAATGATTTACGAGTACGGTACAAATCTCGCTAAAGATTTTGACCGTAAATATTGGACAGATTGTGCTGAGCGCCGCGAATTCCCCACGGCGATGTATCAAAAAGTAGCTGATGATGGCTTTGTTGGATTGATGGTGCCCGAAGCCTACGGTGGCGCCGGTCTGGGTATGACCGAAATGGTGCTCTTTCAGGAAGGTTTGTCAAACCAGGGCATACCCTTATTGAGCCTGGTTGTTGGCGCAACAATGTCCCTCTCACCCATTGGTGAGCACGGTACAGAAGAGCAAAAACAAAAGTATTTACCAGCCGGTTGTCGTGGTGATATTCGCTTTTGCTTTGCGATTACCGAGCCAACGGCCGGCACCAACACCATGAAAACCAACACCATGATCAGAGAAACCGGTGATGGTCGCTATAAATTAAATGGTGCCAAAACCTTTATCACCGATGCCGGTGGTTCCGACTACATGCTAGTAGTCAGCCGTAATAAGGCCTTTGACGAGGTTGACAGAAAGACTGACGGCTTTACTATTTTAATTGTCGACAGAAATGCCCCCGGCGTTTCCGTTCAGCCGATTGATGTCAGTATTCCCATCCCCGAATTACAGTACCAGGTGTTTTTTGACGACGTTGATATCGGCCCCGAAGACGTTCTCGGCGAAGTGGGTAAGGGTTTCGATATCTTATTCGAATCCCTCAACCCCGAGCGCATTATTCTCGCTGCCGTGGCCAACGGCCTGGGCCGCTATGCCATGGAGCAAGCGGTTGAATATGCCAATGATCGCGTGGTGTTTAATGGCCCCATCGGTGCCTATCAGGCTTTGCAACACCCGCTGGCCAAGGCGAAAACTGAAATTGAAATGTCCTCTTTAATGACCCTTAAAGCCGCCTCTTTATTTGATAAAGGTGAGCCCTGTGGCGCTGAGGCCAATATGTCAAAGTACTCAGGAGCCGAAGCGGCCATGCACGCCATTGATGCCTCCCTGCAATGCTTTGGTGGCAATGGCTTCACCAAAGAGTACGGCATTTTTGATCTCTACCCAGTGGCGCGCTTGCTGAAAACAGCGCCGCTCAACAGCGAAATGGTACTTAACTATATCGCTCAGCATGTGATGGGTTTGCCGAAGTCTTACTAGTTAAGCTTTAAGTGATACAAAAAACTCGGGTAGGAGACTACCCGGGTTTTTTTTGACTTGCGTTTTTACGGGGCTGGTCAATACTAGTTAATGAGTATTCATAGCATCATTGATAAAAGGGGAGCAGGATGTCTCGCGAAATCAATCAAGCTGGCCTCGATTTGGTCAAAAGTTTTGAAGGCTTTTATCCCGATGCCTATATTTGCCCGGCTGGGGTGTTGACCATTGGTTACGGTCACACTGGTAATGACGTCGCTGAAGGTCAGTGCATCAACATGACGGTAGCGCAGGAGCTGTTATGCAAAGATATGGCATCTGCCGCGGCCAGTGTTGAGCGCCTGGTGACAGTGCCGCTGTCAGATAATCAATTTGCCGCTTTAGCGAGTTTCGCCTTCAATTGTGGCGCTGCTAATCTTGGTGTCAGCACCTTACTGAAAAAGCTTAACCGGGGGGATTACGATGCTGTGCCAACGGAACTTTGCCGTTGGGTAAAAGCGACGGATCCTGCCACGGGAAAGAAACGAACACTTAGGGGTTTGGTACGACGACGATCTGCTGAGGGGGAGCTTTGGTTGGCTGCCGATGAAGCAACGGGAATAGCAGCTAATGAGCTTATGCCCCAGTGCATCGAGCCCCCGGTAGAGCATGATTGCTATCGGGTAAATGCGCGTAATGGTTTACGTTTGCGCGGAGGGCCAGGCCTGGAATTTGACACAATCAACAGTCTGACTATGGGACAGCAACTTCACCTCACGCAATATCAGGGTGATTGGGCAGAGGTGGACATTGATGGTGATGGCTTTGTTGACGGCTGGGTGTTCGCGACTTACTTAGAAGCTGTGGTATAGGAAACACCACAATAAATAAGAGTCCTGTTAAGGCTTGGCTGTTACAGGACTCTTATTGCTGATGCTCTTACATTTAACGCAGCTGGCGAAAGCAATTGCGCACTTCTTTGATGAAGGTCTCTGGCACCTCAAAGGCGGCAAAGTGCCCACCCTTGTCTAACTCATTCCAGTGGATGAGACTTTTAAAACGCCGCTCGGCCCAGCGACGTGAAGCGCGGAATATCTCTTTCGGATAGACACTACAGCCGGTGGCGAGAACAATTTCGTCCCGCGATAGATCGTTAAAACTCTCCCAGTAGAGACGGGCGGAGGAGGCTGCACTGGCGTTACACCAGTAGAGCATAATGTTGTCGAGTAGCTCGTCTTTCGTCAGCACGTTCTCCGGGTGGCCATCGCAATCCATCCAGGCCCAGTATTTCTCGAGTATCCAGGCCATTTGCCCCACGGGTGAGTCACTCAAGCCGTAACCGACGGTCTGAGGTCGAGTACTTTGTTGCTTCGAATAACCCGAGTCGTGATCGCTATAATGTTGCATGCCGGCCAGAGCACTTTGCTCCAGGGGTGTTAAGTCATCCATCGTCGCCGGATCGGGTTCAACAATCACCATGTTGAGATGAATGGCCTGACAGTTGCCCAGGTTCTGCATACCAATAGCGGCAGTCACTGCTGCCCCCCAGTCGCCGCCTTGAGCAAAATATTCGTCGTAGCCGAGCCGGATCATCAATTGATTCCAGGTCTCGGCAATTTTTTCAATGCTCCAGCCGGTATCGTTTGGCTTGCCCGAAAAACCATAGCCCGGCAGGGCGGGGCACACGACATGAAAGGCATCTTCAGCACTGCCATCGTGGGCCACGGGGTCGATTAAGGGGCCAATCACTTTCTGGAATTCGACAATGGAGCCAGGCCAGCCGTGGGTCATTAACAGGGGGCGAGCGTCGGGATGAGGCGAGCGGGCGTGAATAAAGTGGATGTCGAGGCCATTGAGCTCAGTCATAAACTGCGGATACTTATTGAGCAAAGCCTCTCGCGTTCGCCAGTCATAATTATTGAGCCAATAATCGCAAACCTCCTGGGTATAGGCCAGGGGAATGCCCTGTGACCAATCGCTGACGGTTTCTTTTTCGGGCCAGCGGGTGTTGGTTAGCCGTTGTTTTAAATCGTTGAGGACCTCATTGCTAATGGCTATTTTGAAGGGTCTTATGGCATCGTTACTCATATTCAGCCTACTGTTGGTTTCGTATTCTTGTTAGTGTGCGTGCTATTAAATTATCGGCTGTTGCCAACAAGGTCAACTATTAGCCTCGATTATATTTTACTGTATGACTATACAGGTATCTGCTTTTCCTTTAAGCTGGCGTCTCTACCTTGGAGGAGGGGCCGAGCCCTGCTACGATGGCACCTTATGTTGGTAGTAAATGGTTAGAAGCAAATACACACAGTAAATGACACTGGTTGAACGAGGTATAAAGCGATGTCGATGGACGCCAATAAAGAGAAAGCACTACAGGCCGCACTGAGCCAGATTGAACGACAGTTTGGCAAGGGCACCGTAATGCGTATGGGTGATAAGGAGCACGTCGCCATACCGAAGATTTCCACCGGCTCACTGGGGCTTGATATTGCCCTTGGTATTGGTGGTTTACCTCAGGGCCGCGTGATCGAAATTTACGGGCCTGAATCATCGGGTAAAACCACCTTAACGCTGTCGGTTATCGCCGAGGCACAAAAGCTGGGAGGCACCTGTGCCTTTATCGATGCCGAGCACGCTCTCGACCCAACTTACGCCGAAAAGCTTGGGGTAAATGTTGACGATTTAATGCTTTCTCAGCCCGATACCGGTGAGCAAGCTCTTGAAGTGACCGACATGCTGGTGCGCTCGGGTGCCATTGATGTACTGGTGGTCGACTCGGTCGCTGCCTTAACACCAAAGGCTGAAATTGAAGGCGATATGGGCGACCACCACGTTGGCTTGCAGGCACGCCTGATGTCTCAGGCACTGCGTAAATTGACCGGCAACATTAAAAACTCCAACTGCCTGGTGATTTTTATCAACCAGATTCGTATGAAAATTGGTGTGATGTTCGGTAGTCCCGAGACCACCACCGGCGGTAACGCCCTGAAGTTTTATTCCTCTGTACGTATGGACATACGCCGTATCGGTGCGGTGAAAGATGGCGATGAGATTATCGGCAATGAAACCCGCGTTAAAGTGGTGAAAAACAAAGTGGCGCCGCCATTTCGTCAGGCCGAGTTTCAAATTCTCTACGGTATTGGCATCAATCGCATGGGTGAGATTATTGATCTTGGCGTTAAGTGCGGATTTGTCGATAAGGCCGGTGCCTGGTATTCCTATAAGGGCGACAAAATTGGTCAGGGTAAAGCCAACTCCTGTACCTACCTTCGTGAACACCCTGAAATTGCGACAGAGATTGAAGACAATATTCGCCTGCAATTACTCGGTGATCCAGAGGCTGAGAAGAAAGAAGCTGAGATGGCAGCAGATGCCGCCGATGAACTTGAGAGCTAGTTTCTTGTAGCTATTAAAAAGGGCGCCTCAGTGGCGCCCTTTTTTTATGTTTCCTTATTGTTGAACTTAAATACTTAACCCTGTGTTAACGCTCTACCGGATAACCCGCTGCAATCCAGTTGGGCATGCCGGTGTGGCTGACACAGACCAGATTGTTAACCCCGATAAGCGATAGATTCGTCAGGGCTGTTTGAGCCCGTCGTCCAGAGCGGCAGTACATATACACCTTGCTGTAGGCTTTTAATTCCTCAGCATGATCACCTTCAGTACCCAACGGGATATTGCGGCTACCGGGCACATGCCCCTCGGCAAACTCTTCAGCCCGTCGGTTGTCGACAATCACTTCATCGTCACCCAGTTGCTGCCAGGAGCTGTGTAAATCACTCATTGAAAAATCTTCATGAACATAGCGTCGCGGATTGTAATCGACGCCGACGCTGACATTGGCGGGTACAGCCTCGTTAATTTTCTTCGGCATATCAAGATTGAGATTGTCCATGATGCCAATAAAATCGCTGGCACTTCGGCCGCCACCTAGTCTGGGGTTCCAGCGTTTTTCTTCTCCAATACTGGAACTGGTTCGGCCCTTGTAGTCGTGGGCGGGGTAGACAATGGTGTCATCGGGAAGGGTGAACAGCTTATTGTTTACATTGTTGTAGAGCTGTTGTGAGTCGCCCTGTTGAAAATCGGTTCTGCCACAACCGCGAATCAAAAGGGTGTCACCAGTAAATACTTTGTCATCAATGTGGTAACTCATACAACCGCTGGTGTGCCCGGGTGTGGCGAGGGCTGTAATGGTGTAGTTGCCGAGGCTGAGTTCATCGCCATCCCCCAGGGCAAGATCGATAGCTTCGATACCTGCGTCTTTGCTAAAGACAATTTTGGCCCCGGTTTTCTGGCGCAATAAGCCGGCAGAGGTAATGTGGTCGGCATGGGCATGGGTTTCGAAGACATAAAGTAACTCAATACCAAGTTCTTCAACATATTGTAAATCACGCTCAAACTGTTCCAGCACCGGGTCAATCAGCGCGCCTTCATTAGTTACGGTGTCGACGATCAGGTAGGTATAGGTAAAGCTATCTCGATCAAATAGCTGTCGGCATAGCAAGGTGGATGGTGAGGTTTCAGTAGTCATGGCTGGCCCTTATGCTCGTGGTGTATAGCCAGCATAGAGGGGATGGGGAGCAGTTTAAAGCCCCCTAAAACAGAATGCCGTTAAAAACCTGCTGAGTCTGGCTATGGCTGACTTTTTAGTAAACACCAATATCGAGATAGGAGCGAGATATCTTGTCAATGGCGACAACATAAGAGGCCGTACGGTAATCGCTGACTTTGTCGTTACTGTCGATTACTGCCTTAATTTGCTGGAATGACAAACGCATGGTGTCATCGAGTCCAGAGCGCACGAGGTCGAGCTCGTCGGCACCTTGCACCAATTCTTTTTGTATCCACTCGGGAATGGGCTGCTCGGTCATACTTTGAATAGCGCTGAGCATATGGCCGCCACGCATTTCGTCGTAGCGTCTCTCCATGCGGCCAAAACGAATATGAGCGAGGTTGCGTACCCATTCAAAATAGGAAACCGTTACACCACCGGCGTTAACGTAGGCATCGGGGAGAATAGCGACGCCACGTTTGCGGAGTATTTCGTCTGCTTCAAAAGTAATTGGGCCGTTGGCGGCTTCGACAATGAGTGCCGCCTTAACTCGATCAGCATTGTCAGGCGTTATTTGCCCCTCCATCGCGGCAGGTATCAAAATGTCGCAATCCATTTCAAGTAGGCTTGTACCATCGGCAACAAAGTTGGCATCGGGATAGCCGATAATGGTTTTGTGTTCGACGATGTAATCGCGAATGCCCTGGATGTCGAGGCCATCCTCTTTAACCAAAGCGCCATCTTTTTCAATGATGCCAATAATCAGGCATTCATCTTCCTCCTGTAGTAGTTTTGCCGCGTGAAAACCAACATTACCCAAACCCTGCACAATCACACGCTTACCACCGAGGGCACCCGTAAAGCCCGCGCCCGCGACACAGTCGGGGTGGCGAAAAAACTCACGCATAACATAGACCACGCCACGCCCCGTGGCCTCGGCACGGCCACGAATACCACCGTGGGCAACGGGTTTGCCGGTAACACAGCCGGAGTAGTTAACATCTTCAGGGTGGAGGTGCTTGTAGGTATCGGCAATCCAGGCCATCTCACGTTCGCCAGTACCCATATCGGGGGCGGGCACGTTGGTCGCTGGGCTGAGAAAGCCTTTACGTATCAGTTCCCGGGCAAAGCGCCGGGTGATTTTTTGCATATCCTCGCGGCTGTACTTTGTCGGATCGATTAACAGGCCGCCCTTAGAACCACCAAAGGGCACATCAACAATGGCGCACTTGTAGGTCATTAGTGCCGCCAGAGCCTCCACTTCATCCTGATCAACGATAGTAGCGTAACGAATACCGCCTTTTGACGGTAGTCGATGACTACTATGTACCGAGCGCCAGCCGGTAAAAACCTCTATTTTACCGTTAATCTCAACTGGGAAATTAACCTCTAATGTCGCAGAGCAGGCCTTTATAGCGGCGGCAACACCCGGATCAATGTTGAGTACCTCAAAGGCTCGATCAGCCATATGGTTAACGCTGTCAGTGAAAGAGAGGGTGCCCGCGTTAGTTTCATTTGCCATGATAGATTCCAGTGTTATTTATTATGGTTTTCTAGACTTCAATGCCAGGTGAATAAGGTGTTATCAGCTACATTTGTTTATAGCTTAGTATCATTTGTCTGTACAAGTTGTGACGCCTTTGGTCTTTTTAACAGCGGTTATTAATCAACAGTCCTGCAAGATCCTAAAGCGGCTAGGTTTTAAGATTGCTAGCCCTAAGCAAAGGGGTGCTAATGATACAAATAGTGAAACCGGTGTGGTTGGAAACTGTTTGGTTGATTTTTACAATGGGGGTAAATGCATACTCGGCGAATAAAATAATTACGCTGTCCAACTTTTTTTTATCAAGCTCTGGGTTGAATGATTTAAATTCAAAGTATTTGTCGCGTGTTTGCAGAATATAAGCCTTGCCTTTGTACCCGCCACCGAAGCACACCGGCTCGCCGAACAGACAGCGGCTAATAGCCAGAAGACTTTATCAGCTTCACAATTATCACTCATTGACGCCCTGATTTAACCTACACTGAGATGATAAGTGACTTGAATCAATTAGGCTTTTTCTACTCAAGCCTATTATTAAAATAGTCAAAATACCTGTTATAGGGATTTGCTCAATGTATGTAAAGCCACTGAGTAGTGAAGCATGAATAGTGACATACAAGTTGAAACCAATAACCCACCAGTCAGTCAGTTAATGACCATCGATGGCAATCAGGCGGCGGCCATCATTGCCCACCTGTGTAATGAGGTCATTGCTATTTACCCAATAACACCTGCCTCGCCGATGGGCGAGTGGGCAGATGACTGGTCGTCGCAGGGGCAAGTCAACCTCTGGGGCACAGTGCCCGAGGTGATAGAAATGCAAAGCGAGGCGGGTGCCGCCGGTGCTATTCACGGTGCTTTGCAAAGTGGTGCTATGGCGACCACGTTTACGGCTTCTCAGGGGCTGCTTTTGATGCTGCCCAATATGTACAAAATTGCCGGGGAATTAACGCCCACCGTGTTTCATATTGCAGCGCGCTCACTGGCTTGCCAGGCGCTGTCAATATTTGGCGACCACAGTGATGTGATGGCCGCCCGTGCTACCGGCTTTGGTATGTTGGCGTCTAACTGCCCACAGGAGGTGATGGATTTCGCCCTCATTGCCCAGGCGGTAACGCTAAAGGCAAGGCTCCCCATGCTGCACTTCTTTGACGGTTTTCGCACCTCCCACGAAGTGGCAAAGATTAACAATATTCCCCAGCAAACCGTGCGCGCTTTACTCGATGAAGAGGCCATCGATGCCCACCGTCAGCGCGGTCTTTCACCCGAGCGTCCGGTGCTGCGGGGTAGCTCGCAAAACCCTGATGTTTATTTTCAGGCACGGGAAGCCGTTAATCCCTATTACGAAAAAGCGCCGTCTATTGTGCAGCAAACCATGGATACCTTTGCTGCGCTCACTGGCCGTCAATACACGTTATTTGATTATGTGGGCGCTGCCAGTGCCGAGCGAGTCATCGTCTTAATGGGCTCTGGCGCAGAGGCGGCACACGAGACGGTCGATTATCTTGTTGCCAAGGGCGAATCTGTTGGCCTGCTCAAAGTGCGTTTGTATCGGCCCTTTGACGCTGCTGCCATGGTCGCGGCATTACCCCAGAGTGTGCGAAAAATAGCCGTGCTCGACCGCACCAAAGAACCTGGGGCCGATGGTGAGCCACTCTATAAAGATGTACTGAGTGCTATCGCTCAGGAGGTTTGTCGTGGTGACGGTCGCTTTGCAAAATTACCTATGGTCAGTGGTGGCCGTTACGGCCTGTCATCGAAAGAATTTACCCCGGGCATGATTAAAGCTGTGTTTGACGAGCTCAAACAAGAGTACCCCAAAACACCTTTTACCATTGGTATTCACGACGATCTCAGCGGAACCAGTTTAGATTGGGATGCAAGTTTTCGCACCGACGCCCACAGTCATAATTTTCAGGCGCTATTTTATGGCCTGGGCAGTGACGGCACGGTGAGTGCCAATAAAAACACGATTAAAATTATTGGCGAAAGCACGGACCTTCACGCCCAGGGTTATTTTGTTTACGACTCAAAAAAAGCAGGGGCAGTGACCATCTCCCACCTGCGCTTCGGCAGCACGGTGATTCGTTCCAGTTATTTAATTGATAACAACGATGCCGACTTTATCGGCTGCCACCAGTCTGTGTTTCTTGAGCGCTATAACATGCTTGACAAGGCCGCCGATGGCGCGGTTTTTTTGCTCAACTCTGTCGAGCCGCCAGATCAAGTTTGGCACAGCCTACCGAAAAAAATGCAGGGCCAAATTATTGATAAAAAAATCACTCTGCATGTGATTGACGCTCTGGCCGTCGCTGCGCGCACCGGAATGGGCAAGCGCATTAATACCGTTATGCAAACTTGTTTTTTTGCCATATCGGGTATTTTGCCTAAAGAGCAGGCCATTGCGGCTATTAAACAGGCTGTAGAAAAAACCTACGGTAAAAAGGGGCGAGGCATTGTTGATCTCAATTTTAAAGCGATTGATGAAACCCTGGCTTGCCTGCATCAAGTGGCTATCCCCGGCCAGGTGACGGCCACTTATGTCATCCCACCAGCGGTACCGACTGAGGCACCCGAATTCGTGCAGCAAGTTAGCGGTGAAATTCTTGCTGGGCGGGGCGACCTTATACCGGTGAGTCAGTTGCCCGCCGATGGCACGTTTCCACTCGGCACCGCGGCTTATGAAAAGCGTAATCTGGCGCTGGAAATACCAGTGCTCGACGCAGAACTTTGCACCCAGTGCGGCAAGTGCCCCATGGTGTGCCCCCACGGGGCGATAAGAAGCAAAGTGGTGCCTCTGTCTGCAGTGCAAAATGCCCCCGCTAGTTTTAAACACGTGCCGACACGCAGTAAAGATTATCCCGAGGGCACGGAGATGATTTATCAGGTGGCGCCCCAGGACTGCACCGGCTGCACACTGTGTGTGGATATTTGTCCGATTCGCGATAAAACGAATGTCAGTCGCAAGGCCTTAAATATGGAGCCACTGGCACCTTTGAGAGAGCAGGAGATTGAAAACTGGGCCTTCTTTCAACAGCTGCCAAGCTATGATCGTAGCCGCTTAAAGACCAAGACCATTCCCGGTTCTATGGTGCTCGACCCGCTGTTTGAATTTTCTTCCGCCTGTGTGGGCTGTGGCGAAACCCCTTATATAAAACTTGCCACCCAGTTATTTGGTGACCGAATGATGGTGGCCAACGCTACCGGTTGCTCATCCATTTATGGTGGCAATTTACCCACCACACCCTGGACCACCAATGCTGATGGCCGAGGCCCTGCGTGGAATAATTCATTGTTTGAAGACAATGCCGAATTCGGCCTCGGTATGCGGGTTGCCGTCGACAGGCATCGTGAGCAGGCCGGTGAATTATTATTAGCCCTTAAAAAACAACTCGATTCGACATTGGTTGACGCACTATTAAGTGCGGATGAGTCCGACGAGGCGGGCATTTATGAGCAGCGCCAGCGCGTAGAACTATTATGTAAAGAGCTGTCAAAACTTGATGATAGCAATGCGACGCGACTATTAAAGCTGGCTGAAAACCTGTGTCGCAGAAGTGTCTGGATTATTGGCGGCGACGGTTGGGCCTATGACATTGGTTACGGGGGCCTCGATCATGTCCTGGCCAGCGGTCGCGATGTGAATATTCTGGTGCTCGATACCGAAGTCTATTCCAACACTGGCGGGCAAACCTCCAAGGCGACACCCCGTGGTGCAGTGGCCAAGTTTTCCTCCGGCGGTAAAGCGACGGCGAAAAAAGATTTGGCACTACTGGCAATGGATTACGATAATGTTTACGTCGCCCACGTTGCCTATGGCGCTAAAGATACCCAAACCTTGCACGCCTTTCTTGAAGCCGAGGCCCATTCGGGGCCGTCCATTATTATTGCCTACTCACCCTGTATCGCTCACGGCGTTGATTTATCGAATAATCATCGCCAGCAAAATTTGGCGGTAAAAAGCGGCCACTGGCCACTGTTTCGTTTTGATCCGGGCAAGATAGCCGCAGGCAAAAACCCGCTGCATCTCGACTCAAAAGCACCGAGCATTCCCTATCGCCAGTTTGTCGAAAGCGAAACTCGCTTCAGCATGCTCTGGCATACCCATCCCGAAGCTGCCGAGGATTTTCTCACTCAGGCACAGCGAGAAGTAAATCACCGCTTTAATTACTACCAACAATTGGCTGAGCTTGACTGGAGTGATGGTACTAGTGTGGCGGCCGCAAAGGCCGGGGCAGCAACTCAAAAAGTGGAGAAAAAATAATGCCGGATTTGAGTACAAGCTATCTCGGTTTAACACTAAAAAACCCCATTGTGCCCTCCGCGTCGCCACTGAGCCAGAGCCTGGCGGGTGCTCAACAATTAGAGGATGCCGGTGCCGCTGCGTTAATTATGCACTCGCTTTTTGAGGAAAAAATTCAGCATGAGGGTGAGCAGCTACAGCGTTTCTTCCACCAGCAGTCCATTGGCCACGGTGAGGCGGATGGTTTTCATCCCATTCCCGACGACTACCTCAGCTATCAGGATGACTATCTGGAACAGCTGCAACGTATAAAAGCGGCTCTGGAAATTCCAGTCATTGCCAGTCTCAACGGCATTAGTGACGGGGGCTGGGTTGATTATGCTCGGTCTCTGGAAGCGGCGGGTGCCGATGCCCTGGAATTAAATATGTATTACATCGCCACCAATGGCGAGGATACCGCCCAGCAGGTTGAAGACCGCTACATTGCGGTACTGCAAGCGGTGCTGGCACAGGTGTCTATTCCGGTTACCGTGAAATTGTCTGATCAATTCAGTGCACTGGTCAACATGGTGAAACGTATAGAGGCGACTGGGGCAAAGGGGATTGGTTTGTTTAATCGTTTTTACCAGCCGAATATTGATCTTGAAACACTGGAGGTGGTGCCAAGTCTGGAGTTATCGACGTCGCAGGAGGCTTTGTCGCGTATTCGTTGGGCCGCCATTCTACGCAGTCAGGTGACGTGCTCTATAGGGCTTACCGGCGGTCTGCATAGTAGCGACGATGTACTCAAAGCCCTGCTGGCAGGTGCCGATGTATGCCACATGTGCAGTGCTTTATTACAGCAGGGTCACGGTCATATCGCCACAGTGCTGGCAGAGGTGGAGCGCTGGCTTGAAACCCGCGACTATGAGTCAGTGGAGCAACTCAAGGGTAGCGTTAGCCAGCGCCATGCCATTGACCCCGACGCCTATGAACGAGCGAACTATATTCGAGTGCTCGATAGTTATACGCGTCCGGCCGGGGTGCTGGGCTAAAAAGGTTATTTGCCGGGTAAGCTTTTAACCCGGTAAGTAGAGACCACCATTAACATGGAGGGTTTGCCCGGTGACATAGGAGGATTCTTCTGAGCAGAAGAAGTTCACGACGCCGGCAATTTCTTCCGGCTTGCCGACGCGCTCGGCGGGTACGCGGGCTTCCATTTTGTCGAACTCGTCCTGGGGTAGTATGCCGCGCAGGCGTTCATGCCAGATGATGCCCGGTGCAATGGCGTTGACGGTGACGCCATGTTTGGCGAGATCCAGTGCCACAGAACGGGTGTAGCCAGTAACGGCAGCCTTCGCAGCAGCATAGGGCGACTGGCCGACACCGGGGTGGTAGGCATACATCGAGGCAAAATTGACCACGCGACCAAAGCCTTTATCGACCATGGCCTTGCTGAAGGCACGGGTTAAATAAAAGGTGCCGTTGGCGTTGACTGCCATTACACGATCCCAGGTTTTAGAGTCTAACTCCCAGGGTTTAGCGTTACCTTGAATACCGGCGTTGTTGATGAGGTAGGCGATATGAATGCCATCCTCTGCCAGTTTTTTCGCCAGAGCATCGGCCTGTTCTTCCTTGGCAACATCGAGGGGATAGCCGGTAAACATGGTTTTCTGTTCGTCGTTAAGTTCAGCTTCTATCCAGGGGTCGATGTCGGTGACGCGGCGATCGGTGCCGATGACGGGAATGCCCGCTTCAATTAGCCGCTTGACGATGGCCGTACCCAGGCCGCCAATTGCGCCGGTTACCAGTGCATGTCCTCTGTTTAAGCCACAATTCATAGTCTTCTCCAATGTTTGTATTTGTCTAAGGGTAAATGGTTTGCCCGCCGTGGTGACGGGCAATGATTAATAAGCGGATGAATTTGACCAGTAAACAGCCCAGCATGGCAAGGCTTGTCGATAAGTGGGATGAAAACTAGTCTTCGGGCAAGAGGCTATTCAGCGTATCGCAGGCGTCGAGGTAGCCATGCACCATGACCGTCACCTGGTCGCGAGCACTAATGGTGCTATTCATGCTGCCGACGATTTGCCCAACCGGGTTAAAGAAAAAGTCCTGAAATTTATCGGGGTAGCGATTCATTCGTACCACCGACTCGCCGGCCATCATCATTTGCATGGGCGCGCCGAGGGAGGCCGGATTACCCGGTGCATCCCAGGCCTGGGTCCAGATATTACGGAGCATACGCACGGGTTTACCGGTAAATGAGCAAGAGCGCACGGTGTCTGCCGAGCCCGCATTAAACATCGCTTCTTTAGCAGCCTCAGACGTATCTGCCTCAGTGGTGGTTAGCCAGATAGAACCACACCATACCCCTTGGGCACCGAGGGCAAGAGCCGCTGCCATTTGCTGGCCACTGCCAATACCACCCGCCGCGAGCACGGGAATATCCCCCGCAATTTTGATCACCTCGGGCCATAAAACCAGGCTGCCAATGGTGCCGGTGTGTCCGCCGCCCTCGCCACCCTGGGCGATAATAAAGTCTAGACCAGCATCGATATGATATTGCGCGTGTTTTGGTGAACCACACAAAGCACCAATCATCACGCCGGCATCCTGGACCTGCTTGATAACATCGGCCGGCGGTGTGCCAAGAGCATTGGCGATTAACTTGCAGTTTTTATGCTCCAGTGCCACGTCTACCAGTGGCGCCGATACGGCATCGGTCATCGATAGCCGGTCTTCGAGTTTTTTACCCGGGGGCAGGGGCGGTACACCTGCATCGTCTAGCAGCTTACGGGCGAAATCGCGATGGCCCTGGGGAATAGCAGCGCGCACCAGGTCTCTTTGTTTCTCAATATCACGCTCGCCACGGCCCTCAAAACGGCGGGGTATGATGACATCGACCCCATAGGGCCGATCGCCGACTTTGTCGTCAATCCAGTCGAGTTCTATATGCAGTTGTTTCGGCGTAAAGCCGGTGGCACCCAGCACGCCGATACCACCGGCATTAGTGACGGCTGCCACCACGTCGCGACAGTGGGTGAATGCAAAGATAGGAAAATCAATACCGAGCTTTTTCGCCAGTTGGGTTTGCATTGGCAATGCCTCCAGGCTTTATCGTTGTCGCCGCCCTGTATCTTCATGCAGGTTCTTTTAAGAGTGAAACACTTGGTTTTGAATACCGGGGGCAACTTTATTATTAGTTTTTTGAGTACAAGACTGGGATAAGAATAAAGGCAAGCACTGATAAATTAAACAAAATTTTTGGACGAAAATAGGTAGGGGTGGTAAGTAGCTATTAGATAGGTGGCTACTCGATAGGGGCTGCTACAGGAAGAATCTGGGCCTCTCAATAATCAGCGCAAATTAGGCTAGGCTATATATTGAGAGACCCCTGGGGATTACATCCTCAGATGATCTGCGTACTCCTCTTCAGGGCAACTAATGGTCATATGCTCCTGCAAGCCCATCAACTGCATAAAGGCGCCGTGATTGAGGTGAATTAAATGCTGGTGATCGCCACTTTCAAGATAGAGATTGTCCGACTCTTGTAAACACTCATCCCAAATGACGTGGAAGCCATAGATCTGCCCCAGCGCGGGGACCGCACCGGGTTCACAGTCATCAAAAACACGCTCTAGTTCAGCCTCTTTGGCGAGCTGATAGTGCCCATTCATCATTTTATTGAGCCAGTGAAAGACGATACGGTGTGATGCGAGGATGACGCAGAGCAGGTCGTTCTCCCCATCATGACAGAGCACAGCTTTAACCACCTGACGAGCGGGTAGGTGTGCTAAATGGGCTGTGTGCAAACTGGAGTGAGAGTGTGGGTGGGCCAATAGCTCATAGTCGACACCGACTTTGTGTAAATGTTGTTGCACGCTGTATGCCATAGTCATAGTCAGGCCCTCCAAAAACTTGTTGATTGACTTGACTATAGACCAGGAGATCGCAGTGCCTAAGAACTTGTATCGTTAAAAGAGTTTGCTGATAAAGCGCGCATGAATAAGTAGCATTGAGTAGGGGCTAATAATACGAGGCGCAGGTGTGCATCTTTGGTGCATAAGTTTATGCTCGGTGGTGCGTAGTGCCTGATTTTAAAGCCATAAGCTATGCATTGAGGGGCCAATGTTCGTGTCGGGGCTTGTTTTAGGGCTTTTGATAAATGGCCTAATTATTGCTGCAACCTGTTTGGTGTTTAAGTCTTGAATTAATGTAATGCACAGCGTGTTTACCGTGGCGCCTTAAATTAGCATCGTCTAACCGGGCAAATTGCCGGCATGGTCGGAGCATTGCCTTAGCCATGGATTGTTGTGCTGCTTGTTGTGACATGTTTCTCGACGAACCCAAGGTACAATGACTGACATTATGCCCGCTGGCACAGCCGCACTGGTTGAAATGCACTCACTCAAGAAACGCCAAAATCTAAGCTGTAGAATCTCACGAGGTCACATGTCAGAGCAGTCGCTTGAACACTTAAGTTTTACCGTAGCCCAGCACTCGGTGGCCGGTGTTAAGCCGCAAAATGAAGATGCTATTGGCATCCGTATTCCCCAGGGGCTGACATTGACAAACAAGGGTGCGGTGGCGGTGATTGCCGATGGTGTCAGTGCCGCAGAGGCGGGGAAGGAAGCCAGTGAAACTTGTGTTCATAATTTTCTTTCCGACTATTACTCTACCCCCGATAGCTGGGGTGTAAAAAAATCCACTACTCAGGTGCTTACCGCTCTAAACCGCTGGCTGTTCGGCCAGGGGCGTAGTTTTACCGACGCTCAAAAAGGCTATGTCAGCACCTTCAGCAGCATTATTTTTAAGTCGCAAACAGCGCATATTTTTCATGTTGGCGATTCTCGTATTTACCGCTTACGCGACAATGATCTCGAACAATTGACCCGCGATCACACTACGTTTATCAGCGAAGAGCAGTCTTATTTAGCGCGGGCCATGGGCCTGGATGTGAAACTCGATGTCGACTATCGCAGCGTTGATCTGGAAATTGGCGATATCTTTTTTCTCAGTACCGACGGCATTCATGACTTTGTTAAAGACCGCGATTTACGTTCAGTGCTACGCACACTGGTTGGCGAAGCATCGGAACAAAAGTTCGATGACTGTTGTGTAAACTTGGTGGAAATCGCCCTCGAAAATAGCAGTCGCGATAACTTAAGCTGTCAGGTTTTGCGCGTTGATAGTTTCCCTAAACAAAGTATTGATGACATTAGTCGCAAGTTGTCGGAGCTACCTTTCCCGCCGGCTCTTGAGTCAGGAATGATTCTCGATGGTTATCGTATCGACCGCGAATTACACGCCAGTAGTCGCAGCCAGGTGTACCTGGTTTGTGACATCGACACCGATCAGCGCTATTGCATGAAAACCCCCTCGGTAAATTTTGACGATGACCTGGCCTATATTGACCGTTTTGTCATGGAAAGCTGGATAGGCAATCGCATTGACAATCCCCACGTTGCCAAGGTTGTTGGTAGTGAAAAATCAAAATCGTGTTTGTATTATCTCACCGAATATGTCGATGGCATCACTCTGGAGCGTTGGATAAAAGAAAACCCAAAACCCGCCGTGCAAGATGTTATTTTACTGGTGCAGCAAATCGTAAAGGGTATAAGAGCCTTCCATAATCGCGAAACCCTGCATCAGGATATTAAGCCCGGCAATATTCTTATTGATCAAAATGGGCAGGTTAAAATTATTGATTTTGGCTCCTGTTTTATTCAGGGGATAGCCGAAATTGCCACACCCCTTGAACGCGAAGGCATACTGGGTACCGCCGCTTACTCGGCCCCTGAAGTGGTTCTTAACGCTAAAAGCACCGTGCAATCAGATATTTTCTCACTGGCCGTTATTGTTTATGAAATGCTGACAGGGGAACCACCTTTCGCAGGCAAGCTTGAAGAGTGCCGCACATCAAAAGCCTATTTGAAAACCAAATATATCCCCTGTTTCGACATCAACCCCTTAATACCCATCTGGATAGATGGCGCAGTAAAAAAAGGCCTGCGCTTTAGCCCAGAGCAGCGCTATGAAGATGTTTCTGAATTTCTACATGAACTGCAAAAGCCCAATCCAAAATATAAAAAGGGCCAGAGTGATGCACTGCTACAAGCTAACCCGCTATTGTTTTGGCAGGCTTTATCTGGGTTGTTATTCGTCGCCCTTTGCGTTTCTCTGTTGTTCTAGGCCTGTCACTTTCCCGCTCGCTTAAAAGTTACCTGTTTGTATTAGTCCGCATAAAATAACTGGACTTGCATAGGGCTAGGGTAAATCCGAACTAAGGCCTGATGTAGTAATCAATTTCCTCCTCGTTTATCCTGATTCAACTAATAATTAAGGATAAATAAAATGCAAGATGTAAAAGGTAAAGTAGCCTTCATTACGGGTGGTGCCAGCGGTATGGGTCTAGGCATGGCTCGTGCATTTGGTGCGGCAGGCATGAAAGTGATGATTGGTGATATTGAACAAGAGGCACTGGACAGTGCTGTTGTCGGTTTGACAGAAAGGGGAATAGACGCTGCTGGCGTAAAGGTTGATGTCGCGGACCGAGACTCCGTTTTTGCCGCAGCGGATACAACCATAGCGACCTTCGGTAAAGTCCATGTGCTGTGTAATAACGCCGGTATCGGTGTCACCGGTAAGTCTGAAAAGTGCGCCATGGAAAACTGGCAGTGGGTGATGGATGTCAACCTGTGGGGTGTTATCTACGGCTTACAGGCCTTTGTACCGCTGATTGAATCACACGGTGAGGGCGGTCATGTCATGAGTACGGCTTCTATGGCCGGCATGGTCAGCTTCCGCTATATGGGGCCGTACAACGCCACTAAATTTGCCGTGGTGACGATTATGGAAACCATGATGGAAGAGCATCGTGAGGATAATATTGGCGTCTCCGTACTTTGCCCCGGTGTTGTCGCTACCAATATCGCCAGTGGCACTCGCAACCGTCAGGAGCGCTACGGTGGTACTAGAGAGGCCCGTGATCTCGACGCCAACGAAGAAATGCTCGGCAAAGGTCTCGACCCCGATATCGTTGGTGAAGAAGTGCTCGAAGCTATACTCGAAGACCAGCCCTATATTTTCACCGACCCCGATATGCGTAAATTTATTATCAAACGCCATGAACGCCTATTAGCGGGTTACGACTGGTCAGAGAATTCTGCCGCTTTGAAAAAAGCAGGTTTGTAACAAGTAGGTTTATGACAAAAGGTTGCCTCAGATAATCATTGAGCTGTGGCAACCTTTTGAAGCTGCTGTTTATCAGCAGCTGAGTACAAAAAAATAAAATAATAAAACGGCACAAGGAATTCAATAATGGGCCCAGAACTAGAGCTGGTCGATTACCTCTTATACGAGCCGGAAGAGTCCGGCATTTTGTGGATAAAATTCAATCGTCCAGAGCGTCTTAATGCCTTGTATGGCCTGGCGGCGGAAGAGTCCACCATGGCCAAGGTTGGCGAATATATGCGCGCCGGTGACGCCGACCCCAATATCCGCGTGATTGTGCTAACCGGTGTTGGCAAAGCCTTTTGCGCGGGCGCCGATATGAAATCAAAGGCTATTGAACAACTTAGCGACCCGGGAGTAGACGGCAGCCGTCAGCACTTTAGCGAACACTTCACGCCCTTATTTCGTGATATTTCCAATATTCGAAAACCAACTATCGCGATGATTAATGGTGCGGCAGTCGGAGCAGGGCTGGATATGTCGCTGCATTGCGACATACGCCTGGGCTGTGAAAACACCCGGTTTTTTACCTACCAGAATGTCGGCCAAATTGCCGAAAATGGTGCGCTGTATTTATTGCCTCGTATTGTCGGCATGGGTCGGGCACTGGAATTATTTTATACCGGCGGCTTTCTCGAAGCCGACGAAGCCTATCGCTGGGGTTTGTTAAACCACCTCTATAGCAGTGATGAACTAGAAGAGAAAACGCGAGAATTGTGTGCTCGCATTATTAAAAGCCCACCCCTGGTACAGTGGATCAGCAAACGTATTATGCGCACTAGCATGGATACCAGTATGGAAGCGACCATGCAATTGACGGCTAACGCCTCGGGTATTCTTGACAAATCAGAAGATGGTCGCGAGGCACGTAAAGCTTTTCTTGAAAAACGAGAACCTCAGTACAAAGGGCGTTAGTTCTTTGTTTTTACGACTATGCAATAAATCTAGACTATACTAAGGTCGATAAAAATTATCCAATAATCAATATAAAAATGGAAAGAGGCCTTTAAAATGATAAATTCAGCACTAGCGGTATCGAGAGAGATCAATTCCGATCAAATGGCCATAAAGAAAGCTCTCTTCTCCCCGCTAACACATTGAATATATTTATCAAAAAAGACTAGCACTGATTTTTATATGGACTACCTATTAATAGACTCGAACTAGGGAGGCTTAAATGGTGAAGCAAATTTTTATAGTGGCAACGGTACTCTTATCTTTAGCTGGGACACCTGCACACTCAATCATTATTCATGAAGCGGGTTTTTCAGATCGGTTGGTGACAACGTTTCCCTTTGCAGGTGGTATTGGGGACATTGAGTTTGATAGTAATGGAGTGGCGTATGTATCGAATCACAGCCGAGGACAACTATATTCAATTGATCAAAGCGATAGTGCGGCATTAGTTAGTACTGTGCCTGCTGGAGCTCTGTCTCAACAGATAAGAGGTATCGCTCTGATCAATGATGAGGTTTTTTTTGGCACAATCGGTGAGGTTTATAAGGCGGACAACCCTGATGCTAATCTATTGACAGCGCTTACTTCCACGACTGGAAGACCTCAATCAACCGACCTAGAGCTGGCACCCGCAGGATCTGAATTCGCTGGAAAAATAGTAACTGTGGGAGGTAGCTTCGGGAGCTTGTTTGCGATCGATCCAGTTACTGGAGCCGCACAAGATTTCTTTAGCTGTTGTGATCGCACCCAATCCATAGAGTTCCATGAAAGCACACTATATGGTGTAGGCGGGATTTCGGGTAATAGCCTTTATTCAATTTCCCCAACAAATGGTAACGCTCTCATTGCAAACCTCGCCATTACGCTGGGACTACCCATGGAACTCGACGGCCTAGCCATTGATCCTCTAACGGGAGATTTTTACATGGCAAACGGACGCCACCACCAAATCATAAAATACACAGCGAGTGGCGTAGCCAGTGTCTTCGCATCAGACGTGTTCTTCGGTGACGGGGCGGGTTTGGCACCGATTGCATTTACCCCCGATGGAACTAGTCTGTGGTATGGAGAAAAGAGGGGTAGCCTTCCCGGCGAATATCATGAAATTTCTGGCTTTGCAGGTATATCCCCGCCTTCAGGGAACGTGTCGACTCCTGCCACACTCACGCTGTTCGGCCTAGGGCTTGCTAGCCTAGGGTGGTCAAGACGCAAACACAACTCTTAGACATGCTAGTGCTAGTAATGAGGCAGCGGTCTTGGGCGGCTCATGGTTTGTGGTGCCTTTGAGGCGCTCATAAAATAAGCACCCGGCTTTATCGGGGGTAATTTAACTAGGCGGGGGTCTTGGTGAAATGCAGGGGCCTCTCACCTAAATCTTGCCCTGGCGAAGAAACTCTTTGACCGGTTAGGTCTGGTATCGGTGAAGGGCGATTATCATCAGCTCACTCGTTTAACATGAATCGCCGTATACGGAACCGTACGTGCGGTGGTGTGAGAGGACGGCGGGATTAATCCCGCCTCCTACTCGATAGGAAACTGTTCCATTACACTATGGGGAACAATGTCCACTGATTTAGGCTTTAGTTATATTAATAATAAAGCCTGAACGGAATAACATTACCACAAACCAGACACTATTCAGGAAAAGTGCCTGGTTGCAGCCTGAAATTACAGGGTGAACAAATGAGTATTGAACTATTCATCCCTGAACCTCTGATTCTAGCTGAGGGCTGCGATTATGGACTTTGAATTTCTGAGCCTGACTGGCCCAATTTAGGTGAGAACGGATCGTCAGACCTGCTCGAAACTCTAATTATAAATTGTCTGATTGAATCTGATTCAATACAACTCAGCAGCCTAAAAACCCGAGCTTAACCGGGGATTTTTAGGCCTATAAGGCTTGCGATGAGTGAAGGCCTATTTATTCCTCAACAGGCCAAACCTCTGCCAGAACCCGAAAAGCACTGGCTGCCACCGGCCACCCCGCATAGTGGGCCGCATGGGTAATCATCGCCTCGAGCTGTTCGCGTTTTACGCCCAGGTTCTTCGCCCCGGGGAAGTGAATGCGTTGCTCGGCTTCACGATTAAGCGCGACAAGAATGGTGCAGGTGATCAACGAACGCTGCTCCAGGTTTAATTCATCCCCTTGCCAGGCATCCCCAAACAGGTGTTCGAGTGTGTAATTGATAAACTTCTCTGGCATTGCACCCTTGCTTAATGAGGGTGGGTTAGGCGCACCTTCTGTGAGTTTTTTAAAGAATGCGATTCCTTTTTCTCTTTTTTCCGGGTCTGACATGGTGGTGACTCCTGATTATTGTTGAGTGATTTTTATGCGCAGGTGCACTTGATGTTCGATGTCGATATTCTGGGGCCAATTGTAAAAATAGTTTACGATAGATCAATCGTAACAATAATAAAATAACAAGACGGCGTGAAAAATGAAAAGGTTAAATCAGCAAGTGGCTATCGTCACTGGAGCAGGGCGGGGTATTGGCAAGGCGGTAGCCAGTCACTATGCCCGTGAGGGCGCAAAAGTGGTGATTGCTGAACTTGACGAAAATCTCGGTGAAAAATTGGCACAAGAGCTAACAAACACTGGCGCTGAGGCTTTATTTATCAAAACGGATATCAGTCAGGCTGGGGATATTGAGGCTTTAACCGCAGCCACAAAAAAGCATTTTGGCAGCATCGACATTCTCGTCAACAACGCAGCGGTGACCAAAAGCCTGGACTTTTTCGAAGTGAGTGAAACGGACTGGGACTGGATACACGGCGTCAGTTCCAGGGGCTTGTTCTTCTGCATGCAAAGTGTTGCCCGGGTGATGAAAGAGCAGGGCCATGGGCGCATCATCAATATTGCATCCATTGCCGGCAAGGGCTACCCATCCACCTCTAATATTGCCTATGCCGGAGCCAAGGGTGCGGTGATAGCGATGACGCGAATTGCCGCCTCGACACTGGCTGCAGACAATATCAACGTCAATGCCATTTGTCCGGGGGTCACGCGCACAGAGCTTTACTACGAAGTGGTAAAGGGCAAAATTAAAACTCTTGGTAAATCTGAAGCGGAAATTATCGAACTATTTGATGGCACCATTCCTATAAAACGTTCCAATGAGCCGGAGGATATCGCCGACCTGGCTGTTTTTCTGGCATCAAAGGAAGCCCGTAATGTCACCGGCCAGTCATGGAATGTCGATGGCGGCCTGGTCTGTGACTAGGGCTATCGGCAGTGACAATAAGCTTTCATAAAACCACATTGAGAGAGGTAAAAACTTGAGCGACAACATGCAAAGCCTGGGCAGTGAATTTGCCCGTAGTACGGCCCTACGGAAAATTGATGAGCAGGTGTGGGAGAGCGATTTCTCCGCAGACTGGTGTATCGGCCAGGTGCCCAATGGCGGCTACACCCTGGCACTGGGCGCCAAAGTATTGGCTGAAGCTTTACCCCATAGTGACCCGCTGAATGTCACCGCCTATTACCTGGCACGCACCGAACCTGGTCCAGTGCGCTGTGAATTTGAACTATTGCGGGTCGGCAAATCCACCTCCAATGGCATGGTTAAGCTGATTCAAAATAATGAGGTAAAAATACAGCTGATCGGCGTCTTCCAGAATATTGACCGTCTTAATGGCGAGACACAGGTGAAGGAAGCTGTGCCCGATATGCCCGATTATGATCGCTGTGTGGATATGCCCCACGCGCCTAACCTAAAGCTTCGTGACAGACTGATACAACGCCTGGCCCCCAATAATATTAATACGCTGGTTAATGGCCCCGATGGCGATTCGACCTGGAAGGGCTGGCAAGACTTTAAGGATGGAGCCGACATTGATCTGTTCGCCGTGCTGATGTTTAGCGATGCCTTACCCCCGCCAGCCTTTGCTATTTACGGTGCCAAGGGCAGGGTGCCGAGTATTGAACTGTCGGTGCAAATTCATCGCAGGCCTTGCCCCGGACCCTTACGTTGCCAATTTAAAACCAGCTTTATTACCGAGGGCGTAGTCAATGAAGACGGGATGATCTGGGATAGCGCCGATAATCTGGTTGCCCTGTCTCGGCAAACAGCCAAATTGCGCGTGGCTCGCTAACGCAAGTAATTGCTTTAACGCTATTTAATAACACAACAATAAAGGTGGTTTAAGTGACTGACAAATTAAAATTTAACTTGTTATTTTCTGTGGTTTTTTATATTTCTACCGCAATGGCTGTGGGTGTTTCCAATGCCGGCACAACAGATTTTGAAGAGCGCAGAGCACGGGGTATCGCTACCCTCAGTTCGCTCACTGGGCAGGCCGATGCCAGTCAAATGGCCGCTAAGCTCGAGGCTGAAAATGGCGCGCTGGGTTCCTTCGCTCTTGATTTTGTATTGGGTGATATATGGAGTCGCCCCGGCTTAAGTAAGCGTGACCGCAATCTTATTGTGTTAACCATGCTCGCTACTTTGCATCAAACTAATCAACTGAGTTATTACGTGCCCGGTGGCTTGAATCACGGACTTACAGCCACCGAGATTCGTGAAATTATGACTCACATCGCGGCTTATGCCGGCTTCCCCCGCGCCCTCGATGCGATGGCAGAAACCAACCGCATACTCGCCAAACTGGGTCACGGGCCAGAAAATGGCAAGTTGCCCCCGGCAGAAAAATTCTCTAATGCCGAGCGACGCGAACGCGGAGCAGCGGTGATGGCGAAGCTCTCGGGTAATCCTGCTTCCGACCCCGACAAAGTGATTGCCGCAATGGCGGGTAAACTCGGCCCCCTAGGTGCCTACGGTATTGATTTCGCCTTTGGTGAGGTATGGGCGCGCTCACAATTATCGCGGCGCGATAGAAGCCTGCTGGTGGTCTCTGTTTTAACCGCGCTTGGCAGAACGGAAGAGCTGCATATTCATGTGCCAGCGGCGATACGCCACGGTGTAACGAAAGCGGAGCTAGAGGAGTTAATGCTGACGGCCTTTGCCTATGCTGGCGCGCCTTTGGCCGTGGAAGGGATGCATGTAGTACAGGGCCTGGAATAGATATGGCCTAGGTAAACAAGGCGCAACCGGGGGTTGTGAGGAAAGATTTTTGATAGTCAGCCTGAAGTGTACTGAGGCAGTCGGGGCAGGCTTAATTGCTGGGCCTGCCCCGATCGTTAATCACTAAACTGAATTTTTCTAGCCTTTCATGCCAACGGCTGCACTGCTGGGATGAAGGCTGCTTTTAGCACTGGGGCGCTGCTCCATACGCTGATACCAGGCGCTGAGGTTTTTAAACTCAGGGTTCAATGGCTGGCCAATGCCCTGGGCGAAGTCGAGGCAGCAGTAGAGCACCAGGTCGGCAATGCCCAGCGAGTCGCCACCGACGTATTCGCTGTTGGCCATTAAGCCATCGAGCCACGCCAGTTGGCCCTGAGCTTTGGCTTTGAGGCCATCGGCGGCTTCGGGCAGGCAATGCAAGCGGTCTTTAAATAACTCAAGTCCTTCGGCGTAACGAAAAGCGTTGTAAATATTCTCGGTAATATTTAACTCTACGCGGCGCGTCCACATACGGCTTTTGGCGCGCTCTTCTAAGGTTTCACCGAGCATCGACTGACCCGGGTATTTTTCATCCAGGTATTCGCACATGGTGGTGGTTTCGGCCAGCACTGAGCCATCGTCCAGTTCCAGGGCTGGCATTTGCGCACCCGGGTTACGCGCCATATAGGCCGCCTGGCGGTTTTCGCCGCTTAATAAATCGACTTCCTCTGTCGCAAGCTCGATATCCCTTTCAGCCATAAACATACGAACCATGCGGGGGTTGGGGCCAAAAGAATTGATGAGTTTCATACTTACCTCTTATTGTTAGTGTTGTTTGCGCAGTATGCGAAGGGGAATACTAGCACCTTTACTACAGTCAATATCCAAAATAATTAAGGGCTAAATACGACGGCTAGAATACCGGGTTGATAAAAGAAGGGGGGGGTGAATCCATAGCTCTGCACTATATAAAAAAGCACTTTGTCAGGCTCACCTTTGTTAGAATCCGCACCCCTACTAATTCACTACAAAGGCCCACTATGAGTGATCTGCCGAACTGTCCCCAGTGCCAATCTGAATATACTTATGAAGACCGGGATCAGTATGTCTGCCCCGAATGCGCCCATGAATGGTCGCAGGTTGCAGTTGAGGAAAGTGATGACGATGCCCTTGTAATCAAAGATAGCAACGGTAATTTATTGAGTGACGGCGACAGTGTTGTGGTGATTAAAGACTTAAAAGTTAAAGGATCGTCATCGGTGGTGAAGGTCGGCACCAAGGTGAAAAATATTCGTCTGGTCGATGGCGATCACGATATAGATTGCAAAATTGAGGGTATCGGCCCAATGAAATTGAAATCTGAATTCGTTAAAAAGTCCTGATACTGGCTCCGTTTAACCTTCTATTTAGTGGTTAAGTGCATTTACTCGCCACCTCCTGACTGAGAACACTTAAGGTTATCTTGGCACTGGAGAGCCGGCACCGGATAGTCGGCATAGGGTGAGGGGCTATGCCTGGGTACATTGGTATCTTTTAAACCATTACGATTACCCCACAAGGGATAGTTATCGGTAAAAGTTTTTAAATAAGCGACCAGGTCGGCCTCGTCCAGTGGCGATAAACCCAGGTTACCCAGCTCGGCGGTATTACGTGTATTGTGAAATTCACCTTTTAGCCAGCAGTCCCGCCCAAAGCCTGGGTTCGTCGCATCACCCGGTTCGACACATTCTGCTAGTACATCGCGAGTATTGTAAAAGTGCACTACCTCTTCCAGTGTTTTGAAGACACCGTTGTGCATATAGGGTGGTGTCAGGGCAATGTTGCGCAAGCTCATGACTTTCTGTCGGCCTTCGACCTCCTCAATGGCAGAGCCTTCACCGCGCACCACTGCTAAGTGAGGGTTGTTCAACAGGCCGGGTCGAAGGCGGGCTTACCCGGTATTTGTGGATTGGGGGGGACGCCAAGGTTGTCGTAACTAAAGTCAGTCAGCAGGGCGGGGGAGTGCTCGCCATCAATGCCCTCTGTGCTGTGGCAAAGCCCACATTGTGCCGCGCCGTCAAATAGATCGGCACCCCGTTGCTCAGCCTCATTATAGCTGGTGATGCCAGCCGCCTCGTAGTCAAATTTAGCGTCAAAACGATTGAAGACTGCACTTCTTTCAAAGCTGACAATGGCCTGGGCAATGGCGTTAAAAACAGTCTCGACCTCCTTATCCCCTTGTTGGATATGTTTAAGGTTAATACCGTAGATGTGACGAAATAACAGCCGATATTGACCATTTATCTTCAGCCGTTGAACGACTGACCACTGATCTGGCATCGCCATTTCAAGGGGGTTAAGGAAGGGCGCTTTTGCTTGCTCAATTAAATTCTCAGCGCGACCATTCCAAAACTGTCCGCCAATAAATAACTCGCCGTCCCAGTGAAATGTTGGGCTAAAAGCCGTATAGCCAATGCTCGGTGGATTTAGGCTACCAAGGGTTCGGTCAATAGAACCCGTGGCAACGGCACTACCAGTGACGACATTGTTATGATCAACAAAGCCAGAAGCGGGCTGCTTTCGTAGTTTGAATACCCCTGGTTTGACCTCAGTGGGCACCCGAATAGTCGATAGAGAATGGCAGGATTCACAGGATTGATTGTTATTGATGGATAAATTGATGTCGGTAAAAAGTTTTTTCCCCAATTTTTCTTCGCTGTTCAGGCTCCTTGCATCTGCTGTGATAAGTAATAGTACGGAACAGAGTAATAAGCTCCTTGTTTGATCTCTCATTGTCATCCTTGTGTATTTATTGACTAGTTATAGCACCAAACCAGCCATCTAATGCAAGTGATAATCGTTTGCATTTAATCATCGAGATTAGCAAATATCAAGAGTAAAAAAACAACAGTTGTAGTAGGCTGCGCAAAAAACAGCGGTGTTAACCATGTCATTTATATTTGAAGAACTCGATTGCCAGTCCAGTCCAATTGGCGATATCAGCTTGAGGCGACGCTCAGAACCTCGTTTGAAGAATCAAATCATCTTCGAGGTGAAGCTGGGTGATGAGTTTTTAATGTCGAGTCTTTTCGTCGAGGCTGAAGAGCAACTGTCGACACTGGGGCTGGCGGCCTTAAAGCGCAATGGTCATCTAAAAGACCTGGAAATTATTGTCGGCGGGCTTGGTCTGGGTTATACCGCGGTAGAAGCCTTGAAAGACCCAGACGTTAAATTGATGCGGGTGATAGATGTTATGCAGCCGGTCATTAGCTGGCATCAGCGTGGCTTGCTTCCGGTTGGCGATATTCTCGCCACTGATACGCGTAGTGAATTAGTGCAGGGTGATTTTTTTAAGTTGGCTACTGCCGCTGACGAGGGGTTTGATAAAAACAAACCGCAGGATAAAGTACACGCCGTGTTACTCGACATCGACCACTCACCGAGTCACTGGTTGAATGATGCCAATCAAAGCTTCTATACCGAAGCGTCCTTGAAGCGGCTAGCCGAGAAAATCTACTCTGGCGGTATCTTTGCGCTGTGGTCCAATGAATTGCCGGACGAGGCGTTTAGCGACTTGCTGAGCCGAATTTTTGTTAATTGCGAAGCTCACACCATCACTTTCCCCAATCCCTATACCGGGGAGGCGTCGTGCAATTCGGTGTATGTGGCAACGGTAAAATAAGCTGTCAACGCTACCTATTCAACAGTGGTAATGCTCAAAACTTATAGCGTTTTATGTAGCTTACTGCTGCTTGTATTGCCCTTGCGGGCAGAGACGATTGCGCTCAGCCAGTTTGCGACCGAGGGACTTTCCGGCTGGGCCGAGAAAAGTTTTTATGGGCAAACTCAATACTCTGTTGTCGAGCGCAATGGGGACAAGGTCTTATTGGCAGAAAGCAACAATTCGGCTTCCGCCCTGTATAAAAAAATACGCATCGATCTTGAAAAAACACCCTATTTGAACTGGAGCTGGCTGGTCGTCAAGCACCTGGGTGATATTCAAGAACGACAAAAAGAAGGTGATGACTACCCAGCCCGGGTTTACGTCGTTATTAGTGGTGGCGTTTTCTTCTGGAAAACCCGGGCAATAAATTATGTTTGGTCGAGTAATCAGCCTGCAGGCAGTATCTGGCCCAATGCATATACTGATAATGCGCAAATGATAGCCCTTGAATCAGGCAGTGATTTTCTTGGCCAATGGCGCACAGAAAAAAGAAACATTCGCACTGATCTACGCCAGCAGTTTGGGGAAGACCTGCGTTATATTGATGGCATCGCCGTGATGAGCGATACCGATAACAGCCATGGACAGGCCCTTAGCTATTATCGAAACTTATTTTTTTCCAGTGAATAGGGGGGGGGTAACAAACAAGCCTTTACCCAGCAGTTATTTTTCAACGATGAGTGCCATTCAATCTACTGCGTATTGATGATTGCCTGGTCGATTTTATCTTTTTTAGACCAGAAATTAACATTAAATTGAGCATCGTCACTGAGTTCAACCCGATGCCAATACTGAGGAGGAATGGTGGTAAATTCTCCTGCATTAATAGTGATAGTCAGCTCAGGCTCCGAGCTGTGCTTATCTGGAAAACCGTAATACGTCACGCTGCCGGCCATTACGCAGAGCTGACCAAAGACACCCTCGGCGGTATTGTGATGACTGAGTAAAGCCCGGGGCACATTTGCTCGGGTAAAAAAAGGCGTGGAACGCTGTATTTTCCAGTCTGGGGGTATTTGTTGGTGCATTTGGTTTTGCATACAGGGCCTCTTTCAGCAGCGGGCTTTAAACAACAATAGATCGGTGAGCAGTATGGTGCTAACAATATCGTAACAAGAAAGTTTCAGCTCAGTGTTTAAAAATGTGGCTTTAGTTAAGAGGATTGTTGCGCAGATAATATGGATTCACGGCTAAAGTAGGGTGGCCAAACCCGGTTGCGGCCTCGGCGCTTCGCCTCATAGAGATTGGCGTCAGCCTGACGTATCCAGTCATCAACACTCAGATCAGTACTATAGTCGACAACACCGAGACTAATGGTGATCGACTGCCCGTCGAGTATATCAGTCTGTTCAACAGCGATACGCATGCTATCGGCGAAGGCAATGGATTCCCCGGGCTCAATATTGTGGGCCAGTACAATGAACTCTTCACCACCAGTTCTAAATACCTTATCTAGTTTACGTTTGCGCAGCAGCAAGGCGTTGACAATACCCTTAAGAGCATCATCACCAGCTTTGTGGCCCTGGGTGTCATTAATTTTTTTAAAGTGATCGATGTCGATGGCAATCAGGCTGGCAGTGCCAATCCCACGACGACAGCTTTCGGCAGCTTCACCAAGAGTGCTCAAAAAAGAACGGCGGTTAAAGGCCCCCGTCAAGGGGTCAGTGAGGGTTAGCAAGGCCTGCTGGGCTTGAGCTTTGTCGAGTAAGCGAACCACGATATCGCCAAATATACAGACCATAATATAAGTCACTGAAAAGCGGGCGGCGATACCCGTATCCGCACTGTAAAAAACAGCCGGTACGAAAACAAGAATGCTCAGGGCAAGCATTATTCTGGCCTGGCGGTGTTCAGCAATAGACAAAACAATGAAAGCGAAGGGGTAGTACCAGTAGATAATAGTTGCGCCTTGTAAAAAGAGGCCGATTGCGAGAGTCGTTAAAATAAGCACGAAGAAATAGGCAAAGGGGAATATTTTTTTTCTACGCCGAAAAATTGAGATTGAATTGAGGGATGCCAGTAGAACGATGGAAAAGGTCGTTGCCGCCATCATAAAGCGACTTTGCAGAAGATGATTGATGACGTAGGGAAATAATAAGAGGAATGTTGCGAAGCCGAAATACATCTCGAAGTTGAGGCGAAAATTAGTAATTAAGTCATCGTTTTGGGCTGACGACGCGAGTGGACGCGATATCTGCAGAGGCCACATTTTACTTCATCCTTGTTGGCATATTTAGCGAGCATGCTCAGGGTATTGACGTTAACCTGTTGCTTTTATTTGGCTTTTTCATCAACCTGAATTATTTCTACAGCTTGAAAGTATTTCCCTGTGTGTAGTTCACATCGAATGTCGCGCAAAATCTTTAACTTAGGGCTGGGGCTTTGTAGTAATACTTATACTGGTTTTGCCAGTTATTATTTTTAGTCTTGGTTAGACAATATCTTCTGAAATGTCTTATTGCGTATCGGACTTATTCTATAACATTTTTTTAAGTTTGTGGAAGTAAGGCGTTTTACCCGGCCAGAGCTATTGAGTACTAGGTCACGGTTTGCCTAATTAAAGCTTGTTCAATAAAATCAAAATCTCTTGAGCGCTTGATGCCTTCAAACAGCGTGCCTGCCTCAGGGTAGCTGCGCATTAAATAAAACAGCCACTGTTTAATGCGATTGCCCATGTGTTTGGGCGGGTAGTGGACTTGTGTTAGCCGCAATAAGCTCAAGGCTAATGCTGCAATCTGCGGCCACGGCATATATTGATATTCCTCACCTCGTTGATAGGCTTTGATAGCCAGTCCTAAATCGGGGCGAGCTAGCAGCCCGCGCCCCAGCATGACGCTGTCACAGCCCGACTGTTCACGGCAGGCAATATAGTCTTCAAGCGTCCAAATCTCTCCATTGGCGATCACTGGTATATCGAGCTGGCGCTGTATTTCGTTAATATATCCCCAATAAGCAGGTGGCTTGTAGCCATCAGTCTTGGAGCGAGCGTGAACAATCAGTTCATCAGCGCCAGCCTCGGCGATAGCGATAGCATTGCGTAAATAGCTGCTGCGGTCTTCGTAGCCGAGGCGAATTTTGGCAGTGACCAGGGTTGTCGGTGGTACATGCGCCCGCGTGGCTTTAACGATTTTGTGAAGAAGGGCTGTTTCATTAAGCAGGCGAGCACCACCGTAACTGCGGTTGACCGTTTTAGCGGGGCAACCAAAGTTTAAATCAATTGCTGTGGCACCCAGCTCTGCCGCTTTTTGCGCATTCAGTGCAATGAGTTCGGGGTCGCTGCCTAGCAGCTGTAGTCGCGTGGTATTGGTGGAACCGTATTGTGAGCCCTTTGTGGCTATCCGCTCGGTGAGTGGCGTTAGCTCGGGACAGGCACTGAGAAAAATATGATTCGGCAACACCGTTTTACTGACCCGAATAAACTCGGTGACGCACAGGTCTATACCGCCCAATTGATCGAGCAGGTAACGCATGTGATGGTCGATAACGCCCTCCATGGGGGCGAGATATATTTGCATACTGGGCTGGCGTCAAGTGAAAAAGGTGGCGATTTTACCTTAGGCTTTGCCGAGTTACGATGGCATTGTGGTTAATAGTGGTAACACTTTTCTCGGCATTCTTTGGCATGCGCTGTCTTTAAAGAACGAGGATTACATACACTTTAACCGCCCATCGACCCACGCTGCAGAACGTCGCAACAAAAGACCAAGTAAGTCTCACTTCTATATAATCGCGCCCAATTACTCCCCGGATTCTTACCACTGAGAAATACGATGAAAACCACTCTGTTATTAATGCTTTTTTGCCTTGCCTCTACGAGCCAGATTAGTAATGCAGCTCTAATTGGCATTGATAGTGTCGATGGTCCCAACAGTTTATATGCCACCAACTGGGGGCACCCTTACAATACGGGTACGGGCAATGAATTTAATGCCATAGGTCGAGGTGTTCCGGCACGAGCCTTTAAGGTAAATAATCTAGCCTATGGCTTTACTTCCGGCGACCAACTTGAGATCAGCGCCAGTGGCTGCGTAGTGGATTGGGGTAATAGCTGTACTGAGCCCGGTTATCTGGGGGGGGATTTCCGCGACTTGCCGGTTTATTCATTGATTGGTCTTTGGAGTACCAGCGCCGCTGAAATAATTGCCCTGGATGGAACTAGCCTTAACCCTGCCTTTTTGATTGGCAATCTACTCAATCTGGTCGTGCCTGATTTTACTTCAGCGCTCTACTTGTTTATGGCAACCAACGACGGTGATTTTTCTGATAACAGCGGTGCTTATTCCGTACAGATAGACAAGCTGCTTCCTTTATCAACTGCCCAGGTACCCGCGCCACCAGCACTGTCTTTAATGCTCTTGGGTCTATTGTTGATTCGGCATTTGCGCGCGATGCGCCAAGCCTAAGTTAAGCCCCTAGCTTCGGGTATTTTTGTAAGCGCTGCACAGTTATAACGAGCTTCATTCAATGCCTCTGCTGTTGAATGGAGCCTGGCAGTCTATCAACAGCTCTCTCAATTTAGCCATATCTAGATTCCCCCCAAGTACTGGCTAACAACAAATAACAACGCCCCTCATCGTTAAATCTAAGCACCGCAGTGACATAGGCGCGTATCGTGCGCTATCTTTTTGTACAACCCTCAATGAACCTGTTCGCGCCTATTGCCGAGCTGTATAATCGCAGCCATTTTGCCATGATCTGAGCTGTAAGCTTATCGGGCAGTTCAACCGGGGCCGTTGCTGTGAGATCGATTCGTCGGTTTATGGCACGCTTTCTACCAACCGAGAAATACACATGGCCGATGCCAGTTTTATCAATGAAGTGAATAAGCGCAGAACCTTCGCCATTATCTCTCACCCGGATGCGGGTAAGACCACAATGACGGAAAAGATGCTGCTGTTTGGCAATGCCATTCAGGTCGCCGGTACCGTAAAGGGCAAGAAGAGTGACCGCCACGCCACCTCCGACTGGATGGCGATGGAGAAGGAGAGGGGTATCTCGGTAACCTCTTCGGTGATGCAGTTTCCCTACAACGACCGCACCGTTAATTTGCTCGATACGCCAGGCCATGGTGACTTCTCTGAAGATACCTACCGCACCTTAACGGCTGTTGATTCGGTGTTGATGATGATTGACGGCGCCAAGGGTGTAGAAGATCGCACCATCAAATTAATGGATGTCTGTCGCTTGCGCGATACCCCCATTTTGACCTTTATTAACAAGATGGATAGAGAGGTGCGCGAGCCCATCGACGTGCTTGATGAGGTCGAAACGGTACTGAAAATTAATGCCGCACCCATCAACTGGCCGCTGGGTATGGGTAAGGCCTTTAAAGGGGTTTATGATCTCTATCAGGATAAAATACACGTCTATCAACAGGGCCAGGGCAGTCAGGTTCCCGACGACGTGCAAATTGACGGACTTGACTCAGACGCTGCGCGGGAGTTGCTGGGCTTTGAATACGAGCGAACTTGTGAGGAGATCGAACTGGTTCGTGGTGCAACCAATATTTTCGATCTTGAGGCCTATCTCAATGGCACGTTAACGCCAGTATTTTTTGGCACCGCGCTGGGCAACTTTGGTGTGCGCGAGATGCTCAATCACTTCGTTCAATGGGCGCCCGCGCCGATCGGTCGAGATACCATCGAGCGCCACGTCGAACCTGTAGAAGAACCCTTAACGGGCTTTGTTTTCAAAATTCAGGCAAATATGGATCCTCGCCACCGTGACCGCATCGCCTTTATGCGTATCTGTTCGGGCAAGTACCGCCAGGGTATGAAGATGCGCCATGTGCGCATTAAAAAAGATGTCAAAATTGCCGATGCCGTGAGCTTTCTAGCTGGTGAGCGCAGTAGTGTGTCCGAGGCCATTGCCGGTGATATTATTGGCCTGCACAATCATGGCAGCATACAAATTGGCGATACTTTTACCGAGGGGGAAGTGCTTAAATTTACCGGCATCCCTCACTTCGCACCGGAACTATTTCGCTCCATAAGATTAAAAGACCCCTTGAGAATGAAGCAGTTACATAAGGGCTTGAAACAACTTTCTGAAGAGGGGTCGACGCAAGTTTTTTACCCCAGGCAGAACAATAATATTGTTGTTGGTGCAGTGGGCCAACTGCAATATGAAGTGGTCGCCTATCGCCTGCAAGACGAATACGGTGTCGAGGCTATTTACGAACCGGTCAATATCTACACCGCCCGCTGGGTCGATAGCGATGACGAAAAAGCCCTCGATGCTTTTAAGCGCAAAGCGGCCGACAACCTGGCCATTGATGGCGGTGGACACCTCACTTATCTCGCACCGACACGGGTAAACCTGAGTTTGGCCATTGAACGCTATCCAGAAATCGAGTTCTTTTCCACCCGCGAACATTAAACGGGGGTTCCCCTTTAAGCTGTGTATGGCCCCACCGAGGCCATACACAAGCCGCGCTTGATTTCCCACAATTGCTTTTCTAAGCAATGGCTTCGATAATCACCTAACTAGTGCCTACCCGCGGGTAGGCACTCAATAACGATAACAATAAGGTGAAGCCTGAGTGAGAAATACCCGATGAAAAAAGAAACACGTATCGACATGGTTGAGCGAGCCTTTAAGCTGCTCGATAACAACGACACAACGCGTGTTGACGATATTTACTTGAGCCCCGTTGCCTCTTATACCTGCAAAGACTGGCTGGCCCTGGAAGAAGACATTCTGTTTAAGAATTATCCGCTGCTCGCTGCGTTTTCCTGTGATTTGCCCAGGGCTGGCGACTTTATTACCAATGACGATACCGGTGTCCCCCTGTTGTTAGTCAGGGACAAAGATGGCGGTATCAATGCTTTTTATAATACCTGCCGCCACCGTGGTGCCAAGTTGGCAAAGGGTTGTGGTCGTGCTCAAACAGGGCTGACCTGTCCCTATCATGCCTGGACCTATGATTTTACCGGTGACCTTAAAGTCCTGCCCGATCAGGTGAGTTTCCCCGGTGTTGATAAAGCGGAACATGGTTTGGTGAAGCTGCCTGTGATAGAAAAATACGGCATGATCTGGGTCTGCCCAACGGCGGGTAAGGACTTCGATATTGACGCCCAACTGGGCGGTCTGGATAAGGGCCTTGTCGAAGATTTACAGAGCTATCAGTTTGAAGATTACCACCCTTACGCCCAGCGTCGACTGCACTGCAAAATGAACTGGAAGTTAATGCTCGATACTTTTCTTGAGCCCTATCATTTTGCGCCACTTCACCCCAATACAGTTGGCCCCTTGCTCTATCACAACCTCTGCTTGCTCGACACCTATGGGCAAAACTTGCGTGAGGCGGTGATTCGTAAATCAATCGAGAAGCAACGCGATCAACCTAAAGAGAGTTGGGACATCGTGCCCGACTCGGCCCTCGTTTACTTGCTCTTCCCCAATGCAGGCCTGGTCATGCAGCGCGACCACGTTGAACTGTGGCGCTCGTACCCCATCGCCGGCAAGCCCAACGAGTGCATTGTGCAGATGGATTACTACATCCCCGAACCCGCTGAAACACAGTCTGCGAAAGACCATTGGGAGCGAAATATGGACCTGGCTGTACGCACCGTGCTGGAAGAAGATATTCCCGGTGTAGAGGGTATTCAAATCGGCTTGAGCAGTGGCGCCATTAGCCACAGCACCTTTGGTCGCAACGAACCGGCGCTGATTCACTTTCAACGAGAAGTGGCCAAAGCTATAGGCCGTGCATGACCATTTGGTTGTGCACGATATAAATCACGGTAGCTAGGGTTCTCCGGTTTCTTTAGTTAATACGCCATCTCCTTTTTTAAAATCAGCCGGCCATAGCCAACACGTCATACTACGCAAGGGCTAAAGCAACACTCATAAAACTACACAACAAACAGTGACATTCATCACGGTTTTTTGTATGGTTGTTTTCCCCGTTCAATTTTCAGGGCACCAGGGTCTAAGAATACTAATAAAATTAAAAGGATTTACCGGGCTATTTTTATAGATGCCCAGGACAACGCTCTATGAGGAAAGTAGCTCTATTGGCGCAAGCGGAAGTCGACGAATCCGTAATTAAGCAAGTAATGGCTCTGCTTTCTGAGTGGCAAGTAGAGAGATATGGTGAGTGGGGAGATATTCAAGGAGCTCTTTCTGAGTATTTACTGGCTTTATTTCTTGTTCCACATCAAATAGAAAACAATCAGCTTTTACTGGATGAATTTGAGTCTCAGCTATGCAAGGCTGGTGAAATTGACTGGGTAGCCATTGTTTCAGCTGAACAACTTAAATCGCTAGCAATCAAAGAACTTTTGAGTCGCTATGCAGTAGATTATATAAGCTGGCCGATAACGGTCGCCAAAGAAAAGCTTGTTGCAGTGTTTGGCCATTTATATGGAATGGCTGAATTACGTAAGCGTGATTATCAAAATGATCACTTAGCTTGCGATAAAATTATTGGCAATTCCTCTTCTATGAATAAAATATACAAACTTATTCCAAAGTTTGCAGCCACAGATGCCCCCGTTTTAATAAGCGGCGAGAGCGGAACGGGGAAAGAGCTAATCGCGCAAACATTACACCAACAATCAGCACGATGCCACGAACCTTTTGTGGTGATTAATTGCGGTGCTATTCCTCATAATCTGGTTGAGTCCGAACTTTTTGGTCATGTGAAAGGCGCTTTTACGGGTGCCGATAAAAACAAGGTAGGCAAAATTGAATTGGCCCATAAGGGCACATTGTTTCTTGATGAGATTGGAGATTTACCTTTAAGTCAACAGGTGAAATTGTTGAGATTTCTACAAGAAGGTGCAATTAACCCAGTGGGTCTAGCCGAGGCCAGGCATGTCGATGTCAGGATAATTGCGGCAAGTCATATTAAATTGGAAGAAGCCGTGGGTAAGGGGGGGTTTCGTGCGGATTTGTTTTATCGATTGAATGTTTTACAAATACACGCCCCGCCTCTAATTGAGCGAGTTGGTGATATCGAGATTTTAGCGCGGTATTTCTTGAAGCAATATAGAAACGAAGGTTTAGGTGTTGTAAGAGGTTTTGCCAAAGAAGCAATAGATGCCCTAAAGTCGCATACATGGCCGGGAAATATAAGAGAGCTGATGAATAGAGTAAGAAAGGCGACTGTTTTGTGCGAGACCAATCTCATTGTAGCAAGTGATCTTGATTTATTAGAAAACAAACCAGGTAAGCATGCCGTAGTTAACAACCTTGCTCAAGCTCGAGATTTAGCTGAAAAGGTTACCGTAATTGACACTCTCGCTGCCAATAACCAGAATGTGTCACAAGCTGCCAGGCAACTTGGTGTTTCACGTATGACGCTCTATCGCTTGCTCGATAAGCACGATATTATTTCAACAAACTCGACTCCTGGTATCTTTAGCTAGAAGACTTCCTCCATTCAACAGGTTTTCCGATAGTTAATACCACCATTAGGTTATCCATCGCGAATATATAAAAATTAATAATATTTGATAACTTCAATTATATATAGCCTATAAAAATCCCGTGAATTTATTGATGGTTAACTTTTAATCTTACCTTCGTTCCTTTGTCGACCAGAGTAAGCTCCATGGCAGTGGGCTAATCCCTCACTCTTTCCCACACCTTCCTCTGCACATTCATAGTTATCTAAAATTGCTGTAACTTCTGTGTTACATGTGTAAAGAAATTCTTTACCAAGGTTTTTCCACTAACCTACTGTTAAATATAATAAAAATTATAAATGTGTTTTTTTGCGTCACATATTTGTGACACTTTCGATTGCCAATGATGTGTGCTCGATCTGAGATAATTAAAAAAACCTCTTAAAATCAAGGCCTTAAGCATCTGGCATTGTAATTGCTTAAGGTGATAGTGCTTGGGGTGTTTTGAAGGTTTAATGCTCTAAATGCAGGCAGTTAAATTCAAAATATATTGGATAGGCTGATTGTTGCTAGATGTGGTTCGAAAGCCGCATGGAAGGGGTGGGGTAGATGATGGATTGTCGAGTTTCATTTTGCCATTTTAGGATTTTTCATTTTTCTTTAAATGATAGATCTAGTGTGGGTGCTGTATCTTTTGACATTCCATCTAAAAACTATTCACCAGCTATATATTTCAGTGCGATATCAAGCCTTACTGATTTAAAGAATAATCATAAAATTAATTTAATATTATTTGTCTTATTTCTTTGTGGATCTATAAATATAGTCTTTGCCGATCCGCTTTCAGTTCGCGCATCTCAGTCGGTCGTTGAGATTTCAAAAAATAGCATCCAGGGTGCATTTGAAAACGTATCAGGCATTACTCGCGTCAACATCACAGCGGGTACAGGAAACCTACAGCAAAATTCTAGCGCCATTGCGAACCTTAACGACAGTCAACTGAATGCTGTAGCTAAAGTTAATAGCACACAGCTATCAAATAATCCTTCGATTAAAAACCTGCAAATAATGTCGGCTGAAATTGGCTCAGGTGCCTTTAATGGCGCTCGAGGAATAACGTCTGTCAATCAGTCTGCTGGGGCTAATAACACTCAACTCAACGCAATGGCTGTAGCGGTCGGTGGTCCGCGCCCCCTTGCCATTGTCGAAATGAATGAATCTCAGTTGCAAGGTGAGTCACAGCCACTAGGTCTTAGCCTAACTGATCAGGCCGGCAATACAGCAGAGGTCAACGCTGCCACTGGGCTTTCTAAGAGCGCCTTTAATGGCGCGCGCGGCGTAATTCAAATAAATCAGGCTGCAGGTTCCGGAAACCTGACGAGCAATAGTTTTACGATGTCGGTGAGCAAATAATTGTTTCATCGCCAGTGTAAAAAACCGCACAAACAATAAAGGAGTGTGCATATTATGAAATTTACCAAGTTACCACTTAGTATCGCAATTGCTACGGCAATGGGTGTTAGTGCTGCTTATGCTGAGGATGGCATGCATAGCGGAACTGACGATAACGTTTCTATCAATAAAAACATCAACGTTTCGCAAAATACGTCCATAAATGGTGAAATTCTCTCACTGGGTCTGATCATGGTGGATTCATCAGCTATGGCAGTGTCTGATTTGGTTCAGGACACCAATGACAATCAGGTTACTAATGGCCCTGATTCTACTAATAGCGCCTTAGTCGATGGTAATGCACTGGATAGTGCTAGTGGTAACATTGGCCTTAACGTGGCTGCTGGTGATAACAATATTCAGCAGAACTCGACTTCTATTGCGACAGCAGAGTCCGAAGGTATTACTGCGACCTTCCATGCTGACTTAAGTGAGTCAGCCGCTACGGGTTGGAATAACGAAGGCTCTTCTAGCTCATCAGAAAGTGAGTCAGCATCTTCAGCATCGTCATCGTCTGAAAATGCCGCTGCGTCATCTTCTCAAAGCGCCTCCTATGGCATCTCAGGTTCTAGCTCCTGGGATGACTCAAGCAGCGCATCCTATAGTGCTGCAGCCAGTGCTACACAAAGTGCCGCAGGTTCCACTTCGGCTGATGACGCCGGTAGCAGCTCTTCTAATAGCGCGTTTAGTGGCAGTCAAAGTGCTTCTGGTTCTCGCTCACTAAATGACTCCTCCAGTCATTCTGCGAGCGATTCAGCCAGTGCCGCTGATAGCGCATCTTCAGCCGCTTCGTTGAGCGAAGGCCTTAGTGTTTCTCAAAGTGGATCTCAGGGCTATTCTGAATCAGCTTCTGGAAGTGGTTCACAAAGCTCTTCAGGCAGTGAATCTGATAGCTCAAGTTCATTAGCTACGACTGATGGCTCAAATGTTATTTCTAACAACACCAGTCACATCAATGAATCTGCCTCAGACAACACCTCAGCTTACTCTGATGAGCAAGGCTATGACGTCAGTGGAGAAGCTTCTCTGAACGTTGCGGCTGATCTTGAGCTTAACGCTGCAACGGCTTCTGATTCTGCTAGTGCGAGCGATGATGGTGCCGGGAATACATCATCTGCAAGTGATTCTTTTTCTGCAGACGGTAGTCTTGTTGTAGATGCAGACCTGGCTGTTAGTGGCGAAGGCTCCATAGCAGATTCCTCAACTGCCAGTGGGTCAAGCAGTAATTCTGCCGCAAATGCCAATAACTCTGAGTCAACGGGCGAGAACAGCAGTGGATACTCAACGTCGGATGCTTCTGACAGCGCCTCGCAAAGCGAAGGTGCTCAAGAAAGTGCCTATGCTGGCGACTATGCTGCAAACGCTCAATACGATGCAAGCTATGACCTTGATGCTACTGCTACTGCTACTGCTGAGTCCGCTTCAACATCAGAAAGCGCCTCTGAATCTGCGAATAGCTCGGCAAGTGATCAGGCATTAAACCTGGAGGAAGGCTATACACTTGATGCTTCTGCTTCTGCTGATCAAAGCGCTGAAAGTTCACATGCTTCGCATGAAGAAGCTAGCTATGCCGCAGATGCTTCTATCAGTGTTGAAGAAAATGCTGATAGTGCTCACGCTGCAAGTCAGGAAGATAGCTATGCCGCAGATGCCGCTGCAGAGTCTTCTGAAAATTCTGCTAGTGAATCTTCACAAGAGCAGCAAGAGCAAAGTGCAAGTGCTTCTGAAGAGAGTGAAAGCCATGGTGCATTCGCCGAAGAGTCTTACAACATGAATGCAAGTGTTGATGCGACGCTAGTTTTTGGTGCTTCATTGGACGCTGAAACTTTCTCTAAGCAATATGCGGTTGGGAATACCACCAACAACCTGGGCTCCACGAATACCGCAACATTGGGTAGTGATATAGCGGTTAATGCTGCCGGTAATATTGGCGTCAACGTAGCGGCTGGTAATAGCAATGCTCAGGGTAATCAGTTGGCTATTGCCTCAGGTGATGCGTCACAGGCCACTGCGACAACAACGTCATTCCAGGTCGCCACTGGTAATACCACTGACAATGTTGGCTGGTTTGAAGATGCCGTACTAACCACTAATGTTGAGCTCTCAGGAGAGGTCACTGGTAGTTATGAAGGTGCGGGAACTTCAGGTGAAGCTGGTGACGTACCCTTCACTGAAGAAGGTGCCCTTGACCTCGGTGAAGTTACTCTGGTTGGTTTCGTAGAACATGCCGTTATGGAGTTCAAACAAGGCCATACTAATGACGCAACCCTCGGTGGTAATGCATTTGCAAACGCCAGCGGTAACATTGGCGTCAACGTAGCTGCTGGTAGTAACAATCTACAGGGTAATGCCTTGTCGATTGCTGCCGCTAGAACACCTGCTGTTGCTCCTTAAGTATTGCTGATTAAGCGATGAAGTTTGGCGGGGTCATTTGAACTTTGAGTGATACCCGCCTTTTTCAGTAAAAATTAAGAGGTTGCTTTGTTAGACGTAAGCCAACAGCGAACACTACTTTTTATCATGCGTCGATTTGCAAGCATCATTGGCATTGTAGGTTTATTGATAATGACGCCTCAGGGGTTTTCATCTTCCATTAGTTTTTATAACTTGGCAGGCATTAGCCAGTTTAGCAAACCACTTGTCAGTATGAGAGAGCAAAAATTCGAAAACCTTGTGGAACAGAAATATGATTTTAGCTGTGGCGCCGCAGCCCTTACGACCATACTCAAATATGCTTATCACATTGATGTCGATGAGTTAGAGGTGCTTAAAGGGCTCGCCAAAGTCAGTGATGAAGAGACCGTTAAAGAAAAAGGTTTTTCTTTATTAGATATTCGAAAGTATGTGCATACCCTTGGCTTGCGGGGTAGGGGTTACAAATTATCAGGCAGTAATCTTGAGCAAGTTAAAATACCAACCATTGTTAGAGTTAATATTCGTGGTTACCACCACTTTGTTGTATTAAAGCGCGTTGTTGGCGATGAGGTTTATATTGGAGACCCCGCACTGGGAAACAGGGTGATGAGTCGCAACGAGTTCATTCAGGGGTGGAGTGGTTCTGTTTTTGCCATTGTCGGCAAAGGCTTTGATAAAAGAACCGTACTGAGTCAGCCCAAGCAAGCTTTAACTGCAAGGAAATTTTTATTTGGTAAAGCCCCGGTTACAAATAGTGATCTACTTGATTATGGCTTTACACACGCTGAACTTTTTTAAGATTGGCGTACAGGAGGGCTCCAATGGAATACGAACCAGTGTTAGCAGCTTTCAGGAAAAAACGAATTCAGCGTGTTTCTATACTACTATTATTGTGTACGCCGCTGTCTTTAATAAGCTCTGCAGGAGGATTATTCTTTACTGAGTTATCTGAAACTGAATTGTCAGAAATACGTGGCATGTATGTTTCACGGTCTAAAGTTCAATATTTTGGCTTATCAATGACGACTCAATGGGGAACACCCGCCTTAATGCCACATAATGTCGGCATGAGCATTGCGATACGTGCTGATGGCGATACACCCCAATTAGAGATTTCAAGAACTGGAACGCTTGGAAAAGAGGTGAACTCTAATTTGATAAAGACAGAAAATGTTAATCCAGCACTGGAGCAAATAGAAGGTGTGGTACAAAGCGTAGAAGTTGCCGGTGTTGATAATTCAATACACAACAAAATTTCTCTAAACGTTATTGAGAGAGAAGCTGCGCCGGTATCGAATCAACAGCCGAGCCTACCCTCTGGCCGTCATACGTTTCAATCAGACAGTGGTGCTATAACCGACTTTGCCATTAATGATCAAAAAATAGGTTACACCATAGCCACAGAAAAGGGAGTGGTTTCTCAAGCTCTTGCCTACAACACGATTTCAAATACAAACCAACTACGCCAATCTGCAAATATTTTCGGTAATGGCCAAGATATTATTAATTCAGTAATATTAGACATCGCTTTTGATAACACTCAGCAATTACGAAGCGATAATGCATATTTTGGCATTAGAAGTTTGATGGGGCGATAGAGAAGCGACTCGATTAAGCAATCGTTGCACTTATTTCTTAATATCAGGAATCTATCAGCCCGTATATGCCTGCACGTAAACGTGTAAACTAACTTAAATAATAATACGTAGTGACTTTTTCTCCACTATCCCAGTTGTTAAAGTCTTATTTTTGAAAAGTTTAACAGAGGGTTTTTATGCGTCTTCCAAATCGAATTATTCTCGGCATGATCTTAGCGTTACCCAGTGTATCAATGTTTGCAGAAAATACAGCTGTCACAAAAGGATCCGCAATTCAATCAGACAGCGAAAAAATCTCCCGAATTCTGCAGGAGATTGAACAATTAAAGAACGTCAATCAACAAGTCATGCGTCAGATTCAACGTTTGGAAAAAGAGCTGATATCAACGCTGCCACAACAGAAAAGGGCTCCAGTCGTTACTTCACCCATGCCTTCACCATCTGAGCAGGCTAAGAGAGTTGCTAGTTCTAAAAAGAAGAATGTAAAAGTAAAGAAAACACCAGAAGCTAGTCGTAGTGTTACCGACCTTGAGCGCGAGGTGCATACTGCGTTTAATCAAACGTTTTCACTGGAACTGGGCTTTGAGTATGCGCACTTTGATCAAAGCCAGCTTGTGCTTAATGGTTTTTTAGCGTTGGATGCCATTTTTCTCGGCGATATAAGTATCGACGAAATTGAAGCTGATATTCTCAAAACTTCTGTGGTGGGTCGCTGGGGTTTTTCTGACAGGGTACAGCTAAGCCTGGATGTTCCTTACATTTACCGAGAAACAACAGCTCGTTCTGGCGGTGCGGAATTAGGCTCGCGCCTGGTTACTGAGGCAGATGTTGATGACAGTAATCTTGGGGACATTTCGCTGGGTATGAGTTATCACCTGGTTGCAGAGACCAAAGATTGGCCTGATATTGTCTTAAATGTCAGTGTCACTGCTCCTACAGGCAAGGAGCCTTATGGCATTGATTTAATTGCTGACCCCGATGGGGATAATACTAACCTACATATTCCGGATGAATTACCAACAGGTAGTGGCGTTTGGTCTTTGTCTACGGGTTTGTCATTTCTGACAACTACCGATCCTGCCATTATTTTTGCGAACATTGCATATACACACTATTTTGCAGAGGATTTTAGTGATTTGGGTAGTACTCCGGGTGCGGTAAATGAGCCGGGTGAGGTCAAGCTGGGGGATTCAATTCAAATTGGACTGGGCATAGCTTTTGCTATTAACGAACGCACCAGTTACAGCATGTCATTTACACAGCGTTTCTTTGACGAAGCAGAAGTCACCCCTAAAGGGGGACGAACTCAGACTGTTATTGGTTCGGATACATCGGTTGGCACTTTTGATGTCGGTGTCACTTACGCGCTGACTGACAGGCTCTCACTAGTGACCAATCTTGGCTTGGGACTGACGAATGATAGCTCTGATTACAAGTTTGGTTTCCGCTTACCTTATCGATTTTAATGCCATTTAACCAGCTTTACTGACTGGCTGATTAAATGGCCCTGATTAAAACTAATAAACGCAGACACTAAATTTGATAATTTTACACTGTCTGATTTTTAGTTCTTCTGATGACCAATCACAGCTTAAATTGGCACAATACCTCGGCGTTTAAAAGGGTGCCCCGGACGGCGGTTCTTAGCCATGTCCAAAGCCCTAATTAATACTTTACGCGTATCGGCTGGATCAATAACATCATCGACCAGAGCGGCTTCAGCTGCCGGTAAGATAGTGGTTTTGGCTTTAAATTCGGCGACCAGCTCTTGTCTGCGCTCATCGCCATTTTCCATTTCAGCCAACACGCGACCAAAAAGAATGTCGACAGCATCGTCCGGTGAAATAGCACTAAACGAGGCCAGGGGCCAGGCCACCAGCATATTGGGCTGCATGCCGAGGCTGTTCATGCCGTAGTGGGCGAGGCCAAAGGCCTTGCGTAGCATCACCGTAAAGCGAGGCACGGTGGCGTGTTCAATTTCGTAGAGTAGGCGCGTCGACCAGCGAATAATACCGTCGAGTTCTGACTGGGGGCCGGGGTAGTAGCCGGGAATATCCTGCAGAAAAATTAGCGCAATACCAAAGCAATCGCAAAAATTAATAAAGCGGCTGATTTTCTGGCAGGCTTTAATATCGAGAGTGCCGGACATATAGGCGGGCTGATTGGCGATAAAGCCGACGACACGGCCATCCATATGAGCCATGCAGGTGACGATATTTTGGGCAAAGTTCGGTTTGAACTCAAAGAACTTGCCGTCATCCACCAGGCCGCTAATAATCTTTTTAATATCGTAGGCAAAGCGTAAATCGGTGGGCACGATATCGCGCAGCTCGCTACACAGGCGCTCGGGGTCATCGCGGGTGGGTCGTTGCGGAGGGGGCTCGTTACAATTGTTGGGCAGATAGCTGAGAAACTCTTTAATCTTATCGATGCACTCTTCTTCATCGGCAACCAGCAAGTCACCCATGCCACTTTCTTCGACATGCTTACGGGCGCCGCCCAGTTCTTCGAGGGTGGTGTCTATGCCCATTTTACTTTTCAGTAGAGGTGGCCCGGCAATCATCATCGCGGAGTTTTCGGTCATTGGTACAAAGTCACCAATGGCGGTGATATTGGCGTGGCCACCGACACAAATACCCATCACGGCAACCACAATTGGCACATAACCACTGAGGCAAACCAGGTTCGCAAACTGAGGATTGTCGTAGGCACCCTGTGAGCTAACTTCCTCTTCTAGTCGGGCACCCGTGCCCTCGGTGAGTATCACCAGGGGGAAACCTTGTTCCAAAATTAGCCGCTTGAGGCGGGTGAACTTCCACTCGCAGGTTTTGCCCATAGAACCGGCGCGATACTGCATGTCGTAAGCGGCGACACCCACCATACGGCCATTGATTTTGCCGTAGCCAACGACGATGGCATCACGCGGCGTTTCACCCGCCTTAGTGGCGGCAGCCAAATCGCACTCTCTGGCTAGCGGGGCAATTTCGGTAAAGGCATCTTTATCAAATAAGAGGTCAACACGCTCTCGGGCCGACAGCATACCTTTGGCGTGGCGCTTGCTGTAATCGAGTTCATTGAGCGCTTTCTTTTTATCGAGAAAGGGCTGCAGTGCCTCTGCCATGGTATTGGTCGTTGGTTTGTCAGCTTCAAAGAAAACATTGCTTGAAGCGCTTGTTGATGGCTGGTCTTTTTGTGACACGGTGAGTTTACTTCCAGTTTTTTGATGAGGGCAGGGCATACAGAACGGCACTCAATGTAGCGAGCATCACAGCACAGATCAAGTGACGCTTATTTTTAGATCTACTAGCCGCTTGTTTATTTCTTTTCGCCTGGGGCTAGCAGGGCCGAGCGCAATTCACTTAACCAGGATTTAAGCAAGCTGGCATTTTTGGCGCCGGTCCTAAGCAGTTGTTTTTGCGCCCCGGGCAGGGCTTCCATTGCGGGGTCAGCGTATTGATAGAGTACCGATTCGCGTTTTAGGGCAATGGGGCCGTCAATGGTGGGAGTAGCGAGGAGGATGTCGATGGCAGTAATCAAAGCCGTACCTAAGTCTTCACCCGGGTAGCCCAGTTCACTATAGGCGGTTTCTAACAGGGGGCGTGTCCAGTGAAAAAAGGCGGCGGCCTGCTGACTGTCAATGGCCACGATGCCCTGGGTAAAGGCATCGTAACGGCTGAAGTTTGCCGCTCCCATGGATAGAGCCTGGCCCTGCTTATCGGCAATAAAAGCCTGCTGGGGGCGGGCAAAGGGCATGAGTTTATATAGCAGAGCACCCTTCGCCAGGCCATCGAGAAAGGCGACACTACGCTGTAGTAAGAAGTCTTTATTAAGTGCTGGAAAGTTTTGCGGGCTTATATTTAGTGCTTGCCAGTTCTCTAGTCGAAGCTGCTGGTTAATAAAATCATTTGCCTTGTCATAAGGTGGCAGGGGCGGGAGAGGCTGTTCTGTAGCTTGAGCGAATTCTGCTTCAAAATATAAGGGTGGAATCTTGATCGTCGGCTCAGGGTCGAGATTAATGGGTGAGGGCTCCTGCATAAAATCTTGTTCGATCGGTACGACAAGCTCGGCAGAATTTTCTTGATCCGTTGATAACTGATTGGTGTAGAGGAAAAAAATCGTCGCGCCGAGGAGGGAAAAAGCGATGAGGAGCAGGCCTAATCGGGTTCTTGAAGCGGAAGCCGGATGGCGGGCATCCCCAATTAGAGGGTCATTCGGTGCAAGTGGCATAGCGTATTCCTTTTTTAGCGCTCAACTGTAAGCCAATGACTTCGGTGGCAATTACTCCCGGCCTTCCAGGGTAAGTGACTTTAATAGCATTTCGTAGCTTTCACCATCCTCTTCTCTCTGCCAGACTTTGATCGGAAGATAGGCGTACTTTTCAGCCATCCAGAAAATTGTTTCACGCTCTTTGTTGTCCCGCACGCGGCGTATTTTTAAAGCGCTAATATCACCGAGCCCGGTATTAATCACTTCGTCACCAAGGCGTTCAAACTCATAGCGTTTGATTTTACCGTGGGAAATTACCGTATATTCAAGGGGTGAGTCAGGCAGGACCAGATCGCGCCGCAATTGTAGTTGATAGCTAATTGGCCCGAGGTAATCGGGCTGCAGGTCCGTTTCACGCCTTTTTTTCTTGCGGGTATAAATGGCCTTGTTGCGCTGATGGTCGATGACTAGTTGTTCTTTGCGCTTGCTACCGAAGAAAGAGCGCTTTGAGGTATAGCCGTCAATGCGAATACCGCCCTCGGGGCCGAGGTGAAGCAGTTCTGTTTCTCGCATCTTGCCAATAAAATTGCTCGCCGATGTTTCAAGACGATAACCTTGCTCAAGCTTAATTAGCTGACGTTGAGCTTCAATGGGCATGCCGTTGAATGTGGCGCTGTAGCTTGCCTGATAGGGCTGTAGTGATAATGGCGAGGCTGTCTCGGTGGCGAGAAGCGGGGTATTTAAAAGGAAGAATAAAAAGAATGTGCTAACAATGTTAGAAACAGTGGTCAAGAGGGCACGCATAATCAACCGTCGCAGTAGGAACCAGCGGCAGAGCGTGTATTTAACACCCTCTGCCGATTTTTTAACGTTATTAGATTCGAGTTCCCGAGCCTGATTTAGTTCAGTTCGACAGCCTCTTCACCCTCTTTAGCAGCGGCAATAGTACCAATCACCATGGCCGTTTCACCCGCCGCCGCTAATAAGCCCATAGCAGTGTCGGTTTCAGATGCGGGAACGCAAATTACCATGCCAATGCCACAGTTAAAGGTACGATACATTTCAGTGGGGGAAATATTGCCTTTTTCCTGTAGCCACTGAAAAACAGGTGGCACAGTCCAGGTGCTGCTATCAATAAGCGCTTTGGTATGTTCGGGCAGGACGCGGGGAATATTTTCCAACAGACCGCCACCAGTAATGTGAGCCAGGGCGTGAACCTTACTCTCACGAATAAGGTGGAGCAGTGATTGCACGTAGATGCGCGTTGGCGTCAGTAGTACATCGGCCAGGTTTTGACCATCGAGTTCAACCGTTGCCGGGTCAACCTCGTTTACTTCGAGTATTTTGCGAATCAGTGAATAGCCGTTGGAGTGAGGGCCGCTTGATGCCAGGCCAATCAGCACGTCGCCGGCAGCGACTTCTTTGCCGTCGATAATATTGTCGTTTTCGACCACGCCGACACAAAAGCCCGCCAGGTCATAGTCTTCGCCCTCATACATGCCGGGCATTTCGGCAGTTTCGCCCCCGACCAGTGAACAGGCCGACAGCTCGCAGCCTTTACCAATGCCGGTGACAACGGCAGCGGCGATATCAATATCGAGCTTGCCGGTGGCGTAGTAATCGAGAAAGAACAGCGGCTCGGCTCCGCAGACAATCAGATCATTGACGCACATGGCCACCAGGTCTATGCCCACGGTGTCGTGCTTTTTCAGATCAATGGCGAGGCGTAGTTTGGTGCCAACGCCATCGGTGCCAGAAACCAGTACCGGCTCCTTATAACCTGCTGGTATTTTGCACAGGGCACCGAAGCCACCCAGCCCGGCCATAACTTCAGGGCGTCGAGTACGCACCGCAACCTGCTTGATGCGCTCGACCAGAGCATTACCCGCCTCAATGTCAACGCCGGCGTCTTTATAGGTAATTGAAGGGGGCTGCTTCTGACTCATGGGAACTATCCTGATTAAAGCGCGCATTTTATAGGGACTGGCCAAGAAAAGCAGGTGCAACTTTACCTTGAGGCAGAATTTTTTTCGTAGGGGCGCTTATTTTGGAAATCCAGGTGGCAACCCAGCTGTATTATAAAAACAACTGAGCTAGTTTGCAGGCACACCCCCCGGTTAAGTTATTAACAGTGGTCAGCTAGCCTGGGCTGTCTGTTTTATGTCCAATAAAAGTGGTGGCCAGCGTATTTGTGGTTCAGCTTGAGGCTGCCCTGAGCGTGCCTGTGCTGCTACAATCGCGCCATGAAATTTATCCGCAAAGCATTGCTCATCACTTTCTTGGCAAGCCTGCCGCAACTCACACTTGCCGTCGCTGTCGAGGGTTTGTATTCGGCAACGGTTGAGGTGGCAGACCAGAGTAGCGCTCAACGCCAAAAGGGTTTCTCCCTGGCTTTGGCTGAAGTGTTAATTAAAACCACCGGCACAAAAGATATTACCGCCCGCCCCGGGGTGAGTCAGGCTTTGGCTCAGGCGAGCAACTACATGGTTAAGTACGCTTATTTACCCCAGCCCGATCCTGTTTCAGCCATTGAAAGTGAAGCAGCTTCAACTGAGCCTGCTGATGGGCTATCTGAAATTGCGCAAATACCGCCGGGCTTCCCTCTGTCAGTGCAGTTCGCCAAGGCCACCGTCGATGAGTTGATGCGTACCCTCGATTTGCCCATTTGGCCGGCGAATCGCCCTCAGCTACTGGTGTGGGTGGTTGAGCAAACAGCCTCGGGGTATCGCTTTGTCGATGCAGCTGATTTGCCCCAGAGTTTACAAAGCAGTTTTCAGCGTCGCGGCTTACCTTTTCAATTGCCTTTGTACGACCTGGGTGATCAGTTAGCCCTGAACTCACTAGCTGCCTGGTCCCTCAATCAGCAACAGTTGCAGGACGCGGCAAAACGCTATGGCGTTGATCACTGGCTGGTGTTGCGTTACAGCCAGCTTTCCAGTGGTGGCGTCAGAGGCTCCTGGTATCTCACCGGGCGCAAGGGAGATTTTGCCGGAGACAGCGCGCTACTCAATACGCTGCAAGCGGCTTCTAACGATGAATTTTTGAGTGCCAGTGCTGATCAGGTTGTCGATCGTTTTGCTCGACAAATGACTTACTTCGCCGATGCCGAAGCGAACTTGTTTCGCCTGGTGGTAGAAAATATCGGCAGCTTTGCGGCCTTTACACAACTCAATAGCTTTCTCGGTGGGCTGGAAATCGTCAACTCTGTCAAAGTACGCAGCATTGAGGGCGATACGCTGGTTCTCGACCTGGCCACCGAAGGGGAGTCGCGGGTTTTATTGCGGGCTTTAAATAAAGAGCCTCGTTTATCGAGCGTGACGCAAGTGGGTGATGGTGTTGTTGCGCCCTCTACGATGAGTTCATCACCTTCGACCTCGCCACCCAGCGCTAGCCCTGAGCATTTTCGCTGGCAGGCAGCGCGCTAAATCAATGCCAGCTCAACAACTTAATCTGGCAGTTTCACTCGCTGACGACACTCTCTTTGATAATTTCTTGAGTGCACCTCTAAGCCCTCGCCAACAAGCACTGGCCACCCTTAAAGGACTGTTTGATGTGAGATGCACCTCAAAACCTAAGGGTAATATATTGCTTTGGGGTGGCAGTGGTAGTGGTCTAACCCATCTACTGCAGGCGGCCTGTCACGAGGCTGTAGCCTGTGGTCAAAGTATTCAATATTTACCCCTGGAGGCGATGGCAAATTACCCCGCGCAAGAGGTGCTTCAGGGTTTAGGAGCCTGTCAGCTTGTTTGTCTCGACAATTTACAGGCGGTGGCCGGTTTTCCCGAGTGGGAAGAAGGGCTGTTTCACCTGTTAAATAAGGTGTCGGCAGCTGGGGGCAGACTATTGATCAGCGCCAATGCCGCGCCCCGCGCCTTATCGATTCAATTGGCCGATCTCGAATCACGGCTAGCGGCCAGCACAGTGTTTCAATTGCCGGCCTATAGTGAAGAAGAAAAAGCCGACATTGTACTGTTCCGCGCTGCTCGTCTGGGTTTGATCATGAGTGAAGAGGCCCTTGGTTTTTTAATGAATAGAGCCCCTCGCGATCTTCACTCACTTATTGATCACTTGCACCGGCTAGATGGTTTCGCCCTGCAATACCAGAGTAAAGCAACAATCCCCTTAATGAAAAAGGCCTTTGGCTGGTAAGCTCTAACCGTTTTTTAATACCCAATATTAAAGGGGGTATTAATCAACACGACACTGCCAACACTGTAAATACAGATGCCCAGGTGCCTGTTCACCGATGTAGGTTTGCGAAAATAGTCTCTTGGCATACTGACTCAGAGCGGGGCTCAGTAAACGACTTTGCTCGGATTTTAGACCCAGGTTTTGCGACGCTTTTTGCACCCCTCGAGATAACTGTTTTAATAATTGCTGCCGGAAATCGAGGGTCGGCTTAATATCGATCAACTCATAGTCATCCAGTTTGGCCAGCGTGGCAGCAGCGGCAATGGCGTCATCCAGATCACCCAGCTCATCCACTAGTCCCAATTCTTTAGCTTTGCGACCCGTCCACACGCGACCCGGTGCAATCTCATTGACTTGTGTAGGGGTGCTGTCTCGCCCGCTTGCCACCAGGTCGAGGAATTGCTGGTAGATATTATTAACGCTCAGTTGAATCAACTGTTGAGCCTGGGGGCTCATGGGGCGGTCGAGGTGATAAATATCGGCAAGGGGGGAGGTGCCAATACCATCGTTGTAAATCCCCAGTGTTGCCAGTGTCTTTTCAAACGTTGGCACCACGCCAAAGACACCAATGGAGCCGGTGATGGTGGTGGGCGAGGCCCAGATTTGCTCGGCACCTGCCGCGATCCAGTAACCACCCGATGCGGCGAGAGAACCCATAGACACCACCACCGGAATACCACTTTTTTGAATTTGTTCAATTTCTCGACGCATCACTTCGGAGGCAAAAGCGCTGCCCCCAGGGCTGTCTATGCGCAGTACCAGAGCGCGAATATCCTTGTTTTTACGCACTTTGGCGAGTAAGTCGCTGAAGCTTTTACTGCCAATGTCACCCTCGGGCTGCACGCCGTCGTAGATGGTGCCCTTGGCAACAATCAGGGCAATTTTATCCTTGCTCGGCGTCTCGGAGAGCTGGAGCTTTTGATGGAATAAATATTCCTGCACATCGACATGCAGATAATCATCTTTCTTTTCGTTCAGTCCGGCCATCGACGCAAGGCGTTTGCGCACAGCAGGCCGAGGGCTGAGATGGTCAACCAGACCGTGCTGCAGGGCAAGATGAGCGCCATTGCCAGAGGCCAGACTGAGGTGTTGACCCATGTTATTAACGTAATTGTCGATGCTGCCGGCGGACAATTGACGATTGCTTTCAACACCGCCGCTATAAGCCTGCCAGAGTTCATTCAGCCAGAGTGACGCCTGAGCTTTTGAAGCAGAGGACATGTCATTGCGAACAAAGGGTTCTACGGCATCTTTATATTCACCGACGCGAAACACATGAAAGTTGATCTTTAGCTTGTCGAGAGCATCTTTAAAAAAGGAATGGTAATTGCCATAACCGTTGAGAGCGACGGTACCCATTGGGTTAAGGTGGATTTCATCGGCAAAGCTGGCGAGAAAATATTGCTCCTGGCTAAAGTTATTACCCACGGCAATCACCGGCTTACCACTGCTTTTAAAGTCGCTAATGGCAGCACCGATGGTTTGCAGCTTGCTAATGCCACCACCGGCTAAAAAGTCTAGCTCGAGCACAAGCCCAGTAATTCGAGGGTCGTCCTTGGCGCCGTGCAAGGCATCGCTAAGATCACTGACCAGTGTTTCAGCCGGGCGCTGTGCACCCTGACCAATGATTTGTGAGAGGGGGTCGGTGTAGGTCAATTGCTCAACCAGCATGCCACTGGGCATTAGCCGCAGAAAAGCCTGTTCAGGCAGGGGTTTGACGTTACCGGCGAACATACTGGCAATGATGCTGATAACAAAGAGGAGCACAATCAGGTTAATCGCCGAGCGTAGAAATTTAACCGTGGTGTTAATCAGGGAAAATATCTTTCTGAAAAAGCCCTTTTGTTTTTTGTCCTTGGTACTTCCTGTCACGCTTGCGACCTCTGGTTATGCGACATCTTGTCGTCGGTATTTATTGTTGTACAGCATTGCCATGAAGCTTGGCTTAGCACTCGTTACTATAATCAATGGCTGGCCTGGCCTTTTCTCGTTGCAGCCAGCGACTGTACATCATCGACACGATAAAAAGTGTCACCACGGCAATAACGGCAATGATATCGAAGAAAGAACTGTCTGGTTCAAACAGGTTAGCCACTATCGCCGTAAAATAAAGTAGGGTGACAAAGCACAACATACTGATGGAGCGATAATTTTCTTTGCGCAGACCGGGGATGAAAATCAATAACGGCACAACAGCAAAGACTAATAGTATGACCGGTGTAGCACTGACTAGACCGCCGCCGATAAGACTGACGATAAGCAGGCCATAGCTAAGCCGAGTAATTATTCGCGCCTTTTTGAGTAACTCGCTAAGGTCCTTCAAGGGCTTAAAGCCTCACGATTATTTTGTTTACGCTTACAACCTGCGGCGCGTCTGCAAATAGCTGGCATTGATTAAAGGATCTCAAGTACGGATTCCGGAGGGCGACCGAGGGCGGCCTTATCACCATTAATAACAATAGGGCGCTCAATCAACTTCGGGAATTTGAGCATAAAGTCGATCAGTTGCGCATCGGAAAGAGCGGCATCTTTGAGGTTGTTTTCTTTGTAGTCTGCTTCGCTCTTGCGCAGTAGCTGTCGTGGGCTAATGGCCAATTTGTCGAGCAGGCCCTGCAAAGTCGCTTTGTCGGGGGGCGTTTCAAGATAGAGGACAATTTCGGGGTTAATGCCTTTGTCTTCGAGTAGCTGTAGAGTTTGGCGAGATTTAGAGCAACGCGGGTTGTGATAAATGCTAATCATAGTGACCGTTCTTAAGTGATTATTTAAAGATTTGCATTGTAATGCTTCGCCCGAACGAGGGCTAGATAGCGGCTTGTATCGCGGTACATAAAGACAACCTCAGCTTCAAGGGCTGGGGCTGTCTTTAAAAGTTGGCCCTACTAGCAATGAGCCCCACTAACAATGAGACACGCTATTCGGTGCTCATCATAATCGCTGCCATTTTGACCTTCTTACCGGAGCGGTTAGACCAGGCGTGATTGGTGCCCCGCTGAATCAATACATCGCCCGTTTTGAGTAGGGTTTCTTCGGTTTCCATCATTGAATAGATCTCACCCTCGAGGACGATAATAATATCGTTGGTATTGGTTTGATGAAAACCCGGATGTGAGTCGAGGCCGGCGCCGGGCTTGGCCGTGCCATCAGGCTCGGGCGGGAACTCGGCGATACGCACCATCATCGTACCGGGAATGGGATCGAGGTCGTATTCACCGGGCCGCTCGCCAAAATTATCAGCGGCATTATTGGCGGGCAGGGTGCCCATCCATAAATCCGCCATCGCCAGCTGCCCCTGATCGGTAAAACCCTCCATGCCCTGGCCGCCAAAAAGATCTGCACGGCCCTCGTCCTGGGTAAATACGGACTGGCCTTTTTCATTAACGCCGGTGACGATTCTTCGCACTGCTTTCATAGCATGACTCCTTGATTAATTTTTATTGGTTTTGATAATTGCGTACTTATTAGAGCACAGCTAGTAGAGGTCGACCAGATGCTCAGGTATCGCCAGCTATAGCGCTACCCGCTGGTAATACTTTCGAGTTTGCGGTAAGTTACGCGCGCAAATTTTTCTTCAACAGCTTTGTTTTCTGGCACGAAAGCCCTGCAAGAGGCTTCGCCATTTACGGCTCAAATAACCATTATTAGGATAGGAGGCTCTTATGGACGTTGGCATTCACATGCTTTTCCAAAACCCCGGCAATATGACAGACCTTGCCGTCTATGACGCCGAACTCGAAATCGCCAAGTTGGCTGAACCCTTAGGTTTCGACTCACTGTGGTGCGTTGAGCATCACTTTACTGACTACACGATGTGCCCCGATGTCACCCAGTTTCTCAGCTACATGGCTGGCCAAACGAGTAAGATCAAGCTCGGCACCGGCGCGGTAATTTTACCCTGGCACGACCCATTACGCGTTGCCGAAGAAATCTGCCTGCTCGACTACTACTCAAAGGGCCGCACCATTTTCGGCATGGGCCGTGGTTTGGCACGTATTGAATACGACAACTTCCGTCTCGACATGAGCAAGAGCCGTGTGCAGTTTGACGAAAGTGCTGAAATGATCATCAATGCCCTGAAAACCGGCTTTGCTGAATACGACGGTGAAGTGATTAAGCAACCTCGCGTTGAAATTCGTCCACGCCCACCTTATAGCTTCGACGATCGTATTTACTCGGTCGCCATGTCTCCCGACTCCATCGACGCCGGTGCTAACATGGGCACCACCATCATGTTATTTATGCAAAAGCCTCTGGAAACTATGGCCGTTGAAGTCAACCGCTATCGCGACATTTTCAAGCAAAAGCACAATGCCACGGCGCCCCCCGTACTGTGCATCGACTTCGTGGTTTGTGATGAGAGCGCCGACCGCGCCGAAGAGATGGCCCGCAAATACGCTGCGGAGTACTTCCTCACAGCGGCCAATCACTACGAAATGGCCGGTGACCATTTTGATGGCACCAGCGGCTACAACTCCTATGCCGAAGCCTCAAAAATGCTGAACGACGTAGGCGTTGATGCCGTGGCCCAGGCCTTTGTCGATTTTCAGATTTGGGGTACCCCCGAGCAAATAATTGAAAAAGCCGAGGCGCGCAAGAAAACACTAGGTGACTTTAAAATGAGCGGCTGCTTTAGCTACGCTGGCATGCCCTACGACTACGCCACTAAAAGTATGAGCTTGTTCGCTGAGAAGTGCATACCCGAGCTACACAAGCTGTAATTCGTTTTATCAAACGATTATCTTGCGATCATAAAAAATGCCGCATCATTAGTGACGCGGCATTTTTTTATTTGCAGTAGAGGACTGACAAAAACTTAAGCAGATTTTGCCACCGCATTGGCACCCAACGGCAGATTAAATAAATTAACGCAATTAACGCCAAGAATCTGTTCTTTCACTTCTTGAGTAACACACTCTGCATGCTTGTCGACCAACCCCATTGAGTGGGGCCAGGTTGAATCGCTGTGAGGGAAGTCATTGGCCCAGAGTAGCCGTTCAGAGTTCATGCGGTGTGAGCAACCGAAGGCTTCCCAGTCGTCCTGAAAGGTCAGCCAAACATTTTCACGAATATACTCACTGGGCAGACGCGGTAGTAAGGGGCCGCTTTTACCGTGGCCGTGCCGGGTCATGGCGTGATCCATGCGGGCCATGTAGTGGGGCAGCCAACCGGCATCACCCTCGGCACCGACAAAGCGCAGCTTGGGATGGCGCTCAAACACACCGCCCAGAGTAAACAGGCCGATCAAATCCTGAATGGCACGGATAAGTTTCATAAAGCCGTTGAGCTTGTGACCACGGAACTGGCTGATGCTGGCAGCACTCTCTTTAGAGGTGAGGATGTGGAAGCAGATGGGCAGCTCGAGATCGACGGCACACTCCCACAGGGCATCGTACATAGGGTGGTCGTAGTCTTCTTCAATCGGCGTGCCGGGCATCATCACGCCGACAAAGCCAGCGGCTTTAATCCGACGAAAATCTTCAATGGCCGAGTCGACACTGAGAATAGCGGTTTGACCGAGGCCAAAGATGCGGTCGGGGGCTTCGCCACAGTAGGTTTCTAGCCAGCGATTGTAGGAGCGAAATAGGGCATCTTTATAGAGCGGATCTTTGGCATTGCACAGCACCATACCCACGGAGGCATAGATAATTTCAGCATCAACACCATCCTGTATTTGGTCGGCAACACGGTACTTAGGGTCCCAGCCGCTTTTGTGCATATCGTGAAAGCGACGGTGGGGGCCTTCTTTGGGCATGATTTCGTCGGGGATACCCGCTGCCGACATCAAACCTAAATCCAGCGGGCGTTTAATGCCTTCCCATAAATAGCCGTCGCCACCCTTGCCGTCGTCGACAATGCGCGGCACGCGGTCACGGTATTTGGGGTCAATATGCTCGGAATAGGCCTCGGGGGGTTCGACAATATGTGAATCAGCTGAAACGACAGGCGCTTTCATGTGGGTAAACCTCAAGTTATAGAATGAATTATTGATTTATATTTTTCTATACTCATCAGTTGAAAGGATAGCGACAAAGATTGCAAGTAAATTAGATAAGCGCTGTCGGCGCTTTGGTTTCGCCTGGTTTGGTGTTGTGCTCATTCAAGCCTGAAGTGCATTAAAAAACCCCGCAGCTTTCATGCACTTCGGATTTGAATCCAGGTGCTAGCGGCGGGGTTTGTGTACGAAAAAACGTTGGGGCTTAGTACTACGCTGTTTTCTGCTGAATAAACTGCCCAATACGTTCAATGGCTTCGCGACCCTCTGGCACCATGGGTGCGAATAAATGCCAGACGTGAACCATTTCGGGCCAAACTTCCAACGTAGTGTCAACACCGGCGGCTTCAGCGCTGGCGGCAACACGGGTGGCGTCATCGAGCAGGGTCTCCAGATCGCCGACTTGTATCAGCAAAGGTGGCAGGCCAGCGAAATCCGCATGCAGGGGGGAGGCGGTAGGTTGCTTCGGATCACCGCCACCCATGTAGATTTGCCCCATACCCATTAAACCGCCGGGTTCCACCATGGGGTCGAGGTCAACCTTGGTTTTCATCGACTCGCCCGTACCTTCCATGTCGGTCCAGGGTGAAATGGGGATCGCACCGGCAGGCAGAGCGTCACCGGCATCGCGCAAGGCGACGAGTGTTGCAAGGGTCAAGCCGCCACCTGCTGAGTCTCCGGCAATGGTGACTTTGCCAGCGGCGATGCCCTGACTGAGCAGCCAACGATAGGCCTTGGTGGCGTCATCTACAGCGGCGGGGTAGATATGCTCTGGGGCGAGGCGGTAGTCGAGAGACAGCACGCGACAGTTGGCCGCTTTCGATAGCGCTCCGGTCAAGCCCCGGTGTGTAGCCGTTGAGCCAATCACATAACCACCACCGTGTAGGTATAAAAGTACGCGGTCAGTATCGACATTGGGTGCATCAAGCCACTCGCCCGGGGTGCCGTCAACATCAACTGCGGTGACGGTAACATCGCTCGGTGGCGTGGCAAAAGTTGCCGTGGCTTTGACAAAATTAGCACGCATTTTGTCGACTTTGTCTTTCATCATGTCGTAATTTGAGGGGCCGGGGTAGTTTTTCCACAGCAGCTCGAGTAGCTTTTTACTCTCTGGGCTCGCCATTAGCTTTTCTCCTTATTATTGTTTTTTAGTTAAATTGCTTCTGCAAAAAAGCGCCGATTTTTTCAACCGCTTCCTGCCCCTCTTCTAACATCGGTGCAAAGGCGTGCCAAACGTGGAAGAGCTCGGGCTCGTCCAAGAGTTCAACCTCAATACCAGCGGCGCGAGCCTTTTCAGCAACGGTAATGGCGTCGTCGTAGAGAATCTCTTTGCCACCAACATGAATACACAGCGGTGGTAGACCGGCCATATCGGCAAAGACGGGCGATGCCAGTGGGTTTTTCGCATCCGTACCGTCGAGATATTTGTCACCCAGCGAATACAGGCCTTCGGGCTTCACCATGGGGTCGATGTCAGCGCGGGCTTTTACCGATTCAGCTTCGCCACTAAGATCTGTCCAGGGTGAGATCAATACGCCAGCGGCGGGCAGGTCTATGCCTTTGTCCCGTAGGTTGACCAGTGTCGCCAGAGTCAGACCACCACCGGCGGAATCACCGGCGATGGCAATATTTTTTGCTTTATAGCCCTGAGCCAGCAACCAGCAATAGGCTTTAGTGGCATCTTCCACGGCAGCGGGGAAGGGGTTTTCGGGAGCCAGGCGATAGTCCAGGCCCAAGGTCTTAGCGCCAGAGTGACGCGATACGTTTTGCATCAAATAGCGGTGGCTTTTAATGGAGCCAATTACATAGCCGCCACCGTGTAGGTAGAGCACAACGCGGTCATCGGCAGCGCCGGGGGCGACTAGAAACTCAGCGGGGACACCGTCAGCATCAACCACTTCCTGGGTGACATCGTCGGGCACTAAAAAACGTGCACCGCCTTCATCGAGGTTAGCTCTCTCTTGTTCGAGAGACATCGAGCCCAGGGTCGGCATTTTTTCAAATATAGTCAGTAGTTTATCGAGTTGAGCTTGTGACATGTATGACTTACTCCAATTGTTATTAGTCTTTAAATTTAATAGCTTATGAGTTATTTCAATAAATCAGATGAGCTTTGTTCAGCCTGCTTACTTAAAGGCCTTGCGCAATACTTGAGCGGCTTCATCGAGGAAGCTGCGCGCTTCATCAAGTGCGCCGGCCATTGATGCGAAGCCGTGAATTTGCCCTTCGTAACAGACATATTCAACCGGTACGCCAGCGGCTTTGAGTTTGTCGGCATAGGCACGGCCCTCATCGCGCAGGGGGTCAAAACCAGCAGTCATCACATAGGCTGGGGCAAGACCTGCGAGGTCATCACTTAACAGGGGGGAAGCCAGGGGGTTGTCCCAGTCCTCTGCTTTCTTTAAGTAGTGGTCGAAAAACCAGTTCATGGCTTTGGCCGTTAGAAAATAGCCGTCGTCAAAATCTTTGTACGACTGGGTTTCTGCCCCCATGCGTGTGGCGGGGTAGATGAGTAATTGCAGGGCGAGTTCAGGGCCGCTGCGTTGCTGGGTCATTTGCGCAACGACAGCAGAGAGATTGCCCCCAGCACTGTCGCCACCCACGGCGATACGGCTTTTATCACCACCAAGACTTTCGGCATTATCTGCCGCCCATTGCAGCACGGCATAACAATCTTCGGGTGCCGCGGGGAAGGGGTGCTCGGGGGCGAGGCGGTAGTCGGGTACTACGACGATGCACTGGGCTTCGTTGGCATAGTGACAGCATTCTTCGTAATGGGTCTCGGGGCTGCCGATCACCCAACCGCCACCGTGGTAGTAAATGAAGAGGGGCAGGTTTTTTGTTTCAACACCCTCGGGCGTGATAACCAACGTACGAATAGCGCCATTGGGGCCACTAATCTGAATCTCTTTGGTTTCTTTTACGTGGGGAGCGGGTAGGCCCAGCAGTTGCGTGGTGGCGGCAAAAATGGCGCGGCCCTCTTCGGCCGTGCCTTCACCAAGGCCGGGTGTGCCACTTTCAGCAGCGCGTTTCAGTAGATCTGCAGCCTGACTATTTAATGCCATGGAATACTCCTGTTGTTATTACAATTTATTGTATTTGAAGAATTGACCAGGTTTCTTAACTCATGAGGAAATGGCCGTGCATAGAGGCGACAGGCTTATTAGGATCATCCTGCCAGCACTGCACCTGTACATTGGCTACACGACGGCCTCGCTTAGTGACCAGGGCCTTGGCGTGTAGGTCTTTGATAAAGCCGGTGCGCAAATACTCGACGGTGATGTTAATGGTGCGAGGTAAATCATCGCTTTCCTGGTCGTGAGCCAACTGCACAATGGCGGCCATTTCTAATAAGCCACCGATATTGCCGCCGTGTAGGGCGGGAATCCAGGGATTGCCCGTCAGTTTGGGGTCGGCCTTGAGTGTGGTTATTAACATCCCGCCATATTGGTGAACTTCAATACCCAAAGACTTCATGTAAGGGATATTCTCAGAGAGAATAGAAAAATCTTCAGTTTCTTTTGCCCGTTTAATCAACTCCATAAAACTCATTGTGTTGATTCTCCCTTCGTCGACACTGGCTGCGCATTTTTTTGTACCTGCCTGCCAGTGCCTTTAGCCGTGATCATAAATGTTGCGGTCGCATTGGCGATGGGTTTGGATTTGTCTTTTTGGTAGGCAAGGCCTCGGACAAAGCAGACGTTTTTCGTTACCTTGTAGCAATGGCCATAGGCGAATACCGTTTCCTCGGGGATTGCTGGCTTTAAATAATCAATGCGCAAATCGAGGGTGGCGATAGTGGTCGGCTCACCTAATGCAGCAATAACGGACAAGCCACAGGCGGCATCGAGAGAGGTCGTAATAATACCGCCATGAAGAACACCCGTCAGAGAGTTGCCGGCAAGATGTTTAGCATAAGGTACGGCAAGGGTTGCTTCACCTTTATCGATATCAATAATCTCCAGGCCTAAATACAGGCCAAAAGGCGATTGGTTTTCAGGTTTGGTGCGAAAGCGAACAATGCGCTCCATTAATGCTTTGTCGGTCATAGGCCCTACATTGAGTAGTCGTCGATAAGGAAGTGGATAGAAAAGCTTGCCCCGAAGGCTTAAACAGAGCCTCATTGTGATCTAATATCGGCCTTACATAATAGGTGCAGGGCTGTGATTTTTCAACGCGGGAAAAGAGTTGAAGAGGAGGGCAAACCATTTGAACGATGGCCTGCACTGCCGCGAGCCCCGGCAGATAGTGCTATATTTAGCCTTATTCAACATTAAGACAATCTTAAAGGTAAGAGACAATGGGAAACGCAACAAACGCACTGCCCACCGCCGACCAAGCGCTACCGGGGCGCAGTGCCGTGATGCGAGTGCCGGCTGAGCATTTCGTCAATGGGCACTCTTTAAAAGGGCCTTTCCCCGAAAACATGCAACAGGTGCAATTTGGCATGGGTTGTTTCTGGGGTGCAGAGCGCCGCTTTTGGCAGCAGGACGGGGTTTACACCACCGCTGCCGGTTATGCCGGTGGTATTACGCCCAACCCTGCTTACGAAGAGGTTTGCAGCGGCGGCACCGGACATACGGAAGTAGTGCTGGTGGTTTTTGATCCCGCCATAATTAGTCTCGCCGATCTACTGAAGGTCTTCTGGGAAGCCCACGATCCCACGCAAGGCATGCGCCAGGGTGGCGATATCGGCACCCAGTATCGCTCAGCTATTTATTGTTATAGCGCAGAACAACTGGCAGAAGTACAGGCGAGCTGTGTTGCATATCAAGCCGCACTACAGGCGGCAGGCTTGTCGACCATCACCACCGAGATAGACGTAGCCCCCACGTTTTATTATGCCGAGGACTATCATCAACAGTACCTGGCCAAAGTACCCAACGGCTATTGCGGACTGCGTGGCACGGGGGTCAGCTGCTAGGTAGCGAGCGTCGAAGATGAGATAAAAGAAAACGTTGCCTGTGTCGTCTTCGATGGCCAGTGTCCCTTTTGTCGCGCCTACGTCGCCAGCCTTGAAAGTAAGGTTGAAAATAATCACTCAGCACTAAATAAAGTCGATGCCCGCCGTGCGCCTGAGCTTGTTGGGCAACTCGCCGACAAGGGTATTGATATTAATACCGGCATTGTAGTGATTAAAGGTAATGCTGTTTCACAGGATGCTGAAGCCTTAACACTGCTAGCACAGCAACATGGGACTTCTGGCTTGCACCATCGATTGCTGCGCTACCGGCTTCTATCGCTTGCTATCTACCCCATATTGCGAACACTAAGAAATACTTATCTGCGTTTGGCTGGGCAAAGCGCTATCGAAACAGGAATAGATAAAAGTTGAGCTAACTTTTCGAAAGTGCGTCTAGCAAGGCTGTTTTGACATCACTATTGAAGCAAGAAAAAATGACCTTTTCGATTGTTTCATCCTGCGCCAGAAAACTGTCAACCTCGGCCACTGCAATTTTACAGGCCTCACTTATCGGATAACTGTAAACCCCACAACTGATGGCGGGGAAAGCAATAGTACGCAGCCCGTGTTCTACAGCCAGATTAAGGGAGTTGCGATAGCACGACGCCAGTAGTTGAGCCTCGTTATACTGGCCGCCACGCCACACAGGGCCAACGGTATGGATCACATACTTGGCCGGCAGCTCGAAAGCGGGTGTGATTTTCGCAGCGCCCGTGTCACAACCCTTTAATGCTTTACAGGCTTCAAGTAAGGCTGGCCCAGCAGCAGCGTGAATAGCGCCGTCAACACCACCGCCGCCGAGTAGTGAGTTGTTAGCGGCATTGACGATGGCATCAACCTCAAGCTGAGTGATATCCCCTTCAAGAACTTCGATTTTATTCATCATTAAACTTCTTTTAGGTAAAGAAAATACACGGCGAAATTACAAGTACTTATTTTTTCAGTTTGTTCGCAAACAGATAGTAGAAAAGGCGAATATCACTGAGGGCATATTTCCAGCCAGTATTGAGCAATATTTTCTCAGCTTCCATCTCACCCCTGGAGTGGGTGGTTAAGCGCCCAAGCTTCAAATAGCTTCTCTTCAGGAGTTTGAGTAACAACTTATGGTAGGCAGCGAGTTCACTCTTAGTTAATAATTTTTGATAGCACTTTATTTTTTCTGAGCGAATATGAGTCGTTGTACCAGAGACATTAGTGTCGTGGGTTCTACGGTAAAACAGGGCTTCATCGAGATATTGAAAGGAACCCTGGGTCAAAAGCAGGATTGGCGTATCGAGATCTTCGTAATAACGAAAGGTTGTACTGTCAAAGGCGTCGATGGCCTGCAGTGTACTTGTTCTGAGTAAACCTGTCGCAAAAACAGGCGGTGCACCATTGAGAATATGAGTAATAGGGTCATCGCTAGCATACATTCGCTTCAACTTATCTCGCGTCACCCTCTGTTGCGTAACTGTTTCGCCATCAACACCATATGCATCGGTAAATACCGCAACACAATCAGGATTCGTGCAAAGTATCTCTGCTCGCTTTGAGATGCTATTACTTGCCAGGAAATCGTCAGATGCCAATTGACAGAAAAACTCACCCCTGGCTCTATTAAGCCCTGATTTTAAGGTGGCGATTAAGCCGCTATTTTTTTGCGGGAGATAAGTAAAGTTCTGATGCTTATCGTGAAGCTCTTTAATAATTTGTGGTGAGTTATCTGTTGAACCGTCATCAATAACAATGAGTTCAATTGATGGGTAATCCTGGGAGAGGACACTGTTAATCGCTTGCTCGATATATTTCTCGTGGTTATAGCAAGGTATAACTACAGTGACGAGATTATTCTCCATTATCACAACCAACAATGTTGCTGCCAACAAGCCTGATAATGCGTAAGCCTAAATAGGCAGGTTTTAATTGCTGCAGTAATTGCATATTTTCAACCATTTACGTGACGCCTCAATTCGCCTTAATCTGGGGAGTGCTTCGCAAAGCAATATATCATCCATGTCAGAAGAGAGCACTAGATTAGCAAAAGTGATTGGGCTTCAGGCTTCATGTGAATGCCTTTTCACATTGTTATCGGTTTTATTCGCAGCTAACTTGAAGCGAGCCAAGGTCGCCCTAGTTTCCCCATGTTATACCGCTCAGCGATATGCCATGTCCCACATCAATTGTTAGTGACTCCAGGGTATGAATGCCTTGCCAATACTGGCTTATCAGGCTATACCCCTTAGATGGTCTCGAGTAAAGATCGCCAAAGCCCAACTATTTTTTGCTTTCTAGCCAGAGCTAAAAAGGGTGTTAAATGACTGCATTAAAAGCATTTTTATCTCCTTGTGGTTTCACCGCACAGGCTTGGTTCGTCGCCTTACTGTGCTGTTTATCGCCAGTATCGAACACAGCTTACGCTGAACCGGGACAAGTTGTACTTTTGTCCATTGAGGGCGCAATTGGCCCGGCGACAGACGATTACCTGCATCGGGCTTTTCAGGGCGCAATTAAAGAAGCACCAGCCTTAATCATTATCCGCATGGATACGCCCGGCGGGCTCGACACCGCTATGCGGGGCATTATTAAAACCATCACCAGCTCACCCATACCCGTGGCCACTTATGTGTCGCCCACGGGTGCGCGGGCAGCGAGTGCAGGCACTTATATTTTATACGCCAGCCATATTGCGGCGATGGCACCGGGCACTAATCTCGGCGCTGCCACGCCGGTGCAAATCGGTGGTATTTCATTACCGGGCATGAAGGAAAAACAAGAGGAGGGCAAAGAGGGTGAATCCGCCGAACAAGCCCCCGGCGATGCCATGGCGCATAAAATCATTAACGATGCTGCCGCTTATATACGCGGCCTTGCAGCTCTACATGGCCGCAATGCGGACTGGGCCGAAGAGGCCGTACGCAGTGGGGTGAGTCTACCGGCAAGTGAAGCACTGGCGCTTAATGTTGTTGATATAGTGGCGGATGATATCAACGATTTATTGGCCCAGCTCAATGGGCGCAAGTTGCGGGTACTCAATCGCGAGCAGACCCTGCACACCAACGGCCTGACGATAGTCGAATTACTGCCCGATTGGCGCAGCCGTTTGCTCACTGTCATTACCAACCCCAATATTGCCTACATTTTGATGATGATTGGCGTCTATGGCTTGATACTTGAATTTTACAACCCGGGGGGTATTTTACCCGGTACGGTTGGCGCTATTTGTTTGATGCTCGCGCTCTATTCATTTCAGCTTTTACCGGTCAACTATGCGGGTATGGGCTTAATTTTACTCGGTGTAGGCCTAATGGTGGCGGAGGCTTTTCAGCCCAGTTTTGGCGTATTGGGTCTTGGTGGGCTGGTCGCTTTTGTTATCGGCTCCATTGTTTTAATGGATACACAGCTACCAGCATTCACCATTTATCTTTCGGTGATCCTGACTTTTACGGTGGTAACAGCGCTGGTTTTCTCCCTGGTGGTGGGTATGGCTTTACGGGCGCGCAGGCGGCCCGTGGTCAGTGGCATTGAACAAATGCTTGGCCAAATAGCGACCGTTAGCACCTTGCTTGATGACAGTCTGGTGATGGTATCCGTACACAGTGAAAGCTGGCGTGCCCGCAGTGCCAACCCTTTGCACAAAGGCCAAAAAGTAAAAATCACCGCCATCAACGGTTTGACATTGGACGTTGAGCCTCTAGATAACGAGCAGCAAGTAATATAAATAAAACCCTGATGACTGCCAGCAGAGTTACTGAAGTTAACAGGCTTCAATTTGAAAAATTTATTGACTAATTAAGGAGCGTCACGATGATCGAGTACCCCCTATACACATTAATAGTTTTGGCAATTTTATTTATTGCCAGTGCGATAAAAATTCTTCGTGAATATGAGCGGGGCGTCGTTTTTTTACTCGGGCGATTCTGGAAAGTAAAGGGACCTGGCTTCATCATTATTATCCCCGGCATACAGCAAATGGTGAGAACTGATTTACGCACCGTGGTTATGGATGTGCCCAGCCAGGATGTCATCTCTCGTGATAATGTTTCGGTAAAGGTTAATGCGGTGGTTTATTTTCGTGTGGTTGACCCAGAGAAAGCGATTATTCAAGTTGAAGATTTTTATGCAGCGACCAGCCAGTTGGCTCAGACTACTTTGCGCTCGGTATTGGGTCAGCATGAATTGGACGAAATGTTGTCAGAGCGAGAGCGGCTCAATACCGACGTACAAGCGATTCTCGATGATCAGACCGATGCCTGGGGTATAAAAGTCAGCAATGTTGAAATTAAGCATGTCGATCTTGATGAAAGTATGATTCGCGCCATCGCCAAACAGGCCGAGGCAGAGCGCACTCGGCGGGCAAAAGTGATTCACGCCGAAGGGGAAATGCAGGCATCTGAAAAACTGTTAGAGGCTGCCGTTACCCTGGCAAAACAACCGGAAGCTATACAACTTCGTTATATGCAAACCTTAACTGAGATCGCCAATGAGCGGAGTAACACCATTGTTTTCCCCCTCGATTTGTTGAATAAAGTCTTTCAGGCTAAACCGTGAATAACACCTGGCAAACCTTTCTCCGATTGGTAATTATTTAATAATGAATTCAAGAATTGACAGCCTGTTGGCGAAAATGCGTGCCCTTGAAACGGAGCTGGAAGCGGCGTTTCACGAACGGGAAGATGAGTTCGTCTATCAAATAAAGGGGCGGCGTGTGCGTTTCGAGCGCCGGGTGAAAGCGGCCCACCGGCAAATGAAAATACGCTGGGCTGATTATTTGAAACACACACCGCCACGGCATTTATTTTCTGCACCCTTTATTTACGCGATGATTTTGCCGCTAGTGCTACTCGATGCATCCCTGTTTATCTATCAGCAGGTATGTTTCCGGGCCTATCGCATCCCCCGGGTCAAGCGAGCCGATTACGTCGTGATTGATCGACATATGCTCGCTTATCTCAATCTATTTGAAAAATTCAACTGTATTTACTGCGGTTATGGCAATGGCGTACTGTCTTATGCCCGTGAAATACAAGCCCGCACCGAGCAATATTGGTGTCCAGTCAAGCATGCTCGCCGGGTCAAAAACCCCCATGAGCGTTACGCGAGTTTTATAGGCTACGGTGAAGCGGAGGGCTTCCACACACGACTGGAAGAACACCGGATACGTGTTCAGGCCCCTGAAGGTGAGCAAGGAGTCTCGCCAAAAGCTGGTGATCCAAATCAATAATGGCAGGGTTGGGCAGTGACAGACAATGCTGAGATTCAGATGTAAAAAGTAGCAGCGTTACAACGATTGATAGCGGGGCCCTTTACCGAGCTGTACTTTTTATAGGGTTTAAAAAAATGCCTTTGTAGTTGAATCCAAGTAATAAAAAAGCCCGAACAAATGTAAAAAATCTGTTCGGGCTCGTATCAGTGTTGATAAATATTACATATTTGGATAGTTCGGTCCGCCAGTACCCTCGGGTGTTACCCAGGTAATATTTTGTGCGGGGTCTTTAATATCGCAGGTTTTACAGTGCACACAGTTCTGACCGTTAATCTGGAATATTTTTTTACCCGCTTCATTTTCCAGCACCTCGTAAACACCGGCAGGGCAGTAGCGCTGAGCGGGCTCATCGTACAGGGGCAGGTTCTTGGCGAGGGGAATGCTGTCATCCGTTAATTTCAGATGGCAGGGCTGATCTTCTTCGTGGTTGGTATTCGACAAAAACACCGACGAGGGCTTATCAAAGCTGAGCTTGCCATCGGGCTTGGGGTAGTCGATCTTTTTGCACGCACTAGCCGGTTTCATCTGTGCGTGATCGGGTTTTGGATCTTTCAGCGTGAAGGGTAGATTGCCGTTAAAAATATTGATGTCGATAAAGGCAAAAGCGGAACCGATAATATTGCCCCACTTATGCTGAGCCGGGCCGAAGTTGCGCTGTACGTGCAGCTCTTTATAAGCCCATGAGCTTTCGTAGGCCGCTGCGTACTCGGTGAGTTCGGTGCCAGACTGCTCTTTACCCAGAGCAGCACTAACGACTTCAGCACCAATCATGCCGGACTTCATAGCCGTGTGGCTGCCTTTAATTTTGGCAAAATTCATGGTGCCAGCATCGTCACCAATTAACAGCCCCCCGGCAAAGCTCATGCGTGGCTGCGACTGCAAACCACCCTTGGCCAGAGCGCGTGCACCGTAGGCGATGCGCTCACCACCTTCAATATATTGCTTGACCACGGGGTGGTGCTTAAAGCGTTGAAATTCATCGAAAGGGCTGAGGTGGGGGTTGGAATAGGAGAGGTCGGTGATGAGACCCAATGCCACCTGGTTATCTTCGAGGTGATAAACAAAGGCACCACCGGCCGATTTACTTTCGTCCAGTGGCCAGCCGGCACTGTGCACCACTAAACCCTGCTTGTGTTGCTCATCGCTGACCTTCCAGATTTCTTTAATGCCGATGCCATAGTGCTGGGGGTCTTTGCCGGCATCGAGATTAAATTTCTCAATCAGTTGCTTGCCGAGGCTACCACGACAGCCCTCAGCAAACAGCGTGTATTTACCGTGCAGTTCCATGCCCTGCATATAGCTATCTTTCTGCTCACCGTCGACATTGAGGCCCATATCGCCAGTCGCAATACCTTTTACACTGCCATCTTCGTGATAGACGATTTCAGCGGCGGCAAAGCCTGGGAAGATCTCTACGCCGAGAGCTTCGGCCTGCTCGCCAAGCCAGCGACATAGATTGCCGAGACTAATGATGTAATTGCCTTCGTTGTGCATGGTTTTGGGCACAAACAAACCGGGCACCTTGATGCCTTTCTCCTGGCTGGTGAGCACATAAATGTCGTCACCATCGACCGGGGTGTGCAGCGGTGCACCTTTTTCTTTCCAGTCGGGGAAGAGTTCGTTGAGAGCGGTGGGTTCAAATACCGCACCAGAGAGAATATGAGCACCGACTTCAGAGCCTTTTTCAACAACACAGACCGTCGTTTCTGGATTCAATTGACGCAAACGACAGGCCGCCGACAAACCAGCAGGACCGGCGCCAACAATAACAACGTCGTATTCCATATATTCTCTTTCCATCACTCTTCCTCAGGCAACTAAGACAATCACGCATTTTAACCTACTGTTAGTGAACAAGACTACGCTGTAAACGGAGAAAACTGTGACGAGTGGGTTTCATTGACGGTGGAACAAGCAGAAGAGCTTCTCCGAGGAGCAAAATTTGATTTTTGGCTGCGAAATCGGCATTATGGCGCCCCCTAAATTAGGTGCTGCAATGTAATTGCACCTGGTTTATTCGTCACACTCCACAACATACCAAGGGTGGTTCATGAAGATTCTTGTCGCTGTTAAGCGCGTTGCCGACTACAACGTAAAGGTAAGGGCCAAGTCAGATAATACCGGCCCCGATCTGGCCAATGTTAAAATGGCTATCAACCCCTTCTGCGAAATCGCAGTCGAAGAAGCTGTTCGACTGAAAGAAAAGGGCATTGCAACTGAGATTATTGTTGTATCTATTGGTGCACAGGCCGCTCAGGAGCAGGTTCGTACCGCTCTGGCACTGGGTGCTGATCGCGGCATTCTCGTAACGACTGACACTGACCTCGAGTCACTCGCCGTTGCCAAATGTCTGAAGGCCGTTTGCGATAACGAAAGCCCTGACATTGTCTTGCTGGGTAAGCAGGCGATTGATGGCGACAACAACCACACTGGTCAGATGCTCGGTGCATTGACCGGTTGGGCCCAGGCCACTTTTGCTTCAGAACTGAGCATCGATGGCGACAGCGCTACGGTTGTGCGTGAGGTTGATGCCGGCCTGCAAACCATTCAAATCAAATTGCCAGCCATCGTTACTGCTGATTTGCGCTTAAATGAGCCTCGTTATGCATCACTGCCTAACATCATGAAAGCCAAGAAAAAGACCATCGACAGCACCACGCCTGCCGATCTGGGCGTTGATGTTGCTCCCCGTACAACCTTGCTCAAGGCCGAACCACCAGCCGAGCGTCAGGCGGGTATTAAGGTAGAAGATGTTGCACAACTGGTTGATAAACTGAAAAACGAAGCCAAGGTGATCTCATGAGTATTCTGGTAATTGCGGAACACGATAACAACGAAGTCAAGGGTGCAACACTGAATGCTGTTGCCGCTGCTCAGGCTATTGGTAGTGATGTCGACATTCTTATCGCCGGTGCCAACTGTGGCGCTGCGGCCGATGCCGCTGCAAAAGTTGCCGGTATCAACAAAGTTGTTGTCGCCGATAACGCCGCGTACGAATTTATGCTGGCTGAAAACGTTGCGCCTCTGGTTGCTGAATTAGCGGCTAACTACGGCCATATTCTGGTGCCTGCAACAACTAACGGTAAAAACGTCATTCCCCGTGTTGGCGCACTGCTCGACGTGCAGCCAATTTCGGATATCAGCGCTGTTATCAGTGAAGATACTTTCCAACGTCCTTTTTATGCCGGCAACATCGTCGCTACAGTACAGAGCAGCGACAGCATAAAAGTGATGACGGTACGTACCACGGCATTTGATCCCGTAGCAGCAGAGGGTGGCAGTGCCACTATCGAAGCCGCTGGCGGTGTTCACGATGCCGGTGTCTCTGAATTTAAAGGCGAAGAAGTCGCCAAGTCTGACCGTCCTGAGCTGACCGCTGCAGACGTGATCGTTTCTGGTGGTCGCGGTATGCAGAACGGCGAGAACTTTGAGCTGCTGTACAAAGTAGCTGACAAGCTCGGCGCTGCGGTTGGTGCTTCACGTGCCGCAGTTGATGCAGGCTTTGTACCCAACGAAATGCAGGTTGGCCAAACGGGTAAAATCGTTGCTCCCGACCTTTATATTGCCGTGGGTATTTCTGGTGCCATCCAACACCTGGCGGGCATGAAAGACTCGAAAGTGATTGTTTGCATCAACAAAGACGAAGACGCACCTATTTTTCAGGTGGCGGATTACGGTCTGGTTGCCGATTTGTTTAAGGCCTTGCCAGAACTGGACGAAGCGCTGTAAAACGCTCTTCATCCCCATAAAAAAACCGGCGCTATGCCGGTTTTTTTATGCCTGCTAGTTTTTATGGCTACCAATAAAGCCCTAGGCTTTTTTCTGCCGTTTTTTGTTGATGGCTTTATCCCGTTCTTCGGGGGATAAATCACGCCATTTCTGCTTCAGTCTTTTTCTTTCCTCGGGGGGCAGTTGTTTGAATTTTTTGCGTGTCTCCTTAATCCTCTGCTTCTCTTCCGGCGGCAGGGATTCAAAACGATTTCGACGCTCCTTAAGACGCTTGCGTTGCTCTGGAGTCATATCTTTTCGACGGTCTGCATCGTCTGGCCGGCCTGTAGTCAAGTACTTTTCAGGCGCCAATAAGACCTTATACGGATTCGAGAATCCGTTAGCAACTATCTGATAATTATCGGTATTTAAATCAACACCAGCAGGGTTCAGGCGCGCAAAAGCCTGTAGGGATAAGCCGCTTAGCAGCAGGCTGAGTACGATAGTTAAGGGTAATGGCGTTGCCATGTCAGCCTCTTAGGTCCTGCTCACTGTCGGCCAGCCAATAATAAAATTCGAGATCATCATAGAGCTCCAGGTTGTCACTCACATACTCATTCGCTGCTGTTGGCCCCAACGGCGACAAGGGCAGGGCGAGAACAAGCACCAGTATTGATGCGAGGGCCATGCCAGCGGTGGGCCATAGGAAGCGTCGCAAACGGCGGGGGGCTCGTGTTGCACTCTCAAGCGCTTGCTGGCGAAAACCCGCTAACTGCTGGAGATTCTCAACATCTATGGCCTGTTCGCTGTGGCGCAAATCACTTTGCAGGCTTTGCTCAAATTTAGTGTTCATCAGAGTCTTCCTCACCGAGTTGGTCAAGGTTTGTACGTAGAGCACTGAGGGCTCGCGAATAATGGGTTTTTACACTACCTTCACTACAGCCCATGGTTTGAGCTGTTTCCCGTGTTGAAAAGCCTTCCCAACAACGCAGCATAAAGGTCTCACGTTGACGGCGGGGCAGACGGCTGATTTGTACATGAAGCTTAACAATCGTACGTTGACGTTGCAGATGGAGGGCAGGATCACCATCGGCAGCAGGAATTTTATCAAAGGGGTCTGGGGCTGTATCTTGTTCATTGGTGCCCAGATTTGAAAGCCCCGGTAGCAAGCCGCCAAAACGTCGCTGTAATTTGCGCCGCCGAAACAGGTCGTTAATTTTGTTATTGAGAATGCGATAAAAGAGCTTTCGCCATTCATCCGCATCTCGGTCAGCATAGGATTTGACCAGTTGTAACATGCTGTCCTGCACCACATCCATGGCGTCGTCAGCATTACCCGAGGCTGCTCGCGCCATGGCAAAGGCACGGCATTGCACCGATGCTAAAAAGCCATCCATAGCCATACGTGACGCTTTAGTCTCGATGCTCAAATCACTCTTGAGTGCAGAAATATCCATAAAAAATCCACGCTAGCGAGCTAGTGATGGAGATGATGTAACACTTCGTTGAGCACGATCGTTCCGGCAATTAGGCGGTAGGCATCGCGTCGCTGATCGTTGTAGGAAAGCCGATGTTCATAGCGGCGATCGTAGCGATGCGTGTCACGATGTACCGGGTGGTGTTTAACAGCACGATAAACCGTTCGCCCCGGATAGCGATGATAGCTCTGCTTATGCTGGTAATGCTCAGCGGACTCGTGGTGGGATCGATAGTGACGCTCAGCCTTATGCCCCCGATGCTTATCTTTCACCTGGTGGTGAGTACTCTTTTGCTGATATTGGTGGTGATGTTGATTTTTGTGCCGGGCTTGGTGTTTATGGTCAGCAAAGGCGGTCGTGGAAAATATTAGCGCCAACAGACCTGTCAATATCAACTTTGGTGTAATCATTTTTATTCTCCAATTTTTAGCTTTTTGGCGGAAGATATAAACACTAACGCCTTGAGCCACAATTGGTTGACAGTAAATAGTACTTATTTATTGCACGCTCTCTTTTCTTACCAGGCGAGTTTCCAGTGAAGCCGCCGCATGGGTGTAATCAGCCAATAGATGTGCGGTCTCCTGCAAAATAGGGTCGGGCGTCTTTTCATCTTCTTTCTGCTGTTTGCGGAAAGCTTCGACGGCGTCGGTAGATTCAAAAACAGGCTCATTGCGCTTTTGACGCCGTGTGTTTTCAATGGCCAGCCACTTTTCTTCACGCTGCTCTTTCAATTGCTCGCGACTGGCTTTATTCAAAGTAAACGTTTGAAGTTCACGCTGTTCACTGATGATGGCGATTTCATCGAGCATAAACTGCCAGTCAGGATCTGTTTCAACACGCAGCTGGTGCTGGGTTTTTAGCACTGAGAGGAGGGGGTCGAAATCCTCGTACATGCGATGTCGGACTTCACGGATGCTATCCCAGGGCAGGGCGTTGTCCTGACTGCTCTCACCGACCTCTTCAAGATCGAAATAGGAGGGGAAGGCAATGTCGGGAACAACACCTCGGTGTTGGGTACTTTGCCCTGAAACCCTGTAGAACTTCGACTCCGTTAACTTAAGGCGCCCTTGTTTTAAAGGGGCAAGAACCTGAACTGTCCCCTTGCCAAAGCTGGTCGTGCCCGCCACTAAACCCCGACCGTAGTCTTGAATAGCACCGGCAAAAATTTCCGAGGCCGAGGCGCTGAGTCGATTGATTAAAACGATAAGGGGGCCGTCGTAAAAGGGTCGCTGCCGAGCGCGTTGCTCGCGAGAAACATGCTGGTCGGCATGGCGAATTTGCACCACCGGGCCGGGGTGAATAAACAAGTCCGTTAGCGATGTTGCCTCGTAGAGAGAGCCGCCACCATTGTTGCGCAAATCGAGAATAATGCCGTCAACGCCTTCCTTTTTTAAATCGATGATGAGTTTCATCACATCGCGAGAGGTACTTTTGAAATTGGGATCGCGCTGGCGATAGGCTTCAAAGTCCATATAAAAGGCGGGGACAGTGATAACTCCAGCCCGAAAGTTTTCATCACCTTGCTGCAGTTTGATGACCTCACTTTTTGCCGCCTGTTCCTCCAGTTTCACCTTGTCACGGATAATCGCTACGACTGTTGTTTTATCACCACCTTCTGAAGTGCCCGGAATAACTTCCAACCGCACCCGGCTATCTTTTTTACCCCGTATCAGGTCGACAACATCGTCTAGCCGCCAGCCAATGACGTCGACCATGTCAGCATCGTCCTGAGCCACGCCGATAATTTTGTCTTCAGCGGCTAGCGTGCCTTGTTTATCGGCAGGGCCGCCGGGAACAATGCGTACAATTTTGGTGAACTCATCCTCCATCTGTAAAACAGCACCAATGCCTTCGAGAGACAGGGACATTGAAATATTGAAGTTCTCAAGGGTGCGCGGGGCAAGATAACTGGTGTGTGGGTCGTAAATGCCGGCCAGCACATTGATGAAACCCTGTACAGCATCGTCGGCATCTTGCCGTGCCAGCTGCTTCAGCTGATTGGCGTAACGCTTTCGCAATAGCTCACGAGCTGCATTAGGCTCCTTGCCCGACAGCACCAGGCGTAGCAGGCTGTCTTTCATTCGCTTGCGCCAATAGTCGTCGGCTTCTGCCTCGTTCGTCATCCAGCTGCGGCTGTCTCTATCGTGATTGATGGTCTCTTCAAGGCTAAAGTCGAAGCTGAAATCACCTTCGAGCAACGTAATATTGCTTTCCAGACGCCCAGAGATACGTTCGCGAAAGAGATTGAAAATCGCAAAACCTTGCGCTAAATCGCCATCCTCCAAAGCCTCATCAAAGCTGTACCGGCTCGCTTCAAATTGCGCCACATCGGATTTCAAGAAATAGACTTTAACGGGATCTAGAGCCTCGAAGTAACTGTCGAGCAAGCGGCTGGAAAAGTTGTCATCGACGAGTTGTTTTTTGTAGTGCTTGCTACTCAGCGTCTCAATAATTTCCATCGCTGTTTGCGAGTGCTCTTTAGTAAATACCAACGGCTCAGTTTTGCCGTAGGCCGTGGTAGCCAGCAGGAACAGTGTGATTGTGAGTGACAGTAACTTCATAGGGATTCAGACTTTCAAGTATTAGGTTGGAAGTGTAGCACTAAGATCCAGGCAGCCTTTTAGTAAAGCATCGGGATGTAGCAGTACTACTGAGGGCAGTATTACCATTTACAAGGCTTATGAAACCCTAACAAACAAGCGATTTAACATAATATACATTATACGCAATTCAGGTGATTGTGTAGGGTGGTGCATTCACGAACTAAGACAGAATCAAACCTGGTGAGTTCATATGTCACAGCTCTTGCACCATTACGACTAACCAGCACGTCTGTTATTCATCGTCAGCACTATCATCCGCTGCAGGCTTGCTAACAAGGTAAAGCCAGAGCACACCCGCGACCCCAGCAACGAGAGACGCCAGGAGAATGGCTGTTTTGGCGATGAGTAATAAATCATCGCGCTCGTTAAATCCAAGTTGGGCGACAAAGATCGACATGGTGAAACCAATACCGGCTAATAGCGACACGCCGGCAATTTGTGTAAAGCGCGTGTCTTTTGGCAGCACGGCTAAGCCGAGCTTGAGCATCAGCCAGCTAACACCGGTTATGCCGATAAACTTGCCCACAATCAGACCCAGAGAAACGCCAATGAAAACACGATGATTCAGTGTTTCGCCCATTGAGGCAAGCTCAAGTGGAATACCGGCATTGGCCAGAGCGAAGATTGGAATCACAATGTAGGCAACGGGCATGTGCCAGGCGTGTTCGAGGCGTTGCAAGGGTGCCTGAACGCTGTGCACACCGTTTTCCAGGCTTTGCACCACTGCGCGCAATTCATCATTGATTAGAATACTTTCTCCCGACTGATAACTGCTATCAAACCGCTTCATCAAACCCTTTACCAGCATACTGAAGCGCTCAGGTTGATATTTGGGGCTTGTGGGTACGCACAGAGCACCGAGAACCCCGGCCAGGGTTGCATGAACACCAGATAGTAAAACCGCGTACCAAAAAACCAATGAAACAATAAAATAAGGCAAGGGCTTGCGGATGCCAACAAGATTAAAGGCAAGCATTAATGTAAAAAGCCCTGCGGCCACAGTTAGCGGCTCCAGGGCAATGCTATCGGTGTAAAACACTGCAATAACGAGTACTGCGCCCAGGTCATCAACGATCGCCAGGGCTACCAAAAAAGTGATTAAGGCCTTGGGTACACGGCTGGCGAGCAAGGCCAAAGCACCAATAGCAAAGGCAATATCGGTGGCCATTGGAATGCCCCACCCCATTGCGGCCTCACCCTCTGGATTGATTAGGAAATAAACCAGTGCCGGTACCACCATACCGCCAATGGCGGCGCCAATGGGTAGTGCGGCATTGCGTAAGTCGGCCAGCTCCCCTACCAGTATTTCGCGTTTTAATTCGAGACCAACGACGAAAAAGAACATCGCCATCAGACCATCATTAATCCAGTGATGCAGGCTCATATTGATAGACCAACTACCAATACTGAGACTGACGGGGGCATGCATAATATGTGCGTAGGCAACGGCCCAGGGCCCATTGGCCAAGATTAAGGCGACCACTGCCGTACCCATCAATAACAAACTACTGGTGGTTTGTCGGTGAATAAATTCTTCGAAGGGGGTCAGGATTTTGTCAAAGGCCCTCTCCCAGGGTGCGTGAAACACACCCTTCATGCCGCGTCCCATTATTGATTTTTTAGACTTTGCCATAACGCTTCCCTTATTGATGCCCTGCCAGATCGACTAGCTATCTGCGTAGCTTAAGTTTTGTCCTGCGGGCAAGCCTAAAGGGCTACCCTCTAGCCTGCAAGGGTAATACCCTCCCCTAAGCAATATTTCTATTGTCTTCGACAATCTACTGAAAGAAGTGTGAACGAAATGCGTTTAAGTGGTGCTAGCGAATAAGCTAGCCGTATAGTTTTTGTAATTATTTGTGATTTTAATGCTGTCGTAAATGTAAGACGGGGCTAACGATTGAATCGTTAGCCCCGTCTTAGTTTTGGGCTCTATTGATTTTAAGCCCTGTAGGTTATAGGTTCTGTAGGTTTTAGACCCTACCTATCACAGCTTATAAATAGGCTAGAAGCTATTTAAGTGCAAAACCCTCGTAGTCGTGCTCGGCAACTTCATCACATTTTGCCTTGTAATTGGGAGCACCACCGGCATACAACATAAAGGTACGCTTGGCATCCGGGTTGTTGGGATTCACACCCATAAACCAGGAATCGGCGGTGGGGAATAAGGTTTTCTGAGCAAGGTCGTCGACATGCTGAGTCCACTCATCTTCCGCTGCCACCGTTGGCTCTACTTCAACCAAGTTTTTGTCATTCATGTAGTGGATTAGATCCGTAACCCACTCAACATTCTGTTCAATGCAGCGGGGAATATTACAGAATGTAGCACCATTGTGTGGGCCAACCAGGGTTAAGAGGTTGGGGAAGCCGGCAGTCTGCATACCCAAATAAGTGCGTGGACCATCTTCCCACTTGGCCGTCAATTTCTGCCCGCCTTTACCGCTAATATCAATACGCTTTAGGGCACCCGTTACGGCATCAAAACCTGTGGCGTAGATAATTAGGTCGAGGTCATAGAGCTTGTCACTACAGCGCACACCCTCGGGCATAATTTCTTCAATCGGTGTTTTGTTGAGATCAATAAGGTGAACATTAGGTTGGTTAAAGGCTTCGAAGTACTTGGTTTCCATCGGTACACGGCGAGTGCCAAAACCGTGATCTTTGGGAATGAGCAAATCGGCAACAGCGGGGTCGTCGACACGTTGGCGAATTTTCTTGGCGATGAATTCGGTAATCAGGGCGTTAGCCTCTGGGCTGGTCATAATGTCGTTGTAGTTGGCCAGCCAAATGCCAAAACCGGGTTCTGAGTAAAGCTTTTCAAAAAAGGCTTCGCGCTCTTCATCAGAAACGTCAAGGGCAGAAGTGTCGACAAACTTGTGAGCGAAAGCGCCAAAGGTGGTACTGAGAAACTCAAAAGTCTCTTTATAGTTGGCTTTCATTTCGTCCATCTCGGCCTGCTCGATGGGCGCATTGTGTAGCGGCGCACACCAGTTGGGGGCGAGCTGAAATACGGTGAGTTCTTTGGCAGTTTTAGCGACTTCCTGGATGACCTGGGTACCGGTGGCACCCGTGCCAATAACGCCTACCCGCAGGCCACTAAAATCATTGCCTTGCCAGCCGGTATCCCCTTCTGGCCAACGTGCGGTATGGCAGTAATCGCCTTTAAAGCTGTCGACACCGGGAATGCGCGGCATGGTGTAGGCCGACAGTGGGCCGGTGGCAGAAATCAAAAAGCGGGCGCTGGCGCTGCTGCCGTCTTCTAACTCAACTTGCCACTGAGTATTGGCCTCGTCATAAGTGGCTTTGGCCACGCGGCTGTTAAATTGTATGTCCTTGCGCAGATCAAATTTGTCGGCAACATGATTCAAGTAGCGCTTGGTTTCTGGCTGCGGTGCAAAGCGCTCGGTCCAGTTCCACTCCTGTAGTAACTCGTCAGAAAAAGAGTAACCGTAGGTGTGGCTTTCAGAATCGAAGCGACAACCCGGATAGTTGTTCCAATGCCAGACACCGCCTACGCCATCACCCGTTTCATAGACTTTAACCTTAAGTCCCAGCTCGCGCAGTTTGATTAACTGGTACATACCGGCAATACCGGCTCCCATGACAATGGCATCATATTGATTAGACATACTTAGACCTCTTTGTGTAGAGCGAAATCAAAAAGGTACGACAAATGCGCACCTTAATCGCTGTAAGGAAATGACAGACATAAGAAAGGGCTACCTGTTACAGCAGCCCTTTCGATTGTACAACACACTAAAATGGAGCAGTCACCTATTTAAGAACGAATCCTTCGTAGTCGTTCTCAGCAACTTTATCGCACTCTGCACGGTAGTTTTGTTGGCCGCCGGCGTAGAGCATAAAGGTACGTTTTTTGGTCGGATCATTCAGATTGACACCCATAAACCACGAGTCTGCAGTGGGGAACAAGGTGCCCTCTGCCGTTTGGTCAACATGAATTGTCCAGGCATCTTCCGCTTCCAGCGTAGGCTCGATTGAGTGGAAATCGTTTTTCTTCATATAGGCAACGGTGTCGGAAACCCATTCAACGTTCTGCTCAATACAGCGGGGTATGTTACAGAAGGTGGCTCCGTTGTGCGGGCCAACCAGGGTGAACAAGTTGGGGAAGCCAACGGTTTGCATGCCCAGTAAAGTACGCGGGCCATTAGCCCACTTGTCCGTCAGCTTAACGCCTTCTTTACCGGTAATATCAATGCGTTTCAGCGAGCCTGTCACTGCATCAAAACCAGTGGCGTAAATGATAATATCGAGGTCATACATAGCATCACTGCACTTAACGCCTTCGGGCAAGATTTCTTCGATAGGCGTTTCCTTGAGATTAATCAGCTTAACGTTGGGCTGGTTGTAACATTCAAAGTACTTGGTCTCCATCGGCACACGGCGAGTACCGAAGCCGTGGTCTTTAGGGATCAGGTTTTCTGCCGTTTTTGGATCGTTGACGCGACTGCGGATCTTTCTGGCAATAAAGTCAGTGATCAGATCATTGGCTTTTTGATCAGTCATAATATCGTGGAAATTACCCAGCCAAATACCAAAGCCGGACTCGTTATACTTCTTCTCAAAGAAAGCCTCACGCTCTTCATCAGACACTTCAAGGGCTGAACGTTCGTCAAACTTATGGTGAAACGCGCCAAAGGTGTCATTACATTCGGCAAATATTTTCTTGTAGTTAGCCTTAATGTCCTTCATTTCTTCAGGGCTGATCGGGCCATTTTTAAGGGGTGCGCACCACTCGGGTGCCAGTTGGAATACCGTTAAAGAGTCGGCCGTTTTTGCCACCTCCTGAATCACCTGTACGCCGGTTGCACCGGTGCCGATAACACCAACGCGCTTGCCTTTGAATTGATCGAGGCCTCTACCACCGAAACCCTCTTTCGGGTAGCGCGCGGTATGAGCCCACTCGCCTTTGAAACTGTCGATACCGGGAATACGCGGCAGTGTGTGGGCATTGAGAGGCCCCGAGGCCGAAACCAGAATTTCAGCACTCGCTGTACTGCCGTCATCCAGCTCAACGTCCCACTGGCTATTGGCATCGTCGTAGGTGGCTTTAGTGACCCGTGTGCTGAACTGGATATCTTTGCGGAAATCAAACTTGTCAGCAACAAAGTTTAAATAACGTTCGGTATCAGGCTGTGCCGCAAAACGCTCTTTATAGTCCCACTCCTGTAACAGCTCATCTGACCACGAATAACCATAGGTATAACTCTCAGAGTCAAAACGACAGCCCGGGTACTTATTCCAGTACCAGGCACCACCAACGCCCGTACCCGCTTCATAAACTTTTACCGAGAGCCCCTGCTCACGCAGCTTATGCAACTGATACATTCCCGAAATACCGGCGCCGATAACAATGGCATCGTATTGATTTGACATAGTTTATACCTCATTGATTTCTGGACAAAAACACAAACACCTGTCGAGAGTGACTTCTCATGAAAGCAGTAAAAAGCAACTACAAGTACGTCTTGGTAGCGGTTCTATCAGACGTCAGAATCTGATCGCTTAACTGTGTAGCTGGATTGCCAACTACACAGATTTGGAATGTACCCCTTAAGGCGAAGCAAGCATTTGATTTAGCTCAATTGATCTTTTACTACTCAATGTCGACACTTCAAAAAGCACCAGCAGCCGAACGCAGGTGGCTTGCAACTCCCTAAGATTGCTTACATCTCGCGAAACAGCTACTCTTTTTAAACAGCAAATGAGTCATTTTCACGGCTATTGAGAGGTTGAAGTTATGGGACAAAGTCGGCAATCAAAGATAATTGAAAACCCACAAACTGAAGCAGAGGTAATTCTAAAGGCGCAAAAAGATGCCCACTTCCAAAACCCTTACCCCTCCCTACAAGAACGACTCGATAACCTGGTCAAGCTTGAAAACCTGCTAACAAAAAACACCGATGCCATTACCGCTGCTATTTCAGCAGATTTTGGTCACCGCAACCCCACCGAAACAAAAATGGTTGAAATCTTTGGCTGCTTAACCGCTTCCCGTGACACCCGCAAAAACCTAAAAAAGTGGATGAAAGCCCAGCGCCGTCACACCTCCATTATGTTTTTCACGGGTAAAAATGAGGTTATTCCCCAGCCTAAAGGGGTCATCGGCATTGGAACCCCCTGGAACTATCCTCTCTATTTGTCCATCGGACCGGTCATTAATGCACTGGCATCCGGCAACCGTTGCATGGTTAAACTTGCCGCCAACTCGCAAAATCTTTGTCGTTTGTTACAGGGTTTATTTCGCGATACCTTTGGTGATGACACCGCGGCCTATTTGGCTGGCCTTAGCGGCTCAGAATTCTCCAGCCTGCCCTTCGATCATATTGTCTATACCGGCTCTGCTGAAAGCGGCATCAATGTCATGACGGCCGCCGCACAAAACCTCTGCCCAGTGACGCTGGAACTCGGCGGTAAGTCGCCAACCATTATTTGTGATGACTATGATTTACAAGAAGCAGTCAGTCGCATCATGTACGGAAAATATGTGAATGCGGGGCAAACCTGCGTTGCTCCAGACTACGTTTTTGTACCGCGGCACAAGCGCGATGAATTTGTGCGCATTGCCGGTGAAATTATGCGTGAGCGCTATCCCGATACCAATAAAGATGACTACACCTCGATTATTGATGAGCGCTCTTACACACGACTTAAAGAAACCCTGAATGATGCCGTGGCCAAAGGCGCTGAAGCCGTACAGCTAACCACTGCCGGCTTCAATGATGAGTGGCGCAAATTCCCGCCCCACCTCGTACTGGACGTTAACGAGGATATGCGGATTGCCCAGGAGGAAATATTTGGCCCTCTCTTTACCGTCATCAGCTATGACTCTCTCGATGAGGTTCTCGACCACATCAACACCCGGGATACACCACTGGCCCTGTATTTATTCAGTAACGACAAAGCCATTCAGGAAAAACTGTTCTATGGCACGCTGTCAGGCGGTGTAACGGTCAACAACTGTATTTTTCATGTGCTGCAACACAGCATCCCCTTCGGCGGTATTGGCGCCAGCGGCATGGGCCACTACCACGGTTATGAAGGCTTTATGGAAATGAGCAAACTGCGCCCGCGCTTCACCTTTCCCAAGGTCGGCAAACCCGAGTTGTTTTATCCACCCTACACCAAGGCTCACGAAAGACTGTACTGGCTGCTCAACCGCTTGAAACTGTAGGCACACAAACAGACCGACATTATTTGAAAACAATAAAAAAGCCCGCTTACAACACTGTAAGCGGGCTTTTTTTCTGGCTTGAAAGCGAAGGGCCTTGTAGGCCTCACTCATTAGCCATTAATGATTAACCATTTACTAAAAAGTGCACCCAGATGCTGGCCCCGTAACCGAGGGCAATAACCGGCGTCCACTTCAAATGACCAAAGAAGGTGTACTGACCTCGGGCCTGCCCCATAAGGGCAACACCGGCGGCAGAACCGACCGACAACAAACTACCACCAACGCCTGCTGTCAGCGTTACCAATAGCCACTGAAAGTGAGACATTTCAGGGTTCATTGTCAGCACCGCAAACATGACGGGAATGTTATCGACAATGGCCGACATAATACCAACCAGTATATTCGCTGTGGTGGCTCCAAGCTCACCATAGACAAACTCTGAGGCCATACCCAGGTAGCCGATAAAGCCGAGGCCACCCACCGCCAAAATGACACCGTAAAAGAAAAACAAGGTGTCCCACTCGGCCTGGGCAATTTTTGAAAATACATCAAAATTATAGGGGTCTGCACCTGATCCGGGAGGCCCTTCAGAGGCCGCCGTCCATGTTTTCGAGCGCTGACGCAGGTAGTAACCGTAAAACTTAAGATAGGCCAAACCCAGCATCATGCCGAACACAGGGGGGATATGCAGGAAATTGTGGAAGCAAACAGCAGTAACAATGGTCAATAAAAACAAACCAACAATAGCCATACCGCCGTACTTCAGACCCTCTTGCTCACCCTCTACCTCAGCCGGTTTACCGGATGGCAAGGCGAGTTGCATAATGAAAGCCGGTATCAGGAAGTTGACTGCCGAAGGAATAAACAGGGCAAAAAACTCACCAAATTGCACGATGCCTTTCTGCCATACCATCAACGTGGTGATGTCGCCAAAGGGGCTAAAAGCGCCGCCCGCATTTGCACCGACAACGATATTGATACAGGCAATGGAGACAAAACCCGGTTGCCCCTTACCAACAGCCAGAACCACGGCACACATAATCAACGCGGTGGTTAGATTATCGGCGATGGGCGAGATGAAGAAAGCCAAAATGCCTGTTAGCCAAAACAGGCTGCGATAACTAAAGCCTTTTTCTACCAACCAGTTGCGCAGGGCATCAAAAACACCTCTCTCGAGCATCGCGTTGATATAAGTCATCGCTACCAGCAGGAAGAAAAACAACTCACCGTATTCGAGGAAGTTGTGACGAATCGCCGGTTCAACTGCGTGAGGCATGCCGTGTGAGTTGTAAACCAGGGCAATTAAAATCCAGATCAAGCCCGCAGCGAGAAGTACAGGTTTGGATTTTCGCAGATGTATTTTTTCTTCAAGAATGACGAAAATATAAGAGAAGGCAAAAATCCCGATGGCCAAATAGCCAACCCAGTTGTGGGTCAATTCCAGCCTCGCACCACCAGCCTCCGCGGATGCCCATAAAGGTGTAGCCATTATCAAGCCAAGGGCCAGGGCTATATACCGTTTAATCAATTGTTGCCTCCAGATTACAAGTTGCTTAGGTTAAACATCTACTTTGAAACGTAAGGCTGAGCCATCAGAGAGTAGACAACCCCAATAAACGCCAGGGTCTGACTCATGCATTCAGTCTTTATATACTGACAAAGAAAGTTACGCCCTGGCCAAGAAAGTGCCAAGGGGCGAAAAATGGGGGCAATTCTAAACCTATTCCTGCTAGGGGCAACCTAATAATGGGGTTGATTTCAATAATTGAATAAATAAAAGTAAATTCCCGCCATAAGAGCTTATAAAAAGCCAAAATTCAGTCAAGACCTTGTCCTACTTCACTTTATTTTGTGCCCCCCCGTGATGCCTCATAGTTTCCAAAAACTCATTTAAGTCTTAAGTAAGCCTTAAGTTTTCCTCAGTAAGCTCAGTCTCGAAGCAAAGTTTCCTATTGAGGTAGTCATGCACACCACGCTGTTGAAAGATACGAAAGGCGCCATGCCCGACAACACCAGCCTGCAATTGCCGCAAGCTGCTATGTCTAAATCTATCAGCGCTAAATCGACTACGGCAGACTCTACTACTGATTATTCCTTGAGCCTGCGCCCCGCGGATCATCCACTACGATCAGAACTCGAAGACTACATCGCCCGGCGCTATGCCCGTCGCCACCAGGCCGCTATAGAGCACTACCTGCCCCATTTGCTGGCACTGGAAAATGGGCAGAAAACCGATGCAGCACTGGGCCTGAATAGTGCCCTTAAGCAAGCATTATTCCTCGAAGCCTATCTCGATAAGCCAATTGAGCAAGTCATCAGCCAGCAACTCTGCACCCCTGTTGATAGAGCGAGGGTCGTCGAGATTGGCAATCTTGCAGCCAGTCAAAGAACCGCGAGCACCCTGCTTTTCACCTTACTGTCGGCCTTACTCGACCAGGCGGGTTATCGCTGGATAGTGTTCACCGCGACCCCTTGCGTACAAGCTCTGGTCGCAGGCATGGGCTTTTCATTACATACCATTGGCGAGGCTAAAGCTGAGCGTGTCAATGCCGCTGACAACTGGGGTTCCTATTATGAAACGCGTCCGCAAGTCATGGTGGGTTGTATTGATGACACCATGCGCAAAGCCCTTTCACCAACCATGCAGGGGTGGCTAGCGGCCCATGGACAAGCCATCAAGACTATTGCCGGTCGCATCTAATTGCTGTCGTCGGTGAGACTTACATGACCAATTTATCAGTCAGCGAATAGGTAAACATTTGCACAAAACAATAATATCTGCCCTGGCAGAACGCGCCCACCGCGATCCTGATGACATTGTACTTATCGGCTCCGAACAGGTTTTTACCGCTAAAACACTCCATGCCCAGGTACTGCTGTGCGCTGAACAGTTGCTGACAGCAGGCATAACATCATTGGCGCTGCATGCCGATAATAGCCCGACATGGATTATTGTTGACCTCGCTTGTCAAAACACCAAAATTCGTCTCGTTCCTCTGCCCCTTTTTTTCTCCGCGAGCCAACAAGAGCACGCTGTGAAAAGTAGCGGTGTCGACGCCGTCATCAGTCAAGAGAGGACATTCCTCAGCTCGAATACCGTCGACATCGCCTGCTTAAAATTGACAAACCTGACTTGCCAGCAATTGGTGGCCAGCAATATCGCCCTGCCCGATGGCACTGATAAAATCACCTTTACCTCTGGTTCCACGGGAGAAGCCAAAGGTGTCTGTCTTTCTAGTCAGCAGCAACTGTCCGTCGCCGAGGGCATTGTTGAGCGTTTGCAGCTAAGCGATACCTGCCACTTATGCCTGCTTCCCTTGTCGACATTGCTCGAAAATATAGCTGGCGTGTATGCCCCCCTGCTCGCCAATGGCTGCATCATCACACCCTCCCTCATGGATCTGGGCATGCACGGTAGCTCTACTCTCAATGTGGACAAACTTCTCACGCGACTTACCGGCTACCAGCCCAACAGTTTAATACTGGTACCAGAGTTATTACTGGCCCTGGTACAGGCCTGTCAAATAGGCTGGCAGCCACCCCAATCCCTGATGTTCGTCGCCGTTGGCGGCGGCAAGGTGTCTCCGGCCCTTCTGCAAAATGCCCGTGAACACGGTTTACCCGTTTACGAAGGCTACGGTCTGTCTGAGTGCAGCTCAGTGGTTTGTCTGAATAGCCCAGATCAGAATCGTACGGGTAGCGTCGGCAAAGCCTTACCCTCTCGCGACGTCTACACAAAAGAGGGTGAAGTACATATCCCCGGCAAGGCTTTTCTCGGCTACGTCAACGACCCCGCAAGTTGGGGGAAGAGGGAGGTGGCAACGGGGGATCTTGGCTATATCGATGATGATGGCTTTGTCTTTATTGAAGGCAGGCTAGGTAACCGGTTGATTTCTAGCTTTGGCCGCAATATCAGCCCCGAGTGGGTTGAGAGTGAATTACTGGCCGGGCCACTCCTTGCACAAGCCGTTGTCGTCGGCGATGCAAAACCCTATTGCGCGGCATTAGTACACCCACGCAAGCCTGATACAAACCAGGAAGAGATTGACCAGTGGATCAACACTGTTAATCAACAACTGCCCGACTACGCCCGTATTCAACGCTGGCAGTGTTTAGACCAGCCACTAACGAGTGACAGACAATTATTAACCAGCAATGGCCGTCCCCGCCGCCAGGCCATTCAACAACAACTCGCCGATGCAATAAGCACGCTCTATGAGGGCTATGAAGAGGTTCAATGCTGATGCCATTCTACGATTCACTGCAGCAACAAACTAAAAATGAGCGCCAATATTTAATGGCTGCCCCCATTTTTGCCCGCCTATTTAGTGGTGACATCTGCCGAGAAGATTACGTCGCCTTCCTCGCCCAGGCTTACCAGCACGTGAAACACACCGTGCCCTTATTAATGGCGGTGGGTGCTCGCTTGCCCGATGATAAGGACTGGCTTCTCAAAGCCGTGGCTGAATACATAGAAGAAGAATTCGGCCATGAACAGTGGATTCTTGATGATATTGCCGCCGCTGGCTTCGACCCCGAAAAAGCGCGCCTAAAAGCACCCAACCTGGCGACAGAATTACTGGTCGCCTACGCCTACGACACCGTGCAAAGAATCAACCCGCTGGGGTTTTTCGGCATGGTACAGGTGTTGGAAGGCACCAGTATTAATATGGCAGACTCAGCAGCCAGCGCCATACAAACCACCCTGGAACTACCCGATAGTGCCTTCCATTATCTGCGCTCCCACGGTGCTCTCGATATTGAGCACGTCAAACTGTTTGCCGGTTTAATGGACAGGATTACAGACCCCGAAGAACAGACGCAAATCGTTCACAGCGCACAGGTCTTTTATCGACTCTACGGTGATGTTTTTCGCAGCCTTGCCCCAGAACAGGGTCTCGCCATTGCGCTTTAGTGTGAACAGTAAAAAGGAGGCTATTGATGAATCTACAAAATAAAACCATTGTACTGACCGGCGCCTCAGGCGGCATTGGCCAGGCAATGGCGCGCGAACTCGCCAACCATGGCGCACGGCTGATAATGGTTGGGCGAAACACCGATAAACTTAAGAATCTCGCTCAATCCCTCAATGGTGAGCATTTATTTGTCGCCGCTGATCTTTCAAGTGAAGATGGCCGCAATCAACTCTTTGACTATTGCGCCGGCAATGGCCCCGTCAATGTACTCATTAACAATGCCGGCATCAGCGCTTTTGAGATGATTGAAGATCAAAGCGATAGTGACATCAGCAATCTCATCGCCATTAATCTTACCTCGCCTATTTTAGTCACCAAACGTTTATTACCCTTGTTGAAAAGCACCGCTGACGGTGGCGTGGTTAATGTTGGCTCCGCCTTTGGTGCCATCGGCTATCCCGGCTTTAGTGCATACTGTGCCAGTAAATTCGGCTTGCGCGGCTATTGCGAAGCACTGCGTCGAGAGCTGTCTGACAGCAGCTTGCAGGTCTTTTACCTGGCACCACGAGCGACAAACACCGCGATTAATGGCTCACGAGTCGCCGATCTCAATACCCAGCTGGGTAATGCTGTCGATGAACCCGTCATTGTTGCCAAAGCACTCCTTCAACAGTTACAAAAAAACAAAATTAATTGCTATGTTGGCTGGCCCGAAAAATTCTTTGCACGGCTCAATGGTCTACTGCCGAAGCTTGTTGATACCAGCCTGAGTAAGCAATTGCCTGTTATTCGCCGATTAGCCAAAACCCACAAGGACTAACAATGAAAACCGCAATAATTACGCTTCTAAGCCTCAGCCTTTTCAGCATGACTGTTTTTTCCCAAAGTACTGTCAATACACAAAAAGAGGCGTCAGCTACTATTGCAGATCTGCAAAGCCGTTGGGCTATTGCGAACTATGAATTGAAGGATGAAAAACAGCTTAAGGCTTTTCAGCAACTCGTCGCCGATGCCGAAACGGCAACCAGCGCACAAACTAAAGAGGCCGGTATCTGGGTCTGGTCTGGCATTATCAAATCGACATTTGCCGGTGTTAAAGGCGGGCTTGGTGCACTGAAATACGCCAAAGCGGCAAAGGTCGATTTGGACCAGGCCATTAACATAGACGGCGATGTACTACAGGGCTCTGCCTATACCAGTCTTGGCACGCTCTACTATCAGGTTCCCGGCTGGCCCATCGGCTTTGGTGATAATGAAAAAGCTGAAGCGCTGCTGACTAAAGCGATGGCTATTAATCCAGACGGCATCGACAGCAATTACTTTTACGCACAATATCTGTTGGGTGAAAAACAATATCGCAAAGCAGAGCAACACCTGCTAAAAGCGCAAGAGGCTAAACCACGACCCCATCGCCCTCTGGCTGATAAAGGACGGCAGGCAGAGATTGCTGTACTCCTGGCTGTGACGCAAAAACAACTCGCCCTGTAGTTTGATGAGCTTCCACTGTGAGAGATACAGTATTGGCAGCTAAAGTGTTGGGCGCTACAGTTCGCGGAGATTAAAACCATGCGACTACTATTGATAGAAGACAACCCCTCCCTCGCTGCGGGCCTCAGTTTAGCCCTGTCCAATAAGGGCTTTAGTGTCAACCATGTCAGTAAAGGCCAGCAAGGGCTTCAGGCTGTAGAAAATGACAAACCCGATCTTGTCACCCTCGATCTTGGTTTACCGGATATGGATGGTTTGGACGTACTGCGTCAAATTCGCAAACTCGACAGTCAGTTACCGGTATTAATTCTTACTGCCCGAGATTCAATAGAAGATAAGGTCAACGGCCTCGATCTTGGTGCTGACGACTATTTGTGTAAACCGTTTGAAATTGAAGAGCTCGAAGCTCGGCTACGGGTACTTGAACGTCGGCTCGGTAAAGCCAGCTCCAGCAAAATTGAAGTTGGCGATATCAGCCTCGACACAGCAAGTCGTGAGGTCAGGCAAGCTGGCAGGCAAGTCGACTTATCGCGGCGCGAATACACTCTGATGAAATCGCTACTACTCAATGCCGGTAAGGTACTCACCCGCGACAGTCTGGAAGACAAACTATATAGTTGGGGCGAAGAGGTCGCCAGCAATGCCATCGAAGTGCATATTCACCACTTGCGTAAAAAACTCGGAGCAGAGCTGATTAAAACTGTTCGCGGTGTCGGCTACACTATTGAGAAACCCTAAAAAATTGCGATGAACCCCCTAGTGCCGTGAAATCAATTCGCTCCTATTTAATTATCGCCGTACTGTCGGCAATAACATTAACCAGTTTTCTCTCTGCCTTACACGGCTATCGCTCAAGTATGTCTGCGGCTGAAGCGGCCTTTGACCAACAACTCATCGACATTGCCAACCTCGTTGCCGCTATATATAGTGAAAATTCGCCTCAGAAAACACGATCTGCAGCACAAAAGAGCGATAGTCATATCGCCTTCCAGGTATGGCGAGACGAAAGCACTTTGCTCTATCACTCGACGAATAGTCCTACACAGCCTGTTGCCCCTTTAAAGAAAGGCTTTTACGATGAAAACTTCAAGGGTTATCGCTGGCGAATTTTGGTAGACCGTGAAACGGACAATACACCATGGGTTATTGTTGCTGAACGGGCAGATGTGCGGTTCCTACTAGCAGACAATATTGTTATCGAGTCGGTTGCGGCCACCGTTATAAGCCTGCCCATCACCGGTCTGCTTATCTGGATTATTATCGGCCACGGGCTTAGCTTATTGCGCCGCCTCGCCCATGATCTCGAAAAAAAGCAGGTTGATGATTTATCCGTCCTGACACTAGAAAACCCGCCTAAAGAATTAAAAACCGTTGTCGATGCGATCAATGCCCTACTTGAACGACTTGAATTGTCAGTGGCCAGAGAGCGACGACTCAGTGCTGATGCCGCCCACGAACTGCGCACACCCATTGCCGCCCTAAAGTTACATATTCACAATTTAGGTAATGACTTACCGGCCACCAACCCTGTTCTTTTACAGCTACAAAATGAAGCAACGGGGCTGGAACATTTGATCGAACAGATCCTCTTGCTCTACCGTATTTCACCAGAGCATTATCAGGCGAGAATGGCGCCGCTTGATCTCAGTGAACTGGCCAGGCAGGTAATTGCTAATCAATACAGGACTTTTCAGCACAAACAACAGTTTATCGAGTTAATTAGTGATGCCTGTATTATCAATGGTGATAATTTCACGCTCACCACCTTGCTGCAAAACTTACTAAGCAATGCCAGTAAATACACACCCATGCACGGTCATATTAAAGTGTCTATAGAAAAGCTTGGCAGTACGGTTAGCCTGAGCGTTATTGATTCTGGCCAGGGCATGGACGAGGCCGAAAGAGAGCGTGTTTTTGAGCGTTTTTATCGCATCGGCGGCGACCGCCACCACTCCCGCGAACAGGGGAGTGGCCTGGGTCTATCTATTGTCAAACTGATTGTCGACCTCTATCAAGCAAAGATTCATTTCAAAGAATCAAGTTTTGCAAGTGGCCTGGCAGTTGTCATTGTATTCCCCACATTAACGCAGCAACGGCGGTTAGTCTCTTGAAAACAATAAAGACCTGGGTTGAACTTTGTTGTCAACACGCCACCAGCACACTGTTTTTTCTGCTGCTACCGACAGTAGCGCAAGCGGCAAAACCCCTTGTAGAAATCAATATTGAGCAGCATTTGTTCGTTCCCTCTGAAATCACCATTCCCGCCAACACCAAAGTAAAACTGCGAGTACACAACCGCGATGCCACACCTGAGGAGTTTGAGAGCTGGGAGTTAAACCGTGAAAAAGTCATTATGGGCAATAGCAGCGCAACTATTTTTATTGGCCCCCTGCCACCTGGTGTCTATCCGTTTTTTGGTGAATTTAATCCAAAAACGGCCCAGGGCAAAGTAATTGTGGAGTAAGCCCTTATGCTATTAACAAGTGTCATTATTGTATTGCGAGAAATAGTTGAAGCAGCACTTCTGATTGCCACACTGCTCGCCGCGACACGTTTCACCCGTATTGGCCATAGCTGGCTGCGCATTAGTATTAGTAGCGGTCTTGCCGGTGCCCTACTATTCGCCTGGCAATTGCGGTGGATATCAAACCTTTACGACGGCCTGGGCTATGAAATCAGTAATGCCCTGTTACAAGTGTTGATTTACGCGGTGATTTTAGTGCTAATAGCGTTGCTTCTTAAACTCTATTTACGAGCGACAACAAGTAAAAAGCCGCTGCTTTTTTTTATGGGACTTGCCCTTAGCCTGAGTATTATTCGCGAGGGTTCGGAGATACTCATTTATTTTTCAGGGTTTATTCACAATAAAGAAACGCTGAGTAGCGGCATTATTGGCTCTATTATCGGTGCCGGGGTTGGCTTTAGTTTTGGTGCCCTTTTTTATTTCCTGCTCAGCGCACTCCATGAATCACTGTCTCTTAAGGTGGCTCTGGGTTTACTCGTGTTAGTGGGTGCAGGTATGTGCTCCCAGGCTAGTATGTTGTTGATGCAGGCAGATTTCCTGCCGTCACAGCGACCGCTGTGGAATACCTCTAGCTGGATCCCAGAGCCCTCCATACCCGGGCAATTACTTTATGCTCTGATTGGTTATGAGGCGACACCCAGCCCACTACAGGTCAGCATTTATGCGGCTAGTGTTTTTATCTCACTTATAGTCGCTGTTGTTTACTATCATCTTTACAGCCAACCAAACCAGCAACCCACACAAAAGTAAGCACTACTCCATGAGAATAAAACCCCCAAACGCTTTTCCAGCAGGCATAAAAAAATGCCTGATTTTTACTTATCCATTATTTATTTTCTTGGCACTCCCTGTACTGGCTGATGGGTCAGTAGTGAGTAAAGTTTATCACCCCTATGTACAGCCACTTGAAAAGGAAATTGAATTTCGCTCCATCTATGAAAAAGATGATGATCTTAACGACCAGCAGAAATATATACTGGGTTACGGTCAGTCATTATCCGACACATGGTTTGGCGAGTTTTATTTAGTTGGCGGTAAAGATGGCGGCGATGCTTTTGAAATTGAGGCTTATGAGGCCGAGCTGAAATGGCAGATAACAGAACAAGGGGAATATTCCGCAGACTGGGGTCTACTATTTGAGCTGGAAAAAGAAGAAGGCAATGGCTGGGAGGCCGCAAGTTCTGTCCTCGCCGAGCGAGAGTTGGGGCGTTTTGTGGGCACTGCCAATTTGGCGCTTATCTATGAATGGGGCGATGGCGTGGAGGATGAACTGGAAAGTAAACTGGCCCTGCAAATGCGTTATCGCCACTCGCCACGTTTCGAGCCCGCTATTGAATTCTTTGCAGGTGAGGGCTACAAAGGCATAGGTCCGTTGATTATGGGCCGTGAACTTTTTGGACCTGCTAAAAGACTGCGTTGGGAGTTGGGTACTATTATCGGCATTGGTGGCGATAGCCCCGACCTCACCGTCAAAACCTCCCTCGAATATGAATTTTAGGTGGAAAACCTTTAATCAATTTTTAGCTCGTAATTCACAGAAAAATATTGGCCTGATTAGTTTGGGGCTTTACAGGCAGTCCCTATGCTAAATAGGCCGCTATTTTACCTTTTGGCAAAGGCTATAAAAAGGCTTTGACTGCTCATATACATGGGCTAAAAGAGCAACGTCCCCCGGCCTACCTCGGCCATAATCCCCTCGAGAGATTGATAATTGCCGCCCTTTTTATCCTACTAACTACTCAGGCGATAACGGGTTTAGTTTTAGCCGGAACCGACTTGTACCTACCACCCTTTGGCCATCAATTTTCCGAAAAGCCTGTCGATTTAGAAGACGATAACAAGAATTAAGTAGCCAGGAACTTTAGCTCTAACGTCGCTTAATAAGACCTGATGAGCGAACCTGCCCCTGCTCACGACGATAAGGCGTTTGAACACTTCTCACTTCACGCTGCCTTTGATGGCTGCCATAAGAAAGGCCGTAGTGGAATTTCGAACTGCCGCCACCGAGGTGTAGCCCCAGGGATGAGCCCGAGTGGTGTGAAACACTGTTCTTTTCACCTCGGTAGTGATTGGGCTTATAAAGATAAGGGTAATGCCGGGGGCGATAAACTCGATTTTCGACCACCACGACAGGTGCTTGATATTGGCTCTTTCGAGCGTCGGCCTCTTCCTGCCGCAGTTTTGACCGTAGTTTGCGATCATCCTGTAAGCGCTTGGTGGTAGTGGCCATTTGATCGAGGCGAGTTTGTAGGTCTTCGCTTGTGGTGTTCTGTTGATAGCTAGGGCGCTCAAGAGTTTCAAGCTCAACAGCATTTGCCCCAGGCTTGTCGCCAAAGCTGATACGGCCCTGAGCATCAACAGATTTATAGATCAATTTGTTTTCTGTAGCAGCCTCTACAGGCTTTGCGCTATCGTCAGTAATACTTGGCAACTCATTAGCGGAGGCAAACAGGGGGGCCGTCAAGGCTATAAGTAGACTAAGACATTTCACTGTATTTATCCTTAGCCTCAAATTCTGGGGCACTATAATCAATCTCTTCATGCTTCCATCATAGTACGAAATTGCATTGTTTGTTGAGCCAAACGGGGCCTTAGCACTGTTAATAGCAGTACTACCCACAGAGAGTTTTTCTAGCTTTATCGCGAAAAAATAATACGAGTTTCTCTTCTAACTCAGCAAAATTGACACTGCTGTGGCCTGGTAGCAGGCTCAGCACATGGCTGCTGGGTAATTGTGGCGTTATTGGTAATCAGTGTGGTTTTTTAATATTGCACAGACCACAAGCGCCGGCCAAACGATACGGCATAGCAGCACCCTAAAAATTAATACCCAGCCTATTATCCTGATTATTCACAAACTCATATTTAGAAGGCTGTTTCTGCTCCCGCTAATCTGTGGCAAAATAATTTATGTCAATAACCTTCGTAAATACGATAAGGCAACAGAATGTGTGAAATAAGCAAGGGCAGTGTTAGCGCCAATGGTCTCGAATTCCATTATTTAGAGGCAGGTGAAGGCCCGCTAGTGCTTTGTATGCACGGCTTTCCCGATAATGCCGATACTTACCGCTCGCTGATGCCCCTGCTGGCTGATGCCGGCTATCACGTCGTCGCACCCTACATGCGTGGCTATGCACCAACCGGTCTCGCCCCCGATGGCCGCTATGACTCGGTTCTTTTGGGCCTTGATGTTTCCGCGTTAATCGACGCCCTGGGCGCAGGCCATGCAGCGGCGGTGATTGGCCATGACTGGGGCGCTTTTGCCACTTATAGCGCGGCGGCCTTTGTGCCGGAAAAAATCGATAAAATTGTCACCATCGCCATCGCCCACCCCGGCGCCCTCCTCGGTAAAATGGGGCTCGATTACGAGGTGATTAAAGGTGGCTGGCACGCCTACTTTTTCCAAATGCCCGGTGCCGAGCAGGCAGTGGCGCACAATGACTATGACTTTCTCCTGCGCTGGTGGCAGGATGCCTCACCGGGATTTACTATTCCCGCCGACCTAATCGCTGGTGTAAAAGATACCTTTCGTAATGAGGGCACACTGGAAGCTGCCATCAATTATTATCGTCACACCTTTAACCCCGCAGGCGCAGATCCAAAGCTAGCAGAGCTAACGGAAAAAATAGCGAGGCCAACGACAGTCCCCTGCCTTGCTTTCCATGGCACCCGCGACCGCCCCGGCCGCCTTGAGACCTTTGAAGGTATGGACCACCTCTTTAGCAATGGTCTGGAAAAAGTGGTGCTGGAAGGCACGGGGCACTTTATGCATTTGGAGCGACCCAACGAGGTCAATACCAAAATCCTTTCTTATCTACAGTCTGACCTTAAATAATCAGCGCTGCGTTCAGTCGCAAAGTGGCTGTGATTTGCCACTTTGATATAAGGCCTCGTGACTAAAAGTCTTAAAAACTTAGCCCGGTAAAAACATTCCACCATTAACGTGCATGGTTTGACCGGTGACAAAAGATGAACCCTCCGACATAAAGAAGGAGGCAGCTGCCGCAATTTCCTCTGGCTTACCGCTGCGCTTCATGGGTACAGCGTCTTCCATTTTCTCGACGAAGCGGTCAGTAATGGTCTCGCGCAGACCATTGTGCATAATCAAACCGGGAACGATAACATTCACCGTCACCCCATTCGGTGCTAAATCGAGTGCCAGAGAGCGGGTATAACCAAGTACACCAGCCTTTGCCGCCGCGTAACTGCCCCAGTCTTTGGGTGGGCTATAAGCCGCAAGCGAGGCAAAATTAAGAATGCGCCCAAAACCGGCTTCAACCATGGGTTTGGAAAAGGCACGGCAGAGAAAGAAAGTGCCGTACATATTCACTTTAACCACCCTATCCCAGGTTTTGGTGTCCATTTCCCAGGCCTTGCCCGGCCCTTGAATACCGGCATTATTAATCAAGTAGGCGATGTGAATACCGCGCTGCTCCAATTCTCTAGCCAGCTCCTGAACCAGCTCTTCTTTAGTAATATCGAGGGGAAAAAGCGTGACCATCTTGCTTTGCTCCTCGTTCAGCTCCCGAGCACGCCAGGCGTTAAGTTCATCGGCTTTGCGATCACAACCAATCACCGGAATACCCTCGGAAATAAGCTGTTTTGTCATGGCAGTACCCAGGCCACCAATCGCACCAGTGATTAGTGCATGGCCTCTGCTCGGTTCTCTTTTCAGGTTTGTAGTCATTTTATTTTCCTTTTTATTAAATGATTTGAAAAACTAGCCGGTGAAGTAAATACCTGGCGAGTTATTACAAAATTGTTTAATCAGGATAAATAAAAAAAGGCCTGCTTTACAAGTGAAAGCAGGCCTTTTTAGCGTATGCAAAAACCACAACGCTGACATAAGTAATTTAAAGGAACAAAATCACATATGCTTTTTAAGCTCAAGTCGGGCAATTTGATTACGATGCACTTCATCAGGACCATCGGCAATACGCAGGATACGCGTGTGCGCATAGGCACGCGCCAGGCCGACATCTTCAGTGACACCACAACCACCGTAGACCTGGATCGCATCGTCAATAATCTTCAGTGCGGCAATCGGCGCCGCCACTTTAATCATGGCGATTTCGGCACGGGCTACTTTATTGCCCACGGTGTCCATCATGTGGGCCGCTTTCAGCGTTAGCAGGCGTGTCATTTCAATGTTGATACGGGCATCGGCAATACGCTCTGACCAAACACTCTGCTCGGATATTTTCTTGCCAAAGGCAACACGATCCATCGCCCGCTTGCACATTAACTCAAGCGCTCGCTCGGCGACGCCAATCACGCGCATGCAGTGATGAATACGGCCTGGGCCGAGACGCCCCTGGGCGATTTCAAAACCACGGCCTTCACCGAGGAGAATGTTGGATGCTGGCACCCGTACGTCTTTAAAAACCACTTCAGCGTGACCGTGGGGAGCATCGTCATAACCGAACACCGGTAACCAGCGCTCGACGGTGATGCCGGGGGTGTCAGGCTCAACCAAAATCATCGACTGTTGCACGTGCTTCGCAGCGGTGGGATCAGTTTTACCCATCACGATCCAAATTTTACAATCGGGCTCGTGTACGCCGGAGGCAAACCATTTGCGGCCGTTAATAACGTACTCATCACCGTCACGAACAATGCTGGTTTCAATATTGGTGGCATCGGAAGAGGCAACCAGAGGCTCGGTCATGCAGAAAGCCGAGCGGATTTCACCATTCAATAGAGGCTGCAACCACTTTTCTTTGTGCTCTTCGCTACCGTAGCGTTCGATGGTTTCCATATTGCCGGTGTCGGGGGCGGAGCAGTTAAACACCTCAGAGGCAAACTTGCTCTTACCCATAATTTCGCACAGGGGGGCATATTCAAGATTGGTAAGACCGGCACCACGATCACTCTCGGGCAAAAACAGGTTCCACAGTCCCTCTTTTTTCGCCTGATCTTTCATCTCTTCCAGCACAGCCGGCTTGCACCAGCGGCCGCCATCTTCAAGCTGCTGATAGAAAAGTTCTTCGTTGGGATAGATAACGCGGTCCATAAAGTCCTGAACCCGCAGCTGCAGATCCCGTACTTTGTCGGAATAATCGAAATCCATAATATCCTCCAGTTATTGCTGTAAGTGTATTGGCGTGTTAAAAATTAGTGGCTTACTTTACATTCAAGACGCTAAAAAGTCCCGGTCTATTTACCCTGCACCGTTGATAGCGACCACGCTCAACAGACCAAAACAAGGTGCTGACGACTCACTAAATAGCGTATATCAGGCCTGTCTATAAAAGATATTTGGGCAATTTTATCGACATGATTGCAACGCCTGAGCTTTCGCTATACCTTGGGAGGCTGAACAACTTTTTATCGTCACAATAACGCTGTAACAAGACTCACCAGTAATAGGAGAATTAGAAATGAGTGGTCCATTAACGGGTTTAAAAGTAATCGAGCTGGCGGGCATTGGCCCCGCACCAATGGCGGCAATGATGCTGTCAGACATGGGTGCCGAGGTCATTAGAGTTGACCGCTTAACCGCATCGGGCCTGGGTATTCCCATGCCGAAGAAGTTTAACTTCCTCGGTCGTGGCCGTAAGTCTATCGCCCTTGACCTGAAAAACCCCGATGGCATTGACGCCCTGCTTGACCTTATTGATAAAGCCGATATCGTCATTGAAGGCTTCCGCCCCGGTGTTATGGAGCGTTTGGGCATGGGCCCCGATGTTTGTCTGGAGCGTAACCCAAAGCTAGTCTTCGGGCGTGTCACAGGCTGGGGACAGGAAGGCCCACTGTCTAAAAGTGCTGGCCACGATCTCAATTACATCGCACTGTCGGGTGCGCTACACGCCATCGGCAGAAGCAATGACGAGCCACCAACACCACCATTGAATCTGGTTGGCGATTTCGGCGGCGGCACCATGTTTATAGTGGTCGGTATACTCGCCGCTCTGCACGAAGTGAAAAACTCCGGTAAAGGCCAGGTGGTCGATGCAGGCATGGTCGACGGTGCTCTGTCGTTGATGACCTCAATCTATGGTATGCACGCCGGTGGCAACCAAAGTGACGAACGCGCCTCGAACATTCTCGACAGTGGAGCGCATTTCTATAACACCTACGAAACCCGCGACGGCAAATACGTCTCTATTGGTTCTATTGAAACCAAGTTCTACGCTATGTTGCTTGAAAAGTTAGGCCTCGACCCCGACTCGCTGCCGCCACAAATGGAGCGTGAAAGCTGGCCTGCCATGAAGGAGAAGTTTAAGGAAATTTTCCTCACCAAGACCCGCGATGAGTGGTGTGCCTTGATGGAGAATACCGACATCTGCTTTGCCCCCGTACTGAGCCTGGCCGAAGCGCCGGACTATGCACACAACAAAGAACGCGGTTCTTTTGTCGATGTTGAGGGGGTTATGCACCCAGCACCGGCGCCACGCTTTAGTGCCACGCCATCTTCGATTAAATCGCCAACGCCGCCAACGGGTGTTCACACCGATGAAGTATTGGCAGACTGGGGTATTAGTGCCGATAAGGTTGCAGCATTGAAAGCATCCGGTGCTATCAAAGCTTAAAATCTGCAGGATTTAAGCGCTCAATACTAGAGCCATCGATTGTCAGTTAATCTGCCAGTCGATGGCTTTTTTGTTGTTAGACGTTAAATAAGCATTAGTTTTAGAAAAGGGCCGACTACCAAAAAAACCGCGATAGGCCGATAGTGGTGACGGGTGCGGCGACTTAATAATTAAGTGACGCTCGTCATCAATAAAGGCGCCTTTTTTTTGTGCGTAAGCGCCCCATAAAATAAAAACCAGGCCTTCGCGCTGTTCGTTTAATACTTGTATTGCCCGGTCGGTAAACGTCTCCCAACCTTTATTTTGATGGGAACCCGCCTGCCCATTTTCAACCGTTAAAGTCGCATTCAGTAATAACACGCCCTGCTGCGCCCAGTGCTCAAGGCAGCCCTGTGTGGGCACGGGAATGTTGAGATCGCTAGCCAACTCTTTATAAATATTCACCAGTGACGGTGGGATTTTAATGTCTGTAGGAACAGAGAAACACAAACCGTGGGCCTGCTCTGGCCCGTGATAGGGGTCCTGCCCAAGAATCACCACTTTTACCTGGTCGAAAGGCGTGCTGTCAAAAGCGGCGAACCAACGCTGACTGGCAGGGAAAATAACTTTACCTTTCGCTTTCTCATCAACAAGAAAGGCTTTTAGGCTTTGCATATAGGGCTTGTTGAATTCATCACCCAAAACGGCAAGCCAGGAGGCATCCAATTGAATGCCTCCTGTTTCATCATTTAACACAGCGCTATCAACACAGGGGATGCCTGCAAACTATTCGGCGCGCATGTGGGGGAAGAGCAGCACATCGCGAATCGATGGCGCGTCGGTAAGCAACATCACCAAACGGTCGATGCCGATGCCCTCGCCCGCTGTTGGTGGCAAACCGTATTCCAGTGCGCGCACATAGTCAGCGTCGTAGTGCATGGCTTCATCGTCGCCAGAGTCTTTTTCTTTCACTTGATCGAGGAAACGCTCGGCCTGATCTTCGGAGTCATTTAACTCAGAGAAACCATTGGCAATCTCGCGCCCGCCGACAAAAAACTCAAAGCGGTCAGTGACAAAAGGATCGTTGTCATTGCGACGTGCAAGTGGGGAAACTTCTGTAGGATAAGCCGTAATAAAGGTCGGATTATCGAGTCTGTGCTCGACAGTTTTCTCAAAAATCTCAATCTGAATTTTACCCAAACCCCAGATTTCTTTAAGCGGGATACCCAGCCCTTCAGCAACTTTTGTGGCGCTTTCCAGAGTGTCGATATCCGGCAATGCCAGGTCGGGATTAAAGTGCAAAATGGATTCAACCACGGTATAGCGGTCAAAAGGCTTAGCGAAATCAAACTCGCTGCCCTGATACGTCACTTTGCTAGTGCCCAATACGTCTTCACACAAGTGACGCAGCATATCTTCCGTTAAATCCATCAGGTCGCGGTAATCGGCGTAGGCCTGATAGAACTCAAGCATGGTGAATTCGGGATTGTGGCGAGTCGACAGGCCTTCGTTACGGAAGTTACGATTGATTTCAAACACCCGCTCGAAACCACCCACCACCAGCCTTTTTAAATAAAGCTCAGGTGCCACACGCAGGAACATGGGCTGGTCGAGGGCATTGTGAAAAGTCTCAAAAGGTCGCGCCGTGGCGCCACCGGGGATGAGCTGCATCATCGGCGTTTCCACTTCCATAAAGTCTCGCTGATTCAAATAGTGGCGAATAAAATCGACAATTTTTGAGCGCAGGCGAAACACATTGCGCGACTCTTCGTTGACGATTAAGTCGACATAGCGCTGGCGATAGCGTATTTCCTGATCGGCAAGACCGTGGAATTTTTCTGGCAGTGGTCGCAGTGACTTCGTCAGCAGGTCGTATTCTTCGAGATTAACGTAGAGATCGCCGCGCCCGGATCTATGTAATGTGCCGCGCACACCAATCAAATCGCCCACATCCCAGTGGCCCCAACGATCGCGAATATCCTTCTGAGTCGTCTTATCAGCGTAGAGTTGAATCGTGCCGGAGACGTCCTGTAGCACCATAAAGGGGCCGCGCTTGGCCATAATACGACCCGCAACACTGGTTTGGTGGCCCAGGGTTTCCAGCTCTTCTTTAGTCTGCTCTGCGAACTCTTCCTGGAGCTTATTCGCAAAGTCTTCGCGGCGAAATTCATTGGGAAAAGCCTGACCTTTCTCGCGGATGGCGGCCAGTTTGCTACGGCGCTCGGCAATCAGCTTGTTTTCATCGACGGGCTGGGCTTGTTCTTTACTCATGGGGATATTCCGAGGTTTGGTCGTGCGTGTTGGCGCTAAAAATTAGCGAAAATAATAGTAAACAGCGGCTTAAAGCCCCGCTTTCAAACTGGCATCAATAAATTTATCGAGATCACCATCGAGCATTTGCTGGGTATTGTGGGTTTCAACATTGGTGCGCAGGTCTTTAATCCGCGAATCATCGAGCACATAGGAACGAATTTGGCTGCCCCAGCCAATGTCCGACTTGTTGTCTTCCACCACCTGGGCACTTTCTTTACGACGTAACTCTTCCAATTCATAAAGTTTGGCTTTGAGCATTTTCCAGCAATTATCGCGGTTTTGATGCTGAGAGCGCTGGTTTTGGCACTGCACTACGGTGCCCGTTGGCAGGTGGGTCAAACGTACAGCCGAGTCCGTTTTGTTAACATGCTGACCACCGGCACCACTGGCGCGGTAGGTATCTTCACGCACGTCGCTTTTACTGACTTCAATTTCAATATCATCATCGATCTCGGGTGAGACAAAAACTGCTGAAAAAGAGGTGTGACGGCGACTACCCGAGTCAAAGGGGGATTTTCGCACCAGGCGATGTACGCCTGTCTCTGTTCGTAGCCAGCCAAACGCGTACTCACCCTGAAAGTGAACCGTCGCACTTTTAATGCCGGCGACATCACCGGCAGAAGCTTCAATTAGCTCAACTTTAAAGCCCTTTTGATCACCCCAGCGCAGATACATACGCAGTAGCATTTCGGCCCAATCTTGAGCCTCGGTGCCACCGGAACCGGCCTGAATATCCAGATAGGCACTGTTGGGATCCATCACGCCGGAGAACATGCGGCGAAATTCTAATATTTCAAGACGTGCGGTTAAACTGGCAACTTCTGACTCAACGTCTGCCAGAGTGTCTGTATCGTCCTCTTCAGCGGCCATTTCGAGCAGTTCGCTATTCTCTGCGACACCGCTGTCGAGGGATTCAATCGTCTCAACCACCAATTCAAGGGAGGCTCGCTCTTTACCCAGGGCCTGAGCACGGGCGGGTTCGTTCCAAACTTCGGGGGCGGCGAGTTCGAGTTCTACTTCGGTCAGGCGGTCTTTCTTCTCGACATAGTCAAAGATACCCCCTGAGCACGTCGGTTCGCGCTTGCAGGTCGGCCAGAGTATTTCTGATGGGATTAACTTCGAGCATCGGATTACGTCGCCTAAAAGCGGCGTATTTTAACGAAATTGCTGCGCCCGCACTACTCTATCGACAACAATAAGTGACGATAGTACAAAGCCATAGAATTGAGTTATAAAAAAAGGGGTACTTGCAGGGAGAATGCAGACTGGAGGCTCGAAAATAGGTTTATCGACCACCCTTCGAACCGGGTGCTCGATAAACCAGTGCTACAAAAATCAGTACTAAAAAATCAGAGTGCTGGCCAAAGCCCACCAGAGACAGGAATGGTTACACCAGTGATATAGCTGGATTCATCACTGGCGAGAAACAGTGCCGTATTGGCAATATCTTCCGGCTCGCCCATACGCTTGAGCAGGTTTTTCTCAGCGAATTCCTTCGCCACATCTTCACCGACATCGCGAATTGCCAGTGTACGGATAATGCCCGGCGCTATGCAATTGACATTAATATTGGGCGCCAGCTCTTCGGCAAGACTGCGCGTTAAAGACGTAACACCAGCTTTGGCTGCAGCGTAGTCAGCGTGGCCCGCTGCCCCACAGTATTCGACGGAGGAGACATTAACAATTTTGCCGTAGTTGCGCTCCAGCATACCCGGCGCCAATTTGCGGGTAAGGTAGAAAATACCCTTCATATTAACGGTGAAGCACATATCCCAGCGCTCTTCCTGTACTTCCAGTACCGGGGTGTAACGAGCATCGAGAAACAAACCACCCACCACGTTAATAATAATATCGACTTGTTTGAATTGCTTAAGGGCACCCTCGAGCAGGGCATCGACATCGGACTCAACCAACACGCTACCTTTTTGTGAATAAACTGAAGCGCCGGGAACGAGTGAAGGCTCAACTTCTTCCACACCTTGAGCCAGGCGTGTGCCTGAAATATCACTCATAATGAGCGAGGCGCCCTCTTCGGCAAAACGCTTTGCCACGCCCATGCCCATGGGGCCCCCGGCTCCAGTTATTAGTGCTACTTTTCCTGCTAGTCGCATTATTTTTTCCTTATTTTATGAATGAAAAACTTAGGGTTACTGTGATTTTATTGTTTTGAAATGTCTAAACGCAAACAACTTCGGGCTGGTCATAGAGTGTTCGCAGTACTTTAAACAATGACCAGGCATCATCGCTGCCGGCAAGCTCTCTAACAGAATGCATGGCAAAGGTCGGCACACCCACATCAAGGGTCGGCACACCAATTTCACTGGCAGTAATAGGGCCGATAGTGCTGCCACAACCTAGATCTGTGCGGGTAACAAAGCTTTGTACCGGCACATCTGCTTGCTCGCATAAATCACGAAAAAGTGCCGCCGTGACACTGTTCGTGGCATAGCGCTGGTTGGCGTTAATTTTAATCACCGGGCCAGCATTGAGCAGCGGGCCGTGATTGGCATCATGCTTACTGGGGTAATTGGGGTGTATACCGTGAGCATTATCTGCTGACACCATCAACGAGCGGGCAATACAGCGGGTGCGCTCACCACCATAGGGCATCAAGCGCTCAAGCACGGATGCCAACATTGGCCCCTGCGCACCACAAGCCGAGGCACTGCCCACTTCTTCGTGATCAGTACACACAAGCAAACCCGCCTGCTGACCATCGGCCGCTAAAAGCGCCTGTAAGCCGGTAAAACAACTGAGCAAGTTATCGAGTCGCGCCGAGGCTATAAAATCATTATGCAGGCCAATAATGGCTGGGGGCTGGGTATCGTAAAAACACAACTCATAATCGAGCACACTAATGGCATCTGCATCTTTGGCCAACTGCGGGTTTTGCGCCAATAGTTCAGCGGCTAATAACTCGCGAAAGTCTCGACTGCGCTGTTCGTGCAGGGTACATAAAATGGGGGGAATATCTGTCTGTGGATTGACCGTACGATTTTTATTCGCCTCCCGATCAAGATGGATGGCCAAGCTGGGGATGGTCGCTATCGCCCGAGAAAAATCGAGCAAGCTTTGCTTCAGCTCACCACTCGCCTTGTCACGATAAATCACTCGCCCTGCCAACGACAGGTCCCGGTCAAACCAGGGGTTTAACAGGGCACCACCGTAAACTTCTACGCCGACTTGCAGGTAGTTTTTGGTTTTTTCCGGCTGTGGTTTAACCATTAAACAGGGGCTGTCGGTATGGGCACCGACCATGCGTATACCCCGGCTAAAATCACCGCTGGTGAAAGCGATAAGCGACGAGCCATTGCGAGTGGTGTAATAACGTCCACCAGCCTCTATCGACCAGCTATCTTGCTCGGGAAGATATTCAAAACCTGCCTCATCAAGCCTTTGGGCCATTTGCTCAACGGCATGAAAGGGGCTGGGGGAAGCCTTTAAAAAGGCCAATAACTGATCATTAAAATTATCTTGATTGTTCACTGTACTAATACCTGAGCCAATTTCTATAAATTAAATTTCTATAAATCAAATTCTAATCGGGTTTGACTTTATTTTGTAAACGCGTCAACAAACTAGACGTATCCCAACGCCCTCCCCCTGCTGCCTGCACGTCCGCATAAAATTGATCAACCAGTGCAGTAACGGGTAATTGCGAGCCATTGCGTCGCGCTTCCTGCAAGACGATATCGAGGTCTTTACGCATCCAGTCAACGGCAAAGCCGTGTTCAAATTCATTCGCCAACATGGTTTTATGGCGGTTCTCCATTTGCCAGGATTGTGCTGCGCCTTTGGAAATAACCTCAATCACTTCGCTGGCATCAAGCCCGGCAGCCTCGGCAAAGTGCAATCCCTCGGCGAGCCCCTGCACTAAACCGGCAATACAAACCTGATTGACCATCTTGCACAGTTGGCCACTGCCCGATGAACCCAATAATTTGACGGTTTGTGCATAGCATTCAATAACGGGGGCAACTTTCGAAAACGCTGATTCTTCTCCACCGCACATGACGGTTAAACGGCCATTTTCGGCACCCTGCTGACCACCTGAAACCGGCGCATCAATAAAGTGAAAGCCCTGCTGTAGACAATGCTCTGCCAAGTCACGGGCCAAAGCAGCAGACGCCGTGGTGTGGTCAACAAAAACAGCGTCTTTGTTTAATGTTTCAAACGCGCCCTGTGCGCCGACTGTAATGGCCCGTACATCTTCATCCTGACCAACACAGGCAAAAACAATGGCAGCATCGACTGCAGCTTCGGCAGGTGTGGCTGCCATTTGGCCAGAGAATTCATTAACCCAGTCTTCGGCGCGTGACGCTGTTCGGTTGTAAACCGTCACCTCAAAGCCCTTGCGACTTAAATGACCGGCCATGGGATAACCCATTACTCCAAGGCCGAGGAAGGCTACTTTTTGTTTCATCGCGTTAGCTCCCATTGACTAACAAAGTACATAAATATCCGCCGAGGATAAGCCGATACCAAACAAAAGGCATCATACCAATGCGATTAACCAGGGCGAGGAAAAAGTGAATACATACAAATGCGGTCACAGCAGAGATGCCAATGCCAAGAAAGATATCACCCCAGGCGACAGCACTAGACTCACCGACAAGCTGTAGCCCTTTATATCCGCCACTGAGAATAATCACCGGGATGGCTAAAAGAAAAGAGAAGCGAGCAGCACTTTGGCGGTCATAGCCCAGAGCCAGCGCGGCAGTAATGGTTATGCCTGATCGAGAGGTGCCGGGTATTAATGCCAGCGCTTGAGACAGGCCAATCAGCATGGCAGAGCGCCAATTCATCTGCGTCATTGTTAATTGCTGGGAGCCCTTTTTATCGACCAGCCCCAGCAATAAACCAAAGATAATCGTCGTTAATGCTATCACCATAATGGAGCGCAGATGGTTTTCAATGAAATCATCAAACAACAGCCCCGCAAGACCAACGGGAATTGTGCCGAACATTAATAGCCAGCCCAGGCGACTGTGTTCATCACCGCGACCCTGAAATAACTGCGCCCAGCAACTGGCAAAAATAACTTGTAGCTCGTGGCGAAAATAGGTGCAAACGGCCAGTAATGAGCCAATATGCACCGCCACATCAAAGGCCAACCCCTGGTCTGGCCAGCCGAGTAACTGAGAGGGAAGAATTAAATGGGCAGAGCTAGAAATCGGCAAATACTCGGTAAGGCCCTGAATAAGCGCCAAAACAAAGACCTGGATTGTTTCCATACATTAACCCGTTATCGGTAAATCATAAGAATGTTTAAGATCTTAAGCGTTGACGTTTTTTCCAGCTAACTGTATTGCGTAAATAAACGGGCTCAATATCTTCAATGGCACTCTCCTGCCCCTGTTGTAAAGCGGCAAAGGCAAGAGTGAGCACATCTTCGGCATCGGGCCCGATATTCTGATAAATAGCAGAGGGCTTGAAGACTTCATCACCACCTCGCAACTCCGGTTGGTACTGCCAGCCGTCGCCAACAGCGATTAAAGGCGCATCACTTGTTGGGGCGTCGAATAATGGCAAATCTATTTCCTGCTGGGGGCACAACCCATCGGGAGCAAGGGGGCTGGCGAATCCTTTAACCTGTTTATATGCCCCCCAATATAATTCACTCATACGGGCATCAATAGCGGGAATAATAATACTATTACTGGGGAGGCTTTCTTGCTCGATAGCTCTTTGCGTCATCACCTGAAGACTTGAAAGCGCAATCACCGGCAAATCGGCACCAAAGGCCAAGCCCTGTACAACACCAAAACCAATGCGCAAGCCAGTAAAAGAACCAGGGCCGTGGGTAAAGGCTATCGCATCAAGGGCTGAGAGTTTAATGCCAGCCTCGGCCAGTATCTCATCAACCATCGGCAGCACCAGGCGTACATGTTCACGCGGCGTATCAGTACGCCTAACCAGCCGCATATTGTCGATACCCAGGGCAACGGAACAGCAAGTTCCTGAAGTATCAATTGAAAGAATAGATGCCATAGTCTTGAAACTTTTTAGAATCAGAGCCTGAATGAAAGGGGCCAATTAGAATAGCCTTGCCACATAACGACTATCACTTCGATAGAAAACGCCGACCAATTATAAACAGTTGCTCGAATATTTACCTCGCCAGACCAAAATTTAAACCAAAAAAAACCCCAACTAAGGGGTTTTTTTTGACGTAGCTAAGTCAACCTTAAGCTTTTGCAACCTTAGGTGGACGACCACGTTTTTTTGGTGTTCCAACCTTACTCGCAGTTTTACTTGGCTTGGCACTTGCTTTTGCCTTACTCGCTATTTTAGCCGCTTTGGGTGCCACTGCGGGCTTGGCTTTGGCTGGGCGGCCACGTTTTTTCGGTGCATCAGTACTTTTAGCAGCTGCTTTTTTTGCTGGAGCAGCAGCTGCCTTAGGTGGACGACCCCTGCGCTTGGGCGCACTGGCAGTCACATCCGTAACAACCTTCGCTGGACGGCCTCTACGCTTGGGTGCAACGGCAGCAGTTTCAGCAACAACCTTCGCCGGACGGCCTCTACGCTTGGGCGCCACACCTGCGTTGGTGGTTTTGGCGAGTGAACCAGCAGGACGACCGGGGCGACCGGGAGTACCTACAGGCTTGGCGCTAAGTTTCTTCGCACGCTTGCGAATAGCGGAGGCCTCAGCATTTGATTTTTTCTCAATAGTCTTGGTTTTGGTTCGCAAACGCGCAGCAGCCAACTTTAACTTTTTGGCATTGGCCTGTTCACGCTGCTTTAACCAACGCTGTTCAAATTTTTCTACTGCCACTTTAAGGTCAGAAGCTGAATTTGCAGCCATTGTCAGCGCAGCTTTCTCAAGTTTTAGCTGAGCTGCAGTTTGAGCGTCCTGAGTTTTTTTCAAAACAGCTTCGATTCTAACTTCAGCCTTGGCGAGTCGAACAGAGTTAGTCAATTCAGAAAGAGATACCGAATGCGTTGTTACTGCGGTATAGGCTTTTTCTAAAGCGGCTGTACTGGTGGCCGTTGCCTTTTTTGTAACAGCGGCTCTTTTTTCGCGAAGCTTATCCCTGGCAATACGTAGTTTTCCGCTTTGAACATCCAGCTGTTTTAGCGCTTTTCCCAATATTTTTTCCGCAGCTGATTCGGCACTGCTAACAGTGCTTTTTACTACTGGCTTTGCGGCTTTCTTTTTGCTTGCAGGGCGTGGCATATAAATGCTCCTGAAAAAATAATTTAAAGCAATAAACAAAAATGACTTGAATTTGTTTCAAGTGCGCGAATTTTAGTTGATAATTTTTTTGCTGTCCACAAAATGCCCGCCAAAACAAGGCAATACAGCCTTATAGTTTTAATTATTATTTTTTTTGAGACAAAATGCGCAAACAAAGTGGCAGCGGCGTTAAAAAAAACAAATTACCCCGGATACTGATTGCAGTGGACAGCCGCCACCCCAAGAATTATAACTGGCTGCAAACCAAATCTTTGAACAACTGAATATGTAAAGGGGAGTCGTTTAAACAAGAGATCATTTCAAACTTCCCCCCCCCTGCCTGCAAAAATAACTGTCGATTCTCTTGATCAATTTCCTCCAGGGTTTCAAGACAATCACTGGAGAAAGCAGGGCAAATCACATCAACGCTCACGAGACCACGACTCCCCCACTTCTGCAACACCACGTCGGTATAGGGTTTTACCCACTCAAGCCGTCCAAAACGGGATTGAAAACTAAAGGCCCACTGCTGAGACGATAGCTCTAATTTTTTAGCTAAGGCCCGCGCCGTTTCCAGACATTGGGCGTAATAGGGGTCACCCTGATCGACATATTTTTTGGGTATGCCATGGAAAGACATTAACAAGCACTCTGCCTGGCCATTTTTTTGCCAGTGTTGACGAACTGAATCTGCGAGGGCTGCGATGTAATCTGAGTGGTCATAGTAATGATGAACAACTCTGATATCGGGAATATGGCGATATGTTTTCACCAATTCAGCAAGCTGATCATAAACTGCCGCTGTGGTACTGGCGGAATATTGAGGGAATAAAGGCAGCATTACTATTTTATTGGCGCCGCGATCACGCAAACTCCTCACACTACCGGCAATAGACTGATCGCCATAGGTCATGGCATAGCTACAAATATACTCGCGACGACTCTTTACCCCTGATATTTTTTCTTCACGGCTTTCTTTGTTAAAGGCAGCTTGTAAAGCTGCCACTTGCCGCTCGGTGATAACCTTAAGTGGTGAGCCATCATCGAGCCAAATAGAACGATAATTGTTACTTACTTTTTTTGAACGCAAGGGGATAATCAAAAAGTTAAGTAGCAGCCACCAGAGTAGCCGGGGCACCTCAACGACTCGGGGGTCGGAAAGAAATTGACGTAAATAGCGAGCCACTGCGAATGTAGTGGGCGCCTGGGGTGTGCCGAGATTAACTAAGATGACACCGACTTTTTCTACTGACAAAAATAAATCCCCCGACTGCTGAATAAAGTAAGCATGCCGTGATCAACAATAACCGACAACGCTAAAGCCGGGGGTTATAAAGACAAAACCCTTGCTTAGCCAAGCGCTGCGATAATTCGCCCCTGAACATCGTCCAGAGCGCCAACACCATCAACACGGGCATTACGGGGTGCCGACTTTGCGCCGTTCTCTAACTGTGCTTCATAGAAGGCAACCAATGGTTCAGTTTGCTCATGATAAACCTTTAAGCGATTGCGTACTGTTTCTTCACTGTCGTCGACACGCTGAATCAGAGCTTCGCCTGTGACATCGTCAACGCCTTCTGTTTTGGGTGGATTATGGGCAACATGGTAGACGCGACCAGAGCCTTCATGCACTCGCCGACCACTCAGGCGTGACACGATTTCATTATCGGCAACATCAATTTCTAGCACCACATCAATGGCGATTTCAGCATCGACAAGAGCTTGAGCCTGGGGAATAGTGCGAGGAAAACCGTCAAACAGAAAGCCATTTACGCAATCAGCCTGCAGAATTCGTTCTTTCACCAAATCAATAATCAAGTCATCTGAAACCAGGCCGCCGGAGGCCATTATATCTTTAGCTTTAAGGCCAAGCTCGGTGCCGGCTTTAACCGCCGCACGCAGCATGTCACCCGTTGAAATTTGGGGGATGCCGTATTTTTCCGAAATAAATTGTGCTTGAGTTCCTTTTCCAGCGCCGGGGGGGCCTAGTAGTATTAATCGCATTGATGTTCTCCGATTGACGGGCAGGTACCGATTGCAGAATACAGCGCAGGTCAGTGGCCGTTCTTACTGGCCAGCCATCACTCTATTTGGTGAGTCGATAAAGATTTACGGCACCAAAAAAAAGGCCGAACCTTACACTGAAAAGGGCTTTTCTACAAGTCGATGAAATGATAGCTAATGGCTAGCGACTGGACGTTTTTTCCCTACTTTTCACTTGAAGCCACAGATCATTTTTTTCATCCAGACTCAGGTCGTCAAATTCAAGATTATCATTTTCTGCTATCACTTCCATTTCACCGAAGCGGGCTTCAAATTTTTGATTGGCACGCCGCAGGCAGGTGTCGAGATTGATGCCTCGGTGACGACCGAGGTTGATGCAGGCAAAGATTAAATCGCCCAGCTCTTCTTCAATGTGCTGCGCGTCATTCAGCTCAATGGCCTCACGCAACTCAGCGAGTTCTTCGTCAACTTTATCTAAAACAGGCCGATAATCGGGCCAGTCAAAGCCGTGGTTAGCAGCCCTCTTTTGTAGTTTTTCTGAGCGTGTCAATGGGGGTAGTGCCAGGGGGATATCCGCCAGGCGACCCAAGGCCCCTTTTTCAAGCCGATCTTTGGCCTTTAACTGCTCCCAGGTCTTACGAATTTCAGATTGCTCTGGAACAACCCCCGTTTTTCGCTCGCTGTGCAAGCTACCATCGGGAAATACATGGGGATGCCGTTTCAGTAACTTGGCGGTAAGAGCATCAATAATTTCATCAAAATTAAAAAGGTTCTGCTCTTTAGCCATCTGACTATAAAAAATTATTTGAAATAGCAGGTCCCCAAGCTCTTCTCGCAAATGAGTAAAGTCACCACGCTCGATGGCGTCAACGACCTCATAGGCTTCCTCCAGCGTGTGGGGCACAATACTTTGAAAATCCTGTTTAAGATCCCAGGGGCAACCGGTATCGGGCTTGCGTAAACGCGCCATTAAATGCGTCAGGTCTTCAATGCCGTATGTTTCTGTTTCAGTGCTCATCGGAGGGCAGCTCCTCAACCAGGCGGCAGGCATCCACAATATTGTCGATTTGACATAGCTTGGCAAGTAAATGACTTAACTCTTCCATACTCACGACTTCTGTAGAAAATTCAGTCTCAATCAAGCCCTCTTTTGTTTCCACGCTATTTAAGTTACCGATAAACAAACCCTCCTTGTCGATCAAGCCGGTAATGTCGCGAAGTAAACCGGCCCTGTCGAAAGAGCTCACCTGAATCTTAACGGGGTAACGCTGTTGTGGTGCTCCGCCCCAGGTGACTTGTAGCACACGGCGTGGCTCTTCAGCCTGTAGACGCAAGAGAGCGCCGCAGTCAGAACGGTGAACGCTAACACCACGATTGGCTGTTAAATAACCACAGATATCATCACCCGGTTGAGGTGAACAGCAGCGTGCAACCCGGGTTAATAAATTACCGACACCATAAATATAAAACCCAGAATCTGCGTAGCGACTGGCATTTGATTGTTGTGATGGTGCTGGGCGCCCCGCTATTTTTAAGCTACCCTGGGTCGCGCTTATTACCTGAGTCGAACTCAGGTCTCCAGCGCCAATTGCTGCGTATAAACCGTCGGCACCGTGTTTATTAAACTGACTAGCAATGCTATCGATCTGCGCCAGATCAATACCCAGATGGCGAAACTCGCGGTCGAGTATGCGCTGCCCTGCCTCAATATTGTGTTCGCGATTTTGTGCGCGGAACCACTGCTGAACTTTTGCTCTTGCCCTAGTAGACTGCAAATACCCTAGCGATTTGACCAGCCAATCACGGCGCGGCGCATCAGCTTTACCGGTAATAATTTCAACCTGATCACCGGTTTTTAATGTCGAGCTCAAGCTGACAATATCGCCATTCACTTTAGCCCCGCGACAGCGATGGCCAATTTGAGTGTGCACCCGATAAGCAAAATCGACCGGCGTGGCCCCCACGGGCAGGTCGATAATATGACCCTCCGGCGTAAAGACATAGACTTGCTCGGTACCACTTTCCAGCTCAATAAAATCGCCCAGGTTTTCATGCCACTCGAGCACTTGCCTGAGCCAGGCAATTTTGCCTTCGTAATTATCACCAGCGGCATTGCTATCGCCCGCCTTGTACTGCCAATGGGCACAAATGCCTAGCTCGGACTCTTCGTGCATTTCATAGGTGCGGATCTGAATTTCAACGACTTTTCGACCCGGACCAATAACCGCGGTGTGCAGTGATTGATAACCATTTTCTTTCGACGAGGCAATATAGTCATCGAATTCGTTGGGAATATTTCGCCACTTACTGTGGACAATGCCCAATACGGCATAACAGTCACTGACCGTTGGCACTAGCACCCTGATGGCGCGAATATCGTAAACTTGGGAGAAGCCAATATCTTTGCGGTGCATTTTTCGCCAGATACTATAAATATGTTTTGCTCGCCCAGTGACCTCACTGCGCTTACCAATTTTATCCAGCTCACCCTTAATAGTCGCAATTGCAGCTTCAATGTACTGCTGGCGATCAATGCGTTTTTCATCGAGTAAACGCGCAATTTGCTGATATTCATCGGCCTCGAGATAGCGAAAAGCCAGATCCTCCAGCTCCCATTTTAGCTGGCCAATACCGAGCCGATCGGCAAGGGGAGCATAAACATCGAAGATTTCTCGGGCAACCTGTCTGCGCTTTTCCTCTGGAGCGGTTTTCGCCATGCGAATGGCACAGGTGCGCTCGGCCAGTTTAATCAGCGCAACCCGCACGTCATCGATCACTGAAACCAGCATTTCTCTGACTTTACTGGCCTGCTGAGTTGCATCCTGGCCCAGTACATTCTGTTCAGAGTCACTGCGCAAACCACTGATCACCGCCATGCGCAATACATTGCTAATTAATGTCGCGACATTCTCGCCAAAGACCTCGCGCACAGTATCAATACTGAGCTTTTCCTCACGTACAGAGCGATACAAAATAGCCGCCTGAAGACCTTCACAATCCATACGCAAATCGGAAAGAATATCGGCAATTTCCAGGCCCATTTGCAGAATACTGCCGCGAAACTGTGAGTTGCCCGCCCGCTGTGCACTTTCTTCAGCTTCCCTCGCCAGTTCAGCAGCCTGGCTTAGTTTCTCTCGAGCAGCCTGATCCAAATTACTTTTAGTGGCGATTTTATCCAGCCAAAAGTTAACATCAGCGATGTCTTGCAGCGGGGCGGCATGGATTTCTCGAACTTGTACCAAGGGCAGCTCCTAAGCCAATAGAACTAAATGGGGTTTGAATTCAGGCACTGAACAACCCTGAAGAGAGGTAGCGATCGCCGCGATCAGAAATAGACACCACTATCGTGGCATTTTCTACTTCACTGGCCAGTCGCAATGCACCTGCCACCGCACCACCGGATGAGACGCCACAGAAAACACCTTCCTTACGGGCCAGGTCACGCATCGTGTCTTCAGCTTCCTGTTGGCCAATATCGAGTGTTTTATCAATGCTCGCCGCGTCAAAGATGCCGGGTAAATAAGCCTCTGGCCAACGACGAATGCCGGGGATACTCGCCCCTTCGGCTGGTTGTAATCCGACAATCTGAATCTCTTTATTAAAGGTTTTTAGGGCCTGAGAAACCCCCATAATAGTGCCGGTAGTACCCATGGCGGCGACGAAATGAGTAACAGTGCCCTCTGTTTGCTGCCAGATTTCTGGCCCAGTGCCTTCGATATGGGCGAGAGGATTATCAGCATTATTAAATTGGTCAAGTACCAGACCCTTGCCCTCTTCCTGCATTTGCAGGGCCAGGTCGCGAGCCCCTTCCATGCCCTCCTCCTGACTAACCAAAATCAGTTCCGCGCCATAGGCTAGCATCGCCTCTTTGCGCTCTTCCGTCATGTGGTCGGGCATAATCAAAATCATTCGATAGCCCTTTATAGCGGCGACCATTGCCAGGGCGATACCGGTATTGCCGCTCGTTGCTTCGATTAGCGTATCACCAGGCACAATCGTGCCCCGGGCTTCGGCATGGGCAATCATGCTCAAGGCAGGGCGATCTTTTACCGAACCCGCTGGATTATTACCTTCGAGCTTTAGCAGCACAATATTATTGCGCCCCGCGCTAAGGCGCTGCAATCGCACCAGGGGTGTATTGCCAATACAGGACTCTATGGTCGGATATTCCATCGTTACGTTTTTCTCACTAGCAAAATAACTATTTTAGGCCGGCTGGCCATTACTTTCGATTTAATCGCACCAATCCCTAAGACGGCTTGAGCATATCGACTTACCTAACTCGCATACTAATGACTCGACCCATGCAGAAAAGCCCATTAGGCGCTCAACACAACAAAGGCCAATGCCATATCCTGCTCATCTGACAGGCTGAGGTGAATAGTTTCAGCCCCCAGGGCTTTAGACACCTCTAAGGCCTTCTCTGACAGTGCTATTTCAGGCGCACCACTAGTGCTATTCGTTACTAAAATATGCTGCCATGAAACTTTGCCAATGCCTGTTTTCAGGGCTTTACTCAGTGCCTCTTTGGCGGCAAAACGCTTGGCGAGGAAAGAGGCGCGCTGTCTTGGTTTCTTTTTCTGGCAAAAAGTTTCAAATTCCTCGGGGCGTAAAATACGCTTGGCAAAGGCTTCTCCCTGTCGCTCTAATACGGCCTCTATTCTGCTGATGTGTACCAGATCACTACCAATACCTACTATCATCTTCGCTCCACTCCTCGACTCAGCCCTAGCGCCACCCCTATTCCCCCTTCGTCATATTCGTTTGACTGCCTGGAACACGGGCCTGGCGGAATAATTGTCGGCTCAACAGTGGGCGCTCACCGAGCTGAACATGCAGGGCAGTGCGTAGTAGACGTTTCGCACAACGTCTAACCTCTGCCAACTGATAATTATCCTCAGCCATGGCCAGTAAATACTCCCCCCGAAAACCGCTTTCTTTGCTCTGCTGAGAAATACCATCAATACGAATAAAGCCCTGATCGGGCGTAAAGTGATAATACTCAGCTGCTACGATGGGGCGGTCTTCAGCGAGCTCAGTGGTCATGTCAAAGCCATAACCCATCTCGTCTAACAGCAACAGCTCAAAGCGCCGCAGTAGAGGCTCCGGGTCATGGCTAATGCCTAGCTGCACGATAAGATCACCATAGCGATCAAATAAACTTTCGTGAGGCACATACTCAGGCAATAGTCGCACCAGTAACTCATTGAGGTATAGGCCGATATATAACATCTCGCCCTGTAGGGCAGCACTATTACCCGAGGCCTCCACCGCTGTCAGGTTTTTGAGATCGCCCTTGCCCCGCCAAGACAGTGACAAGGGTGTAAAGGCCTGCAGTTGATGGCCACCAGCTTTTCGCTTGCCACGGGTGCCTTTCGCCACGGCGCGCAAGCGACCAAAGTCGCGGGAAAATAAATCCACTAATTGGCTGCTTTCACGATAGCCTCGCGTGTGCAGTACGTAGGCTTTTTGGTTTTCCGTATTCATGTTGATTTTAACGCAGCGACAATAGTCAGGCCCTGTTAGGCGAAACCCATCGACTCACACGTAACACCTGTAATACGAACAATTTAATCTTGATAACCCAGGCTGCGCAAAGCTCGCTCATCATCAGACCAGCCGCTGCGGACTTTTACCCACAGGGTCAACATGACTTTGCTATCAAACAGGCGTTCCATATCGATGCGTGCAGCTTGACCAATACTTTTTAGACGCTGGCCCTTTTCACCAATTATTATTTTCTTTTGGCCCTCCCGCTCGACCAATATTAGCGCATTGATATGCCGAATGTGTCCCTTCATTTCGAAGGCTTCAATTTCGACGGTAATTTGATAGGGCAACTCGGCACCGAGTTGGCGGGTAATTTTTTCGCGCACCAGCTCGGCGGCGAGAAAGCGCTCAGAGCGGTCGGTAATTTGATCTTCGGGAAAGAGAAAGCCATTTTGCGGAATATGCTGGGTGATTCGTTCTTCCAGCACATCCAGGTTTTTTTTCTGTAGCGCAGAAACAGGAATAATCTCTGCATCGGGCATAAGGCCTTGTAAATACTCTATATGGGGTAAGAGCTCAGCGCTGTCGTCTAACCTGTCAACTTTATTGATGGCAACAATGAGCGGCGAGCTCGAGGCGCTTAGTTTGTCAGCAACAGCTTGATCAGCTTCAGTCCATAGCAGGCGATCGACGACAAAAACAATTACATCGACATCGCGAATCGCCGTTTCTGCGGCTTTATTCATATAGCGATTAATCGCCTTGTCCTGGCCACTATGAATACCCGGAGTATCAACAAAAATAAGCTGACAGTCCTCTTCAGTTTTAATGCCCAACACATTGTGACGCGTGGTTTGTGGCTTACGCGAGGTAATACTCAGTTTTAAACCGAGTAAATGATTAAGCAAGGTCGATTTGCCCACATTTGGGCGACCGACGATGGCGACATAGCCACAGCGCTGTTGAATCTCTTCGTCTACCATCCGATCACCATCCTGTTCCAAGCGTGTTACTTTTTTACCTGCAGGTCATGCAGTGCTACTTGCGCCGCTGCCTGTTCGGCCTTGCGGCGACTACTGGCCTCACCTCTATAATCACCCGGCTGGCCTTCAAGGTAACATTGCACCTCGAAGTGTTGGGCATGACCCTCACCACTGACCGTCAGAAGTTTGTACACGGGTAGAGATTCACCATTGCCCTGCAAATATTCCTGCAAGCGAGATTTTGCATCTTTGTGTTCATCAGTCAGCGACAGGTTTTGCAATAAAGGCTCAAACCAGGTGACAAGGCAGGCCTCGCACGTTGCAAAACCCCCGTCGAGTAAAATAGCGCCAATCACTGCTTCATAAGCGCCAGCCAGTATAGAGTCACGCCGAAAACCGCCGCTCTTTAACTCTCCGGAACCGAGTCGCAGTTGATCACCGAGATCGATTACCCGCGCCATTTCGGCCAGGGCCTCGCCCTTCACCAGGGTTGCTCGCAAGCGGCTTAAATCCCCTTCGCTAGCCGTGGGGAAATGGCGATAAAGCATCTCGCTAACAACCATGTCCAACACGGCATCACCAAGAAACTCCAGACGCTCGTTATTGCTTGAAGCAAAACTGCGGTGGGTTAAGGCTTGCTCGAGTAAGCGGGGATCAGAAAAACTGTGGCCTAGGCGATTAATAAAGCGTCGAAGGGAAATATTCACCAATATATAACGTCGATACGAAAACTAGCGTGCGGAGGTGTCATAGGTATTTTCAAAAACAACGACAATATCAACATTGGCGAAAAAGTGGACGCGACGTTCGTAATCGAGGCTCACAGTGGTGGCCGTTTTTTTACGTTCGATCACAGTATCTTTAGCATTAACATCACGCACATTATTGATGGTAAAAGAGTCTTGTAAGCGTCTGCGTATTTTACTGTCACTGAGTTTGTGAATGGGTTCGCTGGACAAAGACTGCAGTGCTGCATTAACGAAAGAGTTATCAAGATAAAGAGGGCCAATTGTAGTTCCAATGGTTAAGAAAAACCCGGCAATGGTCAAAACCAATAAAATACCCAGTGCCGATAAGCCCCGCTGTTTATGCTGCTTCATTATTTTCCCTCACCCGCCTTAACGTATTGTACCCACTGTATCAAAACTGGGTATGCTTAGCACTTTCTCCCAATGCATCCACACGGCAAAGGCCTTACCGACCACGTTCTCTTCTGGCACTGATCCCCAGACGCGGCTATCGCTACTATTGTCACGATTATCACCCATCATAAAATAATGCCCTTCTGGCACCACCGTACTGAAATTTCGACCCAGTCGCCCCGGGGTTTGGTGCTTGCGAATCAAGTGATCAACACCGACTAAATCTTCCATCATCACCTGTGCATTGCTGGCTGAATTAGACTCTACGCGACTTTTTTCAACGAAATAAGGCTCCGCTGTTTCGAGTGTTGACTGGGGCATTTTTTCGCCATTTACAAACAGTACATTATTAACAATGCGGATCTCATCACCGGCCAAACCAATCACCCGTTTAATAAAGTAACGCTTATCATTGGGTGGAAAAAACACCATAACATCACCGCGCTCGGGCTCACCCAGCGAGACCACTTTGGTACCACTCACCGGCAAACGCAGGCCGTAGGCAAACTTGTTAACCAAAATAAAGTCGCCAATTTTCAGGGTGGGGATCATCGAGCCCGAGGGGATTTGGAAGGGTTCGACGATAAAAGAACGCAGTACCAGAACGACAAGCAACACGGGAAAAAATGGTGCTGTCGATTCAACATACCAGGGTGGGGCATCATCAGTTTCACGTTGCTTCGACAAAAAGAGTCGGTCAGCGAGCCACATAAAACCTGCAAATGCGGTAAGTACAACTAAAATCAGTGGAAAGTCGAAATCCATTATTAATTATCCGTTTTTAGTACGGCGAGGAAAGCTTCCTGGGGAATTTCCACCGAGCCGACCTGCTTCATACGCTTTTTACCGGCTTTCTGCTTGGCCAGTAGTTTTTTCTTGCGTGAAACATCTCCGCCATAACACTTTGCCGTCACATTTTTGCGCAGTGCTTTGACCGAGGTACGAGCAATAATATGCCCACCGAGGGCTGCCTGAATGGCCACATCAAACATCTGCCGAGGTACCAGTTCTTTCATTTTCTCGGTAATTAAGCGACCTTTTTGCTGGGCGTTATCGCGGTGAACAATCAATGCCAGGGCATCAACTTTATCGCCGTTAATTAAAATATCGAGCCGCACCAAAGGTGCTGCCTGAAAGCGTTTGAAATTGTAGTCGAGGGAGGCAAAACCACGACTTACCGATTTCAAACGGTCGAAAAAGTCCATCACCACATCAGCCATGGGCATTTCGTAGGTCAGTGAAACTTGATCACCCGTAAACTGCATATCTTTTTGTATGCCGCGCTTTTCAACACATAATGAAATGACATTGCCGACATAATCCTTGGGCACCAGAATATTGGCTTCACACAGGGGTTCGCGCATTTCATCAATGCGACCCGGGTCGGGAAGATCCGAGGGGTTAGATATATAAAGCAACTCGCCGTTAGTGTGCAGCACCTCGTAGACAACGGTTGGCGCGGTACTGATTAAGTCGAGGTTGTATTCACGCTCCAGCCGTTCCTGAATAATCTCCATGTGCAGCATGCCGAGAAAACCACAGCGAAAACCGAAGCCAAGCGCATCGGAGCTTTCAGGCTCATAAAAAAGCGAGGCGTCATTGAGCGTGAGTTTTGCCAGTGCTTCGCGGAAATCTTCAAAGTCTTCAGAGTTAATCGGGAACATACCCGCATAAACCTGGGGATTAACCTTCTGAAACCCCGGTAGCGACTCAACCTCTGGGGTACTAGAGTGGGTAATGGTGTCACCGACCGGCGCGCCATGAATGTCCTTAATACCCGCCACCACAAAACCCACTTCGCCAGCCCGCAACACATTGGTCTCTGTGCGCTTGGGTGTAAATACACCGATGCTATCGGCAATATGTGCTTTACCTATGCTTTTGGTGATGATCTTGTCACGACGTGTCAAGGTGCCCTGCATCACACGAACCAGGGAGACAACACCGAGGTAAGTGTCAAACCAGGAGTCAATGATCAGTGCTTGCAAAGGGGCATCGACATCGCCTGTAGGTGGGGGGATTTCAGCCACCAACTGTTCCAGAACATCTTCAATGCCTAGGCCGCTTTTGGCACTACACTGCACCGCATCAGAGGCATCGATACCAATGATATCTTCAATTTCCTGACAGACCCGCTCCGGCTCAGCCTGGGGCAAATCCATTTTATTCAGCACAGGAATAACTTCGAGGCCCTGGGCAATAGCCGTATAGCAGTTGGCTACTGACTGGGCTTCAACACCCTGCGCGGCATCGACGACTAACAGTGCGCCCTCACAGGCGGCAAGGGAGCGTGACACTTCGTAACTGAAGTCGACATGGCCCGGGGTATCAATAAAATTGAGTTGATAGATTTGCCCATCAGCAGCGGTGTAACTAAGAGTCACGCTTTGCGCTTTGATGGTAATGCCGCGCTCGCGTTCGATATCCATCGAATCGAGTACCTGGCTATCCATTTCTCGCGCACTCAACCCCCCGCAATACTGAATAAAGCGGTCGGCAATGGTGGATTTACCATGATCGATATGGGCGATGATGGAGAAATTGCGAATATGGCTGAGGTCTGACACTGGGCTTATAGGATCCATAGCTTAGGGGGGATTTGAGCGACGCGAATTCTAGCGTATTTAGCCCCCGTAAGCTATGAAGCACATGCAGTAAGCAATACCCGGTCCACTCAAAATGAATGGCGCACGATCATTTAATCTCAATAGTGCGGAAGATTGAACGCCCACGACGGAAAAAACGTAGCGCCACTGGCGAGTTCGCTGGCAACTGCTTTAGTATCGCCTCGTAATCACCCACAGCGTTAAGTGTTTGATAGCCCAGTTGCACCAGGGTGTCACCCACCTGCAAACCAGCTTCGCTAGCGGCTGAGCTGGGATAAACCTTGACTACCACCACACCGCCGAGCAAACGTCGCTTTTCCAGGGCCTCGTCATCGAGTTCAGCAACCTCCAGGCCGAGAATATCGCCGCCAGCCGTAGCTACCGCGTTATCGCCGGGGCGCGCACCAATTTCGACACTCAGCGTTCTCTCTTTACCACGGCGGACAACGGTGGCCTCGACCTCTTCACCCGCTGACAAAAGCCCAACAATATGCGGTAAATCACTGGCCTCGATCACCGGCTGGTCATGAAAACTAATCACAACATCGCCGGCTTTAAGACCGGCATTATCAGCCGGGCCATCCGGCTCAAGCTGAGCAAGTAATGCGCCCTGTGGTTTTTCAAGACCCAGAGATTGCGCTAGATTTTTGTCCACATCCTGAATATAGACACCCAACCAACCTCTATCGACACGACCCTTTTCTTTCAGTTGTGAAACCACCTCGAGGGCGACACTGACGGGTATGGCGAAGGATAAGCCAATTGAGCCCCCCGAACGGGTATAGATTTGCGAGTTAATACCCACCACTTCACCAGCGAGATTAAACAGTGGCCCCCCAGAGTTTCCGGGATTAATCGCCACATCAGTTTGGATAAAGGGTACGTAATCCTCGCCTCGGGCTGTGGGAATACTACGCCCAATAGCACTGACAATGCCGGTACTCGCCGAATAATCGAGACCAAAGGGTGAGCCAATAGCCACCACCCATTCGCCTACCTTGAGGTTGTCGGGGTGGCCAAAATGAACCACCGGTAAACCTTTCTCGTCAATCTTTAGCAAGGCCAGGTCTGACCTGGGATCGAGACCAATGATTTCAGCGTCGTATTCTCGTCTGTCGTTCAAACGCACGGTAATTTGCTTGGCGCTACCGACTACGTGGTTATTGGTGAGGACGTAACCGTCAGTAGAAATAATAAAACCTGAACCCATGGAACGGGCTTTGCGCTCCGGGTTACGCCGTTGATTGAACAAATCCCGCAACGCATCGGGCATCTGGCCCTGGGGAACAGCCTCTCGGCGCCGACTGGAGTTGCTTTCCTGGGCCGTGATTTTTACCACTGCTCCGGAATTCTCTTCGATTAACTGGGTAAAATCAGGTAGCTGGGCATGGGCAGTCAAGGTCCCAACAAACAAACAAACAAATGCGAAAAGCGCTCGCGTCATCATTCACAGTCCCTCTTTGGCTTTAAGTCTTTTACAGCGCCAACTATAACTTATAGCTGAACTGATTAAATACAGCGCGTGGAAATCATCTATCCAGCAAATGAGCCTGTAACTTAGAACCGTGGGCTGTGTCATTGGCTAACTTTCCAGCAAGAAAACTACCACCGAGTAATGCCAACAAACCACAAACTATCGCCACCAGTTCATTATCGAAAGCGCTGTCACCCGCCCAAATCCCTAACAAAAGAAGAATTAAAGGCAATAGGTAAATCAGCAAAGACCCCCGCACCATGACATGCTCGGCAATACCAATGGTGACATTTTGGCCGACTTCAAAAGAACTAGCATCGCGGCCATCGAGTGGAATTCGCAAACGCACAGGCTGGGCAGCCCACTTGGCCAACAAGCTCTGACCACAGCCCTGCTGGGCAGAACAGGTGTGACAGGCCGAGCGCTGAATGCCCTCAACCCACAGATGATTGTTTTCAATTTCAAGAATTTTTACGCTTTCCTCAATCAAGAGGCAGGCCGATAGCGTCGTGGCGAGCGAGCGACAGTAGAGGCTTGTTTTGCTCTAAAGGCCAGTTACCCCGAGGGATTATTTTACAAAGGCTAGGGCTCAATAGTGTGCTGGGATCCATGCTCGGCGGGTAGAAAAATCGAATTTGATTGCTGGTAGTTGCGCTCTGCCTGCTCCGTCATTAAACCTTGCATATAGGTCTGTATTTGTCGATCCATTTCAAGCTGGTTAACACTCGGCTGTATTTCAACGCGGGCAGGCCTCGAATAACTCGCACTACTATTGTAAGAACCTGTACTGACAGTACGAGCTGTCGCCTGCGGTACTTCAAAACCAGAGGGCAACTGAAACTGGGGACCCGTTGGCTCGACTTCACCAGCACTTGTTTGAAGCTGCCCTTGTGTTTCGCCCTGGGCAACAAGAGGCATCGATGACGATGGTTCAAAAACCTGGTATTGCTGGGCACCAAAAATCGCCAATACCGCCACACTCGCCGCGATGGCAACCCGACCCAAAGACTGAGGCCACTGCGGTGTGCGCTGAGGTACGGGTTCGCTAATCAGCGCCATATTGATGGCTGCACGCAATTCGGCGGAGGAATCGACAAAGTCGAGCGGCAGTTCTTTGCGCATGGCGCTGGCAGCGAGGTGGTAGCGAGACCAGGTCGCATTGAGGGATTCATCTTCCCCCGCCTCACGCATCGCCCGATGAAGTTCTAGTTCAGAGGCCTCATCATCCATCAAGGCCGATAGCGTCTCGCGCATTTTGCTACCTACTTGCTCATTCATAGGACCGTACCTTCCAATGACTCTTCCATTATTAAGCGACTAATTATCGACAAAAACACTACTTTTCAAACTGCCATTTGCACAGCGAGTGAGTAATTCCAGCTAATCAGACTGGTGTCGGGCAAAAAGGTTCCCGAATAATGGCAATACCTTTCTATTTTTTTCCCGTCCTTTTTCATGCCGTTTGTTTGCGCTTATAGTCGACCGTCAACCAGCGCTTTCACCTGCTTATCAATAGCCTCTCGTGCCCTAAAAATGCGCGAGCGCACCGTTCCCACCGGGCAGTCCATTACGCTGGCGATATCTTCGTAACTCAGACCATCCAACTCCCTCAGGCTTACGGCTGTGCGCAAATCCTCTGGCAAAGCCTGAATAGCATTATCGACAACCGCCTGCAGTTCATCACGAAAAGCCAGATTTTCTGGTGAGGCCACATCGTGGAGCTTATCGGCACCGCTAAAATATTCTGCATCCGCGACTTCAACATCACTCGCCGGGGGACGGCGACTGCGCGACACCAAAAAGTTTTTAGCTGTATTAACAGCGATACGGTAGAGCCAGGTATAAAATTGACTGTCACCACGGAAAGAACCGATGGCGCGATAAGCTTTAATAAAAGCTTCCTGCACAATATCTTTGACCTCTTCTCGGTCGTAGATGTAGCGGCTAACGATGGCTGCCACCTTGTGCTGATATTTAATGACCAACAAATCGAAAGCGCGTTTGTCACCCTTTTGCACACGGGCGACTAGCTGCTTATCGGTATCTGTCTCATTGTTGGCGGTCATTCTCTCTCCAGCAGGTTACACATTTTTCTTACCCCTCTTGCAGACCACCAGCCGTTCATTTGGTTCGCGGCAATATTGCAAGCTCGCAATCCCACCAGTGGGCTTTTTTCCGGCGCTATACTATCATGTCGATCTTGCAGTCGTCGCAGCGCCCCGCGCATCACCTCTAATTTAATAGCTCTTAATACAAAAAAGCCTTCAGTGAATACCTTGACGTGAAAAAAACCTACCAGTACGAAGTCCTTATCATTGGCAGCGGTGCCGCAGGCATGACGCTTGCGCTGCACCTCGCCCCCGATCATCGGGTTGCCCTGTTGAGCAAAGACCAGCTACAAACTGGCTCGACCTGGCTCGCCCAGGGCGGCATCGCCGCTGTATTCAGCGAGGACGACAGTGTCGATGCCCACGTTGCCGACACCCTCACTGCCGGCGCCGGGCTGTGCCACGAAGATGTGGTGCGTCAAACTGCCGAACAGGGACCAGAGGCAATGCAATGGCTCATCAACAACGGCATGAAATTCAGTCGCAATGAGCAAGATGATGACTACCACTTAACGCAGGAAGGCGGCCACAGCCACCGGCGTATTCTCCATAGCACCGACGCCACTGGGCAGGCCCTGTCCAGTACCCTCGCCGAAAAAGTATTGAACACACCCCAGCTTGATGTATTTGAGCAGCATGTTGTGGTCGATCTGACCACCCAGGCCGATGCCGACTCGCGTAGCTTTCGCTGCAACGGTGCCTATGCACTGGATACCCAACGCGATCGAGTCTGTCTGTTTCAGGCAAAGGTTGTCATTCTTGCCACCGGCGGTGCCAGCAAGGTTTATCTCTACACCAGCAATGCTGATGGGGCTAGTGGCGATGGTATTGCCGCAGCCTGGCGCCGCGGTTGTCGCGTTGCCAACATGGAGTTTAATCAGTTCCACCCGACCTGCCTCTTCCATCCCAAAGCCAAAGCCTTTTTAGTCTCCGAAGCCCTGCGTGGTGAAGGTGCCCATCTGCTATTGCCCGACGGCAAACGTTTTATGTTCGACTTCCACCCCAAGGGGGAATTGGCACCAAGGGACATCGTCGCCCGCGCCATTGACCATGAAATGAAACGCCTCGGTTGCGACTGCCTCTATTTAGACATCAGCCACAAGCCGTCCGACTTTATTGACAGCCACTTCCCCACGGTTAAAGCCCAGTGTCTAGAGTTTGGTATCGATATAACTCGTGAGCGCATCCCCATTGTGCCCGCCGCTCACTACACTTGTGGCGGTATTGTCACCGATAAACAGGGACATACTGATCTCAATAATCTCTATGCCGTTGGTGAGTGCGCCTTTACAGGCCTGCACGGGGCCAACCGCATGGCCAGTAATTCCCTGTTGGAATGCCTGGTGTTTGCCCGCGAAGCCGCCATTAGTATCCGCGCAAGCATCGACACGATTCCAGAACCCAGCTACACCAAGGAATGGGATTCCTCACGAGTCACCTATTCAGACGAAGACGTGGTTATCTCCCACAACTGGGATGAGCTACGTCGTTTTATGTGGGACTACGTTGGCATTGTCCGCACCCGTAAGCGTCTGGAGCGAGCGGAAAACCGCGTGCGTTTATTACAGCGAGAAATTCAGGAGTACTACAGTAACTATAAGGTGAGCCGCGATTTACTTGAACTTCGCAATCTCGCCAAGGTTGCCGAGTTAATTATTCGCTCTGCCATGTTGCGTAAGGAAAGCCGAGGCCTGCACTACACCCTCGACCACCCGCAATTATCTGCCGTTGCCAAAGACACCATTTTAGTGCCTATGAACTTTGCTGGGCAGGATATTATTGTCAGTAAAAATTAGTGGGGGTAATAAGCAGGCCTAAGCAAGCCGCTGCGCTGAAGCCGTCGGCGCTGCTCTCAATGGCCCTGCTTTCAACAAGGCGAGCAGCTGACGATATTTAGCGGCACCCAATAAATCGGGGAAAACGAAGCAGCGATAGGTCTGCCCCGCCACCGTTGTCAGGCTGACAAGCGCCAGATAACGACTAAAATAGTCTAGCCCGTAAGCCGATAGAGGATACTGTTGGCCATTAATCGAGGCTGCAGCACTTTTATTCTGCACGACTAGAGATTCAACGGCAGCAGACAGCGTTATAGCCTGGCGTGCCCGCAAAAACACCAGCAACAGAATTAACTCCAGCAAGCCAGTGTAAATTGTGTCGCCAACAACGCAATAAATTAATACAGCTATCAGCCCTGCAAACAAGTTTTGCAAGCGCTGTACTTTTAAGCGCTGAGCAGCGAGGGATTCTTTAAAGTTGAACTCAGCCTGCAGGTGCACGCTGGCTGTCACGAATGATGGCAATGATCGTTGCCGTGTCTTTGTCTTCAGGCTCTTCACGACCCATCAGCCAGGCAAACAAATCCTGATCTTCACAGCCAAGCAAGTGCTGATAAAGAGACTGCTCGGCAGGCTTTAATTGGTCATAGGTATTTTCGAGAAAAGTCTGCAATATAATATCTAGCTCCAGCATGCCACGACGACTGGCCCAAAAGAGACGGTTTTTATCCATAATACATTCAGCCACTGATTGATCCCGATGAAGCAATTCACACCTGAATCGCCGACAGGCATTATAATGCAAGCCTGAACAACTACACATCTAAATAGCGAACAGAAATGGCTAATACCAAAAACACCGACACAATAAAGAGCTGGCAGGATTTTCTTGCCCAACAAGGCGCCACCATAACTGAGGGGCTGGTCACCTCTTTTGGCGAGACACCAGCCAATTACCCAGGGTTAAGCGCCACTTTAACTGACCTCGGCGATCTAGGCGTTTTAGCCCTTGAGGGCACAGACAGTAAGCGTTTTTTGCAGGGTCAAAGTACCAGTGATACTGAGCAGATCAACGCAGATACCGTTTTACCCGGTGCAATTTGCAACGCCAAAGGTCGAATGCTGACCTCCTATCACGCCGTCGAACCCGAAACAGACTCGCTGCTGCTAGCAATGCATCGCCCGCTCGTCGATACGACAATCGAAAACCTGGGTAAATACGCGGCCTTTTTTAAAACCACCTTAAGTAATGCCAGTGACGATTATCGCTTTTTGGGCATTAGTGGCGCGGATTGTGAGTCTTTACTCGAGAGCCATTTTGACACTATTCCCACAGCGATTAATCAACTGTCCATCACTGGCGATTGTTTACTGTTACGTATCTCTCCACAACAATTTTTAGTGATCGTCAAAGCAGTCTCGGTTGAACAACTCTGGCAAAAACTGGCGCAGAGCTTTACCCCAACCGGCCTAGCTTACTGGCGGCTAGAATCGATTCGTGCAGGACAGGCCTGCGTGCAGGCTGAAACAACCGAACAGTTTGTGCCGCAAATGCTCAACCTGCAGGCAACTGGGGCGGTTAATTTTAAAAAAGGCTGCTATACCGGTCAGGAAATCGTCGCCCGCATGCAATACCTGGGCAAGCTCAAGCGCCGGACTTACCGCGTGATTATCGAAGCGTCAACGCCACCGCAAGTGGCAACAGAAATTTACGACAGCGCAAATAATAAGCTGGTCGGCAGTGTTTTAATGGCCGCATCTGCCGATGAGAAAAACACTGAAATGCTCGCGGTACTACATGAAGATCAAGCCGATGCGTCTTCTTTTGTCATGGATGGTGAAACCGTTGCCGTAAGCATCGCTGAACTGCCCTATTCACTTACGAACTCTTAATGGAAGCGCTCGCAGAGTACCAGGCTCTTTTTACCTGGATGGCGATTGTTTCGGCCTTTACGTTTGTTATCAGTTTACTGACCTTGCCCTGGCTGGTCGCCCGTATTCCCAGTGACTATTTCTGCCACCACAAACGCCATCCGACACCCTTAAAACAAAGCCATCCCATCCTTAGAATCATGATTTTAGTGGGCAAAAACTGCCTGGGCTGGGTGCTTCTTTTAGGGGGGATTATTATGCTTTTTATTCCCGGACAAGGGCTGTTGACCATAGCCATGGGCTTATTACTGATGGATTACCCCGGCAAATTCACACTTGAGCGCAAGATAGCCAGCAATCCAAAAATTCTCAACGGTCTTAACTGGCTGCGTGCCAAGGCCAATGCCCAGCCCCTGGAAATAGATGAAGAGGGCTAACGATCATCAAGTCAGTTCTAGGGAAACTCTGAATAAGTCCGACCAATCCATTAAAATGGATTAACTCTTCTCCGAGACAAGAGCATGGATCAAATCAGCTTTGCCGAAGCCGAATATACCCAGAAACGCCGTACTACGCGTCGAGAAAAGTTTCTAACCCAGATGGATCGGCTCATTCCGTGGAAAAATCTGGAAACGAAAATCAAACCTTACTACCCCAAAAACGGCAAGGGCCGACAACCCTATCCGCTGTCCACAATGTTACGTATTCACTGCATGCAGTTATTTTATAATTTGAGTGATCCCGCCATGGAAGACTCGCTGTATGAGAATAAATCTATGCGACGCTTTGCGGGTCTACGCTTGAGTGATCGCTTACCCGATGAGAGCACCATCCTGAATTTTCGTCACTTATTGGAGCGGCACGGTCTTGGTGAAAAGCTATTCCATGAGATTAATAAACACCTAAAGAGCCAAGGGCTGGTTCTGCGTGAAGGCAGTATCGTTGATGCCAGCATCCTATCTGCACCGACATCGACCAAAAATAAAGCCCGCCAACGAGACCCCGAAATGCATCAAACAAAGAAAGGCAATAGCTGGCATTTCGGTATGAAAATGCACATTGGTGTTGATGATGCTCTGGGCTTAATTCACAGCATTGCAACCACCTCTGCCAATGTTCACGACATCACGCAAGCGGATAAACTGCTGCATGGAAAAGAAGAATGCGTCTGGGGTGATGCGGGTTATCGAGGTATTGAAAAACGAAAGGAACACCAACATCGCGATGTGGATTGGTTTATAGCAATGCGCCCTGGCACACGACGTTTATTGGCGAAGAACAGTGATGCTGGAAAAGTAGGGTTTAGAAAAGCGCAAATACGCGCGAAAGTTGAACACCCCTTCCGTTATATTAAACGCGTGTTTGGCTATGACAAAGTCCGCTATCGCGGGCTGGCCAAAAACACCAATCGACTTTACTTGTTGTCCGGATTTACCAACCTCATGGTTGGCAAGAAATACCTACTATCATAGGGCAGGTCTGCCTGTTATCCGCTCAAAGGCGGATAACAGGCATAAAATGAGCGAAGGGTTAGCCATTTAATGACACAAATATGGGGTTATCTTGCAAACCGATTAATAAATAGGTTGATCAGAGGTTCCCTAGCTAGTCAGCTCAGGGTTTATTAAGAGACAATAATTCTATTTTATAACCATCGGGATCTTCGACAAAAGCCAATACTGTACTGCCGTGCATCATTGGCCCCGCCTCCCTCACCACCGCACCACCCTGACTTTTAATTTGCTCGCAGGTTGCATAAACATCTTCCACACCAATGGCGATGTGACCATAGGCCTCACCGTGTGCATAGCTAGCGGTGTCCCAATTATGGGTGAGTTCAAGCACGGTATTTTCTTTTTCCGAACCATAACCCAAAAAAGCCAGGGTAAAGCGACCATCTGGAAAGTCTCTTTTACGCAGTAGCTCCATACCGAGTAACTCAGTGTAAAAAGCGATCGATTTATCCAGGTCGCCAACACGCAGCATTGTGTGTAGTAATTTCATTCTAATCCTTTCGAGAAACAGGGCTAATTTCAGGCCGCTAGCATAACAAATAAAAGTTTTTTTAAGTGCCTGTAACTTTTTACCCCTGGGCTGCGTATTAGTAAGCACACTAACGCCAACAGGACACTTATCATGTTAAAAGCTATTGTTACCGACTTATTACTTTGCTGTGCATTTAATCTCGCCTACGCTGAGGATCATTCCTACTACCAAAACAACTACCAGGTAACTATCACCAACATCACACCGGGGCAGACCTTTACTCCGCAACTGGCTTTTACACACACTCACCCGAACCCACTGTTCACTCTCGGTGAAGCGGCCAATAGTGAGCTGGAAATGGTAGCCGAGGGCGGCGACACCGGACCGCTAGCCACGACTATTGGCGATTATGCCATTGACATTCAAAACACCGAGGGTCTCCTCCCGGCAGGAGAAAGCACGTCCATTATGATTCACGGCAATCCCGGTCGAGGCCTGTTGACCGTGGTCGCCATGTTGATCCCCACTAACGATACCTTTCTCGCCCTCAATGGTATGCGTTTGCCACGCAGGGGTAGCGTTACTTATTTAGTCCCGGCCTACGATGCAGGCACGGAATACAATGATCAAAATTGCCTGAATATTCCCGGCCCCCGCTGTGGTGGCGAAGGTTATTCAGCCGAGGGCTCTGAGCTTGATGAAGGTTTTGTATATATTGGCAATGGTTTTCACGATTTGGGCGACAATGATGGCGAGGGTAACGAGGTGCTAAAACCTCAACTCTACGACTGGAACAATTCAGTGGCCAAAATCACCATTACCAAACTTCACTAACCAAGAACCTCCTGAGCCGAAATCTCTCCGAGAAGATATAGACTACAAATCGGGCTATCATAAGTCCTGGTAGCTCGATTTAAAGTCTATGACGAAAGCACATTACAGGGAAGATGAGCAGCGTTGGTCGTGTCTAATGGCAGCAGCCCAAAATGGTAACGCAAAGGATTACGAGCAGCTCTTGAGCGAGCTCTGTACTTTTATTAACCACTATTTGCGCTCGCGTATTGGAGCCCATCAAAGCCTCGACGATTGGGTACAGGATATTCTTATTGCCATTCACCAGGGTCGCCACACCTACAACCCTAAGCGAGCAATACGCCCCTGGTTGTTTGCCATTATTCGCCATCAAACCATAGATGGTATGCGTCGACAGAGCTCCTACCAAAAAATGATTGAGCAACAAGAAGCTTATGTCGTGAACGAAGCACACGCTGAAATGGAGGAGCCACTAATCGAAGGCTATTTATTCAAGGCCCTGTCACAGCAGCACCGTGAGGCCTTAACCCTCACCAAGATTATTGGTCTGAGCAGCAAGGAGGCCGCCAGTAAACTGGGTATATCGGAAGTCACCCTCAAAGTGCGCGTTCATCGTGCCATTAAACAGCTTAAAAAATTATTGGAGGCCGAGCCCTATGAGTAGCCACCAGCCCTTGATCAAGTCCCTGTCCGAGCAAGTTCCGCCGGTCAAAGTGCTAATGAACCCTGATCTGCTCGCCCTTTTATGGTTATTGGGCAGCATTGTTTATTGTCTCATTGTCATTCATTTGTTCGGCACCATTCGTAGCAATGCTTATAGCCAACTTATATCAGAGCCACGCTTTATGTTGGAAATGGTAACGGGCCTGATAGCGATTGTACTCACGAGTGTCGTCGCCTTTCGCTACACCGTACCCGGAGCAGTCAGTCGGTCAGCAAAAATGGCGGCCAGCATTGTCGTTTTATTCTGGATAGGACTGAATGTTTATGGGCTTTTCGATCCGGCGATAGAGCCATCGTTCGAGGGTTATCGCCATTATTGTGCCTATGAAATATTTTCCAACGCCCTGTTGCCCCTGTTTATAGCCGGACTCTTAGCGCGACGACGGCTGGTGCTAGAATTGACAAACACCGGCTTTGGACTGGGTTTAGCCGCGGGCATGATACCCGCCTGGTATATGCAAATGGCTTGCATGTACTCACCTGAGCACATGCTCAGGTTTCATCTGCTACCCGCCATTGCGGTCGCTGGCGCAGCCGTACTACTTTTTAAATCAAAGGGCTTATTAGTTTTTGTTCAACGATAAAAAAAATGCCCGCAAATCTCATTAAGACATTCGACAGGCATTTTTAAAATAGTGCGAATTTAATGGCAGAGCACTTAATTACTGAGCCCTTAATTCATGAACCCTTAATTCATGCACCTCTAATTCATAAACACAGGGGTCGCAATATATTCCCAAATAATGGTGACTCCAACGAGTATCACCACCACATAGACAAGGGCAATCATAAAAACCGCGCTGGCATACATGAAACCCCTGTCCCAGGGTACGTGCATCATTATCGGTATGGCCGTGTAAATCAGATAAATTGTATAAATTGCAGCCACGGTGCCGAGTACAATATCGAGCCACCAAATCGGATACACCGCACAGGCACCGGCTAAAAAGATCGGTGTACAGGCATAACCCATTAACACCACACCCTTAATGGGAAAGGCCTCTGTCTGATAGGTCTCGGACATCCAGTTAATCATTAAGCCAATAATGACCACCGCCCCCAACAAGGCGATATAGCCCAGTACAACCAGCGGAATAGCACTCGCCTCGGTAATACGCACCACATCTTCACCGACCACGGTCCAGCCGACCTGTGTCGTGCCAATATACAGAGCCACTGGCGGCAACAGCGCCATAAGAATGGGATAAGGCAGCAAGCGCTTAATTTTTTCATCACTCAAGGCAGCGATGGTTTGCCATTGTTTGCGTGGATTAAACATCAATCCCGGTATGTGTCCGAACATATAAACTCCTGCCACTATTTTTTGTTTCGTTGTGTTTATACCGCTAAAAGCACAGCGGTGTATTGATAAATATCAAGCTTCTTATTCACCCACTTATCTCACCCCGCACGCCTGCTGCCAGCTAGTGTTGATGATACGGCAAAACCACGGGCAGTAAGGTCCAAATACCGTATGCCATTAATAAAAGCGCGAAAACAAGACGAAAACCTTGGCTGCGCAATACATCACCCAACTTACCAAGGGAAAGGCCACCCAATAAAACCGCTGGCAGGGTGCCAAGGCCGAAAGCGGCCATTTGTGCCATCCCCAGCAACGGCGTTTGCGCCGTAGCCGCATAAGCCAGCGCGGTATAAACAAGTCCGCAAGGTAACCAGCCCCACACCAGCCCAAGTAGTATTGCCGCGCGAAGCGAGCGTACCGGCAACAGGCGCTGACCAAAGGGTTGCAGGCGTCGCCATAATAAACCGCCGGCCTTCTCAAGATAACTCAAACCCCGCCACCAACCCGCCATCGTCAAGCCCATTGCAATCAACAACAGTCCTGCAATACCACGTAGTACAGGCGCTAAAGCGAGATAGTTGGCACTGACATAACCCAGACTAGCTACCGCACCACCGGCACAGGCATAGCTGAAAACACGACCCAAATTGTAGGCCACGATATAACGACTACCGCCCTTCTCACTCGCAAAACCCAGGGCAGAAGCAATACCGCCACACATGGCAAAACAATGGCCGGTACCAAGTAAACCAATACCAAACATTGCCACTATGGCCGCCAGTATTGGCGGCAAACCTTCAAGCATTTTCGTTGTTAACGCTGTTTTGGACCGACTTTGGCTTTGGCTTTGCTTGAAAGCCAGCCGCTTGTTTTACACGCTCTTCAGTTTTCGTATTAACATCCAATTGGTCAAATAAAATACGTTCTGCCTCACCATCGAGGTCATCGTACTGACCGTTATTCACTGCCCAGAAAAACAGCCAAATACCCAGGGCCACCACCACCATCGATAGGGGGATTAAAAAATACAGGCTTTCCATCAGGTTTCGGCCTGCAGGCCAGACACTGCAGACCCCTGCCATTGCCGTGATGTATTGTCGAGATTCCCGCCCCGTCCTTTCTTGCGGCGTTGCAGGCGCAAGGCATTTAAAACCACCACCAAAGAACTCGCCGACATGCCGATGGCCGCTGCCCAGGGTGGCACCCAGCCCATGGCGGCAAGGGGTAAAGCACTTAAGTTATAAATCAGAGCCCAGGCGATATTTTGCCGTATGACGGCCTCGGTTTTACGCGCCACCGCAAGAGTATCAACCAGGGTGTTCAGGTTCCCCGATAGCAATACCGCGTCACAAGCCATACGAGTAAAGTCGGTCGCCTCAGCCATTGCCACGGAAATATCAGCACCGCTGAGCACCGGCACATCGTTTATGCCATCGCCCACCATCAACACGATATCACCTGCGTTTTGCCGCGTTCGAATAGTGGCCAGTTTGTCCTCGGGACTGTTATTACCCTGCCATTGCTTTATGCCTAAATCTGTCGCCAAAGCAGCGGTGTTACTTTCCTGGTCACCGCTGAGTAATTCCACAGCCAGGCCCTGCGCTTGCAGGCTGGAGACAAGATCTCGCGCACCAGGGCGCAGCTCGTCAACCAGAACAATCCGCGCCAGCACCTTCTCTTCACTGGCCAGCATGACTTCAAGGCGGTGTTTTAGATTCAAACTATCACTCGTCGATTGCGACGATGACAACAAGTCTGTAGGTACTTGCAAGGCAAAACATTGCTCAATAAAGGCCGCTTTGCCCAGAGCATAGCGCTTGCCGTCAAGCACACCACTAACTCCGCCTCCCACCTGATAAACAAGCTGTTCGGCCTGCCTGTTAGTTTCAGTTTGTCGCTGTTTAAACGCGCTGGCAATGGGGTGGCGGCAGCCCTGTTCGAGGGCCGCAGCGATACCCACTACCATCTCAGTATCAAGCGCTTGTGCTGTTGAGGATAAAACAATACTGTCAATTTCAAGCTTACCCGTAGTCAACGTGCCGGTTTTATCCAGCACCACGCGGGTCACTTTGCTCAGTGTTTCCAGCACATGGGAGCTACGCACTAAAAAGCCCTGCCGCTGTAGTCGTCCCGTCGCAGCGGCCAGCACCACGGGTGTCGCCAGTGACAAAGCACAGGGGCAGGTCACCACTAGTACGGACAGGGTCACCCACAATGCTCGGTCTGCATCGTGTAGCCACCACACAGAAAATACCGCGGCGGCGAGCAGTAAAACAAAGGCAATAAAACCGGCAGCTAGCCGGTCAGCCAATGCCAGTTGCCGGGGTTTTTCTGCAGCGACACCGTCGAGCATATCGACGATCGCCGCCAGGCGAGTACATTGGCCAACGGCGCTGACTTTTATTTTCAAGGGGTTTGTGGTGTTAACTGTACCGGCGCTGACGGTGTCACCCGGGCCTTTGGCCACCGGGTCTTGCTCACCACTAAGCACGGCTTCAATAACTGGGCTTTGCCCAGCCAACACCACACCATCGACGGCCAGACACTCACCCTCGTCAACTTGAATAATATCGCCAGCACAGAGAGATTTAACCGGCACCTGTTCGAGACAAGTGCCATCGTCAGTGTAACGGTGTACAGACAGGGGTATTAATTCAGTGACCTCTCCCGCCACTAACTCATTGCGATAGCGCACCCGCATTTCCAGAAAGCGCCCCAGCAAGAGGAAGAAGGTCAGCATGGAGACGGCATCAAAATAAACCTCGCCACCTGTCATTACTGTACCCCAGGCACTAGCCCCATAGGCCAGACCAATGGCCAGAGCAACGGGCACATCCATCGTCAACGATTGATGCCAGGGTAAAGCGCCGTTCAAACGTCCACCCAGACTCCCAGTCAGACTTCCACTGAAAGACGACAGACTGCGCCAGGCCCCTTTAAAAAAGGGTTGAGCCGAATACAAAACCACCGGGGTAGCGACCACTAAGCTGACCCAGCGCAGTAGGTTTTGCCAATGCTCATCCATACCCTGAAAGGCACCCGCATAGAGGGCGATAGCCAGCATACCCGCCTGCATCATGCCAATACCCGCCACACCGAGGCGCAATAAATAGCTTTTTTGGTCACGTTCAATGTGTTCAAGTTTATTAGATTCTTTCGCTGGGTGAGCGCGATAGCCAATATCAACAAACGCCGCCAGTAACTCGCTAAGGGGTAGCTGATCTTTGTGCCATTGCAGTCGGCAGCGCTGGCGGCTGACATTGACCGCCACTTTGGACACACCACGTAATTGCTGCAGGTGGTGCTCAATTAGCCAGGCACAGGCGGCACAACTAATGCCAGAAACACCGAGCTCGATCGTTGCCACACCCTGCTCGTCGATGCTGATTAAATCTGCTTGAACTGCCGGCAGATCATAGGCACTAAAATCGTTATTATCACTGTCACCATTGCGCGCCGAATTTACCGAGCGATACTGATAAAATTTTTCCAGGCCACCATCGACGATAGCACTGGCCACGGCCTGACAGCCGATACAGCACATCGGGCGCGACACACCGTCAACCAGCACCGTGAGGTCGTGCCTGCCATTTAAAGGCAAAGCGCAGTGGAAGCACGTTTCAGCGGGCATATTTAATCGTTACTTGTAGAGCTAAGTGATGGATTAGCTTGTAATTCGACAATATGGTTTTTGGTGAGATCAATTTCGCCAGCCAGACGCCAGTCAGCATTTTGCAAGTGATCTTGCTCAGAGGCATTTTCACTAATAGCTGCGGGAATCAAACGTAAATAAACACGCTGCGTGGGCAGCGCGGGTAGTTGGCCCCGGTAGCGACCATCGCCCGCTGCCATCAGCTTGATCACATGGTCTGCACTGGCATCTGTGGGGTGGAGTAAATACAGTTTTAATACAGCTGGCATGACAAACGTTTTCAGCTCACTCTTTAACTCAAGGGCCAGCACATCGATAGCGTCGTCACTGGCGCTACTAAAATCAAGTCTTGCCGATAGGGCCAGTTCAGTGGCGTGTATATCTTGAGTGAGCTGCAGGTTAATCGCCAGGCCATCGCGATAATAGTTATCACTGACAAGGTCATCGCTGTATTTAATCGCCAGGTATAGGGTAAAGAAACCCGCCACCACTACCGTGGCCGGCAAGGCGATTAAAAACCAGGGCCAGAACTGCCGGTACCAGGGTGGTGTTATTTGCCCTGTAGCTGGGTTGTCTAGCATCAATGTATCCTGTTGCCACAGTTACTGTTGGAAAGCATTGCTCATTTTATCCTGTGATTTTGTAGTAGTTAAAAGCGAGTACTTAAGGCCAAAGCCACAAAGCACAAACGTAACGAAGTTAACGTATAAACGGTCCAATAAAACGACTCTCTTCCGTGTCACGTATTGTTGCATCGTCCTCGGCTTGCAGGATGAAAGTGATATCGGTATTACCGCGTTCCAGTAATCCGGGGTCTAGTTCCAGGCGAACCAGATGGGTGAAAACCTCTCCCCCCGCAACATTAACAAGCGTATCTCCGATAAAGCGAAACTCCTGTTCAGCCTCTACGGTGATAGCGTATTGATGAGCCTGGTTATCCATATTGTTAATACGCAAGGTATAAATATTTTCAATCAAACCACGGGACGTTTCACGATAGAGCAGTGAGCGGTCGCGAATAATATCGAGCTCCAAAGGCACCCGGGTAAGCAGTGTATATCCAAAGACGCTGACCATTACTATTAAAGCCAAACCGTAGCCAAGCAGGCGCGGCCTGAATATATGGGTTTTACCTTTTGTCAGTTTATTTTCAGTGGTAAAGCTAATTAAACCCTTTGGGTATTCCACTTTTTCCATAATGGCATTACAGGCGTCGATACAAAGACCGCAGCTAATACACTCCGACTGCAGACCATCGCGAATATCAATACCAACCGGGCAAACCTGAACACAGAGGCTACAGTCAACACAGTCACCCAGGCCATCGGCTTTGTAGTCACTGCCTTTCTTACGCTGTCCCCGTGATTCTCCCCGCTCTTTATCGTAAGAGACAATCAAGGTGTCGGCATCAAACATCACCGACTGAAAACGAGCATAGGGACACATGTATTTACAGACCTGTTCACGCAGATAGCCCGCATTCATGTAGGTCATTAGTGTGAAAAAGAAGGTCCAGAAAACGGCCGCTGGATTGGCCGAAAAACGCAGTAAGTCGACACTGAGTTCACGAACGGGATTAAAGTAGGCTACAAAAGTAAAACCCGTTATAAAGGCAATAAGCAACCAGACGAAATGCTTGCCGCTTTTACGCCAAATTTTATTGAAGCTCCAGGGCGCTAAATCCAGCTTGATCCGTTTGTTACGGCCACCTTCAAAAAATCGTTCAACACCCGAGAACATCATGGTCCACACCGTTTGAGGACAGCTAAAACCACACCAGACACGTCCTACAACCACTGTCACGGAAAATAAAGTGAAGGCAGCAATAATGAGCAACCAGGCCAGCATCATGAAATCCTGAGGCCAGAAGGTCATCCATAAAATATGAAATTTACGGGCAGGCAAGTCGAACCAAACAGCCTGGCGGCCGTCAATTTGGAACCAGGGGAGAAGTAAATAACCCAGCAATAACGGTATGCCACTGCGCTTTTTTAGCTTGCGAAAAAAGCCAACAAAGCGCCGCTGGTAGATTTTCTTTTCTGTCTCGTAGAGATAGAGCACATGAGCCTCTTCCTCAAGGCTCGGTTTTTGTTCCTCTTGCGAACTCATGGTCGCCTCTCTCAGCCATTATTTAATACACAGCTAATTCTTTCGGAAACTATTGATGTGCCAGACTGTAGACATAGCCTGTCAATAAACGGATTTTACTCTCACGCAACTGCTCGTTTTGCGCGGGCATTAAGCCCTGGCGTCCCGAGCGAATGGTGGTTTTTATCAACTCTGGCGAGCGGCCATACAACCAAATATCATCAGCCAAATTTGGCGCACCCAGAGCCTGGTTACCCTTGCCATCAACTCCGTGACAACCGGCGCAGAAGCTGGCAAAAACTTTTTCACCACCCTCAGCCAGGCTAGCGTCGTGCTCACTGTCACCCAGCTTGAATAAGTATTCAGTCACCTGATTGACACCCTCTTCGCCGATCGCCGCAGCCCAACCCGGCATCATGCCGCTGCGACCGTGAGTAATGGAGAACTCAATCGCCTCGGGGGTGCCGCCATACAACCAGTCACCATCGGTTAAATCGGGGAAACCATAACTACCTCGCCCGTCACTACCGTGGCAAACAGCGCAGTTATTACCAAACAGGCGGCGACCAATTTTGAAGGCCTCGGGATTGACAGAAAGCTCTTCTATAGACAGCCCCTCAAACGTCGAGTAAACCGCCTCGAAACGAACTTCTGCTTTTTGTTCCTGCTCCTGCCATTGACCATCGGAAGTCCAGCCCAGTACACCGGGAAAATTTCCCATGCCTGGATAGAGCACCAGATAAATAATAGAAAACACCACCGATCCAACAAACATGTTGAACCACCAACCGGGCAGTGGGTTGTCGTATTCTTCAATACCGTCGTAGACATGGCCGGTCTTGGGTACCTCGCCATCTTTGGGCTTTTCCTTAACGACCACCTTTCGATTGGCCAGCAACACCCAACAAACACCGACAGTAGTGATGACGGTGATAATAATAATCCACAGACTCCAGAAGGTGCTCATTGGCTATTTCCTACCTTATTCGTTGTTGCCTGCGGGGTTGTTTTATTGTCAGCTGCGATATCATCAGCAAGACCTTGCCGCTCAGCTGCTTGTAATTCGTCAGCAAATGGCAACATTGCGGCCTCATCAAAGCGTGCTTTATTACGCGAGCTATAGGCCCATACGCAAACGGCGATAAACGCTAGCATCGCCAGCAATGTCCCAATACCTTCTAATGTACCCTGATCCATGTGCCCTCCAGTGCGCCTTAACGCTTCTGTTTGATCAGTGTGCCCAACTGCTGCAGGTAGGCCACCAGCGCGTCAACTTCCTTGACATCGCCCGAGGCAAATTCAGCGGCGGCGTTTTCAATATCGCTGTCGGTATACGGCACACCGACGGTGCGTAGTGCACGCATTTTGGCGGCGGTATCTTTGCCCGTAACCACATTGTGAAACAACCAGGGGAAGCTGGGCATATTCGAAATAGGCACCACGTCTCTGGGGTCGTAGAGGTGGGCACGATGCCACTCGTCACTGTAGCGAGCACCGACCCGAGCCAGGTCAGGGCCAGTACGTTTTGATCCCCACAAAAAGGGATGTTCGTAAACTTGTTCACCGGCTACGGTGTAGTGGCCATAGCGCTCAGTTTCAGAACGGAAGGGTCGTACCATCTGGGTGTGGCACACATGACAGCCTTCGCGTATATAAATGTCACGACCCTCAAGCACCAATGGCGGTAGTGGTTTTAAACCTTCAATGGGCGTTGTTGTTGACTCAATAAAAAACAGCGGAACAATTTGCGCCAAACCACCAAAGCTCATCGCCACTAGCGTCAACACAATCAACAAGCCGACATTCTTTTCAACTATTTCATGCTTCATCGTCGTGCCCTCCTACGCTGCTGTCGCTGTTTGACTGTCATCGCTTGCAGTAATGCCAGGCCCTCGACAGGTCTTCCAGACATTAAAGGCCATCACCAACATGCCGAGGAAGAACATACCACCGCCCAACAGCCGCACGTAGTAACCCGGCATACTCGCTTCAATGGATTCGGCGAAGGTGTAAGTCAATGTGCCATCGGTATTAAAGGCTCGCCACATCAAACCCTGAGCGATACCGTTAACCCACATCGAGGCGATATAAAGTACCGTACCCATGGTCGCCAGCCAGAAGTGGGTGTTGATCAATTTAATGCTATACATCTTCGGCTTTTCAAAGAGCAGGGGGATCAAGTGATACATACTGCCGATGGAAATCATCGCTACCCAACCCAGGGCGCCGGAGTGAACGTGGCCGATAGTCCAGTCTGTATTGTGAGATAGAGCATTCACCGTCTTAATTGCCATCATCGGGCCTTCAAAGGTCGACATGCCGTAGAAGGAAAGTGACACCACCAAAAAGCGTAAGGTTGGGTCGGTGCGCAATTTATCCCAGGCCCCCGACAGCGTCATAATGCCGTTAATCATGCCGCCCCAGGAGGGTGCCAACAGAATCAGCGACATCACCATGCCCAGGCTTTGCGCCCAGTCAGGCAGAGCTGAGTAATGTAAGTGGTGCGGGCCGGCCCAAATATAGACAGCAACCAGCGCCCAGAAATGCACAATTGAAAGACGGTAGGAGTACACAGGCCGCCCCGCCTGCTTGGGCACGAAGTAATACATCATGCCGAGAAAGCCAGCCGTTAAAAAGAAGCCCACCGCATTGTGACCGTACCACCACTGCACCATGGCATCGATAGTACCGGCGTACACGGAGTAGGACTTAAACATCGACACCGGGATGGCTGCACTATTAACGACATGCAACATTGCAACGGCGAGAATAAAAGCGCCGAAGAACCAGTTGGCAACATAGATGTGAGAGGTTTGTCGTTTCGCAATAGTGCCGAAAAATACGATGGCATAAGAGACCCAAACGATAGTAATCAATATATCGATCGGCCATTCCAGCTCGGCGTATTCTTTAGTGGTGGTCAAGCCCATGGGCAAAGTAATGGCCGCAGCAACAATGACTAACTGCCAACCCCAAAAGGTGAAGGCCGCCAGGCGCGGTAATATCAATGTCGCCTGACAGGTTTTTTGCACAATGTAGTAGGAGCTTGAAAATAGCGCACAACCACCAAAGGCAAAAACCACTGCATTGGTGTGTAGCGGTCGCAAGCGCCCGAAGTGCAGCCAGGGTAGACCCATATTCAAATCGGGCCAGATCATTTCGGCGGCGAGGATAACGCCGACCAGCATACCGACGATACCCCAGACAATGGTCATGATAGCAAACTGCTTGACCACCCTTATGTTGTATGTGGGTGGCGTATTCGCAAGGCTAGCATCACTCATTTTATATTTCCTTGATGAGAAAGGATGGGAAAATTTACAGAGCTAAACTTTAAGCGGCGCAATTATTGGTTATTCGGCACCGCTATAACATGACATATATCAATCAACCGATCACCTCAAACAGCCAGCTCATGACCATTTGTAATAGTGACGATTACTAGCGGTTTTTATTCGCCGCAATGCGCAGGCGCAAGGCATTGAGCTTAATAAAACCCTCTGCATCTTGCTGGTTGTAAGCGCCCGCATCGTCATCAAATGTAGCGATACGTTCATCAAACAAACTGTCTTGCGACTTGCGCCCGATAACAGTGACATTACCTTTATAAAGTTTCAAGCGTACGACACCATTCACAAACTGCTGGGACTCATCGATCATGGTTTGCAGCATTTGCCGCTCTGGCGACCACCAATAGCCGTTGTAAATTAGGCTGGCGTAACGGGGCATTAATTCGTCTTTTAAATGGGCGACTTCCCGGTCGAGGGTAATCGACTCGATAGCCCGGTGAGCCTTAAGCATAATGGTGCCGCCCGGTGTCTCGTAACAACCTCGCGCCTTCATGCCTACATAGCGGTTTTCGACAATGTCGGCACGGCCAATGCCGTTGGCGCCACCAATTTCATTAAGTAGCGTCAGCACCTCGGCTGGCGTCATCGCCTTGCCGTCGATGGCAACGATATCGCCTTTTGCAAAGCTTAATTCCATATACAGGGGTTTATCGGGTGCCGCCTCGGGCGATACACTCCAACGCCACATAGACTCTTCCGCCTCTGCCCAGGGCTCTTCCAGCACACCGCCTTCATAGGAAATATGCAGCAAGTTGGCATCCATCGAATAGGGCGACTTCTTTTTACTCGAGGCAAAGTCAACGGGAATATCATGTTTGGCACAATAATCCATCAGCGTATCGCGCGACGTTAAGTCCCACTCACGCCAGGGGGCGATGACTTGAACGCCGGGCTTTAAGGCATAGGCACCCAGTTCAAATCGCACTTGGTCATTACCTTTGCCGGTAGCACCATGGGAAATGGCATCGGCACCGGTTTCGTTGGCGATTTCGATTAAGCGCTTGGCAATTAATGGTCGGGCAATGGATGTACCCAGTAGGTATTCGCCTTCATAAATGGTATTGGCGCGAAACATCGGGTAAACAAAGTCGCGTACAAACTCTTCGCGCAGGTCATCAATATAGATTTCTTCAATGCCCAGGGCTTTAGCCTTGGCCCGTGCCGGTTCAACTTCTTCACCCTGGCCGATATCAGCGGTAAAGGTCACCACTTCACATTGATAAGTTTCCTGCAACCAGCGAACAATTACCGAGGTATCGAGCCCACCGGAATAGGCCAAAACCACTTTTTTAATATCGGACACAAACAATCTCCTGGAATAAATAGAAGCAACTGAGCAGAAGCAGCTGAACAAGGCTAAATTCTAAACCCTGCACCGCATTTTTGATAGCGTTCGATGCAGATAGAAGCCTGTCGCGCACCGCAGCTTTCCGGTAGGATGGCCGCTCTCAATTAGCAACCAAGCACGCCAGCAAATAATGCCTACGACTCTCGACACACTCACCATGCTTACTATTACTCGGCCCGACGACTGGCACCTGCATTTACGCGACGGCCCCGCCCTGCGCGACACTGTCAGCGATGCCGCGCGCCATTTTGCCCGCGCCATTGTTATGCCCAATCTAGCGCCACCGGTGATCACTACCGAGCAAGCTGGTATCTATCGCCAGCGTATTCTGGCCGCCCGCCCCGAGGGCAATGACTGGCAGCCTTTAATGGTGCTGTATTTAACGGACAATACCCCGGTCGATGAAATTGACCGCGCTGTCGCCAGTGGCTTTATTCACGCCGTAAAATACTACCCGGCCGGCGCCACCACCAACTCAGACTCTGGTGTCACCGACCTAAAAAAAGTATACCCAGTACTCGAGCGCATGGAGAAACTGGGCCTCCCCCTGTTATTACACGGCGAAGTGACCGACTCCCACATCGATATTTTTGACCGAGAAGCCGTCTTTATTAAGCGCACATTAATTCCCCTCTGCGCCCAGTTCCCCGATTTGAAAATTGTGCTCGAACACATTACTACCGCACAGGGCGCTCAGTTTGTGGCTAACAGCGGCGCTAATATTGCCGCCACCATCACGCCCCAGCACCTGCTCTGCAATCGTAATGACTTGTTAGCCGGAGGCATTCGCCCCCACAACTATTGCCTGCCCATTTTAAAGCGCTCAATTCACCAGCAAGCATTAATTGAGGCGGCGACCAGTGGCAGTGGCAAGTTCTTTCTCGGCACTGACTCCGCCCCCCACGCACAAAACAAAAAAGAAAACGCCTGCGGCTGTGCCGGTTGTTACTCTCATCACGCCGCCATCGAACTCTATGCCGAAGTTTTTGAGCGCGCCGGAGCGCTGGATCAACTCGAGGGTTTTGCCAGCCTCTTCGGCCCGGCCTTTTACGGCCTGCCCGTTAATCAACAAAAACTAACTCTGCGCCGCTCCCCCTGGCAGCTGCCCGCAACCACACAACTTGGTGAAGATCCTATGGTGCCCTTTTACGCGTCCGAAACTCTGCAGTGGGCCGTTGTCGATGGAGAATGAAATGGACAGCGAAATGAGCATGTCAGCCGCCGGTTCTATGGATGACTTTAGCGGCGAATTTATTGCCGAGCGTTTTCGCGGCTTTCTGCCCGTGGTGATCGACGTTGAAACCGGTGGCTTTGAGTCCGACAAACACGCGTTACTAGAAATCGCCGCTGTATCTCTGGTAATGGACGGCTCCGGCCTGCTCGTGCGCGACAGGACCATCGCACGGAATGTCATCCCCCACCCCGACACTATCTGCGACGATGCCGCGCTGGAATTCACCGGCATTGACCCTGAGGATCCCGCACGCGAGGCCGTTAGTGAAAAAGATGCTTTACGCGATGTGTTCCAGGAAATTCGCCACAACATCAGCGAACACCACTGCACCCGCGCGGTGATCGTTGCCCACAATGCTCACTTCGACCTCGGTTTTGTCAACGCTGCCGTTAACCGCAGTCAGATTAAGCGCAATCCCTTTCATCCCTTTTCCTGTTTTGACACGGCCACCCTGGCTGGCCTGGCCTACGGGCAAACAGTACTAGCCAAGGCCTGTAAAACGGCAGGTATCGCCTTTAGCAATAAAGAGGCCCACAGCGCAGCTTACGATGCTGAGCGCACCGCCGAGCTGTTTTGCACCATTGTTAATCGCTGGCGTGAGCTGGGTGGCTGGAAAAGCTAAACAACAAATATCAGGCAATAAAAAAGCGGGCATTGCCCGCTTTTTTATTGCCTGTTAACAACCTAGCTCAATGACTAAGCCTCGTCAGCGGGCAGTGCCGCCTCTTTAACGAGAGACTGCAGCTCACCTTTATCATGCATTTCAGTAACAATGTCGCAACCGCCAATGAGCTCACCACCGACCCACAGCTGCGGAAACGTTGGCCAGTTAGCGTATTCGGGTAGCTTAGTGCGTATTTCTGGGTTCGACAGAATATCGACATAGGCAAAACGCTCGCCGCAGGCCATCAGAGCCTGCACAGTGCGCGCTGAGAAGCCACACTGGGGCTGATTGGGAGAACCCTTCATATAAACAATAACGGGGTTGGTTTCGATTTGATCGCGGATAGTATCCAGCACGTCCATTTAAAGCACCTCAAGTAATAACCGAGTAAAACACTTGGTTATTTTAACTGCTTTCAGCCAAAAAAGAAACGTTCGATTGTCTAATTATCATCAATGTCAGCTCGAACAAGCAAGCAAGATTAGTCGCAAAAAGGCCGTAAAATCTATTGCCAAGCACTATAAAGCTAATTAACATGGTTCGCTTTTTTCGGGCGGCTAAGTGCCGCCTGTTTTATTTGGCACAATGTTTAGGCACAGAGTTTTAGACCGGTCTTTAATAACAGCTCCGCACTAAACAAACACTCTTGAGCAAGCCATGACAAGCAATGCATTAATGAATAATTACGGGCAACGCGCTCTGACTCTAGTGAAGGGTGAGGGCGCCTACGTTTGGGACGATAAGGGTAAAAAGTACCTCGACGCCCTCGCCGGTATCGCGGTGTGCGGACTGGGCCATGCCCACCCCGCCGTCACCGCCGCCGTTACAGACCAGGCACAAACCCTCGTGCACTGCTCTAATCTCTACAACATTCCCGCCCAGGAGGCACTGGCTGAAAAGCTCAGCGCCCTGTCGGGCATGAGCAATATGTTCTTCTCCAATTCCGGTGCCGAGGCCAACGAAGCCGCGATTAAAATCGCCCGCCTCCACGGTCACGCAAAGGGTGTTGATCTGCCGACCATTATCGTCACCGACCAGGCCTTCCACGGCCGCACCCTCGCGACGCTGACGGCGACCGGTAACCGCAAGGTGCACGCTGGCTTTGAGCCGCTAGTGAGAGGTTTTTCCCGCGCTCCCTTTAATGACATTGACGCGATACAGGCTATTGGTGAAAACAACCCCAATATTGTCGCCGTGTTGGTCGAACCCATTCAGGGCGAGGGCGGGGTCAATATTCCCGCCCCCGACTACCTACAGCAATTGCGCGCACTGTGTGACGCCAAGGGCTGGCTGCTAATACTCGACGAGATTCAAACCGCCAACGGTCGCACCGGTACTTTCCTTCACTACCAGCAGCACAATATTGTGCCCGACGTCGTAACCATCGCCAAAGGCCTCGGCAACGGTGTACCCATCGGTGCTTGCCTGACCCACGGCCCCGCAGCGCAGCTTATGCAGCCCGGCAATCACGGCTCGACCTTTGGCGGCAACCCCATCGCCTGCGCGGCGGCACTCGCCACCGTTGAAACCATTGAGCAAGAAAATTTAGCTCAGCGCGCCAGCGAACTCGGTGCTCATCTGCTGCAGGCTTTTAGCACGGCACTGGCTGACTGCGACAAAGTTAGAGACATACGCGGCAGCGGCTTGATGATTGGCATTGAGCTTAGTGAGCCCTGCACTGAGTTGGTGGCCCGCGCTGCCGACAAAGGCCTACTTATTAACGTTACCGCTGGCAATGTTATTCGCCTCTTGCCGCCACTGATCTTTAGCGATGAGCAAGCAGAGCAACTGGTCGACATACTCGCGCCTTTAATCAACGATTTTTAGTGGGCAATAGCCCCCGCTAACGGAATTTGCCATGACGGTTCGCCACTTTTTAACCTTAAACGACCTGCCCGCCGATGAGTTACGCCTTATCATTGCCAATGCAATCGAGCTTAAAGACCAGCGTCGCAACAATACCGCCGGCAAACCGATGTCGGGCAAAGTACTAGCGATGATTTTTGAAAAGTCCTCGACCCGCACTAGGGTTTCCTTCGAGGCTGGCACCGCGCAACTCGGCGGCAGCGCACTGTTTTTATCGCCCAGTGATACCCAGCTCGGTCGCGGCGAACCGGTCGAAGACAGTGCGCGGGTCATCTCTTCGATGGTCGACATCATCATGGTGCGCACCTTCGCCCACAGCAAGATAGAAACCTTTGCTGAATATTCGAAAGTCCCGGTCATCAATGCCCTGACGGACGACTACCACCCCTGCCAACTACTCGCCGATATGCAAACCTATGTCGAGAAGCGCGGCGATATTGCCGGTAAAACCGTAGCCTGGGTGGGCGATGGCAACAATATGTGTAACTCCTATATTAACGCCGCCGCGCAATTTGATTTTGAGCTGCGCATTGCCTGCCCCACAGGTTTTGAACCCGATGCTAACTTGTGCCAGCGCCATGCCGACCGCATTAGCATTACGCAAAACCCTCACGACGCCGTTGCCGGTGCCGATCTGGTTGTTACCGATACCTGGGCATCCATGGGCCAGGAAGAGGAAAAACAGCTACGCATCGAGCAATTCAAAGGCTTTCAAGTCAATCACGAGCTAATGTCACTGGCCGCTAGCGATGCTCTGTTTATGCACTGCCTGCCCGCCTATCGCGGCATGGAGGTCAGCGCGGCGTTACTCGAAGATGAAAGTATTTCTGTGGTCTGGGATGAGGCCGAAAACCGCCTGCATGCCCAAAAGGCTTTAATGCTTCACCTGCTCGAACTATCGGCTTAGAACTATCTTCCTGGAACTATCGGCTTAGAACTAACGACTTAAAGCTGGGCAATTCAAAAAAAACACCCACTGCCCTTACCCTATCGCAGGCCAAGGGCGGAGCAAGGGCAGGCCAAGCTTTAATCGCTGTTATACATTGCCCTCGCTAGCCTACCTGTCAACGCAATAGCACATTCATAAACAGCTGCCCTTAACAACACGCTTTTTAGCGACAAAATCAAGCCCTCAAAAGCCTCTTTGTTTACTCGCTCTTAGTGAAACAAAAGACTGTCGTTTTCTGCACCGTCAGTGTCCACTATCACCGCAAGGCCAATATGAGCAGAATATCAATTTCAGCAAGCTTTATAGTGAAACCAGAGCCAGAGCATCGTTCATAAAAAATCAACAACTAGCACATCTTGTATTGCATTCAGGCAAAAATCACCCTATCTTGTACCTCCTCTGAAGCGAGCACTATATCTAGTAAAAGCCGTTAACGTTTTGCCAACGCTTCAAAGGCGGTCAAAAGACCAGAAAATGGCAACAAAACAGCACACCAGCGCGTAAAACTTAGCACTAGTAAGTCTTTCTTCACAGTAAACGAACAATTCAACAAGCGACTGATAAAGCCATGTTCAACATAATAAAAACGGCAAATATTATTGCTTATCGCTTAAAGGCACAGACCAGCACCAAAAGTAGTTAATTAAAAAACTAAAAGACAGAGAAAATTGTGGCAAAGCCCCAATAAAGCCACCAACGATATAGATAGTTACGCATTGGCAAGAGACTCATATTGACAGGGGACTGGCCCGCATTTGCGGCCTTTAACCCAAGGTCTATTCAACAAAAACCTTCATAGGGCAGATGAAAACAATGGAAACATCAACACAGGATCAACAGCCAGCCACAGGCCAGTCAGCTGTCGACATGCCAGCACAGGCTCAAAACAGCCCCGTAGAGGCCACCGCGCCCGGGCAACTCAAGGTTATTAAGCGCAATGGTTCAGTGGTGCCCTATACCGATGAGAAAATCATCGTCGCCATTACTAAGGCCTTCCTCGCCGTCGAAGGCGCTGCCGCTGCGGCATCCGGGCGTATTCACGAAACCGTACACGCGCTCAACGATCAAATTCGCGAGGTCTTTAAGCGCCGCATGCCCTCTGGCGGCACCGTGCATATTGAAGATATTCAGGATCAGGTCGAGCTAGCGCTAATGCGCAGTGGCGAGCAAAAAATCGCCCGCTCCTATGTGATTTACCGTGAGCTACGCGCCCAGGAGCGCAGCACCACCGAAACCAGTGCCGCACCTGCAGCAGCAACGACACAGAGCGACTACACTGGCCCCAGTATTCGCGTCACCTACGCCGATGGCACCGACGGCCCCCTCGACATGGCCCGCCTACGCACCGTGGTTAGCGAAGCCTGTGATGGTCTGAAAGATGTCGAAGTCGACGCTATTTTGAGCGAAGCCCTGCGCAACCTGTACGACGGTGTTTCCATTGCCGACGTCAATACCGCCCTGGTCATTACCGCCCGCACCCTGGTTGAGAAAGAACCCAACTACTCCTACGCCACTGCCCGCCTGTTAATGGACGGCCTGCGTAGCGAAGCACTGACTTTTCTCAACGTCGCCACCTCCGCCACCCAGCATGAAATGGAAGGCCTCTACCCCGCTGCACTGAAAGCCTACCTCCACACCGGCATCGAGCTAGAACTGATCGCCCCCGACCTCGCCACCTACGACCTCGACAAAATGGGTCAGGCGATTAATGCCAGCCGCGACCTGCAGTTCACCTATCTCGGCCTGCAAACCCTGTACGACCGCTACTTTATTCACAGCGACGCCGACAGTGGCGAAATACGCTTTGAGCTACCCCAGTGCTTCTTTATGCGCGTCGCCATGGGCCTTGCCGCAAAAGAAGAAAACCGCGAAGACCGCGCCATCGAGTTCTACAACCTGCTCTCTTCTTTTGATTACATGAGCTCAACACCGACCCTGTTTAACGCCGGCACCCTGCGCCCACAGTTGTCGAGCTGCTACCTGAGCACCGTACCCGACGACCTCGAGGGCATTTACGGCGCCATTCAAGACAACGCCATGCTCTCTAAATGGGCCGGCGGTCTGGGTAACGACTGGACACCCGTGCGTGGCCTCGGTGCTTACATCAAAGGCACCAACGGTAAATCCCAGGGCGTTGTGCCCTTCCTGAAAGTGGTTAACGATACCGCCGTTGCCGTGAATCAGGGTGGCAAGCGCAAGGGTGCCGTCTGTGCCTATCTTGAAACCTGGCACATCGATATCGAAGAGTTTATCGAGCTGCGTAAAAACACCGGTGACGACCGCCGCCGCACCCACGACATGAACTCGGCGAACTGGATTCCCGACCTGTTTATGAAGCGCGTGTTTGAAGATGGCCAGTGGACGCTGTTCTCGCCCAACGACACGCCCGACCTGCACGACCTCTACGGCACCGCCTTCGAGCAGCGTTACAACGAATACGAAGCCCTCGCCGAAAAAGGCGAAGTGCGTCTGTTTAAGACCATTCGCGCCCAGGACCTGTGGCGCAAAATGCTCGGCATGCTGTTTGAAACCGGCCACCCGTGGATGACCTTTAAAGACCCCTGCAACGTGCGCTCACCCCAGCAACACGTCGGCGTGGTTCACTCCTCTAACCTGTGTACCGAAATCACCTTGAATACCAAGGCCAATGAAGAAATTGCCGTGTGTAATCTCGGCTCCGTCAACCTCGCCCAGCACATTGGCGAAAATGGCCAGCTCGACACTGACAAACTGAGCCGCACCGTGCGCACTGCCGTCCGTATGCTCGATAACGTTATCGACATCAACTACTACTCGGTTGAAACCGCACGTCAGTCGAATATGCGCCATCGCCCCGTCGGCCTCGGCTTGATGGGCTTTCAAGACGCGCTGTATCAGCTTAAAGTGCCCTACGCCTCTGACGCCGCCGTTGAATTTGCCGACCGCTCGATGGAAGCCATTAGCTACTACGCCATTCAGGCCTCCTCAGAGCTCGCCGCCGAACGCGGCAGCTACGAAACCTTCGACGGCTCGCTGTGGAGCCAGGGCATACTGCCCATCGATTCCCTCGAACTACTCGAACAACAGCGCGGTAGTGACTATATCGACGTCGATAAAAGCCAAACCCTCGACTGGGACAGCCTGCGCGCCACCGTACAAAGCCAGGGCATGCGCAACTCCAACGTCATGGCCATTGCACCGACGGCAACCATCGCCAATATCACCGGTGTTAGCCAGTCGATTGAGCCGACTTATCAGAACCTCTACGTGAAATCGAACCTCTCCGGTGAATTCACCGTGGTTAACGCCTATTTGATTCACGACCTCAAAGAGCGCGGCCTGTGGGACGAAGTGATGGCCAACGACCTGAAATACTTCGACGGCTCAGCACAACCCGTCGAGCGTATTCCCGACGATCTCAAAGCCCTTTACGCCACCGCCTTTGAAGTTGGCCCCCAGTGGATCGTCGACGCCGCCAGCCGTCGCCAGAAATGGCTCGATCAGGCCCAGAGCCTCAATCTTTATCTGGCTGAAGCCAACGGTAAAAAGCTCGACATGACCTACCGTATGGCCTGGTTTCGTGGCTTAAAAACCACCTACTACCTACGCTCATTGGCCGCGACCACTACCGAAAAGTCGACCATTCAAACCGGCCAGCTGAACGCCGTTTCGTCTGAGGCAGCACCCCTCGCCGCAGGCCCCGCGCCCGTGCCCGAGGCTTGCTCTCTCGACGACCCCGATTGTGAAGCCTGCCAGTAAAAGCTAGCAACGATTCACCTGCCAATAAATACCGCAGGTGAATCGACTAACAGCAAAGAACAAACGACGAAAACGCATTTAATAAAGCCAATACAACGATCAATATTTGAGGAAAAGCAATGTTAAGTTGGGACGACTTCAACAGCGACGCGCCGATCAAAACCTTTAAGCCCCAGAGCGTGCCCGCCCCCGTTCGCGAGGAAGCGCTGAAACAAACACAGCCAGCCACACCCGTGCGCCAGCCCGCCCCAACGCCGCAACAAACAGCGGCTATCAAGCAGGCCATTCTTAAAGAAAAAGAGCAGCCTGTCGAAACAGCACCCAGCGCGCCTGCTGCCGTAGCCCCAGCAGTAACCGCAGCACCAACACCCACTGCACCTGTTAAAGAAACCACTCCAGAAGTTGCCATTGATCCCAGCTTGTCTGCCACCGAGCGCGCTCAGGCCGGACTCGCCAACCTCGACGTTGAAGCCGGCGCTGCCGAGCTTGAAATGGGTGCCGCTCGCATTGAAGTCGACGACAAAGCGATGATCAACTGCCGCGCCGACCTCAACCAACTGGTGCCCTTCAAATACGAATGGGCCTGGCAGAAATACCTCGACGCCTGCGCCAACCACTGGATGCCCCAGGAAATCAACATGACCGCCGACGTCGCCACCTGGAAGAGCGAAGACGGCCTCAGTGCCGACGAGCGCCTTATCGTCGAGCGCTCGCTGGGTTATTTCTCCAGCGCCGACTCCCTGGTTGCCAACAACCTGGTACTCGCCGTCTACCGTCTCATTACCAACCCCGAATGCCGCCAGTACCTGCTGCGCCAGAGCTTTGAAGAAGCCATCCACACCCACGCCTATCAGTACTGCGTCGAGTCACTGGCCATGGACGAAGGCGAAATTTTCAATATGTACCGCGAAGTACCCGCCGTCGCCAAAAAGGCCGCCTGGACCATTAAACACACCCAGGCCCTGTGCGACCCCACCTTCAACACCGGTACCCCAGAGACCGATCAGGAGCTACTCAGCAACCTTATTGCCTTTTGCTGCGTCACCGAAGGCATCTTCTTTTACTGTGGTTTCAGCCAAATTCTCTCCATGGGCCGACGCAATAAAATGACCGGCGTCGCCGAGCAATTTCAATACATCCTGCGCGACGAATCCATGCACCTCAATTTTGGTGTCGACGTCATCAACCAGATCAAACTGGAAAACCCCCATTTGTGGACAGAAGCCTTTCAGGAAAAAGCCACGCAAATGATTCTTGAAGGCACCGAGCTGGAAATCGCCTACGCCCGCGACACCATGCCCCGTGGCGTACTCGGCATGAACGCCGCAATGATGGAAGAGTACCTCCACTTTATTGCCAACCGCCGCTTGAACCAGCTCGGCCTGGCCGAGCAGTATCCCGGTGCACAGAACCCCTTCCCGTGGATGTCAGAGATGATGGATTTACGGAAAGAGAAAAACTTCTTTGAGACTCGGGTTATTGAGTATCAGACAGGTGGGGCGTTGAACTGGGATTAAGATTTAATCGGCAGGATATCCCATTGCTTATTCCCAGTTTCAGCCTAGTTACAGAATTAACGGGAATAAGCATCCTGCGATATACGGAAATTAAAGGGAAAGGGGGTTCATATTAATAACAAGTTAGCCAATCAGCTAACAATGTAGAGGGAAGTTACCTTGTCAGAAAGTGGATCAAAAAAACGAACTCGAGTAGCAAGAATTTATCCGGCTTGGACCTTCGAGCAATCACTAGGCCTGGCGGAAGCAATACAGCTGCACGCTTCTGGTGAAAAAGTTAACAGGCTAACCTTATTTAAAGCTCTAGATAAATCACCAACTTCAAGTAGTTCTCAAAACCTGATTACTAATTCAACAAAATACGGTTTAACCAAGGGTAGTTTTAAAGCGGAGTATTTAGAGTTAAGCCAAGAAGGTAGAAAGATAACTGAAAAATCAACACCCGCTACAGACAAATTTGAGTTGTCATTTAAGTGTGCGATTGAGTTAATCCCTGTTTTTAAGACACTATATGATACGTACAAAGGTAAAAAGCTTCCAGCACATGAAATTTTTGCTGACACACTTCGTGACAATCACCCTGATATAGGCGATACAAAAGAATGTATCGATATATTTGTAGTTAATTGTCGGCATCTCAATTTATTACAAAATATTGCCGGTGCAGAGACATTGGTATCAGCCGATGCCAGAAGGGATGAAATAAGGAGAGAGCAGCCCGCGCCTCAAATAAATATCGATCAGACAGGAGCTCAATTTCAAGTTAACCCCCAAGGTTCAAGCTTTGACTTAACGGCTGGTAAATCGTCAAACTGGGATGACAAATGCTTTTACATTACTGCTATTGGGGAAGAAGATAGCCCTGAAAGGAAGCATTCTGATCTATTTTTGAGCTATTTAATTGAACCTGCATTAAGAGGATTGAATTTAACTGTCGTACGTGCCGATCAAATCGGGGAGGCTGGTATGATAACCTCGCAGATATTGGAACATATATTAAAGTGTAAACTTTGTATTGTTGATTTGTCTTTTCACAATCCAAATGTTTTCTACGAAATGGCTATTCGGCATGCGTCAAACCGACCTGTTGTTCAGATTTGCAGGAAAGCTGATAAACTTCCTTTCGATGTCAATCAGATTAGAACTGTCATCATTGATGACAGTGATATTTATACACTTATTCCAAACCTTGAGTCATTTAGGTCAGAGATCTCCATGCAGGCTAAAGGGGCGCTAGAGGGACAAAGTTCGAACCCAATTTCTGTTTTCTTTCCGGGCACTCAATTTGAAATGTCTAGTGGTGCCTAGTGTCAAGTTTGAACTGCGACAATAACGGTTAAATTCCACAAAAAAACAGGGTCAGGTCTTGCAATCAAGCACAAGCCCCTAAAGCTCCCTAAAGACAAATTTTGGCTTTGGTCTAAAACATAGCCCTCCCCTCAAATCATAAAACCGAATCTACCCAACAAACGAAAAACGGGGGCAAGTCTTGTATTCGTGCATTTATAGTGATGCAAGACCAAAAACCGGGGCTGGTCTTGCAATCAAACACCAAGCATCAAGCATCAAGCATCAAGCATCAATATAGCTACAACAGGATCAGTTCTCACACAAAACAGGGTCAGGTCTTTGATTTATGATTGTCGAGTTGAATTCAAAAACTTACGTAAACGCCGTCCTACTTATTAATCACGTCAAAGCAGAACAAAAGTTCAGGCCTTGGGCCTAGACTTTGACCCATCTCAATATCATACATCCCGTAAACACGATACCCTGAGCCTATCGACACATATAAAGAGCAGTCGATAAAAAACTTAGCTTATCGGTTGAGCGTGGCTATTATGGAAAAAGATAAACCGCCTATATATGCGCATGAACCCGGTCATGACCTCCATTTGGAGCATGAAGATGCAACTATCCGTTTTTTGCATCGAATCATACGCATTGCGGTAAAGGTTCTCGCCGTGCTGATGGTGCTGGTTATTGTCTGGGGTATTGGCGATGTAATTTATGTTTTATACCAGCGTCTGGTTGAACCGCCCTATCTGTTTTTACAGATCAATGACATCTTTGCCACCTTTGGTGCTTTTTTAGCGGTGCTTATTGGCATTGAAATATTTATTAACATCAGTATGTACCTCAGCACCAATGTCATACCCGTGCGCCTGGTTATTGCTACGGCACTAATGGCAATCTCGCGAAAGGTGATTATTTTCGACTTCGACAAAATAACACCACCCTATATTTACGGCACCGCCGCTGTTGTGTTCGCATTGGGCATTACATACTGGCTAATTACAAAAAAAACCTAAGAGCCGCTTGAGGCGATACAATAAAGCTAAAATTGACAGGAAGTTAAGAAATGACTGATAAAAAAATAGTATCCAGCAATTTAGACTACCGTGGTGAGTCGCGCCATTTACTGGTATTTATGGACGGCACATGGAACGATGAAAACGGCATTGCCAATGACGGTATAACCACAAATATATATAAATTGTTCAGGGCATTAGAGGGCAAGCTTAAAAGCGACTCTATCCCCCACACCATTACACATGAGAAGCACGTCGCCCTTTATTACAGGGGCATTGGCAATGATGACGACAATAATATGATCGGATCATGGTTCAAAGGTGCCTTTGGCGGCAGTGAAAAACGAATTAGAGACAGCGCCTATTGCGGCATTGTTGAACACTACCGCAAAGGCGACAAGATAAGTATATTTGGCTTTAGCAGAGGCTCTGCTAGCGCCAGATTGTTAGCCTCTGACCTGGAGAAAGAAGGTGTTGTTGCATCAATAGAAGTGCACACAAATAAAGAAGAAAACAAATCGACAGGTTGTATCGAAAAAGTTTATAAAAAATACGACGACAAAAGTAAAAAGAAGAGCAAGGTAAAGGTTCATTTTCTCGGTATTTTCGACACCGTTGGCGCATTTGGCATACCCATAGACCTGGGCTTTGGTTTTCAAAAGTTAAATTTATTTAAAGATTTAGATGTAGCAGGCAATGTCAAACAGGTTGTACATTGCGTGAGCATTGATGAGAGCCGAGATCCCTTTATCCCTACACTGTGCAACAAGGCAGAGCACGTTGACGAAGTCTGGTTTGCCGGTGTTCATGCCGATATCGGTGGTGGCTACAGACATAACCATCTCAGCAAAATCCCAACGGCGTATATGATAGGCCGTTTAAACCAGACATTTGCGAGCCAACCCATTCAATTCAATCAGACAAGATTAGCAGAATTAAGCCATTATGAGATGTCTGATGACTTCCAGCTCCATTATCATGGCGATGGTGCGGTGAAAAATAGGCGACAAATTCAAGTCCTCGAAAATAGCGAAAGCAGCGCCGATAAACCCAGAATTCACGAATCAGTCTTTAGTTTAATAGCCTCGAACAGTGTTTATTTGAACACCCCTCTCGATTCATTCTCCAGGGTCGATAAAATTCAATATTGCCCCAAGTCTGTCAACGGACTAATGGGCAAATATATATCCGTAAGCTAGGGAGCCCTGGCAGGCCTCTGCAAACATTGAGAGGCCAAAATCACCCGCTTATAAGGCCTACCAACAGGCATTGCTCTCATGAAAAGAATAAAAGCTTTAACGCCAGTGCTAATGTCACCACTACAATTAAGGGCTGTATAACCACAGCCCCACGGCTTATCACCATATTAGAGCCTATACGGGCTCCGATGATTTGTGCGACTGACATACACAGGGCAAGTTCCCAGAGCACATCACCGCGCAGGGCAAATAACAGCGCAGAGCTACCGTTGACCAGTAATATCATCACTTTGGTTTGTGCTGTTGCCTTACGCAGGTTATAGCCACAGAGCCAGACGAAGAGGAAAGGCAGAATAGAGCCCATACCGGGGCCAAAAAAACCGCCGTAAAAGCCCATGGGTAATGCCGCCACGACAGCAAACTGTTTTGAACTCAGTCGCGGGGCTGTACTGTGATCGGCGACGCGGGGCGAAAACAAAAAATAGACGGCGATCACTATCAACAACACGGGAATCAGCCGCACCAATACTTCGTTGCCAATATGCTGCACCGTAAAGGTTCCGCAAATTGCACCGCACAAGGCAAGGCCTAATGACCAACGAATCTCGTAGAGATGCAGGTGCCCCTTGCGATAAAAATTCCAGCTTGAAGACAGCGAGCCGAGGGAGCTTTGTAATTTATTGGTGGCCAACGCATTGATTGGTGGCAGGCCCGCCCAGAGTAAAACCGGCAAAGTCAGTAAACCGCCGGCTCCGGCAATAGATGAAATAAAACCGGCGACAAAGGCCACGAGGGTTAAGGCAGCAAGCAAAAGGGGTGTAAATTCGATCAACTAACTGGCCCGCAAGTCATAAAGTGAAGCATTATTTTATCATTTACAAAGTCTTGCTATGGGTTAAAACACCATTCACCACTTTGCTATTGCCTATAAACGTAGATGATTGAGTTTCAGGGGCTGACTGAAAATAGGTAGGCACTCTTTGTTCAAGTCAGCAGATTGTGCCACTTCTTTCCCCACTGTAGGATACGCACAGAAAAATTCTAACGGGCTCAAACACAGAGCTTTCAATTTCTAAAACTATTTAAGGAGAATTATTTTGGCTATTAATTACGAAGGGCGCGTTGCTGTTATCACCGGGGCTGGTGCAGGCCTGGGCCGCAGCCACGCATTGTTTTTGGCAAAACACGGTGCCAAGGTTGTGGTTAATGATCTCGGTGGCACGGTAGAAGGTAAAGGCGGTTCCAACTCAGCCGCCGATGCAGTCGTTAAAGAAATTCGTGATACTGGCGGTATTGCCGTGGCAAACTACGATTCTGTCGCCGATGAGCAAAGTGCAAAAAATATTATTCAAACAGCACTCAATGAATACGGTCAGATCGATATTCTGGTTAACAACGCCGGTAATAATATCGAAAACAGTTTTCGAAAAATGTCGATGGATGACTTTCGCGCCGTTGTGGACGTACATTTGATGGGCGCGGTTTACTGCACCCAGGCGGCGTGGCAGCCAATGATCGACCAGGGCTACGGCCGCATTATTATGACCATCTCTGCCGCGGGTCTTTACGGCGGCCACGGCCTGAGCAATTATGCCGCTGCTAAAATTGCCATGGTTGGCCTGATGAATTCACTGGTACTTGAGGGCCGAAAACGCGGCATTACGGTGAACGCTATTGCCCCAATGGCCATGACCCGTATGTCGAAAGATGCCATGGATGATAAAACCGGGCCTTTGTTAAAGCCCGAGTTCGTCACCTCTATTGTCGCTCTATTGGCCTCTGAAGAGCACAAAGGTACAGGCGACATTATCGCCACCGGTGCCGGTTACTACTCTAAAATTGCTATTGTTGAAGGTGCAGGCGTTTACTTTGATTCTGACGAAGCGCCCTCCCCCGATGCTATTGCTGAGCGTTTCGAGGAAATTTGCGACCTCAGTGCTGCCCGCCCCTTCCCCGATGCTTTTGCAGCGGTGGCGGATGCGATGCGCAATGTGTTGCGCAATTTAAAAAACAAATAAGCGCATTAAGTTCCAGCCATAAAAAAACCGGAGAGAATATCTCCGGTTTTTTTATGCTTAACGAATAATCAAATACTAGGGTGAACCAGCGCCAGCAACTTCAACAGTTGCTGTTTCGATAATAGCGTTACGCTTACCTTCTGGAATATCGTCTAAATTGCCATCATAAATCAGGCAGTAAAGCGTCTTTCCATCGGCACCACCGAGGTTACAGGCGACGGCGCGGCGATCACCGGTATCGATTTTATGGGTGATTTCTCCGCCATCCAGCACGCGAATAAACTCGCCATTTTCGAAAGCGGCAACCCAAACAGCACCCTCGGCATCGAGACAAATACCATCAGGAGTGTAAGCACCCAGATCGGCAAAGACCCGGCGTCCAGACAAAGTACCATCGGCTTCAATGGTAAATGCAGTAATACGACCGACGAAAGTTTCCGCCACGATTAGCGTTTTACCATCGGGCGTAATGCACGCACCATTGGGGAAATGCATATCTTCGGCAACCGTTTGAATGGTGCCGTCAGTTCTGACCAGAGTTAGTGTGGCCGGCTTTGGCTCTTCGTGGGCAAATACGTCGTAACCAAAAGTACCGACATAAATGTTGCCGTTGGGCGCACACACACAGTCGTTAATGTCGTACTCAAGATTGGCAGACAGGTCCGCATACTCGCTTAAAGAACCGTCGTCAGCCAAAGTCATCAACTTGCGGTCGGCCATTGAAACGACAACCACAGAGCCATCGGGCATAAAATTAATGCCGGAGGGACGGTTCGGCAAAGTGGCCATAGCCGTGCGTTCACCGTCTGGTGTAATCGTGTAAACGGTATTGCCGAACATGTCTGAAACCCAAAGCTTGCCACCGTTCCAGCGTGGGCCTTCGAGAAAAACAAAGTCATCGACAAAGGAGGAGCTTGTTAATTCTTTCATTATTGTTTCCCTTTTTGAAACCTGCACATAAGAGTTATTCACTCCCATGCACAGGTCTATTTAGGCTTAAATAAGCTATTGCTTAGCCATGCATAATGACTGAACGAGCACCTTCACCACGACCCATTTCTTCAAAGGCGGTATTCACCTCTTCAAGTTTAATGCGCTTGGTAATCATCTCGTCAAGCTGTAAATCGCCCTTCATGTAGAGGTCGACAAACTTGGGGATGTCCTTAGAAGGCACAGAGCTACCGTAGGCAGAACCCTTAAAGTGCTTCTCGCCAAAGAAACCCAGTACCGGCAGTTCAATCTCGGTATCCATTTTTGGCACACCAACAATGACGGCAGTACCAGTAACGCGAGGCATGGCCCAGGCTTGTTCGATAGTCACTTTCAAACCCAGTGCCTCAAAGGCAAAGTGCACACCGCCCTTACTGACCTTACGGATTTCTTTAACAATATTGATATCAGTGGGGTCGATAGCGATAGTTGCACCCATAGACAGGGCAAGCTCGCGCTTTTCAGCAACGGGGTCGATGGCAATAATCTGTCCGGCACCGGCAATACGGCAGCCCTGAATAATAGACAAGCCAACACCACCACAGCCGATAACCGCACAGCTGTCACCCTCTTTAATATCGACAGTATTTAACGCTGCACCAACACCGGTGGTAACACCACAGCCGATTAAGCAAATAGTATCGAGAGGGGCTTTATCATCCACTTTAATTGCCATACCGGCGGGAATAACTGAGCGCTCAGAAAAAGTACCAACACTGACCAGCTGGCCAATCTCTTCGCCTTTACTATTTTTAAAACGCTTGGTGCCATCGAGCAGGCAACCTTCCCAAATAACGCTAGACATTTCTGCACAGAGAAAAGGCTTACTCTCGAGGCAGAAAGTACACTTGCCACATGATGGTGTTAGTGCGGCAACAATATGATCACCCACTTTAACGTTGGTAACATTGGCACCCACTTCTTCAACAATACCTGCGCCCTCGTGACCGAGTACGGCCGGCAATTGCGTTGGCAATACACCGTTAGCAAAGGAGTAGTCACTGTGGCAAATACCACTGGCGGTGTAGTTAACTAAAATTTCATTTTCTTTCGGGCCTTCAAGTTCCAGTTCTTCAATAACCAGAGGCGCACCGATTTCATAAAGCACTGCGGCTTTTGTTTTCATTATTTCTCTCCCAGTCGTACCCTTGGGCCGACATTCGAAATTAACTGTAAGTTGCTTAATTAGCCGTACATGATCACGGAGCGGGCACCTTCGCCTCGACCCATTTCGTCAAAGGCACGATCGATATCTTCCAGGCCAATACGCTGGGTAATCATTTCGTCCAGCTTTAGCTCACCGCTCTTATACAGTTCAACGAAACGGGGAATATCTTTCTTCGGTGTGGATGATCCGTAGCAAGAACCCTGAATTTCATACTCGGCCAACAAACCGGCAGAGGGGATCTTCACCGACTGATCTAGCGAGGCAACACCAACAATTACGCAAGTACCAGTGGGACGAATCATCTCCCAGGTTTGCGCCATGGTTTCAACACGACCCAATGCTTCAAAGGCGTAGTGCACACCCAGGCCACCGGTCAGCTCTTTAACTTTCGCTGCGGCATCTTCTTCAAAGGGGTTAATTGCGTGGGTAGCACCCAGAGACAGAGCCAGCTCGCGCTTCTCTTCCATGGGGTCAACAGCAATAATAATGGTTGAACCACCAATGCGGCAGCCCTGAATAATGGACAAGCCAACACCACCACAACCGATAACCGCAGTCGCCTGACCAGGCTGTACATTGGCTGTATTCAGCGCCGCACCAGTACCCGTAGTAACACCACAGCCAATCAGGCAGGTGGTATCAAGGGGGGTATCTTCTGGTACTTTAATGGCTGAACCCACGGGCATAACCATGTATTCGCCGAAAGAACCAACACCACACAGGGCGAAAACGTCTTCACCGCTAGCGGTTTTATGACGGGTAGTGCCGTCGAGCTGGGTGCAGTCGGTGAGCAATTTGCCCATGCCGGAACACATAAACTCTTTGCCTTCTTTACACATGGTGCAATTACCACAGCTCGGCGTAAGCGAGGCGATCACCTTGTCACCGGGCTTGAGCTCGGTAACGCCAGGACCAACTGCCTCAACAACACCGGCGCCTTCGTGACCGAGGACGATGGGGAAGGGGCAGCGCAAAATACCGTGGGCGACTGAGTAGTCACTGTGACAAATGCCACTGGCAGTGGTTTTAACCAGTACTTCATTTTCTTTTGGTGGCGCGAGTTCCAGCTCTTCGATTTCGAAAGGCTGGTCTACCCCGCGCAATACTGCGGCCTTAATTTTCATTCATTTTCTCCATACCCATAAAATAAGGGCTATTTGTTATAAAACCCGGGCCATACTACACAAAGTCGAACAGCCCTGGGAAGTCGATTTTTTCAGCTCACGCCGATTTAGGTGGCCATGTAGCCGCCATCGACGGGCAGTGCGTGGCCAGTAATGTAGCTGGCTGCATCTGAACACAGGTAAACCGCAGCATCGCCAATTTCAGAGGGCTCACCCAAACGCTTAACGGGCTGGGCGGCAATCATCGCGTCGGCAAACTTGGGGTTTTCTTCAAACACGCGCTCAAGCATTTGCGTGCGAATGGGGCCGGGGCAAACGGCGTTAACGCGAATATTTTTGGTGGCGTAATCCAGTGCTGTCGACTTGGTCAAACCAATAACCGCGTGCTTGGCTGCTGAATAGTGGCCGAGGCCTTTAACACCGATCAAACCGGCATCGGAAGCAGTATTAACAATCGCCCCGCCCGTGCCCTGGGCCATCATTTGTTTGATTTGGTATTTCATGCACAACCAAACACCGAGCATATTGACCTTGTAGTTGAGCATGAAATTTTCTTCGGTGGCATCGGCAGCCAACGCCTGCTCACCCTCGACACCGGCATTGTTAAAGGCACAGTTCAGCTTGCCGAACTCTGCTACGGCTGCGGCAACCATTGCCTCGGTATCAGCGGCACTGGAGACATCGGTCTTAACAAATATCGCTTTGCCACCAGCCTGCTCAATAATGTGGGCCGTTTCTTCACCGCCAACGACATTCATGTCGGCGACGACAACACTGGCCCCCTCGCGGGCAAAAATCTCACTCGCCGCGCGGCCAATACCACCACTGGCACCAGTGACGATAGCCACTTGTCCTTCTACTCTTCCTGTCATAAGAATAACTCCTCTTTTTTTAAACATTGAATAAACGAAAAAACTAACACATTAAAAACTGTTTTTTTCCGGGGACGGCTGATTAATACACCCCTAGTCTGAGCGATGCATAGCCGCAAGGTAGTCGGGGTTGGTGACGCTGACCTTATCAATCACCTGTTTAAAGGCAAAATCAAAAACGGCGGGCCACTGCTCGTCTAATTCACCGCGACGCACTTGCTGGCAGAACTGCTGATAGAGATCACTTAACGACCCCTCTCGCCCGAGTAATGCTTGTAGCTCGCCACTCTGACTTTCATCCTGGCGCTCACCAAAATCAAGTTCTCTGTCGACCACGCCAATCAGAAAAGCACCGCACAGAGCATCGTAGCGCTCACCACCTTTGGATTTATTGGCGATGCTTTCTAGCAATTGTTTTACGGTGACAAGGATTTCTTTTATATCGGGCTTATCCTGACTCAAAGCGATTACTCCAGCAAAATTCTTTCTTATTCATTGCAATCATGTACAGAAGCGAGCTTGCTCCCGTGCCACCGTTATTTAAATAAAGCCCTTAATTACAGTGCTAAACGATTTAACAGGACAAGTACCACTTTTAGGCATGCCATAGAACCAGGGCTTTCTTACTTACCTTACTTAAGAGAAGTGCCCGTCAATGGTCATCAGCATATCGTATTCGATCATACTGGTATTGCGCCCACAGCAGGCAAAAGGCAATGAACGCCTGACCCCGCTAATGTGGCCATCGGCCTGCATCATGTTGAGAACGGCCCAGCGCAGCGAGCCAAAAATTTCCCACCAGCGAATTTCTTCTTCATCAATTGCCTGGCCGCCATTGCTGGTATAGGCCTGATAAAACTCATCCCGGGGGCCAAAGCCACCCACGGGTTGGTCAATATTGCCGAAGCGCCAGGCACGCAGGCAGACCCAGCCAAAATCTTCCATGGCACTGCCTATGTGAGCGCACTCCCAGTCGAGCACGGCCTCAATGCCATCGGGGCTAAGAATGACATTGCCATTGCGGTAGTCGCCGTGGACAAAAACGCGGGGCTTATCTTTAGGGCGATTATTTTCCAGCCATCGAATACCGACATCGAGCCCCGGGTGATATTCGCAGTAAGCGTCGTAGCGGCTTATTTGTGCTGCCAGCGGGTCAACGCTATCGACAACCTTTTCTAAAAAGGCCACTTCACCCGGATCAATAGCATGCAGTTTGGCAAAGATTTCACCGGTCTGTGCGGCGAAACGCTTGCGGGCCACTGCAAATTCAGGCGCATTGAGCAGGGTTTTCGGCAGGGTCTCCCCCTCCACACAGGCCATGACATAACCGACATCGAGGTCATCTTCGGGCTCGAGTTCAAATATAGGTTCAGGCACCAGCACGCCGTGGCGATAAACTACTTTTAAAATTTCGAATTGATCGTGGGGAGTAATAAAGGGTGACACTTCCGACTTTAATGTTTCCTGGCGCAATACCAGGCGACGTCGGCCCGCTGGCTCAACCAAGTCAAACAGCAGGGTTCGATTGGATGCACCAAGTGTGGCGATGGAAACATTCTCGACACGGGCAGCTTGACCGTAGCGTCGCTTTAAGGCCAGTTCGAGTTTAGCGACGATGTCATCAAGCAGGGCTTGTTGTTCAGAAACCTCAGCCATTATCGGCAACCTCGCGTTGAGCAGATAATGTTAATCGCTTTAATCAAAGCGGGAAGCCCACCGGCTCGCCGTCTTCGAGACGCTCGATATATTCTGTGATACCAATGCCGGGGCGACCATCATCCCAAACCCACTCGGTAAAACCCTCGGCAATGCGGCTCTCTACGGTTTGTCCATCAATCTGTCGATGATTTCGCAGGGGTGCCATGGTGATAATTTTGCCATTCAACTCGACGGCACGATTGGCGGTGCGCACACCAAGACGAACCGATTTGGGGTCTTTATTCTCATCCCACTCGGTCATTACATCCATGTCGATAATTTCTTCGTACTTGCCGTCGAACATCAGTACACCACGACGATGCACCTTCATTTCGCGGTCGGTGCGCTTGAGCATCATAATGCCCCGGTCTTCACCAAAGTTGGCGATAAATAAACGGTAGAAATTGATATTGGTCCAATAGCGCGGGCCCCACGAATGGTCGCGCCAACCAAAGCCATTCAAATCCCAGCTCTCGTCACCCAGGGTAATTTTGCCCGAAATGCGGGTGTGCTGATTAAAATGGCCAATGGAAAAATCCCGGCCATACATAGTTTCTGTTTCAGAATCAGTGGGTTCACCACCATTCATGGGCGATAGTCCAGCATGGGACAAGCTCACCTCACAAGGGACACGCGGCGCGGTTTTAAACATCTTGCGAGGCTCACGCAAGACTTGCGGATCGTCGAGAATCATCGCCTCACCGGAGTACGTCATGCTCACCGCTTTAAAAGGTTCAGCGACTTTATAGTCAAGACCACCAGCACTGTGGCGCTCATTGGTGTCGATATTGGGGCGCAAAAACTGGCAGGCAACGCGGCCATCAGGCAAATAAATGCACACAGAAAGCTCAGCGTGGCCCTCGTTAACGCGATTACCCAGGCGCATCCACAAGCCCATTTTCTGCTCGGGGTCCCAGCCGTTAACGTAAACACTTTCGTTGAAATTGCTATCTGCGGTGGGTTGGTGGCCGTATTCATCCACCGTATCGAGACGGTAAGTACTCATGGTTTCCCCTTTTTATTAACACCAGATTTCTAGTACGCGGCAGATCGTAGAATCAATATTACTCGCCGCTATGACTACCATTACACGGCGGCTTGAAACTATACAATAAAGCTAAGCAGAAAATACAGGCTGTAAACCCTCATCAACTCCTGGCAGTTGATTGACATAAAAAAGACTAAGAACCCATATTCTGACCTTAATCAGAACAAAACCAGGCCTGATATCGACACTTTTTTTGAGAATGCATCGGCCCTAGCGACCTTCACAGTCATTAATAACCGGGTTACTGCTGATTCACCCTGGGCTCTAAGTGAGAACCACATACTCAGCAAAGAGGGGCTTAATGAAACCGGATTAAGAGCCGTATTGAGCACAAACGTTGCTACAAAAAGACTAACGACGACACCTCTTTAGCATACTTAAAGGGTATAGAAAAGAACAATATAGATCCTATAATTTAGATAAAAAATATTATATAAGCTATTGTTTTTTATACTAACAAATAGCACCTTGGCGAGCCAAAGGACAATACTCTAAAGCCAGCTAAGTACCTTGAGAACGACAGGCCATAATAACTACATTTCCAAATTCAGCAAGACACGTCAAGCGCTTGACTCAACAATAGCGAGCACCAAGTTACCAAGTGGTAAAAAAAAGTTCCTTTTCAGCAAAAAAAATGCGAGTATCGCCATGTTGAAAAAAAACCTATGTGTCGAAAAACGATACACAAGGCGGAAAGTGACAGAAAACAAAAATGTTAATCGGGGTCAATCACTGCCTCATATTTAACAAGACCAGCAGCACCGGCGAGATCTCTCGCCAACTAGCACGTAATGCATTTTGACCATGTAAGACCATTGGAGGTACACCCGTGAAGTGTTTTGATTTAACAGGAAAAGTAGCCATTATTACCGGCGGCAACGGCGGCCTCGGCCTCGGCATTGCCAAAGGTCTGGCATCGGAAGGTTGCGCAGTTGCCCTTGTTGGCCGCAACCAGGAAAAAATTGATAAAGCTGTCGCCGAGATGAAAGAAATCGGCGCCAAAGCTATCGGCGTAAAGGCTGACGTTTCGAAAGAAGATGACGTTAACCGCATGGTCGCCGAAACTGTTGAGCAACTCGGTCGCGTCGACATCCTCTTTAATAACGCTGCTATCAGCTGGGGTGTTGCCCCCGAGAAGCTGACCATAGAAGACTGGGATCAATTTATTGCTATCGACCTGACTTCTTGCTTCCTCTGCTCTAAAGCTGTGTACCCTGAAATGGTTAAAGTGGGTGGCGGTAAAATCATTAACGTTGGCTCTGCCATCACTCAAAAAGCCATGGGCAAACTGGTGCACTACGCAGCGGCAAAAGGCGGCATGGACCATATGACCCAAAGCCTGGCATTGGCCTGGGGTAAGGACAACATTCAAGTCAACGCCATTCTTCCCGGTCTGGTACACACCGAGATGATGCCCTGCTTCGGCGAAAACAAAATTGGCCCGGTCGTCGACTACATCACCAAGAAAACACCAGTGGGTCGCTACGGCATGCCCGATGATTTCGAAGGTTTGTCACTTGTACTCTCGAGCGAAGCCTCTAAATTCATCACTGGCTCCATCATCGTTGCCGATGGCGGCATGACCCTGGGTATTTAAACCACGTAACAGGTTTTATTACCTAACCCTACAAGATCGACCACTACGCCAGGACGCAGAAAAAAAATGCGCGACGTAGTTTTTTGGAGATAAGTAAATGAATAGCAAATTTGATTTAACGGGCAAAGTCGCCATTATCACCGGCGGTAACGGTGGACTCGGGCTGGGCATCGCCAGAGGCCTGGCTGAAGCGGGCGCCAAAGTTGCGGTCGTTGGCCGCAACCAGGACAAAATTGACAACGCTGTCAAAGTCCTCGAAGGCGACGGCGCCACCGCCTACGGCGTGAAGTGCGACGTTTCTAAAGAAGACGATGTTAACAATATGGTTGCCGCTGTTGCCGAGCACTATGGCCGCATCGACATCCTCTTTAACAACGCAGCGATCAGCTGGGGCATCCCCGCTGAGACCATGACTCTCGATGAGTGGAATAACTTTATTGCCATCAACTTAACCTCTTGCTTCCTCACCTGCCGGGCGGTATTCCCCCACATGGTTGAGGCAGGCGGCGGCAAAATCATCAACGTCGGCTCCATCATCACCAAGCTTGGCTTTGGCAAACTGGTGCACTACGCAGCGGCCAAGGGCGGCATGGACCACATGACTCAGAGTCTGGCCCAGGGTTGGGGCAGACACGGCATTACGGTTAACGCCCTACTGCCAGGTCTGGTTAACACTGAAATGATGCCTTGCGAAGGCGAGAACAAAGTTGGTCTCGTTGACTTTGCCGTGTCGAAAACCGCGACTGGTACCTACGGCCAGCCCGAGGACTTCCAGGGTATGTCGGTAATGCTATCGAGTGCAGCATCTGACTTTATTACCGGCTCTATTATTGTTATGGATGGCGGATTGTCACTCGCTATCTAAATGAATAACACGGCTCTCTATTGAGGGTTCGCATTATTCACGAGTTACTAAAAACCCGAGTTGCCCAGGCACTCGGGTTTTTAGTAACTGGGTTTTAGGCATTCAATTTCATGTATTAATTTCCAACGACATTCACCACCATAATATTTACAATCACCGCTCAGCAAAGAGCTGTTACCAGACAGGTTGTTAAAAAGCGCCATAGATTTTCAACAACCTGCAAGAGATGACAGCCATAAAATTACACACACTAACTGACAGAGGAATAAAAAATGGACGTAGGACTATCTTTAATATTTCAGGGCGTAGACCCCAATATGACAGACCACGAGGTCTACACCAACGACCTGCGCATGGGTGACTTAGCCAGCGAACTCGGCTTTCAATCTATCTGGGGCGTTGAGCACCACTTTACCGATTACACCATGTGCCCCGACGTAACCCAGTACCTGTCCTACTGGGCTGGCCGCAACCCAGACCTCGGTCTGGGCTCCATGGTTATCGTCCTGCCCTGGCACGACCCCATGCGCGTCGCTGAAGAAATCTCCATGCTCGACAATATGTCCAATGGCCGAATGATTCTCGGTATCGGCCGTGGATTGGGCCGTGTTGAGTTTGAAGGCTTTGGCAAAGACATGAACGCCAGTCGCGAGACCTTCACTGAAGCCGCCGGCATGATTCTCGACGGTCTCGAAAGCGGTTTCTGCGAAGCTGATGGCACGTACGTTAAACAACCACGCCGCGAAATTCGCCCCCGCCCCTACAAATCGTTTAAAGGCCGCACCTATGCTGCCGCCGTTTCCCCCGAATCGTCCAAAATCATGGCCGAACTCGGTGTCGGTATTTTGATTATTCCACAGAAGCCCTGGGATCATGTCGAAAAGGAAATGAACGACTATCGCGCCATTTATCGCGAAGTCAACGGTGAAGAAGCCCCCGCCCCTATTCTCGGCGGCTGGACTTATTGCGACGAAAGCGCCGACCGCGCCGAAGAAATGGCCTATAAATATATCGGCGGCTACTACCGTTCGGTCATCGAACACTACGAAATGGCCAGCGACCACCTGAAGACCACCAAGGGTTATGAAACCTACGGCTCAATGGTTGATCACGTCACCAAAAACCTCGAAGACGTAGTGCGCTTCTTTATGAGCATTCAGGTCTACGGCACACCCAAGCAGTGCCTCGAACGCATTCAAGACTTCACCGCTCGCACCGGTGCCGGCGCCTACAACGGCGTATTCAGCTACGGCGGCATGCCCTATGCCGACGTCGAGAAAAGCCTGCGTTTGTTTGCAAAAGATGTACTGCCTGAGTTGCGTAAAATGCCCGGCGAACCGCTTTTAAGATAGGCGTTTAGTTAACACCTGAGCGCAAATAAAAAGGGATGCCCTAATAGAGCATCCCTTTTTTAATTTATAGCCCATAGTAAACCTCACATTCAATCTGCAATTTTATAAGCCATCCCCCCTCAAGTTACCTGTACCCTACCCCAATCGCCATCCTGCATAATGGGGATATTGCACTGCACATAGCAAAGCCTGACTTTCAAAAAAGCGTCACCAACCAAAAACAGATGGTAGCGCGTGGATAGCGTTAAAGTTTGCTAAGAATAAAAGGGTCTCAATAAAATGGATACAAACAGTAAAACTGATATCTTCCCCACCCTCTACATCCCCCACGGTGGTGGCCCCTGCTTTTTTATGGACTGGACGATGGGGCCCGCAGATACCTGGGATAAGATGAAAAGCTGGTTGCTCCAATTGGCTAACTCCATTGGTGCCAGACCTACCCAAATTGTGGTTTGCTCGGCTCACTGGGAAAGCGAACAAATACTGATTAATTCCAATCCAAAACCGCCGCTAATTTACGATTACAACGGCTTCCCACCTCATACCTACGAACTGGAATATCCGGCACCTGGCTCACCCCAATTAGCAGCACAGATACAAAACCTGCTCAGTGATGCAAACATTAGCGCCCATTTAGATGCCGAACACGGCCTAGACCACGGTACATTTATTCCTTTTAAATTGATTTATCCCGATGCCGATATACCCATTGTGCAGATTTCATTACGCAATGATCTCGATCCGGCCCACCATATTGCAGTGGGGCGAGCATTGGCACCACTACGCCAGGCCGGCACATTAATAGTGGGCAGCGGCATGAGCTATCATAATATGCAGGCACTGATGACACCGGGTAAAAATAAGGCCGACGCGGATCAATTTGATCATTGGTTACAAAATACGTGTGCCAGTAAAGGTGGCGAACGCGAAGACCTGCTCTGTGATTGGCAGAACGCACCTGCCGCCCGTGAAGCTCACCCGCGAGAGGAGCATTTACTACCGCTCATGGTTATCGCTGGTGCCGCCGTAGATGATGCGGGTATTGCTATCTTTGAAGATCAGGTATTGGGTGCGCAAGTATCGGCCATACAGTTTGGCCAATTCCTATCGAGCAATTAATGCCTTGTGAGTATATCTTTGCGGGAAGGTTTAAACACTTTGAGCGCTGTTTTGAACCGTTTAATTTCAGCCTCTTGTTGCCCTGCATAACGTGCACTTTCATAGAGTCGAGTTAAACTGTCGACCTGTTCGGCAAGGCTCGGGGCTTGCAAGCTTATACGCTGGGCGTAATTGCGCGGCCCCTCCCCCGGCTGTCGATGCAGGCCTGTTTTCTCCAGACGCAAACAATACTGTAAAAATAGACGGTCGAGCTGATCCCGCGTGTTTTTCTCGCGACTTAAATACAGCATGAGAAATACGGGCAATAAGGCAATGCCACCGGCTAATAATAAAAACAGCGCAATGCGTTGCGGGTTAATACTACCCAAGAGGCCCATTAGAAAATCATTTTGTATATTTTCATAACCCAGCACCCATTTCGCCCAGGCATAGTCCAGCGAATCAAGCTTTAAACGCAAATTATTGAGCCAGTCAATATGGCGCATGCGCTCTAATGAAAAAGGCGACTCCGCTAAAAAGTCGTCCTGCTCACCGAATAAATCGGCAAAACTCATTTCAATGCGCTCGGGGGCAACAGCGGCTGTGGGGTCTACGCGCAACCAGCCACGGCCCTGTATCCACACTTCGGCCCAGGCGTGAGCGTCGTACTGATGCACTAATAAATAGTTTTCTGTGGGGTGGCGTTCACCGCCCTGATAACCGACAACGACCCGAGCTGGCACTCCTGCGGCGCGCATAAAAAACACAAAACTGCTGGCGTAAAACTCACAGAAACCTCTTTTTGTGCCCCATAAAAATTCGTCGACCGTGTGTTTGCCCAGTGCTGGTGGCCGTAGAGTATAAATAAACTCTTGATTATAAAGTGCCAGCAAGCGATTAATTAAGGCCACAGTATCCGGTGTTTCTCGACGCCATTGTTGGGCTGTTTCAAGCGTTTTCGGATTAAAGCCTGAGGGGATGGCTAGCTCTAACTGTCGACGCCAGCCCGGTAATTTCACAGGTTCAAGTTGATTGTCGAGCCAGGAACTTACCGAGTATTGCAGCTTAGATATAACCGGCTCACGATTAACCAGGCGAAAGTCCCGACTTAGTGCAATCTCTGATGATTGTGGTACGGAGGTCGATAGCGCAAAAAGCCAGGGGCTATTCGTTGCCTCTAAAGTTACTCGATAAGTCAGCGGCTCACCACGACGCACAATGACTTTATCCCAGTCCTCAAGGGTCTTGTCAGACCATTGTAGAAACTTGCCATCGTTGTAACCCCAGGGACCTTGCTGCTCCCAGCGTCGCCCATCAAAGCCAGAAAAAACCAGGCCGCGCCAATACAACTGACTTTGCTCAGGTATTGGCCCGTCGAATTCAACGCGAAAAGCAATTTTGCCACTGCGCCCCAGCTTAGTCATATCGCCCGGAGACATGCTGTCACTAACACCCGTTGTAGCGCTATTTTGTTGCGGCACAGCCCATAGAGATCCAATGCGCGGCATAACAACAAACATCACCAGCATTAACGGTATCGCCTGCAGGGTCATTGCCAGTGATGTGCGCAACGCTGAGACAGGGCCAGTGTTTTCAGCCCCACCATTCATGGCAACAAGCGCAGCTGTCACCGGCAACAGGGCTGCTAGCACCAGCAAGCTTGAAATAATGCTGCTTGAAAACAGGCTTTGTAAAATAATAATCAGGTAAGAAAGGTAGAGCAGTACGAGGGCATCCCTCTTATTATGAATCTCCAACAACTTCAACACGTAGCCGGTAAAGAGCAGGGCTACCATCGGCTCAAGTCCGCTCATGCGTCCGTAGTGTAGAAATAGGCCACCAGCACAGCTCCCGGCCAAGCTCCACTTGAGTAGACGGCCCGGCTGGTGCCAGCGCTCACGATAGAGCTGTATTTGCCACAGTGCGGCGATAATGCCCGACAGCGCAACCCAGGGCGGTAAATGCTCTACATGCAGAGCAATACTGATAGCCACACTGACCAGCAGCCAGAACAGGCAGTCCCTGGGGATTTGCCACAGCGCTCTCATACTTGCTCGCCTGCTACTTTTCCCGCTACTTTTCCCGCAACATTAGGCTGCTCAAATAATGCCAGCTCCCGTAATACCCCATCGCAGTGGGCGCGGCCGGTACTCGGTGCCAATTCAAGCCCCGGTAGGCGCAGACCATAGGGCTGAGAGCTTTCACTAAAGCGCAAAGCCCAGGCACACAGACGCGACAGCCGAGCTTCGGTATTCATGCCGGGTAATGCCTCCCAGTCGAGCCACATTTCGTCGTCGATGGCATCAGCGTAGTGTTTGGTTTGCAAACCCTGCTCTCGAGCAAACTGTTTCCAGGCGATATGACGCAGAGATTCACCCAGCTGATATTTTTCCAGGCCAACAAAATCTTCACTGCCACTGCTATGCGCTCTGTAATTCTCGGGTGGGGTCTTATCGCCCTGACCAGCGCCAAGTTGAGCCGGCAGTGGTGCATCGATAGCTTTGGGGTAGACCAATGCCTCAGTGTCAAATTGCAGATAGGTCCAGACTTTTAACAAACCCAGGGGATACACACTTTGCACCGTAATACGCTGGGCCTGAAACCAACCCCGATGTTTTACTGGAACAGAAAGATAAATCGCTTTAATTTCATTGGCGACCAGCGACTCAATAACAGGGTCAACGCCGGGGTGGGAAAACTCGATACTGTAGCGCTGGCGCTTGCCAGCCTGGCTCAACAGATATTCAAACTCAGCCGTTGCACCGGCAAAGCCCGGTGTCGCTCTGCCCCCTTCAATTTGCAGGCCGGATAAATTCAAAAAGGTATGAAACACACCAACAACAAACAGGGAGGCCAATAAAAAGGTGAAGGCAAAAACTAAATTATTTTCAAAGTTGGTGGCAATTAACCAGAGTAACAACAGCAAACCAAAAAACAAAAAACCGCTTCGGGTGGGGAAAATAAAGAGTTTACGATTGTCGAGCCTGATTTTTTTAACCGGTGGCAAGCGCCGAAATATCCATTGCTGATAGCGTTTATTAAATACCTGGCGCCAGGGCTTAATCATTATTCAGGTAATAATCAAATGGGCTTAAATGATGTCGACCGCATTTAAGGTCTGCTGAATAAGGTTTTCAGCTCTATGCTCGCCACCACTCACTGGCAAGCGGTGGGCGCAAACCGGCGCGAAGACCGCCTGAATATCTTCCGGTATCACATAGTCCCGACCCGCCATCAAGGCCCATGCGCGAGCACTTTTCAGCACCGCCATGCCACCACGGGGCGAAATACCGTAGTCGATATCGGCATTGCTGCGGGTGAATTGCAACAGGCGCTGTAAATAGTCGACCAAACTATCGGACACTTTAACTCGGGTGACGGCCGTTTGAATGGCCTCTAATTGCCCCGGCGTAATACCCCGCTTTAATTCAGCGAGTTTTAAGCGCGGATCGGCACCGCAGAGTAATTGGCGCTCAGCCTCCGGATCGGGATAACCCAGGCGCAGACGCATTAAAAAGCGATCTAGCTGAGATTCTGGCAGCGGAAACGTACCCGACTGGGAAAGCGGGTTTTGCGTGGCAATGACATAAAAGGGCTTGGGCAGCTGGCGAGTTTCACCTTCAACACTGACCTGTCCTTCGGCCATTGCCTCAAGTAATGCGCTTTGAGTTTTTGGAGTGGTGCGATTAATTTCATCGGCCAATACGAGTTGATTAAATAAGGGGCCGGGATGGAATTCAAAGGCTGCTTTATTTCTGTCGTAAACTGAAACACCGATAATATCGGCCGGCAATAAATCGCTGGTGAACTGCACACGGGTATAGCTCAAGCCAATGGCGGCGGCAAGCGCTTGTGCCAAGGTGGTTTTTCCCATACCCGGTAGATCTTCGATCAATAAATGCCCGCCGGCATAGAGGCAGGCCAGCGCCAAACGTACCGAGTGCTGCTTACCAAGCAGCACACTTTCGACGCGTTCGATAATGGCTTCGGTAATTTCCTGGCTCTGTTTACTCAAAGTAGTGTACTCAAATCAGCGTGCCCAATTTGTTTACTCAAGCTTGCCTATTCAAAGAAATAGCGATTTAAATGATCGCCAGCCCCCGCTGTAAATCGGCTTTAATATCTTCAATCGCTTCAAGGCCAACAGCAATACGAATTAGGTTTTCGGTAATGCCCGACGCGGCTTTATCTTCAGCGCTGAGTCGGCCGTGAGTGGTTGTCGCGGGGTGCACAATAGTCGTTTTAGCATCACCCAGGTTGGCCGTTAACGACAGAATGCGGGTGCTGTCGATCACTTGCCAGGCTTGCTCGCGGCCACCGACAACACGAAAGGACAAGACGCCGCCAAAGCCGCTTTGTTGCTGTGCGGCCAATTCATGGCCGGGGTGATTTTCCAGCCCGGTGTAAAACACGGTCTCGACAGTGGATTGCTCATCAAGCCAACGTGCCAGTTTCAAGGCACTGGCACTATGGGCTTCCATACGCAGGCGCAACGTTTCGAGACCTTTGAGAAAAACCCAGGCATTAAAGGGGCTCATGGTCGGCCCGGCAGAGCGCACAAAACCCAGTACTTCATCCATTAACTCACTGCGACCTAAAGCGACGCCACCCATGCACCGACCCTGGCCGTCGAGGTATTTGGTGGCTGAGTGAATCACAATGTCGGCACCTAGGGACAACGGTCGTTGCAGGGCTGGGGTGCAAAAGCAATTATCGACCACCAACAAAACATTGTGGCGTTTGGCCAGTGCTGACAGGGCCGCAAGATCACCGACTTCACACAGGGGGTTGGAAGGTGTTTCCAGAAACAGCAACTTTGTTTCAGGGCGGATCGCTGCTTCCCAGGCAGAAATATCGGTCAAAGGAACAACGCTGGTCTCGACACCAAACTTACCAAGAAACTTGTTTAACAGTACCGTGGTGGTACCAAACACGCTACGCGAACAAACAATATGGTCGCCGCTTTTCAGCAAAGCCAAACAGGTACTGAGAATGGCCGCCATACCCGACGATGTTGCCACCGCCTGCTCGGCACCTTCCAGCGCAGCAATACGATCTTCAAAAGTGCGCACTGTGGGATTGGTGTAACGGGAGTAAACATTGCCCGGCTGCTCGCCACTAAAGCGTGCCGCTGCCTCTGCGGCATTGGCGAAGACATAGCTTGATGTCGTGTAGATGGCTTCGCTGTGCTCGCCCTCCATAGAACGTCGCTGCCCTGCCCTGACCGCCAGGGTGTCGAGCATGGCACCTGCTAGTGGGTCTTCTAAATATTCGTCGCCAAAATCACTCATCAATGAATTCCCGCCGAAGAGTTGTGCAAACCAATCACTTCTGGTGAAGAGCCGGCCTCTTTTTTCTGCTTGGCGTTTTCACTGCGATTTGTCGCCAGTTGCTCGAGGTATTGCTCATCGACATCACTGGTGATGTATTCACCGGTAAACACCGCGCAATCAAAGCGTTCAATATCGGGATTACCCTCTTTACCACTGGCGATAAGGTCTTCAATATCCTGATAAATAAGCCAGTCTGCACCAATAATTTCAGCCACTTCTTCAACACTGCGCCCGTGGGCAATCAGCTCGCTGGCCGAGGGCATATCAATGCCATAGACATTGGGGTAGCGCACTGGGGGCGCCGCAGAAGCCATGTAAACCTTGTTGGCACCGGCGTCTCGGGCCATTTGAATAATTTCACCCGAGGTGGTGCCGCGAACAATGGAGTCATCAACCAGCAACACATTTTTACCCTGAAATTCCAATTTCACCGGGTTGAGTTTTTGCTGAACGGATTTCTTGCGCTGCTTTTGCCCCGGCATAATAAAGGTGCGGCCAATGTAACGATTCTTCATCAGGCCTTCGCGAAACTTAACGCCCATGACCTCGGCCATGGCCTGAGCTGACACGCGGCTGGTATCGGGCACTGGAATCACCACATCAATATCGTGGTCGGGTCTTTCTTGTAATAATTTCGCGGCGAGTTTTTCACCCATACGCAGACGTGCCTTGTAGACGGATATATTGTCAATCAATGAGTCGGGGCGCGCGAAATAAACGTGTTCGAAAATACAGGGGGCGAGTTCATGTTTTTCGGCACATTGTTGAGAAAAGAAATTGCCACCCTCATCAATATAAATCGCTTCACCGGGGGCGACATCGCGCACCAGCTCAAAACCCAACACGTCGAGGGCAACACTTTCTGAGGCCACCATGTATTCGTAACCCGAATAGGTGCGACGTTTACCAAATACCAAGGGGCGAATGCCATAGGGATCGCGAAAGGCAAACAGGCCGTAACTAGCGATCATGCCCACCACCGCATAGGCACCGCGGCAGCGACGATGAACCCGCGATACGGCGGCAAAGACATCGGCCGGTTCGGGTTGCAATTTGCCCTGTAACTGTAATTCATGGGCAAAGACGTTGAGTAGAATTTCTGAGTCAGAATCGGTATTAACATGGCGCAAATCCGATTTAAACACGTGCTCAGACAACTCTGTGGAGTTGGTCAAGTTGCCGTTGTGAGCCATACAAATGCCATAGGGCGAATTGACATAAAAGGGCTGTGCCAGAGAGGGCCCAGAGCTGCCAGCGGTGGGATAGCGCACATGGCCAACACCCATTGGGCCAAGCAACTCCTTCATGTGGCTGCTTTTAAAAACATCACTCACCTGGCCAATATTTTTGCGCTGATGCAACTGACCATTCATGCAGGTCATGATACCAGCCGCGTCCTGGCCACGATGCTGCAGCATAATCAGGGCATCGTAGAGCCGAACATTCACATCACTTTTACCAACAATTCCAACTACGCCACACATCGTAGGCTTCCTCTAAAAAAGCTGTTTAATCAAAGTAGAAACTGCAGCTGCAGCCTCCCGCGCCCAATCTTCAAAACGTAAGAATTGAGGAATGAGTATAGACTGCTGCCACCAGGAATCCTGCTCAACAGGAAGGACACCCGGTAATATTACTAAAATGGCCATCACAATTATGCCGCCCCTGGCTGCGCCAAATAGCAGGCCCAGGAGACGGTCAGTGCCACTCAAACCCGTGGCGTCAACCAGCTTGCCGAGCAGGTAATTTAAGAGCCCACCAACCAGTAATACAGAGACAAAAATACCCGCCCATGCCGCCAGAAAGCGCAGAGACGCGGTGCTAATAATGTCGACTAAATGAGAGGCCAGGGGCTGATAGAGCAGCATGGCGAGCGCCCCGGCAGCAATCCACACAGCCAGCGACATTGCTTCTTTAATGAAGCCTCTGACGAGCCCAATCGTCATGGATAAACAAAGGATGGCGATAATCGCCCAGTCAGTCCAATTCACAGGTAAGGATAGCTCTCGGTAGGAGTTTGCAGTTTAACAAAAACCGCTCTTAGGGTCAGGGTTCAAACACCAACAACAGGGTTTTAAGTTTGTATTTGCGCTCAATAGCTTGCTGTTGCTCAAGCATTGTTTGCTTCGCAACCTTGGGTCCGACATAAATACGATAGTTGCTCTCGCCCCCAATAATGACTCTGCGGCTATAGGCCTTATAGCCATCGTCCATCAATTGTTGACTTAGGATTTGCGCCTTTTCGACATCTGTAAAGCTCGCCACTTGCACAATCCAGGCAAGGGGAATGCCCTCTGCATTAAGACCCGATGGCTGATCCTGCAAAACACCATCATCATTGGGGCTACGTTCAGCCGCTTCTCGATTTTTATCGAAACGGAACATTTCCTCATGGGATGCCACCGCTGTAGTACCTTTAACGGGGCCTGCTTTTTCAATCTCGACACGTTGAATATCGGGAGCAACTGGAATGGTTGGGCCTGTATCGACAGTGTAGGAGCCATCAAAGTCGAACAAGATAGGCAATATCACTGTAGCCAGGGCAAGCAGTACGAGGGCGCCAACCAGGCGCTGTTTCATGCCTTCATTCATTGCTTTCATTTGCGGGCTATATCCCCAGGCTGAACTGTTGCTTCAATAAATGCCAGTATATCGGCCACAGTAAAAAAAGACCCAAAACCTAAGAGCGTATCTTCTGGCTGCATCTGCTTTAAGGCCCCAGCCATCGCCGTCGCGACATCATTGTAAGCACTACACTCGACACCCGCATTGACACCCTCAGATTCGCAGTTTTGCACAATATTAACAATATCAGCAGGTTTTGCGGATCTGCTTATGTGCGGTAGTTCAGCGATGTGCCAATGGCTGACGAGGTTGCACAGGGGCGAAACAATACCGGCGATGTCTTTATCGGCCATTACTGAAAATAAGGCGTGTATTGTACCGTTCTTATGCGCTGCCAGGTTCTGCGCAAGCAATTGCGCCGCAGCCGGATTATGGGCAACATCGAGAATAATATTTTTATCGTGCAGGCGCAGGCGCTGTAACCGACCGGGAAGCTGGGTGGTACTGAACACCTGCTGCAGGGTCTGCTCGGTAATTGACTCGCCAAGCAGTAATAATGCTTGCACAGCACACAGAGCACTGGGCAAAGGCACATGGGGTAAGGGCAGATCACTAAAGGTATGGCGCCCACCGCTATTATCCGAGCAGTGTAAAGTGATCTTTTCACCTTCGCTGCCATAACAAAACTCAGAGTCACCTAGCACATAGGGGCGAGCACCGAGTATTTTCAATTGAGGTAAAAGTGTTGCCGGCATATCACTTTCGGCGCAAACCAAAGGCCTGTTGGCACGCGCTATGCCGGCTTTTTCCAGAGCAATTTGTTCACGGCTGTCGCCCAGCCAACTCTCGTGGTCGAGAGCGATGCTGGTAATAATACCGACATCGGCATCGACAATATTCACCGCATCGAGGCGGCCACCCAGGCCCACTTCAAGCAAAGCGACATCCAGCCCAGCCTGGTCAAAAATCAGAAGAGCGGCAAGGGTACCAAATTCAAAATAACTGAGGCTGATGGCACCACGTGCCGCTTCAATCTCGGCAAAGGCCTGACACAGAACGTGATCGTCGACCGGCTGGCCGTCAATACGTACACGTTCGTTGTAATTCAAAAAATGAGGAGAGGTGTAGGCACCGACACGACGTCCTTTGCGCAGCAGTATCGCCTCCAGGATGGCGACCGCTGAACCCTTGCCATTGGTACCGGCAACGGTGATGGTTTGGGTTGCGGGCCGGGTGAGCTTGAGGGCTTGCCCTACTTTGGCAATTCGCTCCAGGCCAAGGTCGATCTCGCTGGGGTGGCGTGCCTCGAGTAGACTCAGCCACTCTTTAAGCGAGCGCCCGCTAGCGGCACGCTCGCCCTGCCCCACCAATACTTTACTCTTCGACAGGGGTTTCAGTTTCTGGCTCATCCACTTCTGGCGTGTTCTCAGGCTCAACTTCAGCTGCGGTTTCAGGCTCGGCCACATTCATGAACTTACTCAACAAACTTGCCACGGTGTTGCGCATTTCGAGGCGCGACACAATCATGTCAATGGAGCCGTGATCGAGTAGAAACTCACTGCGCTGGAAGCCCGGTGGTAATTTCTGGCGAATAGTTTGTTCAATAATATTGGGGCCAGCAAAACCGGCTCGCGCCCCAGGCTCGGCAATATTGATATCGCCCAACATAGCCAAACTGGCCGAGACACCACCATAAACAGGGTCAGTCATCACCGATATATAGGGGATACCTGCCTGTTTGAGTCGCTCAATAATGGCACTGGTTTTAGCCATTTGCATCAGAGAGATCAAGGCCTCCTGCATGCGTGCTCCACCCGTGGCAGAAAAACACACCAATGGCAGGCCTTCTTCCAAACACAACTGGGCGGCCTGAGTAAATTTTTCACCAACGGCGTAGCCCATGGAACCGCCATGAAAGGCAAATTCAAAAGCAACGGCAACCACCGGCTGTTGGCAGAGAGCCCCGCGCATGGCGATCAGGGCATCTTTTTCTCCCGTCGCTTTTTGCGCCGCAGTGAGGCGGTCTTTGTATTTCTTAATATCTTTAAATTTGAGCCTATCAACAGGTTCAATATCGGTACCGAGCTCAACACGATTTTCATCATCGAGGAAGATATCAAGGCGCCGGCGCCCGCCAATACGGTGATGGTGATCGCATTTAGGGCAGACATCAAAGTTTCGCTCTAGCTCAGGCCTATAGAGCAGCGCGCCACAACGGGGACACTTTTTCCATAAGCCTTCGGGAACACTGGTGCTGCGTTCGTTCTTCTTTGTACCCAGACCACTGGGCCTTATCTTGTCTAACCAGCTCATCCATTTAATCCAAATAAGGGGTTTCTATCATGACTGTTGGCACCATCGCAGCTGATTTAGTATCACCTGCCGCAGGTTTGCGAATTATACCCTGTAATCACAATCATTTACCGCGCTTTGCGCAGCTGATGAAGGCTTTTAATGCGCGATGGTCTTTTTTACCCGGTGCTAGCTCTACTCCGCCACTGACATCGACCGCATAGGGGCGCACAGCCTGCACGGCAGACTCTACATTATCGGGATTTAAACCACCCGCCAAAATCAAATTGTCACTCGCCAGGCCAGCTATACGCTGCCAGTCAAAGGTCTTGCCGGTGCCACCAAATTTGTCGGGCTGCCAGGCATCAAAAAGATAACCACAAGCCTCGGGGAAATCCGCCATCGCTTGTAGGGGATCGAGATCGGGGGACATACGCAGAGCTTTAATATAGGGTCGATCAAACTGCTGGCAATATTGTGAGGATTCATCACCGTGAAACTGCAGCAAGTGTAGGCCTGTGAGCGCTAATGTTTTTTTAACCACTGCGGCATCCTCATTAACGAAGAGGCCAACCGTCGTAACAAAAGGGCCCAGGTCAGCAACAATCTCTGCTGCTACAAGAGGTGTCACATAGCGCGAGCTAGGCGGATAAAACACCAGGCCGATAGCGTCGGCACCGGCTGCGACCGCAGCTTGAGCATCTTCAAGAGAAGTAATACCGCAAATTTTTACCTTGGTTTTTAGCGGAGAGGAAGTCAAATCGGCGCCTCGAAAAATAGTGGAGCTATTCTAATAGCTAGTACAGCACTTGGCGATCAATAGATCAGTTATCCGTTTTCTCGCCGCAGTGCTCCTGCATTGAAAAACAAGCGCACCATTTTAAGCCGACATTATGGAGTAGCACCCGCACCTAATAAATACGGTGGTGGCTGCCTGTAGGGCAAGGTAAATTGTTCAGGGTAGCCAACGTCAATCAAATACAAACCCGCAGCAGGTGCCGTTGCCGCAGATTTTGTTCGATCACACCCAGCCAGTAGTGTTCCAATCCAGCCCACTGGTTGATTGCCCCTACCAACTTCTATTAAGGCACCAGCAATATTGCGCACCATATGTAATAAAAAAGCATTGGCACATATTTCGATAGCGATAATGTCGCCCTGCTGGAAAACCTCGATAGATTTTACATTGCGCATCGGCGTATTTGACTGGCAACCTGCGCCCCGAAAGGCGGAAAAGTCCTGCTCACCAACTAATGCCTGTGCGGCCTCGGCCATGGGCTGTGCGGATAGAGGATAACGACACCACGACAAGCCACTGTGCATAACTGCCGGCTTGACTGGACGATTTAATATTAAGTAGCGATAGGTACGCGATACAGCGCTAAAACGGGCATGAAATTGTGCGGGAATCTGCTTAACCCAATGTAAACGTACACTTGCTGGCAAGTTGGCATTGGCCCCTAGCATCCAGTTTCGCGGAGCGCGCTCGGCGCTGGTATCAAAGTGAATAACCTGATGCCAGGCGTGAACGCCAGTATCAGTTCTACCCGCGCACGCAACAGTTAACGGCTGTGCAGCAACACTGGACAGTGCCTTTTCTACGACTTGCTGTACCCCAGTGCAGTGGGCCTGGCGTTGCCAACCACAAAATTGACTGCCCTCATATTCAACCACTGCACCATAACGCAAAGTGCCCGAGGGTAATTTCTCTCCCTCGGGCACTTTGCAGTTAGGTAAATAGTTCCAGTTATTATCGGCTGGCATAAACCCTTACGCTATCACTCATCTAGGCGCTAATTGTCCATTTAATCAGCTTAGCTTTGCAAGCAGTTCATTCGCTTGCTGCTTTTGCTCATCGCTACCATTGTTCAGCACCTCAGCAAGAATATCTTTGGCGCCGGATTCATCGCCCATTTCAACGTAGGCCTGTGCCAACTCTAGCTGCGTATTACTTTCGTCTTCACCGACCTCAAGATCGAGATCATCATCACTGTCAAAATCGAAACTATCCAGGCTGAGCTCGAGACCCGTATCGTCTTCGCTTTCAAGCTGAGCATCCTGTAGCTCAACGTTGGCAAGATCAGGCAACTCAATTTCATCACTCGCAAGCTCAGGCAGTTCAAGCTCATCACTTTCGAGATCAGGCAAATCAATTTCAATTTCTGTCGATAAGTCATCAAGTTCATCGGGTAATGAAATATCACCAAACAATGCGTCGTCAAGATCTTCATCAGACGCTTCACTCGCACTCGCACTTGCTTGTGCGGCCGGGGCCGGCTTGAGGTCCAGTTCTATTTCACTGAGATCAAGCTCTATTTCACTAAGATCGGGTTCGGCATCTGCCTCATTCAGATCAGCTAGCAACTCCTCGACATCAGCCCCACTCTCATCACTATCGACAAAGCTGTTCTCAAGATCAGAATCCAGGACAAGCTCATCAAGCTCTGCTACAAATTCATCTGCTGTATCAGCTTGAGGCTCTGCCATATCGGAAAGATCAAGCTCCAGACCCTCAATCCCTAACTCTTCGGCAACCTGTTCTTCCAGCGTCAGCTCACGTGTCTCTTCAACGGGCTCTTCAAACACTTCTTCCTGAATATTCCCCCGCAAACGGTCAGCTGTCGACGTTGCTGCCTCGTCACCCAGAGCCACCAATGTCGGATAATAAGCATCAAAACCTTTGGCATCCTGCTGGGCAGCGAACAAATCAAGTCGCTTCAAATGCAGCTTGCTATCATTCGGCGCAGCCGCAATGGCTGTTTCGATAACGCTTTCAGCTTCACTGAAGTTACCCAGGGACAAATAAATATCTGCCTCCCCAATTGGATCGACTTCTTCAATCATGTCAACCGGGGCAACTGCGTCACTCTCAGGCTCGGAAAAGGCAGGCTCAGCGTCGACCTTGGGCTCTTCTGCTTCGAAAGAACTGTCTTGCTCGGCCGTGTCGGTATCGATATCGGGACTTAAAAAAGGCTCGACCTGTTCCGGCTGATCGTCCTTTTTGCTCTTCGCTACCAGTAACAAAACGCCCAACAGTACGACCACAAGCCCAAGTAGAGGCATCCAGTTAGACTGTAAGAAGGCAAAAAGTCCGCTCAGCGGACCTTTTACTGGCGCCTCAGTTATCGGCCCCTTATCACCGACTCCCGGGCTATCACTGACAACGGGAGCTGTCTCAACAGCAGCCGCTGCACTGGCATCCACTTCACTACTAACTTGATCGGATTCCTGATCAGCGGCAACTCCGAGCTGAACAGCTTTTAACTCATCGTTTTCCAACTCGAGGAGTTTTGATGTCGTGCTTAATTGTGCCTCAAGACCCGCCAGCTTTGCCTTGAGCTCCAGGTTTTCTCGCTTAGAGCGATCAAGCTCTTCCTGGGCGATTCCCAATTCATTTTGCAACACTTCAGAAGAGGCTGAACCACCCTCACTGTCAGCTGTGCGACCTAAGACCTGAGCGTTCGAGGTGCTAGTCTCTGTCGGTGTCGACAGGCGTAACAAGCCATCTGCCAAAGCCGCTTTTTCCTTTTCTGTAGCAGCAGGCACATCCCCGATCAACTCACGTACTGCACTTTGTTGCTGCCCTTCATTCCAGGCGCGAGATTGTTCGCTGACTACTTGATTCGCCTGTTGCTGATTTATCAACTTGACGCTGGCTAGCTCGGGCATGCGTAAAACAGCACCCTTCTTGAGCAAGTTTGCATTGCCATTCACAAAGGCACTGGGGTTTGCAGTATGGATTGCCACCATGCGTTGCTGAACTGTGGTTGACTCAAGTTCAGTTCGAGTCGCCACCTTCCACAGGGTATCGCCACCTTTAACCCGATACTGAGCACTACCCCCAGTGGAAGTTGCCGCAGGAACGTTGCTTTGTCGTGTAGATTGTTGTGCCGGTTGTCGGCTAGTTTTTTTGGGCGTTGAGCTGGCTTTTTTAGGGGCTGGTGACGAAACGGCAGTCTCAGTTGTCAGTGTTGACTTATTGGTATCGAAAACAGGCAAGTCAAGAAACAGAGTGTATTCACGCAACAGCCGACCCGACGGCCATTCCAGCTGGGCCACAAAATCGAGATAGGGCTCTTTAATAGATTGCTTGGAACTGACTTTAACAACGGGGTGTTCAGCATCCGACAAATCAGTCTTAAATTTCAGATCAAGGAGGTGAAATTCCCAGGCTACACCAGCCCTTTCAAAATCTTCCTGCGATGCCAGGGCAACAAAAATCTGGTTTTCATCGGCATCACCAATATTGACAAGCTCAATCTCCGCATTAAAAGGCTCATCCAATGCAGAGTGTAATGTCAACTCCCCCAAGCCCAGTGCGGTAACCCAGCAAGAGAAGCCCAGGGCAAAGAGCCCCGTCAGTACAGATGATTTACGCAACGCCATGATCCTTTACCCTTTTATGTCCTTGAGCTTTGACTAATTTATCGTGGGGCAGAACAAGGTTTTGTTACCACAGTAGAGCTCAATTTTAAGCCCTGCAACCCCCACTGCTAATAAATGCATAAGTTACAATAGTAGAAGCTTGTAAGCATTTATTACAAATAGGATTCTAGCAAGAGTTGGGTAATGGCTATTGCGTTTTTTGCCGCACTTTTGCGCACATTATCTGACGTAATCCACAAATTCAGTGCATTTTGGCGAGATTTACTCTCACGTATACGTCCGACGCAGGTTTTGTCGGAGTTTTGCAAATCAGTTACAGGGGTCGGCTGCCCGCTCTGTTCAGCGCCTTCAAACAGACTAACACCATCATTACTACTGAGAATTTGCGTCAGCTCATCAACACCAAAGGGGTAGCGTGTTTCGATGGTAACGGACAGACTATTACCGTAAAACACCGGCACTTGAACACAAGAAATATCGACAGCCATGTCATTGGCCTGCAGCAAACGCTGTAATTCACTAGCAGTATTCGACTCAATCGTCGTATAACCATCCTCACCCACTGCCCCCACTTCTGGAATCAGATTAAACGCTGTCTGATGGGCAAAGACACCGGCCTCGGCGGGTTTACCACCGAGCAAACCCGCCGACTGGGTTGCCAGCTCAGCTACGCCAGCCTTGCCGGCATCCGACGCAGACATACAGGCAACGGCACTGACACTGACAATTTCCACTTCTGCATTAACCGGTTTAAGTAATAAACCGAGTTCTGCGGACAAACTCCCCGGCGTGGCAATAATTGGCTGACCACCAAGATTGGCAAGATCGTCGCTGTTTAAGTTGGCCGCGACCACTAGCGGCACACTGCTGTCCGAACGGAAAGCAGAGGAACAATCAATAACTGTACAACCGGCATCGACAGCCTGGGGTGCGTATTCGGCAGAAACATCCGCCGGCACGGCAAATAAAGCCAGACGCACTGTCGAGAAATCAAACTCGGCTAGATCGCTAATACTCACAGGGCGGTTAGCGATTAGCGCCGTGTCACCGACGGAGGCCGAACTGGCTACGGGATAGATTTGCCCGACCGCAAATTCGACCTCGCCGAGCTGCTCAATAATGGCCTCGCCGACAGCGCCCGTGGCACCGATAACAGCAATATCAATCAGTTCTGACATTTAATACTCCACTCATGGGTCAATCATTCAAAGGTTGAAAGCAGTTTTCGAGAGACTATTGATCCAGAAGAATGCGCAGCATACGACGCAGGGGTTCAGCTGCACCCCAGAGTAGTTGATCACCGACAGTAAACGCCGACAGATACTCGCCACCCATGTTCATTTTTCGCAAACGCCCAACAGGAACGTGTAATTTACCGCTCACCGCTGCCGGGGAAAGCTCATTCAAACTGTCGTCCCGGTGATTGGGCACGACCTTCACCCAGTCGTTGGCACGAGCCAAAATATCTTCAATGTCAGCCATCGGCAGGTCATTTTTCAGTTTGATGGTTAGCGCCTGACTGTGACTGCGCATAGCGCCGACGCGGACACACAAGCCATCTAAAGCAATAGGATGACTTTCACGACCGAGGATTTTATTCGTCTCTGCCTGCCCTTTCCACTCTTCACGGCTTTGACCGTTATCGAGTTCGGTATCAATCCACGGCAATAAACTGCCCGCCAGTGGGTAGCCGAAATTATCTGCCGGCATGGCTTCGCTATTCATAAAAGCCGACACTTTGCGATCAATATCCAGAATAGCCGACGCTGGGTCGGCCAGCTCGCTAGCAACGTGGCTGTGAATCGCACCCATTTGGCCAATCAATTCGCGCATATTTTGCGCCCCGGCACCGGAGGCTGCCTGGTAGGTCATGGCGCTAGCCCACTCAACATGGCCGCCGGCGAACAAGCCACCGAGAGCCATTAACATTAAGCTGACGGTGCAATTGCCACCGACAAAGCAATTGCCGCCCCTGGCCAATGCCTGCTCGATAACCGGGCTGTTCACCGGGTCGAGCACGATCACCGCCTCGTCGGCCATACGCAGGGCGGAAGCCGCATCAATCCAGGCGCCGGCCCAACCTGCAGCGCGCAGCTTGGGGTAGATCGCTTTGGTGTAATCGCCGCCCTGGCAAGTGAGAATAATATCCATTGCCTGCAGTGCTTGGATATCGAAGGCATCCGCTAGCGGCGGCACATCCTGGCCGATATCGGGACCGGGCTGACCTTTTTGAGACGTTGTAAAAAATACCGGCTCGATAAGAGAAAAGTCACCCTCCTCCAGCATTCTCTCCACCAGCACAGAGCCAACCATGCCACGCCAGCCAACAATTCCCACTCGCTTCATATTTCAACTACCAAATCATTAATTAACAGAAGGTTATAAAGATTATTTAAAGCCCGTTAGAGCTAAAGAGCATCGAACAGCCAGGGGCTATCTTTGCGCCATTGCTGCTCAAAAGCCCTAATGGTTTCCTCGTCCTGCAAGGTCAGGCCAATCTCATCGAGCCCCTCGAGCAAGCACTGCTTGTAAAAGGCATCTATTTCGAAGCTAAGACTCGTGCCATCGGGCAAGCTAATACGCTGCTGCTCAAGATCGACCAGCAGCGAGTAACCCTCATTGGCCTCAAGAGCAAGAAACAAACTCTCAATAATATCTTTCGATAAAACAATGGGTAACAAGCCATTCTTAAAGCAGTTATTGTAAAATATGTCGGCAAAACTGGAGGCGATAACCACACGGAAACCGTAGTCATCCAAGGCCCAGGGGGCATGCTCACGACTAGAGCCGCAGCCAAAATTCTCTCGCGCCAGTAAAATCGACGCCCCCTTAAAGCGCGGTTGATTAAGGGAGAAGTCCATATTCACAGGCCGCTGACTATTATCCTGATCGGGAAAACCTTCATCGAGATACCGCAGCTCATCGAACAAGTTGGGGCCGAACCCACTGCGCTTAATCGACTTTAAAAACTGCTTGGGAATGATCATGTCGGTATCGACATTAGCGCGATCAATCGGGGCCACGAGGCCGGTGTGTTGCTTAAAACTTTTCATCATTGCTCCTCAAAGTTGAACCGCAAAGTTGGCCCTAAGCCGTCTCGTTCGACATCAGTTCACGCACATCAATAAAGTGGCCGGCTACCGCTGCGGCGGCCGCCATAGCCGGACTCACCAGATGCGTTCTACCACCATTGCCCTGGCGCCCTTCAAAATTGCGATTCGAGGTCGAGGCACAGTGCTCGCCCGCCCCCAATTTATCGGCGTTCATGGCCAGGCACATCGAGCAACCGGGCTCGCGCCACTCCATACCGGCATCGATAAAAATCTGATCGAGCTGTTCGGCCTCGGCCTGGGCTTTAACCGCCTGGGAGCCGGGCACAATCAGCACTTGTTTAACGTTAGCGGCAACTTTGCGGCCCTTGGCCACTTCGGCTGCCGCGCGCAAATCTTCAATGCGTGAATTGGTGCAAGAGCCTATAAAAACGCGGTCGACCTTAATATCAGTGAGTGGCTGACCGGCCTGCAAATCCATATAGCTCAGCGCACGGGCGGCACCCTCACGCTTTACGGGGTCGTCCATTTGCTCGGGGTCGGGCACCAAACCACTAACCGGCAGCACCATTTCGGGTGATGTACCCCAGCTCACCTGGGGCTGAATATCTTCTCCCTTGAACTCAATGACGGCATCAAATACCGCGTTGTCATCGCTGTGCAGAGTTTGCCAGTTGGCGACAGCGCGCTCCCAAAGCTCACCCGTGGGTGCAAATTTACGACCTTTAACATAATCCAACGTAATGTCATCGACGCCAACCATGCCCACGCGGGCACCGGCTTCAATGGCCATATTGCACACAGTCATGCGCCCTTCCATCGACATACTGCGGAAGACTTCGCCACCAAATTCAATGGCATAACCAGTCCCGCCTGCAGTGCCTAAGCGGGCAATCACCGCCAAGACGACGTCTTTAGCAGTTACACCCACACCGAGCTCGCCATCAACGCGAACTAGCATATTCTTCATTTTTTTCGCTACCAGACACTGACTGGCCAATACGTGCTCGACCTCAGACGTGCCAATGCCGTGGGCCAGCGCACCGAGTGCACCGTGGGTCGCGGTATGAGAATCACCACAAACCACTGTCATGCCCGGCAAGGTAGCGCCCTGCTCGGGGCCAATGACGTGGACAATGCCCTGACCGGCGTCGTTCATTTTGTATTCAGCAATACCAAAGGCCTCGCAGTTGTCGTCGAGGGTTTGCACCTGAATACGCGCCACTTTATCGCTGATTGCGGCAATACCACCGGCACGCTCACTGGTCGTGGTCGGCACGTTGTGGTCAGCGGTTGCCAGGTTGGCGTCGATGCGCCAGGGTTTGCGCCCGGCGAGACGTAGCCCTTCAAAGGCCTGGGGCGAAGTCACCTCGTGCAGTAAGTGGCGATCGATATAAAGCAGGGCCGAGCCATCGTCGCGCTGCTTAACGAGGTGAGAATCCCAAAGTTTGTCGTATAAGGTTTTGCCAGCCATTGCTCTCTCCAAATGTTAGCGATGGGTGAATTTTAGAGTCGCATTACAAATAAAACAAATTTATAATTTTTATTATTTGGATTCCAAACTAGAATAGATAGATTGATAGAGACACTATGGACACACAATTACTCGAAGCTTTTATTGCCGTCGTCGAAAGTGGTTCATTCTCTGTCGCCGCCGAGCGTGTACATCTCACCCAGCCCGCCGTCAGTAAACGCATAGCCCAGCTCGAACAGCAACTCGACTGTCGCCTGTTTGATCGCATTGCGCGCAATGTCAGCCTCACCGAAGCCGGCACCGCATTACTGCCTAAAGCGCGCAATATTCTACTCACCGTTGAGGAGACCCGTCAGAGCATCCGCGATTTGTCGGGATCAGTGGCGGGTAATTTACGTCTCGCCATTAGTCATCATATCGGCCTTCACCGGCTGCCTTCGGTGCTAAAAGAGTTCACGACTCGCCACCCTAAAGTGAGGGTCGATATTGATTTTATGGAGTCGGAAACGGCTTATGAAGCGGTGCGACAGGGGCGCTTTGAAATTGCTGTCATCACCCTCGCGCCCGAACAACACCCCAGTTTGCAGGCCTTTCCCCTGTGGCAAGATCATCTGCAATTGGTGGTTGCGCCCGATCATCCACTGACGCAAGTCGCCAAACTCGAGGTCGCCGAGCTCAGCAACTATCCGGCTATTCTGCCCGACCTTTCGACCTACACGGGACGTAAAATCAAACAGTTCTTTGATCAGCGCGACTGCAAGCTCTCGACCAGCATCGCCACCAATTATTTAGAGACCATTAAAATGATGGTCTCCGTTGGGCTCGGCTGGAGCATGCTGCCGGCGATAATGATCGACGATACCCTGCGTCAACTCGACTGCGAGGGTCTCGCCCTGGAGCGCACTCTGGGCTACATTCACCACCAGAATCGCAGCCTGTCGAATGCAGCAGAGGCGTTTATTCAACTGCTTTCCAATTCTAGCAGTAGCGCCCAATGAGCCAGAAGCTGACCGAAATACCTGCCGCGCAATTGAGCGAAAGACACCAGCTCAGCACTAAAGCGGGTAACAACCCACTGCTCGAAGGCAACAATCTTCTGCAGCGCTGGCAAGCCCTGGACTCACAAACAAACACTAGCTTTGTGATTGGCGAAACCCACTTTGGTGCCGGCCATAATTTTTTAGCCGCCGCCGCGCTTTGGCTACTGTGTGCGCCGGTTACCGCTAAGTTACATTTTATTGCCTTTGAAGCGGCTCCGCTTTGCAGAGCTGATCTTAAACAGGCCTTACAACTAACTGCACCAGACAGTGAGCTAGCGGCTCAGCTGATAGAGCGCTACCCCGTACTAAGCCCCGGCTTTCATCGCCTATTTTTTGCCGAGCAACGCATATGCTTAACGCTTGTTTTTATTAATGCCGACACCACTTTAGATCAAGGTCTGGCACAACTCCGGCCTAGCTGCCATCCCTGTACTCAAGATATAAAAACCTTTAGCGTCGACGCCTGGTTTCTTTCTGGCACGTTGTCAGAAACGCTGTGCGAGCACATCAAACACCTCAGTACTGTAGGAACAACTCTGGCCAGCCTAAAGGCGGACGAGCCCACAAAAAAACAAGTAAAAAATATTGGTTTTACACTTAATAAAACAATCAGCTCAATTGGCAAACAAAATGTACTGTGCGGCCAATGGTACCAGTCAAAAACAAATACGCAGACTAATTTGGACAACCCGCCCGCCCCTCGTCACAAACGAAAATCACGCCACCCGCTCCCCTGGCATATCAGCGCTTCACCCCACCGCTCTCAATCCAGGCATGCTGCCATTATCGGCGGCGGCATCGCCGGTTGCACCACGGCGGCAGCACTGGCACAGCGCGGCTGGCGAGTCACTTTGTACGAGCGACACAACAGCCTTGCCAGTGAGGGCTCAGGTAATCCCCAGGGCATTGTCTATCCCAAGTTATCACCTCAGTCGTCACCATTAAGTCGCATTAATTTAAGCGCCATTCAATTTGCCAGTCGTTACTATCAGCGCTACTGGCAGGCGGCGGCAAAACAAACAGACTTTGGTCAACAGTGCGGCGTACTGGTGCTACCCGAAAGCGAAAAAGAAACAGCGACTTTTAATGCCATTGCCGAAAATTTCAAACAGCAAAAAGACTTTATTCAATTACTCGATAAAAGCGCGATAGAAAAAGTGGCCGGCCTCTCAATAAACGCCACAAGCGGCCTTTACTACCCACAATTGGGCTGGCTTAATCCGCCCAGTGTTTGTCGGGCTCTAATCGACAATCCGCTTATTAATATTAAGCAGGCTGCCATTACGGCTTTATCTTACGACGACACCTCGTCGAGCTGGCAATTAAGCACCAAAGAAAAAGAGCATTTCGCCACTGCCGACACAGTGGTTCTGGCCACCAGCACAACAACCGGGCAATTTAGTCAAACCGAGCACCTGCCCATTAAAGCCATTCGCGGGCAAATCTCTATTGCACCGAGCAACAGTAATCCGGCAAACACTCAGCCATTAAAAGCCGTCCTTTGCGGCGCTGGTTATATTGCCCCCGCCGACAACGCTCAACAGACTTTTGGCGCCAGCTATAATCTCAAGCACACCGGCCTTGAAATTCGCAGCGAAGATCATCAGCACAATATTGATCTGCTGGAAAAAAGCGCCACCGGTTTACCCACCGCGCTGCAAATACCCTGTGCCGATAAACTCGGCGGGCGCGCTGCCCTGCGCTGCACAACGCTCGACTATTTACCCATTATTGGGCCAGCGCCCAAGGTCGGTGCTTTTCTTGACGACTATGCCGACCTGCGCCGCGATGCCAGCACGGATATTCCCACGCCAGGGCAGTATTGGCCGGGGCTTTTTATTCACTGCGGGCTGGGTTCCAGAGGCCTGAGTTATGCACCCCTTGGCGCCGAACTATTAGCCAGCCACATCAATGGCGAACCACCGCCCCTTGAACGGGAATTACTCACCGCACTCAACCCGGCGCGCTTTATTATTCGCGATATGAAACGACGAAAAATGTAGCCCTTATCTGGCAGTCATAAAAAATAAAAAACTATCCTTCCTACCAGTAGCAATTTGCCCTCATTTCCGCTTAACTAGTTAGCACTCTATTCCGCCTTGACAATAATTAATAAAGCGGAAATATAAAAACTTATAAATTATAAATATTCACCAATAGAGAGGCTTCAACTATGAGCACCACCAATAAACTCGTTATCTCTGCCGATTCCCATATCGCCGAGCCACCCAATTGCTATCTTGATTACATCGACCCCTCCTTTAAAGATCGCGCTCCCCACATTGAAGTGCACCCCAAATACGGTGATGTTTTTGTTATTGATGGTCTCGACCAGCCCATCCCCATGGGTCTGATCGCCGCTGCGGGTAAAAAACCTTCTGAACTCACGGCCAGTGGTGTTAGTTTCGACGAACTACCCAAAAGCTCCTGGGATCCCAGCTATCGCGTTGCCGATCAGGACACCGATGGTGTTGGCGCAGAAATCATTTACCCCACTGTCGGCATGATGCTTTGCAACCACCCCGATATCGACTACCAAACAGCCTGCTTCGGCGCCTACAATCGCTGGCTGGAAGAATACGTTGGCGGCGCACCCAAGAACCGCCTCTTTGGTCTCGGCCAGGTCGCCCTTCGCAGTGTCGAAGAAGGCATTAAAGAAATAGAAGATGCCAAGAGGCGCGGCTTCGTCGGTGTCATGATGACCGGCAATCCACCCGAGGCCGATTACCACGACCCGATGTATGACCCACTGTGGGAAGCGGCTGTCGCTATGGACATGCCTCTGTCATTCCATATTTTGACGTCAAAGGCCGACCAGATTGCCTCTCAACGCGGGCCAAAAATCAATGGTTTCCTGGGTATTATGCGCGGCTGCCAGGATGTTCTCGGCACCTTCGTGTTTGGTGGTGTTTTTGAACGGCATCCAAAATTGAAAGTGGTTTGCGCCGAGGCCGATGCCGGTTGGGTACCCCATTTCATTTACCGCATGGATCACGCCTACGACCGCCATCGCTACTGGATGAAATGTCCACCACTGGAAAAAATGCCCAGCGAATACTTCCTCAATAATATTTATTTAACCTTTCAGGATGACTGGACCGCCTTCAAGCATCGCGATGAAATGAACCCTCGCCGCTTAATGTGGGCCAACGATTTCCCCCACAGTGATTCAACCTGGCCATGGTCGCAGGGCATTCTGGAAGAGCACACCAAGGATATGAGCCAGCAAGAAAAGGACTGGATTCTGCACGACAATGTCGTGGAGTGTTACAACCTGCCCATTTAACGACCCATTAAAATCAGGGCGTTATTCCCGGGTTGAATGACTTATATCGCGTTATCAAAGACCCGGTTCAGCAGCAGCTAACCGGGTTTTTATTGCGCGGCAATTTTGTCGATGAACAGCACCAGAAAGCAGCTGAAAACGGCACTTAGAAAAGTAGCATTTGTAAAAATAGGTACACCCAATGAATTACGATATTAAAATTGTCGGCGGCACTATCGTCGACGGTAGCGGTAACACCGGCTATACAGGCGATGTCGGTATTAAAGACGGTAAAATTATCGCCCTTGGCCAAGCTCCTGGCGATGCCACCCAAACCATCGACGCCAGCGGCAAAGCAGTTACCCCGGGGTTTGTCGACATTCACACCCACTACGATGCACAGGTGGTGTGGGATCGCATGCTAACGATTTCACCCTGGCATGGCGTTACCACCGTCGTACTCGGTAACTGTGGCTTTGGTGTCGCGCCCACCCGGCCCCATCAACGAGATCTGATTGTCGGCACACTGGAAAAAGTGGAGGGCATGAGCCCCGCAACGCTTAACGAAGGCCTGGGCGAAGACTGGCCCTTTGAAACCTTCCCCGAATACCTCGATGCCATCGAAGACATCGGCACAGCCATTAACGTCGGCGTACTGGTCGGCCACACCCCAACCCGCCTCTATGTGATGGGAGAAGAGGCCTCTGAACGCGAGGCCAACGACGACGAAATTGCGCAAATGCGCCAAATCGTTGTCGAGGCACTCGATGCAGGTGCCCTCGGTTTCGCCACCTCAAAATCACCCACCCATGTTGGCTTCAAGGGCAAGCCGGTGCCCAGCCGTGTTGCCTCACTGAATGAACTGGAGAGCCTCGCCTCAACCCTGGAAAACCGCGATGCGGTAATGCAAGTCACCGCCGGCAAGGGCTTCTGGTTTGATGAATACGAAGACCTCACGCGTAAATACGGCATGACGATTAGCTGGACGGCCATGCTCGCCGGCATGGCCTCACCCGACGCCCACATCGCCCAGCAGCAGCGCTCACAAGAACTCGCCGAGCAGGGCCTGCCCATCGTGCCCCAGGTGACACCGCGGCCCCTGTGTTTTGAATTCCAATTTAAAGAGCCATTCCCCTTTGAAGCCCTGCCCGTATTCAAGCCTATTTCGAGCAGCGACTTTGAAGGCAAAAAAGTACTCTACGCCGATGCTGAATTCCGCAGCGCCGTGAAAACTAAAATGGATAATGTGCGACCCTCTTTTCGCCTCGCCTGGGAAAACTCGCTAATTTCCAGCTGCCCCAGTAAACCCGAATACGAAGAGCGCACCGTCATAGACGTGGCTACAGAATTGGGTGTCCACAGCATGGACCTCGGCTTTGACCTGGCTCTGGAAAACGAACTCGAAGCCCGCTTCCGCATGCCCGTGGCCAATGCCGATGAAGACGAAGTAGAAAAACTCATCACCGATAAAAACACCGTGATTGGTCTTTCCGATGCCGGTGCCCACGCCAGCCAGCTTTGCGATGCAGGCCTACCGACTTATTTACTCGGCCATTGGGTGAGAGAAAAACAAGTGATTGCCTTCGAAGAGGCGATTCGCATGCTCAGCTCTCGCCCCGCTGAGGTATTTGGCATTAGTGACCGCGGTCTCTTAAAAGTGGGCCGCCCCGCCGATGTACTAGTCGTCGATCCACAAACTGTCCACTGTGGAAAGCTGGACCGCGTTTACGACCAACCCGCCGGCCAGGACCGGCTAATTGCCGAAGCCTTTGGCATAGAGTCTGTCATCGTCAATGGCACGCTCTTGCGTCAGCAGGGAGAAGACCAGGTGGACCCCAGGGGAGAGCTACCCGGCCAACTGTTGCGTGGTGGTAAAGCCAGTTAATTGACTTTGGGGTTTTAATTTTCCTAATAGCATTAACTAAAAACCCGCACTACCCATCGAGTACTGCGGGTTTTTAAAGCCAGCATAAATAACATTTACCAACTAGTATCAATAAAACAATAGGTTTGACCCACTCACTGATAGCCGCGCAATGAATGAACAACGAATTAAGTTATTAATGCAAACACCTGTCTTTGGCGCTATTCGCCAAGACATTATTGCCCAGCTAGTCGAGCAAGCACCACTAATAAACGTTAAAAATGGCGCCTATTTATTTCGCGAAGGCGACAGGGGCACCTCAATGTACATCATTGAAAGTGGCTGCATGGCTGCCATAAAAAAATGGGGTGAAGATGAGTATTTACTCAAACAACTGACTCAGGGAGATTGTATTGGCGAGATGGCACTGTTTGACTTTTTCCCTCGCAGTGCCTCTATTATCAGCACTGAAAACACCGTGCTAATTGAAATAACGGCGACAGATTTACTCAATATTTATCATCAAGATCTTGAACAGTTTACCCTGCTACAAATGAACCTGGGCAGAGAGGTCACGCGCAGGCTACGCGCAGCCGATGAACAGCTCTTTCATGAGCGCATGCAAACCACCATTGATGGTGAGGATGTAAGCTTTCAGCCCTACTTAAAAATAAAAGAAACTCAGAGCCAAAATTAATACTCCACCATCATTTCACCCTGGCGTTGTACTAATTCCTCAAGGGCAAGCGCCCACTGTCGAAGCTTAGTGGCATCGAGCACTGACTGCTCTCGACTATCGTCGTGCAGTGCAATATCTGATTGGCTGGTACTGGGCATTAGGTCTGTAGAAAGCGGAGAAGGCGCAGGCAGACAGAGTTGCTCAAGAGCTATTAACAGCTCACCCAACCAACCTTCGCTGGCCAGCACCTCTATTTCTCGAGCTTCCGGGGCAGGTCTATCAATGGCAACAAGTCCCGCTTGCAAAGTTTTAATAGTGCCAATTGCAGGAATATCCGAGCAGCGATAACTTTCACCAATGGCCCGCAACTGGCAGAGGTAGGCACTATTGAGCAGATGCAGCACACTGTGTTCGAAAGCACGTTGCAGGGAATCAACTACGTTCGTCTGACTCGAAAGTTCACTTAGAATGAGTTGCGCAGAGGATAAGTGCTGATTAACAAGACGTCGATAAATCATAGACACTCACCTCATACACAACAAAATCTATTTTTTACGCTTGTCGGTAACGACCCATTTTTCATTTTGATAAAACACTTTCCAACCGCTGGCCTTGCCTTCCACTTCAGACTGCACGTAAATCTCTTGAGTCTTACGACTAAAACGCACCACTGTTTTATTGCCATCGGGATCTTCCGTGGGCGCTGAAAACAAAAAGGTATATTTAGGGTCTATTTCATCTTTGTGGGGCAACAACTCTTTTACCAGGGGTGCGCGGGTTTCACGGTTCTTGGGGAATTGGCTGGCAGCGAGGAAGAGTCCAGCGGCGCCATCGCGCAAAATATAGGTATCGTCAACTTTGACACAGGCCAGTTCTGGCATCGGCACCGGATCCATTTTCGGCGGTGCCGCCTGACCGCTGCGCAGTAATTTGCGGGTGTTTTTACACTCATCCGCCGTACAGCCAAAGTACTTGCCGAAACGGCCCGACTTTAATTGCATGTCTGCGCCGCACTTATCGCACTCAATAATCGGGCCTTCGTAGCCTTTAATACGATAGGTACCGCTCTCAACTTCATAGCCTGGGCAATCGGGGTTCTTGCCGCAAACATGAAGTTTACGTGTTTCGTCAATAAGGTAGCTGTCCATTTGCGTCGCACAAATGCTGCAGTGATGTTTGTTCATCAAACGCTTAGATTCAGCTTCTTCATCTTCATCAGCATTAATGGCTTCATCACCCGGCACAAGATTCAGCGTCTCTTTGCAGCGCTCTTTCGGCGGCAGGTCATAACCGGAGCAACCGAGAAAGACACCGGTACTACCCGTGCGAATCATCATCGGGCGCTCACACTTAGGACAGGGAATATCGGTTGCAGTGGCACCATTGGGTGCCATGCCGCCCTCTTCCGCCTGGGCTTTTTCCAGCTTGTCACTAAAGCCTTCATAAAAGCGATCGAGTACGTCTTTCCACTCGAGGGTGCCCTCGGCAATTTCATCGAGCTGCTCTTCAAGCACTGCGGTAAAGCCGTAATCCATTAAATCACTAAAATTATCACTCAAACGGCTGGTGACAATATCGCCGATTTTTTCCGCGTAAAAGCGCTTCGCCTCAAGACGTACATAGCCGCGATCTTGAATCGTGGAAATAATTGCCGCGTAGGTTGAGGGGCGACCAATGCCTCTTTTTTCGAGTTCGCGCACCAGAGCCGCCTCGCTAAAGCGGGCGGGCGGTTTGGTAAAGTGCTGGCGCGGCACTAGCACCAACATTTTTAAAATTTCGCCAACGTTGTATTCCGGCAGCTCGGTATCATCTTTATTGCGCAATACCGGTATAGCGCGGAGAAAACCTTCAAAGCGCACCACGCGACCGCGCACCTGCAAGCCGTATTCGCCCGCAGTGACACCGACACTGGTACTGGTAAATTGCGCGGGCACCATCTGACAGGCGACAAATTGCTGCCAGATCATTTCATAAAGGCGCTTGGCGTCTTCGTCCACACCCTGTATGTCGGCCACAGAAATATCGACATTCGACGGACGCACCGCTTCGTGAGCTTCCTGGGCACCCTCTTTACTGGAATAAATATTGGGTTGCTCGGGTAAATAGTTTTTACCGTAGCGAGTGGCAATTAATTGGCGACAATCTTCCACTGCATCTTTGCTCAGATTAGTGGAATCGGTTCGCATGTAGGTGATGTAACCCGCCTCGTACAAACGCTGGGCCATCATCATGGTTTTCTTCACGCCAAAGCCGAGGCGCGTGCTGGCAGCCTGTTGCAGGGTCGAGGTAATAAAAGGCTTGGGCGGTTTGGTTTGTGTCGGCTTGTCATCGCGCGAAGTGACTAAATACTCAGCGTTTTGCAGGGCTGTAACGGCTGCAACACTGCCGGCTTCATCAACCGGACGATAGGCTTTGCCATTGTGGCTGCGCACTTCAAAGCGCACCTGCTCCTCGGTTTTCTTTTCCAGGTCGGCGTGTAGAGTCCAGTATTCTTCGGGTACAAAAGCCTGAATTTCTCGCTCTCGCTCCACCACCAGCTTCACAGCGACAGACTGTACTCGCCCCGCAGAAAGACCACGGGCAACCTTGGCCCAGAGCAATGGCGAAACCATAAAGCCCACCACTCGATCGAGAAAGCGCCGCGCTTGCTGGGCGTTGACCTGATGAGTGTCAAGTTTACCGGGCTTGGCAAAGGCTTCCTGAATGGCCTTTTTGGTGATCTCGTTAAACACCACGCGCTTGTAACGACTGTCGTCACCACCAATGGTTTGTTGCAGGTGCCAGGCAATTGCCTCCCCCTCGCGGTCCAAATCCGTCGCCAGATAAATGGTGTCAGCATTCTTCGCCAGTTTAACGAGTTCACTGACCACTTTTTCTTTACCCGGCAGTATCTGGTAATCGGCGGCCCAATCTTTGTCGGGGTTAATTCCCATACGGGTAATAAGCTGCTGTTTCGCTTTCTTTTGCTTGTGAACAACCTTCTTCGCCGGCGACAACTTGCGGGTTATGGCCGCTTGTCTGGCCCGCTCTTTGGGGTCGGCAGGTGTGCGATTAGAGGCCCCAGTGGGCAAATCTCGCACGTGGCCAATACTGGATTTAACGATAAAATCGTTACCCAGATATTTGTTAATGGTTTTCGCTTTTGCTGGTGATTCAACAATAACCAGTGATTTACCCATGCAAACCTACAATATCATTTGGTTGAAAAAGCCCGACAGGGCCGACAAGGAGCGATATATAAGGCCTGAAACCTCGGCGGTCAAGGGATTTCCTAAATTTATTTGTTGCGGGTCTCAGTTATAAAATCTTCTTTCAGACCCAATAATGACATCGCAGAAAGTGTTTTATGTCTACTATAAAGGGCTTAATCGGTTTTTATATTTCTCGAAATGATGCGTAGGCCATCGGCTATTTTATCAATTTCTTCAACCTTACCCTTTTCGGGCCAATAGGCGCCCAGGCCAAAACTATTACTGCATATTGCATTCACACTGCTGGGCATTTTATCCAGTGCACGGCTAATAGAACGATGGCACTCCTTTGGAGCCTCCTGTTGAAACCAGCACCAGCCCTTCCAGGGTGACAACTTGCCGCGCTGCCCACGTACTAATAACCAATGGCGCTGGTCATCATGGCGAATATTTTTCGCCGTCCAGGGCAATAAGTAGCGCACCGCCGTTGGGCTGCTGCCTTTTTGATCCGTCACCGCATCGGCGACGATTTCTACATGTAGGCCACGCTCATTGGCGTAGCGGCGTAAAATCACCTGCTGCTTCTGCCGGGTCGAGGGCCGAAACGAGGTCAAGACGGAGATCATCACCAACACGGCGACGGCAATAACTAAATAACTCACAACGGTTCAACTCTGGGTGGCGATAGGTTTACACTATAGCGCGAATCACGGAGCAACTTTATCTATGTCTTACTATAACCACGTTCTTGTTGGCCTCGACTTATCGCCTGAATCACAGCTCGTTATCGATCGTGTCAAAGAGCTCTTCGACGGCAAAGATGTTCGCATCAGCCTCTTGCATGTGCAGGAACCCCTGTCATTTGCCTACGGCGGCGATATACCGATGGATCTCAGTGAGGTTCAGGCACAGATGGAAGAACAGGCTCACGGCCGCCTGCAAAGTTTTTGTCAGCAGCTTGGCCTGTCAACTGACCATGCCCACGTATTGATCGGCCAACCGGCTCAGGAAATGCACCACTTCGCCAAAGAGAATGATGTCGACCTCACCGTTGTCGGCAGCCACGGTCGCCACGGTCTGGCGCTGGTCTTTGGCTCCACTGCCAATGGCGTGCTGCACGGCTCGGTGTGTGATGTGCTGGCAGTGAGAATCAAAAAAGAAAAGTAGCAACATTTCACCGGGGTTGGGGTCAGATGATCGACCCCCAATACTTCAAGGACGGAGTTGTTTCCCAAACCATGATTCTTTTTTTTATTATTCGCAGATGCTCACTACGAACTTTGTCTATGCGCAGCTACCTGCCCCGCCTTTTTCTTGTCCTGCTGACGGTCATCGTCAGTCCATTTTTTGCAAGTACTCTGGTACGCGCTGAACTCACGGTTACTGTTAGCAGTGACAACAAGGGCGAGCCCACGACACCCGTCGCCACAGCAAACTCTGCTATAGCAGTACCCGACAGGCAACTTGAGAAACAGCGGCAACTTTATAAACAAGTTAAGCTAGATTTAAAGCGGGGTTCGACGGCTAGTTTTGCCCGCCACCATGACAGCCTCAAAACCTACCCCCTCTACCCCTACCTGCAATACGCTCGTATCAGCCACAACATTAACTTGGGCAGCCAGGATGCTATTGACTACTTTTTCCGCAACTTCAAGGATGTGCCGGCGGCAAAAACACTGAGAAAGCGCTGGTTACAACTGCTCTACAAAAAACAACGTTGGCAGCTATTTACGGCCTATTACACACCTGCCACAGCCGCCACTGCTCAGCAATGCCAGTACCAGTACGCACGCTTTAAAAGTGGTTCACGCGACGCAGCCCTGCGTGACGCTCTCTCTCTATGGACTGTCGGCAAGTCGCAGCCCCAAGCCTGTGACCCTCTCTTTAAACTACTAACAGACAGGGACAAAATCACCGAAGCCATCGCCTGGCAGCGCTATACCCTCGCCGTACGCAATCACAAATTCCAGCTAGCGCGCTATATCGAACGCTTTTTTACCAGTCGCCAATATCGCGACAAAGCAGCCTTTTATCTGGCTGTTGACCGCCAACCAGCACAGGTTGGCAACTACAGCATGCTCGGTGAAGACTCCGCCGAAAACCGAGCACTCATAGAGCACGGCGTTACTCATCTCGCCAAACAACGTGCTACCGAGGCAATGAAGCACTGGGCGCGCTATCGCCAAAGCCATAGCTTCGACGATGCCGCTCAACAGCGGGTGCTGCCCCACCTGGTTAAGGGTCTGCACAAACAACAATACGAAGCTGCTGCTCTGGGCTACCTGAACGACAATATCACCCTGGCCAATAGTAAATTACTGGAGTGGCAGCTACGTGTTCTGCTACGCGCCGAGCAATGGTTAGTGCTTAAAGAGTGGATCGCCACCCTGCCCGAGCCAATCCGTGGCGAACAACGCTGGCGCTACTGGCAGGCTCGAGCGCAGCTGATGACCAGTAGCGATGCCGACATTATCGATGAGGCCAAAACCACCTTCCGAGAGTTATCGCGCTTTCGCAGTTTTTACGGCTTTCTCGCCAGTGACCGGGTCGCCAATCCCTATCGCATGGCAGAGAAGCCGCTATTGCCCAACGCTGGCGATGTCGACGCCTTGGCCAACACCCCCACTATGCTACGTGTCCGCGAACTATTTGTGCAGGGCGAAAACCTCTCGGCGCGTCGCGAGTGGTACGCCGCGACCAGGAATCTCGCGCCCGAGCAATGGCTCGTCGCCGCCCAACTGGCTGACCAGAACCGCTGGTATCCCCAGGCCGTTCAGGCCATGGCCGCAGCCAAATACTGGGACGATATCGATATTCGCTTCCCCCAGGCCTACCGCAAGGCCTTCGAAAAACAGGCCCAAAATGTCGATTTACCTCTAAGCCTATTATTTGCCATCTCCCGACAGGAGAGCGCCTTTGCCGCCGACGTCACCTCTCCCGCAGGGGCAAGAGGCTTAATGCAGCTGATGCCTGCCACAGCAAAGCAGGTGGCTCGCCAACACAATATTCGCTACAAAAGCCGACAACAATTATTTGAGCCGGAGAAAAACATCAGCCTCGGCAGTCGATATTTTAAAGACATGATGTTACGTTTCGCCGACAATCGCATTCTCTCCATCGCCTCCTATAATGCCGGGCCCCATCGCGTCACCAGTTGGCGGAAAAAAACCGCTGGCAAGCTGCCCTACGATGCATGGATAGAAGCCATTCCCTTCAGTGAAACCCGTCAGTATGTGCAAAACGTCCTCGCCTATGCGCTTATTTTTGCCCACCATCTCGAGGTCGATCAGCCTCTGCTCTCGCCCACTGAAAAACAACAACTGCTGTAGCTTTTACAATGACCATTAATCAACACCCTCGCCCACTGATAGATATCGGCCTCAATCTCGCAGACAAGCGCTTTAAAGGTGAGGTTCATGCGGTACTCGAACGTGCTCGCGATGCCGGCGTTGGCACCTGTATTCTCACTGCCACCAGCGAGTCCACCTGTCATGAAGTGATTGACCTGTGCGAGCGCTACGCCGAAGAATTCCCCAACATGCTGCACTGTACAGCGGGCGTTCACCCCCATGATGCCAAGCATTGGCACAAGACCAGCGCCAGCGTTATAAGAGACCTGGCTAGCCATAAGGTTGTTGTCGCCATCGGTGAAACTGGGCTCGATTTCAACCGAGATTTTTCACCGCGCCCCGAACAGGAGCTGGCCTTTGAGGCGCAACTCGAGCTGGCCAGTGAGTTGCAACTACCGGTGTTTCTCCATGAACGGGACGCCCATAAAAGGCAGTTAGAAATACTCCACTGCTACCGTGACCACCTGGTCGATGCTGTATTGCACTGCTTTAGCGGCGATAAAAAAGCCCTGTTTAATTATCTCGATCTGGATTTACACATCGGCATCACCGGCTGGATTTGCGACGAGCGTAGAGGTCAGGATTTACAGCAGATGGTTAACAACATCCCCCTCGATCGGCTAATGCTGGAAACTGATGCCCCCTACCTGACACCGCGTACGCTACGGCCCAAACCAAAGTCGAGTCGCAACGAACCCGCTTACCTGCCCTGGGTACTCGATTCGGTGGCAGAATTTCGCGATGAATCAGCAGAAGTCATCGCCCACGCAACAAGTACTACGAGCCGACAATTTTTTCGTTTACACTCTTAGCTAGCTCTTTTCGCTCATACTGTAAACTGTAATTCCCTACAGCTTCACACACAAAAACTAACAATTTAGTTATCGAGAAGCCAATATTGAACACACCTGCCTTTGCGCCAAAAGCCGAATTCGCTGCCATGCTAGACGGAAGCGATGAAGCCATCGACCTGATTCGCGCTGCGCTTTGTATCGCCGCTGAACACAACCCTCAACTCGACCCTGAAGATACCTATCAGCGCCTTGCCAAACTGGCTGAGCGAGCCCGTGTGCAGATTGATACTCAGCAAAGCCTTGAGGAAATTGCCAGTAAACTCTGTTACCTGCTGTACCGCCAGGTGGGCTTTAGTGGTGATAGCAAGGACTACTACAACCCAGACAACAGCTATATCAACCGGGTGCTGGAAACTCGTCGCGGTATTCCTATCAGCCTCGCTCTGGTCTACATCGGGGTGGGTGAAGCCCTGGGCTTAAGCATTGACGGCGTTGGTTTTCCCGGCCACTTCCTGCTAAAGCTTCGCTCTGCAGAGGGTGATAACACACCCAACAAAACTCAAGCAGAGAGTGTCATTATTGACCCCTTCGCCGGACAAGTGCTGAGTATTGACGATTGCAAAGACTTGCTGGACGTCTCATCGGGCAACACCCTGCCCTTTAAGCCCGAGTTTCTCAACAGCATTAGCAAACGGGCCTTCTTACGCCGTATGCTTGGCAACCTGAAAACAATCTACATCAATAAAAGCGATTACGCGCAGGCACTCAGCTTTTGTGATCGCCTGCTGCTGCTCGATAACGACTCGGTTCAGGACAGAGTTGATCGCGCCGGCGTGCTGGAAAAACTTGAGTGCTACGAACCCGCCGCTCAGGATCTCGAACAACTACTCAGCCTCAAACCGGCGCTGCAAGGTGGCCATGCGGTGGAGAGAAAAATCGCTGAATTGCGTGCGCTGATACAGGGCAAACCCCATTGAACTCACCCTGTTAACAAGGCGTTAACTCGGCATACAAAACATCGTCCCATACGTTTAGTACCAGGCTCGATCGCCTTAATTCTGGTATTAATAACTTATGTTTTATTCCTACCAGCAAACGCCACCTGTCAACTCGACAGCAATAGCCGCCTCACCTGGCCCTCACTAAAAGGCCAGGCCTTTTCGACACCCGAGGGTGTTCTCAACACGGGGATTCGTAAGCCATAGAGCGCCTCCAAAGCCTCATTACCACGAATATTTACTTCCCGGCAATGCCAGTCGAGTTGCTCGAGAACCGGCTCAAGTACATCTTTAGCCTGCTCGCATAAATGACAACCAGTGCCGCTAAAAAGGGTCACAATCTTCTCGTTGTTGACGTTGTTATTTTCTATTGTCACCGGCCTTAACACCCTTTAGTTGCAGATAGTTACGGACTAACTGTTCTATTGCTTGTTGTTACGAATTAACCAGCACTGGTGAATTCGCGGGCGACGGGCAAAGTCTTTATCAATGGTCGCAGGACTAATATTTTCCACGGCAAATTTTTCTGCAAGTTCAGGCGCTAGTTTAAAGCGACGGAAGTTGTTAGAAAAAACCAGCACACCGTCATCGCTCAATAAGCCCATGCACTGCTCGACAAGCCGCTGATGGTCGCGCTGAATGTCGAGCACATCATCCATTTTCGCTGAGTTCGAGAAGGTCGGGGGGTCGAGCAAAATGACATCAAAGCTGCCTTCCAGACCCGCGCCTTCGGTCGCTGCCAACCAACTCATGCAATCAGCCCGCAGTAGCTTGTGGCGCTGCGTATCGAGCTTATTGAGTGCGAAGTTTCTCCCTGCCCAGTCGAGGTAGGTGTTGGACATGTCGATACTCAAGCTTTCGCCGGCCCCTGCTAATGCCACCTGTACCGTCGCTGTTGCGGTGTAGCAAAACAGATTGAGAAAACGTTTACCGACACACTGCTCGGCGAGTAATTTGCGCACGGGGCGATGATCGAGAAACAGGCCGCTGTCGAGGTAATCAGCCAGGTTCACCTCGTAGCGAGCACCATTTTCCACTACCTCAAACGCTCGCTTACCCGTGTGCCGATCCTGTTCGGTTAGGCGTTGGTACTGTTTGTCTCCGCGCTGACGCTGGCGTTGTTTGACAAAGAACTCACTCTGCTCAGGCTTTAACACGGCAAATACCGCATCGCTAACCTCGGCCAGTCGCCGCCGAGCCGCACTGGCGTCAATACTGGCCGGCGGCTCATATTCCTGCACATGAATGGCGCTGCCATAGCAGTCAATGGCCACCGCGTACTCGGGCAAGTCGGCATCATAAAGTCGATAACAGCTTATATTCTGCCGCTTTAACCAGGGCGCAAATTTGCGCTGATTCTTGCGCAGACGATTGGCGAGCATGGTGGCACCATCGCTCAACTTACCTGATTTGCCCCAGGGGTTAACTGCGCCCTCTTTTCCCGTATCTTTCGCAGTAGCTTGTTGAGACACCCTCTCCCCTTTGAACAAGTCAAAGAGTAGTAACTGGCTGGGTATGGCGCCGTTAAACAGCTTATAGATTTTGTGACTGCGCAAACCCAGGGCGAAGCCGAGATATTCATTGCCGGTAAAGACCCCCGCCGACCAACCGCCAAACTCGCGTTTAAGCACATCACCCAATTCCTGATAGAGCCCCTTAAGCGTTTCCTGATCACCCAAGCGCGCACCATAGGGAGGGTTGGTGAGCAGCAAACCCGACGCTGTATCGGCTAACTCCGGCCGCTGCAGGGCACTCACTGGCTGGCGCTTGAGTTCAATAAACTCACTGAGGCCCGCCTGCTCGACATTGCGCTCGGCGGCGGTAAGGGCGCGATTATCTTGATCGTAACCGATGATTAATGGCAACTGCCCCTGTAAACCACGCTCACGGCGTTCAGCGGCCTCTTCCCTCAGGGCCTGCCAAATATCGGGCTGATGACCGCGCCAATGGCTAAAACCAAAACTCTGACGCTGCAGACTGGGGGCGATGTCGGCAGCCATCATTGCACCTTCAATCAGCAAGGTACCACTGCCACACATGGGGTCTATTAGCGCCCCGTGATCACCGGGCCAACCGGCACGTATCAGCAGTGCAGCGGCGAGGTTTTCTTTTAAGGGGGCGGTCGTCTGGGCAATGCGATAACCACGCTTGTGCAAACTCTCACCCGAAAAATCGAGACTCAAGGTGACCTTTTCACGGGCAAAGCGAGCATTGATACGAATATCGGGCTGGCGCAAATCAACGTCGGGGCGATTGCCCGTGGCCTCGCGAAAATGATCGACAATGGCATCTTTCACCCGCTGTGCTCCGTACTGGGTGTTATTGATACCATCGCCCGTGCCAATAAAATCAATGGCGATACTGACCTGGTCAGAGAAATGCTCCGTCCAGTTGACGGCCGCCACACCCGCGTAGAGTTCATCGGCACTGGCAACAGGGAAATTACTGATGGGAAACAGCAGGCGATTGGCCAGTCGCGACCACAGGCAAACCCGATAGGCGCTTTCAAGGTCGCCTTTAAATTCAACCCCGGCGACGGTTTCGCGCAGCTGACTTAAACCAAGACTTTCAAGCTCTTTAAGAAGAAGGCCTTCCAAGCCCTTGGGGCAGCTCGTAAACCAGTAGCTCTGTGTATTGTGATCTTTCATTGGTGATTCCATGAGGGTATTAAAACGAACAATTTATAGACAAACAAAATCTTCGACACAGTCCCGGGTTTTTGGTGAACTGAGCTGGCTTTAAATAAAAAATCATTTATTGGCTACCATACTTTTGTGGCAGAAGGAGCATTACCCCCGATGAAAAGACAAAAAAGAGATCCCTCCCAACGCGCGTATACTAAAGGATATCAGCTCGGATTTGACGGTCGTTCTAAAGATTCTTGTCCCCATCAAACAAATAGTGTTTTTGCCCATGAGTGGATGAACGGTTGGCGAGAGGGCCGAGACGACCAGTCGGAGGGTTTCAAGAGGCATACCTCAGAACAAAAAATCATCGCCCAAAACACCGCTTAAATACCCAATCACCCAGTATTCATCAAGGGGGCTGGTATCAGCCCTCTCATTTTAACAGCAATAGCCTCTCACAACTGCCTCGCCCTTCTCCCTGCTCTTCTCCGCACTATCCTGTTCTAACACTCGACCCCAACACTCAGCTCTAACAAAGTCTGCCAAGAACTGACAAAATAGAGACCATGGACTTTTCCCAACTTGACCTGCAGCCCGTGTGGTTGACTCTGCGCCTGGCCACTATCACCACAGTGCTATTACTTTGCCTTGCTACCCCCCTGGCCTGGTGGCTGGCCAACACGCGCTGGCGTTACCGCCAGGTGGTCAACGCACTGGTGGCCCTACCTCTGGTACTGCCGCCAACAGTGCTGGGCTTTTATCTCTTACTGCTGCTCGGCCCCAGGGGCTGGGTCGGTCAAATGACCGAAAGCCTCGGCATTGGCCTGCTACCCTTCACCTTTAGCGGTTTAGTGATTGCCTCCGTGATTTACTCGCTGCCCTTTGCCGTGCAGCCCATTCAAAATGCCTTTGTCGCCATTGGCCGTCGCCCCCTTGAGGTTGCCGCCACCTTGCGAGCCTCACCCTGGGATCGGTTTGTCAGCGTCGCCCTGCCGTTAGCAAAGCCCGGCTTAATAACCGGTGCCGTACTCGGTTTTGCTCACACACTGGGGGAGTTCGGCGTCGTGTTGATGATTGGCGGTAATATTCCCGGTCAAACGCAGGTACTGTCAGTGGCTATTTACGATCATGTCGAAGCCTATGAATACGGGGCAGCTCACGTGCTTGCTGCGGGTATGCTGGGGTTTTCATTTATTGTTTTGCTCGCCCTCTACTGGCGCACGAGCCAACGTCCTCTTGAGCGGCTTTAACTGTTTTGTTAATGGACAATAATAGTCTCCCAGCCGATCAGTGCATCGCCGCTCGCTTCAAACTCAAGCGCAAAGAGTTCGAGCTAGATGTTAGTTTTACGGCGCCTGGCAAAGGGGTCACTGCACTATTCGGCCCTTCGGGCTCCGGCAAAACCACCTTGTTACGCTGCATCGCGGGGCTAGAAAACCCCGACCGCGCCCACTTTGCCATCAATGGCCAGTGCTGGCACGACGACAAAACCAACCTTGCCGTGCACCGCCGCCCCATTGCCTATGTGTTTCAGGAGGCCAGCCTCTTCCCCCATCTCAATGTGCGCGAGAACATGACTTACGGCTGGCGGCGCATCCCCAAACAGCAGCGCAAATTACGCTTTGACGATGTCACCGCCTGGCTCGGCCTTGAGGCTTTTCTGGAGCGCAAAACTGAGGGGTTGTCCGGCGGTCAGCGCCAACGTGTTGCCATTGCCCGCGCTTTACTGACTAGTCCAGAATTGTTATTGATGGATGAACCATTGGCCAGTCTCGACGCCAGTGGCAAGGCTGAAATTCTGCCCTATCTCGAAAGCCTCTGGCAGGAGCTGGACATCCCCGTACTCTACGTCAGCCACTCGCCCGAAGAAGTGCAGCAACTAGCCGATCATTTAATCCTGCTCGATCAAGGCCGTGTGGTTGCCTCCGGTGAACTCAACACCCTGCTCACCGACCCTCTATTGGCAATCTCCCATTTTGAGGATGCCGCCGCGGTGCTTGAGGCCAGGGTTGTCAGCCACGATAAAGAGTTCCATCTCACCAGTCTGGCCTTTGACGGCGCTCAGGTGTCAGTGTCCTACAATGGCCTGCCACTCGGCCATAAAGCCCGGCTGCGTATCTGTGCCCGTGACGTCAGCCTGTCTTTAGTCCAACCCCAGCAAATCAGTATCAGCAATAGCTTTGCCGTGCGGGTGCTGAGTATGGACCCCGACCGCGACCCCTCGCAAATGCTGGTACGCTGTGAAATCGGCGGGCAGCACCTGCTCTCGCGCATTACCCGTCGCTCCGTTCACCTGCTAAAAATTGAGGTCGGTAAAAGCCTTTATGCCCAGGTCAAGAGTGTCGCCTTAATGAAATAATGCTCGGGTCGACAAAATGTCGTCAAAGCAGGCTTTATATCATTGCCTACGCCTTCACTTTTAGGCATTGTTAGCGTACTTAAACAGCATTCGACGACGGTCATCATTCCGTCAATTGCCGAGATTAAAATACATTATTTGTGTCGCCACGCGACCGCTTTAGACAAGGCTCACGGTACTTGAAAAATACTCTCTTAAAACTCTTAAACGCCATGCTCGGCAGCCTGCGCGATTTGTTACCCATCCTACTGGTAATCCTCTTTTTTCAGTTCGCCGTCCTGCAACAGCCCCTGCCCAATATTGGCCAGCTATTGCTCGGCGTGGTGTTTGTGATTCTTGGTTTAACCTTTTTTATTCATGGTCTGGAGCAGGGTTTATTCCCGATTGGCGAATCCATGGCCCACGCCTTTGCCCGTAAAGGCAGTGCCTTTTGGCTGCTCAGTTTTGCCTTCTGTTTAGGTTTTGGCACTACCGTTGCTGAACCTGCTCTGATTGCCGTCGCTGAAGAAGCCGCCAATGTTGCCGCTACCGGACAAATGATCGAATCAAGCGCCGCCGCAAAAGCTCAGTATGCAACTGGCTTGCGCTTTACCGTCGCCTTTTCTGTGGGTCTGGCCATTGTGCTTGGCGTATTACGCATTCTCAAAGGCTGGCCCATTCAATGGCTGATCATCGGCGGCTACGTACTGGTCGTGATCATGACCTTCTTCGCCCCCGAGGAAATTATCGGCATCGCCTATGACTCCGGTGGCGTCACCACATCGACAATCACTGTGCCACTGGTCACTGCCCTCGGCGTTGGCCTGGCATCCTCAATTCAGGGCCGCAATCCTATGATTGATGGCTTTGGCCTGATTGCCTTCGCCTCCTTAACACCCATTATTTTTGTCATGGCCTACGGCATGATCATCGCATGAGCGTCGCATGAATATTCTCAGCGAACTACTCGACACCCTGCTGGGCACCGTTATCGATGTTGTGCCCATTGCGGTCATTATTTTTGGCTTTCAGTTTTTTGTTATTCGCAAAAAGCCCGCCAATCTCGCTGAAATTTTAATCGGCTTTGTCTGGGTGCTAATCGGCTTATCTTTCTTTTTGCTGGGCCTCGAGTGGTGTCTCTTTCCCCTGGGGCGAGTCATGGCTGAACAGCTCACCGACCCGACCTTTATTCAGGCCGCACAAACAGGGCAAAGCCTGCTCACAGAAGTGAACTGGCGGGACTACTACTGGGTTTACTTTTTTGCCTTTAGCATTGGTTTTAGCACCACCATTGCCGAACCCTCACTCATGGCCGTAGCCATAAAAGCTAACGAGGTCAGCGGTGGAGCCATCGGCGTCTGGGGCCTGCGCATTGCCGTGGCGATTGGTGTGGCCGTCGGCATTTCACTGGGCTGCTACCGCATTGTGGTCGGGGATCCCATCCACTGGTACATTATTGGCGGCTATATTATCGTTGTCTTACAGACCATGGTGGCACCAAAACTTATCGTCCCCCTGGCCTACGACTCCGGCGGTGTCACCACGTCAACAGTTACCGTGCCTTTAGTGGCAGCACTGGGGCTAGGGCTATCGGAAAACGTACCGGGTAGAAACCCCTTGATTGACGGTTTCGGATTAATTGCCTTTGCCAGTTTGTTACCTATTATTTCGGTGATGGCCTATGCCCAACTGTCTGAATTGAAGGCAAATTTTTCCGCTAAAGCCAGTAAAAAACATCCGGAACAAAAGAAGTAAAAACCTATATTGAGGTCAACCGTTGAGGTTCAAAAATGCATTTTAAAATGATTACTGTTTTTGTAGAGGATGACAAAACAGATGCCGTCATGGCCGCTGCACGTGATGCCGGTGCCACCGGTGCCACCGTTATCAACAACGCCCGAGGCGAGGGCCTAAAAAAAAGTAAAACCTTTTTTGGCCTGTCACTGGCGACTCAACGGGATGTCATTTTACTGCTGGTGGAAGAGCACCTCAGCCGTCACATTCTCGAAGAAATTGGTCGAGTGGGAGAGTTTGACGACAAACCCGGTACTGGCATCGCCGTACAGATCGATGTCGAAGACGCCATTGGCGTCGCCCACCAGGCAGAAGAAATTAGCCAATCCGTAGAGGAACTCCTGTGAAAAATAAAAAAACTATTGTCGTCCGCGACATCATGCACGAAAGGCATCTCGAGCTTGATGGCTCGGCCACCATTAAACAGGCCCTCGATGCCATGAAAGCCGCTAATGCCAAGGTGGTGATCGTCAATAAACGCCATCCCCACGACGCTCTGGGTATTCTTCTGCTGTCAGATATTGTCAAAAAAGTGTTGGCCAAGGACAAGGCGCCGGAGCGGGTCAATGTTTACGAGATTATGTCCAAGCCAGTAATTCCCGTTGAATCCGAACTGGATGTACGCCATTGTGCTCGACTCTTTAGCCGCTTTGGCCTATCGAATGCACCCGTTGTCGAAGATGGTAAAGTACTCGGCATCGTCAGTTACAACGAGCTTGTTTTTGATGGCTTATGCGAATTAATTTATTGAGTTCTTAGGCAAAAACCGCCCACACACGGCAGTTTTTTAGCGATTAGTTTTAGGACAGCTCTCGTTTTTTTCAACGGTCAACACACTACCTTCAGCATAAGTGCAGTAGCGATTTTGACCCTTGATTTTCTGCCCTGTTAAGGGCCCAAATTCTGGGCTCCCTCTGTGCTTAATATTAATATCGGGAGGGCTACCGCTTTTCGTTGGCGTGGGGTTTTTATCAGGGCATAAGTCTTTGTGATCAATAGTCACCACACCGCCATCACTGTAGGCACAGTAGCGGCTCAAGCCCTTCACTTTTTGGGATTTAAGTGTGCCCGGAGCGGCCGCATGAGCCAGCCCCGCAATACCGAGCAGAACTAAAATCATAGCCAGGTTTAACTTTTTCATCCGTTTACTCCTTTCCTCGGTAGTCATTCTGATTTCTGCGTCACGACTCAAGCCTTGGGCAGAGTAACGCCCTGCTGACCCTGATATTTACCGCCTCTATCTTTATAAGAGGTTTCGCACACCTCGTCCGACTCAAAAAACAGCATTTGCGCAACGCCTTCATTGGCATAAATCTTCGCCGGCAAACTGGTGGTATTGGAAAACTCAAGCGTCACATGCCCCTCCCACTCCGGCTCAAGGGGAGTGACATTAACGATAATGCCACAGCGGGCATAGGTCGATTTACCCAAACAAATGGTCAACACACTGCGCGGAATGCGGAAGTATTCCACCGTGCGCGCCAGCGCAAAGGAGTTGGGGGGAATAATACAGCTATCGGACTGAATATCGACAAAGCTCTTCGGGTCGAAGTTCTTCGGATCAACGGTAGCCGAGTGCACATTGGTGAAGATTTTGAATTCATCGGCACAGCGCACATCGTAGCCGTAGCTCGAAACGCCGTAGGAGATCACCCGTTCGCCATTGGGATCGGGGTGGCGCACCTGCTGACTTTCAAAGGGCTCAATCATGCCGTGCTCTTCGGCCATGCGACGAATCCAGCGATCTGACTTAATACTCATAACAATTCCTATTACTTAAACACTAACGATGTGGCGATTAATCTTCGATGGTGCGACCTAGTCTTCGACGGTAATGATCGGCGCAGCCACTGAGGTTTCTGCCAGTGCCGCCATTAAACCGGTGGCAATATTACGGTAGTGAGACGCAATAGTGCCCTGGGGATCAGCAGCAAAAATCGGCTTGCCGTTGTCACCCTCTTCGCGAATACGCTTGTCGAGGGGCAAAGAACCCAGCAGAGTTGTTTGATATTCCTCGGCAATACTCTCTCCGCCACCTTCACCAAATATCGACTCGGTGTGACCACAACCGCTACAGATATGCAGGCCCATATTTTCAACCACACCGAGTACGGGAATGCTGACCTTGCGAAACATTTCGATGCCCTTACGCGCATCGAGCAGCGCAATATCTTGCGGCGTGGTAACGATAACCGCACCCGATACCTGGGCCTTCTGCGACAGGGTCAATTGAATATCACCAGTGCCTGGAGGCATATCGACAATCAATACATCGAGCTCACCCCACAGGGTTTGCGTCATCATTTGCACCAGGGCACTACCAGCCATAGGCCCGCGCCACACCATGGGTGTGGCGTCGGTGGTTAAATAGGCCATCGACATAGACTGTAAGCCGTGGGCTTCAATGGGTACAAAGGCATTACCGTTGACCACTTTAGGCTGTCGAGAGTCGTCGACACCGAGCATTTTTGCCAAACTGGGGCCGTAAATATCGGCGTCGAGAATGCCGATGGCAAGACCTTGATCCCTCAGTGCTAGCGCAAGGTTAACCGCCGTTGTCGATTTGCCAACGCCACCCTTACCCGATGCAACGGCAACCACGTATTTCACTTTACCCAAACCACTGTCTTGAACTGCTTCTGCCATGTTTTTTGTTCACCTACGTTAATGAAAACTAAAGCGAAAGCCGCTATAGTTGCGGCCCTTCGCCAAACCCTAAAAAGCTATTTATCCCCATGCCTGATACAACTTTACCCGTGGACACGACATCCAATCCTCGCAAAATTCTTGTCACCAGTGCCTTGCCCTATGCCAACGGCTCGATTCATCTGGGTCATTTGGTGGAATATATTCAAACGGATATCTGGGTGCGCTTCCAGAAAGCGCGGGGGAACGAATGTTACTACGTCTGCGCCGACGATGCTCACGGAACGGCAATAATGTTGAAGGCCGAAGAGCTGGGCATAACCCCAGAGGCTTTAATCGAGCAGGTTAAAGCCGAGCACGAAAAAGACTTTGCCGACTTTCTGATTCGCTTCGACAACTACCACTCGACCCACGCCGAGGAAAACCGGGTATTTGCCAGCGAGATTTATACGCGTCTAAAGAACAACGGCCACATTGCCGAGCGCGAAATCACCCAGGCTTTTGATCCGGAAAAAAATCTGTTTCTGGCCGACCGCTACATCAAGGGCACCTGCCCCAAGTGTAAAGCGGACGACCAGTACGGCGACAACTGCGAGGCCTGCGGTGCCACTTACGCACCCACTGATTTGATCAACCCCAAGTCGGCCATCTCCGGTGCCACGCCGATAGAAAAGCAATCGACCCACTACTTTTTCAAATTACCCGAGTTTGAAAGCTTCCTGAAGGAGTGGACACGAGCTGGTCACGTCTCGAAAGAAATTGCCAACAAACTTGCCGAGTGGCTTGATTCAGGCCTACAGGAATGGGATATCAGCCGTGATGCCCCCTACTTCGGCTTTGAAATACCCGATGCACCGGGCAAGTATTTCTACGTTTGGCTCGACGCGCCCATTGGCTACATGGCCAGCTTTAAAAACCTTTGCGATCGTGAAGGCATCGACTTTGATAGCTATTGGGAGAAGGATTCCGAGGCCGAGCTCTACCACTTTATTGGCAAAGACATCGTCAACTTCCACGCCTTATTCTGGCCCGCCATGCTCACCAGTGCCAACTACCGCACGCCGAATAAGGTCTGTGTACACGGCTTTTTAACGGTGAATGGCAAAAAAATGTCGAAGTCGCGGGGCACATTTATTAATGCCCGCAACTACCTCAACTTTTTAGAGCCAGAATATTTGCGCTATTATTTTGCTGCCAAACTGTCATCCAGCGTGGAAGATCTCGACCTCAACCTCGACGATTTTATTCAGCGGGTTAACAGTGACATCGTGGGCAAGGTAGTGAATATCGCCAGTCGCTGCGCCAAGTTTGTCACCCGCGACGGCGACGCCACACTGGCCGCGACTATTGGCGAACCCGAGCTTTGGCAACAGGCCGTAGATGCCGGCAAGGTCATTGCCGATCACTACGAAAACCGCGACTTCGGCAAGGCCGTACGCGAAATTATGGCCATCGCCGATGCGGCCAACGAATACATCGCCGCCAAAGAGCCGTGGAAATTAGCCAAGCAGGAAGGCGCAGAAGCCGAAGTACAGGCCGTTTGCTCGCTGGGTATTAATCTGTTTCGCGTGCTGATGATTTATCTAAAGCCTATTCTGCCCAACATGGCCGAGCAATCCAGCCTCTTCCTCAACGATGATCTAGCCTGGACGGATACTATCGAGCCTTTGCTCAATCACCGTATCGAAATCTTTAAGCCCATGGTCAAGCGGGTAGAAAAAGATAAAGTCGCCGCCATGGTTGAAGCTGGTATTCAAGCCCAGCCAGCTACCCAAGCCACGAAAGAAGCTGCGGCACCCGACTCACCTCTCGCCGCTGAACCTCTGGCCGATGAAATCAGCTTTGACGACTTTATAAAGGTCGATTTGCGAGTGGCCCGCATCGTTGCCGCCAGCCACGTTGAAGGCGCCAGTAAGTTATTGCAGCTCACCCTCGACATCGGCGGTGAAACCCGCAATGTGTTTTCCGGCATTAAGTCGTCTTATAAACCCGAACAACTCGAAGGCCGCCTGACCGTGATGGTCGCCAATTTGGCCGCTCGCAAGATGCGCTTTGGCATGTCTGAAGGCATGGTGCTGGCCGCTGGTGATGACGAAGGTATTTATCTTCTCGAGCCCGACAGTGGTGCCCAGCCAGGGCAGCGAGTGACTTAAACTATCGGCACACGAGACTTGGCCCCTGCCGATCTCGTGTGCCTATATCGCGTGCCGATGCAAAGATATACTGAAGCCGAAAAGGGATATTGCTAAATAGCCTAAAAACGGCCGGTTTTATTATTGAATGAAAGGGGTCAGATCCCCGATAATACCAACCTTCCACCGCTAGATCGAACGGCTGACTCCATGCAGGAATTTGCGCTTATTCTCGTTAGCTCGATACTGGTCAACAATTTTGTGTTGGCACAGTTTCTTGGCCTGTGCCCGTTTATGGGTGTATCCAATAAACTCGAAACCGCCATCGGCATGGCCAGTGCCACCACTTTTGTCATGACCCTGGCCGCTATCTCCAGTTATTTGGTGAATAGCTGGATACTCCAGCCCCTCGGCCTCGAATATTTAAAGACCATCGCCTTTATTCTGGTGATTGCCGTGGTGGTGCAATTCACCCGCCTGTTTATCGAAAAAACCAGCCCATTGCTCTACCGCGTACTCGGCGTTTTTCTGCCCCTCATTACCACCAACTGCGCGGTACTGGGTGTCGCTCTGCAAAACACTGCCAAAAATCGCACTTTCTTTGAAGCCAGCCTCTACGGCTTTGGTGCCGCCCTGGGGTTTTCACTGGTATTGATACTCTTTTCCGCGCTGCGCGAACGCCTATCAGTTGCCGACGTGCCCCAGCCTTTTCAGGGTGCAGCCATCGGCATGATTACCGCCGGCCTCATGTCCCTCGCCTTTATGGGCTTTGCAGGTTTAGTGTGATGAAGCGTTTAATGGCTGTGTTTAATGACTGAAATGTCCTCACTTGAACTCTTGCTCACCGCCGTCATTGCTCTGGTTGCTCTGGCTACCGTGTTTGGCGTGATACTGGGTTACGCTGCCGTGACCTTTAAGGTCGAGGGCAACCCTCTGGTCGAGCAAATCGACGCCCTGCTACCGCAAACCCAGTGCGGTAACTGCGGCTATCCCGGCTGCAAACCCTACGCCCAGGCGATAGTTGACGGCGAAGCAATCAATAAATGCCCCCCCGGTGGCCAGGCGACGATTGATGCTCTGGCCAGCTTGCTCGATGTGCCCGCCCCCGAGCTCGACGCCGAACACGGTGAAGAGGCCGAGGTAAAAAGTGTCGCCTATATTCGCGAAGATGAGTGCATCGGTTGCACCAAATGCATACAGGCCTGCCCGGTCGATGCCATCCTCGGTGCCGCCAAGTTAATGCACACCGTTATCGTCGATGAATGCACCGGCTGCGACCTTTGTGTCGAGCCCTGCCCGGTCGACTGTATCGACATGCTAGAGATACCCCACACACTCGCCGACTGGCACTGGCAAACACCCCTGACACCCGCCCAACGCTTTGCTAGCGACAATACCAGTGACAATCCCGATGCCAACCTTATCGCCACAGATCGCGGCCCAGATCACTCGAAGGATCGCGCCGCATGAGCAAGATTTGGGATATTCACGGTGGTATTCACCCCGCGCAAAACAAGCAGCAATCACTGACTGGGCCAATTCAAGCAGTGCCACTGCCGGACACACTAATACTGCCCTTAAGTCAACATATCGGCGCACCGGCCACACCCGTGGTAAGCGTTGGCGACAAGGTCTTAAAAGGCCAAATGATTGCCGCCGCCAAGGGCTTTGTCAGCGCCCCGGTTCACGCATCCAGCTCGGGCGTGATCAGCGCCATTGAAGAACGGGCCGTGCCCCACGCATCGGGTATGCAAGCCCCCTGCATCGTCATAGAAACCGATGGCCACGACCGCTGGATAGAACACAGTGGCAACGCAGACTACCGCAAAAAAACAGCCGCAGAGTTAGTGGCAATAATCCGCGACGCGGGTATTACCGGGCTCGGCGGTGCGGGCTTTCCCAGCGCAGTTAAACTCCAGCCACGGCAAACCATCGACACGCTGATTATTAACGCCACCGAATGCGAGCCCTATATCACCGCCGACGATCAGTTGATTCGTCAGCGCAGCGCCGACATTCTTATTGGCATCGACATTCTGGCGCATACTCTCGGCGGCCCCGAGCGAGTCTTGATCGGCATTGAAGACAATAAGCCCGAGGCACAGAAGGCTCTCGCCACGGCGCTAGCAGACAAGCTCGTCACTGAAGGCAGTCCTGCTATAGAGGTCGTCGAGTTCCCCACCAAGTACCCCTCCGGTGGTGAAAAACAACTGATCCAGATTTTGACCGGCGAAGAAGTGCCCAGTGGCAAGTTACCCGCCGATTTAGGCATTGTCTGCCAGAACATCGGCACCAGCCACGCCATTTATAGGGCGGTCTGTCACGGCGAGCCGCTGATTACCCGCACCACCACCGTCACCGGACTGGCCTGCGACAAGCCCGGCAATTTTGAGGTTTTGATAGGCACACCCGTTGCACATTTACTCGAGCAAGCCGGCTTTAATGACGCTGTCTGCCCACAGCTCGTAATGGGTGGGCCGATGATGGGCTTCGCCCTGCCCGGTACCACAGTGCCTATTGTTAAATCGACTAACTGCCTGCTCGCCACCACGGCGCAGGAAAGCCCAGCCCCGTCACCGCCCCAGGCCTGTATTCGTTGCGGCCACTGCGCCGAAGTTTGCCCGGTCAACTTACTGCCCCAACAACTCTACTGGCATGCCCAGTCAAAGAACTACGAGCGCCTTGAAGCCCACCATTTAGCCGACTGCATTGAATGCGGTGCCTGCTCCTATGTCTGCCCCAGCAGTATTCCACTGGTGCAATACTACCGTGCAGCGAAGGGTGAAATACGTCTGATTGACGAAGAAAAGCGCCAGTCGGATCGTGCGCGTATACGCTTTGAACACCATCAGGCCCGTATTGAACAAGAGGAAAAGGACAAGGCCGCGAAGCGCGAAGCCCGTAAGCTTGCCGCAGAAGCTGCCAAGGCCAAACGCGAAGCCGAGGCCGCCACTGAAAACACAACACAAAAGACAGATGCTAGTAGTATTAGCAGCACTGCCCAAGACACGGGCGACCTCGATATTGTGCAGGCAGCACTGGCTCGTGTTGCAGCGAACAAAGCCTCCCCGCAAGATCAACGCAAGCGCTTTGAGCGCGCCATTGAAACCACGTCTGCGCGACTCGCAAAGACTGAACAGGTACTTGAAGCACTCACTAAAGACAGTAGCTCTGAGCTTAATAAAGAGCAGCGAGCCCACCACGATCAACAGCGAGCCACCATCGAACAGGCTCGCCTGCGCCATCAGGAGGCGAAAAACAAGTTAGCCGCGCTCGATGCCGAACAGCCCTCTAAACAAACGGCACAACCTGAAACACCCACTGCCAGCAGCGATGATCCTGGTCTCGACCGTGCCGCCACCGCCATCGCCCGCGCGCAAAAAAATGCCGCAGAGCAGGCTTTAATGTCGCCCCAGCAAAAATTGCAAAAGCAGCGCGACGCTCTTGAAAAACGCTTGAGTAAAGCACAAACCCGGCTGGCACAAGCCGAGAGTGAGGGTAGCGAACAACTTGAAGCCTTCAGTAATGCTGTCGCCACATTGAACGAGAAAATTAAAGCGGCGGATCTTGAGCTAGCCACTTTTGCTCAAACCCACCAGCCTGCCAATGAGCAGACAGCGCAAAACGAGGAAAATAGCTAATGGCCCTCGGTCGCAGTAGCTCACCCCATGCCCACGGCCCACGCTCCACCCAGTGGCTAATGCAGCAAGTACTGCTTGCCACTGTGCCCGGCTTGATAGTACTCACCAGCTTTTTTGGTATTGGCACCCTCCTCAATATTCTTATTGCCAGTGTTACCGCCATTGGCTGTGAAGCGGCGATTCTGAAACTGCGCAATCGCCCCATTGGCTTTTACCTGCGTGATTACAGCGCCCTGGTCACCGCTGTCTTGCTCGGCCTCGCCCTGCCGCCGCTGGCACCCTGGTGGTTAACCGTCACCGGCACGGCCTTTGCCATTATTATTGCCAAACATCTTTACGGCGGTATGGGTTACAACCCCTTTAACCCGGCGATGATCGGCTACGTGGTGCTATTAATTTCCTTCCCCCTACAAATGAGCGCCTGGCTCGCCCCCGGGGGGCTGCTGGTCGATGGTGCCCCGGCCCTGGCACCCGATTTCATTTCCTCTCTGCAGATAGTCTTCATGGGTAACCCCATTGACGGCTTTACGGCAGCAACCCCCCTCGATGCCTTCAAGCACAACAGTGGTTTACTGGTTGATCAGTTTTACCAACAGACGCCGCAGTTTTCTCAGGCACGCTGGGCAGGCTTTGGCTGGGAATGGGTCAATATTGGCTTCCTGCTCGGTGGCATCTACCTGCTGGCACGCAAGGTTTTTACCTGGCACGCGCCTGTGGGAATGCTCGCTGGCCTTTCGATAATGGCACTGTTTAATTACGATGGCGGCAGTTCAGCCAGCAATGGCTCAATCATTTTCCACCTGCTCAGTGGCGCGACCATGTTCGGCGCGTTTTTTATTGTTACCGACCCAGTAACCTCAGCCACCAGCAACCGGGGCCGACTGATTTACGGCGCCCTGATTGGCGTCATTCTGTTTCTAATACGAAGCTGGGGTAACTACCCCGACGCCCTTGCCTTTGCCGTACTGCTGATGAATTTTGCCGCGCCGTTTATCGACTATTACACGCCGCCACGCACCTATGGCCACGGCAAGTCGGGCACCATCATCCACCGCTCGAAGGAGGATTAAAGGTGGGCAGCCAACTGGAAAAATCCATGGGTTTAAATGGCAGAGTGCTCGGCCTGTTTGCGCTGATTACCTCACTGTTGCTTGCCGGCACTCACCTGGGCACCAAAGATAAAATTGCTGATTCACAACGCCGCGCCGCGCAAAAAGCCCTGCTTGAAATCATTCCCGAAGAACGCCACGACAACGACATTCTCACCGACACCCTGAGTATTCCCCAGCACTACTGGTCGATACTCGGCCTTAAAAAAGGCGGTGAATTACACCTCGCTCGCAAAGACGGCGACGTATTTGCACTCATCGTGCCCGCCGTGGCACCGGACGGTTACAGCGGTGCCATTGAGATGATTGTCGGTATTAATATGGACGGCAAGATTGCCGGTGTCAGAGTGCTTAATCACAGTGAAACCCCCGGTCTGGGAGACAAAGTCGAACTGAAGAAAAGCCCCTGGGTACTGAGCTTTGATGGCAAGTCTATTGGCTCACCACCTGCGGCGCGCTGGAAGGTGAAAAAAGACAAGGGTGATTTCGATCAATTTACCGGGGCAACCATCACGCCCCGCGCCGTTGTGGCGCAGGTGGAACGCGCACTGCATTACTTTGGCGAAGATAGAAAGCGTATTATTGAGGCCGCCGCCCTGGCGCTCACCAACACAACGACCGGGGAAGCCAATCGCGCAGCAATAAGTGACACACCGGCTGACGAAAAAAACACCCCAAATGACGCGGGAGACACACCATGAACGATGTAGCCTACGGCGAAATAAGCCGCAACGGTTTGTGGAACAACAACCCTGCACTGGTGCAGTTACTTGGGCTTTGCCCCCTACTCGCGGTAACCGGCTCGGTGGTCAATGCTCTCGGCCTTGGCCTGGCCACGTTAGCGGTACTGGTCGGTTCGAATATTGCCGTATCACTGATTCGCCATCAGGTTGGGGATGCCATTCGCACCCCGGCCTTTGTGATGATTATCGCCACCTTCACCACCTGCACTGAAATGCTGATGAAGGCTTACACCTACGAGCTGTATCAAATTCTGGGTATTTTTATTCCACTGATCGTCACCAACTGCGCCATCCTCGGCCGCGCCGAAGCCTTTGCCAGCAAGCAGCCACTGCTGCCCGCCGCCTTTGACGGATTGATGATGGGACTGGGGTTTGGTGCCGTGTTACTGGTGCTCGGCGCGATTCGCGAAATTCTTGGCAGCGGCACCCTGTTCGCCAATATGGATCTCTTATTTGGCCCCATTGCCAGCAACTGGGGTTTTCAGCTATTCGGCGACGGTTACGGCTTTTTGGTGATGATCCTGCCACCCGGTGCCTTTCTGGTGACAGGTTTATTAATCGCCCTAAAAAACATCATTGATAGCCGCCAGCAAGCCCGGCTTGCAGAAACTCAAAGCGCCCCACTTAAAGGCTCCAAACGAGTACGAACGACGGGCGCTATTCAGTAAGCAGCGAAGATATATACGCCAAAAAATAAGTATCGAAAAGATAAGTATTGAAAGAATAATTCAGCCATAAAAAAACCGACAGTTGTCGGTTTTTTTATGGCGAGAAAATGAAGAAACTAGGTAAGCAGTTTTTTAGCTATCGGTTCCATCTTACCCGCCAGATCAAAATCCAGATGCGTGATACCGCCAGCCCGGTGGGTGAGTAAAGAAATCTCCACCACATTCCAGACATTCACCCAGCGTGGATGATGGTCGAGAGACTCACAGGCCAGTGCCGACTGCGCCATAAAACCAAAAGCATCGCTAAAGCTGGCAAACTCGTAGCGTCGATTCAGTTTGCCCTCGCTAATAGCCCACGGAGATTGAGCATTCGCATTAAGTGCCGCAAGTTGGCTATCGAGTTCGTCCTGGGTAAGTAGAGGTGGCTTGGCCATAATAGTTTGTCCCTGTTAATTATTAGTATTTGTTAGTCGGCGCTGATCTTAGCAATGACACTCGCTTTTGATCATAGCCTATTTGTGAAGATGCAGAACATCCATGCCAGTATTAAATTCCAGGCAAATAAGGGCCAGCTCACTTAAGCTCGAAGTGATGAGCCTTATCTAATCGAGACGGTAAAGCACGAGGCTATTGATCGCTTTAGCCATCGCCTTAACAACCTGCACATATCGCTCATCACCGAGGCCGCCGTAACGACGCTCGAATGCCACTTTACTAAGGTTTTCTTCGAGCCCACTGATATCGGCCATAAGCAGCGTATCCCCCCTGCCCTTCGCGAGTCTGTTTTGCAACGTGCGGGCCGATGCAGCGGAGGCCACCGCATGTTCGGCAAAATAGATGCCCGCCATATCGGCGGCGAGATCTTTAAAGCTAAAACCACTACCACTGCTAGCATCGTCAAACTCTTTGCGTAGGCCTACGGCATTCGACATCGCCCCACCGGCCGCGACAGTAAGTGCGGCAGATGTCATGAAATGCTGAACAAGATCTGTACGGCCATGGAGACGTAACTTAGCCCGCCGCGGCTTTGGCCAATTTTGCGCCTCTGGAATTAGCTGACTGAGCCCACCGCCATTAGCGTAGGCAGCCAGCACGATAATAGCGGCTTTGTTTTCAGCCACCGGGTCGGCATTTTTTGAACGCTCCCGAGCAAAGCGAAATGTAGCTTCGAGCAGACGGGTAAATGTAAGGTTTCTACCCTGGCGATCCACCTCTGCGACAAGAAACTGATTATAAGCTGACAAAGCTCGACGTTCGTCGGCAGTAATTAGGCGCCCACGTAACGTCTCGATCGAATCTGCCCGCCATTGATAAGTGAGGGCGATATCGTCAGCGCCAATATCAAGTGCCCGCACCATCTTTTCTCCCTCTTGCACAACGGGGAGCGCGTCTATGTGGCCAATGGCAATTTTCAGCACAGCATCAATTAGGGCGGAGGGAAAAGCAATTTGTCCCACTCGCAAAGCGTGAATATTTAAATCCTTTATTCCCGAATCACCGGAGCTACTGCCTATTACGGCTTCGATATTGAGATAGCTGGAGGCCCGCTGTTTGTAGGGTAAAAAGGTTGATATATCCCAACTGGTTTTGAGCGCCAACAGCCCCTCTTTAATGTTCAGCACCGCACCAACAGAATTGAGACGCCGGGCAAGATGACTGGCTAATAAGTTGAGTTCTTTTTCACTCAGGGTGATCGTTTTCGTCTGATCACTGCGTAAATCCCCCGGCCGGTGTTGGCGAAGAATTTGTTTAACTCGATCAATATTCGCCGAGCTCAAGGGGGCTTGCTCGGCGACCAGCGGCGAGGACTCTATACACAAGGCGAGCACAGCTAGCATGCCAAGCAGTAGCAATAAGGGTGTAATAAGGCAGAGGCGAAACAAGAGAATCATCAGTCTAGTGTCTCACACTACTCACCGCTTTATAGGGGGGTATGGCAGGCACCGTCCCCGCCCGGTAGGTATTAACGCACTAAGCTCTCTTCAATCGGTCTTCAGCCTCGCTTCAACCTCAAGCACCAATCGAGTTGTGGCAATCAGGCTATCGGGTGTCAGGCTGATGGAATCGATACCTAGTTCGACCAGAAACTCTGCCATATCGGGATAATCCGACGGCGCCTGCCCACATAAACCCGAATGACGTTGATTGCGCTGGGCACCCTCGACGGCGAGACGAATCATTTGTTTAACGCCGGGATCGCGCTCGTCAAAATCGAAGGCGACGATTTCAGAGTCCCGGTCAACACCCAGAGTGAGCTGGGTAAGATCATTTGAGCCAATGGAAAAACCGTCAAACAACTGGGCAAAATCATCAATTAAAATCACGTTGTTGGGGATTTCGCACATTACATAAACCTGCAAGCCATTTTCACCGCGCTTAAGACCGTTGTCTGCCATCGCCGCCAGTACAGCTTTCGCCTCTTCTATACGGCGACAAAAGGGGATCATTAAAATCACATTAGTCAGGCCCATTTCTTCACGTACCCGCAGCATGGCCTTGCACTCCAGCTCAAAACCTTCGGCGTAGGCCGGGTGGGTGTAGCGCGAGGCACCGCGAAAACCAATCATCGGGTTGTCTTCATCCATCTCAAAGTCGGTGCCGCCAAGCAGAGCCGCGTATTCATTGCTTTTAAAATCAGACATCCTCACCACTACCGGCTTGGGGTAAAACGCGGCGGCAATAGTACCCACCCCTTCAGACAGGCGCTGCACAAAATAGTCACTGGGGGATGTATAAGTCTGAGTCAGACTTTGTAAGGCTTCACGCTGGTGCTTGTCACTGACCCGCTGGGGGTAGAGCAATGCCATGGGATGGGCCTTGATGTATTCACCAATAATAAATTCCATACGTGCCAGGCCAACGCCGTCGTTGGGAATAAAGCTGGTTTTAAAGGCTAATTCCGGATTACCCAGATTGACCATGATTTTTGTTTTGGGTCGGGCCAGTTCGTCGATAGGCGTTTCTTCCACCTGCCAGTCGAGTACGCCCTCATAAACCACACTTTGATCACCCTCGGCACAATTGACGGTAAGCAGCTGCCCATTTTCGATAGCTGTCGTCGCATCACCAGTGCCGACCACAGCGGTAATACCCAGCTCGCGGGCAATAATCGCAGCATGGCAGGTGCGCCCACCGCTATCAGTAATAATTGCAGCGGCCGTTTTCATCACAGGCTCCCAGTCGGGGGCAGTAATTTTAGACACTAGAATCTCACCGGGCTGGAAGTCTTTAAGTTCACTCGCACTGCGAATAATACGCGCCCGCCCCGTCGCTATCGACGTACCCACTGCCCGCCCTCGGGCGACAATATTCCCCCGTTGACTACCGAGCTGATATTGCTTTAGGACAGACTTGCTTTGTTGTCTGACGACGGTTTCTGGGCGCGCCTGAATGACATACAAGTCACCGTCGATACCATCTTTTGCCCATTCCATATCCATCGCCACGGTTTGGTTTGCCCGCCCCGACTTCGTCGAATAGTGCCGCTCAACCTTGATGCAGTAGTCCGCCAGTTGCAGCACCTCGGCATCGTTAATACAAAAGCGTTTCTGCTCGGCCAGCTCGGTGTCTACGGTCTCTGTGGCCTGAGTTTTAACCCCGGCACTGGCATAGACCATTTTCACTCGTTTACTGCCCAGGCTGCGGCGCAGCACCGTACGATAGCCCTGCTCATAGGTCGGCTTGTGGACATAAAACTCATCCGGGGCAACCGCGCCTTGCACCACTGTTTCACCTAAACCGTAAGAGCCGGTAATAAAGGCAACATCGGGAAAGCCCGTTTCGGTATCGACGGAAAACATCACACCGCTAGCGGCAAGGTCAGAACGCACCATCTTCATTATCCCAATCGACAGAGCCACGGAGAAGTGATCAAAACCCTGGTCGACGCGATAGTGAATGGCACGGTTGGTAAATAGGCTGGCAAAGCAACGGCGGCAGGATTCGATTAAGGCCTCGTCGTTACGCAGGTTCAGAAAGGAGTCATGCTGGCCAGCAAAGGAAGCCTCGGGCAAATCCTCCGCCGTGGCCGACGAACGCACCGCAAAACTCAGGTCGCCACTGTACTGAGCGCGCAGTTGGGCAGTGGCGGTAATAATTTCAGCCTGCAAATCGGCGGGCAGGCCCGCATCGTAAATAATGGCTCGCGCCCTTGCACCGCAGGCGGAGAGAGAGCCAATATCATCCGGGTCGAGCTCGGCAAGCGTCGCGTGCAAAGCCTCTAAAGCATCACCCTGCGCCAGCACATGGTGATAAGCCTCGGCAGTAATCGCAAAGCCATTGGGTACCTTCACGCCTGCCGGGACTAACTGCTGATAAAGCTCGCCCAACGAGGCATTCTTGCCACCGACAAGGGCGACATCGTCATTACTCAGCGTTTCAAACCAGCGGATATAACGGGCGAATTTTCGTTTATTCGTTACCACTTAAGTCTCCATTCATGGGGCGGTATAAAGCATTTTTGTTATCGGCGTATATCCTGGCCACATGAATTTCCGGTCTATTCAATCAAGCACCTGAGTATAGAAAAGTATTCGTCGGTAGAGGCTGGTTGAAATCAAGTAAGCGCTGATCAAACAGCCTTGTGTGCACAATTGAGGCCTCTGCACGACGACCACTCGTCTCCCTGTCATCGGATTGACTCATTGGTGCTGTTTCGTCGGCTAACTTGTGCTTAAATCAAAAGCTTTTCGGGCGAGCTAAAAACACGCCAATACTGGTTATGCTGGGCTATGGATAAATTCGACAAGCGAGAGCATTTTGCGAGCAGGTATAAATCGCCCTTGTCAAAACGACAGACTGCGCGGGCCTATACCGGTTCGCTGGCCGATGAAAATAGCCAGTTAAAAGCGACCATAAAAGAGTTAATTGATAGCGCCCGCTACAACCAGCAAACTCAGGACAGATTCTATGCCCTTGAGCTTTACTTCCTCGAGGCTAACTCCTACGAACTCCTTATTCGGCGCATACTGACCGATCTCAAACGCCAGTTAAAATTAACTCAGGTCGAGCTATTTCTGCTCGACCTCCAGCAGGAAACACAGCAACTCATCGCCGAAATATACGGCCAACTAAATTACAAAAATTTGTTCTATACCGATTCAGTCAACGCAATTAAGGCGATTTACTCGGGCAACATACAGCTTATTCTCAGTAACGAACAAGAGGACATTGCCAAACTTGGCCCCGGTATGAGCCAGAGCGTCGCCCTGCTACCCCTGCGCAGAGGCAACCATATTATCGGCAGTTTGCATTTGGGCAGTCGTGACCATGAGCGCTTTCACCCCGGCTTGGGCGGAGAGTTCCTATTACACCTGGGTACGATCATAAGTGTCTGTATTGAAAGCTCCATTAATCAAGAGCGCTACAAGCACCTCAGCCTGGTCGACCTGCTGACCCGCGCCAAAAACCGCCGCTTTTTCTTTCAAGCACTGGGTACAGAAATTGCCCGCTCAAAGCGCTCAAAGAAACCGCTGTCCTGTTTATTTATCGACATCGACCACTTTAAAGCCGTGAACGACAACCACGGGCATTTAACCGGCGACCGGGCACTGCGCAGTGTTGCCGACACCATCGTGCCACTATTGCGCCAGTCCGATGTACTGGCTCGCTTTGGCGGCGAAGAATTCACCGTTCTACTGCCCGACTGCGACCTCAGCCACGCCGAAGAAATTGCCGAAAGAATTCGCGATAAAATTTCGCGTGTCAATATTGCTAATGACAAGCAGCAAAATTTTCAACTCACCGTTTCCATTGGTGTCAGCTATTGGCAAGAGGGACAAAAAGGCTTTACCGACAGCGAGTCCATACAAAACCACCTCATCAGCCAAGCCGACAAGGGTGTGTATCAAGCCAAGGAAGATGGACGGAATTGTGTACGCATTGTTGAATAAAAACCGGCAACTAACCGTAATTCCCCCTAATAGAAAACCGTTTTCAATCGACAAAATAATAATCTGCTAACGCTTGTAAAAAGGATGAACATGGACGTTTCAAAAAGAGAAATAACTTTACGCTTTCTTGCCGAACCGACGGATGCCAATTTTGGCGGTAATGTACACGGCGGTATCGCCATGAAATGGCTCGATCAAGCCGGCTACGCCTGTGCCACCGGCTGGAGCGGTCGTTACTGTGTCACTGCGTTTGTCGGCAATATCAATTTTCGCAAGTCCATTGCGGTCGGTCACCTTATTGAAGTTAATGCCAAAGTAATTCATACGGGTACTAGTAGCATGCACCTCGCAGTCAATATCAGTAGTGGTGATACCAAAAGCACTGCGCTCAACAAAGCCATGCACTGCATTATGGTATTTGTCGCTGTCGATGAGAACCGGCGACCCAGCTCAGTCCCCCTGTGGACAGCCGAGAGCGAAGAAGATATTCGACTGGAAAAATATGCGATCACTATTAAAGAATTACACAAGGCCAATAAAGACAAGCTAGATTTAATAATGGGCTGAAGCTGGCCAGATCACTTGACGGTGTACTAGCGCAGTACGCAACGCTTATTAGAAAGTTATGAGTGTTGGCCTAAGCATGCTATGCCCTTATCAGGCACCCTACTTTGTTACGACTTTCTCAATAGCCTGCGTAAAATCCATTCGTAAATAAAAAAATAGACAAAGGCAGTAGGCACAAAAAAGCCCGCTTTATTAAGCAGGCTTTCTAGTCGTTGACTACAACAATTTTGGTCGGAGCGGCCGGATTTGAACCGACGACCACCACACCCCCAGTGTGGTGCGCTACCAAGCTGCGCTACGCTCCGATATTTGCCCTTTAAGGCAAGGCGTGCATCTTACCGGATGGCCTTTTGAAAGCAAGTAAAAAGTGCTTTAAAAGCGGCTTTTCCTTTATCCTTTTCCCGCTATCAATAAAGGCGATAGCCTAGGCTTTGAGCATACTCAGTACGTCTTCTAACTCGCTGACGGTTTGATTGATAATCTGGCGAATTTGCGTGGCTTCTTCTTTTACCGTTTCGCCGCCTAAACGCTGGCGGGCACCACCGATGGTAAAGCCCTGATCGTAGAGCAGAGAGCGAATCTGGCGAATTAAGAGGACATCCTGGCGTTGGTAGTAGCGGCGATTGCCACGGCGCTTAAGTGGGCTGAGGCTGGGGAATTCTTGCTCCCAGTAACGCAGCACGTGGGGTTTAACTTCGCAAAGCTCACTGACTTCACCAATGGTAAAGTAGCGTTTGCTGGGGATTGGCGCTAGTTCGCTGTTGTTACTCGCTTCCAGCATAGTTCTCTACCCTCACTTTTAACTTTTGCCCGGGTTTGAATGTAACGACACGGCGCGCTTCAATGGGAATGTCTTCACCCGTTTTGGGATTTCTACCGGGTCTAACACTTTTGTCCCGTAGATCGAAATTACCAAATCCGGAGATCTTAACCTGTTCGTTTTCAGCTAAAGATAGTCGGATTTCTTCGAAAAAGCATTCGACAATTTCCTTTGACTCTCTCTTATTAAGGCCGAGCTCTTCGTAGAGCATTTCGGCAATATCGGCCTTGGTTAATGCAGACATTATTACCCTCTTAAATTCGCAGCGTGATCGTTTTCGAGTGCCTTGATAACTGCGTCCATTGCGGTATTGACATCTTCGTCATTAAGGGTGCGTGATTTATCCTGAAAGGTCAAGCCGATGGCGACACTTTTCCTATTAGTTTCAATGTGTTTGCCCTCATAGACATCAAAAACCTTTAAGTCAATGAGGTGCTCGCCAGCGCTTGCTTTGGCCGTTGCCACAAGCTCACCAATGACTACATCTGTGTGCAAAGACAGGGATATATCGCGGCGCACAGCCGGGTATTTACTAATTTCATCAAAAGCGGCTATTTGACCCTGAGTAATTTCAGTTAACATCAACTCGAAGACATACACCGGCTGACTCAAGCCCAGTGACTGCTGAAGCGTTGGGTGTAACTTGCCAATATGGCCGAAGGTCTCACCCTGCTTATTGACCAGTGCCAGAGTTTGCCCGGGGTGTAGAGCTGGGTGCTCAGCGCCGGTAAATTCTACCAAAGCATCTGTACCACAAAGGGCAAGTATCGCCTCTACATCGCCTTTAATATCGTAAAAATCGACCTCAGTGGCCGGGTCTGCCCAACCCTCCTGAGCGCGGGTGCCGGTGATCGCGCCAGCGAGCATTTTTTGCTGGCTCAGCTGGTCGCCCTCTGCCACGAAGCGCAGGCCGCTTTCAAACACTCGCACACGGGATTGCTGGCGGTTCAAATTGTACTTAACGGTGTTGAGCAAGCCGGTCAGCAAACTGGTGCGCATCACCGCCATGTCGGCGCTGATGGGGTTGGCGACATCGACGCTGGCAACACCGGGGTTAACCTGGCTCTGCATAGCGGGGTCGACAAAGCTGTAAGTGATAGCCTCTTGATAGTCGCGGCTAACCAGTAGCTGGCGAATATCGGCGAGGCTGGATGTCGCCTCCGCCGTGGGCTGAATTTCCAGGGGCATATTGATCGTTGCCACAGGCAGATTGTTGTAGCCGTAGATACGGGCAACCTCTTCGATCAAATCGGCTTCGATGGCAAGATCGAAACGCCAGCTCGGTACGCTGCACAGCCATTCATCGGCCAACGGCTGGCTAACGCCGAGACCCAGCCGAGTCAGCATATCGGTGACCAGATCATTGCCAAGCTCGAGAGTTAACTGCTGCTGTAAACGGCTTTTACGCAGGGTGATTGTCCGTTCAGTACCCGCTTGAGGCGCACTGCCAGCCGCTGTAACAGGGCCAGCCTGTCCGCCGACTATTTTCAGTAAAAGTTCAGTTGCTCTTTCAAGAGCGACTAAGGGCAACTGAGTGTCGACACCGCGCTCAAAGCGATGAGAGGCATCGGTATGCAGGCCATACTCACGGGCTTTACCCGCCAGTGCGAGGGGTACAAAATGAGCACTTTCAAGAAAGATAGACTTCGTCGCTGCACTAACGCCGCTGTCTTTGCCGCCCATAATACCGGCTATTGCGAGAGGCCCGTTTTTATCGGCAATCAGCAGCGTTTCCGCTTTAAGTTCAACCGCAGCATCGTCGAGTAAGACGAGCTTTTCACCCTCTTTAGCAAAGCGCACATCAATATCACCCGCCAGAGTATCGAGATCAAAGGCATGCATGGGTTGGCCAAGCTCGAGCATTACGTAATTGCCAACATCAACCACCGGATCGATGGAGCGAATACCACTGCGACGCAGTTTTTCCTGCATCCACTGTGGTGACGGCTGGCTCATATCTACAGCACTAATCACCCGGCCCGCATAGTGGGAACAGGCGCTGGGGGCAGAGATAGAAATAGATAGACTCTGCTCACTACCCCTACCCGCAGCCACTGCCCTTGTTTTTACGAATTTTGGCGTGAGTTTATTCAGCACACCGACTTCCCGCGCCAGACCTTGAATGCTCAGGCAATCACCGCGGTTCGGGGTTAAGTCAACTTCGACAATATTGTCATCAAGCCCATAAAGTTCAATGAGGGTTTGCCCCAGTGGAGCGTCGCTGGGCAGCTCCATAATGCCACTGGTGTCTTCATTCAAACCCAGCTCATCGCCCCCACAAAGCATGCCAAAGGAGTCGACGTCGCGCAGCTTCGCCTGACCAATTTTCATGCCACCGGGCAGCACCGCACCGACCTGGGCGAAAGCCGTCACTAAGCCTTCGCGGGCATTGGGCGCACCGCAAACCACTTGCACGATAGAGTCACCACCGCAATTAACCTGACAAACTTGCAACTTGTCGGCCTTGGGGTGGGCGGCGACGGATTCTATGCGGGCAACCACAACACCTTCAAAGGTAGCCGCCGCTTCAACACCATCGACCTCAAGGCCAGCCATGGTCAACTGGGCGATAAGCTCATCGCAGTTTAGGTTGGGGTTAGCCAGCTCGCGCAGCCATGATTCACTGAATTTCATCGTAATTTATTCTCGAATTTACTTAAATAAAATTATATAACTTACTGAAATTAAAATTGTTTTAAGAACCTTAGATCGTTCTCAAAGAAGAGCCGCAAATCGTTCACTCCGTAGCGCAGCATAGCCAGGCGCTCAACGCCCATGCCGAAGGCGAAGCCGCTGTACTGATCGGGGTCGATACCGCTGTGGGTGAAGACATTGGGATGCACCATGCCGCAACCCATAATTTCCAGCCAGCCGGTCTGCTTACAAACGCGACAGCCTTTACCCTTGCAGTTGGTGCACTGAATATCGACTTCAGCGGAGGGTTCGGTGAAGGGGAAATAAGAGGGGCGAAAACGCACCGCTAGATCGGCCTCAAAAAAGGCTTTCAGAAATTGGTCCACCGTGCCTTTCAAATCGGCAAAGCTGACATTCTTATCAACCACCAAACCTTCAACCTGGTGAAACATCGGCGTGTGGGTTAAATCGGAATCACAGCGGTAGACGCGACCCGGGCAGATAATGCGAATCGGTGGCTTCTGCCGTTCCATTGTGCGCACTTGTACCGGGGAGGTGTGGGTACGTAGTACCGTAGTCGGGTCGATATAAAAGGTATCGTGCATCGCCCTCGCCGGGTGGTGAGCGGGAATATTCAGGGCTTCGAAGTTGTGGTAATCGTCTTCAATCTCCGGCCCCTCCTCCACCTGATAACCCACTGAGGTGAAGAACTCTTCGATGCGCGCCATGGTCTGCGTCACCGGGTGCAGACTGCCCACCTCGCTCTTGCGCCCCGGCAGTGTCACGTCAATGCGCTCACTATCGAGCTGCGCCTGTAGCAGTGCAGTTTCAAGTTCTTGGCGGCGAGTATTAATGGTGTTTTGCAGGGCAACTTTAACTTCGTTAATTACCGCCCCAGCTTTGGGTCGCTCCTGCGCCGAGAGCTTGCCAAGGGTTTTCAGCATGCCGGTAATTTTGCCCTTCTTACCTAAATACTCGACGCGAAGCTGGTCCAGATCTGCAACTGTCTCAGCCGCTTTTATAGATAGCTCTGCCTCGTCGGCCAGGGTGTGAAGATTGTCCATGATTTGTCCTTAAGCTGAGCACTTAACTAAGCTCAGCTTATTTATAGATTGGGGCTTAAAGTTAATTGTAACGGTGGTGCTTTATATGGGTGGTGCTAAACAAAAAGGGAAAGAGCCTTGGCCCTTTCCCTTTTTGTGATCGAAAACAGTTTCCGGCCAGGCCGGAACGCTATCGTCTAAGCCAAAGCAGCTTTAGCCTGATTAACAATTTGTGCAAACGCTGGCTTGTCGTGAATAGCCAGGTCTGACAACACTTTACGATCAAGCGTGATTCCCGCCTTTTTAAGGCCAGCAATGAACTGACTGTAGCGCATACCCTCTACGCGAGTCTGAGCATTGATACGGGCAATCCATAGAGCACGAAAAGTACGCTTCTTAACGCGACGGTCGCGATAAGCGTACTGGCCGGCTTTGGTAACAGCCTGGGTCGCAACGCGATAAACGCGGCTACGAGCACCGTAGTAACCTTTGGCTTGCTTGAGAACTTTTTTGTGACGGCGGTGTGCAGTTACACCTCGTTTTACTCGGGGCATCTTCTATCCTCCTGTCTGATTAAGTACGTAGCATACGGTCAACGGCTGGTACATCAGCAGCTTGTAAAGTGCTGGTGCCCCGCAATTGACGCTTACGCTTAGTCGTCATCTTGGTGAGAATATGGCTTTTGTTAGCATGCTTATGCTTATAGCCTGAACTGGTTTTTTTAAACCGTTTCGCCGCACCACTGTGGGTCTTTGCTTTTGGCATTGGATTACTCCTCGATAGAGGTTAAATAAAAGAAAAAGACTGCCGGTTAGCCTGCCAAAAGGCTAATTGCGATCAGTTAAGAAGTGCCGAATAAATCAGGACTTACTTAAGACTTTTTCTTGCTTTTGGGGGCGATGACCATCGTCAACTGCCGGCCTTCCATTTTTGGAAACTGCTCGACATTCCCCAATTCTTCAAGATCCGCTTCGATGCGCTTGAGCATCTCCATTCCCAACTCCTGGTGGGCCATTTCGCGTCCGCGAAAACGTAGCGTGATCTTTGCTTTGTCGCCATTCTCAAGGAAGCGCACCAGATTGCGCATCTTGATATCGTAATCGCCCGAATCGGTACCTGGGCGAAACTTCATTTCTTTAATTTGTGTCTGCTTTTGCTTTTTACGCTGGGCGGCCTGTTGCTTTTTGGCCTCAAACACATGCTTGCCGTAGTCCATGAGCTTACAGACTGGAGGCTGGCCATCCGGCGCAATTTCAACCAGATCGAGAGACTTCTCAGCTGCCAGACGCTTGGCTTCCTCCAAACTGACGACACCTATCTGTTCGCCTTCCGCACCGACTAAACGCAATTCTGGCGCTTCAATTTCATCATTCAGTTTGGATCGCTTGCTCGAGCTCTTGGCGTAACTTTTCTTAATAGTGTTTCTCCACTGTTTCTTTAATTCAAAAGCACACGACCGCGACGTTGCACATCCTCATTGAGCAACTCGGCAAAGGCATCAATTGCCAAACTGCCAAGGTCTTTGCCCTCACGGGTGCGCACGGCCACGGTTTGTGTTTCGACCTCTTTATCACCGACAACCAGTAGATAAGGAGTTCGCTGCATACTGTGCTCGCGGATTTTAAAACCGATCTTTTCATTTCTCAAGTCATTTATCACCCGGAAGCCCTTGTTATTCAAGGTTTCGGTCACTAAATGCACGTAATCGGCCTGTTTGTCGGTAATATTCATTACCACGGCCTGCTCGGGTGCCAACCAGGCGGGGAAGGCGCCTTCGTATTGTTCGATCAATATACCGATAAAACGCTCGAAGGAACCGAGCACCGCACGGTGCAACATCACCGGCACCTGACGTGAACCATCTTCGCTGACATATTGTGCATCGAGGCGGCCCGGCATAGAAAAGTCGACCTGTATGGTGCCCAGCTGCCAAACGCGGCCGATGCAATCTTTCAGTGAAAATTCAATCTTCGGCCCGTAAAAAGCACCTTCACCCGGCAGCAATTCCCAGGGCAAATCTTTGGCATCGAGGGCATCGGCCAGGGCCTTCTCGGCCTTGTCCCAAACGTCATCCGCCCCGACGCGCTTTTCAGGTCGTGTCGAGAGACGATAAATTACCTCACTGAATCCGAAGTCGGCATAGATGTCGTGCAGGAAATCAATAAACTCAGACACTTCTGACTGCACCTGGTCTTCGGTACAAAAAATGTGGGCGTCGTCCTGAGTGAAGCCCCTCACCCGCATAATGCCGTGCAGAGAACCCGAAGGCTCGTTGCGATGACAGGAGCCAAACTCAGCAAGACGCAGAGGCAGGTCGCGGTAGCTCTTCAAACCCTGATTGTAGACCTGGATATGACAGGGGCAGTTCATTGGCTTAACGGCGAAGTCACGCTCATCAATATGCAGGGCAAACATGTCATCGCCAAATTTATCGGCGTGGCCCGAGCGCTCCCACAATGAATAGTCCACCAACTGCGGAGTGCGAATTTCGCTATAACCGGCAGCGCGCTGAGCACTACGCATGTACTCTTCGATCTGGGTATAAACGGTCCAGCCACGGGGATGCCAAAACACCATGCCCGGTGCTTCTTCCTGAATATGGAAAAGATCCAGTTTCTTGGCAATTTTGCGATGATCGCGCTTTTCAGCTTCTTCTATGCGATGCAGGTAGGCCTTGAGTTCTTTCTTGCTGGCCCAGGCAGTGCCGTAAATACGCTGCAGCATCTCATTGTTAGAGTCACCGCGCCAATAGGCACCAGCCACCTTGGTCAGCTTAAAGGCTTTAATTTTGCTGGTATTTGGCACATGGGGGCCACGGCAAAGATCAGTGAAGTCACCCTGACTGTAGAGCGAGAGGTCTTCTTCGCTGGGGATAGATTCAATAATCGCCGCTTTGTAGTCTTCACCGAGACCACGAAAAAACTCAACGGCATCATCACGACTCTTAACCTGTCGCGAAACCTCGAGACTGGCCGAGCTCAGCTCTTTCATCTTTTTCTCGATGGCCAGCAGGTCTTCGGGCGTAAAGGGTCGTTCGTAGGCGAAGTCGTAATAGAAGCCATCATCAATAACCGGGCCGATGGTGACCTGAGCTTCGGGGTACAGTGTTTTTACTGCCTGAGCCATCAGGTGGGCGCAGGAGTGGCGAATTACCTCAAGGCCCTCTTCATCTCTCTCGGTAATAATGGCGACATCGGAGTCGTGCTCAATCAAGAAGGAGGTATCGACAACAAAGCCGTTGACCTTGCCGGCAAGGGCAGCCTTGGCTAAGCCGGGGCCAATATCGAGAGCGACATCATGAAGAGTGACGGCGGCATCAAAACTGCGTTGACTACCATCGGGGAGGGTAATAAGCGGCATCTTGCTTTCCTTAATCTCAGTGGTGACCCCTACTAAAGGCCACTTGCTTACGTCATACATAAGGTAACAACTTAGCAAACACCAGGGCCATAGATGACCCGGAAGAATTACTTTAACGAATGTTACTACCAAAATAATTGGTAGGCACGAGTGGATTCGAACCACCGACCCCCACCATGTCAAGGTGGTGCTCTAACCAACTGAGCTACGTGCCTGCTACGAGGGCGCGTAATGTAGCAGCGAGTCTCACAATTTACAAGGTTTGTTTACTATTTTTCAGTCATTTATTGCGATTTTCAGCCTATAAAACAGGGGGTTTTCGCACACCCCCCACGATTAGCACAAAGCACACCTTAATTCGCACCGAGGCGACAACCCAGCTCCAGCAAGCCATGGCCAACGCGACCATCGGCTAGGAGGAACTCGAAGGCACCTTCGTTCAGCACATAGGCATCGAAGGGCCAGTGCACCACGGCCTGGCGGATACAATCGATGTCATAGCGTCGCCCCTGGCCGTCAACTGCAGCCACTCTGGCTGAGAGCGCCCTGCCCTCGTCGTTCAAGTTAATGGTAAATTCTTCAAGGTTTAAGGTTTCAATAGCGCCATCGACATAGGCCCAACACAGGTCGGCAGAACCACCACCTTCAAAATAGATACGCAAAAGGCCCAGCGCCGTGCCGTCTTCAAAAACTGGCCAGGCCAGCTCGTGGTGAGTAAAGGCGGCCCAATTTCTGACGCCAATGGAGTGATCCCGGTTACCGACGCCCTCTATCTGCCACTCGTTGTCACGCAATTTCATCGTGCCGCTTATTTTACCCGCCTGTTCAAGATGGAAGCTGGTCGCCGCGTTGAGCTGCAAGCCCTCCATCGAATCATGGGGTGGCATGAGCGCCTCCCAGCACAGGTCAAAACTCAAGGGGGTCAACTCATCGGCAAAGCTGAGGGAGTAGCTTTTCAGCATTTCATTGGCGCGATACGTCACCCCACCGAGAGAAATGCCCGTATCAATATCGCCTTCTGGTAGGGGCAGGTTATGCCAGGCGCGGTTATAGACTTCACGACCATCGGCTACTACCAGCACCGCCATATTGGCAACACCTTTGTTGGGATAAAGCCCCATGCGCGTGAACATGCCGACACGGTTTTTGGGGTCGTAAAAATTAAAGTACCAGCTCTCGCCCCACAGTTGGTCGTCTGTATCGGGCTGATGGCGCTTGTCGTCACTGGCTTGAATCATTCTTACTTACCCCTGTTGTTTTTTATCTTTAGTTATTTTTATCACGGGCCTTCGATTCGCTCACAGACGAAATGAAGACAATAGGCCTTAGTTTACAGCGTAAAACGTTTTTGCAGATATTCTCTCGCAGCCTGATCAATACCCAGCTCCTCACGCATAAAGTTATCCAGGCTACCCGATTTCTCACGCATTACCTGCCAGGCAGTGGCCAGATATTTAGTGCGCGCATCGAGAATCGGTACAACGATACTCTCATCGACAGAGAGACCTTCGGAGTTGAAAAACTGTTCAAATTTACCGATGGCCAGTGCTTTGTCGGCATAGGCCTGCGATGACAGAAGATAGTCCTGCTCGATCTGCTCCTCTTTAACACCCAGGGCACTGAGCAACAGAGCCGAGGCAATACCCGCCCTATCTTTACCGAAGGAGCACATCACCAGAATACCGCCCTCGCTTTCCATCATGTGATCGAACATTTTTCGATAACCGGGCACCTCCTCCTCGGTCAGTTCGCGGTAGCGATCACCCATAATTTTTTCGGCACCTTCGGGATTCAAACCCTCTTTCATCAGCATTTCCCAGAGATTTTCCACACTGGCCACCAACATACCGAGTTCAACAACCTCTATGTCGTCACCCACCTGCAAATCATTTTTCACCCGCTCCATGGGGCTGCGAAAATCATAGATGGTACTGATGCCCAGAGATTCAAACTTGGCCAAATCCTGATCGCCCGTAAAGTGCAAAAAGCCGGAACGATAGAGATAGTTCTCCTTCGTTCTACGCGCATTGTCAGTGTCATATCCGCCCATGTGGCGGAGGTTCATGGTTTTTCCAATAGGCACGAAACGTGTCATAAAGTCGACTTCCCCTTAATTGTAAATGTCATAGAAATTGATAAAACCCATCGCTACATTCTTATTTTTAAGATTAAAGAGTAACGAATATAACTTGAAATGATAAGTCAGTTTATCGCCCTACAGGCAGAATAAACTAGCGCTTCGCCCTATACACAGCGTAAAAAGCGATAAAAATCAGCTTTCCCTTGACCCCGCCACGACCATTCGGTTTATGATACAGCCATAGTTCGGATTTATATAAGTGATAGCCAAAAGTAATAGAACGACCGGTATAGAACAAACATCCACAACACAAAAGGGAAAAACCCGTGATAAATGATAATGACATGTACTTCCACACGCCAACTTCTGATCACTACAGCTGGGCAGAGACCAATTATTTCGGGTTTTATATCGCGGAAGAAAATATTTTAGTCGGCGTATACGCTCAACCCCGAGCGAACCTGGGCTCGGTGCTGTCGAGCATACACATAACCAATGGTTTTTCTAACACGCCACACGAAGTTTTGTACGACGACTGCCATGTGTTCTTGCCCATGCCCAAAGGCAATCTCGATGATTACGAGCTGGAAAATGGCCTCAAAATAAAGTGCACCAAGCCAGTAATGGATTATCACATTCGCTACGACGGTGGCGAAGGCGTCAGCATGGATGTCAAATATGAAGGCCTTATGGCTCCCTATGACATTCACGATCCCGATATGGATCCGCTGGCGAACGCACACCAGGCTGGTGATGTTATTAGCGATAACGCCTACGCTGGGCACTGGGACCAAAGTGGCCACGTAACAGGCACATTAACCATTAACGACAAAACCTACAATGTGGATTGTGTCGCCAGCATGGATCACAGCTGGGGCTTGCGCGATGAAAAGCAACTGAAAAACTTTTGCTGGATGAACGCCAACTTTGAAAACGACATGAGCATCCACTGTCTGTATTTGGTCGACCCAAAGAACCTCGACACCTACCCCTCCATCGTCCACGGTTATGTCCGCGAGGGCGATCAGGTTTACGGCCTGAAACGTGGCACCGGCAAAATACGTCGTAACGGCTACCTACATCAATTTTTCGAGCTCGAAGTTGAAGATGTACGCGGCAAGGTTCACCAGTTTACCGGCACACCGATGACATCGAACCCCTGGATGGCGTGGCCCCTTATGTACCTGGTTCAATCACTGTGCCGTTGGGATATGCAGGGTGTTATTGGCTGGGGTGAAGTACAGGATCTTTGTAAAGAAACCGTCAACGATAAACTCAAATAAACATTGTTGTTCACCCCGGCCTGTACTTAATACGGGCCGGGATGAACAATTCTACTATTCGAACAAGCAAAAATAATCAACGGGAAAACCCAGTGTCATGAGTCCTGAAATAGAACAGTTTTTATCCGGTATGAAAAAAACTATTGAAGAAGTTGTCATGCCTAACCTGACCGACCGCTTCGCCCAGGAACAGGCCGGTATTGTTGCCGCCTCCCTCGGGTTTCTAGGTCTTATTCAAGATAAAGCCTTCCACTATGAGCTACTGGAAAACCAGGAGTACAAGCGCGTCTTAACAGACGTCAACGAGCTACTCAACAACACGCCTTCAGCACCGAAATCCATTGTCGAAACAACCGCTAAAGTCACCGAACACTTTATCAGCGATAAAGTGGAAGACCCCACACATTTACGCCCCTATAAGTTTATTCGTGGCAGTAACGAGGTAATGAAAGAATTGCTCTGCGAGTTTATTCAACAGCAGACAGAAATGCCGACCGAACTGCGCACTGCCTTTGAAGCGTTAATGAAACCTTTCTTTAAATCCATTGAATTGCGCGAACGTTCCTGGGTGAAGGCTTTGGGTTTTGACCCCGAGGCCGAGCAACAGGCTGATATCGCCGACCTGCTCTATAAAAATGGCTTCCTCAACATAGACAAGTCCTAGTTAATTACACGGTATAAAACACCGTATTAATCGACATCATTATTGATCGTTGTTTAGTAATTAAGTTAAGTAATAAATTTTGAGCCAAATCCATGCGTGAATATTACACCCCGACTTTAAAAAACCGAGCACAACCAGGTGATGCCTGGATAGAAAGCATCCGGCAGCAATTTCCAACCGAGACCACTCTCGATGAAGTGCTGACCAAAAAGCTTCGCAACCGCAGTAAAACGGCTGAACACAAAACTGATTTCAGTAATTTGGAAACCCGCCTTGTTACCTATTTAAAAAAGGCCACAGGCCAAAATGACATTATCTTGGAGAACCTGCATCGGCTCTCTGGTGGTGCCTCCAAAGAGCAGTTCACTTTTGACCTCACCTGGAACCAGGAAAACGGCACCCGCAGCAGCGAAAAGCTGATCTTGCGTATGGATCCCAGCGAATCAATTGTCGAAACACACCGACTGCGCGAATCACAAATGCTCGATGCCATGTGGGGCGAGGTACCTGTGCCAAAGGTTCACTGGACCGATCCCGTGGGCGAAGACCTGGGTCACCCCTTCCTCATCGCCGGCTTTCTTGAAGGCACGGTGCAGCCAGAGGGAGGCGATAAAGCCAGCGGCCTGGGCATGTTCTTCGAGCCCAGTTTGCGTATCGATTTGAAAGAACAATTCGTTCAGCATTTGGCAAAAATTCACACCATCGACTGGCGCAATAAAGGCCTAACATCCTACGACTCGCCTCGGGAAAACCACGTCGAAGGCAACGAGTGGTCCCTCGGCTGGTGGGAGCGTGTTTGGCAGGAAGATGCCGTTGAGGCCCACCCCATCGTCGAAAATGCAGCCCTCTGGCTGCGGGAAAACATGCAGACCGTCGAAAAGCCGGTGATCGTGCACGGTGATTATCGCTCCGGTAATTTCATGTATACCGACGACCATCAAATCAATGCGGTACTCGACTGGGAGCTATCCCATATTGGCGACTTCCACGAGGACCTCTCCTACACCACCTGCCAAATACTCGGCACGCCAATGGACGACGGCTCCGTGTTAACCAGTGGTTTATTATCTAAGAATGAGTTTCTCGATAAATACCAGCAATACAGTGGTAATACCGTCGACCCCAAACGTCTGTTTTATTTTGACGTATTTTCCTATTACAAAGTCGCCGTAATTTCCGTCGCTACCAGCTCGAGAGCTGCCTACGGGCGCAAAACCCACCTCGATGCGATGATGAATTTACTCAGTGGTTTTGGCTACACAGGGATATCAGCACTACAGCGTTTACTTGATCAGGGCAGCTAAGCCACCAATGGCGAGTTATCAATAATAAAAGTAGTAATAGTGAGTATATGTGATGAGTAACTACACCCCCACTCTGGCTGAGCGGACTCAGCCTTCCGAACAATGGATAGAGCAGATGCGCGCCAACTACCCGGTTGAAAGCGCCATTGATGAGGTCTTTACTCGCAAACTGCACAACCGGCTCAAGCCCGTCGAACACACCATGGACTTCAGCAAACTACAGGAGCCACTGCTGCATTTTTTACAGGGTGAAACAGGCCAGAGTGATATTGTGGTCGAAAACCTGAAACGCCTTTCTGGAGGCGCGTCGAAAGAGCAATTTACCTTTGACCTCACCTGGCAGCCAGAACCCGGCCAACGGGAAACTACCCACTTAATGATCCGTATGGACCCTACCGAGTCCATTGTCGAAACCCACCGTCTGCGCGAGTGCCAGGTGCTACGCGCCATGTGGGGCGAAGTGCCAGTGCCTAAAGTACTGTGGATAGACCCCCTCGGTGAAAAGCTTGGTCATCCGGCATTAATTGCCAGCTTTTTAGAGGGTACCGTGCAGCCCGAACAACCCGCCAATAGCGAAAAAATGAGCGGCGTCGGTATGTATTTTAACCCTGAATTGCGGGCCGGACTCAGCCAGCAATTTGTCGATATTCTGGCAAAGATTCACGCCATCGACTGGCGCAAAAAAGACCTGTCGACCTTTGATATTCCCGAGTCAAACTCCACCCAGGCTAATGAATGGGCCATCGGCCTGTGGGAACGGGCCTGGAATGAAGACACACTATCGGCCCACCCCATTATGGAGCGGGCCGCGCTGTGGCTTAAAGAAAACATGCCCGTTGTTGGCGAGCCGGTGATTGTTCACGGCGACTACCGCACCGGCAATTTTATGTACACCGATGAGCTTGAAATTAATGCCGTTTTTGACTGGGAGCTAGCCTATTACGGCGACTACCACGATGACTTATCCTGGGCCACTCTTGGGCTCTTCGGCGGTAATGATGAAGAGGGAAATCCCCTTTCCAGTAGCCTAATGCCCCAGGCCGATTTTCTCGCCCGCTACGAGCGTGCCAGCGGCAATAAAGTCAATATGGAAACACTCGCTTACTACCATATTTTCTCGTACTACAAAATTGCCGTTATCGCCGCCGCAACGAGTGTGCGCGTTGCCTACAGCCGGCGTACCCATCTCGATGCGATGATGAACTTTGCCAGCGGCCTCGGCTCTGTTGCCATATCAGAACTCAACCGTCTGTTGGATAAGGCCACAGCCTGACCTTAAAGAGGACTACTCAATTAAGGCTGGGCTACGGCCCCGCCACCGGGCCAACGCGTGTCATTGGCCCCGTAGGTATGCTCACCGTCACTACTAATGGTTTGAGTACGACCAATCACCCGCGTTGAGGGTACGATTTTGTGCCCTTTAGCACGGAGTAAACGCTGGGTATCACTATTCAGGCCCGGCTCTACAAATACCTTGTCGGGCTGCCATTGATGATGAATGCGCGGTGCCGCCGCTGCTTCAGCAATATTCATCTCGAAATCAACAACGTTCAACACCGTCTGCAATACAGTATTAATAATCGTACTGCCCCCAGGGCTGCCAGTGGTAAATGCGGGCCGGCCCTGCCTGAAAACAATAGTCGGCGTCATCGACGACAGCGGTCGCTTGTTTGGCTCAATAGCATTGGCCGCACCACCCAATAAACCGTAGGCATTGGGTACACCCGGCTTGGCAGAGAAATCATCCATTTCATTATTGAGTAGAAAGCCTGCACCCGTAATAGCAATGCCACTGCCATAAGAAAAGTTCAGGGTATAGGTATTACTGACAACATTGCCGGCTTCATCCCAGACAGAGAAGTGCGTGGTTTGCGGACTTTCATAAGGCGCCTTTAGTCCCGGCGCTATGTCGCTGGAGGCACTGGCTTTAGTAAGGTCGATGCCCTGCTGTAATGTTTGCGCATACGCTTTGTCAATAAGCTGAGTCACCGGTACAGGGTGAAAATCGGGATCACCCAGATATTCACTTCTATCGGCATAAGCCCGACGCATGGTTTCAATTAAAAGGTGTAAATAATCGGCGCTATTGTGGCCGAGCTTACTGAGTTCCCAGCCCTCGAGAATATTCAGCATCTGTACTAAATGCACACCGCCAGACGAGGGCGGCGGCATGGCGGCAACCGTATAACCCCGGTATGTGCCAGTCACTGGCTCGCGCTCAAGCACCTTGTAATTGGCGAGATCTTCGAGGCTTATTAAGCCTCCGTATTGATTCATCTCAGCAACAATTTTATCGGCCACGCTACCTTTGTAAAATCCATCCCGGCCCTGTCTGGCAATTTTCCCTAAGGTGACAGCCAGGTCTTTCTGCTGCCAGCGATCACCCGGGCGTAACAAGCTGCCATCTTCTCGAAAAAAATAGCCTACAGAAGCCGGCCATTTTCGTAATCGTTGCTCAGCATGCGTTAAAGAATAAGCCAATGGCTGAGTCACGGTAATACCCTTTTCAGCCAGTTCGATCGCCGGTTTTAATACCGTCGATAATGGCAACTTTCCGTAGTTTTCAAGGGCGTGAACCAGGCCCGCGACACTGCCCGGCACCCCCGCCGACGCATGGCTGAAGCGCGCTTTATTGGCATCAACCTCGCCAAGTTCATCAAGAAATAAGTCTCTGCCAGCAGAGCGCGGCGCCACCTCCCGATAATCAATGGCAATGGTGCGTTGTTGCTCGGCAAGATAAACCAACATAAAACCGCCGCCACCAATATTGCCTGCCTGGGGCAGAGTCACCGCCAGAGCAAAGCCAGTGGCCACCGCCGCATCAATGGCATTGCCACCTTGCGCCAGAATATCGGCACCGATTTGACTGGCCAACACCGACTGAGAAACCACCATGCCCTTGTTGCTAACAACCGGATGAAAGCGTGAGCCATAATCGATAATGGCAGGAGCTTCTGATGCAGGGGCTTGTGAATACGCACCCGGAATCATCACCAATAAAAAAAGGACAAGAGAGGAGCGGTGAAAGAATGTCGACACAGGGCACCCAGTTCGAGTAATGGAATTAAGCCATTATCTAAGAATTCAACGGCGAACAACAGTAGACGCTGACGATTAAAGACCCTGGGCTTTTCGTGATAAAGGGCAAATCATCCCCTCTGCAAAACATGCTATAAAAAGACCCTTAGACCAGCTATACCCTGATAAAAAATCGCCGCAACAAATAACAGTGCCAGGAGATTGACCGTGAGTGATAGCGATGTAAGCGACATCGAGTTTTTCCCCATTGATGTTGAGCAGTGCGATTGGGCAACATCCCAGGCAGTATTAATGAACATTCGCCGCGAGGTCTTTATTGACGAACAGGGGGTGCCAGAGGCAGAAGAATTTGGCGAAGAAGATAACAATGCCACCCACTGGATCGCCTACGGTGCTAACAATGTCGCCATGGGCACCGCCCGTTTACTCGGGGACAAGGTTGGCCGCATGGCGGTATTAAAAACCCACAGGCAGTGTGGCGTTGGCTCTGCCCTTATACGTCAGGTTATTCATTATGCGGCAAAAACAGGGCTGGAAAGTATTCAGCTCGACGCCCAGCTACACGCGATACCCTTCTACGAAGGGTTGAAATTCGAAACCGACGGCACCATTTTTGACGATGTGAGTATTCCCCACCAACACATGACCCTCGCTCTGAAGCATTTTTTAAGCCCCCGCGTGGCTCCCCCACCCGTCGATATTAGCGCAGAAGAGCGCCGCCATATTGCCCTGGATGGCGCTGAGGATTTTTGTTACCAAGCTAAGGGGCTCGCCCAAAGAGCCCAGCGTCAAGTTCGTATTTTTAGCCCCAGGCTCGACCCCAGCATTTTCGACAACGACGAGCTGCGCAACCACTTATTCAATTTTGCCAGCCAGCATCCCTATGCTGAAATTCATATTCTCGTACAAAACCCACAACTACTGGTGCAAAACGGTCATCGCTTATTACAGCTCTATCATCGCCTGCCAAGTCGCGTGCAAATGCGCACATTAAAGCCCGGGTGTAAAACCTCCCACACCGAATTTATGCTCATCGACCAGGCCGGAATTCTCTACAAACAATCCCTGAATCGTTATATCGGTTACGCAATACACTGGTCACCACTCGATGCCACGGAACTCGCCAATGAATTTGACACACTGTGGAATGCCAGTGAAATCGATCCAGAGTTGCGTAATCTACCCATGTAAATTAAAAGCTAAGGGGATAAATCAACTAGTCACTCTTGTGTCATGATGTTTGATCATTGGCATTGTCATCGGGATAAACATTACTGGAATAATGACGAATAAAGCCCTCACTATTTGCAGCTACCGTTGATCGCAAGAAACCTCACAACGATTATGGAATAAGATACAATCAAAAAGGAATTTAAGGCTAAACCCTATATGTCTTGTCGAAAACAACTACACATAAAAACAGTCATTAACGGCTCAACCAAAACCCTGCTAGCAAGTTTAATTCTTTCAAATTTCGCTGTTCTTGCTAATGATGAAACAGTCTATTCTGAAAGCGACTTTTTAGAACCTATTCCCAGCGTCGAAGCCGCCACTCGCTACAGCATGCCCCTGTCAGAAGCACCCTCTTCGGTGACATTGATCACCCGCGAGATGATTGATGCCATGCCGATGGTCAATTTTGTCGACGTACTAAAATTGGTCCCAGGGTTTCAAGTATTTTTTGCCAACGGCTCCATTCAGGCAGCCACCATTAACGGCCAAAGCGATCGCTTCCCAAGGCGACTGGAAATCCGCGTTGATGGCAGAAGCGTTTACACACCTATCAACTCGTCAGTGTCCTGGGAGTCCCTCGGTCTCGACAGTAATGATATCGCCTATATCGAAGTGGTTCGCGGATCCAATGTTGCCGCCTACGGCGCCAATGCTGTGCAGGGTGCCGTCAACATTGTTACCCGTAACCCCTTAACCGATAGTGGCACTGAAGTGAACCTCACCGCTGGTGACTGGCACACTCGAAATACTAGCGTGCGACACGCCTTTAGAGGCGAGACAGCGGCCTACACCCTGCGGGCCAATTACCGTGAAAACGAGGGCTTTGATCACCTCGACGACCAAAGTTATGCCGACAGCGCTGCTCTACAGGGGGTTTATACGCCCTCCCTTCTCGATGAGTTTCAGTGGGAAGTGGGCTATAGCGACGGTAACTTCGGCTTTGGTGACGGTGATCGCCCCGAGGGTTTTGTCGATGAAGATATTGACACACAGTGGTTTGCGCTGGGCTGGAAACATCAGAAAGGGCGCCATACCCTCAAACTGAATACCTCTATCAATCTTGGCAGCTATGACCGCAGTCAACAGATCTTACTTACCGAAGAGCTCGACCTTAGCCTTAGCGAGCTCAACACCCTGTACCCCGGTCAGGTCGACAAGCTTATCGAAGTCGAAGATGGCAAGCGCGAATACCAGCAGTACGACATTGAGCTGCAACACCACATTGCCCTCAATAATGCCAATCATTTCCTCTGGGGGGCCGGCGTTCGACACCAGGAATTAAATGCCCCAGCCGAGTTCGGCAATGATTCAGATTCCAGCGCAACGATTTATTTTCTGTTTAGCAATATCGATTGGTCGTTCAATCAACACTGGCGTGCAAACTTGGGGCTAATGGCCGAAGATCATGAGCAGCAAGACACTGAGTTTTCACCCCGTCTCTCCATTAAATACCAACTCAATCAGGCTCATCATTTTCGCATTAGCGGCAGTGTTGCCTATCGTCAACCCTCACTCTATGAACAAGAGCGCCTCATCCAACGCGAGCTCGATTCGGGACAAATTGCTGATCTAATTTTTAGCACCGATCCCGATATTGGCTCAGAGAAGTTTCAAACCTATGAATTCGCTTATCTTGGCTACTGGTTTAACAATAAACTCAGTCTGGATTACCGACTGTTTCGGGAATATCTCGATGACGAGATCCGCTATGTTAAACACCCCTACAATGATATTAATAACAAGTTTCGCCAATTAGAGAACTCCAACAGCAATAGAACAAGCGGCTATGAAACACAGATCCAATGGCGACCCGACAATAGCTGGCTCATTTCTGCACAATATTACAATACGCGAATGATGCAAAAGCTACGGTCGCCAGAACATATCGCCAGTGTATTACTCAGTAAAAAGCTCGCTAACAATTGGCAAATTAGCGGCACTTTCTATCATCAGTCCGAAATAAAATGGCTGAGGGGAAGCAGAGTACCCAGCTGGCACCGCTACGATTTGAAAGTTAGCAAAGGCTGGCAGTTAAATGGCGCCGATATTGATCTGGCCCTAATCGTGCAAAATATCAGCGATGAAGAATATCTGGAATACCAGTCGGGCAACCAGTTTGAACAGATGACTTTCGTCAACCTTAAGGTCAGCTTCTAAAGTCCTGCGGCTAAAACTCAACCTGCGGAACACAGCACCCTTCTATCGCCCACAAACAAAAACTCGCCGCCATGCCAGGCATGAGCAGCGAGTTCTATAAGGCAGCACCTGTGGCGTGGATCGCCTCTAAGCAGATGACTTCGCGCGGCGACGCATGGCGTGCAATACCGGCTCGGTGTAACCACTGGGTTGCTCGCAACCCTTGAAGACCAGCTCACAAGCAGCCTGAAAGGCGATATTGCCGTCAAAATCTGTCGCCATATTTTGGTAGGCAGCGTCACCGGCATTCTGACCATCGACTACTACGGCCATCTTCTTCAGCACCGCCAGTACTTGCTCTTCAGAACAAATATTGTGACGCAACCAGTTGGCGATATGCTGGCTGGAAATTCGCAGGGTCGCTCTGTCTTCCATCAAACCGACGTGGTTGATATCGGGCACTTTCGAACAACCCACTCCCTGGTCGATCCAGCGCACCACGTAGCCGAGAATACCCTGGGCGTTGTTTTCAAGCTCACGCTCAATGTCTTGCGCAGACAACTGAATATCGCCCAACAGGGGAATGGTCAGTATGTCGTCGAGGCTGGCTCTGGGGTGACCGGTCAGCTCCTGCTGACGGGCAGCAACATTCACCTGGTGATAATGCATCACGTGCAGGCTTGCCGCTGTCGGCGATGGCACCCAGGCACAGTTGGCTCCGGCCTGTGGGTGGGCAATTTTCTGCTCCATCATATTGGCCATTAAATCTGGCATAGCCCACATACCCTTGCCAATTTGTGCTTTGCCACTTAAACCGCAGGCAAGGCCAATATCGACATTCCAGTCTTCATAGGCATTAATCCAGGCCTGCTGCTTCATCAAGCCCTTGGGCACCATGGGGCCCGCCGCCATGCTGGTATGCAATTCATCGCCGGTGCGGTCGAGAAAGCCAGTATTAATAAAGATCACCCGGTCGCTGGCTTCGCGAATACAGGCTTGCAAGTTGACCGTAGTGCGGCGCTCCTCATCCATAATGCCGACTTTCAGCGTGCGTTCGGCCATGCCCAGTGCCTGCTCGATGCGGGCAAATAGCTGCACGGTAAAGGCGACTTCGTCGGGGCCATGCATTTTCGGTTTAACGATATAAACACTGCCGGTACGTGAGTTTCGATAGGGGCTATTACCCTGTAAATCGTGGAGGGCAATTAATGAGGTAATCACGCCATCCATAATGCCTTCGGGTACTTCTTTGCCGCCGTCGTAGAGGATGGCATTGTTAGTCATCAAGTGACCAACGTTGCGAATCAGCAATAAGCTGCGGCCCGGCAAGCTCAACTCGCTACCATCTAGAGCCGTGAAAACTCGGTCGGCATTGAGGGTACGACTGACGGTCTTGCCACCCTTGTCAAAGGAGTCGTTGAGGTCGCCTTTCATCAAACCCAGCCAATTGCTATAGGCCGTGCACTTATCTTCGGCGTCAACCGTGGCGACGGAATCTTCGCAATCCTGAATGGTGCTGATGGCCGACTCAAGGTATAAATCTTTAATACCTGCGGCGTCATCCTGGCCGACATAGTGGCTAGAATCGAATTGAATTTCGATGTGTAAGCCATTATTTTTTAACAGAATACTTTCTGGTTTTTTCGCATCACCAAGGAAGCCGAGCAACTGTTCTGCCCGTTCAAGCGTGGCGACATCACCACTTTTAAGGGTGACGGTAAGCGCACCCTGGTCAATGGCATAAGCCACCGCATCGTGGTGCGAGGCGCTCGCTAAAGGCGTACTTTGGTCAAGTAAATCACGACCGTAGGCGATAACCTTAGCACCACGCACCGCGTTATAACCCGGCCCTTTGTCGGCGCCGCCCTCTTCACTGATCACGTCATTGCCGTACAGGGCATCGTACAAACTACCCCAACGGGCGTTGGCCGCATTAAGCGAGTAGCGGGCATTGGTGATAGGTACAACCAGCTGTGGCCCAGCGATGGAGCAAATCTCGGCATCAACATTTTCGGTAGTGATTGAAAAGCTATCACCCGCCGGCACCAGATAGCCAATGTCCTGCAAAAACTGGCGATAAGCCGAGGCATCGTGGGGCTGACCCGCCCGCGCCTCGTGCCACTGATCAATTTGAGTTTGAAAATCCTCACGTATCGCCAGCAACTCAGCATTGCGTGGCCCCAGGTCGTTGAGGATAGATTCAAAATCCGCCCAGAATTTTTCGCTGTCGACGCCCGTACCCGGTATAACCTGCTCGTTGACCAATTGGTAAAGTTCGTTGGCGACCTGTAATCCGCCGATCTCGATTCGTTCGTTCATGGGCTGTGCTCTCTGCTGTAGCGTTAAGCGCTTATTCTATTACGCAGGTGGGTAATTTATCTAATTTATCGTTTTTATTCCCGGTATTCACCGCAAGTATTTAGCTCGATCTACATCCGCTTACAGCTGGCCTTCTCGGCGGGCGATATCTGCCAGCAAACGACGTATCCATTGGTGGTCGGGATTGTGTTGCAGCAGTGGACTCCAGGCCATCTTTAGCTCAAAGCTGGGGATCTCAAAAGGAGGCTCGCGCAAGGCAACACGTTGATTACTCAGCTGCAGGCGCGCCAGACGCGTGGGAATGGTGACAATCAAATCCGGCTGCTGGGCCAGCTGGGCCGCTACCTGATAATGGCGAGTAAACACGGCAATGTGGCGCGTCTTGCCGATATTTTTGAGCGCCTCGTCAACCCGGCCCACACGTTGGGCATCACGAGGGTTCATGCCCACGCTGGCCCCCATACCAGTTTTACTGACCCAAACGTGGCGGCCAAGCAGGTAGTTATCGAGACTAAATTCGCTCAGCAGGGGGTTATCGACACTGAGCAAACAGGAGAAGTCATCCTCCCACATGGTGAGTTGATGAAAGGACTGGGGCATTTCGTCAAAGCGGTTCAACAGCATATCGACCCGGCCCTGCTCAACATCTTGTAGGCGCACATCGCTGGGCGTAAGAATATCGAGAGTAATACCCGGCGCCAAACGGGACAGCTCACTGAGCAGAGGCGCAATCAAGGTCGACTCGGCATAGTCACTGGCCATAATGCGAAACACGCGCTGCGCGGTAAGGGCGTCAAAATCTTTCTGGGGCTGCACAGCTCGATCAATATTGGCGAGAATATCGCGCACCTGGGGTTGTAGCTCAAGCGCTCGCTGGGTGGGGCTCATACCATCACTGGTACGAATCAACAGGGGGTCATCAAATAAATCGCGCAAACGCCTCAGCCCATTACTCATTGCTGGCTGGGTAATGCCCAACTGTGCGGCAGCTTTAGTGACATTGCGCTCGTGAAGGAGAACATCCAGATAAACCAGTAGATTTAAATCAATACGGCGTATATTCATACAATTAATAAATGAACCGAGCAGAATAAATTTAGCGAATTATGCCACGGGGTAAAACCCTTCGCTATTGCCGCTAACAAAGACTCATTCACTGACCTTGGTATTAATTATTAGCGCGATAGATCAAGGTTTGCGGATGAAAACCAAACCAGGCGAACCAGTAGGCAGTGACACTCGGCAGCTGCCGTCCCTCACTATCGAGCACATAGGCACTTTGTGAAGCCTCTGACCAAACAAGTCTCACCTTTTGCCCGCCAACCCTGTCCTCAAACTCGGCGGTAGATTGAGCTAGCTCAGTGTAGGGATACGCTTTATCAACACCATTGACAGAAAGCCCCAAAACACGTTCTTTCGCCCCCAAAGCCGTACTCTTTTGTTGCACAGGGAACCAAAGCTGCTCAGATTTCTCATAGCCAGCGTAAGGATTATGATCATAGTTAAGACCCGGGACGCTGGTCTGGGAAAGCAACAAAGTGTCGGGGTAACGCTTTTGCCATTCACGCCATGTGGTGTGGCTGGCCGCCAGCAAAGTCAGCGTTTCTCCCCGGCGCTGACCACTAATAGCCTGCAGCATCAACTGTGACCAGAGCGATTCGCTGTCACGGTCGTAAAGGAGCACATCGCTGTTATAAAGTAATCCGGAAACACCGAAGGTATTCCCCCTATCACCCTGTGATAATAGAAAAACCACGCCACTGCCACACAACGGGCAATAGGAAACAATCACGCCTATTTGATCAAAAACATCGTTGACGATCTCATGTCGATTAAGCATGCGGATGGGGTAGGCCCTGGTGATGCCCTTAAAGTGCACGCCTATCACTCGCTCATTGCCAGCAAGATCAGCCTCAGTAGTGCTTATAAATACCGGCTTATCGATTGCCGGGATGCCATCGCGTGGTGGCCCGCCCCGGAGGATTTCCTCTGCCGGCACCAGGCTACCCTGTAGGTCAAAACCATTTTTAGTCTGCGCTGCCACCGTGCTCGCCATTGTCATTAAACAAAAAATAAACACAACTTTCGTTGGGGTATTGCGCCCAGTCGTTCGCCAAAGTACATTCTGTACTAAACTTGTCATAGGCCTTTGAGAGACCGCCGGGAAAGGAGTTCCCAGAATCGTCCGCTCTCATGAATAAGGGGCTGACCACTGTTTAATGAAAAACACGTAAAAAGGACATCGCCAAACCACATCAAAAAAAGGATTTTTTGAAATGAACACAAGGAAGCCCGTCCTACACAGCCCACTAAAAATGCCCACCGATACCACCCGTTGGTATAGCCCAAAGCGTTTTTTCACTAATATCGGTTACCAGCTTTTACCCGGGGCCTGCCTACTTTGTGGTTTGTCCGCTGGACATGACATCGATCTTTGCGACGCCTGTGAGGCAAGCATGCCCCGCCTGGGACTACATTGCGATATTTGCGCCAACCCCCTCAACACCCTGGGTATTTGCGGTCGCTGTCAAAGTAAACGCCCGGCCTTTAGCACGGTGCAAACAGCCCTGCTCTACCAGTACCCTGTCGATCTGTTGTTACAGCGCTTTAAGTTTGGCGGCCAGCTCACCGCTGGTAAAGTGCTCGCCCAATTACTCGCAAGTCATATTAAAGAACAGGTCGACAACGGCAAATGCACATTGCCAGATCTACTGATCCCCGTCCCCCTCCATTGGAAAAAGCGCTTTGCACGCAGTTTTAATCAAAGCGAAATAATCACCCGCGAACTATCCCAACAGCTAAATATTAAACACTGCCGCAAGGCAGTAAAACGGGTCATCAATACACCCGCCCAGCACCATCTTTCACGCAAGGAGCGCCAGCAACTACCACGCAATACATTTGCTGCGGGCCGGGTCAGTAAAATTTTGCAAGGTGCTCGCGTTGCTCTGGTCGACGATGTACTCACCACGGGCAGCACCGCACAGGCACTGAGCCAAACGTTGCTTAAAGCGGGGGCGAAATCAGTGGAAATATGGTTGCTTGCCCGCACACCACTGGATAATTAGGCTCAGGATTCGGATAATGTCGCGAAGATCAACATAGCGGCCCAATGATGACACCCGTAAAAGAATCACTCGCCAATCCCTGCGACGCTCACAGCAACGAAAGCCTCTGGCAACAGTTGGTTAACGAGGTCTCCGTCACCGCTCGCCACGAGCCAGTGCTCGCCGGGTTTTTACACTCGACCATTTTAAATCACAATGATCTGGCGGCCGCCCTGAGCTTTCATCTCGCCAATAAATTACACAGCGACATCACTCCCGCGCTATTAATACGAGAAGTTTTTGACGACGCCTTTAGCAGTGACCCAACAATTATCGACAAGGCACGCTGCGATATTATTGCCATTTACGAACGCGATTCCGCCAGCCACGATTTCTCCACTCCCTTCCTGTATTACAAGGGTTTTCACGCCCTCACCGCCTATCGCGTTGCCCACTGGCTGTGGCACAACCAGCGCCGGCCGCTGGCACTGGTACTGCAAAACCGTATTTCCGTGGTACTCGGTGTCGACATTCATCCCGCCGCAGAAATTGGCAAGGGCATTATGTTTGACCACGCCACGGGCCTGGTGATTGGCGAAACAGCGGTGGTCGAAGATTGCGTGTCAATTTTGCAATCGGTGACGCTGGGCGGCACCGGCAAAGAATCGGGTGATCGTCATCCGAAAGTCCGGCGCGGTGTATTGATTGGCCCCGGCGCCAAAGTGCTCGGCAATATAGAAATTGGTGAAGGTTCAAAAATTGCAGCGGCCAGTGTGGTGTTAAAAGATGTACCGCCCCACTCCATCGCTGCCGGCGTGCCGGCAAAAGTAGTCGGCTCAACCAATGACGACGACCCAGCAGAAAAGATGGATCACGGGCTTGAAGGCTGCGCTGGTAATTAAAAGCGAAAATTGGCGAAAGGGTCTGGGCTAGCGATTTGAATCGCCGCCTTTAATGAGGGAAGAAAGGCAGTATCCCTAAAATATAGCACCCTAAAAAGATAGCGCGCCTAAAAAGGCTCTGTCCTTATAAAGACAGCCCCCTCAATTAGCAAAGGCAATAACCTCTTCGATATGCTGCGCGCCGACAAGGTGCATTAACAAACGGTCGATACCCAACGCCACCCCAGCACAAGACGGCAGGCCCGCTTCGAGGGCCGCCAATAATTTTTCATCAGCCGGTATTTCGGCCTTGCCCATGGCTTTTCGTTGACGATTGTCTTCACTAAAGCGCCGGAGCTGCTCACCAGCATCGAGCAATTCAAAATAACCGTTGGCCAATTCTGTGCGGTCGAGAAACACCTCAAAACGCCGCGCCACCGTCACACCCTGCCCATCGACACCCAGCTGTGCCAGAGCACACAGGCATTCGGGATAATCGTGTACAAACACGACCCCCGGTGGCAAGCGGGCTTCTATTTCAAAACTAAAAATCAAATCCAGGCAGGTGGCTCGACTATCACCACTCATGTCACGCTGGGCGATATCGCTCGCCAACTCGGCTAATGTAACAAGGCTTGCCAGGTGGGGGTCGAGGTTTACCGTGGCCAAAAAGATATCCCGGTAGGTGACACGCTGAGCCGCGGCATTGGGTGTACACCCCACATTCAGCAGTAGTTCAGCGAGTTCTGCCATCAACTGGCTTTCATCCCAGCCGGGGCGATACCACTCCAGCAAGGTAAACTCAGGATTGTGTTGATGCCCTCTATCGCCGGCACGAAAGGCTTTAGCGAGGGCGTAAATTGGCCCACTGCCGGATGCCAGCAGGCGTTTCATAAAATATTCGGGGGAGGTTTGTAAATACTGCCGAGAGCCCTCGGTATACAAACTGTCAAGGTGGGGGTCGCTGACTGTACGCTCACCCAGTACGGGCAGGTCAACTTCGAGTACGCGGCGCAAAGCGAAAAACTCTCGCACTTGCGCCAGCAGCCGCGCCCTTTTAATCAGTGCATCGTTCGACGCGCTCGGGCGCCACTGAATCGATGTATCGCCATCATCAGGCACGATTAAACAGCCCCTTTAGCAATCATTTTTAACCGATTACAACGCATCGAAAAATTTGAGCCTATTAAAAAAACCGCTTATTTTTTGGCGCGATTGAGGTATTCCCCAGTACGGGTATCAACACTCACCATTTCACCTTCATTTAAAAACAGCGGCACTTTAATTACAGCACCGGTACTCAGAGTCGCTGGTTTAGTGCCACCTTGAGCCGTGTCGCCCTTAAGGCCTGGGTCGGTTTGAGTAATCTCTAAATCGACATGGTTAGCCGCCGCCACCGCTAGTGGAGAGCCGTTGTACAAGGTCACGACGCAGGTGTCCTGTTCGCGCAACCACAGGGCCGTATCACCGACAGAGGTTTTATCGGCCTGATGCTGTTCGAAAGTCTCTGGCTCCATAAAATGCCAGTATTCTCCATCGTTGTAGAGATACTGCATGTTTTGCTCGCTGACATCGGCCCCTTCGAGGCTTTCACCCGACTTAAAGGTGCGATCCCAAACGCGACCCGTTTTCAGGTTTTTCAAGCGCACACGACTAAAGGCCTGCCCTTTGCCAGGTTTTACAAATTCGTTTTCAACAATTGAACAGGGGTCTCCGTCGAGCATGACTTTAAGACCGGAGCGGAATTCATTGGTAGAATAGTTGGCCATTGTTACCTCTTTACGTTATTCAGGGACCATTTTGACGGCCGACATCATACCTCACACAAGCACCGATGCGCACCAGCCATCTTGGCAGGAAGAACTCGCCACAGCGATCCGCGACCCCGCTGAATTATTAAAGCGACTCGATATTGATCCGACGCAATTAGACAACAGTGGCGCCGCTCAGCAAGCCTGGTCAATTCGCGCACCCCTGCCCTACGTACAGCGTATGCGCAAAGGCGATATCAACGACCCCTTGCTAAAGCAGGTATTACCCCTTGGCGCAGAGATGCTGTCTGTACCAGGTTTTAGCAACGACCCCCTTGGCGAAGAAGACGCCAACCCAGTTGCCGGTGTCGTCCACAAATATCACGGGCGCGCCCTGTTAATAATAAGTCCGGCTTGTGCCATTCATTGTCGCTACTGTTTCCGCCGTCACTTTCCCTATGAGGACAATACCCTCGGCAAGGCTGAATGGCAGGCGGCATTGGATTATTTGGCTAACGACGCGAGCATTAGTGAAGTGATTTACAGTGGTGGCGACCCACTCGCGGCCAACGACAACTTTTTACTGTGGATAACAGAACAAGTTGCCGCCATCCGCCATATTAAGCGCCTGCGTATTCACACTCGTCTGCCTCTGGTAATACCCTCGCGCATCGACAAAAATTGCTTACACTGGCTTACGTCAACGCGATTAAAGGTGGTGATGGTATGGCACATTAATCACCCCAATGAAATTGATCACGCTGTTAAGCAGACGGCGCTGAACTTAAAACGCCAGGGCGTTGAGTTGCTCAATCAATCCGTTTTACTCAAACAGATCAATGACTCAACCCAAACACTGTCCAAACTCTCTGAAAAACTCTTTGAAGCGGGCATCCTGCCCTATTACATTCATCGCCTTGACCAGGTAGCCGGCGCGGCACATTTCAATGTCAGTGACGAGAAAATCCAGCAACTGCGGCAAGAATTATTAGCACTGTTACCCGGTTATCTGGTGCCGCGATTTGTCTACGAACAAGCGGGCGCAAACAGCAAGTTGGCCCTGTCTTTACCAAAAATGAGCACCCTCTAAACTCAAGACAAATTCGATGCCTGGGCTGTAATAGCGATCAATTGGCATATTTACAGGCATTTGTGTTCTCACTTTGCTACACAGCAAACATTATATGAGCCAGTCGATGTACAAGGGCCGCGCATTGCCCCGTATAATACCCATAATAAAAGTAACAAGAATAGCAACTAGCACTAGTGCAATTCTTTCTACCACCCTGGAGCTAAAGAAGACCATCTATGGCAAAAGAAGGAACCTTGAATCTACTCATCGCTCACGATAACAGCGATGATGCTAGTCGTTTAATCAGCTTGCTTGAAGGTGCATCCTATCGAGTCGATGCCCAGGCGGTCGACTCCGCCGAGGAACTAGCACCCCTATTGCAAAGCCGTCGGTGGGATTTGGCCATTGGACAGCTACAAGCGACGACCCTACCCGCCAAAAAACTGATGGCGGGCATTCGCAGCCAGAGTTTGGACATACCGGCAATCTTAATTAGCAATAGCAATGACATCGTCGATGTCGTTGAGGGGATTCGCATGGGTGCCTCCTACGTCATCCCGGTGGACGAAGACCAATATTTTCTACTCGCCACATCCAGTACCCTTGAGCAACTGGAACAACGTCGCGTACAGCTCGACTGGAAAGAGCGCTATAACTCGGCCGAGACACGTTGCGAAGAGTTGATGGACTCGTCAAAGAATGCCATTGCCCTTGTTCAGGATGGCACTTATATCTACATCAATGAACCCTTTAGCCAACTAATGGGCCACTGCGATCCCGACGACATGCTGATGGCGCCAGTTATTGACACTATTGACCCCGGCTGCCAGGACAAAATCAAGCCCTTTCTCAGACCTCTCAATGCAGACGCTGAAGTCAGCAATACGGCTATCGACCTGACCTGTCTCACCACCGAAGGGCAGACCATCGATATCCGGGCAAACATTTGTCAGATCGAATACCAGGGAGATGCAGCACTACAGTTCCTGGTTAAGCATGAAGCCGCTAGTACTAGCACAGCCCCTGCTGAGAGCAGAAAGGATGCCCTTGCTGAAACAGCCGCGCCGCAAAGTGCCAGCTTCGCCATTAACCCTCGGTCCACGCTCGACAATATTGAACTCGCCATTAACTCTGCACAGCTCAGTGGCGGACAGGACAGCGTAATCCTTTGTGTGCAGACCGACCAGGATGCACAAATCCGCAGTAACACCAGTGAAAGTAATGCCGATCAAATATTAATAGCACTAGCAGAATTTGTTGTGGAACAAAGTAGCAAAGATATCCCCTTCAGCCGGGACAGGCAGGGGGTTATCAACTTTGTCATCCCTGAATCCACCCTGGAAGAAGGCAAGGTATTTGCTGAAACTTTGTGCCGACGGGTCGCCGAAAATACCTTTCAGGTTGGTAGCCAAAGTATTCTTCTGTCGATTAGCGCCAGTATCGGCCTTATCACTAAAAACACATCCTCTGCACAGGTATGTATCGAAGAGTGCCTGAAAACACTCGACGATGCCGATCCAGACTCGGCCTCGGACGGGGAAAAAGTTTATGTCATGGATGCCTTAAGTCAAACCGACTTTAACGTTAATTCCGATGAGAAAATCACCTTATTTGGTCAACAGCTACTGGAAAAAAGGCTTATCGGCATTGCCTTTCAACCCATTGTTGGACTCAATGATGAAAGCGCTGAATTTTACGAAACGTTAATGCGGCCAAAAATTGAGGAGTACCCTGAAAATATCCCCTCAGATTTTATCAGCAAGGTCTTTGAAAGCCCTATCGCCACCGAAATAGATCGCTGGGTAATTCTCGAAACCATTAAAAAGCTTACCGAGAAACACAACACAGCACCCCACACTTGCCTCTTCATCAACCTCAGTGCAGCCACCATTCAAGACGAGAAATTCAGCCCCTGGTTAAAGCTGGCCTTAAAAACAAGTAATACCCCCCCGGCCACGATCACCTTACAGCTAAGAGAAAACGATGCCGGGCGCTATATCGAACAAAGTAAGACACTGATTTCCCAACTGAAAGCTATTGGCTGTAAAGTTGCGCTGACCCATTTTGGTCTCTCGAGCAACCCGCTATTGGTGCTGGATAAACTAGCCGTAGATTTCGTAAAACTTGATCAACAGCTTATCAAGAATATCAAGGCCGGAGGGGAAGAGGAGGAGGAAACCCTGCAAATGATTATTCTGCTCAAAGAAATGGAGCAACATTGCATTGCCCCCTTCGTTGAAAGCCCCACCTTAATACCCACACTTTGGCAAAATGGTATCGAATATATTCAGGGCCATTATATTCAAGCCCCCAGTTCTGAGATGGATTACAGCTTTAACGAAGAAGACTAATTTCAATGACCAGGCAAAAAAGTAAAACCTCTAACTGGGATTAAAAAACTTTAAGGCCTGTTCCTCTGGGTCTCTACTCAAACCGGCTTCATTTAACAGTCGCAAATACTTATCCCAGTATTCAGCCTGCTGATCACAAAGTTCTTTCAGGTAGCTCCAGCTATAGATGCCAGTGTTATGCCCATCATCAAAATGAATCAATAGTGCGTAGTGCCCCGCTGCTTCCAGAGAGGCAATTTTCACCTCCTTTTTACCGTGCTGAAGAATCTCTTCACCCGGCCCATGACCTCGAACTTCCGCGCTGGGGGAGTGTACGCGCAGAAATTCTCCGCTTAAAGTAAAGCTATTAGCATCGCTGTAAACCAGCTCAAGGCTACCTGCCCCCTTGTGAAATTTTACGCTTGTTGGTGTCATGAGTAATCAAAGCCTATTGGTAAACGAGTTGTTATACAGCGTTAAAGTATTTAATGAATATAGTTTGGGACGAGTAATCTTTTGGTGCCAATATAGAGATATTATAAAGCAGGCGCGCTCAAAATAGCTTCCAAGCTTTGCCGCGTTTGCGGCCCCAGCAAAACCTCTTGCACCTCACCACTACGGCTTAGGACGATCGTTTCCGGCAGACCTCCACTGACTGGCACGGCAAGATCACCTCGGGGGTCCTGCATAAGAGTGTCAAATTCAATACCCAGTGCCTGCACCTGTTGTAACAAGGTCTCCCCCTTCACGCCGTCAAAGTTAACGGAAAGAACCCGCACACTGTTGGGGTGCTGCTGGGCGAAGTGGTTTAATTCTGGGATCTCTACACGGCAAGGACCACACCATTCCGCCCAGTAATTAATCAACACTACCTTACCTTGCAGCTCCTCAAAACTGACCGAACCACCGTTAAGCAAGTCGTAACGCGACTGCTCCACACCGCAACCATTTAGGAGTAACAGGCTAAACAACAGCGACAGTGTTTTAGTTTTGCGCTGCAGCATCGGTACTAGTGAGCTCAGAGTCTTGAGCATCAAATAAATCCTGTAATGTGATGGAAAACTGTGTACTGGCCTGATTGCCAACAACGTCGATAGTCGATGCCAAACGGCGAGACCAGGGGTATTGGGCCAAGACCTCACTGCCTCGTGCCGAGGGTGCACTAAAAATGCCATCGCCTAATAAACTGTTAATTTCCAATAAGGTGAGTTCCGCTGGATCACGAGTCAAGACATAACGATTATTAGCTGTGATCACCAGGACTTTGTTCTCCAGCAACAGCAAACGCAAGCGCGACCACTGCTGTCCGTCAATACCTGCTTTGAGCATATCATTGTCAGTGATGGCCTCACCACGGCGCTGAAAGTCTAAACATTGTGCACAAATAATTAGCACCGCAATCAAATCGGGAAAATAACAGGGCCGATAGGTCTGGTTAAACGTTTCGAGTGAACGAATAAATTCAGCGCCAGCTAACACGATCACCCAGCACAAATAAACCCAGAGTAAAAACATCGGCACCATGGCAAAAGCACCATAAATGGTGTGGTAATTTGAATTCGCCACAAGTAATCCAAAGAGCCCCTTGGCAATTTGAAAAAACAGTGTCGTTAACAAGCCACCCCAAAGTGCATAGCGAAAAATGACTCGACAGTTCGGCATGGCAACAAACAACAGGGTAAACCCCGCCCAGGTCATAAACCAGGGTAGATACTGGAGCAGAGCTGCACTCAATTGAAATTTATCGAACTCGTCAACCAGCAACTGAAACGACAGTAAGTAAGTGTGCATTAGCAACCCAATGCCAATCAGCAAAGGGCCAAAACTCAATACACCCCAGTAGAGAAGAAAACTACTCAAGCCCCGCCTGCCACCGGCAGTCTGCCAAATACGATTGAAAGTTTTTTCGATATTCGACAACATCAGATAAGAAGTCACAATCAGAATAAAGCCACCCACGGCACTTAACTGACGCGCCTGGACAGAAAATTCGCGCAAATAGGCCTGTACCTCGACACCACTGGAGGGCACCAAATTTTCAAATATCAACTGCTCAACCTGATCACCGAAGCCCTGAAAGGCTGGAATAATGGCAAACATGCTGTACATCATCGTCATTAAAGGAACAACGGCAAAAAGGGTCATATAGGTCAGTGCTGCTGCACTTTCCTGGCAGCCATCACGCTTATATCTGTCTTTTAAATAAACAAGAAAGGCGACAAAGACTTTCACATTGGCCAGTGAAAAAAGCTGATTCATTTTTGCACTCATCACAGCTATGCCATCATTACCTGGTGGGGCGAGTCATCATTTGATCCGTTATTGACGATAAAAGATAGAGCCAGAAGCAGAGCCGGATGAAGCAACGTCTAGCCAGTTACCGTAAAGCCCACAGCCGAGAGGTTTACCGATAGTGCACCAGCAAAACTGGAGCACTATCGAACCCGACAACTCGAGTTAGGTTGCCGTATAACCGCCATCAATAACCAACTCAGAACCCGTCATATAAGACGACTCATCGCTTGCCAGAAACAGCACGCCCCATGAGACTTCCTTCGGCTCTGCCGGGCGACGAATTATCGCGCCACCTAACAATGCGTCTGTCGCTGCTGGATCTGCCATGATTTCCGCTGTCATCGCGGTGGCAATCACCCCGGGGTGAACCGAATTAACGCGGATATTGTAAGGGGCATATTCAACCGCAGCTGATTTAGTGAAAATGCGTACCGCACCTTTTGACGCCTGATAGGCCGAGGCGTTGGACGCACCAGCAATGCCGTAAATCGATGAAATGTTAATAATAGATCCACCACCGGCCTTTTCCATCGCGGCCAGTACGTGTTTAACACCAAAAAACAGCCCTTTGGTGTTAACGTTATTGACAAAATCCCAATCGACAGCAGTGGTTTCCTGAATGGTTTTAACCACAAAAACACCGGCATTATTCACCAACACATCAATCTTTCCGAAGGCATCAACGGCAGCTTTAATAACCATCAACCAGTCATCTTCGGAGGCGACATCGTGCTTAACAAAAAGGGCTTCACCGCCCATGGCCTTAACCTCAGCTGCAGTAGCCTGCCCTGCCTCTTCATTGAGATCAGTCAAAACAATGTGGGCACCTTCCTCGGCCAACAATAAAACATGTTCACGACCCATACCAGCCGCACCACCTGTTACCAAGCAAACTTTGCCTTGAACCCGTCCCATAAACTACTCCTCAATACTGGTTTCAAACCCATTCAATCGGCCCCATTGGCCGCGATGGCAATCTAACACGGAGCAGCCAGATTGTCATCGTAGAGACCACCAGCAAACAAATCACAAAGCCTCGCCAATAGGACAGCGCTAGCTGGCCTGTTGGCGAGCTGACTTCACAACAATCAGTTAAGGAGATGAAGAGTTTAGGTCAACGGCGATTGCCGTGGCCTTTGCACGCAAGCCCCTTAACCTCGCCGCCCTTGGCAACGACCTACATAGCTACTCCAAGGGGCGCATTATTATCGGCCTAGGGTCACAGATAAAAGTCCATATGGAAAACGATTCTCAATGCCCTAGTCCCACCCGGCGCCATGCATGCGCCAGATGATTGAAGCCATGCAGGCTATCTGAGCCAATTGGTACGAGGGACAGGCTTGGGATTTTAGCGGCGAACTCTACCAACTCACTCACGACACCGGTATTTACGCCCAAGTCCAGTGAGTTTGGCCCACCCCACGTCTTCCTTGCTGCTATTGAGCCGAAGGTTACAACCGCTATTAAACCTGATATCCAAACTAGGCCGCTGGTCAGGTATGGGCAATTTAATTGGAGATGAGATTCCCAACACTTTTGCAGTGGTCGACGAGCCCGACGAAATAACTCCCTTAATCAAAGAGCGCTATAGCGGTCTGGTAGTTCGCATTACGATCAACCTCAACCACGCACCCAGTGAGCAGCGCGTTGATCTAGTAAAGGCACTATCTCAGTCATAACAATGCAAATTACAGCTATAAAAAAGCCGCCGATGGTATATCCAAAGGCGGCTTAAATTTGTGCACGCTATTGGTGAAGTGATGTTTCCACAGCCTCGACACCAAAAATATCACGGTACATGACACCCATCATGGCAACCATCATCGGATAGGTCCAAATAAGGCCAATACCGAAAGGAAGAGCGCTAATGATTACAATAATACTCATTATCAAAAATAGAAAAAACAATTTAAACCAGTGACTGGTCACCGCTTTGCGGGATGTCTCCATTGCATCCCAAATACCGAGATTTTTCTCCACCACTAATGGCACTACAAATATATAGGCCAAAGACAAATAAATACCGGGGATAACAAGTAGTAAAAAGCCGACGGCGACTAAAATCGACATCAAAACGGCAACACCTAATAGCGGTAGAGTATAGGCAAAATAGCCGAACACACTTTTATAAGAAACAGGCAAATCTACCGAGCGCTCTACGCCCAGCATCATAATCCCTGCCGCAAAAGGGTACATTATCGCCATAATCACAAGCTGAAAAATAATTGACGACAATCCTCCTGCTATCACATCACCATTTCCAACAAGCACAGCACTGCCACCGCCAACAACGCCACCAAGGACTATCATCACCAAAAAAACAATCGCACCTGCTGCCCAAAACGCACCTTTTAAACCATTTGTTTTTTCCCAGGACTCACTCAACACAGCACCAATTGAGAAGTCATAGTCATCGAACTCAGCGCTTTCTGATGTTATTACAGGTTTTGAATCATCCATACTCATAATGCGTCATACCTCTTCTTATTGGTCAATAAATAATGTCAGTAACAAATTACGCAGTAAAATTTACAGAAAACACTGTAAACCAAAAACCACATTGCATTCGATAATATCAATAAAGGATATTGACATTTGAGCGCTTGGTCACGCGCGAAATCAAATAACCCCCCGCCCTTCGCTCTAGAACCAGGGCATTTGAAAACTCTAGTAGTCTAATAAGGTTAGACGATCAGAAATAAAAAAGGGTGGCTAAAAAGCCACCCTCAGTGTTAATCCTATGTGTCGATATTGCATTTCTTCAGGGAGCCCAATGCACGAACTTCTGAAACTGATTCTGCCAACCAATAACCCAATGGGGTGAAGAGCTACCGACACCAGCAGGCTTTAAACCTCGATGGCGATCGGTCACGCCCTGCAACACTGGTAACTGTCGTTCGTTAACATCAACAAAGAACACATGCCAACCCTGAGCTAGCACCTCTTCAAACTGCTTGAACTGGGCATTGGGTACCTGGAAACCAAAGAACCCACCCTCCCAGGTACAGAAACCCAGAAGCACAATGGATAAAAATACAAAGGGTAACCAACCAATGTTCTCAGTTGCCGAAGAATAATGTGCGAAAAGCAGCACCGATATTGCCGCAACAATACCAATAATGGCACCCCGTAAACCCGAACGAACAACATCGGTCTTCATAAAGGCATGCACTTCGTGCAAGTCACGGCGCGCCACGGCTTCATCATCCTTGCTAAGAACATGAATTTGCGCAGTGGTCACACCGGCATTTTCAAGCTCCTTTTCAACCTTGCCCATATCGTCGAGATCACCACTGATAAAAAAATATCGATCCATTTCTCGTCCCCTTTTTATTTTCTGGAATGTAGAAATTGAAAATAATTAAACAATGTTTTAATCAGTGTAGTTGAGCAATAGGGGGATTGCCGTAGACGGGGTGATAAAACTATAGACAAAAAAATTATGGATATCGGACGTATTTATGACACTGCGTAGAGTCGCTATAGCGACTCAGCGGTTATGTTGTGGAATAGGGTTCAGGTTTCGGTACAGTTAGTAGCGATAAAAGGCGAGCCACCCAAGCCCTTACTAGAAAGGGCTTGGGTGGAAACGTTATTCAGTTGATTGAAACATCGTCAAGATCAGCGGTTAAAGACTGGTTAACCTGGGCCGCTACTGTGACCGCGGGCAGGGGATAGTTGGCGTGATCAATACCCATCTGCAGTGGTGCCCCTGCTTTTAATTCCACAACCATCGCTACACTCAACTCAAAGCGCATAAAATGGACGGCAGAGGTTTTAACATCGTTCTCTCTGTCCATATCTTCGTCGGCAATAGCATAAACTTTGGTAGCATTACCCACCTGCACCCAGACCTTATCTTCTATACCCAGCAACTGAGTTAGCGCGACAGCACGCTCATCGGGGTCGGCATATTCAAGCATGAAAGTTGCCTTCCAGTTACTGCCGTCACCAATCAGGGGGTTGTAAGCATCTAGCTCTTCCTGAATAGCAGCCGCTTCAAAGATTTTCTCAATACGCAACATTTCCTGGATTTGATAACGGATAGTTATTGGGTCTTCAAAATAGAGACGGGCGTGATCACCCAGGGCCACCTGACGATTCTTTTTGTGGGCCATCACCTCATTGCGAAACTGTATCCGACGCTCGGAATACTCTTCCAGCGACCATAAATCCTGCCTGCTTAACTTCTTCACTCTCTACTCCTAAATACCGTAGGCCATGCGTAACAATGTCATGGGGTGTTCGGGTTTTTCACCGGTTTCAGCCAAATCGGCAATATGCGTCGCCGCCATCGGGCAATCGCTGGATAAGTGCTCGGACTTCAGCGTGTTAACTTTACGTACCACCGGGCGGGCAATTTTCACCGCCTTATCGTAGGTTTCTTCTTTCACTGCGTAGGTGCCATCGTGACCGGAGCAACGCTGCTGTGGATGTATCGTGGTGTCGGGCACTAAAGCGAGAATATCGCGGGTTTTCATGCCAATATTTTGCACGCGCAGATGGCAGGCCACGTGATAGCTAATATTGTCCAGACTACGGACAAATTCAGTATTGAACTCTCCCTTTTTGTGGCGTAGATGGAGGTACTCAAAGGGGTCATAAAAAGCTTCTTTCACCTTTTGCACGTCCGCATCATCGGGGAACATCAAAGGTAGCTCCTGCTTATACATCAGCACACAGGACGGCACCGGGGCAATAAGATCAAAGCCTTCATCAACTAACTTGGCCAGCACCGGAATATTCGCTTCTTTAGCGCGAGCAACGGCGTCGAGATCGCCGAGCTCAAGTTTCGGCATGCCGCAGCACTGCTCTTTAGGCACCAATTCAATATGAATATTGTTGTGTTGGAATACGCGATAAAAATCTTCACCCAACTCCGGACTGTTGTAGTTGCCATAACAGGTGGCGTACAAAGCCACTTTACCCGTGGTTTCACCAACGGCCTTTGGGACGATAGTGTCGCCAAGTTTCTTGACCGATTTGCGCAACGTTTTGCTGTGGTAGCGTGGAATTGGTGCATCTTTATGCACACCCATCGCCGACTGAAAAGCCTTTCTAAACAGCGTATTACTATTGAGCGCATTAACCGTAATGTCTACCAGTGGGATGGTGGCGAGCTTACCCACGGTATCCGTGTTCGTCAGCGTCTTATCGCGGAAAGAGGCACCCTGCTCTTTGAATTTATGAGCTTTGGCACGCAGCATCAAATGGGGGAAATCAATGTTCCACTCGTGGGGCGGCACATAGGGGCATTTGCTCATGTAGCACATATCGCACATAAAGCACTGATCGACCACTTTGTTGTAATCGCCCTTATCAATGCCATCGACTTCAAGGGTCTCCGACTCGTCAACCAGGTCGAACAATGTCGGAAAAGAATCGCATAAGCTCACACAACGACGGCAGCCGTGGCAAATATCGTAGACGCGCTCAAGCTCGGTCTCGAGGTCTTGTTTGTCCCAAAATGACTCTGACTGCCAGTCGAGTGGATGTCTTGTGGGTGCTTCCAGACTACCTTCTCGCATTTTCTTCCCCTGTATAAAGTCGCAACAATAAGCCGCTATAACACTGACCTAAATCTAACTATAAATCTGCGCCCTAAAAAATACAGGGCCTTGGTATCACACCAAAGCCCTGTAATTGATCAGCTAAAAACTGGCTAGTGTAGAAACCCTAGCCAGTCTTAATTTGATCTTAGTCGTCGAGGGTATCGAGAGCTTTCTGGAAACGGTTGGCGTGGCTACGCTCCGCTTTACCCAGCGTCTCAAACCAGTCGGCAATCTCATCAAAGCCTTCTTCACGAGCCGTTTTGGTCATACCGGGGTACATATCAGTGTACTCGTGAGTCTCACCAGCAACGGCTGCTTTCAGGTTGTCTGACGTAGAGCCAATAGGCAGGCCAGTAGCGGGATCACCTGTCTCTTCGAGATACTCAAGGTGGCCGTGAGCATGTCCAGTTTCACCTTCAGCGGTAGAACGAAATACCGTTGCAACGTCGTTGTAGCCTTCAACGTCCGCTTTGGCGGCGAAGTACAAGTAGCGACGGTTAGCCTGAGATTCACCCGCAAAGGCGTCTTTTAAATTCTGTTCGGTTTGCGTGTTTTTAAGTGACATCAACATTCTCCTTTCAGTTGTTATTCAGAGATAAAGCTTTTGTGTAGCTTTATCAGCATACCAGCTCTTTAATGAACTTGCGGCACAATATCCGCCCGGCCTACAATCGGTAAAATGAATTTTTTGATATCAACTGATCGGTTTTTTCAATGGCATCACAACCTACTCTAAAACAACTTCGCTACCTCTGTGCAGTCGCTCAAAGCCTGCATTTTGGCAAAGCGGCCAAAGCCTGTTTCGTCACCCAGTCGACCCTCAGTGCAGGCATTAATGAACTTGAGCAGGCCCTCGGCGCCGCCCTGCTAGAACGCAGTAATAAGCAGGTATTAATTACCGATATCGGGCAGAAAATTGTTGCTCGTTCGCAGCATATTCTCAGCGACATCGAGGCCTTAAAAGAGGACGCTGTTCGGGCTCAAACGCCTCTCATCAACCCGGTGCGGATTGGTATCATCCCGACAATAGCACCTTTCATTCTGCCCAAAGTTCTACCCACCCTGCACCAGGATTTCCCCGAACTACAATTACTCATCCGCGAGGATTTGTCAGAAAATCTGGCCAACTTACTGTTGCAGGGCGAATTGGATGTACTGCTACTAGCCCTGCCCTATCCCGTCAACAACACCACCAGCTATCACTTGTTTAATGACCCCTTTGTGCTGGCCTATCCCGCTGGCCACCCTCTTGGGGACGTCAAACAACTTAGAACCCGCGACCTTCAGGGTCAGGATATTCTCTTACTCGAAAACGGCCACTGCCTGCGCGACCACGCACTGGAGGCCTGCAAATTGCAAAGTAGTCAGCTATCACTCGCCTTTGAGGCGACCAGCCTGCACACCATCGTACCCATGGTGGCCAATGGCGTGGGCGTTTCACTACTACCTGAAATGGCGATTAACGAGGGTATATTGTCAGGCACAAAAAACATTTCGACAAAAGAGTTTTCAGAGCGGGGGGTATGGCGAGAAATTGGACTTTTATGGCGCGCTAAAAGCCCTCGAGACAGTGAATACCGTCTGTTGGGAGAGTACTTTAAAAACAATAGTACTGTGGATTGATATAAAATTCGGGACAGCTGAAATAGCCTGACCCGAATAGCAGTCTCATCAAGAGAGTTCCTGCTGGAACCCTTGAAAAACTACAGTGGCGTTACGTTCTCCGCCTGTGGACCCTTCTGACCCTGAGTCACATCAAACTCAACGCGCTGACCTTCATTGAGTGATTTAAAACCATCACCAACAATAGAGCGAAAATGAACAAAAACATCGGGGCCGTTTTCTTGCTCGATAAAACCGTAACCTTTATCAGCGTTAAACCATTTTACCGTACCAGTTGCACTAGACATATACTGAAACCTTTTTAAGCTTTACTCTTTACGAGTAAAAAAACTGTTTATTTAAGCCGTTGTCTGGCTGTCCTTAGCCGTTAAACGCAATTTTTATTGATGACTAGCGATCGTGCAAGCAATAAAAAGGTTCACAATTCCAGTCACAAGAAAAGTACTATTTTCAGGCTGTATTCACTATATATGAAATAACACACAAGTAAACCCACTTTTAAGACGATAAACAGCATTAAAAACCTGCCTAATTCTTTACCGGCACGTCTCTGGTGGATTAGGAAAAGCAGTGTGCTTATCCGACTAAACACATGGCTTTATGTACAAATAATAAATAGAAAAACCGGGTTGATTTCTACAACTTCAACCCGCTTTATATGACAACCGTGTGAACACTAGCAGAAGATAAAACCCTGCAAAAAAACGGGCCCAGTAACTACCCTGCCTCAATGCGGATTAAAGCACCAAATGTCGCCTGTTGATCCACCTCCAGCACATCAGGGGAATCGGCAGAAACACTCACCGCCAGCCCTCTCTCGACAAGCATTTTCTGCGTCGCAGGCACATCACTCGTCTGTAATACCAGCGCATACATACCCTCTCGGCGGTTTTGCAAAAACTCGGCGATGGCATTGGCGAATGGCCGAGTCGGATCGTCGACGGCCACCAGCTCTATTACGCCACCCGATGCGGGGCGACAAATCGCTGCACGCACACCGCGCTCGGTATCGCGCTGAGTTGCATCCATCGCCATATTAAACTGGGTGCCGTAAGCCTCCACGGCATGATCAATATCTTCCACGGCAATAATGACACGGCTAATACCCGAGATTCTGGGGCCATCGCGCTCGTCGACCGGGCCCTTATATTTAGTCGCAAAGGAATCCACCGGATAAACACGAATCAATACGCCATGGGTCGAACTGGGGTGAACATCCCGCCCAAAGGCACCGGGCATTAAGGGCATTACATTCAGACCACGCTGTGCCAGCTCCTGCGCCTCATCATCAGGTACGGGGGCTTCTAGCATCAAAGCAAACAGCCCTTCTCCCCGCCGGTCGAGAAAACCTTGCAGGCTTTTACTCAGCGGTGTATTCGGGTCAACGGGGGACATTAGTTCGATGTTACTGCCACCCTTGGGCACACACATACCCAGTGCGGCACCGTATTCAGGGGTACTACTTTTTGATAAATCGATAACGGGCATACCGAATTTATCTCTAAACAAACTGACAACAGCGGGGTAATCATGCACCGCAATGGCAATGCGCGGCATACCTGTAATCATGGGTTTTCTCCATTCAATTGTTAGAAATTATTTGCGTGTGATTTATTTCCAACGCGTTAGTAAAAGGTCTTTCTTTCTCGCTCATCATAAATGTGCAGAGAAGAAGGCAAGCCGCTAATATACACCCTCAACCATAACTTAAAGCGAAAAATGACCTTAAAGGTACTACTTCAAACATTTCGCCCTACCTTCCTCATTCTTAGTTTTGTCTGCGTGTTTTTGGGCTTCAGCACAGCATTCTCTACACAAGAGCCGCTCAACCTTTTAACCGTATTTCTCATATTAATCGGGGCGATATCCGCACATATCAGTGTAAACGCCCTCAATGAATATGTAGATTACAAAAGTGGACTCGATTTTATAACAACAAAGACGGCCTTTAGCGGGGGTAGTGGCGCTCTACCGGGGCAGCCTAAAATGGCTGGTGCAGCCCTCACCTCAGGGCTTATAGCGCTGGCATTAACTATCGGCATTGGTATTGTTTTCACCCTCGAATATGGTACTCAGATCTTGCCCATAGGTATTACAGGTGTCTTACTGATTATTAGTTATTCCCCATGGCTTAATCGCTCACCCTTTTTATGCCTAATTGCCCCAGGCCTGGGTTTTGGCATCTTGATGGTTTTAGGCACCCATATACTCTTGAGCAGCCCCCTCGACCCCGCGCCCTGGCTAATATCATTAATTCCTTTTTGCCTGAACAACAACCTTCTTCTGTTAAACCAATACCCGGACATAAGCGCTGATAAAAGCGTTGGCCGCAGGACTTTCCCCATCGTGTATGGCACCCATAAGAGCACCCTGACCTATGCTTTTTTTATGTTGGTCGCCTACTCATTAATAGTCGCTTTGATTATTGAAGGCGTATTACCAAAACTGAGCAGTATAGCTCTGGCTCCTCTCATGCTCTCATCGTACGCATTCATAGGGGCATACAAGCATGGCTCAAAAATCGGCCAACACTCTAAACACCTTGCTGCAAATGTAGCAGCAGCTATCTCAACCCCTTTACTACTGGGCATCTCAATCGTTGTTACTTAATTGGGATCGCCGGCCGCCACAAGCACCAGCCCCCGAAAGACAAGAAGTCGCTGTTTCATAGAAAAATGACATCAACCTCAATTACAATAGACCTTTATATTCCCGTTTTGAGTTCACATGGCAAATTCACTACTCGATCAACTACAAAAATCCGGCTTAGTTGACGGCAAGAAAGCCAAGCTGGCGGTCAAAGCCAAGCGCAAGCAGGACAAAATCCAGCGCAATAGTAAACAGACCGCTGTCGATGACAATAAATTGCAGGCGGCTCAGGCAAAGGCTGACAAAACGGCTAAAGATAAATTACTTAACCAACAGCGTAATGAAAAGGCCCAGCGCAAAGCCTTCGCTGCACAGATAAAACAGCTCATCGAAATGAATGCCATTGAAGCGACAGGCAACCAGCAGTTCAACTTCAGCGATGGTAAGCACATCAAACGTATCTACGTTGATACCGCCCAGGTCGGGCGCTTGAGTCGGGGCGTGGTTGCCATTGTCAAACTGGGCGATAAATACATCGTCGTGCCCAGCCCTGTCGCCGAGAGAATTGCCGAGCGCGACCCCGAGCGCATCATTTTCAAAGCCGATAAAAACCCTGAGATAGTCGAAGAGGATGACCCCTATGCGGATTACAAAATCCCCGACGATTTAATGTGGTGAGCAGGTAACACCGCCGATGTTAACCATCACACCCCGGCTCAGCATCCCTCTACAGGAAGTGGAATTCACGGCTATTCGCGCCCAGGGCGCTGGCGGGCAAAACGTCAATAAAGTGTCTTCCGCCCTGCATCTGCGCTTTAACATCAAGACCTCATCACTACCTGATGAGGTCAAAGAGCGTCTGCTAAATAGCCGCGATAGCCGGGTGAATAAAGAGGGCGTGCTGGTGATTAAAGCGCAACAATTCCGAACGCAGGAAAAAAACCGAACGGCTGCGCTAGAACGGCTACAGGCCTTTATTACTGCCGGAGCACAAAGACCAAAAACCCGGCGCCCCACTAAGCCTTCGCGCAGTTCTCAGCGTAAGCGCATGGACAGTAAAACCAAACACGGCAGAACGAAGTCCCTAAGAAAGCCGGTTAAACTCGATCACTAAGCAGTGTTAGTTACAGGCTAGTGCCAGGTTGACCCCAAGACTGGGTGATCTCAAGCCCGCAACTCTTCAGACTTCCTCAGCCTCTCGCAGGCGCTCCAGACGGCTTTGTTCTTCTGCCAGGGCCTCTTTGATTTCGAGTAGCACCGCATCAACATCCGCCGGGCCGGCTTCGTCCTCAAACTCACCGCTGAGTGCAATTTCTGGGTGCAAGCCACCGTCTTCAAACAGCGCCCATATTTCTTTGGCATAGCGGGTTTGTAGCAATTGAGGGGCGTACTGTCCGTAATATTGAGTGATATTGTCGACATCGCGAATCAACATCGCCTCGGCATTATTATTGGCTGCAGCGTCAACGGCCTGGGGTAAGTCGATAATGACCGGGCCGTATTCATCGACCAGCACATTGAATTCCGACAAGTCACCGTGCACCAGGCCCGCGCAGAGCATTAACATCACGTAGTGCATCATCACTGCGTGATCTTCAAGGGCCTGTTCTTCAGTGAGAGTCACATCGTTGAGACGCGGCGCCACATCACCCTCATCATCCGTCACCAGCTCCATAATCAGCACGCCGTCAAAACAGCCGTAGGCTTCTGGCACTCGAACTCCGGCTCTCGCCAGGCGATAGAGAGCGTCGACCTCTGCATTCTGCCAAACCTCCTCCTGCTGCTTGCGACCGAATTTGGAACCCTTCTCGATGGCCCGAGCGCGGCGGCTGTTGCGCACCTTGCGACCTTCCTGATATTTCACCGCTTGCTTAAAGCTGCGTTTGGCCGCCTCTTTATAGACCTTGGCACAGCGAATATGCTGGCCACAGCGTACGATAAACACGTCGGCCTCTTTGCCACTCATTAGGGGGGCAATGACTTCGTCAACAATGCCATCTTCAACCAGGGGTTTAATGCGCTTCGGTATTTTCATGGCGTTTTTATACCTTATTTTAGCGTTTGAAGAAACGTGGACTCGCCTCATAAATCCTATAGTGACGAAAATAAAAAGAAGATAGGTAACAAGATTCAAAAACAAAGCAGAAGTTACATGTGCTTGTTAAAAAACTATTGAAATAGTTATGCTAAGCTGTTAAAAATAAATTAATTTTTAGAGTTGTTGAGATCTACCGACGAGCCCGGAGAAAACCATGCTCTTTGCAGCCGATGAGTTTCGCCAGTTAATTGTTCGCGACACATTACAATCAATCGATGACTGGGCCCCCGCCCATGAAAACCTCCTCCTAGGCACCGCCGCCCAGGAATCCCGTATGGGGCTAAGCCTCAAATGCGGCAGGCTGCTGGGTATCTACCATATCTCTCCCAATACCCACCGGGCCGTGTGGGATAAATACCTTATCCACCACCCCGAATTAGCGAGCCGAGTTCGCGGCCTAGCCGGTCAACACAGCTTTATCCGAGACCCCCACGGTGAGCTAATCGGCAATCTAAAGTACGCCACAGCCATCGCCTGGCTGATCTATCGCCGCGTTGAGCATGCCCTACCGGCGGATGACGATGTACCGGGCCTAGCCAGATACTGGCATCGCTACTTTCGCGCCAAAGCCTCTGGCCAGGTAACGGACTTTATCGCCAGTTATCAGCACCACATACTCGAAAAACAAGAACTCGCCGCCTGAAATCCCGGTCTTCTCGAATACCCCTGTTGTGGAAAAGAACGGCAAGGACAAATTTCACAGGCAAAAAAAAGCACGAACTGCCAATAACAGTTCGCGCTTTTTTATTTCAGTGACTCATTAGCCCACTGAAGGTAGAGACTTAGCTAGTAATATTAGGTGGTAATAAAAGCATCACCAATTTTGCCTTTCATCTCATCGATTAACTCAATATAACGCTTGAAGCCACCGTTGTAGGTACCATCCTGACGGCGATTATCTTCGCCCTCAAAGTTGTAGTAACCCGGCGTACAGTCCTTATTACGGTCTGTTTTACCGCGATGGTTAATCACTTCCTGCACCCACCACTCCTCAATTTCAGGGGTAATGTCAATAGATTTACAGTCGTTCTTACGCGCATAGTCAATACACGCCGCAATACGCCCACCCTGCACCTGTAGAACATCGGTAATGTTGAACTGGAAGGAAGCCTGATAGCCCGCCATGATAAACATATTGGGGTAGCCAGCAGACTGAATGCCAAACAAGGTGCGAATGCCATCCTCATACTTATCATTAATTTCCTGACCATTCTTACCAACAATCTGATTGTAAATACCGGTCTTCTGTACTTCAAAGCCCGTGGCATAAATAATCAAATCGACTTCGTATTCTTTACCGTCAAAGACAGGGCCTTTTTCAGTGATTTCGTGAATACCCTGACCCCTAGTATCAACCAGATGAACATTGGGCTGATTGAAAGAAGGCAGGTACTCATCGTGGAAACAGGGACGTTTACACATGAACATATACCAGGGCTTCAAGGCATCAGCCGTGGCTTTATCAGTAACGATGTCACCAATGCGCTCATGGATCCACATCATGTAATCGATGTTGGCATTTTCCTGCTTCTGAATGCGCTCTTCCTTGGTCATGGCATCGCGGGCTTTCTTTTGCTTTTCCGTCATTACCGGCCCGTCGATGGTGCGCTGACGACGCTTGGACTGCCAGCCTGGCTGCAACTTACGCGCCCAGTTAGGATCGGTCGGCCAGTCATTGCGAATATCGATAGACGAGGGTGTGCGCTGGATGACATACAGCTCTTTCGCCATCTTCGCCAGCTGGGGAACAGCCTGAACGGCCGTTGCACCAGTGCCAATAATGGCAACGCGCTTATCTTTCAAGTTCTCAAGGTCTTTACCCGTGTACTCATAATCCCAGCGCGAGGTATGGAAAGAGTGCCCTTTGAAGGTCTCGATGCCCTTGATTTTCGCCAACTTAGGCTTGGACATGGGGCCATTGGCACAAATCACGAACTTCGCTTTCATGTGATCGCCGCGATCGGTTTTCACATGCCACAAATTCTCTTCTTCATTCCAAACTGTAGATGTAACGGTGGTCTGGAAAACAGCGAGATCGTACAGGTCATACTTCTTAGCAATCGCCTGGCAGTGCTCGTAAATCTCAGGCGCCTTGGCATAGCGATCTTTGGGGACATAGTCCATCTCATCAAGCAGCGGCAAGTAGTCGTAAGAAACCACATCACAAGCCGCACCCGGGTAGCGGTTCCAGTACCAGGTACCACCAACGTCGGCACCGCGCTCAACGATGCGAATGCTTTCAACACCAATGTCACGCAACTGCGAAGTCGTTAGCAGGGCAGAAAAACCACCGCCAATGAAGAGCACCTCAACAGTATCGGTCAAGGCATCGCGTTCTTTAACATCGCGATTGTAAGTATCTTCGCCGAAATGGGCTAAACCACCATCCAGGTTAGAGTTAAATTGTCCGGTACCTTCCGGTCGAAAATTCAAGCGCAAATCGCGCTCTTCGGAAAATTTTGCCTTTATCTCATCATAATAGGACTGTGGATGCTTGCCATCACCAGCCCCTGGTTCAAAAGAGCTGAGCTGGGCAACGCCATCCTTACCAGCTTCTTGTTTTGATTTGGCCATAGTAAAATTACCTCAAGGTTAATAAACGGGTTAATAAGTGCTTAAACCTGACCCTGGCGCTGAGAGTGACAAAGGTGTAAAAACACCCATTGCCAAGCGCTAGAAACACAGGCTTAGATTAAAAATTCAGCGGCGGATTATGACGTGACCAACACGCCAAGGTCAATGACGCATTTCACTGACCTCTCTTAATAGACGCGCCATACATTCCCCTAATAAGTCCAGCCTGCAAGGATATAAAGACTTTCACCTTGCGCTTTAACTAGCACAGTTCCCGACCAGGGACTCGCTCATAGGAGCACGGTTGATCCTGATCAAAGCCCACCCATTCATCTCTTGCCCGAGACCAGAGCTGTCTTTATCATCGCCCCTTCAAAATTATTAACAATCCCACCTAAAACTGATATTGCAGAGGCAATACAAACAACTAAGGAACTAAAAATGAGCGGATCAAGTACCGGCCAACTGTACGGCCGAATGGACCTGGACGGCAACGTCACTCTCGAAGATGCAAACGGCTCCATTGTTACCAGTATCGATGCTGACGTTCAGCCCGTCGATAGCAACCTTTCTGCCCGCGATGAGCACCCCGATGGCATTACTCTGACACGCTCTGACGCTGCCAAACTCGGCGTCATCCTCGAAGGTATGTAAGCATAATTTGCTGACCAAACAAGGGGGCTACCTACGGCCCTCTTGTTATCAACACCCAATACTTGCGCACGCACAAACAGTCGTACAAACCCCGCGCACACCACTGCATAGAACACACTAACAACCGACGCTTTCTGTAAGCCTTGTAGCCCCACACCCGCCCTGCCCTCACCCTTCATTCAGCATTCGCTTGCTTAAAATAATAAAAAGCTCTCTAATTGAGCGGAACAAAATAATCACAATAAATAGTTAGAACGTCAAAATTACAAATAATCAAATACCTCTACCCAAACTCCGTACTCGGGCTTTCTAGTGAGGCACGACTAATAATGGAAGCCCCATGAAAGAGAATTCGTGCGTGATTTTAAAAAACGAAAACCGCGTTTTAACCATCACCCTTAATCGCCCCGACGCCCTCAACGCATTTAATGACGATCAATACGACGGCGCTGCCGATGCCCTGTGTAGCGCCGCCACGGACGACAATATCGCTGTAGTCATTATTACCGGTGCTGGCCGCGCTTTTACCGCCGGGCAGGATCTCGATGAAATGGCCAACCCGCGCCAACACAACGACGGTAAGCGCCACGGCTTTCCCTATTTTATCGACACCCTGGCCAGCTTCCCCAAGCCTATTATCGCCGCCGTTAACGGCATAGGGGTCGGTATTGGTTTGACCATGCTGCCCCACTGTGACTTTGTCTTTATCAGTGAAAGTGCTCGTTTAAAGGCGCCCTTCCCCACTCTCGGCGTCACCGTTGAAGCAGGAAACTCCTTTCTTTTACCCGAGCGAGTGGGCTGGGCCAACGCCGCCCATATTCTTTACACCGCTGAATGGGTTGACGCCGACAAAGCCGTCGAAATAGGCTTAGCCTGGAAAAAAACCAGCGCCGAGCAGCTAATACCTGAAACCGAAAAGTTCGCCACGCAAATAGCCACCATGCCCATCACCTCTCTGGTACACACCAAAAATCTGGTGCTTGCGCCTCGCCTCGACGCCATTAAAGCCGCACGCAAACTCGAAACCGCCGCCTTTGTCGAGCTCGTTGGCGCACCGGCCAACCGCGAGGCCATTCAAGCCTTTAAAGAAAAACGACCGGCTGACTTTACAAACTTACCTGAACAATAAATTCCAATAAACGTGTCATTAAAACAATAAGGAGCACCACATGAGGCTAACAACACCCCGCATACCCCCGGTTGAGCCAACAGAATGGACGGAAGAACAAAGTCAGGCCCTGGGCATGGACATTAAAGAACTGCAAGCCAGCATCGGCTCACCCGACACAGTCTTTAATATTGTTAAAACCCTGATCCGCTACCCCGACCTGTTTAAAGCCTGGCTCGGCTTTGCCAATCACGTCATGTTTAACTCTAGCCTTGCCCCCAGAGATCGAGAAATTGTTATTTTACGCATCGGCTGGCTCTGCCAGTCGGGGTACGAATTTGGCCAACATATTGTTATCGGTCGCGATGCCGGATTGAACGATGGTGAAATAAAAGCCATCGCCGAGGGCGACAGTGCGCCCAACTGGTCCGAGGCAGAGCGCACTCTAATTAAAGCCACCGACGAATTGCACGCTGACGCTTTTATCAGCGACGCGACCTTTGCCGAGTTGCAAGAATACTTCGACGAAAAACAAATACTGGATGTCATTTTTGCCGTCGGCCAATACAACATGGTGTCGATGGCTCTCAACACTACCGGCGTTCAACTCGACGAGGGCATACCCGAATACCAGACCTTTGTTGGCAAATAAGCCCTAAAAACAAGAGGCATTGAACAACAGCCACTAGTTTTCTCCGCTGATAAAAAAAGCTAACTCAATAAAGGAAGTCGCAAATGTCCGATAAACACATGACCCTTGAAGTCGCCGACGGCGTTGGCCTCATCACCCTTAACCGACCCGACGAAGGCAACCCCGTGGTACACGGCATGGTCGAAGAGCTGCTCGACAAAGCCATTATCTGTGACGAAGACCCCGCCATTCGCGCCGTCGTACTCACCGGCAAGGGACGAATGTTCTGTGTCGGTGGTGGCCTGAAAAATTTCGCCGAACAAGGTGACAACATCACCCGCCATTTGAAACTGGTCACCCAATTATTTCACGGCGCCATCTCCAAGTTTAACCGCATGGCTCCGCCCGTAATTGCAGCCATTAATGGCACAGCTGCTGGGGGCGGCCTAAGCCTGGCACTAACCACTGACCTCGCTGTTTCAGCCGAATCGGCAAAGTTCACCATGGCCTACACCAATGCCGGGCTGGCCCCAGATGGCAGCTCCAGTTTTTACCTGGCAAAAATGGTTGGCATGCGTCGCGCCAAAGAAATGGCTCTACTCAATACGGTACTTACTGCCGAGCAAGCCCTCGACTGGGGTTTGATTAATAAAGTAGTACCCGATGACGAGCTAATGACAAGTGCAATGGCAATGGCGCGTAAGTTGGCGCAAGGCTCAATGACCGCTTATGGAGAAACGAAAAAGCTGATGCTTGCCGGTGCAACAGAAAGCCTCGAGTCGCAAATGGAGCTAGAAGGGCGAGCTATATCATCACTCGCTGGCAGTCCCGACGGTCGCGAAGGAGTCGGAGCCTTTATCGACAAGCGCAAGCCAGAATTTAAAAATTAACAAGCAGATAACATCCAGACCTCAGCCTTTAAGCGCTTAGGATAAGTATTTAATGGCTGACGGGAGAGCAATCGATGAAACCCAGAATTAGCATGATCACCTTAGGCGTTAACAATATGGCTGCGTCTGTAAGCTTCTATAAAAACGGTCTCGGCTTCCCTCAAATGCCATCGCCACCAGAAATTGCTTTCTTCACCCTCAATGGTAGCTGGCTAGGCTTATTCGATTATGAGGCCCTTGCAAAAGATAGCGGGCTAGCAACCATGAGCGAAGCACAAGGCGAAAAAAGCAAAGAGGTCAATATTTTCAAGGGCTTTACCCTCGCCCACAACGTGGCCTCAGAAAATGAAGTCGATACCATGCTTGCACAAGCACTGTCTGCTGGCGGGGAACTGAGTAAAATGGCGCAAAAAACCACCTGGGGCGGATATTCTGGCTATTTCAAAGACCCCGATGGTTACCTGTGGGAAGTCGCCCACAACCCCTTCTTCTGGCCTGGCCCCACCGATAAATAGTGTTAGCTCCGTTTTGTTAAACCCGAAACCTTTTACGTCGCCTCGGGCAAGCTCTGGGGCCAACGAGCAGGACACTGCTCGGGCATTACAGTACTTTTGTCTGCATTTCCCCGGTCGTACTTATCGTACGCCTTGGGAATCATCCGGTTCTCATTGCCAAAATAGCGTGAATATCAAGTTCTTTACGATAGCGTGTAAAGTTAGTATCTCGGGTCTCTATCGCTATCATCGACATCCGATCAGCTAACTCGTTACCTTCAACACCGACATGACCATTGACGTGAAGCACTTGAACCTTGTCTTTCAGCAACTGGTGTAGTGCGAACATTTCTTTGATCAGCTCCAAATTCTTGATTTCTCCACCCTTCTTTATCCAGCCTTTCTTCTCCCAGTTAACAGCCCACTGGGTAATACATTGAATGGAATATTTGGAATCGCAAAAAATAGCGACAGACTTATCGTTTTTGATTTCATCTTGGGCCATTAGCAACGCTTGGTTTAATGCATTTAACTCGGCGGTATTATTAGTGCCTTTCGGGTTGTATAAGCCGTACCACAGCTCATCAACAACATCGTTACGATACACCGCAACGCCAGAACCGGCTTCACCAGGGTTAGGTTCACAACCACCATCGGTGAATATTTTTGTATCTATTCGCATTACTGCAATTTCATCAGCAGTATACGTTTTAACGGTTTGAGCCGAAGTCTTCTTCGCCGATGAGTCTTTCGATGACTTATCTTTTGTCGGTGATTTTTTAACCGGGGTTGCGTTCGTGCCATGAAAAGCTGATTCAGCTTCTCCCAATGTCTTGAACGACTTATATTTCGCACCGGTAAACTTATCAACCTGCTTTTTGCACGTATTCCAATCCGTGAAAATCCCCGTTTCTCTTCCTTCCCATACAACGTAATATTTTTTTGCCAACTTCATGCCTCATGGTTTTGGTGAAAACAACACCTCTCATGATACGAGATTTAACGCCCCATCATTTGACTATTTGTGTGAAGTTATTTTTTTGGCTTATGAATTAACATGAATGAAAGAGGCACCCGGTGAACTTTTAGCCCGTAAAATAGCATCGCCACCAGAAGTTGTTTTCTTCACCCTCAATAGCAGATGGCCAGCCTTGTTCGATGATAAGGCCCTTGCAAAAGATAGCAGGCTAGTGACCATGAGCGGTTAAGAAGATGAATCAGAAGGAGAAAAAAAGCTGGAGCGCAATGTCTTCAAGGGCTTTACCCTCCCCATAACCTAGCCTCAGAAAAAGAAGTCGACCCCATTCTCACACAAGCACTGTTGCTGGCGGCGAACTAAGTAAGACGGCGCAAAAAAATGGGCGGATATTCGGGTATAAAGCTGGTCTTAGAGGCCGTGATCCCGAGTTCGCGCATGCATCGCCGTATACGACTGACCTTACACAAGTTGTACCTCTTTCGTTAACGAAATTAATCGTCGCGAAAAAGGTACAAGATCACTATGACTATGAGATAGAAATCAAGTTAGAGATAAGCCTGCAGTCGAAATTGAATAATGTCTACATCCTCATCGACGCCGCTACGGTTGGGTGAAACATCAGCCGCAATATAGTTTGCCATCACTCGCAGGTTGCGGTTGATATGCCAATTGATGCCCAGAGTCAGGTTATTTTCTTCACCACCGGTGACCGTTTCATCTTCCAGATCAAGCGTGCTGTAGCGCGCGGCCAACTCGACTGCTCCGTAGCGTGATCGAGGTCTTATCTGTGTAAAGGCACCATTTTTACCTGAATAGCGGTACCTTTCTCCGGTAACGATCCAGCCCGCCTGAATGTACCCCCCATCGAAGGTCGGATTTTTTTTGCTGGTACGATCGAGCTCTGCCTGCATCATTTCTGCTTGTAGGAGCCAGGGCCCCTTAATCACTGCGGCCTCTAAGCCATAGGTGGTTATGTCATCGACACCGGAAAGTGTCCCGGTAGATAATAAACTAACATCAGCCGTACGACTTTCAGGCTCCGCCCTGTAACTAACGGTCTGACCTGAACCAAGGTTGCGCAATATTACTGAAGCACCAAGGTGAATCTTAAATCGCTTTTTATCGATAGGATTATACGTAAACCTTGCTGCCACACTGTCGCCACCATCGTTATCATTACGGCGATCGCCCAAACTATCCTCGAAATAACCCGCTGCGAAAGACCAGTGTTTACCCCAGGTGTTAACCACTGCGCCCAGGGTATAACTGGGTGCAAATACGTTGGCCAGACTGCGTTCCATAAAGGTGATTTTATTGGAGCTGGTGAGTTCTTCAAGACTAAATGGTTGCTGTAGGTTACCCACCCTAATCTTAATGTTTTGAAATCCTTTGTACCCGATATAAGCATCCTTAACACGATAGCCTACTGAAGATTCGGAATCGTAATTATACGAGTAGATCCAGTCTTTCTTAACGGTACCGACGACGCCAATCCTAAGACGCCGCAAATCGGTACCGTCATCCAGACTGGTGACATCCTCATCATAGAACGCAGCGTCAGCATGAATACGACCTTTCAATTTGGCTGTAAAATTACCGTCCTCAGATTTAAATGAAGTAGCTTCCTTAAAGGCACTACTCCCAAGGCTGATGGGTGAAACTAAGATAAAAGTCATTAAGGCGGGGATATAACAAGAGCGCGACATAATATGATCCGTGGTTTTTTTAAAAATTGCTATTCCAATTTAAATTAACTATCGGGTAAAAAAATATATTTACTGAAGTTTCCCAGCCTTTCGCAGTTATTAAATGAGTGCCCACAACCTTTAATAATAATAAAACGCAGGTTCGATCTGACGCTCATTTCATCGCACTGACTTTGCAGGGCATAAACCCATCGTCTTGCTCGTTCCAGTCGATGGTAGCCTTGTTGTCGGTTTATCCTCTTTGTACGGTTGAGCCCAGGATCATTGATATTGTCAAACTCACCCACCAGCACCGTTATATTCAAGTGGAGAAAAGCGGATAGGTTTCTACCAATTTCAGGTACTGACTTCGGAGTACCCTTCAGACCATAGGGGTAGGTCTTGTCATCAACGGGAAAGGTAAACCAGCCGGCCGAACAGATAATCAGCCTGTCAATTTTTTCTGGGTAAAACAAAGCATAGCGGTGGGCAAATTGAGCGCCACCAGAATAACCAAACAGCGAAAACATATTGGTTTTAACAGCATATTTCACATGCACATCATTAAGTATCTTGTGCAGGGCCTCTACAGGCGTATAGCCAGCCGCACCCTTTTCAAGGCGCTGATAGCCCTGGTAATTCTTTCTCGAAAAATGGGGAGCGATGATAATATAATCATATTGATTCGCCTGTTCACGAAAAGCATTAATTTGCTCTTTTGCGTTCCGGGAAATACCGTGTACGCAGACGATGACTCGGCTCTTCTCAGAAAGATTGGCAGGAAGAAAAAGGTAATAACTCAAGCTTTCTTTATCTTCGACCCGATGTAGGAGATGTTTACTGCCAGGGGGTTTCTCCGCAGATAATCTCATCGGCAACAAATATTGATCAGGCACGACCGGCATGGCTAATATTCCTCACCTTATTTTCATTGACCCCGCCTTCATCAACTGCTTCTGAGGCTGTAAAAACCTTCGCATAACGCCCCCTTGGAAACTTATCACTGGGGCCATTCCAGCATAATTCACCCTCATCAATTAACCAGACCTGATCCGATATGACAACATGATCAACATTGTGTGTTGCCATGATGATCAATCCGAAATAATCACTGACAATCTCGGTAAACAAGGCCATACCTGCTTCGTCCAGAAAAGAGTCAGCCTCATCAAGTATCAGCAATTCTGGCGAGCCGATAAGCGCCCTGGCAAGTACAATACGTTGACGCTCACCCTGTGATAAATTCTGCCCACCCTCTTTCAATCTGGTTTGCAGTCCATCGGGTAAAGATTCGAGCATTTGCTCCAGACCACAGCGCTTCACAACTGCGTTGATCTCATCATCACTGGCATCGGGGTATCTGTAGGCAATATTTTTTCTGATACTGCCTTTAAGTAAGGGCAGGCTATGGCTAACCATACCAATGGATTTTCTCAGGGCTGAATCCTTAAGCTCAAAAACCTGATTCTGCCCCAATAATATTTCACCTTCGACTGGCTTCAACAAGCCCGCTAACTGGGCAAGAATGGTGGATTTGCCCGCACCATTTATGCCCAGAACAGCTATCGTCTGGCCCGGCTTGCAGTGCAAATTAACCTTGTTGCCACCAACGAAAAACACTACATCCTTAAGTCTCAGACTATTATCACCACAACGCGCCTGCTCATCTTTGGCTAAAGTTAAGGGCCGCTTATTAAGAAACGACTTTATTTTCCCTTCTGCAACGCTAGCATTAAGCCGGTATTCATAGACACGACCAAGATGGCGTAGAGGCTGCATTAATAAACTAACGATACCAAGTGCAGCAACAACAGTACCGGGAGTAGCCTGGTCAGCATTCATCAACACAACACCAATGATCATCACCACCCCCGTGGTTAATATAGTGCTACCTTCGGTGATGGCTCTTAACACGCCGATTGAATGTGCTCGGCTAAACATCGCTTGCATTAGCCGATGGCTCTGGCGTTTTACTCGGTTTTTTTCCCGCTGACGCTGACCAAAGGCTTTGATGGTTGCCATTGAGGACACTTTTTCATTCAGGTTGTTTGCCAGATATGAGCGCTGTCTCCTCGCCTCACGAAAGGTGTAGCGAAGTTTTTTACCCGTACTTAACGAGAGCAAGGCATTGGCCGCTATCACAATGCTGACGACCACACCCAATGTAAAATTGATAACACAGAGCGCGCCAAGGGCAATAACCAGATTAACGCCAGCGACAATCAGTCGCGATAGCCCCAAACTAATCCATTGGCGCAGTGCGCTAAGGTCAGTAGCAAAGCGTAAACTAATCGCACCCTTGCTGTGCTGTTGAAGCTCACCCAGATCACTGTTGCAGTAACGTGAGAACATCTTGATCCGCAACTCGTGTACGTAGTCCTGCCCAACACATTCAGCGTCGAGGCGCTCACGATATTTAAGCCATGAAATCAGCAGCATTGCACACAGAAAACCAAGTCCGATATACCATAAACTAATCGCAGGTGATGCCGATGCGCCAAGGTAACTATCAAACGTTGACTTGATAAGCAGGGTAATGCCAACCGTAGCAAGTGCCTGGAGGAAGCCATTGCCTATCAACAACAAAAAAAGCCGTCGGCGACGGATAGATAGAATAGGGGGTAGTTTCACTGGAAATTTAAAACGCTGGCGTCCGGTTTGGAGACTAGCTCAAGAAGGTGCTGATGAAAGCTGGCAGAAGACAGCTCCTCCTTGGTAAAAACCGGCACCGAGCACAGCTGTCTAGTTTCTTCCAGCACCAAAGGTGAAGCCGTCAACGAACCACTAATACCTATCAGGGGTAGATCGTATGAGCGCAGCCAGTCAACAGCTGATTTCACACTGAGAGCCTCGGCCGCAGCAAAGAATACGCCATCAACCAATGACTTGATGCACTTGCTTTGAAGCAAAGCCGAAGTTTCTTTCTGCGCCAGGCCATCGGCAACCTCGAGCAGAATAACATCGACTTTATGGTGGCTGAGATAATTGACCTGCCTTTCCATAATCGACTCAATACGCCCCGCATCTACCTTATAGGTAGATGCAAGCCCCATATCTGTAAAGTCGATGACCGGATAAGCACCCGCATCTTTGATTTTCCAGAAATCTGGGCCAGCGCCAGTGCCAGTAATCTTTGCCGCTCCAACCGAGAGCCCGGCCCTCACCAAACCTCGCGCCAGAAATGCCATTGTTGTTGTCTTGCCGCTATTCATGGAGCTACCTACCACGGCAAGCACCATCGGGCAGTTGTTACTGGGCGCTGTATCAGGTAATTGACGGTCACGGAGGTTAATAATTTTTTTGTTGTGCGCTGCTAGAAAACCTAAAGGTGTAATCTTTGTCGCATTCTTCATTCGTGAATGTTTTGCAGTAACGTTACTCGCGATACCGCCGGCTGCCACCAGTGAACAGGGTGCCATGCTTTCTGGTAAATCAGCTAAAAACTGATCTGGAGCGTATCGACTTCCGTAACTGACAATGACCTCATCGCCGGGAAACAGGTGCGCACGCCTACCATTGGTCAGCTCAATACGTTGGTGTTGCCCTAGCTTATCTATCCGCGCAAGCACTAAATCACCAGCAGTAGGCTTAATGTTACCGTCGACTAAATAATGAAAATCATCAACACACATATTGCGAGTCACGAAGGAGCGTTTCGCAGCAGCAAGACGTTTTCCCGAAAGTTTGGTCAGTTTCCTCTCTGTGATAGCTACAGACGTTGCATTTAGACTACTCATGAACCTTTACCCCAAATTAAAACTTTACAAATCTTAATGGAGT